>ENA-UOIY01000003-UOIY01000003.1-human-gut-metagenome-genome-assembly--contig:-P114-NODE-3-length-427691-cov-16.929183_pt1 | contig 427691 bp, 400 predicted proteins | sample MGYA00242335_ERZ723882 | MGnify/ENA metagenome assembly ERZ723882 | reverse complement strand
GGAGTTCGGAAGAGTAATAACGCAAAATGAGCATAACCTTCACAACGGCAACTTCCAGTTTGGCGAACTGATAAAATCCCTTTAGGAACTTAAGGGCGCACTTCTATACTCTCCTTACGGGAGTATCGTGCGTCCTGCGGAGCTTCATTCCCGGTCAGCAGAAGAAAACTGCTCGACCGAGCATGTTTCGTCACTTCGTTCCGTCAAGGTGGCTACACCCCCTTGCGACGCTTGTGCGGCTATCCCCTGTGGACTTGCCGTCCGCAAACGGTTTTGACAAACCGTTTGCCGCCAGCAAGTTTGAAGATTAGACATAAACAAATCCTCCGCATGGTCTAAGCCATACGGAGGATTAACTGTTTTACGGACACCCGTCTATATGTCGGGGTCTTTTTTGTTGTGTTAAGTCAGCGGAAAATTTCTCCCTGTAGGGGAGGCAAGAAAGCGTTTGCTTCACGCCCTACGATTAGCAATAAAACAGCATATTCCTTAGGGGTCGATGCCTGCACCGATCCAAGAAAGAAAGCCGTAAAGCACACAGAGTGAAATAAACTCACGCTACGTTTAAATAGGAAAACTTAAGATAGACCGTAAACAATATTATACACTCATGCAGATAAAACAAGAATAAAATATAACAGCGTAGATTTTTCGAAATGAGAGGCCTACGCTTTTTTTACATAATAATATCCAACACCAGCATGGAAATGCTTGCGGGAATTCCGAGACAGACGCAGGCAAGAACCGTGTACCAATTCACGGCGAGACTTACTCCCGTCAGCAGTCCGAGTGAGTTCACGGCGAGCAGGGCTGCCAAGCCTTGAAATGCCGAGAGAAAAATGCATTTGAAAAAAGCGCCTTTCTTGAACATCGCGATTATAGGTATCAGCAGAATAATGCATACTCCTGCAATCAAGGCATACTTCATACAAAATCACCCTTTGAGCCTATCTCGCCGCAGAGTCTTTCAAGCTTCGCTTTTTTGATAAGAAAGCTGTACTGAGTTTCAAGTTCTTTCATTCTGTAGATCAAGGCCTCGATTATCAGCGGATCGGTCGCTTCGTTAAAACGTGCATATGTACCCTGAAGCAGGATTCTTATATTTTCGGCTGCTTGCGTGAGATCCTTATCGTAACTGTGTATTCTGTCCGTGTCTGAAAAAATATCTAAAATCATTTTGCGTCCCTCCGATAAAATCATATTGATAAGACAAGCAAAATATGATAGAATAAATCATAAAATTTACGGAGACGGTGAAATGATTTACGACATAATAATCATCGGAGCGGGTGCTTCGGGGCTTGCAGCGGCGATAAGCGCCAAGCAAACCGATCGTAAGCTTAACATTGCCGCATTGGATGCGATGCCGAAAGTCGGCAAAAAAATCCTTGCGACGGGCAACGGAAGGTGCAATCTTTCAAACCTTAACGCTGCTGCAGACAGCTACACAAATCCCGATTTTGTTTCGGCTGCACTGAATGAGTTTTCTCCTGAAAGGGTGATTGAATTCTTTCGCTCAATCGGCGTTTTGTGCGTTGCCGACGGCGAAGGCAGGGTATACCCGATGAGCAATACGGCGACATCTGTGCTTGACGCTCTCCGCTCAAAGGCGGAAAGACTCGGAGTGGAGTTTATGTGTGAAAAGCACGTTGACCGCCTTGAAAAGAAAAACGGCATTTTCACCGTCGGAAAGCTTGTTGCTAAAAAGGTTATCATTTGCACGGGCGGCTGTGCCTCTGCGTCGCAGGGTTCCGACGGCAGCGGCTATGGTTTGCTCAAATCGCTCGGTCATCACATAACCGAGGTTTATCCCGGACTTGTTCAGCTCACAACTAAAGAAAACACAAAATCTCTCAAGGGTGTGAGAGCCAAGGCAAATGTCAGTCTCCGACAAGGCGTTAAGCCGATTGACAATGCAAAAGGAGAGGTTCTGTTCACCGATTACGGCCTTTCCGGAATCTCAATAATGGATATAAGCCGAAGTGTAAAGAACGGACAGTATAACTGCTTTATTGACACCTTGCCGAGGTGCGAAACGGACGAAGCGGAAAGATTTTTACTTTCGCTTGATAAGAAAACTCCGATTGAAAACGCGCTTTCGGGTATGATACCGAAGACTCTCGGAAGGTATATACTCAAAAGAGCAGGTATTAACAGTCTCACTCCGCTCGGCGAACTCGGCAAAAAAGAAATAACGGAAATAATAAAGACAGCAAAGAACCTTGATTTCACGGTAACGGGCACTATGGGATTTAAAAATGCTCAAATAAGCGTCGGCGGTGCGGATGTTACCGAATTTAACAGAAAAACCATGGAGTCAAAGCTTGTAAAGGGGCTGTTCTGCGCCGGAGAGGTGCTCGATACGGACGGCATTTGCGGAGGCTTCAATCTTCAATGGGCATGGGCGAGCGGCTTGGTGGCAGGCCGATACGCCGCAACGGAGAAATAATATGAAGCGTATAATATGTTTGTTGCTTGCAATGATGATGCTTACCTCTTGCACAATTTTTGACAAATCGCAAAAGGGCACAAAGCCCGGCGGCAAGGAGATTTCCGCTGTATGGATATCATATAACGAGCTTTCCATGAAGGATTCGGACGGCGGTGACGAAGCATCGTTCAGAGAGAAAATCAGAGAGATGTTTGATAACTGCGCAAAGCTTGGTATAAACACTGCGTTTGTGCAGGTCAGGCCGTTTTGCGACGCAATGTATCCGTCGGATATATTTCCCTGGTCGGCGTTTCTGACGGGGTATCAGGGAGATCCGATATACTATGACCCTCTTGAAATTATGGTTGAAGAGGCCCATGAGAGGGGAATCGGACTTCATGCATGGGTAAATCCGTTCAGGGTGTCGTTTGATACCGATCTTGATAAGCTCAGCAAAAAGAATCCGGCAAAAATTCTTTTGAGCGACGAAAAGACGAAAAAACGCGTCGTAACTGCGGACGGCGGTCTGTATCTTTGCCCCGCCTCGACGGATAATCACAAGTTGATAATCGACGGCGTGCGTGAAATTATCAAAAACTATGATGTTGACGGAATACATATTGACGACTATTTTTACCCTTCGACAGATGAAAGTGTGGATCGGGTATATTATGACGAATACAAGAAAAGCGGCGGCAAGCTGTTTCACGACAAATGGCGTCTTGAAATGATTTCCTCGTTCGTTTCCCAGATGTATACGGCAGTCAAGAGTGAGAACAAGGACTGCGTTTTCTCGATCAGCCCGGCAGGAAATATCAACAATAACTATGAGGAGGAGTATGCTGACGTTGAACGCTGGTGCTCCGAGCGCGGATATTGTGACTGGATAATTCCTCAGCTTTATTACGGCTTTGAGGACGAGGCGGTACCGTTTGATAAGGCCTGCGACAGTTGGTCAAGGCTTGATACAATGGGGACCGTTAGAATGATATACGGAATTGCAGCGTACAAAATAAACGACAGCGATGAGGAGTTTGACGCAGGAAACGGCATAATAGAGAAAGAAATATCCGTCGCAAAGGCAACGGATAACTACGGCGGCGTGGCATTTTTCTCTTATACTTCGCTCACAAATCCCGATTTCAGCGAGGAATTCAAAAATATCAAATCATCTGTATTCACCGAAACGTCGGCGGAAAAAGAAGGAGAGCAGAGTAGCGGGAATACAGAGTAAGAACCACAGGACAGAGAAAAGCGGACATATTTGACCGAGCACGTTGTATTTTTCCCCGGAATAATCCCAAACCTTCATGTGAAGTCCTCGGTTGACAATACAGCCGACAATGAATTCGAGCGATGTGATTATCGCGCAGCCTGCAAGACAGCGGACTATAAGACCTTTCGTTTTGATTTTTATGTTAGTGATGTAAATAATCAGCAGTGCAGCTCCGCCGGTCAGCGTCATTGTCCAGTGAGTAAAACCGCGGAAAACAACCTCAATAAGGCTGTAGATTATTCCTCCCGAGGCAAAAACAACAAAATATTCTTTGATTTTATCCATAATATCACCTATATTATGATAACCTCAAAAATAAAAAAGAAGCGCCTTTTCTTTAGGTGCTTCTTTCCATATATGTACGGTTTTGTATTTAATTTATTTATCCCGTTCCTCGAGGCAGTAAACTCCCGAATCAAGGACAACGTATTCAAAAAAACCAACCTTGAAATATTTCTTCAGAGGCTCTTTAAATTTCATATAGTCGTTTACAGAATAATCTTTCAGGCTTATTGTTCTTATCTCATTGGTGGCCTCATTGCAAACAAAAAGCTTGTCCTTGTTTTTGAAAACGGAGATCGGACGTCTGAATGCGACCGATGCGCCGCCGCCGATTCTCAAAAGAACTCTCTTTTCAATAGGGGAGAATTTTACGATTGAATTTCTGTCCGGCACAACGCACCAGAAACATGTTCCGTCAATGGCAAGGCTCCTGATAGGGCAGTTCTGATAAACGAGCTTTTCCTGCATTGCTATGTCGCCGTTCGAGTCAAAAATATTCATGTTTCCGTCGTCAAACAGTGTAACAACACCGTTGCTTTTGAGCACGGCTGAATCGCAGGCTATGTAGTTACCGAGTTTTTTTGCAATTTCACGGTACTGAAACCCGAATTTTGCCTCGAGATAAGTTTTTATTTTAACAGGCAGCGTTCTGTCGCCGTCCTGGTCATATACATAAAAAGCAACTGTGTCCTGACCGTTTGAAAGCCGTGTCTTTTGAGCATAGATAAAGCCAACCTCCAACGGAACAATGTCAAGCACGTTTGCTCTGACAACTCTTATCAATTAAATCACCTTTGTTTTTGAACCCCGCCAAGCCGGATACGGTCGATAGTAACCTGCGTTTAAAGCAGGTGGGAACCTCCCATACAGTTCTCGCTCCCAACGTCCGGCAAAAGCCGGGAGGTCTGCAATCCGTGCACGGAGCCGAGCTCCCTTAAATAAAGTTGTAGGGTTAATATGGACCGTAAGTTATCGAACAAGGCAGGGCTTTGTTTTGCTTCTTATTATTCCTCGTCTTCGTTAAAAAGATCCTGAAGTCTTTCCTCGAATATTGCCTGAATCTCGTCAAATTCCTTCGCATTCTCTATCGGGCAAAGATATGTGTCGCCGTTTGCTTCTTCTTCAACCTTGAGAAGGATTATTTCGCCGTCATCCTCAAGGATATCCTCAGCGTCATCATAGACGGGGAGAAGGGCAACGTAACGCGCATCATCTGTTTCGATTCTGTCAAGCTCTTCAAAAATATGTTCTTCACCGTTCTCGTCAACTACGCTGACGATGTCCGGATTGTATTCCTCAGCCATTTTTGCTTCCTCCGTGTAGTTTTCATATAAATATATTTTAACCGCAAATCGGGCAATAGTCAAGTGAAAATGCAATTAAGTCAAATTTTATAAAAATTTTCAATATTTTTTAAAAAAACTATTGACAAACGATAAAACGCGTGCTAATATATAGTTGAACAAAGGGAAACAACAAAAAATAAATCAACAAAAGCCAAGGTTTCCCAAATAAAAAGAAAGGGAGGCGAGTCCAATGAACACGATAGATGAAACACAATTTAATATGGCCGCCATCCGGTTCTGTTAAATCTGAAATAAGAGGGCACGACAAAGCCAAATGAATAATTGATAAACAGTAAAGATTTTGAACACCCGGCATCGCGGAGTAGTGGGAACGCCCACATGACATAGAAGGAGAGCATGAAAGCTCAAATCACCGAATAATCCAAGGAAAGGTGAGTATCAAGTACAGTTAATTTACCCCTCCATAAAGATTGAAAGAGTGAGTTGAAATGTACAGGTAATAAAATCCTTCTTAGTATCAAGTAAGAAGATATTTAATAAAATCTTATTTTGAAATCAAATAAACTTGAGAGAGTGAGTAAGATGTTTTATTAAAGCTTCAAAATAACAAAATAACTTGAAAAGGCGTGAGTCCGAAGAACAGTTAATTGAATCTCGTTAAGAGATAACAATACCAGGCAATATGCCAAATAACTAACAGAAAGCGTGAGTCCAAAGGCATAGGTAAGATTTTCTTCATCAATTAAATTGAGAGAGTGAGTGCAATGTTTCTTTAAGACTTAAACTCAGATCAAAATCTATTAAGAAAGCGTGAGTCCAAAGAACAGTTAAATCTTTCCCGATTAACATTGAGAGAGTGAGTTAAGATGTTTTATTAAAGTTTAAGTTGAACTAAATTTTTTCAGAGAGAGTGAGTCCGATGAAAACGTAAAGCTTCTTCCGGTTAATAAATTGAAAGAGTGAGTACGATGTTTCACTAAAGCTTTAAACTAAACAAAATTTACTCAGAAGAGAGTGAGTGACATGTACACTTAATCATAACTCATAGTAATATGAAAAGGTGTGAGTCCAAAATTCTGTAAATAATTAACGGCGGTCATCAAACGATGGCCGCTTTTCTTGATATATCCATATGTATAAAGCAACAGCGGTCGCAATTGCGGCCGCTGAATTTTTTGCTTTATTAAAGGTCAAGCTTGAGGTCGTTTTCCTTTATCCAGCCTATTTTTCTAAGGATAAGGCAGAAAACCCATGAGAGGACAGCCGGAAGGACGAAACTGATGAGGACAAGACCTATCCAGTCAAAGGCGGTGATGCTTGCCTTTGTGCCGTCGGCAATGGCATTGACCCATCCGGTGTAAACGCCTATCTGGCCAACAAGTCCGCATGTGCCCATACCCGAAGAAACCGCTGCTCCGTTCATTTCAAGCTTGAAAATGCAGGTTGCTATCGGTCCCGTAATCATCGAGGCGAGAGTCGGCGGAATCCAAATTCGGGGATTCTTAACAATATTGCCCATTTGAAGCATACTTGTGCCGAGACCTTGCGAAACAAGTCCGCCCCATTTGTTCTCACGAAAGCTCATTACGGCAAAGCCTATCATCTGAGCACAGCAGCCTGCAAGAGCGGCTCCGCCGGCAAGACCCGTAAGTCCGAGAGCTGCACAAATTGCGGCACTGCTTATCGGTAGGGTGAGCGCGATACCGACAATAGCCGAAATAATAATTCCCATCAGGAACGGACGAAGCTCGGTTGCCCACATTATAGCGTGACCGACTGCACTTGCCGCCTTGCCTATATACGGTGCACAGAGCATTGAGAGCGCACAGCCGAGACCGATCGTTACAACGGGAGTGACAAGAATATCAAGCTTTGTTTCCTTGCTTACGGCTTTGCCGAATTCGGCGGCTACTATTGTAATGAGTAATACTGCGAGAGGACCGCCTGCACCGCCGAGTTTATCCGCGGCATAGCCTACGGTTGCGAGCGAGAAGAGAACAAGCGGTGGAGCTTTGAGGGCAAATCCGATTGCAATTGCCATTGCGCAGCCCTTGACTGCCGATGCAAAATCGCCGATTGTTACAAGTGCTTCAATAGAAAACTGAGTTCCTATCGTTGAAAGAATTGTGCCGACAAGCAGGGAAGCGAAAAGACCCTGCGCCATTGCGCCGAGAGCATCAATTCCGTATCTTTTGGCGGAAAATTCGATGTCCTTGCGCTTGAGAAACGCTTTGAATTTTGACATTGGAGACCCCTCCCGTGTTTTTATAGTGTTTTTATATCCGCATCAAGGCTGTTTTCGGAAATGTTGTTCCAAAAGCCGCACGCCTTGACAGTTACCGTGTATTTTGTTTTTGGTTCAAGATCGGTGAATACGTAAGATCTTTTTTCAGGCATATCATAAAAATAATATTCCGACCATATACTTAAATGTCTGATGACAAAGCCGTCTGCATTTTTGAGCACAATATCATAACAGTCGACATAATCCTCGTCAATTCTTGCCTGATCAAATTCTATTTTAAACGATGTTTCGGTTACATCGGAAACCGTCAGCTTCGAATCATCGGCAAAATAGGGGACAACCTTTGTCTTATATCTTTCGGCGGTGTAGATGAAGGAGCTTATATCGCTCGGAGTGTCGATTTTACGCACCTGCGGGAAGAAATGACCCGTCAGAACATCGAAGGGATAAACCCTTACTCTGTTGTCTGCGTCGGCTTCAACAATGAGCATTTGAGCTGCATTTTCTTTGTTATCGGGTATTGAACCTGTAATTTTGTCGAACTCATCCATCTCAAAATAGCTGAGCGTACCTGTGCCGAGCGAGGTGAAATGCTGTTGATGAATCGACCTTGGGTCATTTATCGGAGCGTGGGAGTGACCGGAGAAATGAATTATCTGGGGATAGTTCATATAGGTTGTTATCAGCTCGTCCTCACCCCAAAGAATACTTCCGTAAACCGTGTTGGTGTTGTGAGGATGCTGAAATACGAAAATCGGCTTAGCTCTGTTATCTTTTGCGGCAGAAGCAAGCTCCCGTGCCATCCAAGCCTTTTTGCCGTCATCATAGTTACAACTGCGTGACGGTGAGATGGAGACAAAATGGAAGCCGTTGATGACCTTGTGTTGATCGGGATCCTGACCGAGAATACGTTTCATTCTTTCGGTCGCAATCTCGGTACCGTCGCTGTTTGTTTCATGGCTTGCAAACGAGGATATAACCTGCGTTTCGTCATAATCAACGCCTGCATCAAGAATGTTCCTGACCTTTTGCATCTGAATTTCCGTTCCCGAGTTTGCAAAGTCGCCGACAATGACGATTGCATCAAGCTTTTTGTAATTCTCGGAGCTTTGAGCAATAGAATAAGCATATTTCAGAGCAGAAGCGAAGCGCTGTTCCTCAATGCACTCTTCATCCTTAATGTGAATGTCGCTGACGACCATGAATCGCAGAGACGGGTTGAAATTTTTATCGAGCATTATTTCAGCCTCCGTAAACATATACTTATTCCAATATACTACCAAACATGGATAAAGTCAATTGTTTTTTTTAGAAAGTAACAAAAAAGAGGGAGAAAAATGAATATATTGAAGGGAAAAACGGGAATTACGGCTGTTATTGCCGTGGGTCTTGTTCTGACAAGCTTTCTTGTGGCGGTCAAATTCCTGTCGGGCGTGGTTGAGGAGCATTATGAAAGTGTCAAAACCGTCTGCCTTGATGCAGGCCACGGTGCCGACGATGTCGGCGCAACCTCAACGGGCGGTGCAAGGCTCGAAAAGGATGATAATCTTCGTCTGACGCTCAAGGTGAAAGACAGGCTGGAGACAAAGGGAATAAAGGTTATTTTGACTCGTGAGGACGATTCCGATATTACGCTTAAGGAGCGCTGCAAATTAGCAAACAGAAAACGATGTGATTTTTTCCTGTCATTACATAGAAACAGTTCGGCTTCGGGATCGGGCTTTGAGGCGTGGATAGCAAAGGAGCCGAAGGGCAACGAGGAGGAGACTGCGCAAAAGCTGGTTGAGGCGCTCAGTGACATTTCGAGTCTGCCGAACAGGGGAGTGAAAAAGGGTTATCGCAACTCAAGCGGAAACAATTACTATGTCAATTCCAATACAAATATGCCGTCGATTCTTCTCGAGGTCGGCTTCGTGACAAACGAGGTCGATAATAAAAGCTTTGATAAAAGCCTCGACGAGAACGCCGAGGCAATAGCGGATATTATTTTTGAGAGTGTACAAAACGAAAGCCCCACGAAAACTTCGTGAGGCTTTTTCTGCGTCTGCCGGATTATTTATCTTTCTTGAAAAGATTCTTGAACCATTTAAGAATTGCGTTTTCTTCAACAGTCTCTGCCTCTTCCTTAACCTCCTCACTCGGAGCGGAAACAGCGGCTGTCTCATAAACAAACATTACCGATGTGCTTGAAGCGGCACCCTTTGTTGTGAAGATGTCGTACTTTTGACCTGCTTCGATCCATGCCTTTGCGCGAGCAATCAGATCGTCGGCATTGTCGGCAAGCTTTGCATAAGCTTCAAGGTCATTCTCGGAAATAATCTTATCAAGTGAGCTCATGATGCCCTTGAGTGATGCGATTGTGTCGTCATCAAGAGTTTCGCCGAGGGTGTTAAACAAATCCTGATTCTTGTCAATCGTTGTTTTGAGCTTCTTAAGTGTTTCAATCGTCTGCGGAAGATTCTTAAGAGCCTTCTGAACCTCGGGCTTCTGCATATCCGCTGAAAGTCCGGTGATGATAGGCATTACGGTTTCCATATCCTTTGAAAGGGTCGGGAGCTGCTTAAAGAACTTCTGAAGAATGGGATTGTTGAGAAGCTTTGCGACCTGCTCAAGATCTGTGTCATCGGTATCGGCAATGAGCTTTTCAATTGCTGCGATATTTTCCTTTGTCATGTACTTTTCGAGTACGTCAAGCAAAGCCTTGTTGTCGTTATAAAGCTTTGTAACATCGGAAACAGAGGAGGCGAGCTCCGTAAGGTTATCTGTATTGGAGAAGAGCTTGTTGATAAGCTCTGTTGCATTCATGCTGTTGAACTTGTCAATAACCGCTTGAACCTCATTGAGTGTGTTCTTGACATCGGAAACGGTGTTCGGGAGGTTGTTCTCAACGCTGCTCTCTATAGCTGAGAGGGGAAGAACAGCAAAAATCATGTTTGAAAGCTCAAATTTTTCCGTGTCTGCCGTAATTGTGTAAGTGTTTGAGAAGTTGAAATCGCCGAGTTGCTTGAGCATCTCATCGCTGAGGTTGAGGCTCTCCTTGAGTCCGGGTGCGCCGACCATGAGAGCAATTTCTTTTGTTCCGTCGCCGATGGTCTTTCCGTTCTCAACGGTAACATTTGAGAAATTATCCTCTGGGAGAATCATTCCGCCTGCAACGATGAACGGAGTATAAATTGTTGTATCTTTACCGCTGACCTTAACGGTCTTTTTGGACTCGTTGTTAATGGTAACTACCATCTTGACCTGACCCTTTTTGCCTGCGATATCCTTTGCTTCGGTCTCCTTGCCGTCAAGGTAGTAGGTTATCTTGAAGTTTACGGGAAGCTCCTTATCCGTTGTACCTCTGTAGTAGAGGTCGGTTGATTCCATGTTCCAGCGATATGAACCGTCCTTGTTCTTAACGGGTTCAACGTTGGATTTAACGTTCTTTATATCGGAAAGGTCGGTCTTGTCGTCGATATAGGTCTGAGCCTTGTCGGTATGAAGCCAGTCTGTTACGACCTTGCTTGTAACCTCGCCGTTCGAAGCCATGTTGACATAAACTGTCTCATTTTTCTTGTATGAGGTTGCGGCGGTGTCGTAGCTTACTTTTGTTGTGTCGGACTGACTCGGAGCTGTGGTCGGTTCGTCTGTGCTGCCGTCATTCTTCTTTGAACAGGCAGAGAAGGATGCAAGCATAGAAGCGCAGAGAAGAACGCACATGATTTTTTTCAGATTGTTTTTCATATTATTACCTCCGTATTGTTCAGGCATTGTTATCTGCCGTTTTGTTTTCTTTTTTCTTCATTTTAAGCTTGAGCTTTTTGCCGAGGAAGTCATAAGTCGTTTTCTCGATGAGACCCTCAAGCACAAGCAGCAGCGGCGTAAGCATGAATACTATAACGCCTGCGCTGATAAGAGATCCTCTTGCGAGCAGGAGACAAACTTCTTTAACTATCTTGATATCGCAGGTGAGGAATACGCCGAAGGTTGCACCGAAGAAAACGAGCGCACTCTGGAAGATTGAACGGTCGGAAGCGTTGGCGGCAATTTTGATTGCGTCGAGCTTGTTTTGGCCGTTTCTCATTTCCTCACGGAAACGCGTCGTAAGAAGAATTGCGTAGTCAACCGTTGCACCGAGCTGAACACAGCCGATAATTGTCGGGGCTATAAACGACAGCGTCGTGCCCGTTGCAAACGATATCGCCTTATTGACGAATATCGCAAGCTCAATCGACATTACAAGTATTGTCGGAATCGAAATTGACTTAAAGATGATTGCGATAAGAATGAATATCGAAAGAATTGAAAGCACGCTGGTCAGCTTGAAATCGTGGTCGGTGATGTCAATCAAATCCTTATACATTGCACCCTCACCGGTGACGTAGCCGTTCTTATCGTATTTCTTAACAATATTATTTATCTTGGTTAGCTGTTCGTTACATTCGTCCGTTGCCGCAACGTATGAGGTGTTGACGAGAATCATCTGTCTGCCGCCGGACTTTGCTATGCTCTTCAGCTCATCGGGAATCATTGAATCGGGAATACCCGAACCAACGAAGCTGTTGTATGCAACCATGTTTGTAACGCCTGCGGTCTCCTTGATCTCATTCTCCATCTTAACGAGGTCAGAAGCGTCAAGGCTGTCGTCAACAATGATGAAGTGCGAGGTTGCCATATTAAACTCCTCTTTCATCTTGTTGAGAGCGGCGATACAGCCGATATCGTCCGGCAGCATTCTGTCCATCGAGTAGTAAACATTGACGTTTGACTGCATGACGTATGACGGAATGAATAGAACAAGGAAAATTGCAACCCAAACCTTCTTGTGGTTGATAACAAAATTGTTGAGCTTGTCAAACTTTGGAATGAAGCTTCTGTGGCGATACTTGTGAATAATCTTATCGCACTGAAGAACAAGAGCGGGGAGAACGATCGTAACTGTAAGAACACCGAATACAACGCCCTTTGCCATAACAAGACCGATATCCTTGCCGAGTGAAAGATCCATGAAGCAGAGCGCAAGGAAACCGAATATTGTTGTCAGCGAACTGCCGGAGAGGGAAAGAAATGCGCCCTGGATTGCGCTTGCCATAGCGTCTCTCTTGTCTGCATATTTCGGCTTTTCCTCTTCAAATCGGTCAATGAGAAATACCGAATAGTCCATCGTAACGCCAAGCTGCAGGATTGCGGCGATACATTGCGTAATGTACGATATCTGACCGAATATGAGGTTTGTGCCCATGTTGTAAACAACCGCCATGCACAGCGCTGCCAGAAGAACCCAAGGCTCAACCCATGACTCCATACAGAAGGTCATGACAACAAGGGCGATTGCAATAGCGATTGCAATGAATATCGGAGCCTGCGAATCTGCAAGGTCTCGCGTATCCTTCATAATGACGCCCATACCGCTGAGGAAGCACTGACTGTTGAGCAAGCCTCTGACATCTTCAATGGCTTTCATGGTTTCATCGGTGACCGCTTTATATTTATACTGTATAAGCATCATTGTGCATTTGCCGTCTTTACTGTAAAAAATATCCTTGACGGCCTGCGGAATGATTTCCTGCGGAATACTTATATCTGCGATATCGTTGACCCAGATAACACTGCTGACATTATCAACCTTTGCAATTTTTTCTTTCAAGGCGGCGACGTCCTTCGAAGGCATATCCTCAATAACAAGGAATGACATTGAGGCGCTGTTGAAGGTTTCATCCAGCTCATTTTCGCCCTTGACCGAATCGAGGTCACCCGGAAGATACGAAAGAATATCGTAGTTTACGAAGGTGTTGATGTAGCCGATTGCAGCGGGAATGAGAAGCAAGACGGCAATAATCGTTATCGTCTTCGGATGGTAGGCAATAAATTTTGCTATTCTTTTCATCTATAACCGATCTCCTTTTTTAGATTTTTATATGGTACTTTACAAGTAATATGTAAAGATTAAAAGGGTATTAAACTGATTTATTTTTTTCGTCTGTCGGAGGTTCGGAAATTATGTTTTCAACGCTTCTTAAAAGCAGCGGCTTGATTTCCGAAATCTTGAACGGCGATTCAAAAACAAACGAGTCGTAACAAACCGAGCCGACAAGTGTTACGATAAGATAAATTCTTTTGAGTGTTTCATGTTCGGAAAAACCGTTTTCGAGATTTTCGTGAACCAAATCGCTGAGCATTGATTTAAGCCGATCATCCTCAATCGTGCTGAAATAGCTCAGGCATGAGGAAAAATTTTTACCTATGAGGGTAATGATTTCTTTATGACCTTCGAGATAATCTATGATTTTTTCTGTTATAAAAAGCATCTGCTCGGGAAAAGACATCCGGCAGGTCTCTTTTTTCTTCATCAATTCCTCAAGAACATAGCGAAGAATCAAAGCACACTTTCGGACGATTATACGCTCCATGAGGTCATGCTTATCCTTAAAATAAAGGTAAAACGTGCCCTTGGCTATTCCTGCACTCTTGACAACGTCGTCAATCGAGGTGTTTTTGAAGCTTTTTTCAATAAAAAGCTCATAGGCAGCATCAAGAATGCTCGTCCTTTTATTCTGTTGTTTTTCAGAAATCTTACTCATTTTGCATATCTCCGTAATAAAATGACTATCGGTCACTTTTGCTTTCGTTTAACATTATACGCAAAAATGACTGATAGTCAATATTTTTTTTAAAATTTAATAATTTGTTAATATTTTAATTTAGCAGGAACACCGAGAGGTTGAGATAAGCCGCAAATGTGAGCCATAGAATATATGGAATCTGGAGCAGCCCCGCAAGCTTTGAAACTCGGTAAAACATGACGGTCATAGTGATCGCAAGTGACCAAAGAATGATTAGCCATATGAATGAAAAGAGATAGGCATTAAGCGAAAAGAAGAGAATCGGCCACATGAAGTTCATTGCAAGCTGAATGGCATAAACCGCAAGAGGCTGTTTTGCTTCCGATTTGTCCTTTTCATACACGAGATAAGAAGAAATCCCCATTATAATGTAAAGAACCGTCCATATCACGGGGAAAAGCCAATCGGGAGGGGACATGGGCGGCTTTGTGACCGCTTCGGAATAAACATCGAAGCCACTGCCGACTATGAGTGATGATATTCCGCCGACGGCAAGGGGAATAGCAACTGCGATTATCAGCTGCTTGAAATTAATATTTGTCTTGACGGTCAAAAAAATCACGCCTTTCGTATAAATGTTGTTGGATATCGGCAGAAATTTCCGTTGAGCGTGGGCTCCTGCGGGGAGCTGATAAATGTCGGTAGAAATTTTACTTACTATAAAACAATTCAGCTCCGAATATTTTCTGCATTACACTTATATTATATACGAAAAGGCATGACCTTTATTCGCTATTCAATTACATTTTCGACCTCGCCGTCGTTTTTCATGCTCTTATCGGCACGGAAAACGGTCAGGTGACCCTTCATCGAGTCCTCAATCGAGGTGCACGAAACAGACATTTCACCGTCACGGACATAACGGACAAAATCCTTGACAAGCTCAATATCTCCGCCTCCGTGAGAATCGTCGGTTACATTGACATCAACAACACGGTCAAGATGCTCGCAACCGGGTCTCGGGTCAATGAGCGAAACGGTGAATTTTCCGCTCTCGAGTGTTCCGAAAATCTCGCCCTTTGTACCGATTATATGGATTTTTCGCTGAGGAATCGCTGCACCTCCAACCATGTTATGCGTGCCGGTTGCACCGCTCTTGAAGCGGACGGCAAGACTCTGATGGTCAACGACATTGTTGTCGCTCTTGTAGGCACAAACGCCGTATGGACTTGTTTTGAGAAGCTTGATTTTGTCCTCAATCGTTGCATTTTCCTTATCTTCAAGCTTGTCCCAAACGTAGAACGACCAACGGTCGGGGTGGTCGATATAAAGCCGCTTTGCAGAGTAAAGGCAGGTGTCAACAAGAGGACAGTCAACAAGGCAGCGTGTACCGCTTCCCTTTGGAGCGTTTTCGGGTTTGAATTGCATAAGAGAACCGAAGCTCGATACCTTGGCAGGTGCGTCATCACCCATGAGCCACATCATGATGTCTATATCGTGGCAGCACTTCGCAAGAAGCATAGTTGCATGGCACTGCTCCTCGTTTCGCCATTTTCCTCTGATATGGCTTGTAGACATATGGTGGTAGCTGACGTGTTCGACCGTTTGAATATTGACTGTTTCTCCAATCTCGCCGCTGAGGAGCGTCTCCTTGATTTGACGGTAAAACGGAGCGTATCTGAGAACAAAGCAAATCATTATTTTGCGTCCGTTATCCTCGGCACAGTTTATCAGCTCACGCATTTCCCCCTCATTGACGGCGAACGGCTTTTCAAGCAGAATGTCGTAGCCTGCCTTGAGCAAGGGAATTGAAGTTGCAACGTGAATGTGATCCATCGTTCCGTTTATAGCGGCATCGGCGAATTTCGGTATCGCAACAAGGTCACTGACATTCTCAAAGCGATACTCGTTCGGAATATCAAAATATTCACCTATTTGATTCCGGCGAAATTCATTTGGATCGACAACACCGACTATCTTAAGCATTTCGGGATTTGTTTTTGCCAGCCCGGCGTATATCATCGAGCGATGGCCGCCACCGACTATGACGGCTTTTAAAGGATTGTTCATACTATTTACCTCGTATTTGTTTTCGATATATAATTTCATTGACACCTGCGCCAATCAAAAACGCAACGGCTATGACCGGAATAAGCGGCAGGAGAATTATGATTGCAAGAATTAAAACCGTGAGTACGGCAGGCCCTTTTTTGCTTTCGCTTACCGTTTCTTTATATTTATTGTTGCAGATTGTATTGACTGCTTTTTTGTCTGCGTTCAGCGGCAGATCGGCGTTGCTGTCGTCAATTCCGCTGTTGTAGAGAAGGGGGCGCACAAGGTCGGAGAGCCTCATTTTGATATGAAGAAGCTTCAGCACGCTGTCGATGATATTTACAAAGCCGATTACAATTTTGTATTCTGCCGTGTCGGGCGTATAGGGAGCGTTGCCGGAATACAGGTGCAGAACGAGCTGACGAATCAAGTCGAACACGCTCTCGTTCTCAGCCGGGGAAAGGTCGGCATTATGCGTTTCACTCTTTACCCATCTTGCAAAAATACCCAGCTTAAGCTTTTTAATAAGCCGTGCAAAAGGCCTGACAAACCAGCCGATTCGATAGGAAACATTAGGGTGAATACTCATTGAATCCACGCAGGCGGCAAATGTATCAATGTCCGAGGCCGCTGCATCAAGCGTTCTGTCAATCATTCCTATGAATTTATTTTCAAGATATTCGGGCAAATTGCTGATGCCGCTGACGCTTTCGGTTATCGCAACGCTTTCGATATGAACGTTGCTGCCGCAAATTCTTACCGTGCGATAAAGACCCGGATAGCCGGCAAGGGCAGAGGTTGAAACGTCGTAAAAAATATTTCCGCTCGGTGAAAAATCATATGATATATCATGCACGTGCGAATGACCCGTGAAAACAAGACATATGCCGAGGTCGGCAAGAAAGTCTTTAATCTCTTCGTGTTCACCCATCATGTCGTTCTTGCCTATCAGCGAATAAACGGGAGAGGGTGAAAGAATCGGGTGATGAGTAAAAGCAATCACACGCTTGTTACATTGCTTTGCCGCATTTGCGATTTTGGCTATCCATGCCTTATGCTCTGAGGAATAACCGCTCTTGCCCTTGCCGTTTTTGTCCGAATTGAGGGCAAGGAGAATGTAGTTTTCGTCAAGCTCGGCGGCGTAGGACATCTCAAACTGCGAGAACGCCTCGTCGGGTCCGAAGCTGTGATACATTTTTAATAGCTCCTCACGCTTTGCGGACGGAACTCTTGTTTTTACATCGCCCGTGTAGCAGTTTGTCAGTCCGTCGTCCTGATAGTCATGCGTTGAGGTTATCGCAAAAACACGCTTGCCGCACTTCTTCAAGGCATATAGCAGCTCTATAAATTCAACATGGCTGTCATAGTCGCCGTCGCAGGTTGCATCGCCGCAGAAAATAACGTTTTCACAGTTGCTTTCGGCAATCTGAGCGAATGCGGCGGAGATTATCGCAGGGCTGTTCTTTACAGCCTTTTGATTGGTTGAATCATATTTTTTGTATGACGGAGTATCTATGCCGAGCTTCGGTGAATAGTAGTGAGCGTCAGTCGTTATAATTAAGTCGAGCGGATATTCAAATGCCGTATCATTCATCGGTTTCAACAACTCCTCTGCGCTTGATAAGTTCAAGTGAAATCTGCTCCTTCTTCTTTGCGCTGAGGTCATAGAAAAGCATCGGGATTATCTGGAGAATAACGAAGCAAGCAGGAATTATCGTGTAGATAATAAGAAATCTTGTAAGTGTGCCGCCGCTCTGAGCCGCATAAGCGACCGACGAATCCGTTGACGGGAGATAACCGGACCATTTGAAAACAAGATATGTACCGAGAGAGGTAGTGAATGCCGAAGCAATCTTTGAGAACAGTCCGTAGCCGGCGTAGCAGAGACCCTCTTGACGCTTGCCTGTTTTCAGCTCGATTTCATCAACACAGTCGGCAATCATGACATTCGGCGTGAGGTTAGTGTTTCCGTTCTGAAGTCCGACAAGGAAATTGATGATAAGGAAGGGGATAATAAGTTCCTTCCTGAATCCGATTATCATTGAAACGCCGAATAGAAGCAGGAACGAGGCTGCACCGTAGGCACTGCAAGCGATAAAAGTGTTCTTTGTGCCTATGGTTTTGATGAGCTTTTTAACGACGAGCATACTGACCGCCGTGCCGATTCCCATCGGGAGAAGAAGCGCAAGCTTGAGACCTTTATCGCCGAGAAGATATATTGCGATATAAAGGCTTGCCGCACCGTAAACGCCGCGGCCGAAGCCTGCAAGCTTGGCAAGAGAAACCATGAGCAAATTCTTGTTGGTGAAAACAAATTTAAGGCTTTGACCGAGATTAACTTTTTCAGTTGTGTAGGGAACACGCTCCCTTGTGTTTCTGAGCATGATTACAAGGAAAAGAATGAAGCCGATAACGCAGACGGCCGTTGAAATCTGCAGATCAAGCCCTCTGCCCTCGGCGGCTTTGAAGCCCTCATTACCCATGATTGCTTTCATGACAAGACCGACAACGATGAGAACAACCATTCCGCCGGATTGACCGATTGAGCGCATAATTCCTGCGATTGAAATTGCGTCGCTTCGCTCATCGGGATTCGGCGTACAGACGGCTCCGAAGCAGTTACCGGGGCTTTCAACGCAGACAAGCAGCATTACATAGGCACAGTAAATCGCAAACATCCAAATCGTTGCAACGATAAAATTCGATGTTTTAGGCGCAACGAAAACGAGCATCGAGATTATACCGAGCGGAACGCAGCCGTAGAGAAGCCATGGATGAATTTTGCCACGCTTTGATTTCGTCTTGTCAACAAGAAAGCCTATTATAATTTCCATCGCCGCTCCGACAAATCCCGCAACGAGAAAAACGGTGGATATCAACGTTGCAAGAGCGGTTGAACCGAAATTTTGATTTTTGAATGCAAAATCGGCAAAGTAGGTTTTTGCATATTCGGGAACCCAGCCCGAGAGCAGGGCAATGCCGAAAAGTCCTATTCCGTAGGAAAGTGCCTCGGAGGGCAGCTTCAAAGTCTTTGAACCGAAATGAAGTTCTTTTGTCTTTAAATATTTTTGCATTTTCCGTGTTCCTCTCTGTCTATTGTATATATTACATATAATTTAACATATTCAGGAGAAAATTTCAATAAAAATCATCAAAATAAAAGTTGTGCAACATTTGCAACAAGATATTTGACACTTTGCAATTTTATGTTATAATAAACTATGTATAAATACGGTAAGGTGATAAACATGTTTGATTTTATCAGATTGGCGTGTGCGGTTCCCGATGTCGAGGTCGGCAACACGGAATTCAACACACAGGAAATAATTAAATATATCAATATCAATAAGGACGCCGATGTGATAGTGTTCCCCGAGCTTTGCGTTACGGGCTATACCTGCGCCGACCTTTTCTTTCAGAAAACTCTGATTGACGGCGCAAAGAAGGGCATTGCCGAAATAGTCAGGACTACAAAGGACAGCAACTCCGTTGTCGCAGTCGGTGCGCCCCTTATTATCGCCGGTCAGCTTTATAACTGTGCCGTTGTGATGTCACACGGAATGGTGAACGGCATCGCCGTAAAAACCTTTATTCCGACCTATAACGAATACTACGAAAAGCGTTGGTTTTCATCTGCGGCTGATTTGAAATGCGCCTCAATCAGTTCGAAAGAGCTTATGCTTGACGGCGATTATGAAATTCCCGTCGGAAACAACCTTGTGTTTAACTCTTCGGGAGTGAAAATCGGAGTCGAGATTTGTGAAGACCTTTGGGCGCCTTTGCCGCCGTCAACGCTTCTGACGCTTGCAGGTGCGGAGATCATTCTCAATCTTTCCGCCTCAAACGAGACTATAATGAAAAGAAAATACAGAACCGAGCTTGTTTCTCAGCAGTCGGCAAGGAGCCTTTGCGCCTATGCCTATGCGAGCGCAGGTATGAGCGAATCGACAACAGATCTTATCTTCTCGGGTCATTCTCTTATATGCGAAAACGGTGCCGTTCTCTCTCATAATGACAACCTGATCGACGGAGGATATTCTATAAAGCATGATGTCGATCTCGGTAAGATAAGGGCGGACCGGACAGAGAACAAGACGTTTGCGGACTCGGCGGCTCTTTACCTTGAGGGTAAGGATTATGTTGAAGTCAAGATCGCAGCGGAGCTTGAAAGCGACGGAGAGATATACGGGGTTAAGAAGCTTCCGTTTGTTCCTTCGGATAAGAAGGACAGAATCGAACGTTGTATGGATATCTTCCGTATGCAGGTCGCCGGGCTTAAAAAGAGGGCGGCGAAGGTCGGAGGAAAAATGGTTCTCGGTGTTTCGGGCGGACTGGATTCCACTCTTGCGTTGCTTGTCTGCGCAGAAACCGCACGTCAGCTCGGACGCGATCCTTCGGACGTTATTGCGATAACGCTTCCTTGCTTCGGCACGACGAAACGCACCCATTCAAACGCATGGGAGCTTATGGAGACTCTCGGCGTTCACGCAATGGAGATTGACATAAAAGAGGCTTGCACGCTTCACTGCCGTGATATCGGTCACCCGACGGATAAATTCGATGTAACATATGAAAATATCCAGGCTCGTGAAAGAACGCAGGTCCTTATGGATTATGCCTGCAAGGTCGGCGGCTTCGTTGTCGGAACGGGCGACCTCAGCGAGCTGGCACTCGGCTGGTGCACATATAATGCCGACCACATGAGTATGTACGGCGTCAATTGCGGTGTGCCGAAAACCCTTGTGCGCTGGATGATAGCGGCGCTGATTGATTATAATATTTTCCCCGACAGCACTCATGTGCTTGAGGATATAATAGATACGCCGATAAGTCCGGAGCTTCTTCCACCCGATGAGGAGGGCAATATCCTGCAGGAGACAGAGGAGATAATCGGACCTTATGCATTGCATGACTTCTTCCTTTATCATCTTCTTCGCTTCGGATTTTCGCCTTCAAAGATATTCTTCCTCGCCGAGAAAGCATTCAAAGAGGATTTTGACAGGGAAACGATACTTAAATGGCTCAAGGTATTCTACAAGAGATTTTTCACTCAGCAGTTCAAGAGGAGCTGCCTGCCCGACGGGGTGAAGATAGGCAGCGTTTGCCTTTCGCCGAGAGGAGATTGGAGAATGCCGAGCGACGCTTCGTATGCGATTTGGCTCAGGGAGATTGAAGAGATAAAATAAAACGGAACGAGAAGAGATTATGAAAGATTTGAAAGAAAAAAGAATTACAATCACTTTTTTTCTGACGGCATTTATTTTTATAATTCAAGCGATTGACGTTTTCTTTATAAAAAGCGATAATACAATCTTCGGCGATACCGTGATCGCAAGAGTTTTGGGACTGTTTGCGGTTCTTGCAGCTTCAAAGATGCTGAAGTTCAATATTGGCAGGAGATGCTTAGGTCGCTTCGGCTGGTTTTTCGAGCTGATTTACGGCATCGGCTTTTCGCTTGCGCCGATTGTGCTTATCTATGCTGCGGAACTGATTTATTTCAAAATCAAGGGATTCTATTCGGATATAAGTATTTTTATTCTTCCGCCGAATTCAACGGAGAAGGGATTGATTCCGGCGATTGCCGCTTATGCCTTTGCTTTGATCGTCAACGTCGTTTTCAAGGAGCTTTACAGGGGCTTTATGCTCAATCGGCTTTGCAAAAAGCTCGGTGAGAAAAAGTCAAATTATGTCCAGTCGATAATCTTCACCGCACTGTCATTTTTGCCCGCAATCGGAGCTTTTGCCGAGGGCGGATTTAAAAATATGCCGAAGGCGGACGTGGTTATAACAATTTCGGCATCTGCGGCTGCTGTGTTTGTCAGCTCAATACGTTGGGGATATTATTATAAGGTCAACGGCTCGGTATGGATGGCGATTGCGGATCATTTTGTCAATGCGTTCATAATGACCTGCATTTATCTTTCGCCCGACCGCTTGCCGGATAAGTGGCTGCTTGTGAAGTCATTAGTTATCCAGTTAATTTCGTGTGTGATCTTTATTCCGTTCTATTACAGACGTGACAGAGTCAATGCAGAATATGAAAAAGAAATGAAAACACGTCATGATGTCCTTTCGGCATTGAACGAATCCGAAACAGAGCTTGACGAAAAAAAGGCGTCAAATAACTATCTTATGATGATGAACGAGACCGAGCAAGCGAAAAGATTCGGCGGAATTAAGGAAAATGAAATTCTTGATTTTGACAGAGAGCCGAAGGCATTTTCAAAGGGCGTGGCGGAAATTTATTCCGAACCACGTCGCGAAAACAGAGCAAAAACAGAGCAAAAACAGTCGCCCGACGGCAAAAGACATCGCCGCTCAAGAAGCACAGAGAATGTTCCCGAAAACGCCGAGAGCATTTCCAAGCTCGTTGACGAATACTTCAAGAAGCAGTTCGATAAAAGCACATATAATTAAAAAATAAGGCAGTCTGCTGAAAATGCAGGCTGCCGATTTTGTTTTATTTCACAGTCCGAGAAGCTCGAGGACTTTTTCTTTAGACATATATCCGACTGCGGATTTATTCGCCTTGCCGTGGTCAATAACGACCAATGTCGGAATGCTTGAAACGTTGAAAATCGAGGAAAGCTCGGGTTCTTCGTCAACATTGACCTTGCCGACCTTAACTACATCGTCGTACTCGTCCGCTATTTCTTCAACTATCGGAGCGAGCATACGGCACGGACCGCACCATTCTGCCCAGAAATCGAGCAGAACCGGAATATCGCATTTAAGTACCTTGGCTGTAAAATTGTCTTTTGTGATTTTAACTTCAGCCATGATAAAAACCTCCTTAGTCCTTTGACTTATAATAAAGCATACAATGGCAAAAGCCTTCAAAATTCGGATCTTCAATCTGCTTTCTGAATTCCTCACACATACACTTGTTCTCGGGTGTATGCTCTCTGCGGCAGGGGCAGTAGCCGCCCGTGCGTTTGAGACCTTCTTTGACTATATTGACTATCTCCTTGTCGGGATTGAGTGTGACTTTCATGGCAGCATCTCCGTTCTTGCGGCATTAAAATATTACTTGCAATAAATTTAATAGATTTCTCTGCCCATCAAAACGCCCATGACGGAAGCCATCATAAGACCTCTTGTCCAGCCGCTTGAGTCGCCGAGGCAGTGAAGACCCTCAACGTTTGTGTTGAAGTGCTCGTCCATTTTGACTCTGTTGCTGTAGAACTTGAGCTCGGGAGAGTAAAGAAGCGTTTCATAGGAAGCAAAACCGGGAGCAACATGGTCAACAGCCTGAATAAAGTTGATAATATTTGTCATGGCTCTGTACGGCATTGCGGCTGTGATATCGCCTGCAACTGCGTCCGGAAGCGTAGGCTTGAGGTTGGACTGCGAAAGCTCCTTTTCCCATGTGCGCTTACCGTCAAGTATATCACCGAAGCGCTGAACGAGGATATGACCCGTACCGAGCATGTTTGTCAGCTCGCCGACCTTCTGAGCGTAAGCGATAGGCTGATTGAACGGGTAAGAAAAGTTATGTGAGCAAAGAATGGCAAGGTTTGTGTTGTCACTCTTGAGTTCCTTATATGAATGACCGTTGACAACGGCAAGATTGTTGTCATAATTCTCCTGGCTTACAAAGCCGCCGGGGTTTTGGCAGAAGGTTCTGACCTTGTTTTTGAACGGACGGGGATAGCCGATGAGCTTTGACTCGTAGAGAACGTCATTGACCTTCTCGATTACCTCGTTTCTAACCTCGACTCTTACGCCGATGTCAACCGTTCCGGGTAAATGAGCGATATCATGCTCGCCGCAGATTTTTTCAAGCCATTCTGCGCCTCTGCGTCCCGTTGCAATGATCGTATTGTCGGCTCTGATCTCCATTTCAACGCCCTTGTTGTTGGAAACATAGATTCCTTCGCACTTTTTGCCGTTTAGGATGATGTTAGAGCACTCATAGCCGAAGAAGATCTCAACGCCGTTTGCAATGAGATATTTTTCAATTGCAAGGTAGATGTCCTGTGCCTTTTCCGTTCCCATATGACGGATCGGGCAGTCAACAAGCTTCAGTCCCGCCTGAATTGCACGGGTACGGATCTTTCTGACCTCTTCGGTGTTTCCGACGCCCTCAACCTTAGTATCTGCGCCGAATTCAAGATATATACCGTCGGTATAGTTGATGGTTTCCTGAACCAGATTTTCTCCGACAAGATTCGGAAGGTCTCCGCCGACCTCATAGCTCAGCGACAGCTTGCCGTCAGAGAATGCGCCTGCACCGGAAAAGCCGGTAGTAATGTGGCAATACGGTTTGCAATTCATACATTTTTTAGTCTTCGCCTTGGGACAGTGTCTGTTTTCGACCGACTGACCTTTTTCGACAATGACAATCTTTTTCTTAGTGCCCTTGCGAAGCATCTCGATAGCTGTGAATATACCGGCAGGGCCTGCTCCGACGATTACAACGTCTGTTTTCATTTTCATGATACCTCCGAAAAAAATAAAAGCCGAACACAATCGCAATGCGATCGACGTTCGGTGGACGGGATATTCTCCCGTATCAATCTTATTGCAACCTATTTTAACACCTTGTAACGGTATTGTCAAGTGACAAGGCAAAGGGAAATATTGAAAAAAGCAAAATATTTTGCAAAAAAAGAATAAATGTTGCCGAATAAGACGGTTTTTAAATATTATATCATTGGATTAGGCAAAAAAGAAAGATAAAAAAATGCTTTATTGGTGCTTGTGTTATACATTGTGATATTATAGAAAAATTTCGGAACCGCTTATTTGCCGCAGTTCCGAAAAATTTTATTTGTTTTTGATTTTGCCGTCAGTCGAAATAACCGTGACATTGAGAGGAACGTTTTTGCCGCTTGCGTCAAGTGCCTTTTGAACAGCCGTTTGAATTCCGCCGCAGCAGGGCACCTCCATGCGTACTACGGTAACACTCTTGATGTCGTTAACTGCCAAAATAGCTGTCAGCTTTTCGGAATAGTCCACGCTGTCAAGCTTCGGACATCCGATGAGCGTAATTTTATCCTTGATGAAATCATTGTGGAAATTGCCGTAAGCGAAAGCCGTGCAGTCGGCGGCGATGAGCAGGTCGGCACCGTCAAAATAGGGAGCATTGACGGGAACAAGCTTTATCTGAACGGGCCACTGCGAAAGACGGCTTTCGGCTTTTATATCTGTATGCGAGCCGTGATCGTGCATGATACGGCTGAGTTTTGAGCCCGGGCATCCGCCGTGATTAGCAATGCCGTGCTTCTTGAGCCTGTTTTCCATAACGGCTTTTTCGTTGTAGTCTGCCGCTTCTCTCTGCTCAAAGGAAATGGCACCGGTAGGGCATGAGGGCAGACAGTCTCCGAGTCCGTCACAATAATCATCACGCATAAGCTTCGCCTTGCCGTCAACAAGACCAATGGCGCCTTCGTGACACGCAGAAACACATGCGCCGCAGCCGTTGCATTTTTCTTCGTCTATTTTAATAATTTTTCTTATCATTTTCACTACCTCCTGACATTGGCGATTGTATCATATCTTTTTCGTAAAAGCAACAGGTAATGTGCGGAAATGCAGAATAATCCTGCCTGATGCGTCAAAATATATTATAAGGTATAGATATGCAAAAATTTTTATTATTTTTGATATTGCATGATTTGTTGTGATTTGAAAAAAGCACAATTTGTAGGGTCGATGCCCACATCGACCCAAGGTCTGAATAAAGTCCGTTATAACACAGGCTCCTCCGCCGCCTGAGCCCGCAGTGTAGTGTGCTGAGGGGGATAAAGATGAAAAGTGGCAGAAATTATGTATCACTCCGTTAATCAAGTTCGTCTGCAATCATTGTTAATGGAAAAACTGCAAATGTTAACAAAGAATTCACAATTAAAGTGTTGACAAATCGGTCGGACGGTTGTATAGTATTAAATGTAGTTAGCACTCAGGGCAAAAGAGTGCTAACGGTGCTAAAGGCGGTGAGATTATGGAACTCAGTCAGAGAAAAGAAAAAATACTTGCTGCTGTTGTCGAACACTATATAAAGACGGGCGAGCCTGTAGGTTCAAAGCTCTTGCAAAAGGATCCCGAGATTTCGGTTTCGTCGGCGACCATCAGAAATGAGATGGCTGAGCTTTCAAGCATGGGACTTCTCGAACAGCCCCACACCTCGGCGGGTCGAATTCCCACCGACGAGGGCTACCGTTACTATGTAGATCATCTTATGGGAGTGCGGCAGCTTGACGATGCGGACAAAAGACGTATCGAAGCCGGTATTTCTATAAGAAACGCCAGTCCGGAAAACATACTCAAGCGGGCAAACGATTTCCTTGCGGATATGACAAACTGCGCCGCAATTTCAACTGCTCCGTCGGGCGAGAACGTCACGATTAAGCGTGTTGAATTCGTACCTGTCGGAACGAGGACGGGAATGGTTGTTCTGCTTACCTCAAACGGTATGATCAAAAGCAGAGTTTGTCGGAGCGATGTGGATTTGAACGCTTCCGTTATCGAGAAGTTTTACAACATTGTCAAAACTTCATTTGTCGGGACGGAGCTTGACGCTATTGACACTGCGACGCTTCAAACCTTGGTTGCTTCAATGGGTGAGGATGCGCTGACAATGATACCGCTCATTTCGACGGTATCGGAGCTTGCGAGCGAGGCGATGGAAATTCCGCTTATGCTCGGCGGTCAGTCAAATATCTTCCATTACGGCGACTACGGTGCAACGGCTTATGAGCTTATGGATTTTCTGAGGCGTGGCGAGCCGTTGAGCAAAATCCTGACGGACAACAAAAAAGATTTGGACGTCAAAATCGGCAGCGAAAACAAGTTTAAACCGCTTGAAAATTCAAGCGTGATAATGGCGCAGTACGATGTCGGCGGAGAAAATCACGGCTCGATAGGAATTATCGGACCGACGAGGATCGACTATGCAACGCTGATTCCGAGCGTCAGATATCTGACCGATATGGTCGGAAAAATACTCTCCCAGGTTCTCAACGAAGACTGAAAGGAATGATTACTGTTGGCAAAAAAGAAAAACAGTGAAGAAACAGCCGCAAAGGCTGAGGATAAAAAGGTAGAGAAAGAAGATAAAAAAGAAGATGCAGAGGTAAAGAAAGAGAAAAAAGCCAAGGAAGAAAGCAACGAGGAAAAGATTCAAAAGCAGCTTGCCGAAAAGAGCGACCAGCTTCTCAGAATTGCGGCGGAGTACGATAACTTCCGCAAGCGTTCTCAGAGAGAAAAGGATGCGCTTTACGTTGACTGCAAGGCTTCGGTCATCAAGGAGCTGCTTCCCGTGGCGGACAATTTCGACAGAATTTTCGCTAATCCCGATATTACTTTTGAGGATTACAAAAAGGGCGTTGAAATGACATTCAAGCAGTTTGAAAATGTTTTCAAGGATCTCAAGGTCGAGTCGTTCGGCGAGGAGGGTGAGGAGTTTGATCCGAACTTCCACAACGCCGTAATGCACTCGGAGGATGAGAATCTCGGCGAGAACGTTATCACAAATGTATTTGCAAAGGGCTACAAGATAGGCGATAAGGTAATTCGTCCGGCAATGGTAGCCGTTGCGAACTAAGGCAACACCGCACAAAATGAGGCGTGCGGCATTGACTTAAACAAAAGTGTATATAAACATCTTAGGAGGAATATATTATGTCAAAGGTTATTGGTATTGATTTAGGTACAACAAATTCATGCGTAGCAGTTATCGAGGGCGGCGAGCCTGTAGTTATCGCTAACGCAGAGGGCGCAAGAACAACCCCGTCTGTTGTCGGCTTCGGCAAGAACGGCGAGAGAATGGTAGGCCAGGTCGCAAAGCGTCAGGCTATCACAAATCCCGACAGAACGGTTTCGTCAATCAAGCGTCAGATGGGTTCCGATTATAAGGTTACTATCGACGGAAAGAAATACACTCCGCAGGAAATTTCCGCAATGATTCTTCAGAAGCTCAAGACCGATGCGGAAGCATATCTCGGCGAGAAGGTTTCCGAGGCAGTTATCACAGTTCCGGCATACTTCACCGACGCACAGCGTCAGGCAACAAAGGATGCAGGTCACATTGCAGGCCTTGAGGTCAAGAGAATTATTAACGAGCCGACAGCCGCAGCTCTTGCTTACGGTATTGATAAGGAAGACGATCAGAAGGTTATGGTTTATGATCTCGGCGGCGGTACATTCGATGTTTCGATCATTGAGATGGGTGACGGCGTTCAGGAGGTTCTTGCAACAGCAGGTAACAACCACCTCGGCGGCGACGACTTTGATCAGAGAGTTATGAACTGGATTATCGACGAGTTCAAGAAGTCAAACGGCATTGACCTTCGCGGCGACAAGATGGCTATGCAGAGACTCAAGGAAGCTGCCGAAAAGGCGAAAATCGAGCTTTCGGGCGTTACATCTTCCGATATCAACCTTCCGTACATCACCGTTGACGCAACAGGTCCGAAGCACCTTGAGCTTACACTCACAAGAGCAAAGTTCAACGAGCTTACGGCAGACCTTGTTGAATCTACAATGGGTCCTGTTCGCCAGGCAATGAGTGACTCAGGCCTTTCAACTTCTGAAATCGACAAGGTACTCATGGTCGGCGGTTCTTCAAGAATCCCCGCAGTTCAGGAAGAAATCAAGAAGTTCATCGGCAAGGAGCCTTTCAAGGGCATCAACCCCGATGAGTGCGTTGCAATCGGTGCGGCTCTCCAGGCCGGTGTTATGGGCGGCGAAGTTAAGGGACTTCTTCTTCTTGACGTTACTCCGCTTTCACTCGGCATCGAGACAATGGGCGGCATCAACACAAAGATCATTGACAGAAACACGACTATCCCTGTAAAGAAGAGCCAGATATTCTCAACCGCAGTTGACAATCAGCCGTCTGTTGAGGTTCACGTTCTCCAGGGTGAAAGAGAGTTTGCTAAGGATAACAAGACTCTCGGTGTATTCCACCTTGACGGAATCATGCCGGCACGTCGCGGTGTGCCGCAGATCGAGGTTACATTCGATATAGATGCAAACGGTATCGTTCACGTTTCCGCTAAGGATCTCGGAACGAACAAGGAGCAGTCGATTTCCATCACTTCTTCAACCAATATGTCAAAGGACGACATTGAAAAGGCTGTTCATGAAGCCGAGCAGTTCGCTCAGGAGGATAAGCAGCGCCGTGAGGAGGTTGACACGAGAAACAATGCCGATCAGATGGTTTACCAGTGCGAGAAGCTTCTCTCCGAGGAAGGCGACAAGTTCGACCAGGCAGATAAGGACGCTCTTAATGCCGAGATCGAGGGCTTGAAGGAAGCTCTCAAGGGTCAGGATATCAACCTCATCAAGAACAAGCAGGAGGCTCTCCAGAAGAAGTTCTATGAGGTATCGGAGAAGATATATAAGGCTGCTCAGGGCGCACAGGGTGCGGCAGGTCAGCAGGCGGATCCGAACATGGGCGGCAATCCGGGTGCAGGTGCACAGGGAGCCGACGGTTTCTATGATGCCGACTACACAGACGTAACGGACGATGACAACAAATAATTGTCAATAAACTAATAACGGGCACGCCGTTTCGCACGGCGTTGCCCTATTTCAAGTCAGGGGCTTTAATTTATGGCTGATAAAAGAGATTACTATGAGGTGCTGGGCGTTGACAAAAACGCAAGTGCCGATGATATAAAAAAGGCTTACCGTAAAAAAGCCAAGCAGTACCATCCCGACCTGAACCCCGGCGATAAGGAAGCCGAGGCGAAGTTCAAGGAGGCTAACGAAGCTTATGAGGTGCTCAGCGATGAGCAGAAAAAAGCTCGTTATGACCAATACGGTCATGCAGGAGTTGACCCGAACTTCGGTGCAGGCGGTGGCGGCTTCAACGGCGGATTCGGCGACGATTTTGATTTGGGAGACATATTCTCCAGCTTTTTCGGCGGCGCAGGCGGATTCGGCGGTGGCGGAAGACGTGCCAACCCGAACGGTCCGAGACGCGGCGAAGATCTTCAGTCGAGCGTTACTATCTCGTTTGAGGAGGCGGCAAAGGGCTGCAAACGTAAGATAAACATAAATCGTATTGAGGTCTGCCCGGATTGTAACGGCAGCGGAGCGGCGGCAGGCACCTCGCCTAAAACCTGTCCCGAATGTCACGGTACGGGTCAGGTCACGGCTCAGCAGAGAACACCTTTCGGCGTTATTCAGACTCAGCGTGCATGTACAAAGTGCGGCGGCAAAGGAAAAATAATCGAAACTCCGTGTTCAAAGTGCCGCGGCAGAGGACGCATTACGAAGCAGAGCACGCTTGAGGTCAATATCCCTGCCGGCATTGACGACCGTCAGATCCTCAATGTACGCGGTGAGGGAAACAAGGGTCTTAACGGCGGCCCCGCAGGTGATCTTCATGTTGTTGTAAATGTCAGACCGCACCCGTTCTTTGAACGTGACGGCTTTGATGTTTGGTGCGAGGTTCATGTAAACCTCGTTCAGGCAACCTTGGGTGATACGCTCATGGTTCCGACGCTTGACGGCAAGGTTAAATACGACATTCCCGAGGGTACACAGCCCGGCTCTGTATTCAGACTCAAGGGCAAGGGTATTCAGAATATTCGCAGTAAGGCGAGGGGAGACCAGCTTGTCAGAATTATTGTCGATATTCCGACCAAGCTCAATTCCGAGCAGCGCGAAGCTTTGCTTAAATTCAATTCGCTGATGGGCGGTTCAACCCCGACGGGCGAAGAGAAGAAGGGCTTCTTCGGCAAAAAAAGAAAATAAAAACGCAAAACGCAGTCAAGGCAAATGAACTTGATTGCGTTTTGTTGTTTAAAATATTGTTATTTATAATTCAATGTGTTCCGCTGCTTTGCCGACCGTGGCGGTGATTTTAACTGTTCCGCAGCCATAAAAAAGTGATGCAGCAACGGTCATTGCATTGAAAATTGTATGATGAGGACGCAGACTGTGTGCCCGTCAAAGCAGGAATGAATGTAAGAGAAGGGTTCATCCTCATAACGAAAGTATTTTCAACATAAAATATAAAGCCACGACTTTTATTTCCGCAGCTTTTATAAATGCCGATTATGTTTATTTTCAGGCAAAAAATAAAGTCGGGATAAATCCCGACTTGGTGACCCGGACGAGAATTGAACTCGTGTTACCGCCGTGAAAGGGCGGTGTCTTAACCTCTTGACCACCGGGCCATATGGTAGCGGCAGTGGGATTCGAACCTACGACCAATCGGGTATGAACCGAGTACTCTAGCCAGCTGAGCTATGCCGCCATATGTGTGTCACTCTTATTATTTCCAAGCGACTTGCTAATTATATAGCATAGAATGGAAATTGTCAAGTACTTTTTTGACTTTTTTTAAGATATTTCCTGAAGATAGGTGTAAGTAATATAAATATGTAAAAAAACGTGTAATTTGTAACATTTGTGTCAATTTTAAAAAATGAGGATTGAATAAAAGCGCTATCGGTGATATAATTTAACACGGTAATATTTGGCCGAAATAAGTCATGGAGATGTATTGTCAGTAATGAAAAGGGATTTTATAGGTAAAACGGTTTTTTTGGTTGCATTTGTAGTTATTCTTGTTGTTTCCGTGTACGGATTCAGCGGAAAAATGATGCAGGAAAGACATGATGCACAGAACAAAACGAGCGAAACGACATCAGACAAACAAACAGATAACAATGGTTTAAAAACAACCGGGAAAACGACGGAGATAACAACCGAGAAAACAACCGAGCCTGAGGAAAAGGGTGAATGGAAGCTTCCGAAAGCAACGGATAAGCTTGTGTGCTTTACCTTCGATGACGGTCCTTATGCTCCGGTCACGAATAAAATTCTTGATACCTTGGAAAAATATAACGGCAGGGCGACTTTCTTTGTTGTCGGCGACAGAGCGGATACATATTCCGATGAAATTATAAGAGCCTCAAAAATGGGCTGTGAGATAGGCACTCATACGTATTCTCATGTTAATCTCAACAGTCTTTCTGTTCCCGAGATGCAAAAGGAAATCAAAAAATCATGCGATGCCATATCAAAGTATACCGGCAAAAAAGTCAAGGTTCTCAGACCTCCCGAGGGTGCTGCGAACGACACGGTCAAAGCGAATGTCGGTATGCCGATGGTTTTGTGGAGCGTTGACTCGCGCGACTGGGATTACAGAAACGCCGATAAGGATTATCAGACCGTCATGGACAATGTTTTTGACGGAAGCATTGTTCTTATGCATGATCTTTATCCTGCGACGGCAGATGCCGTTGCAAGGCTTATCCCCGAGCTTGCAAAGCAGGGATATAAGTTTGTTACATTTTCCGAGCTTATGAAAATCAGGGGAGTGGATGTTGAACCCGGTGAAAAGTATTTCAGCGCAACGCCGCAGACACCTGCTGAGGAAAGCGATAATGCCGGTTGAGAGACCGACCGGGATTATAAATAGAATATTTTTAGAAAACGGAGGACGGTATATGAGATTTTTTGATGAACTTTCCGCTTATGACAATGAGGTTTATTCGGCATGCGAAAGCGAGCTTGAACGCCAGCAGCGCAACATTGAGCTTATCGCTTCTGAGAACATAGTCTCAAAGGCGGTTTTACTTGCTGCGGGAAGCGTTTTGACAAATAAATATGCCGAAGGCTATCCGTCAAAGAGGTATTACGGCGGCTGTCAGTGCGTCGATGTTGTTGAAGAAATCGCCCGTAACAGAGCTAAGGAGCTTTTCAAAGCGGAGCATGTCAATGTTCAGCCGCACAGCGGAGCAAATGCAAACCTTGCCGTATTTTTTGCACTGCTTAATCCCGGCGATACCGTCATGGGAATGAATCTTCAGCAGGGCGGACATCTTTCACACGGTTCTCCCGTAAACATTTCGGGCAAGTATTTTAACGTTGTACCTTACGGCGTTGATGAATCAACTGCAAGAATCGATTATGACGAGATGGAGCGAATCGCTCTGGAATGTAAGCCAAAGCTTATTGTTGCCGGAGCAAGCGCATATTCAAGAGTAATCGACTTCCCTCGCTGCCGTGAAATTGCCGATAAGGTCGGCGCATATCTCATGGTTGATATGGCTCATATTGCGGGATTGGTTGCCGCAGGAGTTCATCCTTCGCCCGTGCCGTATGCCGATATCGTAACCACCACCACTCATAAGACACTCAGAGGACCGAGGGGCGGCATGATCCTTTGTAAAGAACAGTTTGCAAAGCAGATTGACAAGGCCGTTTTCCCGGGAACGCAGGGCGGACCGCTTATGCATATTATCGCCGCAAAGGCGGTTGCACTCGGTGAAGCACTGACAGAGGAGTTCAAAAACTATCAAAAACAGGTTGTTAAAAACGCCGCAGTTCTTGCAGATGAGCTTATGAAGCACGGAATTGATATTGTTTCCGGCGGAACGGACAACCATCTTATGCTGCTTGACCTTCGCAATAAGGGCATCACTGGCAAGGAGCTTGAGCACAGACTTGATGAGGTTCGTATCACCGCAAACAAGAACACGATTCCAAACGATCCGCAAAGTCCGTTTGTTACAAGCGGACTGAGAATAGGAACACCTGCCGTTACAACAAGAGGCTTCAAGGAGCCTGAAATGGAGCTTATCGCAGGTTGGATAAGCGATATCATCAATGACTTTGACGGAAATAAGGACAGAGTCCTCTCTGAGGTTCAGTCCCTTTGCGAAAGGTTTCCGCTTTACAGTGAATAAGTGAATAAATAAAAGCACTGCCGCAACTGAATGTTGCGGCAGTTGGTTTATACGATATTGTACATGATGCAGAAATATTATAAAAACCGTGGAGCGGAAACCAACCCTCCGAAAAAGTACGATTTTATATTTCTTTGCCGAGAATTTTTGCACTCTTGCAAAGCTTTTTGATTTTTATATATTCATTTTTGCCCGGGCAGATGTCGTAAATTCCGAGTGTGGAAAGCACATACCATGCCGCCGTTGCGCCGTTGTCCTCATCTCCGGGGAAGCCGTCGTCCGTGTAGCTGAACGCCTCCTCGCAGAGCTTCTTGACCCAATATTCGCTCTTTTCTTTCTCACCGAGAGCGGCAAACAAATAGGGGAGATGGAAGCTCGGCTGATTGGAAATTGCGCACTGACCGAAATCGACCGCCGCCATCTCCGCCATTTCGTGAATTTCAGAGCCGTAGCCGCTCGTACAATAAATCGGCGGAGTTGCGAAAAGCTCGTCAAGCTTTTTAATCAGCTTGTCCTTGCCGCCGTAAAGCTCGGCAAGTCCGTCAATATCGTGCGGAACGGAAAACGATGACTGCCATGCGCTGCCCTCGGTGTATTCGTCCGCCCAGTCGAAGCAGTCAAACGGTTCTTTGAATTTTCCGTCGGTCGTTTTTGCTCTCATAAAGCCTGATTCCGGGTCGAAAAGATTCTTGTAATTTTTTGAACGCTTCATGTATTCGTCAACGATTTCATTCCTGCCGAGCACCTTTGCAACCTGCGCTATGCAATAGTCGCCGTATGCCGCATCAAGGGTGAGGTTTACGCAGTTGTTGTCAATAATATCTGCCGGAACATAGCCGTACTTTACATATGCCTCCGCACCTGTTCTGCCAAGGTCGGGATGGTGTGAATCGTGATTTGCATGACGGAGCATACCTTCAAGCGCTGTTTCAAGAAGCTCACCGACGATGATTCCCTTAACTGCGGCGTCGGCTATAATCGCATCGATCAGGGTGGAGGGCATACAGCCTCTCTCACCGATTGACGGCCATCTCGGAAGCCAGCCGCCCTCTTTATAGTCAACGATAAAGCCCTCGAGCATCTCGGCATATTCTTTCTTAGCAATCATTGCAAAAAGCGGAAATTCCGTTCTGTATGTGTCCCAAAAACCGTTATCGGTGTATCTCACACCGTTTTTTGTGCTGCCGTCAAACGGGCAATAATGAAGCTTGTTGCCGTCCTTGTCAATTTCATATGCCTTGTGCGGAAAAAGCCCCGTTCTGTACATACAGGAATAGAATGTTTTCATTTGCTTTTCGTCAACAGGGTCAATCTCGATTCTCGATAGATATTCGTTCCAGATGTCATTACCCTTTGAACGAAGCTCGTTGAAGCTTTTGCCTTCGCAGTCCTGCTTCATGTTTTCAAGTGCCTGCTCAAAGCTTATGTATGACGAGGCAATATCGGCTTCAACCGATGTGTCACAAAGTGCGGCATGAATAAACTCGCCGTCCTTTTTGTAGGATTTCTCCGGGTCAAGCTTTGATTTGAACTGAACAATAAGATAGGTTTTGAATCCCTCGTGAAAAGCTCCTCTCGCACCGTCGGTTGTGCAAAGCAGACGGTTGTTTTCAAAATCAAAATCAAAAGTATAGCTGCCGAAAACGGGGAAAACAGTGAAGTACGGAGTTCTGCCCTCGGGATAGGTGAGCCTTATTTTACAGCTTCGCTCAGCGGGAGTAAGTTCAAAATCAGTCCTCGAACGAAGAAAACGGAATTTCATATATGTCGGTGTCATAACTGCGTCCTCCGGACGGTAGCTCGACCATGCGCTGCCGACAGAGTCCCTGACTTCACCCGTTTGCGGAGTGAAAAGAAAAGTTCCGTAGTCGGAAATCCACGGGCTCGGCTGATGAGTGAGCCTTATGCCCTCAAGACCGCGGTGAGTCGGGTTGTAGAACCAGCCTCCGTCATATTCGGTCTGAGCCGAATAGCCTGCCATTGCGAACGGGAGCTGAACAAGGGGCAGTGTATTTCCGTTTGAAAAACGTCTGACGGAATTTGTGCCCTGTTTTATGTTAACATATTTCAAATAATCCATGATTTTTCCTCCGAATTTATCGTGTTCAGCTCATTGTATCATATCGCCTTTTCGAGCGCAAGACAAAAGCCTCAAATTACAGAGTTTTTTGTAATTTGAGGCTTAAATATAATTCTTTAATTATTCAATTGTGCCGGAGGTTGCCTTAAGATACATACTGTCATCGGTAACAAGCTGAAAACGTTCGTCCTTGTTCGTGTCACTCCAGCCGTTTTTCGCCATATATATTTCATCTTTCTCGGTGTCATAAATTCTTTCGAGACCGAGTGTCGCATCACTCTGCTTTTGGCTTATTATATCCTGACTTGTGTTTCGCTTTTCCCATGAGTCCATAATTCCGTCGGAAATGCTGCTTAGCTCATTCCTGATTTGCATTGCATTTGCCGTGCTCTCATTGCTTTGTTGGATTGCGATGTTGACATAGCTCTGCGAATAATCAATCGAGCTGAGTGATTGGCAAAGAATATCCTTCCATTCAATAAGTGAATTTTCTTCGCAGGTGATTGCCGCAATGTTATAAGCCATATAATAGCCGGCGTCAATTCCGAAGCCACTCATCATATTGCCTGCGAAATCTATTATATCCGCCGTGAAAAGGCCCTCTCCCTTGGTGCCGGCTGCATCGGTGAAAGTAGCACGGAGCAGGGCGGGACTGATTGCCTGCGATTTCATGTTGCTGTTACTCGCAAAGCGTTCAACGCTCTTGAACGACCCGAAGCTCGGAAAGTCGAAGCTTGAATAGGTTGGTTCATATGTCTTGACAAGAGAGACGTATGAATTAAAAATCTTAAAGAAGTTTTCCGTCGACGGAGAGGAGAGAACCGGTGCGTCAGCCATCATGTTATAGTTTCCGCCGTACATTTGATATGACTGTCGATAATAATCCTTACCCGTCTCACTGTGAAGGAGCGGTTGAGCCTTGAGCAGGAAAAACACCTGATTTATAGGGTTCTTGGGGTCGGTTACACGGATTGCATGGAACATTCCGATTCCTCCGGCAGTAACAGACCAACCCTTCGGAATTTTCATTGAAAAATCGGATGTTTTGTAGTCAACGAGCTTTGTCTGCTTCGCCTCTGACGGGGTGATTTTTACATCGACGGTTTTTGACGCAGTCGTTGTAATGTCGGACGGTGAGTTATCGTTGTCGGCTTCCTTTTTGCCGCAGGCGGAAAGCGAAAAAATTATCAAAGCCGCAAGCAAAATTGCAGTAATTCTCTTTTTCATATGTATCATATCTCCCTTCGATAGTTTCCATAATTGCATTATACAGGATATTTTGATAAAAAGCAATATACGATATTTCTAATTAAAATTTTTCAGCTTAAATTAGAATTGAAAAGGAGTCGAAAATACGGTTCAAGACAAAAAGAAAAACCGTTGACATAAGGCTCAAAGCCTATTTATCAACGATTTTTGGTGGAGACGGACGGGATCGAACCGTTGACCTCTTGAATGCCATTCAAGCGCTCTCCCAGCTGAGCTACGCCCCCGTGCAATATATTGTTTACTTGATGAATTATACCAAAGAAGTTCTATCTTGTCAACAATTATTTGCAATATTTCGATTGTTAATCAGAAATTGATTACACCGAGATGCTCAAGCAGAATCTTTGTGCCGATGAGGATAAGGATAACGCCGCCGGCGATTTCCGCCTTGCTCTTATATTTAAGACCGAAGATGTTGCCAACCTTGAGTCCGATTGCGGAAATGACAAACGTTATAACGCCGATGAATGAAACTGCGGCAACGATGTTGACGTCGGGCAGCAGGGCAAAGGTGATGCCGACTGCGAGGGCGTCGATGCTTGTTGCGACTGCAAGGACGATCATAGTCTTGAATGAGAACGAATCGTTTGCCTTTCCGTCTTCCTTCGAGCAGCCCTCACGGATCATGTTTCCGCCTATTATGGCAAGCAAAACGAATGCTACCCAATGATCAAAAGACGTGATGTACTTTTCGAACGTTGAGCCGAGAAAATAGCCGATAGTGGGCATAAGAGCCTGAAATCCGCCGAACCACGCACCGATTATCAGGTAGTGCTTTGTTTTAAGCTTCTGCGTCGAAAGACCCTTGCAGACCGAAACGGCGAAAGCGTCCATTGACAGACCGACTGCCAGGATGAATAATTCAAGTAACCCCATATTTTACCTCCGAGAATAAAAAAATCAGACACCGTCGTGCCTGAAAAAATCCCAGACACGGCAAAGCCACGTCTGAGTCTCGTTATTTAAGACAAGCCAGACGCTTTGCGTCAGTGTGTTGACTTGTCACTCGTTTCGAGCTATCTACTCCCTCAAACTCTGCCGATTATATCATATTAAAATGTATGTGTCAACCTTCATTTCTTGAACGAAATTGTTGATTTGTTTATCGGGGATGGAGTGTTATTTATTGTTAGGAGAGGAATACCGAACGACATTGACTTTTATCGGCAACATTATTGTTGACAAAGCAGAGGAAATACATTAAACTGAGTTTAATATAAAACAAAGGAGCTTTATTATGCTTTCAAAGCCTCAATACGAAGAACAGATCGCCGCAACCCGTGATAAGCGCATGAAGTGGTGGCGTGAAGCAAGATTCGGCATGTTTATTCACTACGGCCTTTTTTCACAGCTCGGAAGAAATGAGTGGGCTATGGCGTGCGAAAATATTCCGCCCGAGGAGTATGAAGCACTTGCCGATAATTTCTGCCCGAAAGAGGGCTGCTGCCGTGAATGGGCAAAGCTTGCCAAGGAAGCCGGATGCAAATATATGGTCATGACGACCCGTCATCACGAGGGCTTCAGCCTGTGGAATTCAAAGGCAAATCCGTACAATTCCGTCAATTACGGTCCGCACCGCGATATAGTCAAGGAATTTGTTGAAGCATGCCGTGAGTTTGACCTGAAAATCGGTTTTTATTCGACCTGCATGGAATGGCATCACCCGGACAGCGGAATCTGTGCCTATGACACGGAGGCGAGAAGACGTTACACTCAGTTCCTTAAAGATATAAACACGGAGCTTCTCACTCAGTACGGCAAGATTGATATTCTTTGGTACGACGTTCCGCTGCCGATGGAGTCATGGGAGGGTTGGGATTCGCTTGAGCGCAACCAGTATCTCAGAAGTCTCCAGCCGGATATTATTATCAACGACAGAAGCGGACTTGCCGAGGATTTCGGCACTCCGGAGGAGCACATCACTCCGTCCGAGCGTGACTGGGAGGCTTGCATGACCTTCAACGGAATAAGCTGGGGCTATGTTGATTCGGACCAGGCACTCCCTTACAGCTACACGCCGCAGAGAATTGTCAATATGCTTCAAACCTGCTGCGAATACGGCGGAAATCTTCTGCTCAATGTCGGTCCTAAGCCGGACGGCTCGATTCCTTATGAGGTTATTGATCCGCTTCACAAGGTAGGTGAATGGCTCAAGGTCAACGGCGAAGCGGTTTACGGTATTCTCAACAAGGGCGAGGGCAACAAATTCCAGCTCAACGGCGTCGGAAGGGGTACGTCAAAGGGCACAACGATTTATATGTGGAACAAGATTTGGGCGCCGTGCAACGGAAAAATGGCTCTTGCCGGATTTATGGACGAGCCGAAGAAGATTTCCTTCATGGACGGCACTCCGATAAAATTCGAGAAAAAGGGCGACAGAATTTTTATATATGATTTGCCCGAAAAAAATCCCGATCCGATTATAAATTATCCGCTCATAAAGCTTGAATTCGACAAGCTCCCGAGATACAGATTTGCGTCGTACTTCCCGCAGCTCAACGGCGGCAGAGACGACAGGGAGATCGTCAGAGCGGACGACCTTTGGAGGTGAACAGAATAATAAAGCGAGCCGAAGCGAAATGTGTAACGGCTCGTTTATAATATAGGAGCAGACAATGGAAGAAAAGAAAACAATTACATTGGATTTAACGGATTGTAAGTATCTCGGAGAGCTTCATGAACGAATTAGGACAGCATTTGATTTTCCTGAATGGTACGGCGCTAATTTAGACGCTTTTTGGGATTTGTTAAGCAGTGAATGTGACGCAGATGAGGTGATTTTGACAGGGGTAAATACCATGCCCGAGGAACTCAGAAAATACATGTCCGACATCTATAAAATTCTTGACAGAAAAACCGCTGAACGTGAAAATTATAGCCGCATTTATGCGGATATCAAACCGTTTTTCTATAAAATAGAATTCTGAGATTTTATTGATTAAAGTCAACTTTAATGAAGCAGTGGGCATCGTGCTCTGCAAATATGGATTGAGTCCATATTTGCAGTGTATGATGCCCACATTATTTATAAGCAGAAAATAAAATATAGGAAAATGCCAATCACAGCTTCAAGCCGTAGACCTTAACGGCGTTCTGATAAAGAATCTTGTCCGAATCCTCTTTGTTGTAGCCGAGAGTGTAGAAACGCTTCAAATCGGTTTCAACGTTCCACATCGGATAGTCCGTTCCGAAAAGGACACGGTCAACGCCGTAGCGTGCGATGATCTCACGGATTTTAGCGTCGGAGAGAGCATAGAACGACGATGAGCAGTCAACATAAAAATTCTCACGGTCGGCAAGAAGCTTTGAAGCCTCATCCCACATCGACCAGCCGCCGAAATGAGCGCCGACGACAACCATTTTGTCGTAAATATCCAGTATCGGAATGAGCCTGTTCGGGTTTGAGTAATCATATCTGCTGTCGCCCGTGTGAAGAAGAACGGGGAGCTTGAATTCTTCGCAAAGCTCATATATTTTAAGGCATCTGTAATCGTCAAGCTTGAACTGCTGAATGTCGGGGTGAAGCTTAACTCCGCCGAGACCGAGCGAAACAAGTTCTTCAACGTCGGCCCTGATATCCTCGCTGTCGGGGTGGAGCGTACCGAGACCGTAGAGCTTGTCGGGGTGAGCGGCTACCTCGGCGGCAATGAATTTATTTATAGAGCTGACCTGCTTCGGCGTCGTTGCGACCGACTGTACGATGAATTTATCAATACCTGCCTTCGCTCCGTTTTCGAGCAGGGTGGAAACCTTTCCGTCGTAGGTTGTGGGCAGGGAATAGAAGCGTCCCGTACTGTGCGCCGCCTTGTCGGCAATCTTATCGGGGTAGATGTGACAGTGTGCATCAATGACCATTAAAAACACCTTCTTTTGCTGATGATATACAATTATAAGTCCGTTTTTTTGCAATGTCAAGGCATACAACAATGATATATGTTTTGAACATTTTTGCAAACTGCTATTGAAATTATTATTGCAGAATGATAGAATATAACCGTAAATCTAACATTTTCCAAGGAGGAATTATATATGCTCGAAAATCCTGCATTCAACGAGAATAACGAAAAGATTCTCTGCGAAATGAACGGCAAAAATCCCGAGATGCACATGAATATCTGGGTAAAGAAGCTTGCAAAAGGGGAGAAGTACGAAATTTTCAGCGCCGAGAACGAGACGGCAGTGCTCATCCTCAAGGGCAACATGAATATAAGCTGGAATGACAGAACGGAGAACATGAAAAGAAAGAATCCGTTCGAGAAAACACCGTATTGTCTGCATGTATGCAAGGGTATAAAGATAAGCATTGAGGCTTGCGAGGACAGCGAGTTCCTTGTTCAGCAGACCGATAACGAGAGAGAGTTTGAGCCTGTTTTCTATAAGCCTGAGGATTGCCTTTATCAGCATTTCGGCAAAGGTCAGTGGGAGGGCACAGGATACCGTATTTGCTCAACGATGTTCGACTATGACAATGCTCCTTATTCCAACATGGTAATGGGCGAGGTATTCAATCAGCCGGGCAGATGGTCGAGCTATCCGCCGCACCATCATCCGCATCCGGAGGTTTATTATTATCAGTTTGATCCTCCGCAGGGCTTCGGTGCATGCTTCAACGGCGACGACGTTTTCAAGAGCACCGACGGCGCATATTGCACGATAAGCGATGGCAACGACCACGAGCAGGTTACGGCTCCGGGCTACACAATGTATTATGTATGGATGATCCGCCATATTGACGGCGACCCGTGGTACAAGACCACCCGCTTCTACTCCAAGGAGCACGAATGGCTTGTTAATGCGGATTAAAAAATAATTTTTATCAGACTTTCTCGGCGTAATTATGTTCGATAAAGTACAATTCGTAGGGGTTGATGCCCACATCGACCCAAGAATAACAAAAGTTTTCCTCGGTGCTGAATAAAGTAAAATTGACAAGCGGATATTATATTGACAAAACAGATTTATTGCAGTAAAATATTTCCGTAAAAAGGGGCATAAAAATGACGCATAGTGCGCTGAAAAATCGCCCAAAAACAGGAGGAAATGCAATGAAAAGAACAGCGAAAAGAATTCTATCAACACTTTTGATTGTTGTTTTGTTTGTCGGTGTTGCAGCGATGGGCGGAATTGATTTCACACCAAAAGCAAAGGCTATGGATTTATCGTCGTGCAAGGTCGGTGATTTAATCGAATTCGGTTCATATCCGCAGAGCAAAGTTACGGACAGTAATCTCATTGCAAAGATTGAAGCAGCCAGTGAAAATGAAGCTTGGGTGGATTATAACTACTACGCTGGTACAGGCAATTGGGCAGACGGCAACATGAAGCCTGTTGACGGAATGATGTTATACAAGGACATTCCTTACAATGGCAGTAAATACCGAGCTGTAAAAATAAATCAATACAGACCGTATTGCACGAGGTATACCTCCTCATACACATATCAAAAAGATAACGGTTATTATATAGGCAGTGTATACTACTTCAAATATGAGCCTTTAACATGGCGAGTTCTTGACCCGAGCGAGGGCTATGTAATATGCAATAAAATTATTGATTCACAAGCTTATCAGGATGTTATTTATTATAACGGTAGTCAATGGTACAATAGTAAAGGTTGCTCAAATATTGCATCTGACTGGGTGACAAGCTCACTTCGCCGGTGGCTCAATAATAGCTTTTATAACACGGCATTTTCTGTAGAAGAAAAGGAAGAAATCGGAACATCACATCTTGAAAATAAGTGCGACAATTTTAATTCAAACGAATATGATAGTGCAGATACATACGATAAAATCTTTCCCATCTCATATTATGATTCAATAAACAGCGCATACGGCTTCAGTTCTGATAGCGAATCTCATGATATAGCACGACAGATGAAGGGTACGGATTATGCAAAATGTCAGGGATTAAGAGTAATTTCAAGTTACGGTTACGGCGGAACCGCTTGGTGGCGGTTGCGCTCGCCCAGCAATTCCAGTTGTGCTGCAGAAGTCGGTCTCAACGGTAGGACGAACGGCTACAACTACGATGTCAGTGGTGCTTGCGACGGGGTTGTTCCTGCCTTTAAATTCAATCCAAAATCCACAATCTGTGATGTTCACGATTACAAAGCTGTTGTAACCAAACCAACATGTACGGAGCAGGGATATACGACTTACACTTGCACAAAATGCAATGACAGTTATGTTGATAATTACACCAATGCCCTCGGTCATGACTTCGGTGAGTGGAAGATTACGACCGCTCCGACAACAATTTCCGACGGAGTGAAAACACGTTATTGCAAAAATTGCGACGCTTTTGAAACCGAAAGTGTCGGCAAGCTCAAATCGATATCCGTGAAGCTCAATAATATTGAGACGAACTATAAAAAGTCCGGACAGCTTGAGCCGAAAATCACCAATCCCGATAATGTTGGCTACAAGGTCGAGTATAAATCCTCAGACCCGAAATGCGTTATCGTTGATGCCGACGGAAATTATTTCGCCGTTAAAACCGGCTCGGCAAAAATAATCTGCACCGTTACCGATGAGTATGGCAAGGTTATGACCGCCGAATGTAAAGTGAACGTGAAATATAGCACTATTCAGTGGATAATTATCATTGTCCTCTTCGGCTGGATTTGGTATTAAACTTTTAAAGCTCCTCCGCTCGGGGGAGCTTTTGCTTTAAGTTGAAAGGAAAATTCCAATGTGTGCTGTCCAAATCGACCCAAGGTAAGCTGAAATTTCACTCCCTTGCAGGGGAGGCAAGATGTTTTTCTGCCCCGAAAGCAATATTTTTAATCTTCCAATGTTCGGCAGTGGGCACTGTGCCCTACGAAAAGGTGCGGTGAAGGGATATTTTTGCAGAGGAAAAGACAACATAAATCGCCAAAATAGGCATTGATTTTGATTTATTCCCCGAATTTTCAAAAATTTAGAATATTTTTACAAAAACACTTGACAATATATATGCATAAGTGATAGAATACCAAAGATTGATAATGTGATTTATTATGTGTCCCCATGGGCATATGATTTGTCAATATTCAAAATTTTTAAGAAAGGAGATGTAGTTTTTGCCTACCTTTAATCAGTTAGTTAGAAACGGCAGACAGACTATCGAAAAGAAAGCAAAGGCTCCTGCTCTTCTCAAGGGTCTCAATTCTAAGAAGAACATTGTTACCGACCAGAATTCACCTCAGAAGCGCGGCGTTTGCACAGCAGTTAAGACTGCTACACCTAAAAAGCCTAACTCGGCTCTTCGTAAGATCGCCAGAGTTCGTCTTACAAACGGTATCGAAGTTTCTTCGTATATCCCGGGTGTAGGTCATAACCTTCAGGAGCACAGCGTTGTTCTTATTCGTGGCGGTCGTGTTAAGGACCTTCCCGGTGTTCGTTACCACATCATCCGCGGCACACTCGATACTCAGGGTGTTAACGGAAGAATGCAGTCCCGTTCAAAGTACGGTGCTAAGCGTCCGAAGGCTGCTAAAAAGTAATTCCTCTTTTTAAAAGGAAAGTTTGAAAGACAGAATCTTCTTGCAGGCTGCGCAGGGTAAGGTACGCTGCGTATCAATGTGAGAGTGTATATATATTATGTATGTGCTTCTCCATTGGCGCCACAGGGTTTTGTCACTTGAGTACCTATGATATCATTACTATGAAGGAGGGAAGCGAAGTGCCAAGAAGAGGCCAGATTGCAAAACGTGATGTTTTGCCAGATCCGCTTTACAATTCAAAGTTGGTAACAAGACTTATCAACAATGTTATGTATGATGGTAAAAAGGGTGTCGCACAGAAGATTGTTTACGACGCATTTGACATCATCAAGGAGAAGACAGGTAAGGAGCCTGTAGAGGTTTTTGAAGCCGCTATGGAAAACGTAATGCCTGTTCTCGAGGTTAAGGCTCGCCGTGTCGGCGGTGCTACTTATCAGGTTCCGATGGAGGTTCGTCCCGAGAGAAGACAGACACTCGGACTCAGATGGATCACCAACTATTCACGTCTTCGTTCGGAAAGAACTATGAAAGAGCGTCTTGCTAACGAGATCATGGATGCTGTTAACGAAACAGGTTCGGCATTCAAGAAGCGTGAAGATACTCATAAGATGGCAGAGGCTAATAAGGCTTTTGCACATTTCAGATGGTAATCTTCCCGAAAATTTCAGGGATTTAATTGCTTATTTAAATTTACGGAGGTTTATATGGGAAGACAAGTACCACTTGAATTAACAAGAAACATCGGTATCATGGCTCATATCGATGCCGGTAAAACAACTACGACCGAGCGTATCCTTTTCTACACCGGTGTTAACCACAAGATGGGTGAAACACATGACGGTGCAGCAACAATGGACTGGATGGCTCAGGAGCAGGAGCGTGGTATCACAATCACTTCTGCTGCTACCACCTGTTTCTGGAAGGGTCACCGTATCAACATCATTGATACCCCGGGTCACGTTGACTTTACCGTTGAAGTTGAGCGTTCTCTTCGTGTTCTTGACGGTTCCGTTACCGTCCTTTGCGCAAAGGGTGGCGTTGAGCCTCAGTCTGAGACCGTTTGGCGTCAGGCTGATAAGTATCATGTACCTCGTATGGTATATGTTAACAAAATGGACATTATGGGCGCAGATTTCTATCATGTTATAGACATGATGAAGGAGCGTCTCAAGTGTAATGCCGTTCCGATTCAGCTCCCCATCGGTCGTGAACTCGAGTTCAGAGGAATCATTGACCTTGTTACAATGGAAGCTGAGGTTTATTATGACGATAAGGGTCTCGATATCAGAATCGAGCCTATCCCCGATGATATGAAAGAGCTTGCTCAGAAGTATCACGAGGAGCTTATCGAGGCTGTTGCCGAGCAGGATGACGCTCTTATGGAGAAATTCTTCGAGGGTGAGGAGCTTACGGTCGATGAGATCAAGAACTGCATCCGTAAGGCGACTATCGCAAATGAAATGGTTCCCGTATGCTGCGGTACATCTTACCGTAACAAGGGTGTTCAGATGCTCCTTGATAATATCATTGCTTATATGCCTGCTCCGACGGACGTTGAGGCTATCAGAGGCACCAACCCCGAGACAGGTGAGGAGGAAGATCGTCATTCCTCCGATACAGAGCCGTTCGCAGCTCTTGCATTTAAGATTGCTACAGACCCGTTTGTCGGTAAGCTCTGCTTCTTCAGAGTTTATTCAGGTACTGTTTCGGCAGGTACAACCGTTTACAACTCTGTTAAGGACACGGATGAGCGTCTCGGACGTATTCTTCAGATGCACGCTAACCACAGACAGGATCTTGATGTTGTTTACGCCGGTGATATCGCCGCTGCCGTAGGCCTCAAGAACACAACAACAGGTGATACTCTCTGCGATGAGAAGCATCCGATCATCCTCGAATCAATGGAATTCCCGGAGCCTGTTATCCGTGTTGCTATCGAGCCTAAGACTAAGGCAGGTCAGGAGAAGATGGGTATCGGCCTTCAGAAGCTTGCTGAAGAGGATCCGACATTCCGTTGCTACACCGACGAAGAAACAGGTCAGACGATCATCGCAGGTATGGGTGAGCTTCACCTTGAGATCATCGTTGACAGACTTCTCCGTGAGTTCAAGGTTGAGGCTAACATCGGTAAGCCCCAGGTTGCTTACAGAGAAACAATCACAACCCCGGCAGACGTTGATTGCAAGTATTCACGTCAGTCAGGCGGTAAGGGTCAGTACGGTCACGTTAAGATCAAGATTGAGCCGAATCCGGAAAAGGGCTTCGAGTTCGTTAACGCTATCGTCGGCGGTGCTGTTCCGAAGGAGTACATTCCTGCTGTTGAGGCCGGTATCAAGGGTGCAATGCAGTCAGGTGTTCTCGCAGGATATCCTGTTGTTGACGTTAAGGTTACTCTTTATGATGGATCTTATCATGAGGTCGACTCCTCAGAAATGGCCTTCAAGATTGCCGGTTCTATGGCATTCAAGGACGCTATGAGAAAGGCATCTCCTGTTCTCATGGAGCCTATCATGAAGGTTGCCATCATCGTTCCGTCCGACTATCTCGGCGACGTTATGGGTGACGTTAACTCCCGCCGCGGTATGATCCTCGGTCAGGAGCAGAGAACGGGTGCCGTTCAGGTTGACGCTAATATCCCGCTCTCCAACATGTTCGGTTACGCTACAGACCTTCGTTCCAAGACTCAGGGTCGTGGTCAGTACGTAATGGAGCCCAGCCACTACACGGCTGTTCCGAAGTCTATCGCAGATGACATCATCAGCGCAAGAACTAAGGGCTAATTATTTTCAAAAAAGGCTTGCTTTTTTGAATGGAAATTGTTACAATGTAACTATGCAGTATGCATTGAATAAAATTATTTAATACCAAAGGGAGGAAATTCCAAATGGCAAAGGAAAAATTTAACCGAACCAAACCCCATGTCAACATTGGTACTATCGGCCACGTTGACCATGGTAAGACTACTTTGACAGCTGCTATCACAAAGACACTCGCAATGAAGGGCGAAGCTGCTTTCGTTGACTATGCTAACATCGATAAGGCTCCTGAAGAGAGAGAGCGTGGTATCACAATCAACACCGCTCACGTTGAGTATGAGACTGCTACACGTCACTATGCTCACGTTGACTGCCCGGGCCATGCTGACTATATCAAGAACATGATCACAGGTGCTGCTCAGATGGACGGCGCTATCCTTGTTATCGCTGCAACAGACGGTCCTATGGCTCAGACTAAGGAGCACCTTCTTCTTGCACGTCAGGTTGGCGTTCCCTACATCATCGTATTCATGAACAAGATCGACCAGGTTGACGATCCTGAGCTTATCGAGCTTGTTGAGATGGAAATCCGTGAGACTCTTAACGAGTACGATTTCCCGGGCGATGACACACCGATCATCAAGGGTTCTGCTCTTAAGGCTCTTGAGTACAACGGTGACGATGTAAACGCTCCTGAGCTTGCTTGCATCTGGGAGCTCATGGATGCTGTTGATACTTACATCCCGACTCCTGACCGTAAGGCTGACCTTCCGTTCCTTATGCCTGTTGAGGACGTATTCACAATCACAGGCCGTGGTACAGTTGCTACAGGTAGAGTTGAGCGTGGACAGCTCAAGATGTCTGACGAAGTTGAAATCGTTGGTCTTTCCGACGAGAAGAAGAAGACTGTTGTTACAGGTATCGAAATGTTCCGTAAGCTCCTCGACTATGCTGAGGCAGGCGACAACATCGGTGCTCTTCTTCGTGGTATCCAGAGAACAGACATCGAGCGTGGCCAGGTTCTTTCTAAGCCCGGTTCAATTCATCCTCACACAAAGTTCTCAGGTCAGGTTTACGTTCTGACTAAGGACGAGGGTGGCCGTCATACTCCGTTCTTCAACAACTACCGTCCTCAGTTCTATTTCAGAACAACAGACGTTACAGGTGTTATCACTCTTCCTGAGGGAACAGAGATGTGCATGCCCGGCGATAACGTTACAATGAACGTTGAGCTCATCACTCCGATCGCTATCGAAGAAGGTCTTCGTTTCGCTATCCGTGAGGGCGGACGTACAGTTGGTTCAGGCGTTGTTACCGCTATCAACGAATAATTTAATTATTCAAATATAAAAGACAGGTCGAAAGGCCTGTCTTTTTTATCGCTCTATATAAGGTAGAATAAATCATATAGTACCGTTTTCGATGCCGTCACGGTCTCGGAACGTATTACCCTGAGCTTGAGGATATCGTCCACTATGAAACGGAAGATAACAAGCTGAACGAATACGGCACGGAGGAGCTAAACCGGGCACATGTTGAAAACATGATCCAAAAATACAAGCGGCTGACGGTTGGAAGCATTGATCCTGATAACATTGCGAAATATCAAGCGAGGCTTAATGAGTGGGAAAAACGAAAGACAGAAATAAAAAGCAATCCGGCTGCGGAAACTGTTGACATTGAAACCAAAAAATATTATAATCTAAGCACAGACAGAGAGCAGTTTTCCAGATACAAGGCAACGCTTAAAGAGTTGTTCCCGTCAAAGTTTGAGGACTTTCAAAAGATTAAGTATGAAAATCCTGAATTATGGAAATCGCTCAAGGCAAAATACAGAATTGTCAATCAGTATAAGATTGACTCCGGTGATTTGACACCACAGCAAATATTAGATTTTGACAAGAAGGTTATAACCGAAAAGCGCATGAATTTTACAAGCAGGTATAAAAAATCTGGTAATGTTGCAGGTGCATATATTGATGGAAAAATGAATAAAATGTATTTTGCTCACAGCAAGCTTTCCAACTCTTCAAAGGGATACAAAGGCAATGCTGATTTGGTGCTTTTAAAAGCCGACCGTCGATTTAAATATATTGATGTAAAAAGTGAAAACGGAATAATGCGGTCTAAAACATACGAAGATACCGAAGCGAAGCTTTTCGAGTATTTTGCGGATTTATATGATAAAAAACCGTTTAAGTCAATTACAATGCTTTCAGAGCGAGGTATGTGTGATAGCTGCAAAGGGGTAATGGCACAATTTCAGCAACTTTATCCTGATGTGAAAATAAATGTTGTATCAAACAAAAAGGTTGAAGGCAATGTTTGGAAATATAGAAAGTAGGTTATTAAATGATCTTTGAAGATAACTATAATGAGTATTTAGAAATGACGTATGAAATATGCGAAAGCCGCAAATTAAAAACAGGCGCACAAGTTCAAGATCATTGTCTGCATGATACAGACGAAAGCTCTTTGACCGAAAGAGAACGTTTTATAATGGTTCTTGGGGTTATTATGTATGAAACAGAACATGATATTTTAACACCAGAAATAAAAGGCGAATTAGGTTATTATTATAGAACGTACAGTAATGGACTTTTAAGCGGAATTCTTGGCGATGACGAGAAAGAGCAAGCCATTAAAGATTTATGCTATTGCTATAACAAAGTCTTTAACAAGTAGTTTAATAGCATATCAAGCACCCTGAGCAATCAAGGTGCTTTTTTCATGCCTATAATTTCAGCGTTGCCGTATTGGTGACGCTGTTTTTATATCAAAAATACAGTTTGCCCGTATCTGAAACAACGGGGTGCGGATGTCCTTATCCGTAAAAAAGGAGAGCATATGGCTGAAGAAGTCAACAACACAGAGAATACAGAAAACGGCAATGTACAGCAGGACACAAATATAGGTGCAGCGAATACAGAGCCTGAGAAGAAGTATTCCGAGGAGGAGATGAACGGTATCTCCAAGAAAGACAGCCCCTTACCGAGGTAAGGAGCTGTTGATTATATAATATCTTATTTAACCGACTTGATCATTGATTCGCCTGTCATTTCCTTCGGCTGGGGGAGATCCATGATCTGGAGCATTGTCGGTGCAAGGTCGCAGAGCTTACCTGTTTCCTTGAGCTCGCAGTCATAGCCTACAATGCAGAGCGGAACCGGATTGGTTGAGTGCGGTGTGAACGGCTTGCCGTCGTCACCGATCATCTTGTCTGCATTGCCGTGGTCGGCAGTGATGAGGACTGCGCCGCCCATGCTGAGCGCTGCGTCGCAAACTCTGCCTACGCACTCGTCAACGGCCTCAACAGCCTTGACAGCCGCCTCAAATACGCCCGTGTGACCGACCATGTCGCAGTTAGCAAAGTTGAGGATAACAACGTCATACTTGTCGGATTTAATCTGCTCGCAGACTGCATCGCAAACCTCGTATGCACTCATCTCCGGCTTGAGATCGAAAGTCGGAACATCGGGGGAGTGGATAAGAATTCTGTCTTCACCCTTAAATGTCTTTTCCTCGCCTCCGTTGAAGAAGAATGTAACGTGAGCATATTTTTGCGTCTCGGCGATTCTGAGCTGAGTTTTTCCCTGTGAAGCAAGGTACTCGCCCATAGTCATTTTAAGCTCCTCCGGCGGGAATGCAACGCTTACATTCGGCATTGTTTCGTCGTACTGAGTCATGCAAACGTATGTGAGCGGGAAAAAGCCGTTCTTTCTCTCAAAGCCGTCAAACTTCTCGTCAACGAAGGTTCTTGTGATCTGTCTTGCACGGTCGGGACGGAAGTTGAAGAATACAACGCTGTCGTTTGCCTTGATCATGCCGTTCTTATTGATAACGGTCGGAACGATGAATTCGTCCGTAACTCCGTTAGCATAGGATTCGTTCATGCTGTCAACTGCGCAGTCTGCCTGAATTCCTTCGCCGTAAACCATTGCGGCATAAGCCTTCTCAACTCTGTCCCAAGCAAAGTCACGGTCCATAGCGTAGTAACGACCCATAACCGTTGCAATTTCGCCGACTCCAAGCTCCTTTGTTTTAGCATAAACGTCCTTGATGAAGCCGACACCCGATGTTACGGAAACATCACGTCCGTCCATTATGCAATGGATATAAACCTTATCGAGACCCTCGCGCTTTGCCATTTCAAGCAAGCCGTAAAGGTGCTCAATGTGGCTGTGAACGCCGCCGTCGGAAAGAAGTCCTACAAGGTGAAGGGCAGTGCCGTTTTTCTTGCAGTTCTCGCAAGCCTTGAGCAGAGCCTCATTCTTGAAGAAATCGCCGTCCTGAATGGACTTTGAAATCTTAACAAGCATCTGATAAACAACACGGCCTGCGCCGATGTTTGTATGACCGACCTCGCTGTTTCCCATCTGACCGTCCGGGAGACCTACATCAAGTCCCGAAGCGCCGATAGTAGTGAACGGATTTTCTTTAAAAAGTCTTGTAAGATTGGGAGTATTTGCAGCTTCAATTGCATTTCCCTTTGCACCGGGGTTGATTCCGAAGCCGTCCATGATACATAATACAACCGGTCTTTTCATATATAATCACCACTTTCAAAATCAGAGGACTGCCGCATTTTATGAAGACCAAAGAGCTTGAGTCTCTTTGGTCTGCGCATAATGCGTCAGCCCCGCGAAAATTATATCCGATATAAATTATTTACTTGCTGCCTTAACAATAGCCGCAAAGTCGGGAGCCTTGAGAGATGCGCCGCCGATAAGACCGCCGTCAACATCTTCCTTGCCGAGAAGCTCATCTGCATTCTTGGCGTTCATTGATCCGCCGTACTGAACAACAAACTTGTCGGCAGCTTCCTTATCATAAAGCTCGGCGATAAGCTCACGGATAGCCTTGCAGACCTCCTCAGCCTGATCGGCTGTTGCAGTCTTGCCTGTTCCGATAGCCCAAACCGGCTCATATGCGATGATGATTCTGTCAAGCTCTTCCTTGCTTACGCCCGCAAGAGCAATCTTAACCTGAGAGGAAACGACCTCCATTGTGATGTTCTGCTCACGCTGCTCAAGATATTCACCTACGCAGAGGATAACAGTCATGCCGTTGTCAAGAGCGGCTCTCGTGCGGTCATGAACTGTAACGTCTGTGTCACCGAAGTATGTTCTTCTCTCGCTGTGGCCTGTGATAACGATATCAACGCCGCAAGCCTTGAGCATTTCTGCGGAAACCTCACCTGTGAATGCGCCGCTCTTTGCCCAGTGGCAGTTCTCTGCACCGATTTTGATGTTTGAACCTTTAGCTGCTTCGAGAGCTGCGAAAAGGTCAACATAGGGAACGCAGCAAACTACGTCACAATCTGCGTCTGCAACGAGAGGCTTGATCTCATTGATGAGAGCTGTAGTCTCCGCAGGGGTTTTATTCATTTTCCAGTTACCTGCGATAACTGCTTTACGAAGTGATTTGTTCATTTTAACTACCTCCGATTATTTGTCGTTAAGAGCTACGATGCCCGGAAGCTCCTTGCCCTCAAGGAATTCAAGAGAAGCACCGCCGCCTGTTGAGATGTGAGACATCTTGTCGGCAAAACCGAGCTTCTGAACAGCAGCAGCCGAGTCGCCGCCGCCGATGATTGAGATAGCGCCGGAATCTGCAACGGCAGTTGCAACAGCGATTGTACCTGCTGCGAAGTTATCCCACTCTGAAACACCCATAGGTCCGTTCCAGATTACCGTTCCGCTGCCCTTGATAGCGTCAGCGAAAAGAGCCTGTGTCTTAGGACCGATGTCAAGACCCATCCAGCCGTCGGGAATGATATCACTGTCGATAATCATAGCCTCTGTGTCGGGCTTGTACTCTTTACCTACCTTATTGTCAACCGGAATAAGGAACTTAACTCCCTTTTCCTTAGCTGTATTCATCATGTTCAAAGCATCTTCGATTCTGTCTTCCTCAAGAAGAGAATTACCGATGTTGTAGCCGAGAGCCTTCATGAATGTGTAAGCCATACCGCCGCCGACGATGATTGTATCACACTTGTCGAGGAGATTTGTAATAACGCCGATCTTGTCAGATACCTTGGCACCGCCGAGAATAGCAACAAGCGGACGCTTCGGGTTAGCAAGGGCACCGCCGATGAATTCGATTTCCTTCTGAATGAGGAATCCGCAGACTGCGGGAAGATAGTCGGCAACACCTGTTGTTGAGCTGTGGGCTCTGTGAGCAGAACCGAAGGCATCGTTTACAAAGATATCTGCAAGAGAAGCAAGCTTCTTTGAGAATTCGGGATCGTTCTTTGTCTCCTCCTTGTGGAAACGAACGTTTTCGAGAAGCATTACGTCGCCGTCCTGAAGCGAAGCGGCGAGTGACTGTGCACTTTCGCCTACAACGTCCTTTGCCATCTTAACTTCCTTGCCGAGGAGCTCGGAAAGGCGAGCGGCAACGGGAGCAAGAGAAAACTCAGGCTTGAATTCACCCTTGGGTCTGCCGAGATGCGAGCAAAGGATAACCTTTGCATTATGGTCGATAAGATATTTGATTGTCGGGAGCGAAGCAACAATACGCTTGTCGCTTGTAATAACGCCGTCCTTGAGAGGAACGTTGAAGTCGCAGCGTACAAGAACCTTCTTGCCGTTTACGTCAATATCCTCAACAGTCTTTTTGTTAAGAGCTTCCATTATTGATCTTCCTTTCAGAAATAGTTTCAGACAATTCGCAAGCCATATTTGTGCGGCATTGCCTGTTTATTTTCAATCCGACTTATTTTACAACATTACGGGAAATTTTTCAAGTACCAATAGCCAAAAATTTAACAATATATCAGTATATACATAAAATTAGCATATTTTTTTCGTTTATTCACCATTTTGTTCAAAGAAGGAATAAAACAATTTAAAATAATACAAACAAAACATAGTTGACAAAGAATTAACATAAAGGTATAATATTTCAGTAAAATATTTAAGGCAATACAGCAGTTGAAATTATGTGACATTGCCTAAAATCTATCGGAGGTTTTATTATGGGTAGAGTATATAACTTTTCAGCAGGTCCGTCCATGCTTCCCGAGTCGGTTCTGAACAAGGCAGCCGCAGAGATGCTGGACTATGAGGGCACAGGCACATCCGTTATGGAGATGTCGCACCGTTCAAAGGCTTTCCAGGGAATCATTGATTCCGCAGAGGCTCTTGTCCGTGAGATCTACAAGGTTCCGGATAACTACAAGGTTCTTTTCCTTCAGGGCGGCGCTTCAACTCAGTTCGCAGCCATTCCGCTCAACTTTATGAACGGCACAGGCAAGGCTGACTACATCATCACAGGCCGTTGGGCAAATCAGGCTTTCAAAGAGGCTAAGAAGTACGGCGATGTTGTTGCCGCAGCTTCATCGGAGGATAAGACATACACTTATATCCCCAAGACGACCCGTGAGAGCTTCCGTGACGATATTGACTATGTTTACTATTGTATGAACAATACGATTTACGGTACAACATTCAAGTATATCCCGGACACAGGCGATATTCCTCTTATTGCAGACGTTTCATCCTGCTTCTTCTCGGAGCCGCTTGATATCTCCAAGTTTGCGATGGTTTACGGCGGCGCTCAGAAGAACGTTGCTCCGGCAGGTCTTGTAATCGCTATCATCCGCGAGGATATGCTCGGTCATGCGCGTGATTATACACCGACAATGCTTGACTATAAGATTCACGCAGATAACGGTTCAATGTACAACACTCCGCCGTGCTACACAATTTATATGTGCAAGCTTGTTCTTGAGTGGATCAAGAGCATCGGCGGTCTTGACGCTATGAAGGCAAGAAACGAAGCTAAAGCTAAGATCCTTTACGATTACCTTGATTCAAGCAAGCTCTTCAAGGGCACTGTTGTTAAGGAGGACCGTTCTCTTATGAACGTTCCGTTCGTTATCGGCGACAAGGACATGGAAGCAAAGTTCATTGCCGAGGCAACAGAGGCGGGCTTCATCAACCTCAAGGGTCATAAGACCGTTGGCGGTATGAGAGCTTCTATCTACAACGCAATGCCGATTGAGGGCGTTGAAAAGCTCGTTGAGTTCATGAAGAAGTTTGAGGAAGCTAATTCATAAATAAAAACACACAGGCTGTTATCTTAAAGTCAGATGGCACAAAGCAGGCTTCCCCTTGAGGGGAAGCTGTCGCATAAGCGACTGATGAGGTGGAAAAGCCAAGTTTTGATTTCATTAAATTGCTGTGATTAAAACTTGCCACCTCATCCGAGCGGCGCAATCCGCCGCCCACCTTCCCCTCAAGGGGAAGGCTTGTGTTGCCTTTACCTTTAACGGAACAGCCTTATTTTATAAAAGGAGATAATTTTATGTATAATATTCTTACTCTCAACAAAATTGCCGCCTGCGGCACCGACCGTTTCGACGGAAAGTACTCTTGCTCGGACAGCTGTGAGAATCCGACAGCCGTTATGGTTCGTTCGGCTTCGATGCACGAGACGACATTCGCTCCCGAAACGCTCGCAATCGCCCGTGCCGGTGCAGGTACAAACAATATCCCGGTTGATAAGTGTGCAGAGCAGGGCATAGTTGTTTTCAACACACCCGGTGCAAATGCAAACGCCGTTAAGGAGCTTGTAATTTGCGGACTTCTTCTCGCTTCGAGAAAGGTTACGGCTGCTTATGACTGGTGCAAGGGCCTCAAGGGCGAGGGCGACAATGTCGGCAAGCTCGTTGAAAAAGGCAAGTCGCAGTTTGCAGGTCCGGAGATCATGGGCAAGACGCTCGGTGTTATCGGTCTCGGCGCAATAGGCTTCAAGGTTGCTCAGGCTGCAGAAGCACTCGGAATGAAAATCGTTGGCTATGACCCGTTTCTTTCCGAGGGTGTTAAGGTTGCTCTTTCGGCAGATACAGAAATCGTTGAGGACATCAACGACATCTTTAAAAAGAGTGATTACATCACAATTCACGTTCCGCTCAATGACGGAACAAAAGATACAGTCAATAAGGACACGCTTGGACTTTGCAAGGACGGAGTAAGAATTCTCAACTTTGCCCGCGGAGGACTTGTAAACAGCGCAGACATGATTGCCGCACTTGAAAGCGGTAAGGCTGCCGCTTATGTTACGGACTTCCCGTCGGATGAGGTTATCGGCGTTGACGGCGTTATCGCTATTCCGCACCTCGGCGCATCAACTCCCGAGAGCGAGGACAACTGTGCGGTTATGGCTGCCGATGAGCTTATCGCTTACATCGAAAAAGGCGAGATCGTAAACTCGGTAAATATGCCGAGAATGCCGCTTGACAAGGTTGACGGTGCAAGAACCTGCGTTATTCACAAGGCTGATGCCGCAGACGCTGTTAAGGCTGTACTCGGTGCAGACGCAAAGAGCGCAGTAAGAGGAGCATACGGTTACTCGGTTGTTGACTCCGAGGCAGACGCTGCCGCCCTCGAAGCAATCGACGGCGTTATCAGAGTAAGAGTGATTAAATAAAATTTTATAAAAAATGCTGTCGCAGAGTTTTCTGCGGCAGTTTTTATTGCTTTTTACCGTTTGATATGATATCATAAACCCATATCAATTAAGGGGTGTATAAAATGGACGAATTTAACAGTCTTTCACTCGACACCTTGTGTGCGGCGCTGTGCAAGGTTATGGGTGTCGAACCACCGAAAGAGGCGGCAGAGGCAGCTCAGGTCATCGTTGACTATGCCGGAAAAAAATTCAACGGAGAAAAAGCCGACAGGCTCTTTATGTATAATCCCGATGCGGTAGCGCAATGGGTGCAGGAAAAATATCCCGAATTTATGGACGATACGCTTGACCGCACGGAGCTTCATGTGCCGTTTGCAACGGTTATGCCGTCGGTCACTCCCGTGTGTTTTGCGACAATGTACACAGGTGCACAGCCTGAGGTTCACGGTATCACGGTATATAAAAAGCCCGTTCTGACAATAGACACGATTTTTGACGCATTTATCCGTGCAGGAAAAAAGGCGGCAATTATTGCGGATACGACCTGCTCGATCGGCAAGATATTCCTTGAGCGCGACATGGATTATTTTATCTATGAAACCGTTCCTGAAATCAACGCAAAGGCTTGTGAGCTTATTCTTGAGGATAAATATGATTTGATAGTTGTTTATAACGAAAACTTTGATGCAATAATGCATCACAAGGGTCCCGAAGATCCGAACACGCTCGCTCAGCTTACCGAAAATTCGCAGGTGTTTTCAATCTTTTGCGAGTTGATTCGCAATAATTGGAAAAATCACAACACTCTCTTGGGCTTTGCGATGGATCACGGATGCCATGAGATTGATGCAGGCTGCGGTTCTCACGGACTTTATATGCCTGAGGATATCAATATTCTTCACCATTACATTTGTTTGCCGAAAAAAGCCGAATAAAAAAACAACTGCTGCATTTAGTTGTTACGCTAAGTGCAGCAGTATTTTATTTATACATTCCGCCGACGACTTTCACTGCAAGCTTGTGCGGTAAAAGCCTCGAAAGAAATACGAGCGTTTTATACTGCAATCCTGCGGTGTAAAGGGGAGCAACGTGTTTCTTTTCGGCGAGCTTGACAACAAGTCTTGCGACAGAATCCGGTGTCATACCGTTTTTCTCGTCTTTTTCCATCGCCGAAACAGCCGAACCGATAACCCCCGAGTACACGTCGTCACCCGCATTTGACTTTATCCTTGCGGCGGTGAATCCGGTTGAAATGTCGCCGGGCATAACTGAGGTTACCTCTATTCCGAAGGACTTGACCTCATTGGTCAGGGCATCGACGAAGGAATTTATGGCTGCCTTTGATGCCGAATAATAAGCCTGAAACGGAATTGAATAAACGGCGGCTACGGAGCTTATGCAAATGATTCTGCCACGCTTTTGCTTCCTCATTTGAGGCAAAACAGCCTTGACTGTATTTATCGTGCCGAAGAGGTTGACCTCAAACTGACGCTTCATCTCTTCTTCCTCAATGAATTCAATTGCTCCCGAAACTCCCATTCCGGCCGAGGTTACAAGCAGGTCAATCCTACCGCTTTCGGCAATGACTTTATCAATTGCAGCTTTTATAGTCAAAGAGTCGGAAACATCGGCAAAGATGAATTTGTTTTTCTCATTTTCGGCAGGGTGTCGGCTGAGATTATATACCGTATAACCCTTTTTCTGCAGCATCCGAGCTGTTGCAAGACCGATTCCGGAACCTGCACCGGTGATAACTGCAATTCTATTTGTGCTCATTTTACATTACCTCTATAAATATTTGTAAAAATTCTATCACAATATAAAAGTTCTTGTCAATAGTACTGGTAAAATGAATAATAATATGCTATAATCGCGTTATAAAAGAACAAAGGAGTCTTCTTTGTGAAATCAAATAAAAAGCTTATCAGAGAAATAATCTCCGATGTAAAGCATGATATGTCCGATGAGGAAATACTTAACATGCTTGCGAACAGCCGCGTTTCCGCAAATCCTCAAAAGGAAAAATATACAGTCGGTCAGCGTGCCGCCGACAGAATTGCCAAATTTGCAGGCAGTTGGGCCTTCATATTTTCGTTTACGGCAGTGCTGATACTTTGGATGGCGGGCAATGTTCTGCTTGCCAAACGTGCATTTGACCCGTATCCGTTTATCTTGCTTAATCTTGTTCTTTCCTGTGTTGCGGCAATTCAGGCTCCGCTCATTATGATGAGTCAGAACCGTCAGGAGGAGAAGGATCGCCGCCGTGCAGAGAACGATTATAAGGTCAATCTCAAAACGGAGATAATGATTGAAGATCTTCACGATAAAATGAACAAAATAATCGCAAAGCAGGTTATACTCGAAAAGCTTATTCGTGATGAGAAGAATAACAGCGATAAGGAAGAATAAGAATGCAGACAGTTGATGAGGCTCTGGCAAAGCTTCAGAAATCAAAATTCCGTTCGGGATTTCATCTTGACGAGAAGAATGTCAGGTATATCGACGAAAAAGGGCTTGATGTGATTCGTTCGCATGCCGCCGATTTTGTTGCGAAAAGGCTCGCGCCTGCCGAAATTCCCAATGACGGAAAGCAGACGCCGATGAGGGGACACCCCGTCTTTGTCGCACAGCATGCTTGTGCGTGTTGCTGTCGAGGATGTCTTAACAAATGGTACAGAGTACCGCAGGGTCGAGCACTCACAGAATCCGAACAACGGAGAATAGTCAATCTTCTTATGGCGTGGATAGAAAAAGAATACAGGAGCAAAAGAAATGGTTAGGGAGCTTATACATGACCCGATACGGCTCGCCGCAAAATCTGCGGAAGCCACCGCCGAGGATACAGGCATTGCGTCGGATCTGCTTGATACGCTGAGAGCACACAGCGAAACCTGCGTCGGAATGGCGGCAAACATGATAGGTGAGCGGAAAAGGATAATTTGCTTTACCGACGGAAAAGAATATGTGACGATGTTCAATCCCGAAATCATAAAGAAAACCGATCCTTTTGAAACGGAGGAAGGCTGTCTTTCTCTGATCGGCGGACCGAGAAAATGCAAAAGGTACAAGAAAATCAAAATAAAATATCAAACAGAAAAATTTGAAATAAGACTGAAAACCTATACCGGATTCACAGCGCAGATAATTCAGCACGAAATAGATCATTGTAACGGTGTGCTGATATAACAGGAATAGAATTACCCTGTTTTTGATAGTATTGTTTATAAAAAAATAATATATATATTCTGAAAGGAGCAAACACAATGGGACTTATTAAGGCAGGAGCAGGTGCACTCGGAGGAACACTTGCAGATCAGTGGAAAGAATTTTTCTACTGCGACGCACTTCCGAACGAGGTGCTTATGAGAAAGGGCGAGAAGCGTACAAGCGGTCGTTCTTCCAACACAAAGGGCAATGACAACATCATTTCCAACGGTTCGGGAATAGCCGTTGCCGACGGTCAGTGTATGATTATCGTTGAGCAGGGCAAGATTGTCGATGTCTGCGCCGAGCCGGGCGAGTATACCTATGATACCTCGACCGAGCCGAGCATTTTCTCGGGCAAGTTCGGTGACAGCGTTAAAGAAACATTTAAGACGATCGGCAAGCGCTTCACCTACGGCGGTGACACAGGCAAGGATCAGCGTGTTTACTATTTCAACACAAAGGAAATAATCGGCAACAAGTTCGGCACGGCAAACCCCATCATGTTCGAGGTAGTTAACAACAGAATCGGCATGAGCAGAACCGTTCAGGTTCGCTGTAACGGCGTTTATACTTACATAATCTCCGACCCGCTCAAGTTTTATACAAGACTTTGCGGTAATGTTGAAAGCGAATTTACAAGAGATGCGATTGATGATCAGCTCAAGGTTGAATTCATAGATGCGCTTCAGCCTGCATTCGGCGCACTTGCCGAGCAGGAACTGAGACCGGCACAGATTCCGTCAAAAGCGAGCGAGCTCAAAGCTGCAATGAACAATGCCCTCAAGGATGAGTGGGTAGAGAACAGAGGTATTTCTGTTGAGAAGATTGCACTTAACCCGATTACGCTCACAGATGAGGACATGAAGAAGATAAACGAGATGGAGGATGCGGCAAGCATCGGTTCCAATCCGTTTATGATGGCAGGCAGAATGACGAACGCAACGGCAGATGCAATGCAGACAGCCGCAGGCAACTCGGCAGGCGCAATGACAGGCTTCATGGGAATGGGCATGGTCGGAATGGGCGGACAAGGCGGATTCGGAGCTGCTCAGAACCTTTACAATATGGGCGCACAGCAGCAGGCAGCATCTGCACCCGCAGCACCTGCGGCAGACTCATGGAAATGCTCGTGCGGAGCAACGGTAACGGGCAAATTCTGCCCCGAATGCGGCGCAAAGAAGCCCGAGCCGGTACAGGCAGACGCTTGGAAATGCTCATGCGGAGCGAACGTAACAGGCAAATTCTGCCCGGAATGCGGTTCACCGAAGCCGGCGGCAGATAACGGCTGGACATGTGCGTGCGGCGCAATAAACAAGGGTAAGTTCTGTCAGAACTGCGGCGCAAAGAAGCCTGAGGGAGCACCGCTTTATCGCTGCGACAAGTGCGGCTGGGAGCCTGAGGATCCTCATAATCCTCCGAAGTTCTGCCCTGAGTGCGGCGACCCGTTTGACGATAACGACAAGCAGTGATAAGCATCATAAAGGAGGAATGAGCTTTGAGCGTATTGCAGGAATATAAATGTCCTTGTTGCGGCGGAGCAATTGAATTTGACAGTCAAAGTCAGAAGATGAAGTGTCCGTATTGCGACACGGAATTTGACGTTGAAACACTCAAAAACTACGACGAAAGTCTGAAAAAAGACTCTGAGGACAGTATGCAGTGGGAAACCTCGGCCGGCGGCGAATGGCAGAGCGGCGAGACGGACGGCTTGAAAACCTATGTCTGCAAGTCTTGCGGCGGAGAAATCGTCGGCGACGAGACCACGGCTGCAACCTCATGCCCGTTCTGCGGCAATCCCATTGTTATGATGGGTCAGTTTTCCGGAGCATTGAAGCCCGATATCATTATCCCGTTTAAGCTGGATAAAAAAGCCGCAAAAGACGGCTTGCAAAAGCATTTGACCGGCAAGCGTCTTTTGCCAAAGGTATTCAAAAGTCAAAATCATCTGGATGAAATTAAGGGAATTTATGTTCCTTTCTGGCTGTTTGACGCAGATGCCGATGCAAGCGTGCGTTACCGGGCAACAAGTGTAAGGACATGGAGCGACAGTAAGTACGATTATACCGAAACGAGCTATTACAATGTTTTCAGAGCAGGCACGGTCGGCTTTGAAAATGTTCCGGTCGACGGTTCATCAAAGATGCCGGATGACCTTATGGAATCGGTTGAACCGTTCAATATCGGCGATGCCGTCGATTTCCAAACAGCGTATCTTGCCGGATATCTTGCCGACAAATACGATGTTACAGCGGACGAAAGTGTTGACAGAGCCAACGAGCGAATCAAGCGCTCAACCGAAGAAACATTTGCCTCTACGGTAAAGGGATACACTTCCGTTGAGGCGGAATCTTCGACCGTAAATCTGCATAACGGAAAAGCCAAATATGCCCTGTATCCTGTGTGGATTCTCAACACGACGTGGAAAAACGAGAAATACACCTTTGCCATGAACGGACAGACAGGTAAATTCGTCGGAAATCTTCCGATTGATACAGCTGCGGCGCTCAAGTGGTTCGCAGGTCTGGCAGTCGGCGCAAGCATTGTAACATACGGAATAACAATACTTTTAAACCTTTTGGGAATTATATGAGGAGGATTGAGTCATGAATAAAAAAATAGTTTCAATTCTTTTCGCTTTTGTTCTCTGTTTCTGTATGGTTTTACCGGCATTTGCGGTTACTGATTCTACGGAAATCAACGGATTTGCCGATGAATACAGCCGGGTGATTGACTATGCAGGTGTAATTCCGCAGCAAGAGGAAGATAAGCTTGTTGAACAGTTTGACGAAATTGCAAACAGGCAAAAGGTGGATATCGTAATTTGCTTTGCAAACAGCCTTGACGGAAAGAGAACCTCGGATTATGCCGAAGCTCTTTACGAGAAACATAATTACGGCTACGGCGAAAACAAGGACGGTATAATGCTTCTTGTCAGCTTCGAGAACCGTGACTGGTATATCGCAACGAGAGGATATGCTATTCAGGCGTTCACCGATGCAGGAATTCAGTACATAGGCAATCAGATCAAGGGCGACCTCGGTGAGGGAAATTACTATGCTGCGGCGGAATACTTCGGACGTCTTTGCGACAAGTTCATAACCGATGCCAAGAACGGCAATGTATATGACGAACCGATGGGTGCTGTAGATGACGAAGATGACGGCTCTGTTTTGCCTCCGCCGGTATGGATTCTCATTTCAATAGCTGTAGGCGTTGTTATTGCATTTATCATTGTCGGCAGCATGAAGAGGAAGCTTCATACGGTAAATATGCAGGCGGCGGCAAATAACTATCTCAAAAACGGCAGCCTCAATATAACCGAGAGCAACGATATATTCCTTTACAGCAATGTGACAAAAACCGCTAAACCGCAGGATAACGACAGCAACAGCGGTTCAGGCAGCAGTACGCATGAATCGTCGTCGGGTAATACCTACGGCGGTGGCGGCGGAAAGTTCTGATACTGAGCATAAGCCTTAGGTATATAAAAAATAAGCATGGACCCACGCAGCTTTACTACTGTGTGGGTCTGTTTGCATTGTTAGATAAAAGTACTAAAAATCAATATAAACAATTGGCATAATTATTTGTTGAAAAAACGATCTATATATGGTATGCTGATAAAAAAGGAGGAAAAGAAAATGGAAGACAATATCGGAAAAGAAAGAGTAATCCGTTTTATCAGTTCAAAGGATAATACAACATTAGGCGATTTAAAAGAAAGCTATTGCTTCGGTCACAGAAAAAACAAATTATATGTTGTTTCATGTGTTGTAACCGTTTTAATTTCTTTTATAATGCTTGCAATGAATTTTATATATTATTCATTCAGGAGTATTGTTTTCGCTGTTTTTATAATGATTTTTACAATTTTTTATGACGATTTAATAGCTTATATAGCATACCGAAAAATAAAAAAGCACAACAAAATTATTTCAATTTCCTTTGAGGATGAACATATTGTTGTGGACAGCGGTATGGTTCGTTCGGAGCTAAAATATCCTATGGTGAGCTGTATTGCGAGGTCAGAAAACGGAGTATTTGTTGTTTTAAAGAAGAAAATAACTTGTTACTTAAAGAATTGTGAATTTGACAATGCGATATCTGTTAATGATTTTTTAGAGTTTTTAAAGAGTAAAACAGGATTGAATGTTGAAGAGAAAAACGGTGGGTATAATAATTCTGTTGCAATGAAAATTGTTGCTTCAGTATTGACGGTAGCAATTATCTCAGCTCAAGCGGTCTTTTATTCAACCCCGTCATTCATAAGCTATGGCGGCTGTACAGTTGAACTTTGTAAAGGCTATATACAAACAAACGATGACATTGATCAATACACTGCCTATTCATCTTATGACAATATGGTCGTGAATATTTATAATTATAAATCCGAAGAATTCTCCGATGTATATGAGTGCTGCAAATTGAGTTCTCCGTATCAGATTGTTGAGGAATTTGCTCAGAATATACAGGAAACATATGACGGAGAAAGGCTTGAAAGAAACGGAGAATGGCTTTCGTCTTTGCAAAATGGAGCCAAGGTATTTAAAATGAAATATTATGTTGACGATCAAACGGAATACGGCGTATTTTTCATTAAAATGAACGGAGAAAAATTTTACTTTGTCGAGTTTTTGAGTGAAAAAGATTTTACAAATAAACAAAATCAAAGAATTGATAAGTATATTTCAACAATACAGACCAATTGATTTTCAGGAGAATAGTTATGCGAATGTACGATATTATTCATAAAAAGCGCAACGGCGGTGAGCTGAGCGGCGATGAAATACGCTTTTTTGTCGAAGGCTACACGAACGGAAGCGTTCCCGATTATCAGGCGGCGGCTTTTTGCATGGCTGTTTATTTTCAAGGCATGACGGAAAAAGAAACGTCTGAATTAACGCTCGCAATGGCGGAATCGGGCGATCAAATCGACCTCAGCGGTATTGACGGCTTCACTGTCGATAAGCACAGCACGGGCGGCGTGGGGGATAAAACCTCATTGATTGTTGCCCCGATAGTTGCCTCGTGCGGCGGCAAGGTTGCCAAGATGAGCGGCAGGGGACTCGGACACACGGGAGGAACGGTTGATAAGCTTGAAGCAATTCCGAACTTCAGAACAGAATTAACCCCCGACGAGTTTATAAAGCAGGTCAACAATATAGGACTTTGCATCGTAGGCCAGACGGGCGAGCTTGCCCCGGCGGACAAGAAGCTGTACGCTTTGCGTGACGTTACGGCGACCGTTGAGAGCATACCCCTGATTGCCTCAAGCATAATGAGTAAAAAGCTTGCCGCAGGCTCAAAGGGAATTGTTCTCGACGTCAAAACCGGCAGCGGTGCATTTATGAAAACCTTCGAGGAGTCCGAAAACCTGGCAAAAGAAATGGTCTCTATAGGCAAATCGGCAGGCAGAAGCGTAACAGCAGTGATTACGAATATGGATATTCCGCTCGGCAATTCCGTCGGTAATTCGCTTGAGGTCATCGAAGCGATAAAAACGCTCAAAGGTGAGGGCGAAAGCGACCTGACGGATGTCTGTCTCACACTTGCGGCGCAGATGCTTTGCATGGTGACGGGTGAGGACGAAAAGGCTTGCTATGCAATGGCAAAGGGCGCAATAGATGACGGCTCGGCGCTCAATAAGCTTTGCGAAATGATTTCCGCTCAGGGCGGAAATGCAGGTGTTGTTGACGATTTTTCACTTTTTAAACAACCGAAGCATACTGTTGAAATATCTTCCGAGCGAGAGGGTTATATTGAGCACACAGATGCAGAAAAAATCGGGCTTGCGTCGGTAATCCTCGGTGCAGGACGTGAGAAAAAAGGCGACCTGATCGACTCGAGCGCAGGAATAGTCCTCAAAAAGAAAACAGGGGATCGTGTTGAAAAGGGAGATACGCTGGCGATATTTTACACCGACGATGAAAGTAAAATCGAAGAAGCGAAGCGAGAATTTTTTGAGGCTTTCACCTTCGGCAATAAAAAGCCGCCTGCACAAAAGCTTATATATAAAATAATTAAATGAATAAATAAAAGCTGACCGTTTATGCTAATTCCGGAGGGGATTGTATGATAACGATCAGCTTTTATGATACCAAGCCGTATGACAGGGAGTATTTTAATTTAATCAATGAGCAGTACGGCTTCACGATAAACTATTTTGAGACAAAGCTCAGCGCACGCACGGCAAAGCTTGCCGAGGGCTCTGATGCCGTCTGCGCTTTTGTCAATGACGATATTTCCGCGCCTGCGATCGACGCTCTTTATAAGCTCGGAGTTCGGTTAATTGCAATGCGCTGTGCCGGTTACAACAATGTTGATATTCTTTATGCCGACGGAAAAATTCCTGTTGTCAGGGTTCCTTCTTATTCACCCCATGCGGTTGCCGAGCATGCCATGGCTTTGCTTTTGACATTAAACAGACGAATCCACAAAGCATTTCTCAGAACAAGGGATTTCAATTTCAGCCTGAACGGACTGACCGGTTTTAATATGTACGGGAAAACGGTCGGAGTTATCGGAACGGGCAAAATCGGAGCGGCTTTTATTGATATCGCACGCGGATTCGGAATGAGAATTCTTGCATATGATGTGTTTCAAAACAACGAATGGGTTGAATACGTGGACCTTGACACTCTGTTTAAAGAGTCAGACATGATTTCGTTACACTGTCCGCTCAATCCGTCGACAAGGCATATGATAAACGCAAGGAGCATTGACAAAATGAAAAAAGGCGTGTTCATCGTGAATACGTCGAGGGGAGCGCTTATTGACAGCGAAGCGTTGCTATATGGCTTGCTCAATGAAAAAATCGGCGGCGCCTGCCTTGACGTTTACGAGGAGGAGTCGGAGCTGTTTTACAAGGATAATTCAACGGTGATAGTAAAGGACGATATCCTGACAAGGCTCATCTGTCTGCCAAATGTGATAGTGACCTCGCACCAAGGCTTTCTGACTGGGGAGGCACTGACGAATATTGCGTCGACAACGCTTGAAAATATCAGCGAATTTTTCGCCGACGGGTCGCTTGACAATCAAATTTCACTTGAAAATTCAAAAAAACTTGTTTAAAGTCCGCAAAGTAGGACTGTAAAAGCGAAAATAATCGAACAAATGTGTTGACAAATGCAAAAAATCTGTTATAATATGACTTGTAAAGAACAAACGTTCGGAAAATGTTCGGCTATATTCAGGAGGTTTTAATTATGACAACAGCATTTGCAATAAGGACTTTAATCGAGATAGCAGCAGTTTTATTTGTTATATTCGGAGTTTTACACGAGAAGAAGTTCATTGATTTTGAGGATAAGGTTATTCGCTTTATCGCAAAGAGAATTTATCTTCGCAAGCGCAAGAAGGCAATTGCAAGAAAGCGTGCCGCTCAGCAGGCTCGCCGTCAGCGTGAGCTTGAGCTTGAGACACAGAGACGTGCGAAGATTTATCGCTATGTCGCTTAAAGCCGCTCTTATTCTTTAAGCGTATAATTCATCCTCTGTGTTTAGTTTTTAATTCAGGTAATCACCAGCCCGTTGTGCCGTGCTATGCGGTGCGGCGGGTTTCCTGTTTTGTAAAGAAATTATCTTTGAGCGTGGTCACTCCTTTAGGGTAGTGAATGAACGTCAGGTAGTCCTTCAGACCCGGAGCGTGATCGAGCCGCGAGACGGTGTCGCGGTTTGTCTGTGACTGAAGGGTTTTGTAAAGAGTTTGCTGAAATTTGAATAAACCCCTCCGACTTCGGCGCAAACCGTCGAAGCCACCTCCCTGTATAGGAGGCAAGATGCTTTTCTGCGCCGAAAGCGATTTCATTAAACTTTTTTGGTGCGATGTGGGCATCGCACGCCACGATTTGCTAGAATAAAGTCACAATTCGTAGGTGTCGATGACCACATCGACCCAAGGTCAGAAAAAGTTTAATCTCGGCGCCCCCTGTATGGAAGCCGGCTGAGTGGTTTTTATAAAATCTTTTACAAGATTAAAAAAGAAAAAGGACGTGACCGAAGTCACGCCTTTTCCTGCCACACAAAAAATTGTATACATAACCGTTTTGAATTAGCATTATTTAATTATCTTACTTCTTTTAAGCTTGGGAGTGAAAAGCATAAGGAAGGGGAATATCTCCAGCCTGCCAAGAAGCATATCGAGAATAAATACGACCTTTGAATACCAACTGAAATCGGAAAAATTGCCCGTCGGTCCGACTTCTCCGAGTCCGGGACCGATGTTGTTGAGAGTTGCGATAACTCCGGAAATATTTGTAACCATATCCTTACCGTCGGTTGAGACAATCAGCAGGGAAACAACAAAAATTACAACATAAAAGAAGAAGAATACATTGGTTCCCGTTACCACCTCATCACTGATACGCTTGCCGTCCATCGTGATAACACTCACGCTTCTTGGGTGAGCAAGGCGCTTTAGCTCTCGCTTTGCCGATTTGGCAAGAATAACAATTCTCGAGACCTTGAATCCGCCGCCGGTACTGCATGCACATGCGCCCACGCACATAACGATGAGCATTACCGTCCTGCTGAAAACAGGCCATTTATCAAAATCGGTTGTTGCATAACCCGTAGTAGTCATTACAGAACTGACCTGAAATGCCGACTGATGAAGCGCCTCAAAGAACGAGCCGAACATATGTCGGATATTTAGTGCAATCAGAATTATTGATGCTGCCATTATTCCTATGTAGGACTTGACCTCAACGTTTCTGAACGCTGCTTTCAGTTTTCCGCAAAACAGAAGAAAATAGAAGTTAAAATTTATACCGAAAAGCATCATGAAAACGCCGATTATTATCTGTGTATAAAGGCTGTAATCGGCAATGCTTGAATTGACAATACTAAATCCGCCGGTACCTGCCGTGCCGAAGCTCAGCGTTGTGCTTTCAAAGAACGAGAGTCCGCCGCAGCGAAGCAGAAGAATCTGCACGATCGTCATTATAACGTAGATTCCGTAAAGAATTCTCGCCGTGCTTTTTGATTTCGGCACAAGTTTTTCAACGTCCGGACCGGGGCTTTCTGCCTTCATAAGCTGAAGATTACCGCCGCCTTTTGCAAGCGGAAGAATCGCCATGATGAACGCAAGTGCACCCATGCCGCCTATCCAGTGAGTGAAGCTGCGCCAGAAAAGCATTCCCTTGCTCAGTGCTTCAACGTCCGTCAGTATGCTTGAACCCGTTGTAGTGAAACCGGAAACGACCTCAAAAACGGCATCGAGGTAATTCGGAATCTCATTGCTGATGAAAAATGGCAGAGCTCCAAAAAGACTGATAAGGATCCAGCCGAGAGAAACGATTGCAAAGCCGTCCATTGAAACGATAGTTTTGTCATGCGGTTTAAATCTGGTCATAACAAAGCCCGAAGCAACGGTTACCGCTATCGTTATGAGAAAAGGAACAACATTTTCCTTATAATAAAGAGCAATCAATGTCGGCAAAAGGAGGAGTGCTCCCTCTGTGATAAGAAGAATACCTAAAACATAGGTTATCATTTTTTTGTTCATGGCGTCAGTCCTTAATGATATCGTCAAGATCGGAAAGACCTTGGATCGTAGTTACGACAACAACGGAATCGCCGACCTGAAGCATATCCTTACCTCGGGGTATGAAAACATTGCCCTTACGGTTAATTGAACCGATAATAACATTTTTGTGAAGAAGCAGATCCTCAAGAGAAGTGTTAACAATGTCACTTTCCTCGCTGACATGAAATTCCAATGCCTCAACCTTATTGTCGATTATTTTGTAGAGCGTCTCAACATTACTGCCGATGTTGTTCTTCTTTGCACGGACGTGCTGAAGAATCTGACTGGCTGTTATGAATTTGGGATATATAACACTGCCGATGTCAAGTGAGCGCACAACCTCATTGAAAGACGTTCTGTTGATTTTTGCAATTGTTTTTATATTGGGAACAACCTTTTTGGCAAAAAGAGAAAGAATAAGATTTTCCTCATCAAAACCTGTCAGGCAGCATATTGCGCTTGCGTCACGCAAGCCCTCCTCCATCAACAGAGCGCGGTTTGTTCCGTCTCCGCATATGATGTTTGCTTTCGGAAGAAGGTAGCTGAGCTCTTCAGCGGTTTTTGGATTGCTTTCAACAATCGTCGTATCCATATTAAGGCGGCACATTTCCGTTGCAAGATAATGACCGATTTTGCCGCCGCCGATAATCATTGTCTTTTTCACAGAGTTAACGGGCAAGCCGATCTCCTTAAAAAATATCGGGGTTTCATTGGGCGAAACGAGCACGGCAACAACGTCATTTTCTTCAATCACGGAATCGCCGAACGGGATAAAAATCTTGTTTTCGCGTTCAACGGCACAGGCAAGAGCTCTCGCTTTAAGTCCCGAGAATGAATTCTTGACCGCTTGACCGCAGAGAGTGCAGTTTTTAGTAGCTGTAAAGCTTACAATATTGATTTTACCCTTTGCAAAGGTATCAATATTCTTTGCCGACGGGTATTTGAGAATACGGAGAATTTCCTCCGCCGCTTCTTTTTCGGGATTGATTACCATTGAAAGACCGAGACTGTCTTTTATAAGACGAACGTCCTCATAATATTCGTGATTTCTGACACGTGCAATTGTACCGTTTGCTCCGAGTTTTGTTGCGAGCAGACAGCAAAGCAGGTTGATTTCATCGCTTCCTGTGAGGGCGATAACAAGATCGCTTTCCTCAACGCCTGCCTCGGAGAGAACCTTGCGAGAAGCTCCGTTACCGTGCACGGCGATTACGTCAAGATTATTTAGAACCGCATTAAGAACTTTTTCATTGGTGTCGACAATGGTTACGTCGTGATGCTCGTTTGAAAGCTGATCTGCAACAGTATAACCGACCTTGCCGATTCCGACAACAATAATTCTCACTCAATTTCTGCCTTTCATAGAATTGTATAGTTACTTATTGGTTGTATCTCACAATTGAGATATGTAAATTAAGTACAGATCCTTTTGATATATATGACTTAAATAGATTCGGAAAAGAGGGGATCCGTAAGACAAATAATATGACCTTAGATTTGGAAGCATTTTTGTAAAGATTTATAGTCGCCGAGAACAAGAAGAGTTACATCATTATTGAGTAAAGTCTCAGATGAGATAGCCATGTTGATATTATTATTCTTTTTGATGCCGATAATATTAAGATTGTATTTGCGTCGAACATCAACTTGACCAACGGTTTTTCCGTACCACGATTTTGGCACTTCAACCTCACAAATTGCGTGCAAATCGTCAACTTCAATGAAGTCCAAAATGTGATCTGCCGTAAATCGTATAGCAGCCCATTCCGCAACCTGTTTTTCGGGATAAACTACGTTATCGGCTCCGTTTCTGAGAAGAAATTTCGCCTGAACATCCCGTTCGGCACGGGATATGACTTTTTGAGCACCGAGCTCTTTGAGCAACGAGGTAGTTTCAAGTGAGCTTTGAAAATTGTTGCCTATAGCCACGATGCAGAGGTCATAGTTATTCACACCGAGCGATCTGATAAATTGTTCGTTTGTGCTGTCGCCGATCTGGGCATTTGTGACGTACGGAAGAATATCGTTGATTCTTTCCTCATTTAAGTCAACAGCCATAACCTGATGACCGAGACGGTTGAGATCCATAGCCATATGTCTTCCGAAACGGCCGAGACCGATAAGTAAAACGTTCTTCATGTATGATCCTCCTTTATCCTACGGTGATATGCTCTAAGGGGTATTTTGAAATATTTTTCTTTGTATTGGATATTGCGGCATATATCAGAGTCAAGCCTCCGACTCTTCCGCAGAACATTAAGAGTATTAAAATCAGTTGAGAGAATAAACCTAATTCCGGCGTTATGCCAAGTGTTAATCCGACTGTTCCTATTGCAGATGACGTTTCAAACAGACATTTTAAAAAAGGTATTTTCTCTGCCGTGCTTATGGCTACGGCACCTGTAAATGAAAGAACCAAATACATGATCAGTATTGTTGATGCGTTTTTTACAACCTGATTATCAATTCTTCGTTTAAAAAAATGGGAGGAATCTTTGCGACCGAACGTTGCCAAAGAATTGGCAATGAGAACTGCGACGGTTGTCGTTTTAATACCGCCGGCTGTTGAGCCCGGAGAACCTCCGATAATCATAAGAACTATCATTGTTGCAATGGAAGGTTCTTGCAGCGCGGTTAAATCTACAGTATTGAATCCGGCTGTTCTTGTTGTAACCGACTGAAAAAGAGAAGAAAGAATTCTTTGTTTTATCGGAAGGTTATTTAAATCAAAAAAGAAAAAATATAAAGCCGGAACAATTATAAGTATCGCCGAAGTAATAAGGATAACCTTGCTTTGCATACGGTATCGCCGGAAGTGAAGCTTATTTGTATAAATATCCTCCCATGTCAAAAATCCGATACCGCCGATTACAATAAGAAATATAACGGCAAGGTTAATAGAAGTGCAGTTTACGTACTGCGTCAGAGAAACATATTTCGAAGCGTCTGTTCCCAAAATATCAAATCCGGCATTGCAAAAAGCCGAGATCGAATGAAAAACAGCAAGCCAAACTCCTTTGACCCCATAATCCTTGCAAAGAACAGGCATCATTATTACAGCGCCGCTTAATTCGAAAATAAGCGTAGCTTTTAAAACGAAGCCTGTAAGACGAACGATACCGCCGATCTTGGGCGCCGCAATAGCTTCCTGCATCGTGCTGCGTTGCATAAGGGAAATCTTGCGCCCTGAAAGAAGGGCAAAAGATGCGGCGACGGTAATAACGCCGAGACCGCCTATTTGAATAAGAATCAGTATAATTGCCTGACCGAATGTTGACCAATAGCTTCCCGTATCTTGAACAACAAGTCCCGTGACGCATACCGCGGAAGTCGCAGTAAAAAGAGATTCGTTAAAAGGAGTCACTTTTCCGGAAACCGAGGATATCGGGAGCATCAGCAACAAAGAACCGATAATAATTATCAAAAAGAATCCTAAAAAAATACTTTGAAATGTTGTTAGATGCTTTTTGAAACGAATATTATGAAACATTTTAAGTCTGAGTGAAACAAGACATTGACTGTTTCACAACCTCCTTTCAGCTAAAAGGCTGAATTCAATGTAATTTTATACTTTGCGTAATGATATTGTCAATAGATTTTTTTTACAAATACAGCAGGACTAATTTATCTAATAATGCCAAAAATAAATAAATCCATAAAAAATCAGGTACAGAAACCTGCACCTGATATCTGGTGCGGATAACAGGACTTGAACCTGCACATCAGAAGATATTGGATCCTAAATCCAACGCGTCTGCCAATTCCGCCATATCCGCAAATATCGGTGCTATTATAGCACTTTTACGGTAAAAGTCAATATCTTTCGCTTTTCTGTATTTACGTTTCACGGAATAATGACAAAAACAGTAAAATTTTGTTTACAATTTAACCTCGTTGTGATATAATCATAAAGATATTGTACATAAAGGGGTATTTATATGAAGATTTCAGAAATTGTAGTTTTTGTCATCTATCTCTTGTTTATGCTCGGAATAGGCTTCTATTTCTTCTTCAAGAGTAAGGATGGCTCCGAAAAGACCTATTTCCTCGGCGGCAGACAGATGGGCGCTTGGGTAACGGCTCTTTCGGCAGGCGCATCCGACATGAGCGCATGGGTTCTCATGGGTCTCCCGACCTCAATCTATGCTCTCGGTCTCGGTCAGGTTTGGATTCCCGTCGGACTTGCGATAGGTTACACGATAAGCTGGATTGTGGAAGCACCGAGACTGCGCCGCTTCTCTATCGTTGCTAACGATTCAATCACGATTCCGCAGTATCTCACAAACAGATTCCTTTCAAAGTCAAAGGCTTTGCAGGTCATCTGCGCTGTTGTTTTCCTCGTCGCTTACACGGTTTATGCCGCTTCAAGCGTAAAGGCTTGCGGAACACTTTTCCATACGGTTATCGGTATTAAGGAAAGCACGGCTATGTATATAGCAACGGTTATTATCGTCGGCTATACTTTCCTCGGCGGCTTTAACGCCGTTTGCTGGACGGACTTTTTCCAGGGTATGCTTATTCTTGCGGCTATGCTTATCGCTCCGATTGCCGCAGCATCGGTTCTCACTCTTTCGGACACAGCTGTTGCTACTCAGCAGACTCCCGGTTTCTGGAACGCTTTTGCAAACTGGAAGGACATTGCTTCGGGTCTCGGCTGGGGCCTCGGCTACTTCGGCATGCCGCATATCATAATCAGATTTATGTCTCTTAAGTCTCAAAAAGATCTTAAGAAGTCGGCTAAAATCGGTATTTCATGGACGGTTCTTATCGTTATATTTGCCGCTCTTATCGGCATCATCGGACGCCTTGCATTTGGCTTTAACGAGGAGATCAATGAAGGCTCACTTGTATTTATTACAATGGTTCGTAAGATTTTCCCGGGCGTTATTTCGGGTATTCTTCTTTCAGCGGTTCTTGCCGCTTCGATGAGCACGGCGGACAGTCAGCTTCTTGCTGCCGCGTCCTCATTCTCTGCAGACGTTTATCAGCCCGTTATCAGGAAGAACAAGGCAAGCGACAAAGAGATGCTTTGGTCCGGCAGAATTGTTGTTCTTGTAATCGCCGTGTGCGCTCTCCTTATTGCATCAAACCCGAGCTCCGGTTCAATTATGTCGCTCGTTTCAAACGCATGGGGCGTTTTCGGTGCGGCATTCGGACCGGCTATTATGCTCAGCCTTTTCTGGAAGCGCTTCAATTTCGGCGGTGCTGTTGCCGGAATCGTTGTCGGTGCAGTTGTTGATATCTGCTGGCTTGTGTTCCTTTCGGATATCGGTATTTATGAAATCATTCCCGGTTTTGTTGCAAGCATGATTGCGGCTGTTGTCGTAACGCTTATCACAAAGAAGCCGAGTGAGGATATCGAAAAGCTCTATGACAATTCCGTTGCTTATACAGAGTAACAGTGAACAAAAAAATGAGGGGCTGTCGCATTTAGCGACGGCCCCTTTTTGAAAGCTCTTAAACGTTGTATTCGTTGTTTGAATAGGCTGTTTTTACATTTACTCCTTCGATTCTGCCGATTTTGCCTGCGAGGGAGTTGATTATATCCTGCGGAGCGTCAAGCGCAACGCTTATGATGTTGATATCATGCTTTGTGTAGGGCAACCCCATTCTGCCAAGGATATATTCACGATAATCGTGAAGAACGGTATTGAGCTGCTCGGCGTTTTCTTTTGATTCAAGTATGATTGCCATAACTGCGACACGTGTTTTCATAATGTACCTCCGTATTTAGCTTTTGTACTGTTTGTTTTGTACATAAAAATTATAACAGAATTGGAATTATCCGTCAATATGTTTTCCTTTATTTCGTCTGTTATGTAAGACAAATAAAGTACTTGACAAATCGGTAAAGCAAGGTTAAAATATTTGCGAAAAAGGTTTACGACTCATATTATAAAATAAAAGGCAATGACGTCTTTAAGGGTATTTTGCGCCCTTAAAGACTTTTTTGTTTTCAGGGGGCGTCAGCAATGAAATTTACAAAAATGCAGGGACTCGGCAACGACTATGTTTATGTTTATTCAAAAAGGGAACCCGAAAATCCGGAGGATCTTTCTATTAAGCTTTCCGATCGCCATTTCGGCATCGGCTCAGACGGTATGATTTGGATTTTACCGTCGAATATTGCCGATTTTAAGATGAGAATTTTCAATGCCGACGGCAGTGAAGCGATGATGTGCGGCAACGGAATCAGATGCGTCGGAAAATATGTCTACGATAAGGGCTTGACTAAAAAAACAAAAATAACCGTTGAGACTCTTTCGGGAATCAAAACCCTTGATTTAAAAATCGAAAAGGGCAAGGTCGATTCCGTTTCGGTCAACATGGGTAAAGCAGATGCGGGTCTTGTAAACAGAATTGAGGTCTGCGGTAAGGACGTTGAATATATACCGGTTTCGGTCGGTAATCCTCACGCCGTAGTCTTTGTTGACGATATCAGTCAGGCGGAAATAACAACTGTCGGCCCCGCTATGGAGCACAGCGACAGGTTTCCTGACGGCGTAAATGTTGAATTTGTTCAGGCGATTTCCGAAAATAAGCTGAGAATGAGAGTCTGGGAGAGAGGAAGCGGAATAACAATGGCGTGCGGCACAGGCTCATGTGCAACGGTTATGGCGGCAATTTCAATCGGTCTTTGTCGCAACAATGCCGATGTTGCCGTTGAGCTTGACGGCGGAACGCTCATAATAAATATTGCCGAGGATAATACAGTCACGATGACAGGCCCGGCAAGAATATCTTTTGAAGGCGAGGTAAATATATAATGAAGCCGAATATGCATTATACGGAGCTTAAGGACACATATCTTTTCAACACTATTTACAGAAAGACTGACGAATATCTTGCCGCACATCCGGGCGAACACGTTTTGAAGCTCGGTGTCGGCGATGTTTCATATCCGCTTTGCAAAAAGGTCATAGAAGCCTTGCATGAGGCTGTTGACGACCAGTCAAGGATAGAAACCTTCCACGGCTATATGCCCGAGCACGGCGCAATGTTTCTCCGTGAAGCGATTGCGAAGTATTATTCGGGTTGGAATGTTGACATGACGACCGACGAGGTTTTTGTTTCAAGCGGCGCATGCGATGATTTAGGCGATTTGCTTGAGATGTTTGACCGTGACAACACGGTTCTTGTAATTGAACCTGCATACCCCGAATACGTTGACACAAACCTGCTCTACGGCAGAAAGGTCATTCATCTACCGGCAGGCGAGGGGGACGGATTTTTACCGCTTCCCGACGAGAGTATCGACGCAGATATAATTTACATCTGCTCCCCGAACAACCCGACGGGTTCGGCTTATACACGTGAAAAGCTCAAAAAATGGGTCGATTATGCAAATAAAAAAGACGCCGTAATTCTCTACGACGCTGCTTATGAAATATTTATTGAGGAGGATGACGTTCCCCATAGTATTTACGAGATTGAGGGTGCGGATACCTGTGCCGTCGAGGTTTGCTCATTCTCAAAAACGGCAGGCTTCACGGGCACGAGAGTAGGCTATACGATCGTTCCGTCAAAGCTTGAGCGTATGGGCGTGAACCTCAATGCACTTTGGTCGAGAAACCGTGAGACAAGAACAAACGGTATTTCTTATATTCTGCAAAAGGGTGCTTCGGCTGTGTTTACTCCAGAAGGACAGAAGCAGATCTACGAGAGTATTTCGGTCTACAAAAAGAACGCAAAGGTTATCATGGATGCTCTTGACAAGTGCGGATTTTGGTACGTCGGCGGTAAGAATTCCCCTTATGTTTGGATGAAGTGTCCGAACAATATGGGTAGCTGGGAATTTTTTGATTATCTTCTTAACGAGCTTCAAATTGTCGGAACACCCGGCGTCGGCTTCGGCTCATGCGGTGAGGGCTTCCTCAGACTTTCCGCTTTCGGTGACCCCGACGATACAAAAGAAGCGGCAAAGAGAATCGTCGAGCATTTTGCGAAGTAATTATTCAGAAAAAGATAGACTAAAATATAACAGGCTGTATTGACAATCCAATACAGCTTGTTTTTGTTTCATCGTCAAGCATGGAGTAATGAGCGAAAAAGCAACTTTATATAGGTAGTTATGGCAAAGGCACAATTCGCAGGGGTCGATGCCCACATCGACCCAAGGTCGGAAGAAATAATAAGTGACTCCCTTTTAGGGAAGCTGTCGGCGTAGCCGACTGAGGGGTTTTGTAAAGAGTTTGCTGAAATTTCAATAAACCCCTCCGACTTCGGCGCAAACCGCCGAAGCCATCTCCGATGCATGGGAGGAGAGTAAACCCGTAAAACAACAAAACAGGCTGTATCAGCAAATCAATGCCGATACAGTCTGTTGCTTTGTTATTCTTCGTCGCTGTCAAACGAGCCTTTTCCGATATCAAACCAGAATTCGACGCCGCCCTCAGCATTGTTGACACCGCACTGCTCGGAGTGAGCGTCCTGAATTCCTTTTACTATTGAAAGTCCGAGCCCGAAATGTCCCTCGTTTCTCATTCTTGCCGCATCGTGGCGGTAGAAGCTGAACCAAAGCTTTTCAAGAACATCATCGGGGATATTGTCGCCCGAATTGAAAACAAAAATCCTGTAGGAAAGTCCGACATCCTCAAAGCGGATGCGGATAATTTTCGGGTCGCCTCCAATATAGGAAATTGCGTTTGAAATAAGATTGTTTAAAACAAACGGAAGCTTCTTCAAATCCGCCTTTCCTATTATTTGCTTGTGAATGAGGTTTTCAACTTTAATCCCGTGCTTTTTGAACACAATTGAATGGGAAGCAAGGTCGTCCGCTATAAAATCGGTGATTGAGAAGTTCTCATAGTTGAGAGAATCCGCGTTCTGCTGGATATTCGAAAGACTCATCATGCTAACAACAAGGTCGTTCATTCTTGTACATTCGTCGATTATGGTATCGCAGTATTCGTTGATCGTTTCCTTATCGTCAAGCGCATATTTTGCTCCCTCTGCATAGCCCTGGATAATAGCTATCGGTGTTTTCAGCTCATGGGATGTGCCGGCAATAAAATCCTCGCGGTATTTTTTCTCAAGCTCTTTTTCGTGAAGCTGTTCAAGCAGAAATTCCGACCTTTCGGCAAGCTTTTCCTTGGTTATCATCCATGATGAATACATGGCATTGATGCTTTCGATGGAAGCGTCAACCTCGGTATTGACACTTTTTCCGCCTGAAGGAATTCGGAGATTAGGATCGTCCTCAACCGCCATTCGCTGCGTGATCTCGGTGATTTTCTTGATCGGTCTTGTAATCTGTGTTACATAGAAATAAACAACGATGCTTACGGCAATAAACACAACGAGTATGATAAGCCCCATTGTTATGCTGACGGTTCTTGCCTGCTGTTCAATCGTAGAAAACGGAACGGCCGCAACAATCTGCGTTGACGTTTTTCTGCCGGGAGCCGCAAGGACATAGAACTCATATGTGTTGTTGGGATTTTCCAGCTTTCCGACATAGCTTCCGTCTCCGTATTTTCTGTCGATTTCAAAAATTCCGTCTCTGAAACCGACAAATGAGGTGGTGCTTTGACTGTAGGATCTTTTTCCTTCGCGGTCATAGAAACTGTCATAGGCGAATTTAGTGTAAATAATCCGAGAGTATTCGTCATCCTTGTCACCCGGGTCTTTGCTGTAGACCTCAATGAAAACAGAAAGCTTTCGCTCGATTTCCTCAACGCTGTGGGTGACGTTGTCGGTCCTTGTAACATCAATAAGCTTAACCTCATCGACCGCATCACGGAGATTTGAAAGCGTCATTCCTGTGATGATGTTGGTATAAAGCGAGGTTGAAGTCAGCAGGATAACGCAGAGAATAACCATGAATATGAGCACAAATTGAAGAAATACCTGTGCTTTCATGTTGCGGACAAGCGGCTTGTCCTCTGCATTCTTCGGAGGACTCAAATCAGTTCACCTCAATTTTATAACCTATGCCGTAAATTGTTTTAAGATGATTTGAGCCCCATACGCCGAGCTTGCCGCGTAAACGTGCAACATGGGAATCAACGTTTCTTGTGTCGCCGACATAATCATAGCCCCAGATATCATCGAGGAGCTGTTCTCTTGTATATACTCTTCCTCGGCTTGAAATAAGCTTCTCAAGAATATTGTATTCCTTCAGCGTAAGCTCGACAGGCTTACCGTCAATTGTAACCTGATGAGCGTCATTGTTGATGAGCAAGCCGTCAAGGGAGATTATGTCCTTATCCGTTCTTACCTTACCCGAAGCCGAACGCTTGAGAAGAACGTCAATTCTTTTCATGAGAACCGCAAGACTGAACGGCTTTGTAACATAGTCGTCGGCGCCTGCGTCAAAGCCCATAATCTGATCGTATTCGGCACTTCTTGCCGTGAGGAGGATAATGGGAACAGACGAGGTCTTGCGAATCTGACGGCAGATTTCCCATCCGTCAACCTCAGGAATCATGATGTCAAGAAGATAAAGATCAATTTTTTCATCAGAATTGAAAATATCGAGGACCTCACGACCGGTGCTTGCCTCAACGGGGGTGTGACCCGAACGTCTGAGAAAATCACAGACCAGTCTGCGAAGCTTGCTTTCGTCGTCTGCAATAAGAATTTTTGCCATGTTTACCACTCCTGTTTCAGTTTAATATTATTCTGCTTCTTTTGAAAGCTCTTTTATTGATTTATCCACGGACTTTTTGTAGCGTTCCTGTATTTTTTCAGTCCATTTGTCAAGCGTTTCTCTCGCTTCTTTGATATCGGTAACAATGATGTTTCCCGTTCCGTTAAGTATGGTTTTGCACATTTCCGCAGTACCGTCAATTCCGTCGACGAGGAAAATAATGCCGTAATCGTTCAGAGTCTCAACCAGCTCGGGTGTAATTTGCGAATTGTCCAGAACAAGTCCCGACGCACCCTTTTCTTCAAGAATATCGGGTCTTTTGAATTTGCCGCTTTTAACTGACGCAAGCTCATCGGAGCCGAATGTGTAGTCAAGCAAAATGGGAATTATTGTATCGTCCGAGCTTATGAGATCATATCGGTCGGAATCAATGCCGATGAGAAACAGCCTGTCAAGCATATTATAGCTCACGGCAAGGGTGTTAAGCTTTGAAATGTCCGAAAGCTGAACAATGTTGAGATAAATTCCGATTTTCCTGAATTTATCCTCGCTCATCGCCTTGAAAAGCTCCTCAACGGTTTCTGCACTGTCGGCATTTGAATAGTTATCGGTGATTACGGGCGTTCCGTCCTTGCGAAAGCAAAGGTCAACAATAACCGCATTTGCGCCGAGTCTTACGCTTTCCTTAACGCCGGCAACGGAGTTTTTCTTGCCGCCGATCTCACTGCATCGGGAGATGAGGGAAATGTTATCAACATTTTTTATATCCTCTTTCATATATCCCGATACGGAATTGTGCCTTAAAAGAGGAATAAGGATTATTGTCGTGACAACGGCTATCGCTATGACCGCCGAAATAATGACAATTCCTTTTTTCTCAGCCTTCAATCAAACTCCTCCTGTATATCTCATCAACGCAAGCGTTCATTTCGTCCAAATGCTTCTCTATGTCCTCAACGAGCTTGAACTGTGTCTTACATCTGACAAGATTATGCTCGGGATAATCGGTTTTGAAATATGTATCTCCGTTGAGATAATCAGTTAGAAATCTTACTCCGCATTCAAGGGTCATAAGCTTGGCAGAGAAGGCAAGGTTTGCAATCTCCTCATCGTTGAGAGCATGTCCGGCTTCGGAAAGGAAACCCTCTGTATAGCTCTTGAAAAGAGCAATATCAAGACCGTATTTATCGAGATCCTGCTCGTTCTCGTCCGATGTTACGGCGCCGGAGCGGATACTGTCGCCAAAGTCATAGAGAGAAAGACCGGGCATGATTGTGTCGAGGTCGATAACGCAAATAGCCTCGTTTGTGATGCTGTCAAAAAGGACGTTGTTTATTTTTGTGTCGTTATGAGTTACTCTCATCGGGATTCTGTCCTCTGCGGCAAGGTCAACAAGCTTTGAAGCGTCCTTTTCACGGTCAAGCGCAAATGAAAGCTCGTTTTTAACGCTTTGAAGTCTGCCGGAAAGGTTATCTTTAACAGCCTCTTTCAGTGCCTCATATCTTGAAGGCGTGTCATGGAAATGGGGGATAGTCTCAAAAAGATTCGCGGCAGGGTAGTCCGAGAGCATCTTTTGAAATTTACCGAAAGCCTTGCCGGAACGGAAAGCCTTGATCTCGGAATCTATTTTGTCACATGTATAGCATTTTCCGATATATTTATAGCTTCTCCAGCAGCCGCCGTTTTCATCGCGGTAATAGGGCGTATTTTCTTTGGTATAAAGAAACGTCAGAGTTTCCCGTGCCGCATTTCCGCCCGAAAGATTTATCTTATTGCGGAGAAAGCCCGTTACATTCATAATATTTGACATAAGCTCGTCGGGCTTTTTGAATACATTCGTATTTATTTTTTGCAGAACATATTGAAAGTCCTGATTTCCGTCTGAAAAGGTGAGCATATAGGTCGAGTTAATAAGACCGGTATCGGTTGACTTGATGCTTATCGGCTCGCCGCTGAACGGAAAAGTGTCAATTATATTTTTCAAGGACGATGTCTCGATCTCCTTCATAAAAAAACTCCTAACAATTATTACAATATGGCACACTAACCATTATTTGATTTATTATATACTTTTTTATCATTTTAGTCAATGATTTTTGCAGGCAAAATATTCAGTTGCTTTTTTTGAAGTAATATGATATAATGATAAAAAATTTACGGAGGTTCAGAAGAAGAGATGGAAAACAAAGGAAGAAAGACCAGACTGATCTCAATCATCTGTGTTCTCACGCTCGTTATTCTTACTATATTACCCAGCTGTAACTTTATCGGCCAGACTAAGAAAAATGACGGAGCCGCAGAGCCTGTGATCGACCAGATGGGCAATCAGCTTTGCTGCCCTGTATGTCAATCAACGAATATTAAGGACAACGGCGACGGTACATATACCTGTAACGACTGCGGAAAGCAGTGGAAATATGATCAGACCGTCAATCAGATCGATGTTATCGACCAAAACGGTAACACAATAGGTACGCTTGATACAAACGCAGGCTATGTCGGCGGGGGAACAGGCGGCAGCGGCAACAGCGGCGGCAGCTACACTCCGAGCAACGGCGGCAGCTCAAACGGCGGCTCGAACAGCGGTTCAAACGGCGGTTCAAACGGCGGCAATTCGTCAAGCAATAAGACGGACAAAACAAAGTTTGATTATAAGCAGTTTGCAAAGGATCTCAACGCAAGCCTTAAGCGTTTTTCACAGTCGCTCAAATTCAAATATGACCCGGAAACCGACAGCTGGACGGTTGTAGGTCCGGACGGAAAGGATACCGGTCTTTTCGGATTTAAGTACAGCAATAAGGATCAGGTTTTCTATACCGCTGAGGATGCATGGCAGAGAAACTTCGGCTTCGAGGAGACATACGATAATGTTTCCGGTGCAGGCGCAATTTCCTATGATACCATTCGTGTTAAGTTCAACTACAACAACAAGGAATGGATGATGCAGTACTGGAAGGGTCAATACGGTCTTGTGCTTATCGGTGCGGAGCTTGGCCTTTACAACCGTGACCCCGGCTCTACAAACAGCACATATTACAACTGTGTAACGGATGCGGAGAAGCTTAACATGAGCGTTAAGGTTTACAGGCAGGATGCAGACGATCAGAATAAATACAATCTTTTATTCCAGAGATCGCCGACAACAACATGGTGGCTCACGGGCTTCACCCCGGGAACACTCAGCGCAGGCAGCTATGTTGTAAATCCGGACCAGACGGCAAAGTTAAGGTCTGAGTATGTAATCAATTTCCAGACCGCTGAGCAGGCTCAGGCATTTATCGGCGGACTTGAGAAAACAACAACGATAGAACACAACTCCCCGAAGAGATCGAGAAGCATTAAATTTGTGGGACTTTCGGTTGCAGAGTACGAGAAGTCTTCAAGAAGCGCAAAGTATGCGGTAGGCGAGAACGGCAAGACCGTTTATATGTCTTGGAGATAAGAGGCTGAGCAATGAAAAGATTTGTTTCTTTGACACTTGTTGTTTTGATTGGTTTGTTTATACTTTCGTCATGCGGAATGACGGCGAACGATGAAGCAAACGCAAGCACGATAATTGCAAACTACAGCATCAAGAACGGTGACGATAAGAATTTTATTGTTGAGGTTCAGGATCTCGGAGGCGTATATAAGGAGCTTTACGATAAGGACGGCTTGTATATCAAGTTCATCGGCGGTAAGGATAAAATATATGATGCTAACGGAAATGAGCTGACCCGTGAGGATCTCACCATAGGAGCAACGCTTGAAATCTCCTACGACGGAAAGCTCGCAAAGAACAATCCTAAAACGATCAAAGCATATAAGGTCACTGTTATAGGCTGAATAAAATTAAAAAGACCGACACTTTTGTGTCGGTTTTTTATTTGCAGATTTCCTTGAGCCGAAGTTGAAATCAATTCATATGAATTGTGCTCTAACCGAATCTCTGCGTAAAAGCATTCTTTTGCGCTTACCATATAGTGCAATTCCCACATTGCACCTTGGAATTAAATCTAACTTATTTTATTTATGAAAATTCAGTTTTTTTGTAAGGGTAACCATTTGTCATTCGCATTAATTTCAGCTGACTTTGCGGACGTGCAATCCACACAGCTAAACTATCAAATTATATTATATTAAATCTATTAATGCCTTGTGAAGCAAAGCTACCGCTTCTTCTTGTTTTTCTTTTTTATCTTGAACCAACCCTCAGTAACGGATGAGCCGTGAAAGCTCACCCTAAAGGGTAAGCCGGAGAACGGTTTCAAAGAGGAAGCCTGACAAGGTGTCAGCGAAAACAAAAAAATCCCCTGCCGAAGCAGGGGATAAATTATATATTGATGAAATTACATCATGCTTGCAACTTCTGCTGCAAAATCATCGCTTCTCTTTTCGATTCCTTCGCCCTTCTCAAAGCGAACAAAGCTTACAGCCTTGATGGAACCGCCAAGCTTCTTTGCTACATCTGCGATGTAGCCTGCAACGTTGCCGTCGAAGAGGTCTGTGCGAACAAATGCCTGCTCAAGAAGGCAAACTTCCTTGAGCTGCTTCTTCATACGTCCGTCAACAGCGCCGGCGAAGATCTTGTTGGCAACGATCTCGTCCTTGCTTGCCATAGCGAGCTCAACGAGTGTTGCGACAGCCTTGTCCGAAAGGAAGTTGAAAAGGAACTTGTTGTTCTTCTGCTCCTCATAGGCTGCAAGATCCTCATCTGAGAAAAGCTTGCCGTCAACTGCCTTAGCAAAGAGGCTGTTAAGAATCGGCTTCGGAAGTGTGTCGGGCTTGTTGAGTGAGCTGTCGATTGTGATCGACTTCATCTTAGCAAGCTCATCGTCGGAGATGCAGTCCTTGCTGAGATACTCGGGATTCATAGCTGCGATCTGCATTGCAACGTTCTTGCCCATATCCTTGAACTCTGCGTTGCCGGCAACGTCTGTGTCAAATTTTACAAGCACGCCTACTGCGCCTGCGCCGTGGATGTAGGATGCAACGTCACCCTCAACTCTTACAAAACGGCGAACCTTCATGTTCTCACGGATTGTAAGGAAAAGCTCCTGAACAGCGTCGGCAACTGTCTCGTCGCTGCCCGAAAGGGTCATAGCAAGGAGAGCGTCAACGTCTGCCGGATTCTTCTCGGCAACTGTAACGGCAATCTTATTTGCAAGCTCAACAAACTTCTCGTTCTTTGCAACGAAGTCTGTCTCGCAGTTAACTTCTACCATTGAAGCAACCTTGGCTGCCTCGTCATAATATGCAACAACAACGCCCTCGGCTGCGATACGGCCTGCCTTCTTGGCTGCGGAAGCAAGACCCTTCTCGCGAAGCACGTCTACTGCCTTGTCCATGTCGCCGTCTGTCTCTGTAAGAGCCTTCTTACAGTCCATCATGCCTGCTCCGGTCTTCTCACGGAGAGCCTGAACGTCTTTAGCTGTAAAATTCATGATAATTCCTCCTGATTTAAAATTTCGGCGGAATATAGTATTCCGCCGTTAAATTTGTTCTGATTATTCGGCAGCAGCTTCCTCGGCAGCTTCTTCTGCCGGAGCTTCCTGCTCACCCTGACGACCCTCAATAACAGCGTCGGCCATAGCGCCTGCGATAAGGCGAACGGCACGGATAGCGTCGTCGTTTCCGGGAATAACATAGTCGATCTCGTCCGGATCACAGTTTGTATCTACAATAGCAACGATTGGAATACCGAGCTTGTGAGCTTCCTGAACTGCGATTCTCTCCTTGCGCGGGTCAACAATGAACATAGCAGCCGGCTGCTTCTTCATGTTAACGATACCGCCCATGAACTTCTCGAGCTTTTCGATTTCAAGCTTGAGCTTGATAACTTCCTTTTTCGGGAGAAGATCGAATGTTCCGTCGGCTTCCATCTTCTTGAGCTGCTCAAGTCTCTTAATTCTTCTCTTGATTGTGTTGAAGTTTGTGAGCATACCGCCGAGCCAACGTGCATTAACGTACGGCATACCGCAACGGATAGCTTCTTCCTTAACGGAATCCTGAGCCTGCTTCTTTGTGCCTACGAAAAGAACATCGCTTCCGTCAGATGCAACGTCACGAACGAAGAGGTAAGCTTCCTCAAGCTTCTTGACTGTCTTCTGAAGGTCGATGATGTAAATTCCGTTACGCTCTGTGAAAATGTACTGAGCCATTTTCGGATTCCATCTTCTTGTCTGGTGTCCGAAGTGAACACCTGCTTCGAGTAACTGTTTCATTGATACTACTGGCATAAATAAATCCTCCTTAGTTTTGCCTCTGCAAGGCTTGATATTCGAACATTTCATGCGAAATGCACTCCGAATAAAACACCTTACATGCGTTTTGCCGTAAAAGTATATCACATAGAATCGGCTATTTCAAGAGTTTTTTATGATTTTTTTGATTTATTCGGAAAAATTTATGCTGTCGGCTATTTTTTTGAATACGGGAGCGCAGTCATAGGAACCCGAAGCACCGCCCTGTTTCATGATTACGGCAATATATTGAGGCTCGTCGGCAGGAAAACATCCGCCGAACCACGTGTTGCATATTTCATTACCGTCTTTGTCAAAAATGCCTGTTTGTGCCGTTGCTGTTTTGCCTGCGGCGGAGAAACGTTCGGGACGGGCAGGGGAGGCATTACCGTTTTCAACGACCGAGGTGAGCATTTTCAGCAGGATACAACTTGAATCCTCACTTATGGCAACGGTCGGATATTTCTTTTTATGCTTTGTTTCGAGCCCGTTACGGTCGGTCACGGCTTCGATAAGATAAGGCTCTCTGTATTTGCCGCCGTTCGCAACGGCACTGAGCATTTGGGCGATCTGCAACGGAGTTGCGGTGAAGCTGCCCTGACCGAATGAAAAATTTGCCAGTGCGGCGGGATTTTGCAAGTCTCTCGAGGTCGGAAGAATTCCGCTTTCGGAGTAAATTCCTTCGGCAAGCTTGCAGCCTTGTCCGAAACCGAAAAGTGATGCCGTTTCTCCGATTTTTTTTGCGCCAAGCTTTTGACCGAGGTTTATGAAATATGTGTTGCAGGAAACCTCAAGCGCTTTTTGCAGATTCATCTTTCCGTGGGCGGTGTTGCTGCTGCAACCGAATTTGACATTGCCGATATTGCAGGAGCCTGTGCAGGTGTATTGAAAATCAGAAAATCCGTTTTCAACGGCGCTTGCGGCAACGGCGACCTTGAAGATAGAGCCGACGGCAAAGCTCTCAAACGCACGGTTCAAAAGCGGCGAGCTTTCGGAATCGAGATAATCGGATACCCTGTACGGGTCATAGCTCGGACGTGACGCTGCGGCTCTTATAGCTCCGCTCTTTGCGTCAAGCACAAGTGCACAGCCCTGTTGAACGTTGCAATCGTCAAGTGCTCTTTCAACAGCCGACTGGATTTTATTATCAATTGTAAGCTGTACTTTTCCGAGACTTGGAGCAGGTGAAATAAGCTCAATATCCGCACCGCCGAGCGACCTTCCGTAAGCGTCAACCGGAACTCTTGCAACAACGGCTTCGTCGGAGAATAAAATACTGTCAAAAGCCTTTTCTATGCCGGTCACGCCGTGATTTTGTTCGTCAAGATATCCGATAATATGAATAGCGGATTGCGAAGATGCATACCTCTTATATACAGGTAAACAAATAATATTGCCGTCGGGGTTAACAGTTTTTTTGCCGATATTCGCTGTAACGGGTGATCCCTTTTCCATTCGTTGCTTCAGAGCGGAATAGGTGCGGCTGTCAAGCAGCTCACGAAGCGTGTCGAGCGAACTAAGCGACGGCTTTGCAATTATACAGTTTTCATAATCGGAGCTTGTGATTTTTTGCCCGCTGCAGTCGGTTATTTGTCCTCTGATATTATATAAAGTGAAGGAGGAATAGTGAGAGCCGGAGGAAACAAGCTCCGTACCCGAGGAGCAAACGACATACATTCTCAGGCAAAGACAGCCGACAGCCATGCAAAACACAGTGAATAACGATATAATTCTTTTCTCCATTTTCACACATCTTTTCTTAACTTTTTTTAAATGCGTCGTTGCGGTATTAAGGTGTTGACTTAAAAAGTTTTTGCCTTACCGGACTAAAAATTCATAAAATTATTATATTTCGTCAAATTGCACTATTGACCTTGAGAGGAAAATATACTATCATATTATTTGTGGAAAACTTATTTAGAAACGGAGGAAAATAAATTGAAAAGAATAACTTCTAAGTTAATTGCCGTAATGCTTGTCATGTGTATGATCTTTCCGATTGTACCGATTTGGGCTTTTGCCGGCAGTGTTTCAACAACAAGCGCCGCAGACACGGTGACGTTCAAGCTTGAAAAGGTGTCGGAAACCGTAAGCTCTGTTACCGTTAAACTTGTTCTGTCCGTGGGAAAGACGCTTTGTTTTGACGCTGTAATCGGAACAGGCGATTCTCTTACATGCTCGGCGATTGATTATTCAAGCGAACTCAAAGCTTTCGTTGCCGAGAATACAGACAGCGCTTTGGCTTCAAACAATGAAACGGAAAGACTTTCGTTTGCAACCTCGGTAGTGCTTTCGGCTCCTTTTGAAATTGCGGAATTTACATATTTAAAGGAAGATAAGCGCGGTGTTGTGCTTTCCGATTTTACGGTGAGCATCGATTCCTGCTATTATAAAAACAGCGAGGGACAGGATGTTCAGCTCGGTACGACCGTTATCAATACAATACCTGCAACTCATACTCACGTTGAGTCGGGTGTTTGGGTCGAAACAGAGCCTGCAACCTGCCAACACGGCGGTCAAAGGGTAATGTACTGTTCCGAATGCAATGAAATCTGTACAGTGGAGTACACCACACAGACGGATCATACAACAAAAACCGTAAGGGTTGAGCCTACTTGTGAAAAAGACGGATATATTTCCGAGGTCTGCACGGTTTGCAATAAGGAAATAAGCCATACGGTTATCGAAAAACTGAATCACAAAAACACCGTTGTTCAGCATAAAGACGCGACTTGCACAGAGGACGGATATGACCGCGTTGTATGTAATGACTGTAACAAAATAATCAGTGAAACCGTAATCAAGTCTCCAGGACATAAGACGGTTGTTGATGAAAAGCCTGCAACCTGTACAGAGGACGGTTATTATATAGAAAAATGTACTGTTTGCAATGAGGTTATCATAAATGACGTTTTAAAGGCTCCGGGACACAAGATCGTTGTCGACGAAAAGCCTGCAACATGTACCGAGAACGGTTACTATAAGGAGACCTGCTCCGTATGTAAAGAGGTTCTTGTCGATAAGATCCTTCCGGCAACAAATCATGCAAACACAGAAGTACAGCACAAGGACGCAACCTGCACAGAGGACGGATACGACCGTATTTTCTGTAAGGACTGTAATCAAATTATCAGTGAGACTGTACTCAAGGCACAGGGTCACAAGACTGTTGTCGAAGAAAAAGATGCAACATGTACAGAGGACGGATACAGCAGAGAGATATGCTCTGTTTGTAAGGAGATATTAAAAAACGAAATAAAGCCGGCTACGGGACATCAGCATAAAAAGACCGATACTCTTGCGGCTACCTGCACCGAGGACGGATACATCAGGGAAACCTGTCTCGACTGCGGAAACGTAGTTAAAGAAACAATTCTCAAGGCAAACGGACATAAGTTTGTCAATGACATTAAAAAAGCGACCTGCACCGAGGATGGCTATGTTCGTCAGCAGTGTACGGTATGCAAGACCTACAGCGGTATCAGCAGAGTGCTTAAGGCTACGGGTCATGCATGGGGCAAGTGGAGAGTTGTCAAGGAGCCGACATACCGTTCTGTAGGCTTACGCAGATCTACCTGCACAAACTGCGGAGAACACATGGACGAAGAAATCCCGATGATTATTGTTCCCGTTAAAAAGATAGTTATTTCCCCCGAAGAGGATTTTACAATTTATTGTAAGAAGAGCGACAGGCTCCAGGCAAATGTGTATCCGGAAGAGGCTGCATATTCGGCGGAGATCGTTTGGACATCTTCAAATCCGAATGTTCTTGATGTAAGTGAGGACGGTACAATCACCGCAAAGCTCAGAGGAACGGCAGCGGTTACCGCCTCAACGGCAGACGGTTCCGTTACCGCAACAAGAAAAGTTACGGTTGAATATACCTTCCTTCAGTGGATAATCATTTATATTCTTTTCGGTTGGATTTGGTATCTTTAATAACTGAATAACTTATTTAAGAAGGGGGCAGTGAGGATTGTTCACTGCTCCCTTTTTAACAGTAAAAATTGAGGGATATATTATGAAAAAGATTTTATCAATTATTCTCTCTGCGGTTATGGCTTTCTCGGTTGTCGGCATTGCGGCAAACGCAAAGGAAAACGTCGATCTCAGCTTTGCCGTTGCTTCCGATATTCATTACAGTGCACCCGAGGCGGAGCTTAAAAAGACAAACGATTCCGAGCTTTACTGGCACGCTATAAGACGCTGCGAAATGGAAAACGAAACAGGACTTATCATTGATGAGTTCCTTAATCAGTGTGCCGAAAGCGACGATGTGGAATATGTTCTCATTTCCGGTGACCTTGCAAACAGAGGTCGCTCACGGCCTGAAGATCATCTTGCTGTTGCACAGAAGCTCCGTGATTTTGAAAAGAAATCGGGCAAGGAGGTCTATGTGATCAACGGCAATCATGATGCAAGCAACGATCAGGCTACTACGTTTGAACGTTTTAAGGAGATTTATGCTGAATTCGGCTATGACCATGCCTTGACAACGAGAGCCGATGATTGCTCATATACGGCCGATCTCGGAGAAAAATACCGCCTTATTGCACTTGATACAAATCATGCGACTAAGTCAACCGAGGACGGTATGACCGCAGAAAAGCTCAAATGGGTCAAAGAGCAGGCAAAGCTTGCAAAAAAAGACGGCAAGTATCCTATAGTTATGATGCATCATAATCTGCTTGACCATCTTCCGATTCAGCGTGTACTCAGCAGAAACTTTATTGTTAAGTTCCATTTCACGGCCGCCGAACTTTTTGCCGACTGGGGCATTAAGACGGTGTTTACGGGTCACGAGCATTGCTCGGACGCAACGGTTTACACAAGCGCTTTGGGCAACAGGCTTTATGATTTCGCAACAACCTCATTGGCTATGTATCCGCTCGAATACAGGGTCATAAAGTATAACGATAATGAAATCAAGTATGAGACGAGGTCGGTCGATAAGATTGATTATGACGCTCTCACGGCAGCTACCAAGGGATACACCGATGAGCAGATATCCGCAATGAAAAAGGACCTCAGAGCCTTTTCAAAAGGCTATCTCAAGGCAGGCGTTCAGTACAGACTTGAGCTTTCACTCTCTCCGGAGAAAATGGGTATTGACGAAAATGCAGCTTATTCAAAACCGATTATTTATGCTGTTGATAAGCTGATAGAATTACTGAGAATGCCCCTCTGCGGCGAAAACAGCTTGCAATCAATTGCAAAGGAATACGGCATTGAAATTCCCGATTCCGACTACGAAACAGGCTGGGATTTAGCAACCGATTTGGTTGCATGGCACTATTCCGGCGGTGAACACTTCGATATGAGCAGCGTTGAGGTCACAACTCTTCTCAGAGCCTTTGCCGCAATTCTCAGAAGTGATTTTGCCGGCGTTGCCGACGACGTCCTTCTCAAGGCGGTCAATAACATTCTCGGTGATATGGGTTACGGTCCGATAGCCGACAGCCTTATTAAATTTTGTATTTCAAAATTCGGAGTTTATACAAAGGCTGAGATTTTTCTTGTTGGTATCGCTTCGCCTGTGCTTTACAAGTTTGCATACGACAATGACGGAGTTGATGACAATAACGGCACTATTGAGGGCTACGGCACGGTAAATCTTAAGAGCAATGTTACAAATATCTTTAAAAATCTCGGAAGTCTTTCCGAGAAGATGGTATTCTATATTCAGCTTGTTTTGTCATATCTTGCGAAGCTTAATGTTATTTTTCTTAAATAAGGAATGATTTCTAATGAGAAAGAAACCCGAGGATAAAAAAGCGACAGGCAAATATGCATCAATGTATATGTCGATCGGAATGTGCATAGGCATAGGAATAGGAATGTGTTTGGGAAATGCAATTTTTGACAACTTAGCTATCGGAATGAGCTTTGGTGTTGGCGTGGGACTTTCACTCGGCTGCGCTTACGGTGCATCACTGGACAAAAAGGCATTGAATGTTATTGAAATCATTGAGGATGATTTCGGTTGTGAAGGAGTTCCCGAAGATGCCGAGGCTACGGTGACGGTTGTTGTAACCGACGCTGAGGGCAAAGAACAGCGCATCAGGATGGCAGATAAGCTCTGCTATGAAAGAAATATCGAGGCGGGAGATTCCGTTATGCTCGATAAGGACGGTACGCTCAAGCAGATTTACAAAATCCCGCCGAAAAAGAAAAAATAACAGTTAACAGGGAACTGCCGTGTGCGGTTCCTTTTGTTTAGTCGATAAATAATTAAAATGCGGCACCTCGCGGCGAAACGAAACAAGGGTACGATTTGCAAATGTTGATGACAGCAAAGGCTCAAGGTCAAAAGAAACCGGTCGCATAGACTCTTTTATTAACTTTCGGCGAAGCTGACTGAGTAGCTTTGTAAAAAATGCTGTGGTTCGTTTCACTTACATCGACTTCGGAACATTTTCTGCAAGAAAAGTGAAAAGAGTCGGCAGGGAGTCTCTTTGATTGATACGGATATAATACTGTAAGACAAAAAATCTAACCTATTACAGAAAGCTTCCGTAAATAACAAAATAATATCAAAGAAAAATATTGACCTGGGCACAGAAAAAAAGTATAATAATAAAGTTAAATAGAAGTAAACGTATGTGTTATTTAAAAACTGAATTATATCACAGATAATTCAATCCGAGAGCTAAAGTCCTAAATTTAATATCTGTTTTGAAAGGGGGCAGGATGATGGATAAATATAAGCGAGACCACAGCGTTATAAAGCTTCTGCAAATTGCTTCGGCGATCAGCTTTATTCTCTGCGTCGTTTTCATCATTTTGTTGATTCTTTCAAGAAACAGCGATATACAGCTTTGGTATTCGAGGTATCTTGAATATCTTGCTTCGGCAGAATATAAGGTTGAGCATATGAGTGAAAAATTTTCTGTCTTTTTGATCGTAATATTTCTTTATGCGTTCAAGGCGGTTTTCCCGATTTACCTTTATCCGGTTTCGGCTCTCTGCGCCGTAACAAGTGCCGTGTTTCCGTCGTATTTTTCAATTCCGATAAATCTTTTGGGACTTTCGGTTCTTTATTCTATCAAATATTTTTGGGGCACAAAGGTCGGTGCAAACGGAGTTCAGAACATTCTCCAAAAAAGCGAAACAGTGCGTTATCTCGTTGAACGTGACGGCAGGGGAAACCCTTGGATTTTGGCTCTGTTCCGGCTCGTTCCCGGGATTCCGGTAAATCAGGTCAGCAAGCTTTACGGCGCAATGGGTTTTAAATATGAATATTTTCTTTTGCTCTCGCTTGTCGGTTATTCGCCGCTGCTGGCTTCCTACACGTTCATCGGTCGTAACGTGTTCAACCCGTTATCAACGGCGTTCCTGTTGCCGTTTATTTTACTGTTCCTGTTAATGGGAATATCAATGCTTGCCATAAGCAAAATAGTTCAGATCCAGTCAAGGAGGAGGAAAAACAATGGCTAATGCAAAAACATTGAAATCAAGGCTTGCTTCGGGCGAATTCGACACAAGATTAAAAGAGGTCTATCTCAGCGATAAAGCTGTTGAAGATCAGAAAAAAAGAGATGCGGTTATAATTGATGAGTTCGTTCGTCTTTTCGGCGATAACGATTCAATTGAGCTTTTCAGTGCACCCGGCAGAACCGAGGTCGGCGGAAATCATACCGATCATAACCACGGCAAGGTTCTTGCGGCAAGCGTTGACCTCGATACGGTTGCCGCTGCGGCAAAGAGAGACGACGGAATCATTGTTGAGAAGTCTTTTAAATTTGATGCTCTTGAGGTTGATATATCCGACCTTGAGGTACATACGGAGGAGTTCGGAAAATCCTCGGGTCTTATCAGGGGAATGTGTGCCGGCTTTAAGGAACGCGGATACAATATCGGCGGCTTCAATGCAGCAAGCATGAGCCGTGTTCTCTCGGGCTCTGGACTTTCGTCATCTGCGGCTTATGAGGTGCTTATCGGAACGATTCTTAATCATCTTTATAATGACGGCAAGGTTTCGCCCGTCGAGGTTGCGAAGATTGCCCAGTATGCCGAGAATAAATATTTCGGCAAGCCGTGCGGACTTCTTGATCAGACTGCAAGCTCTGTCGGCAGCTTCATCACTATTGATTTCAAGGATCCGTCCCGGCCGATTATTAACAAGGTCGATTTTGACTTTGCTTCCTGCGGCCATGCGCTTTGTATTATCGACACGGGTGGAAATCATTCCGACCTCACCGACGATTATGCGGCGGTAAGAGGTGAGATGGAAAAGGCGGCGGCAGTGTTTGGCAAGAGCGTTCTCCGTGAGGTTGACGAGGATGAGTTCATGGATAATATTTCGCTTGTCCGTGAAAAGGTCAATGACCGTGCCGTGCTTCGCGCAATGCATTTCTACGGTGAAAACAGACGTGCCGAAGCTGAGGTCAAGGCTCTTGAGGACGGAGATTTTGAAAAGTTCAAGGAGCTTGTAACAGAGAGCGGTCGCTCGTCATATATGTATAATCAGAATGTTTTTACGTCAAAGGACGTTGAGCATCAGAGCGTTTCCGTTGCACTTGCAATGTGCGAATATCTTCTCAAGAACAAGGGCGCATGGCGCGTTCACGGCGGCGGATTTGCGGGAACAATACAAGCATTCGTTCCGCTTGATATGCTTGATGATTTTTGTGAGAAGATGGAAGCCGTTTTCTCGAAAGGCTCATGCTATGTTCTTTCTGTTAGACCTTTCGGCGGAATCAAACTGTTTTAAGCAATTTTCAGGCGTGTAAACTCGGGTTTACACGCTTTTTTTCAGAAAAGACAACCCAAGTTGATAGACATAGCATAAAAAAATTGATATAATGCTCAGTGTAAAATATCTTTGGTATTTAATAGTCGAAAGGGGTAATTAAATGAATATATCCGAAAAAATACAGATCTTGCGCCGTGAAAAGGAATGGTCGCAGGACGAGCTTGCGGAGAAGCTTAATGTTTCACGTCAGTCTGTTTCAAAATGGGAATCCGGAAAAGCTTTGCCTGATTCGGAAAAAATTCTTGCAATGGCGAATCTCTTTGACGTTTCAACGGATTTTCTTTTAAAGGATGAACAGGAGCCGGTTTTTGTCGATGATGAGAAGGAACAGACGAAAGATAAAACAGACGGCACTCCGACAGAGAACACAGAAAAGAAAAAGCATAAGTTTTCAGGAAAAAAGATTGTCGCAATCGTTGTTGTCGCCTGTATTGTTATTGCTGCAATTACTCCGCTTTTCTTCGGCGGATACTCGGCATTTCTCTCAAAGATAAGCGAAGACCCGGTACAGTACCCGTATGTACTCGTGCACGGACTCGGCGGCTGGGGTCCCGAATCTCAGATTGACCAAACCTCGCCCTATTGGGGCAGCTCAACGGGCAATCTTGCCGAATATCTCAATTCAGAGGGCTATAGCGTCAGTGTTGCTTCGGTCGGTCCTTTTTCAAGCACATGGGACAGAACCTGTGAGCTTTATGCCGAGTTGACGGGAACTAAGGTTGACTACGGCGAGGCGCACAGCAAGGAACACGGGCACGAAAGGTACGGCAGGGAATACACTGCCGAGAATGCCATTGTACAGAACTGGGGCGGCAAGACAAAAAGAGGTCAGCGTATTAAAATTAACGTCATAGGCCACAGCTTCGGCGGTGAGACTGTAAGACTCCTTGCCTCACTCATGGCGTACGGCGATGAGGCGGAAAAGGCGGCTACAGGTAAGGATACCTCCGAGCTTTTCACGGGCGGTAAGGCTGATTGGATAAACAGCGTTACAACTCTTTGCTCTCCCCATAACGGTTCAACGCTTTTCTATGTTGTGGATCAGGGTAAACTCGTAAATACGGTTCTCGGCCTCGTTTATGCCGCAAGCGGAGTTGCAAAAACGGCTCAGATAGGCGATTTTTATGATTTTCGCCTTGAACAGTTCGGCTTGAACGGAGCTTCGAGCGAAAGTCAGGCGGAATCAATTATAAATACGGTTTTCAGCGAGGGAACCGATAATGCCGCATACGACCTTTCGCCGGACGGAGCACAGGAATTGAACAAGAAAATCAAGCTTGTTGACGGTGTTTATTATTTTTCATATTCATATCTCACAACCGAAACGAGTGCTTTGACCGGCAAACAAATCCCGAAAAGCTCAACGCTTCCTGTCCTGATTATTCCGGCAACGCTCATGGGAAGATATTCGACAAACACCAAAACCGATTTCAAGATTGATGAAACATGGCTTCCGAACGACGGACTTGTCAACGTTGTTTCGGCAAGATATCCGATCGGCGACGAATATCAGGAATATGACGCAGAGAATATCGTAAAAGGCAAGTGGAATGTTATGCCGACCCTGCCCGGAGACCACGGAACGGTTATCGGTATGAATGTCGGTGCCGAGGAAACGCACAGCTTCTACGACACACTTTTTAAGATGATCGACTCTCAGCCGAGAGATAAGAAGTATTATATTTTTTAATGAGGCGAACAAATGAAAATTCTTTTTAAAAATGCAGATATACTTGTAAGAGATGAAAAATTCAATGTGCTTTCAAACGCTTTTCTTGCCGTTGACGGCGATAAGATAAGCTACATCGGCACGGAAAAGCCGACAGACGAATTTGACGAAATAAAGGACATGAGCGGTAAATTGCTCATGCCCGGACTCATCAACTGTCACAATCATTGTCCGATGGTTCTTCTTCGCGGAATTGGCAGTGATCTGCCGCTTCAGCAGTGGCTGTTTGATACGGTATTTCCGATTGAGGACAGACTCACGGACGATGAAATCAAAGCAGGAAGCTACCTTGCGCTTTTGGAGATGATTGCCGGAGGAACGGTCAGCTTTTCGGATATGTACGGACCGCAAATGAATGTTGAGGCTGTCGGAGAATCGGGTATGAAGGCAAACGTCACCCGTCCCATCCTGTCTGCCGAACCGAATGAAACGCCCGAGCAATCATACAGAATGAGAGAAGCGATCGAGCATTACGAAAAATACAATAACACCTTTAACGGAAGAGTTTTGATTGATTATTGTATTCATGCCGAATATACCTGCGACGAGAGAACGGCAAGGGTCTTGATAGACGAGATGAATGCACACAACGGCAACCTGCATATTCACCTTTCGGAGACGAAAAAGGAGCATGATGAGTGTATTCTGAGACACGGCAAAACGCCTGCCGAGTGGTTCGACAGCCTCGGCGCATTTGAGTCCTCGGCTTTTGCCGCTCACTGTGTATGGCTGAGTGAAAGCGACATGGAGCTGTTCCGCCGCAAGGGAGTTAGCGTTGTTCATAACCCGACCAGCAACATGAAGCTTGCAAGCGGCTTTGCCCCTGTTCCCAAGATGCTTGATATGGGTATAAATGTTGCACTCGGTACCGATGGTCCCTCAAGCAACAACAATCTTGATATGTTCGAGGAAATGCACATCGCTTCGATAATTCACAACGGCTACACGCTTGACGCAACGGTTATGAACGCAGATACTGTTCTCAAAATGGCGACAGTCAACGGTGCAAAGGTTCAGCGCAGAGAGAACTGCGGCGAGCTGAAGGTCGGCAATAAGGCGGATATTATCGCTGTTTCTCTCGACGCACCTCACATGGTGCCTGCACTCGACAAAAAGGCGCTGCTGACATATTCCGCACAGAGCAGCGATGTTTCAATGACAATGGTTGACGGCAAGATTCTTTATGAAAACGGCGAGTATAAAACACTCGATAAAGAAAAGATTTATTTTGAGTTCAACAAGGCTGTTGAGAAGCTTTATAAATAAGAGGTAGCACAATGGAAAGAATGGACAAGGGCTTGGCTTTTATGCTGAGATATGAAAACGTTGCATGGTACGAGAACGGCGAGGTGAGGATTCTTGACCGCCGAATTTACCCGAGAAAGGTCGAGTTTGTGACTTGCAGGAATCATCACGAGGTCACCCGGGCAATTAAGGACATGGTGACACAGAGTGCAGGACCGTACACTGCGGCGGCAATGGGTATGGCACTTGCCGCTTACGAATGTAAGGACAAGTCAGAAGCGGAGCAGATCAGCTACCTCACCGAGGCGGCATATACGATTTCGCACGCACGCCCGACCACCGTTCAGCGTATGACGCTCATCACGGGCGGATGCCTCGATGCGGCAAAGAAAGCGATTTCGGCAGGGGAGGACGTCAGCGAAAAAATCGTTGAGCACACTATTGAAGCGAACAATCTCCGCTACAAAAAAATCAATCTCATTGCCGAACATCTCGTCGATATGTTCCCTCAGAACGGAACGGTTATGACCCAGTGCTTCGGTGAAACGATAGTCGGCATGATGCTCAAGGTAGCAAGAGAGAGGGGCAACAACGTCAGAATCTTCTGCCCCGAGACAAGGCCGTATTTCCAGGGCGCAAGACTGACGGCGACGGTTTGCCATGAGATGGGCTTTGACACGACCGTTATCACGGACAATATGCCGGCGTTTGTAATGAAGAAAGAAAATGTTGATGTGTTCACCTCGGCGGCCGACGTTATCTGCATGGACGGTCATGTTGTCAACAAGGTCGGCACATATCAGATCGCTATTGCGGCGAAATACACGGGAATACCGTATTTCGTAACGGGTGCGCCCGACAGAGGACACACAACGATCGACACGGTTAAAATTGAGATGCGTGATCCCGATTTTGTGCTTCAGGCTATGGGAGTAAAGACCGCCGCAGACGGACTCAAGGGATATTATCCGGCGTTTGACATAACGCCGCCCGAGCTTGTCAGCGGAGTTGTCACCGACACGGGAATTTACACACCCTATGACCTCGAAAGCTATTTCAAAAAGGGCACAATGGGCGAGTTTGAGATGATATTGTAATGGGATAAATGAACTCGGCGCCCCTCTAGGGGAGCTGTCAGCGTAGCTGACTGAGGGGTTTTGTAGGAAGTTTGCTGATTTTTAAATTAACCCCTCCGACTTAGGCGCAAACCGCCGAAGTCACCTCCCCTGCATGGGAGGCAAGATGCTTTTCTGCGCCGGAAGCAATATTCATCAGACTCTCTTGGTGCGATGTGGGCATCGCACCCTACGATGATATGCAAAAACCGAACAATTCGTAGGGGTCGATGACCACATCGACCCAAGGTCAGAAGAAACCAATCTCGGATATTCTTCAATGTGGGCGGAATTAACCGGTTTGATGAACCGAATCCATATGACGGACAAGATAATAACCTATGATGCAATCAGAAACCCGACATCGGTATATGCTTTGAAAATAGGAGGATACGGTATGAAAAGAATTTTTATAATTCTCGGCATAATTGTTTTGTTGTTTTCCGGGTGTGCAAAAGACGTTACAACAACATCATCGCAAAATAATGATTATCCAATTAAAGAAAGTATTACCGTAAAAAAACATCATATTTCAAGATTGCTAAACGGAAATGCCTATTGGTATTCAAATACAAATGCCGAAAAAGTATTGAATTATATCAATCAAAGAGATAAAAAGGTTCTTAAAGAAATAATTTCAAAATCTTCGCAGGCAGAAAGTGATATTGAAAAGCAAATGGATATCCTGTTTGAATATTTGGATGGAAGCTTTATTGACTATGAAGAAGACTTGCCCGGTGAAGATAAATATGTGTCTTATGGTAATATATTAAAGCAATCTTATAGCATTACTGTTTTGGCTAAGACGGATAAATCAGAGTATTATGTTGCTATCAATTTCATTTTAAAGGATGAGGATAAAAAGGATAATGTTGGAATTGAATACATTATTGTAACAAAGAAAGAGATTATGGATTATTATTATGATAATTACGATTCTCAAAGTCAACCTAAATATCCCGATAAAGGCGGAATCTGGTGCATGGGAAAAGACGGAGCGATTGTATAAATACTTTTGATTTCCGAAATGTTAATAAGTTGTAGAATATAAGCGGCACAATTCGTAGGGGTCGATGCCCACATCGACCCAAGGCTGATTAGATTCTTTCTCGAAAGCAAATTTATCTGACTTAACCGGTCAACACAAGTAAAAGGGGCAATAAAAATGAAAAAATTACACATCATTCTATCCCTGCTTTTAACAATGATTTTTCTCACTTCATGTGCGCCGAATGTTGATGATAAAACGACAACGAAGTCCACAATAACCGACATAACCGAACAAATAATTCAAATTGACAGCAAGAAAATCTCCGATAATTTCACTTGGGACGATTATTTGAAGCACGCTCAAGGCGAAGGAGCGGTAATCATGGATTTAGAAAACTATTTCAATACCTATTTCTTTGTAATTGAAAAATTCAAGCTGAAATCGGCGGAAAGCGGAGACTTCAAATACGACGTGTATGAGAACAACACGGCGGTTATTTCAGAATATACAGGCAATGAAAAGGACATTGTTTTCCCCGACACGGTTGACGGTTATCCTGTTGTCGGAATAGGTAAAATTGATTTTCGCAGCCGCTTTAAATCTAAGAAGATTACTGTAAAAACAGGTTCAAATACTTTGTTTATCAGCGGTAGTTCTTTTGACTATTGCTACGGCATAAAAAAGGTCGTTTTGAACGAGGGCTTGACGGTTATTTTTCGCGGTGCGTTCGGATTTGCGGAGAGCCTGACGGAAATAAATTTTCCTTCGACGCTGGAAGAAATCGGCGACAGTGCGTTTTATGACTGCAAAAGACTCAAGACTCTTGATCTTTCGAAGACAAAGCTGAGAAAAATCTCGGCAGGCTGTTTTTCCGAGTGTGCCGATGCGGAAAAAGTAATGCTCCCCGAAACCGTTTGCAGAATTGAAAAAGAGGCTTTCTTTCGTGATAAAAGTTTGGCGGATATCAATATTCCGAGAGCGCTGACAGAGATGGACAAAACGGCGTTGAGCGGAACAAAAATCAATGTTGCCGATTTTAAAAACGCAGGAATAAACATCGGTGACGGTATGATTTGGATGAACGATAAGGATATTACATTGAATAGTGCGGAGTGATAATATAAAATTGTCACCTATCAGGCGACCTTGACGGCACAAGCCTTGTGTATAATAATGCTGCAAGGTGAAAAGCTTGTAAATTTATTTTCGGAGGAATTTATTATGATAGGTGCAATGATCGGTGATATTGTCGGCTCAAGATTTGAGTTTTATAATCACAAGTCAAAGGATTTTAATTTTTTCGACAAAAGTTGCTCTTTTACGGACGATACGGTTATGACATTGGCGGTCGCAAAGACACTTTTGAAGTTTGATGCCGTGACTGATATCAAAGAATTCAAAAAAGAGCTTGTGGCGGTAATGCATGAGGTTGGAATCAAATACCCGAATTGCGGCTACGGCGGACATTTTGGCGTGTGGATAAGGGAAAACTATACCGAACCGTACAACAGCTTCGGAAACGGCTCAGCAATGAGAGTTTCTCCTGTTGCATGGTATGCGAATTCTCTCGATGAATGTGAAGCATTGGCGGCGGCGACCGCAGAGGTTACGCACAGTCACCCCGAGGGAATAAAGGGCGCCGTTGCCGTTGCGGGAGCAATTTATCTTGCAAGGACGAGACACAGCATGGCTGAGATTAAGGAATACATAAACAGCTTCTATAAAATAGATTTCACACTTGATGAAATTCGTGATACTTACGGCTTCTATGAGACCTGTCAGGAATCCGTTCCTCAGGCGTTGGAGGCATTTTTTGAGTCGGTGAGCTTTGAGGATGCGATAAGAAACGCAATTTCGATCGGCGGCGACAGCGACACCATTGCCGCTATAACAGGCTCGATTGCCGAAGCGTACTACGATATAGAGAATGAAATGAGGACGACGGCGTTTTCGTATTTGGATTCGTACCTGCTTGAAATTGCCGAGAGCTTTTATGAAAAATTTATTCGGAGCAAATGAAATTTTAAACAAACGGCGGTGAAAAAATGTTACCGAAAATTAGAATAATGTTCGTCTGCCACGGCAATATCTGCCGCAGTCCGATGGCGGAATTTATAATGAAAGACCTTGTGAAAAAGCAGGGGATTGAATATAAATTTGAGATTGCTTCATCCGCAACAAGCACGGAGGAGATTTGGAACGGAATCGGCAATCCCGTTTATCCGCCTGCAAGAGCCGAGCTTGCAAAGCACGGACTTAAATGTGACGGCAAGAGGGCAATTCAGCTTCAGAAAAACGACTACGGCAAGTACGATTTGTTCATTGGCATGGACAGTGCAAACATAAGAAATATGCTTTATATCTTTGGCAATGACACCGACCGAAAGATACATAAGCTCATGGATTATACCTCCCGTGGCGGAGATGTTGCCGACCCGTGGTATTCGAGAAATTTCGAAGTGACATATAAAGATGTCCTTGACGGCTGCACTGCGTTGCTTGATGAGTTGATTGATAAAAACAAATAAAACAAAACCGTGTTTTGCAACTGTGAAGTGAACGTGCAAGACATGGCTTTTAAATTCGCTCACCCTCTCAGAGTTCGAATCCCTGAATAAAAAAAACAGAAGCAACACAAAATCGCATTGCTTCTGTTTTGGCGCGCTGCAAGGGATACAGGCGGCAAACCGCCTTGCGTGCTCGGCGACCGTCGCAAGCGACAGTACCCGCCTCACACTTCGCGACTAAAAACAGTCCACAGGACTGTTTTCTTAACGTCGCTCACCCTCTCAGGGTTCGAATCCCTCAAAAATTCATAAAAAAAGAGAAGCAATACCGAAGTATCACTTCTCTTTTGGCGCGCTGCAAGGGATTCGAACCCCTGACCTTTTGGTTCGTAGCCAAACACTCTATCCAGCTGAGCTAGCAGCGCATTTCTTAACGCTCATATATTATAGCACAGAGTTTTAAAAAATCAAGTGTTTTTTAAAAAAAGTCCTGATTTTTTAAAAATATTTGCCGTTTGTTCACTATTGATATTTTAATGTGCTTGGTTGATTGAAAAAAGGCGATTGACATGCAAATTTATTTAGTATATGATTATTACGAGGTGAGAAAATGGACGGTTTTGCCGAAAAATATGTGATTAAATCCGATGGATTTGCCTGTTCCGAGAATATTGTTGTAGACAGCGATTTGCGAATAACGGTTATCACGCCGGAGCTTGTCAGAATTGAAAAAGGCGGTTTCTGCGACCTGCCGACGCAAACCGTTCTTTTCAGAAATCTCGGCAAGGTTGATTATTCTTTTGCGAAAGAATCGGACAGAATAACCGTTCGGACGGATAAATGCGAATTTCACATTTTAAAAAGCGGAAAATTGCAGAACGTTAAACTAAGCGACGGACGTGTTGTGACAGATTTCAAGAGCGGGAATTTAAAAGGAACACGCCGTACTCTCGATGTTACGTTCGGCGGAGTGAAGCTCGGCGACGGAATAATTTCCCGTAACGGAGTTTCCTTGGTTGATGATTCGGCTTCGCTTACCTTGCTTTCGGACGGAACGGTTGAACCGCGCCCGCAGGCAGAGAAGGATATTTATGTTTTTGCCTACGGCTTTAATTACACCTCGGCGCTGAGGGCTTTTTACCGCATTACAGGTGAAACGCCGCTGATTCCGCGTTTTTGTCTCGGTAACTGGTGGAGCAGATTTTGGCGCTACACTCAGGACGAATATCTCGATTTAATGAATACATTTGAGAAAAAGGATATTCCGCTGACGGTGGCATGTATTGATATGGACTGGCACTGGGTTGATGTTGAAAAGCGCTTCGGCGATAAAGCTAAGGACTACCCAAAGCCAAAAAATCCGATTGCATATATTACCGGCTGCTTTTGGAATCCCGGATGGACGGGTTACAGTTGGAATACGGAGCTTTTCCCCGATCATGTCAGGTTTCTTAAAATGCTTCACGAAAAGGGACTTAAAACAAATCTCAATATTCATCCGGCGCAGGGAGTCCGGTTTTTTGAGGACAGCTACGTTGAATTTGCAAAGCACATGGGTATTGATGAAAAAAACAAAGAGCCTATTGATTTTGATTTTACCGATAAAAGCTTCATAGAGGGATATTTCAAATATATCAATTCTCCTATGGAAAAAGAGGGAGTCGATTTCTGGTGGATAGACTGGCAGCAGGGAAGCAGGTCGAAAATTGAAGGGCTTGATCCTCTTTGGCTTCTCAATCACTATTATTGTCTTGACAGGCAGTCAAAGGGTCTTCGTCCGCTGACACTTTCGCGTTTCGCAGGCTTCGGCTCGCATCGCTATCCGCTCGGATTTTCGGGCGATACGGCCATCAAATGGTCTGTGCTTGATTTTCAGCCGTATTTTACGGCGACTGCCGCTAATGCAGGCTACTGCTGGTGGAGTCACGATATCGGCGGACACAATTTCGGCAAGCTCAGTGATGAGCTATATCTCAGGTGGGTTCAATTCGGGGTTTTCAGTCCGATAATGCGTTTCCATTCCGTTAATGACGCTCGCAAAAGCAAGGAACCGTGGAAATTCGGCGGTGAAGCGGAAAGAATCACAAAGAAATTTTTGCGTTTAAGGCATCGCATGATACCCTATACATATACAATGAACAGGCTGGTTGAAAAAGAAGGCAGGCCGTTGATCATGCCTATGTACTATGCTTATCCGAACCGTGATGAGGCATACTCGGTCGGCAATCAATACTTTTTCGGAACACAGCTTATAGCTGCACCGATAACGCACAAGGTAAACAAAGAGACTCACATGGCGGATGTTGAGATTTGGCTTCCCGATGGAAGATACACCGACATTTTCACGGGCGAGGTTTACCGTGGCGGAAAAACGGTTGTTCAAAGAGATATTACGACAATTCCGGTGATTGCGCCTGCCGGAGCGATTATTCCTCTTGACGGCAGAACAAGCGGAAATGACTGCGGCAATCCAGAGTCTCTTGAAATTCTTATTTACAAGGGCAATGGCTCGTTCAAGCTCTACGAAGACGACGGAGAAACCCTCGCTTACAAAGACGGACACTGTGTCGAGACTGAGTTTAAGCTTGAAGAAAACGGGTCGGAGCTTAAATTTACTGTCAGCCCTGCCGACGGTGACCTGTCATTGATACCGAGCGGCAGAAAATATATTTTCAGCTTCCGTGATGTTGCGGCGGCGGAGAAAATATCGGTTGTTTCAAACGGAGAAGCGGTTGATTATACGGCAGAAAAAAAGGACGGCGGACTGTCCGTGACAGTCGAAAGGGTTAGCTCTGATAAGGGTATAGTTATAACGCTCTTTGCCGGGAAAGGCGAAATATAAAACAGTCAAAAAAAGCGAGTTGTCAATTTAATGACAGCTCACTTTTTGCTTTTTATGTTTACGAATCAGAAAAACTATCAACAGAAAAATAAGTATTCCGACGGAGCTGCCACAGGAATCAACGAACACATCGAAAATTCGGCAGGCTCTTTCCGGCACAAAATACTGGTGGATTTCATCGCTTACGGCGTAAAGAACGCAGGGAATAAGCGGAATATAAAACTTGTTTTTTGAAAAAGTAAAACAAATTGCTCCGCTCATGCAAAAACCGAGTGCGGCATATTCCGTGAAATGGGCGATTTTTCTCAGCACGTTGTGTGAAACGATGTTGCCGAGATACTCGATTATTATGCTCAAAACACCCTCGCTGACTTCCTTTGATTGCTCGCCGTTTTCGCTTGAAAAGCTGAAAATGATATACATGACGGCGGCGGTAAGAAGCCAGAAAATAATCGAACCGATTATCTTAGACCGCTTCATCAACTGTGACCTCCCGAGATCATGCACACGCTCTCAAAGGCAGGGGCGAAGTAGAGTCCGTCAACACCCTTGTTGACAACTGCGTAGGACGAGCCGCCGAGCATCGGAAGAAATACGGCTTTATCGAGAATATATTTTTCCGCATTCACGCATCCGTTGAGCTTTGCGGCACCCGAATAGGTAGTAATTATCGAATTGACGGTTTTATCGTAATTCTTATCGGCAAAGCCGAAGATATTTGACGAGCTGTCGGACGTGAATTTCTTCAGGGTATCCGTAACGGTTGAGGAGTCGGTCGTGATTTTGTGATAAAGCACCTGATAGCTTGTGTTATAAATCATTGTGCTTATTTGCTCGGCTGTTTTAACCTCAACCTTGGCAAGAATTGAGGTTGAGAAAACTCTCTGCCAGTTTTGAATCGTCTGCTGCATAAGAGGTGCATTCTCCTCGGCGCAGGTTATGACGACCTCGGCTGTGGTTATATTGAGCTTTTTGAGTCCTTTTTTCCAAAGAGTCAGTGCCTGCTGCTCATTGTAGGCTATTCCGCTTACATTGCCTGCCGCTTCACGGTAGGAGTTTTCACCGTAGCGAACGCAGTCCGGAACGATACCCTTGGTGAAAGCGTTATCGGAATTCGCCGTCAGCTCACTTGTTTTTGTAACCATTGCAAGCGCACGGCGCATATCCTCGTCGGAGAGAACGGAATCAGAGCAGTTGAAGCAAAGGCCGTATATCATGTTTTCGGTTGAGTAATTCGACAGCTTGTCGTTGTCGCTCAGTTCATTTTTTGCCGCTTCGGACAGAAACGCACAGTCGTATGTGCGCTGTCTGATTTTCTTGACAACCGACGCTTCCTCCGTGTTGACGTAGAAGTAAAGCTCATCGGGGTTGACTTTTACGTTACCCTTGTATTCGTCATTCTTGTACATGGAAAGGGTATTGTCCTCAGCCCATCTTGAAAGATAGAAAGGTCCGTTGCAGAATGTATATTTGAGGTCAAGGCAATATTTTGCATGAGTTGCCTTGAAAAATTCCTCGTGGCAGGGCATTGCGACGGGAAGTGTGAGGATCCGCAAAAAGTCGGGATCCGCACGTTCAAGAGTAATGACAAGGGTCGAATCGTCCTGCGCCGATATTCCGAGCGCAGATGTCGGCTGCTTGCCGCTGTTGACGGCGGAAGCGTTCTTGATGCTGAACAGCTTTTCGGCATCGCCTGCTTGGGTTGCGGGATCAAGCGCACGGCTTATTCCGTAAACAAAGTCGGCGGCAATTACCTGAGTTCGGTATGTATCCTTATAACCCTCGGGAAGTACGTCCTCAAATGAATTTAGAAGCTTCCAGTGGGTATCCTTTCGAAGCTTGAAAGTGTAGGTCAAACCGTCCTTTGAGATCTCCCAGCTTTCGGCAACGCCGGGAATTATTTTATAATCCTTATCGAGCCTGACGAGACCTTCAAAGCAGTTCGCTATCATCAGCTTAGCTTCCTTGGAGTCTGCAACCTGCGGATCAAGGCAAATCGGGTCCGACTCAATGGGGAGTATGAGAATGTCTTCACTGCTGCCGCCGCAGGCGCAAAGGCTTATCGCTGCGACAAGAGCAAGAAAAAGTGACAGTATTTTTTTTGGCATTATAAAGACCTCCGAAAAGGAAATTGAAATTCAGTCAATTATGATATCTAATATTATAGCAAATACATACAAAAAAAGCCAGTTATTTTTGAAAAGAAAATGAATTGTAAATACTTTGATTTTTTGGTATAATTATATAATCAAAAACTATATCACGGAGTGATAATATGTCAGACGGTTTAATATACATAATTTGCATTTTGCTGATTGCCGTAATCGGCATAATGATATACACTTTATCTCAGATAAAAAAACTGAAAAATAATGACGAGACGTCGCAAATTGATAAACAGCTCGGTGCCGTTCTCATGCTTATGAAGCAGAATTCCGGAAGCAATGCGGAGGAATTTGAACGCAACAGACGCGAGACGGCAAATTCATTGAATCAGATGACCGAAAAGCTCGACACAATGACACGTCAGAACTATGAAACGCTTATTAAGCTCAACAAGGACATGACGGAGTCGCTCAACCTTATAAGAACCAACAGCATGGAGCAGAATGAGAAACAGACGCGAGTGGTTGACGCTGCCATAGCGAAGATGCAGGAGAGCAATGAAAAGAAGCTCGACCAGATGAGGGCGACTGTTGACGAAAAGCTGACATCAACGCTTGCAACAAGACTTGATTCATCATTCAAGACAGTTTCCGAACAGCTTGAAAATGTTTATAAATCTCTCGGTGAGATGAAGGAGCTTTCAACCGGAGTTACTACAAACGTTACTGCACTCAACAGGGTGCTTACAAACGTTAAAACGAGGGGAACATGGGCTGAAATTCAGCTTGAGGGCATACTCGATCAGACTATCCCGAATATGTACGTCAAGAACTATTCTCCAAAGGCAAATTCAAGAGATGTTGTTGAGTTTGCAGTTAAAATCCCGTCGGGAGACGATCCGTCGAAATATACCTATCTGCCGATAGATTCAAAATTCCCGATGGAGGATTATCGCAGGGTTTGCGAGGCGGCGGACAATGCCGATGCTCAGGCTTTAGCGGCGGCGAGAAAGGCTCTTGAGGACAGAGTGCTTCAGGAGGCAAAGACAATTACGAAATATATTCATGTTCCCGATACAACGCCGTTTGCAATTCTCTATCTTGCGACGGAGGGCTTGTATGCTGAGATAACCTCATCAAACTCGGGCATAATCGACAGAATTCAGCGTGAGAACATCATGGTTGCGGGACCGACGACGATAATCGCACTGCTCAATTCGCTCTCAATGGGCTTCAAGGCGGTTGCGATAAACGAAAAGGCTAACGAGGTCAGAAAGCTTCTGGCGGCGGCGAAGGTGCAGTACGATAAATTTGGAATTGTCCTTGATAAAGCCAAGAAAAAGATTGACGAAGCCGGAAAATCGCTTTCCGAGGCTCAGGACAGAAACAGGATTATTCAGAAAAAGCTTAAAAATGTTGAAGAAATTGAGTCGGCTCAGGCTGACGCATTATTGGAAATAAATGAAACCGTAATAAACGATGAGGAGTGAATTAAATGTTAAAGCACAAGGATTTGATTTCACAAATGACGCTTAAGGAAAAAGCGTCGCTTTGCTCGGGCAAGGATTTCTGGCATCTCAAAAGCATCGAGAGACTCGGACTTCCGGAAATCATGGTCTGTGACGGACCTCACGGTCTGAGAAAACAGAACGCAGAGAACAAGAAAGTCGGAATCGGCAACAGCTATCCGGCGACCTGTTTCCCGACTGCGGTTACTACTGCCTGCTCGTGGGACAGAGACCTTATTTACAAGATGGGTCAGGCACTCGCAGAGGAATGCTTGCAGCACGGCGTAAGCGTTCTGCTCGGACCCGGTGTGAACATGAAGCGTTCACCTCTCTGCGGCAGAAACTTTGAATATTTCTCGGAGGATCCAGAGCTTGCGGGCGAGATGGGCGCTGCTTTCATCGCAGGCGTCCAGTCCAAAGGCATCGGCACTTCTCTCAAGCATTTCGCAGGCAACAGTCAGGAAATGAAGCGAATGACCTCAAACAGCATCATTGACGAGCGTGCACTCAGAGAGATATATCTCAGAGCTTTTGAAAAAGCGGTTAAAAAGAGTCAGCCGTGGACGGTAATGAACGCATACAATCTCCTCAACGGCACATATTGCTCAGAGAACGACTGGCTTCAAAACAAGGTTCTTCGTGATGAATGGGGCTTCAAGGGAGCTGTTGTCAGCGACTGGGGCGCAGTCAATGACCGCGTTGCCGGACTCAATGCAGGCAACGATCTTGAAATGCCGTCATCGGGCGGAGTTAACGACGCAAAAATCGTTGAAGCCGTCAAGTGCGGAGTTATCGACGAAACGACGCTTGACGAAAGAGTAGATAAGCTTATTGATATCATTCTCAAGGGCGCAGCTAATAAAAAGCCGGGTTATAAATTTGATGTTAGGGCTCACAACCTTCTTTCAAGGCAAATTGCCGAGCAGTCAATGGTTCTTCTTAAAAATGACGGTAATATTCTTCCGCTCAAACGTGTTGAGGGCGAGTATGTTGCGGTTATCGGTGCATTTGCCGACAACCCGAGATATCAGGGCGCAGGCAGCTCTATAATCAATCCGACTATGATCGACAGCGGCAGACGCGCATTCAATAATTCACCTATCAGCGTTAAGTTTGCCGACGGCTATGACAGAAGCGGCAAGAGGAAAAACGAGGATGCTTATATAACAGAGGCTTGCAACCTTGCAAAGAACGCTTCGAAGGCGGTTGTTTTTATAGGTCTTACGGACGATTACGAGTCAGAGGGCTTTGACAGAAGCACTATGAAGCTCCCCGACGGACACAACAGACTGGTTGAAGCGGTCAGCCGTGTGAACGACAACGTTATTGTTGTTCTTGAGGGCGGATCACCTGTTGAAATGCCTTGGGCGGACGACGTTAAGGCCATTCTCAACGCATACCTCGGCGGACAGTCGGTTGCTCCGGCAATCGTTGATGTGCTCACGGGCAAGGCAAATCCTTGCGGTAAGCTTGCCGAAACATATCCCGTTTGTCTTAAGGATACTCCGACATCGTTCAGATATCCCGATTCAAAAGAGGATGTTCAGTACCGTGAAAGCATTTTCATCGGCTACAGATATTACGACAAGGTTGAAAGAAATGTTCGATTCCCGTTCGGCTTCGGTCTTTCGTATACTAGCTTTGAATATTCGGATATTAAACTCAAAAAGAAAAATCTTACAAAAGGCGAGGGAGCAAAGGTTACTTTCACAATAAAGAATACGGGCGATGTTGCAGGCAGCGAAATTGCACAGGTCTATGTTGCGAAGCCCGAAAGCAAAATATTCAGAGCACCGAAGGAGCTGAAAGGCTTCGTAAAGATACACCTTGATCCCGGCGAAGAGAAAAAGGTTTCCGTCGAGCTTGATGACAGGGCATTTGCTTTCTGGAATACGGCGACAGAAGATTGGTGCGTTGAAAGCGGAGAATATAAAATTCTCGTCGGCGCATCGTCGAGGGATATAAGGCTTGAAGCCGTTGCCAAGATGAAGTCGGAGGACGATGAGGCAATTGTTGATTTGAGGGAGTCGGCAGGCGTTTACTTCGACGGCGACCCGGCAAGAGCAAGAGAGGACGACTTTAAGGTAATCTACGGCGGTGAATTTAAGCTTGCTCCGGAAATTACGAGTGACAGCTTAAATAACTCAATCGAGAGAAGTAAGGATAAGGGTCTTGCAAAGTTTATTTATAACACGGTTGACCTTGCCATGAAGCCCAAGGGCGGAGTCGGCAGCTCAATGATTACAAATACAATCATGCAAACTCCGATAAGAAACTATGTTTCAATGAGCAACGGACTGTTCACCGAAGATATGGCGGACGGACTTCTCAAGGTGTTTGAGGGTAAGGACGTTGCAAAGGGTGTCGGCAAAATCGCCAAGGGTGTGCCGAACGCACTTGTTAATCTTAAGTCTTTGTTGAAATCCATATAAAAGCATTTCGCACATTTTAATTGTGCGGAGCTACCAAAAAAAATGAAGGGGGATTATTTGGAAAATGAATAAGACAAAGAAAGTAAGCAGAAAAATTATCGCTTTTGTGCTGACGTTGATAATGATTTTATCAATCGTTCCGATGAGCTCATCGGCGGCAGATGCGATAAAGAAAGGCCTAACCGCGGACAAGGAAGTTAACTTTGCCGTTATGTCGGATATGCACTATTATCCGGCGTCACTGACAGGTAATTACAACGAGGCTTTCATGAAGAGCACCAAGACCGCTCTTGCAAGAGAGCCGTATCAGTCGGTCGGCATTCTTGAATCGGCTCTTGCAGGAATTGCGGAGCATGCCAAGAAGAACGGCATGAAGTATCTTGTCCTTTCGGGCGATCTCACATCCAACGGTGAGTATGAGGCTCACAGACAGCTTGCCGCAAGGCTTGAAAAGTTCGAGAAGGATACAGGTATTCAGGTTATTGCTATCAACGGTAACCATGATATCAACAAGGCAAACGGAACTACATACGAAAACGGCAAGGCTGAACCGACAAAGCGCACAACGCCCGAGGATTTCCTTGAAATATACAAAAATCTCGGCTATGACCTTGCTTATCACAGATACACTCCGTCAAAGGGCAAGGCAAATATGCTTTCATATTCCGTCCGTGCCGACGGCTACAGATTCATCGTTATGGACACGGGCAAATACAGCTCCGACGTAACGGAAAAAGGCAGGGACCTTGCCGAAACGGCAGGCTGCCTTACAACCGAGGCTACCAACTGGGTTCTCGGTGAAATTGCCGACGCAAAGGCAAAGGGTGAGACGGTTATAGGCGTCAGTCACCATAACTTTGTTCCGCATTTCACGGGCGAATACACAATCATCAGAGGCTTCGTTATCGACGGCTGGGAGGAGCTTACCGATAAGCTCGTTGATGCAGGCATGCACTTCTCGTTTACGGGTCATATTCATGACAGCGACATCGCTCAGACTGTTACCGATGACGGCGAAACACTGACGGAAATCTGTACGGATTCATTGACTGCTTTCCCGAACTATTTCCGTGAAGTAAATGCAACCACCGATGTTAACGGCAAGACAACAATGAAGGTCGAGAGTAAGGACGTTGACTGCGTTCTTCCTGTTACAGTTAACGGCGAGACATACGCAACGCCTTACAGAATCAAGTCGCTCGGCGATTCGTTCTTCGGCGAGGGCGGACTTTCTGCAACAGCTCTCAATATGCTTGAGGGCTTGCTCGGCGAATATTCCGAGAAGTTTGCCAAGGACGGTATGGTTGCGACGCTTAAGGGCATGGGTCTTGATATTGAAGGAAAGATAAGCGGTTTCTTCGGCGACGGTCTCAAAATCGGGGATACAGAACTTTTCACAACCAAAAATCTTATGGGCTTTATTGAGGATCTTCTCAATCAGGTATATGAGAATTATCTGACCGACCCGGACGCAACGGCTAAGTATCTTGTTAACTCAATCAATAAGCTTCTCAATGTTCAGGTTTCGGAGCTTCCGAACACGAGATTCATTGATGAATACGGCTTTGGCGACAGATCCAAGCCGGGCACATTCGAGGATCTTCTTGAATGTATAATTGTTTATAAATATGAGGGTAAGCTCCATATGAAGGACGATCCGTTCATGATGGACGCTATAGATCAGCTCAATAACGGTGATACCGTATTTGATATTTTCGACGCACTCATTGACATTGTTTCAAATGATCTTCTTCAGGATAAGCTTCTCAAGGATCTTGATCTTAACCTCGGTGCATTCTTCCCCAAGGGAACGACGCTTGAATGTGTCGGCAAGATTCTTGCTGTAACAATGATGGTCCTTTTCCTCGGCGACACAAGCTACCTCAACGTTTCAAATAAGATTCTTGAGGCTGCAAATAAGCTCGGCGTTGTTGACTTCAAGTCGCTTTGGGGCATTGCCGAATATTACATGGGCGAATATCTTACCGATACTCAGCTTGAGGGTGTCGGACAGACGCTCGCAAACGTTGCGTGCGAATTTGCATATGACGATAATTATATCGAGGATGTTAACACAACCGTTATTTACGACGGCAAGGTTACACCGGTTGCTACAAGAGAGAACTACAGACTTCCGACGATCGTTTCAACTACCCTCGGCGCAGATCAGAGCTCAAGAAACGTAAGCTGGTACACAAAGACGAGCGTCAAGGGCACGGATATTGAAATCGTTCCTTATTCGGAGAGCCCTGTATTTGCAGGCAAATCAATGGTTCCCTACGGCGTAAAGGTTAATGTTAAAACGGAGAGAACCGAGAGACAGTTCCCGGGAGTTGATCTCGGCGTTATCGGAATCATGAACTATAAGTTCCCGATGAACAGACACATTGCCGAGGTTTCGGGACTTGAAGCAGGCAAGAAATATCTTTACCGTGTCGGTGATGCTTCAAGAAACTGGTGGAGCGATATAGGCACATTCAAGATGGCTGACGGTTCGGATGAAACTTCATTTATTCATATCTGTGATCCGCAGTCGCAGTCGGAGCAGCAGTATGAGACGTTCTCTAAGGTAATTGAAACAGCCTATAAGATGTACGACAGCGACTTCATCATCAACACGGGTGATAACGTTGACCACGGTGATAACTTCAGACAGTGGCAGTGGCTTTTCAACACGGCATCCGAAACACTTATGAACACAACGATGATGTCGGCTTCGGGCAACCATGAGGGCATGGGCTCTTACGCAATTGAGAAGAACTATTATTATTCAAATGTTCCCGAACAGGACACAGAATCGGGCATCTACTTCTCGTTTGACTACAACAACATTCATGTTGCTGTTCTTAATACGGAAAATCTCAATGACGATAAGAGTCTCAGCGACGCTCAGGTTGACTGGCTCATTGACGATATGCAGTCGAGCGATGCAGACTGGAAGTTTGTTGCGTTCCACAAGGCTATCTATTCAAACGGCTCCCACTACAAGGACAAGGACGTTTGCAAGATAAGAGACGAGCTTTGCAAGCTTATGCCGCAGCTCGGTATAGATATGGTATTCCAGGGACATGACCATGTTTACCTCAGAACGGACGCCATGATCGACAACAAGGTTGAGAGCGTAACAACATCAACCGCCGAGTTCAACGGTAAGGAGTACACCGTTAAGGTGAATCCGGTAGGAACGGTTTATGAAATCAGCGGATGCTCGGGCGTTAAGATTTATAATCAGAAGGACGAGAGCTTGACCGATAAGTATTTCCCGAGAGCCGAGGTTATCAAAAACGTTACGGCTTCAATGTTCTCAGGCATAAACATTGTCGGTGATACACTCTATTTTGACGCTTACACAGTTGACACGGAGAACGGCAAAACAGAAAATATTGATTCCTTTGCAATCAAGAAAGACCTTTCGGTTAAGAAGGGTACGGGAGTTAACCCGTCGATTGACTGGATGAAGATTTTCTCGCAGGTAATTGCAGTTGTTCTTCCTCTCATTAAATCCATCATCAGTTGGGTGTTTGATTTCATAAGCTCAAAGATGTGGTAAAAACAGCATAAAAATATCCGGGCGATCCGATTGGGTCGTCCGGTTGATTTTTTATAATAATATTTCTTTGTTTGTTCCATAGAATATGTCGCTTCTGTTTGCAATGTATTTACAGAATTCCTCAAATTTGTCCCATTCGTCGTTTATGTCAAACTCATAGGAATGACCCCAGATATAAAAAATCTTTTCGCTTTTCGGGTCAAGCTCAACAAATTTTTCCGCAAGCTTATATAGCTGATCCCAATCTCGGTGAAAAACAGATGGATGGACTTCGTAAAGATCGTTTTGATACGAAAAATCTTTGTTGCATATCGTTGTTCGTGCGTATTTAACGCCCGTGCCGTTCTCGATAATTCGAGCAATACTTGAATTATAATTCGGCTGCCTGCCGGGATATGCCATTCCAATGACCTCGGTGCCCGAAAGCTCGCTGAGATTTAGTCTATCCTGTTCAACCTGACGTATGACCTCATCTGCCGGCATCTCCGTCATATCGGGGTGGGTGAGGGTGTGCGCCGCAATTTCATGGCCATTGTAAATCTCGGTGATTTCATGGGGCTGAACTTTGTTGTGCAATATCCTTTTGCCGAGAATATCAAGGCTTCCGTCCTTGCCGAGCAGCTCGGAATTGAGATTAAAAGTTGCTTTTAAATTATATCGGTTGAGGATTTCAACCAGTCGAATATCCTGCGTAACACCGTCGTCATAGCTGAATGTGACGGCTTTCATTTTGCCGCTGAACATTATTATATCCTCTTGTAGGTCGTAAAGCGAAACTTGAGTCCATTGTTTTCATGAATATCCGATTGCTCCGTGATTTTCCATTCGTCGGTTTTTAGCTCTGGAAACTTGGAATCGGCTTCGCTTGCAACGGCGTCAACATGGGTTATCAGCGCCGTATCGCAATAGGGGAGAAGCAGTGAATAAATCTGTGCTCCTCCGATAACATATATATCGTCAGAGTTGTATGCCTTGAGCTTATCAAGCAATTCATCAACGCCCGTTACAAATTCCGCACCGTCAACATGACGATTGCACCTTGACAGTACAATATTTACCCTGTTCTTCAGCGGTTTTGAGCCGGGGAAGGATTCAAGCGTTTTTCTGCCCATGACGACAATCTTTCCCGATGTGGTTGTGCGAAAAAACTTCATATCGTCGGGCAGGGAGAAAAGCAAGCCTCCTTTGTTCCCGATATTCCATTCATTGTCAACTGCCGCAATTAGCTTCATTTTGCCACCTCATATCGCAACGGGGATGTTCTTTATCTGCTCATGTGTTTCGTAATTGTCAAGGCGAACATCGTCGGTCGTAAATTCGTAGAAATCCTTGATTTCCGGGTTGAGCCAAAATGTCGGAGCAGGGAGCGGCTCACGGGAGATAAGCTCCTTGACGAGCGGAATATGTCTGTCATAGATGTGAGCATCGGCTATAACATGAACAAATTCACCGACTTCCATATCACACACCTGTGCGAGCATATGCATCAGCACGCTGTACTGAACGACATTCCAGTTGTTGGCGGTCAAAACGTCTTGACTGCGCTGATTGAGAATTCCGTTGAGAACAAGCTTTCCGTTTTCGCCCTCCGTGACGTTGAATGTCATTGAGTATGCGCAGGGATAAAGCCCCATCTCACTGAGGTCGTGGTGATTATAGATGTTGGTCATGATTCTACGGCTGAAGGGATTGTTTTTAAGGTCATAAATAACTCGGTCAACCTGGTCAAACATGCCCTCCCTGTATTTATGCTTGACGCCGAGCTGATAGCCGTATGCCTTGCCGATAGAGCCGTTCTCATCAGCCCATGAATCCCAGATATGGGAGTGAAGATCATGAATATTGTTTGACTTTTTCTGCCATATCCATAGAATTTCGTCAACACAGGATTTTAGCGCTGTTCGGCGAAGTGTGAGAGCGGGAAATTCTTTTTTGAGGTCGTATCGGTTTACAACGCAGAAAAGCTTCTGCGTGTAGGCGGGTGTGCCGTCCGCCCAGTGGGGACGAACCTTTTCACCCTTGGTGTCGGTTCCGTTTTCAAGAATGTTGTTACACATGTCAATGAAAAGTTTGTCGGCATAGCTCATTTTGCAGTCTCCTTTTTAACGTATTGATGCTTTTCTTCTGTTATGAACGGTTTTTTAAGGTTATCATACATACCTCGGGACGGTTGAGAAATCTCAGCGGAACTGGGTAGTTGCCTATGCCCGAGGTTACAAAAATCTGCTTGTTCTCAAGGGAATAAAGACCCTTATCTGTTATTTTTTCGGAATATGTCAGCTTCGGCAGAATATATCCGTTATAGTAGAGCGGCCCTATGAGAGGCAGGCGAATCATTCCGCCGTGGGTGTCGCCGCTGAATATGATATCTGCTTCAAAATCCTCAAAATGCTCCGTTTCGGGAATATGAGCGAGCAGTATATTCAGCCTTTTTGAATCCGGTTTGTCAAATTCGTTGTGTAAATCAAACGTTGGCGAGAAATACACATTATCAATGCCGTAGACGGTGATATCCGTGTCTTTTATGCTTAGATCTGCTTTTTTATAGTTCATCAGATGAACTTTTTTGAGTGAATTCAATTCGTCCTTGTATTTCAGGTCCGTATCGTGGTCCCCCGTGACAACATAGGTTTCGGCAATCTCGGAAAGATTCCTGACAAGCTCAACGGCGGTATCTATTTGCTCATAGCGATTTTGAGTATACATATCGCCGAGAACAAATATCAGGTCGGGCTTTTGACCGCTGATAAGATTTGTTATCTTGCTGTTATCTTTACCGAAATGTTCGCCGTGCAGATCCGAGACTACGGCAATTTTTATATCTCTTTTGACCTTCGCAGAATATATTGTCTGTTCTGTCAGCTTTAGAGAGTAGTTATTGACATACCATGTCGGAACGAGAAGCGATATAACAAGCAGGGGTATAATGATTTTCTTTTTCTTCTTATTCAAGTTATCACTCCAGATTGTATATGTAAGTATTATATAACAATCAAAGCGAAAAAACAACTGTAAAACCGCATCGGACATAAAAAATCTGCCGCCGGGAAACGGCAGCAGACCTTTTTATACTCTATTTACTGCTTTGCACCCTCGTCGAATTTCTCAAGTACCTTTACCGTTACGGCAAAGCAATCTGAGAGCCCGTCAAGGTTCATGTTGTCATAGCTGTCACGTCTTGTGTGATAGTATGATTCGAGCTTGTGGTTAAGTCCGGTGATACCTGCGGCTCTGAAACCGCCCTGAGCAAAGGCAGCACTGTCGGTTGCACCGCCGAGAGGAGGAACCATGCCTTTTTTGCACGGTATTCCCAGCTCGTCTGCCGCTTCCATAAAGAGGTCGGAAGCATCGGCATCTGCCTTGACCGTGCCGTTGAGGTCACGGTAGTTAACCATGAGATATTTCGGGTCATGAATTGTATCATAAGAGAAGATGAATGTCGGAACATCGTCAAATTCACCCTTGTGAGCCTCACACCATGCCTTTGCACCTCTGAGACCGGCTTCCTCGGAGCCGGTGAGAACAACGCCGATTTCCGTATTTTCAAGTTCAATGCCTTCATCCTTGAGAGCCTTGAGAAGAGCGATTCCCATATAGCAGCCGCTGAGGTTATCGTTTGCACCGTCTACAACACGTCTGTAGTTGACCATGAAATAAAGACCTACAAGGAACGGGACAAATATGAGACCGATAAGGCCTGCCTTGCCGAGCGGAGTCGATATATCTGCGCCGGCAGAGCCGTTCTGTATGAGCTGAATGATTGCAAGAATAAGATAATAAAATGCGCCCGCAAAGCCTATAATAGCATGTGCCTCAAAGCCTACACCGCCCAGAGCATAGTTAACGGGCCATTCCCATGCCGCATCCGGGTGACCGTTGAAGATGATTCTTCTTTTGGTTTCGCCTTTGCATTTTTTGATTGCGGTTACATTGTGTCCGGTTTTTTCGGGAAAAAATTTATCAATTGCCTTGATATAGAGTCCGAACTGAAGCAACACCAATACAAGACCTGCTGCAATGAGAATTATCGAGGCAACAGGCGCAAAGAAATAGAGAACTATTGCCGCAAGCACAAAGGTGAGAGTAAAAAACAACCAGCCGTAAAATGAGCCGGGATTTTCCTTGAAAGACTCAACATCGGCTCTTTCGCAGCCGCAGTCCTTTTTGAGCACCTCTGCCATGTATTCACAAGCTTTTTTCTCACCGGTCGAGCCCGGGCTGCGCTTTTCGATGTTTTTACAGATATATGTAATTTCCTCAACCATATATTTTGCCGAATCACGCTTTTTTTCAATAATTTTCCCCAAATCCATAAAATCATCTCCTTAAATTTTTATTATATATATTACCAAAATTCGACAATTATGTCAATAAAATTAAGCAGAATTAACATAAATTTTTACTTATTGTTTTTATTGTAAGAATAAAAATTTAATTTAGGTCAATTTCGCTTTTTCGTCGCAAAAGGCATTGACGAAATCGGGACGTATTTGGTATAATCATTATGTTCGAAGAAAGGGTGGGTTGCATTTATGGACAGTAAGAAAGCACTTTTGATAGTCAATCCGTGCGCAGGGCGAAACAACAAGCGTCTCGGTGCTTTGGAGATTGTCAAGAAGTTTTCACCGCCCGAATGGGAGACGGAGATAAGAACAACACGCTGCCAGGGCGACGCAACCACCATTGTTAAGGATGAGGGTGCAAAATACGATGTTATTCTTTGCTGCGGAGGCGACGGAACGCTTAACGAAGTCATCAACGGACTTATGAAGCTTGACAAAAGAATTCCTGTCGGCTACATTCCGTCGGGTTCAACCAATGATTTGGCAAACACCCTTGGAATTCCGATCGAGCTTGGTGCTTCCGCCGATCTGATACAGAGCGGAAAGAAAAACAGCTATGACCTCGGTACATTGAACGGAAGGTATTTTACATATATTGCTTCGTTCGGAATTGCAACTGATCTTTCGTACAGTACGCCGCAGAAGCTTAAAAACATATTCGGTCATGCTGCATATATGATAAACGGATTTGTCGTTCGGTTTATTCCGATGCTTTTCGGATTTAAACCGATACATATGAAAATCGAGTATGATGAAGGAGTTGTCGAGGACGATTTTTATTTCGGCTCAATTTCCAATTCAACTTCTGTCGCAGGACTTTTTAAGTTTGACCACCAGGACGTCAAGCTCAACGACGGATATCTGGAGCTGTTTATGGTTAAGGGCTTGAAGCGAAACATAGACGCCTTGAAAATGCTGAAAAAAGCAATAGCTCAGGAATATGACGGAGTTCAGATGATGATCGTTAAAACCAAAAAGGTTAAGATCACCTGTAATCAGGATGTTCCCTGGACACTGGACGGTGAGTTCGGCGGACTTCACCGTGACTGTGAGCTTGAGGTTGTCCACGACGCATTTGAAATTTTCTCCGAGAATAATAAACTTTTTTGTGAAAAAGATTGATAAATAATATAATCCCCGAAAGTGTTGCAATACGCTTTCGGGGGTTTGTGCTTTATGAGGCTGTCTTTGAGTATGAGCATTTTATTATAAAAGCAGTGAATGTTTTGTTCCGATTTTGGATCGAGTGGGCATCGCCCCCTACGAACGGTGGGGATAAAGAAAAACCCTTTTATAATTCTGAGCAATTACTTTACAATAAACTCTCCGCTCCTAATATCAATTTCATTTTCACCGCCTGCGAATTTCGCACCGTGGCGGAGCTTTATTTTTCCTGTTATGCCGTCGGGAACGGTGACATTCAGCTTGATTTCATCGCCTGTGCGCTCCCAACGGACGGAAATTTTTCCTGCCGGTGCGGTGTACCAACCCTCGGCATAGCTCAGCGAGCCGACGAAGGCAGGAGATATGACAATATAATTCGGGTCGCATACGTCGGCGTTCGGAATGATACCTGCAAGATTCTTGATGAACCACGCCGAAATATCACCGAAGAAGTGGTGATTGTGTGAAAAACCGTTCGGCGGATCATGTGTGATACATTCAAAGAGAGTGTTTGCGTTGTATTCCGTTATCCAGCTTGCAAAGGACGGGTAATCGGGCTTCGCTATCATGTGAAGTGCCAGATCCTCGTAGCCGAACTCGGCGAGAACATGGAACATCGTTCTTGCGCCGATAATTCCGACAGTCATGTTGTCGTTTGCATTATGAATAAGCTCGAGCAGGTGAGCGAATGCGTTTTCTTTTTCACTTTCGTCGAATGCACCGTAGTAAATTGCCGCCGCCTGAGTTGTCTGATGGTTGCCGTAAACAACAAGATTATCGTCAATGAGATGCTTACGGAAGCTTGCACGTAGTTCGTCATGAAGCTTCTGAGCAAATTCGGCACGAAGCGGCATATTACACTCTCTGAATATTTCCGTTGCCTTTTTGCAAATATCCATTGAAATAAGTGTATCTGTAACCTCAAGAGGGCAGGGCTTAACGTTGCCGACAGGCAGCCAGTCGCCGAGACCGATATGAACAAGACCTTTTTCGTCAAGCCTTGTCGACAGGTACGAAACATAGCGGAAAATAGCTGTGGCGTTTTCCTCAAGAACCCTCTTGTCGCCTCTGTACTGCCATATCCTGTACGGCAGCTCGGTAAGAACAGCATCCCACGCAGGACCGTTGCCCCATTCAAAGCCCCAGCCGCCGGTCGGCACGATTCCGGGGAGTGCGCCTCTCTCGTCCTGCGATTTTCTGACGCTGTGAAGCCATTCGCGAAGCGTATTTTCCGTCCCGAGATTCATCATTAACTGCTCGGCGGAGAGGTGAGCGTCGCCCGTCCAGCCGTTTTTCTCACGGTGGGGACAGTCGGTCGGGAAATAAAACATATTTGCAAGGTCGCTTCTGAGCGTTGCGTCCTGAAGCCTGTTGACAAGCTCATCGGAGCAGTCGAAGCCGCCGATCTGCGGAACGTCGGCGTGCATGACAACGTAAGTGAGCAGATCTTCTGTTGCCTGCTTGTCGTCAATACCTGTAACAAAGCAGTATTGGAAGCCGTGGTAGCAGAACATCGGCTCCCAGATTTCCTCGCCCTCGCCGTTGCAGATATAAACCTGAACCTGCGTCATGCCGATTGGCTGAAATTCGCAGATATTGTGCATATCAAGTCCGCCGTCAAAGAGACTTTCGCCGCAGGACATGACGATTTTCTGACCCTTTCTGCCTCTGATTTTCAGTCGCACAATACCCGTAATATTTTCGCCGAAATCATATATGTAGCCGTCGTTGCAGTATTCCTCCTCGGGTAGAATGTGCTCGGGGAGATTCTCTCTCGGGTGAGCGATTGCCGAAATATGTCCCTTATAGAATTTAACGGGCTTGATCTCACGGATCTTCTTAATTAGCGCATGACCGCCCTCAAGACATTCGCCGGACGGAGCCTCAACGGATATAGCATTGTTCCACTCACTGTCGTCAAAATCGGGAAGATTCCAGCCGTCGATCTCATTTCTTGCGTCGTAGCGTTCGCCGCAGCGCATATCGTCAAAATAAATCGGCGAAGCGTGAACCTTAAAGCTCTCGTCGGCCTCAAAACTTATTTCCTTGCCCTCTCCGGAACACTCAAAGCATAAGGCAAGCTTCGGTGCACTTCTCCAACGGGCAAGCTGAAAATCCCAAACCTCGCCGCCGATCGGATTCTGCAAGCCGTTGCCGAGAGCAAAAGCAATGACGTTTTTGCCCTTTCTGAGCTTACCCGTGAGGAAGTAACGGTCGTAATAGATCAGGTCGTTTGGGTTAGAAATGTAGGGCGCAAGGCAGCCTTTTGTAAGATGCTCGCCGTTGAGCCAGAACTCATAGAAGCCGAGACCGGTTACAAGCATTTCTGCCTTTTCGGGAACAAAATCGAGTTCAAATGTTTTTCTGAGATACGGTGCAGGAACAAAATGCAGAAATTCGCAGTATTCCTTTGCAGCGGATATAAATTCGGTGCTGTATTTCATTATGAATAAACCTCCAAAAAGAAAAAGGCAGAATCTAAATTTAACTTAGATTACATGCCTTTCTTTGATTAAGTTAATTTTTTATTTCTTCGGTTTCAATACATTCTACGTGTTCCTCGGGAGTTTCCATGATATTCGAATGATTGACAATAAGCATAGGAATCATTGTAAGCGTCAGAACGACGATTTCAGCCGTTCCGCCGAGCCTTACCTTGAGATAAATTGCGGCAAAGCATATCCAAAGGAAAAACACGATTGTGAGGTTGAAGAATTTTTTGTTTGTTCTTGCCTTGTAAACAAGGAAGTAGATTACCGCCGTTGCGATACATATACCGAACAGTACGGCGAAAGCAGAATGTAAGCTCTTTTTTGATAAGAAGAAATTTATCAGATTCGTCTGTGTGTCCAGAGTTTGATCCGCATAATCGCTTGTGTACGACGGGGCAGTATATGTTTCGTAATTAAGTATAAGCGTAAATCTTTTCAGCTTCTCGTTTTTGCACATTACCACACCGAACATTGCAAAAAGAGCAATAATTGAAAGAGCTTTCGGAAATTTGCGCTCAACATTGAATTTTTCGAGCGAATAGTTGAGGTTTAATACGATAGAGGTTGCAATGAGCATTCCCCAAAATATAAAAGCGATCCAGTGGTCTCTGCCGACGTTACTTGCCGTTGAAGCACGGTTTCCGTAAAGAGGGTTAGGTTCAAGGAGCCTGTCATACAGCCACATATAAACAATCGTAACTATGCCGAAAATCAAAGAAGCGTATTTTAAAGCTTTGTTTTCTTTTTTTACCATTGACACACCTCGTTTGAATTAAATTTCAAGTTAATTCTATCATTTTAAAAAAGATTTTTCAAGAAAAAAACAAAACTGTGATAAATTTTTTATATTTTTGCCAAGAAATGTCTAAATTTCAGAACGCTTTCCGCCCTGAACATGGATTTTCTTTCTTGTCGCAAGCTCCAGAATCGGTCCGTCTGAAACGAGACTATCCGTATAAACGTCACGGAATTCGTAATCGGCAGCTTCCTTTTTCAGGCGGTAGACTTTCTCCGTGCTTTTGCAGTTTTCGCCCTCAATAAGGCCTGTAGAGGGATTCATTCTTGTGGCAATAAGAAGATCAACTCCGAGTCTGTCGCAAATGGGCTTGATTTGAAAAACGGGTGAGGCGGAGCACACAACCGTCTTGACATCGTGCTCACGAGGCTTGAACCAATCATTCATTTTGTCAGCCTTTTCCTGCCAGAAAAGCTCGGCTTCTTTTTCGGCGTCAATCGCTTTAAGATAAGAATAGAACAGCTCCTTTGAGCGCTTCTTGCTTATTTTACGAAAGACATAATGACCGAAAAGTCCGGCGGCCTGCTTCGGAAGAAATCTTATAATCGACGGGTGACGCTTCAGGCAGAAAAGCCAGAATTCGCTGCCCGATTCGCCGTCAAAAACCGTCTTGTCAAAATCATAGAGATCAGCGATCATCAGAAATCAACATCCTTTTTGCCGTCAAGGCTGACAAGCCTTGACTGACCGTTGTAAACAATTTCAAATTCGCCGCTGCCGTCAAGCGTGAGCTTTGTAAGCTTACTGTCTGCCCATTCGATATCGACCTTAACTCCGCCCTTTGCCGTCAAGCCGTAAATATGACCGTTTGCCCATTCGTCGGGGAGGGCGGGGAGTATAATGATACGGTTGCCGAAGCTTTGCATGAGCGCCTGTGCGATACCTGCCGTTGCGCCGAAGTTGCCGTCAATCTGGAACGGCGGATGAGCGTCAAACATATTCGGGAATGTGCCGCCGCGACCTCTCTTGTATTTGACCGGAATATAGCGAAGCTGATTATTGATTAGCTTGATGACCTTGTTCTTGTCACGCAGTCTTGCCCAGAAGTTGATTTTCCAGCCCAAGCTCCAGCCCGTGCCGCCGTCGCCCCTGTTTTTGAGCGTATTCTTGGCATAGGAAGCCAGATCGGGTGTGCGCTCAACGTCAATAAGATTTGCAGGATGGAGAGCGTAGAGGTGGGAAACGTGGCGGTGATGCTTATCAAAGCCCTTTTCGTCATAGTACCATTCCATAAGTCCGCCGTCCTTGCCCTGCTTAAAGGGAAGCAGACGGGGGAGCGCATCTTCAATTCTGCTGCTTATCTCATTTCTAATGCCGAGAACATCGTATGCAGAGAGAAGATTTGTAAAAAGATCTGTGACAATTTCCATGGTCATGTATGTAGTCTTGCTGACGGAGGTTTCCTTACCGTTTACCATGTACTCGTTCTCGGGCGAGGTTGAGGGACAGAGAATAAGATATCCGTTGCCGTCGTCGATGAGCATATCAAGGCAGAAGCGTGCATTTTCTTCCATTATCGGAGCTGCTGTTTTCTCAAGATAATTTTTATCGAGCGTGTACTCATAATATTCATAAAGGTGACGGCAGAACCATGCTCCTGCCATCGGCCAGAATGACCAAACGGGATTTCCTCCCGAGGGTGTAGTAATCCTCCAAAGGTCAACGTTGTGATGACAGCATGTGCCGTCGACGCCGTAGAAACGCTTCGCGGTTTCCTTGCCGGATTCCGCAATTTCTTCGATGAACTTAATGAGCGGCATATTCATCTCGGGCATTGAGCACATCATCGTCGGCCAGTAGTTCATCTCGGTGTTAATATTTACCGTATAGTTTGAACGCCACGGAGAGCACATTGTGAATGTCCAGATTCCCTGCAATGTCATGGCCTGTGAGCCTTCACGGGAAGCGGAAATAGTGAGATAACGTCCGTAATTGAACAGCAGGCAGTAAAGATTATTGTCATTCTTCCTGCTGTGGAGAAAGTCGTGAATTCTGCGGTCTGTCGGAACATTGTCCTTTTTGCTCTCACCGAGGTCGATAGAAACACGGTTGAAATACGGACTGAAATCATTTATATGGTCAGCCTTGACCTCTTCAAAGCCCTTGCTTAGGGCATTGTCAAGACGTGAAACGCAGATGCTCTTATAGTCCTTTTGTGACTGAGTAACGGGTTTGTTCCAGCTCTCAAAATTATCTTCCGCAGTCAGGTAAATCGTCGCATATGTTGCGTCGGTGACGTGAAGGTGATTTTTGTTCGCCTTGACCTTGCCGTCGGTGTCTATCTTGAATGCGCAGCGGAAGCTGATGCCCTGTCTCTCAACGTCCTCATATGTGCAGATGGGGTTGCCGCCATTTTCTTCAATATGTGTCGGAGCGATACCGTCAAGGAAATATGTATTGCCGTCCGTTGTAACCTCATAGCGAAGCTCACAGTCAACCATAGCCTTGAAATCAAGCTTGTTTTTGCCCTCCGCGGTCATTCTGTAGACAAGCACCTTATCGGGAAAGCTGATGAAGCTCTCACGGGTATAGTTCGTATCGCTTGAATTGTAACCGACCGTTGCGATTCCGGTTTCAAGGTCAAGGTCACGGATATAATCTCTCGGACACATATTCTTCATTGAAGTGATTATGAGTTTTCCGAGCTGAAGATACCACTCCGACGGATCGCCGTGGAAGTTCTCTTCGATATAATCCCTTGCTTCGATCTTCTTATCCTCAAGGATGAGCTGACGAGCCTTCTTGAAATGCTCAACCCTGTTTTCTACCTTGTAGCCGTGGCATGAACCCGACCAAAGCGTATCAAGATTGAGACCGAGTGTTTCAGTCTCAACACCGCCGAACACCATTGCGCCGAGGCTGCCGTTTCCTATAGGCAAAGCTTCGACCCATGCGGTTGCAGGGTGGCTGTACCATAAATATTGCGACCCTTTTTTCAAGGAAATAACCTCCAAAATAATATTTAAGCAACACCTTGATTGTATGGCATTGCCTTTACGGTAAAAGTATAACTGATTGTTCACATTAAAGTCAATCAATTATCTTGCATTTTTCATAAATTTATTATAAAATAGCTATGATTGGAATTAAAAAGTGTTTTTAGGAGAAGACAATGTCAGAAAAGATTTTAATTATCGGTGCCGGTGCGGCAGGACTTATGGCGGCAGGTACAATATCGGGCAGGGGCAAGGATGTTGCTATTCTTGAACGCAACGATAAGCCGGCAAGGAAGGTCGCAATAACGGGTAAGGGCAGATGCAATGTCACGAATAACTGCAAGGAGCTTTCGGAGCTTATTGCCAATGTTCCGACCAACGGCAGATTCCTTTACAGTGCGTTTTCAAATTTCATGCCGCAGGACACAATAGACCTTATCGAGGACATGGGCGTTCCTCTTAAATGCGAGAGAGGAAACAGAGTTTTTCCGTGCTCGGATAAGGCGACGGATATTGTTGATGCGCTTGTTCATTACGGAACGGACGACGGAGCACAGATAATTCACGGCAGAGCCAAGGAGCTTATTGTTAAGGACGGTGTGCTCAAGGGAGTACGCACCTTTGACGGCGAGGAGATTGCCGCAGATAAAGTCATTATTGCGACGGGCGGCAAGTCATATCCGCTGACAGGCTCAACGGGAGACGGCTACGAGCTTGCAAGGCAGGCAGGTCATACGATAATCGAACCGAAGCCGTCGCTTGTGCCGCTCAATGCTCACGAGGGCTTCTGCACAGATCTTATGGGTCTTTCGCTGAGAAATGTCACGATGAAGGTCATTGACACGAAGAAGAAAAATAAAATCATATATGATGATTTCGGTGAGATGCTTTTCACTCATTTCGGAGTTTCGGGCCCGATGGTTCTTTCGGCAAGCTCGAGAATCCGTGACATGGAGCCGGGCAGATATATTATTTCGATCGACCTCAAGCCGGCACTCACCGAAGAACAGCTCGATGCACGAATTCTCAGAGATTTTTCGGAGAATACTAATAAAGATTTCATCAATTCGCTCGGTGCGCTTCTGCCGAGAAAGCTTATTCCGGTTACGGTCAAGCTAAGCGGAATAAGGGCGAACGAAAAGGTCAATCAGATAACCAAGGAGCAAAGGCATAAGCTGGTTACGCTTCTCAAGAATTTTAAGGTTACGATCAAGAGCTTCCGTCCGATTGATGAGGCGATTGTTACCTCGGGCGGCGTGAAAGTCTCGGAGATCGACCCGAAAACCATGCAGTCAAAGCTTCTCCCGGGGCTTTACTTTGCGGGCGAGGTTATTGACGTTGACGCATACACGGGCGGATTTAATTTACAAATTGCTTTCTCAACCGGACGATTAGCCGGTGAAAATGTATAACGGAGGTTTATTTTATGGCTGTAAATATTGCAATTGACGGTCCTGCAGGCGCAGGAAAGAGCAGCACGGCAAAGCTTGTTGCAAAGAAGCTCGGCTACATCTATGTTGACACGGGTGCGCTTTACAGAACGGTTGGTCTTTATTCTATAAGAAAGGGTATTGACACAAAGAATGCCGAAAAGGTTATCGCAACTCTGCCCGACGTCAAGGTGGAGCTTAAATTCGTTGACGGAGCCCAGCATGTTTTTCTCAACGGCGAGGACGTTTCGGAGGCTATCAGAACTCCCGAGGCTTCAATGGGTGCTTCGAATGTTTCGGCAATCCCGAAGGTCAGGGAATTTCTCTTTGATTTGCAGAGAAAAATTGCCGCCGAGAACGACTGCATAATGGACGGCAGAGATATCGGAACGGTTGTTTTACCGAATGCCGACGTTAAAATTTTTCTCACGACCTCGGTTGAGGAGAGAGCGAACAGACGCTATAAGGAAATGCTCGAAAAAGGTGAAGAAGCTGATTACAACGATATTTTAGAGGATATCAAAAAACGCGACTATCAGGACAGCCACAGAGAGATTGCACCGCTCAAGCAGGCGGATGATGCGATTTATGTCGATAACGGCGGCTATAACCTTGAAGACGGCGCAGAAGATCTTCTCAGAATTATCAAAGAGCATTTGAAGTGATGCATTGTATCTCGGTGCTCATTGTATGGCGGCAAGAAAAAGTCAGCGGAAATTGACCAAGGCTTCCCCTTGAGGGGAAGCTCCGTCGTAAGACGGTGATGAGGTGGAAAGGTTCAAGTCTGATTTCACTAAATAATAAACTGAAAAATCCACCACCTCATCCGAGCGGCGCAATCCGCCGCCCACCTTCCCCTCAAGGGGAAGGCTGATAAAAAGTCATATACAATTTGCTTTGAGCGTGTGCTCCTCCTTCGGGGGAGCTGGACACAGCTTGTCTGTGACTGAGAGAGTAAAGCTTTATCAAACTTTAACCACTCCGTCACTCCCCTAAAGGGGCGACAAGAATATTTCACACACCACTAAAAAGGAAGGGTCATTATGGCATACAAATACAATTATGAATCTGACAAGAGCCACTTCCTTTATAAGATCATAAGGCCTCTTGCAAAGATAGTTGTAAACTCAAGATATAAAATAACCTATGTCGGCGTGGAGAACGTTCCGATCGACAGGGGTATTATTCTTGCGTCCAATCACATTACGGCAATCGATCCCATTATTATCGGCGTCGGCTGTAAGGTGAAGTTTCATTTCGTTGCCAAGGAGGAGCTTTTTGAAAAGAATATTGTCGGCTGGTTTCTTGCCAATCTCAATGCTTTTCCCGTTGACAGAAGCAAGTTCGATTTTCATGCGATGAATCATGCCGTCAAGGTTGTTGAGGACGGCGGAGCGCTCGGCATTTTCCCCGAAGGCACACGCTCGCATGATTTTAAGCCGCATGAAGCCAAGGGCGGAGTCTGCTATGTTGCGAAAAAATGCAAATGCGACGTTGTCCCGGTTTCAATCTATACAAGCGACGAGGCCAAAAAGGGAACAAGACTGACAGTCCGCTACGGCAAGCCGATAAAATATGAGGAGCTTAATTTCCACGATGATGTTGATAAAATGAAGGATCTTCGTTACGGTTCGGCTCTCATAATGGAGCGAATAAAAGAGCTTTGGGGGTTAGGCCATGCAGATTAAGCTTGCAAAAACCGCCGGCTTCTGCTTCGGCGTGAATCGCGCCGTTGACCGGCTGTATCAGATGGTAAGAAGCGGTGAAAAGGTATGCACTCTCGGACCGATAATACATAATCCGCAGGTTATTGACGACCTGAGAAGCAAGGGCGTTGTTATCGCAAATTCAATTGATGAAATCCCTAAAGATACAAAGCTGGTTCTAAGAACCCACGGCGTTGAAAAGCAGGTCATTGACGAATTAAAGGCGAGGGGATATGAATACTGGGATGCCGCGTGCCCTTTTGTAAAGAAAATACATAAAATCGTTACGGACAATTCGGACGATAATTCAATCGTTCTCATTGCAGGCGACGCAAATCACCCGGAGGTTCAGGGAATAAAAAGCTACTGTAAGGGCGAGGTCGTTGTGTTCAAAAACCTTGAGGAGCTCGAAAAAGCTGAGATAAACTGCGAAAAAAGAATAATAGTGGTTGCTCAAACCACTTTTAATACGGTAGAATGGGAAAAATGTTTAAAAAAATTAAAAAAAGACTATACAAAAGCTTTAATTTTTGATACAATATGTAATGCTACTAATGAGCGGCAGGACGAAGCCATCAATTTGGCGGAGGAATGTGACGCAATGATCATAGTAGGAGGACGGCAAAGTTCCAATACAGTGAAGTTGAAGGCTGTGTGTGAAAACTGCTGCCCGACCTATCTTATCGAAACGGCGGACGAGCTGAAAAATATCAGCTTCCAAGGATGTCGAAAGGTGGGTGTCACCGCAGGAGCATCAACTCCCGCGGCAATCATAAAGGAGGTACTTTCAACAATGTCAGAAAATGTAAACACAAACCCGATTGAAAATGCAGAGGAGGTGGCAAAAACTTCCGCTGAAGATCTTGATTTTATGGAGGCGCTCGAAGAGTCTCTTAACAATATGAGCACCGAGCAAAAGGTTGTCGGTGTAGTCACAGGTATTTCACCGAGTGAGATCCAGGTCGATATCGGCAGAAAGCAGACAGGATATGTTCCTGCCGACGAGTACAGCGCAGATCCGACAGCAGATCCGATGAAGGAACTGAAGATCGGCGACGAGATCAAGCTCATTATCATGAAGACAAACGATCAGGAAGGCACAGTTATGCTTTCCAAGAAGAGATACGATGCTCAGGGCGCTTGGGATAAGATCGAAGCTGCCAAGGAGAACGATGAGGTCGTTTCAGGTACTGTTACAGACGTTGTCAAGGGCGGCGTTATCGTAATCGTAAACGGCGTAAGAGTATTCGTTCCCGCATCTCTTGCCACAGCTTCAAGAGGAGATTCTCTTGACGATCTTCTCAAGACCAAGGTTGATCTCAAGATCATCGAGGTTAAGTCCGAGCGCGGCCGCAAGAAGGCCATCGGTTCGATCAAGGCTGTTATCAGAGAGGCTCGCAAGGCTGCTGAGGATGCTTTCTGGGCACAGGCTGAAGAGGGACAGGTTTACCACGGTGTGGTTAAGTCACTCACAAACTACGGCGCATTCGTTGATATCGGCGGCGTAGACGGAATGGTACATATCTCCGAGATGTCTTGGAAGAGAATTAAGCATCCTTCAGAGGTTCTTTCCGTCGGTCAGGAGATTGAGGTTTATATCAAGAGCCTTGATAAGGAGAACAAGAAGATTTCTCTCGGCTACAAGAAGGCTGAGGACAATCCTTGGGAGATCCTTCGTCGTGACTATCCGGTTGATACTGTTATTGATTCCGAGATTGTCGGTCTTACGACATTCGGTGCATTCGCAACCGTTATCCCGGGCATCGACGGACTTATCCATATTTCTCAGATTGCAGACCAGAGAATCGGCAAGCCTGCCGATGTTCTCAAGATCGGTGAGAAGGTTAAGTGCAAGATCACAGCTATCGACTTCGATAAGAGCCGTGTAAGCCTTTCAATCCGTGCCCTTCTTCCGAAGGCTGATGAGGCCGCTGAGGATTCGGCGGAGGAAGCTCCGGCAGAGGAAGCAGCAGAAGAAGCTTCCGTTGAGGAATAATTCAATCGTAATCGACACTCCGAAAAGCTTAATGCATTTCGGGGTGTTTTTTTATTTTAATATGTCTTGATGAAACGAGATTCAGTAAATGTAAAATTCGTATGTGTTGATGCCAAATCGACTCAATGTCAGAAGAAGCTTAATCTCGGCGCCCTTGTAGGGTAGCAAAGCGGAGGGGTTATTTATTTTAGATAAAAGAGAATAGAAAAGAATAAAAAGATTCTTTGACATACGGGTATTAAAGGAATATAATTACACCGAGGTGATACGATGGGTAAAGCGCTTATACATGTTGAGCACCCGTTTGACCCTGTATGGGACCGTGAGAGCAAAATATTGATTTTAGGCAGCTTTCCGTCGGTCAAAAGCAGGGAACAGATGTTTTTTTACGGCCACCCGAGGAACAGGTTTTGGACGGTCGTTTCCACACTTCTTAAAGTCGAAGAGCCTGTCACGGTTGACGAAAAGAAAGCCGTGCTTTTGAACAGTCATATTGCGCTTTGGGATGTTATCGCTTCTTGCGATATATACGGGTCGTCGGACAGCTCAATTAAAAACGCTGTGCCGAACGATATCGGTTTTATTATAAAAAACAGCAAGATTGAACGTATTTTTACAAACGGTGCAACCGCCGACAAGCTGTATAAAAAGTATATTTTGCCCGCTACTGGAATAGAAGCCATGCGCCTGCCGTCCACCAGCCCTGCCAATGCCGCTAAAAGCGTTGACGAACTTGTGAAAGAATGGGCAATTACGGTTGACAGCTTATAGCTCGGTGTGATAAAATTTATTAGATAAAGGTTTTTATTGTATTCATTTGAAAGGTTATGGTTACAGGTGAGTTTTAATAATATTGTTGATATGCATGCGCACACGATTCATTCCTTTGACGGTCACTATTCCGTTGACGAGATGATTGAAAGCTCGATTGAAAAGGGCATAAAAATCGTTGCGTTCACGGATCACGTTGAGATGGATCTGTTCCGTCAGAATCATTTTGACAAGACTGCCGACGAATCCTTTGCCGATATTTTGAGGGCCAAGGAGCAGTACAAGGACAGAATCGAGGTTTGCGTGGGCGTTGAGATGGGCGAGCCGACATATGACCTTGCCGAGAGTGAGGCTCTCATTGCCTCCAAGGATTACGATATTGTAATCGGTTCGATCCATAACCTAAGAAAAACTCCCGATTTCTGCGAGCTGGATTATAACAAGGATAATGTTTATCCGCTTCTTGACGATTATTTTCTTGAGATGAAGATGCTTGCCGAGTGGGGCAAGTTTGACACATATGCTCACCTTACTTATCCGTTGCGCTACATTGTCGGTGAACATCATATCGACGTTGACATGGCGAGATATCAAAAGGACATCGACGAGATTTTCTCGCTGCTTATTGAGAAGGACAAGCCGCTTGAAATCAATACTTCGGGTCTCAGACAGCCTATCGGCAGAACCCTGCCCGACGAAAGCTATGTACGCCGCTTCAAGGAGCTCGGCGGAAAGCATGTGACGGTCGGCTCTGATTCTCATTTTGTTGAGCATATGGGCGCGGGAATCGAGCAGGGCATGCAGCTTGTAAAAAACTGCGGTTTTGACAGCGTGCTGATTTTCAGACAAAGACAGCCTGTCGAAATTCCGATAGAATAAGGAGGTACTCCTATGGAATACGATTCCTTCAGCGAAGGCATTGAGCTTGGCGGACTGAGGACGAAAAACGAGATAAAAATTCTTATCGGGTATCTTCTCAGCCGTCTCGATACACCGCTCACAAGAGAACAGCTTGATGAGATAATATGCGGCGAGGAGCTTGCTAATTATTTTGAAATGAGTCAGGCTCTCAGTGAGCTTGCCGATAACGGTAACGTTATTATAAAAGAAAACGAACTTATTATTACCGACAAGGGCAAGAAAAACTCCGAGACTTTGGAGCATGATATTCCCTTTACGGTGAGAGAACAGGCTTTCAACGCCGCCGTCAGACTTCAGACGAGACTAAGACGCGAGCGTGAAAATAAAATCCGGATAGACAGGGTGGAGAAGGGCTGCAACGTGACCATTTCCGTGGTTGATGCGGACGATGAAATAATGAGCGTGAAGCTCTTTGTCGCCGACTATGACCAGGCACTTGCCGTCAAGGAAAGATTTCTTGAAGACCCTGTCAGGATCTATTCAAATATCGTCGCCTTACTTTTGGCGTAACGTAAAACGGAGGTTTATTATGGCAAAATATGCAATCGGCGTAGATTTCGGTACTCTCTCGGGCAGAGCACTGCTCGTTGACGTCAAAACAGGTGAGGAGCTTGCAACCTCGGTTCTCGACTATCCTCATTCCGTTATGGACGAAGAGCTTCCGAGCGGCAAAAAGCTCGGCGCGGACTGGGCGCTTCAGGACCCTCAGGACTATCTCGACGTGCTCAAAACAACTATTCCCGACGTTATAAAGCAAAGCGGAGTTAATGCGGAGGACATCATCGGTCTCGGACTGGATTTCACCGCATGCACGGTCATGCCGGTCAAGAAGGACGGCACGCCGCTTTGTTTTATTGATAAATTTAAGGACGAACCGCACGCTTATGTCAAGCTTTGGAAGCACCATGCGGCACAGGCTCAGGCAACAAAGCTCAATGAGATTGCCGAAAAGATGAATCAGGACTGGCTCAAGCTCTACGGCGGAAAGATTTCCTCCGAGTGGGCTATTCCTAAGCTCTGGCAGATTCTTGACGAAGCCCCCGAGGTTTACGACGAAGCCGACCGTTTTATTGAAGCCGCCGATTGGATCGTTTGGCAGATGTGCGGCCATGAGATTCGCAATTCCTGCTGTGCAGGCTACAAGGGTATGTGGAACAAGAAAAACGGATATCCGTCGGACGAGTTCTTCAAGGCTCTCGACCCGAGAATGGAGCATGTTATCGACGAGAAATTCTCGAGAGATATTCTTCCGCTCGGCTCAAAGGCAGGCGAGGTCACAGCCGAGTTTGCCGCAATGACGGGACTCAAGGAGGGTACGGCTGTCGCGGTTCCTATTATTGACGCTCACGTTTTCGTTCCTGCCGTAGGTATCACGAAGCCGGGCGAAATGCTCGCTATCATGGGCACTTCAACCTGTCATATGCTTCTCAGCGAGGAGGAAATTCCGGTTCCGGGTATCAGCGGCGTTGTTGCCGACGGTATTCTTCCCGGTCTTTATGCTTATGAGGCCGGTCAGTGCTGTGTAGGCGACCATTTTCAGTGGTTCATTGACAACTGCCTGCCCAAGAGCTACTATGACGAGGCTGAGAAGCAGGGAGTTAATATACATAAATTCCTTCGCCAAAAGTGCGAGCAGAAGAAGCCGGGCGAGAGCGGACTTGTTGCGCTTGACTGGTGGAACGGCGTCCGTTCGGTGCTTGTTGACGCCGATCTTTCGGGCATGATACTCGGAATGACGCTCAGAACAAAGCCCGAGGATATCTACAGAGCCTTGATTGAAGCAACGGCTTACGGCACAAGAATGATCATTGATGTTTTCCGTGAGAACGGCGTTGACGTTAATTCCTTCTATGCCGCTGGCGGTATCAGCCAGAAGGATCCGATGACTATGCAGATCTATGCCGATGTTATCAATATGCCGATAAAGATCGCCGACTGTGAGCAGGGCGGTGCACTCGGCAGTGCGATCTACGGCGCATGTGCCGCAGGCGCTCGGAAGGGAGGCTACGACAGCCTTTATGACGGTGCTGCTGCTCTCGGCAAGGTCAAGGATAAGGTTTACTATCCGATTCCGGAGAACGTTGAGCTTTACAACAAGCTTTTCGGCGAGTATAAAATCCTCCACGATTATTTCGGCAGGGGAGAGAACAACGTTATGAAGCGCCTCAAGGAGCTTAAAAATTCCTGATTGACAGCATTTTTATATAGTGGTAATATAATTTGAATTTTAAATATAGGAGTCTTTTAAATGAGCATCTTAGATCTTGAAGTAATTAAAAAATTTGCACTTACCTGCAATGACGGCTACGAGCAGGGCTGGCACGAGGGCAACGGCGGTAACCTTTCCTACCGTATGACAGCCGAAGAGGTTGAGGCTTGCAAGCCTTACTTTACATATGACAGACCGTGGGTTGACCTCGGTGTTCAGGCAGATAACCTCAAAAATGAGTATTTCATGGTAACGGGCACGGGAAAATTTTTCCAGAACGTTAAAAGAGATCCTGCTGCAAATATGTGTATCCTTGAAATCAACGACGCAGGCGACGGCTACAGAATAGTATGGGGTCTAGTTAACGGCGGCGGCCCGACAAGCGAATTTCCGACCCATTTCATGAACCACAGCGTTCGTGTTGAGGCAACGGACGGAGCCTGCAGAGTTATCTATCATGCTCATCCGGTCAATATTATTGCGCTTACTTTTGTTCTTCCGCTCACTTCCGAAGCTTTTTCAAGAGTCCTCTGGGAGAGCATGACCGAGTGTCCGATCATTTTCCCGAACGGCGTCGGCGTTGTTGAATGGATGATTCCGGGCGGAGCCGAGATCGCTCACAAAACCTGCGAGCTTCAGAAAAAGTACGACGCTATTGTTTGGGCGCATCACGGACTTTTTGTATCGGGCAATACATTTGATGCCGCCTTCGGACTTATGCACACGATTGAGAAGTCGGCAGAAATCTATTGCAAGGTTCTCAGCACCGGCAAGCCGATCGCTCAGACAATTCCCGATGAGGGACTTATCAATGCCGCAACCGCTTACGGTAAGAAGCTCAATGCGGAGCTTTTGAAGTAATTACGTTTTGTAATGTCAACATTACAAGCTGTCTGTTTACAAATCGACAAAAGTCAACTATAATAACTGCAATATTTGAAATGCGTTGAAGATATTAAGCATTATATTTCTGATTTCAGAGAGTCGGCGGCGGGTGTGAGCCGATATGGAAATTTAATTGCTGTCTCGTATCCGAGCAGAGCTCCCCAACCGTTTTCACTGTATAAGGAGCTACGGCAAGCACCGTTATCACAGCTTAGGATTTGTCAGAATCCGAAGAGGCCTTATTTAGGCAATGCGGGTGGTACCGCGGTAAACATGTTTTATCGTCCCGGAAGTTTGAATACTTCCGGGACTTTGTTTTTATATATGGCGATACCGCATAGAATACGGTATTACAATACATAACAAAAAGGAGAATCGTTATGAGAAAGGTTATTTTATCCGATGTGACACTCAGAGAAAGCGAGTCGTCAGCCAGCCATTCATTAAGCTTTAAGGAGAAGATCGAAATTGCAAAGCAGATGGATAAGCTGCACTGCGATATTATCGAGATGCCGAAAATTAAGAACACTTCAACAGATGTTCTTCTTATAAAAACAATCGCTTCGCTTATGAAACATTCGGAAATAGCCGTTGATGCAGGTTACGATGCGGCAGACGTTGAAACGGCTTATAACTGTGCAAAGGGCGCAAAGAATTTTTCTCTTAAGGTTTCTCTCCCCATGTCCGCAGTTCAGATGGAGTTCAAGTGCGGCAAAAAGCCGCCGGTTGTCATGGGCATGGTTACTGAGCTCATCGCCGAATGCAAGAAGTACACCGACAATATTGAATTCTCTGCCGAGGACGCGGTAAGAGCCGAAAGACCGTTCCTTTATCAGGCAATCGGCGACGCGATAAAGGCAGGCGCAACGAGAGTTACCGTTTGTGATTCCGAGGGCACAATGTTTCCGTCGGAGTTCGGCGGATTTATTTCCGACATTTTCGAGAACGTTCCGTCGGCTAAGGATGTCACTCTCGGCGTTGAGGTCGTTGACTCAATGAACATGGCTTCGGCTTCCGCATTCGCCGCAATCGAAGCGGGCGCAACGCAGGTCAAGGTCACGGCAGATAACTTCAATTTCCCGACGGTTGAAAAAATCGCGAAGATATTCACACTCAGAGGTGATTCGATAAAGGTTTCGAGCAAGATAAGGACGACCGAGATACGTCGAGTAACGGGTCAGATAAAGAGAATGCTCAACACCTCCAAGAGCGAGAATACACCTTTTGAAACCGGTGTGAATGAGGACAGCGAGACCCTCACTCTCGATAAGAACGATACGATCGCAACCGTTATCAAGGCGGTCAAGAAGATAGGCTACGACCTTTCTCCGGAGGATAATGCAAACGTTTACGAAGCCTTCAAGCGTGTTGCGGTAAAGAAGGATTTCGTCGGAACAAAGGAGCTTGAGGCTATTATCGCTTCCTCGGCTTTGCAGGTTCCGTCAATCTATTCGATCGGCAGCTATGTTATCAACAGCGGCAACATTATCACCGCAACCGCTAACATCAAGCTCGTCAAGAACGGCACCGAGATCAGCGGCGTAAGCGTCGGCGACGGCCCGATTGATGCCGCTTTCCTCGCAATCGAGCAGATCATCGGCCATCACTATGAGCTGGACGATTTCCAGATCAAGGCGGTTACGGAGGGACGTGAGGCTATGGGTCACGCACTCGTTAAGCTCAGAAGCTCGACCGGCAAGCTCTATTCCGGAACAGGCATTTCAACAGATATCATCGGTGCAAGTATCCGTGCATACGTCAGCGCACTGAACAAGATAGCATATGAGGAGGGTTAATTGTGAAATTAGCTTTTTCTACAAAATTCCACAAGAATAAAAGTCTTGATGAGTTTCTCAATATGGCGGACGAGCTGAAATACGGCGGAATCGAAATTCACGATTTCCGAGACCCGATGTTCTCGGGCAGAACCTCACCGTTCAACCCCGATATGGCTTCTTCAACCAAAAGAAAGCTCATTAACTCAAAAAAGAGCATCGTTTGCATAAACTCAAACTGCAATGCCGCCGACACCTCGGACGAAAATGTTGAAAAAATGAATTCGGCAATTGCCGTGGCAAGCAATATCAACGTCCCCTATATAAAGCTTTATGTCGAGGGCGGCGAGGACGCTTACGACAAGGCGATAGAGTTTATCGGCAAGGCAATAGCAGAGGGCGAAAAGCATAACGTAATCGTGCTTGTTGAAACGACGGGAATTTTTGCTGACACAACAAGACTTTGCGACTTGATGAACTACTTCGCAAGCGACTTTATCGGCGCGGACTGGAACATGTACGAAACCTACTTCGTCGGAGGCGAGGATTCGGAAAAGACGATTACCAACCTCGGCGCATATGTTAAGCTTGTTCACTTGACCGATGCAGAAAAAGCAGGGGAGCATACCCTCATCGGCGAGGGCACAATGCCTATTAAGGATATGATGAACGCTCTCGGTTCAATCAATTATAACGGCTTTGTTTCGGTTGAATGGAATCCCGAATGGTTCAAGTCGATTGACGATCTCGAAATCATTTTGACCCACTATGAGAGCTATATGGAGACCGTTAAAGACGAAACAAACAAGAAAAAGTATTACTATAACAAGACCCATACAGGCAAATTTGTATGGAAAAAAGAGGAGCTTATTGAGGAGACTTTTCCGCAGGTTCTTGACAGAATGGTTGAGGAATTTCCCGATCAGCTTGCATTCAAATATACAACGCTTGACTACACAAGGACTTATGCACAGTTCCGTGACGACGTTGATACCTTTGCAAGAGCGCTTATCGCAATGGGCGTCAAGGCAGGCTCTCATGTTGCCGTTTGGGCAACCAATGTTCCGCAGTGGTATATTTCATTCTGGGCAACGACCAAAATCGGTGCAGTTCTCGTTACGATGAACACAGCCTATAAAATCCATGAGGCCGAGTACCTGCTCAGGCAGTCAGACACTCATACGCTTATTATGATAAAAGGCTACAGAGATTCGCACTATGATGAGATCATGGCTGAGCTTTGCCCCGAGCTGGAGCACACAAAGAGCGGCGAAAAGCTCCACGCAAAGAGACTGCCGTTTTTGAGAAATATTGTAACTGTCGGCTATGAACAGCAGGGCTGTATGACATGGGAGCAGGCAGTTGACAGGTCCGGAGAGATTCCTGTCGAGGAGGTCTACAGAATGGCTTCTCTCGTCAGAAAGGACGATGTCTGCAACATGCAGTACACCTCGGGCACAACGGGCTTCCCCAAGGGCGTTATGCTGACGCACTATAATGTTGTAAACAACGGCAAGTGCATCGGCGACAGAATGGATCTTTCAACGGCGGACAGAATGATGATTCATGTTCCGATGTTCCATTGCTTCGGCATGGTTCTTGCCATGACGGCAATTATGACACACGGCGGAACGGCACTTCCGTTGCCTTATTTCTCACCGAAATCTTCGCTTGCATGTATCAATTCCGAGCGCATAACGGCTTTCCACGGCGTTCCGACAATGTTTATTGCAATGCTCCAGCACCCCGATTTTGAAAAGACAGATTTTTCATACATGAGAACCGGTATCATGGCAGGCTCGCCGTGCCCGATTTCAAAGATGCGTGAGGTTGTCGATAAGATGCACATGACCGAAATCACCATTGTTTACGGTCAGACGGAATCCTCTCCCGGCTGTACGATGAGCAGCACGGATGATCCCTTGGAGGATCGCGTTGCGACGGTCGGTCATCCGCTTCCAAAAATCGAATGTAAAATCGTCGATCCCGATACGGGTCTTGAGTGCCCCGACAATGTAACGGGCGAGTTCGTTGCCCGCGGCTACAATATCATGAAGGGCTATTACAAAATGCCGAAGGCTACGGCAAGCGCAATTGATAAGGACGGCTGGCTTCATACAGGCGACCTTGCATGCCGCACTCCGGAGGGTAACTTCAGAATCACGGGCAGACTTAAGGATATGATTATTCGCGGCGGCGAGAATATCTACCCCAAGGAAATCGAGGAGTTTATCTATACTCACCCGAAGGTCAAGGACGTTCAGGTTATCGGCGTTCCCGATGAGGGACTCGGCGAGGAAATCATGGCTTGCATTATCCTCAAGGAGGGCGAGACCATGACCGAGCAGGAGATGAAGGACTACGTTCTTTCGCACATGGCAAAGCACAAGGTGCCGAAGTATATTGACTTTGTGACCGAGTTCCCGATGAATGTTGCCGGCAAGATTTTGAAATACAAGATGCGTGAGGACGCTATCAAGAAATACAGTCTGCAAAAGGCAAATTCCGTTGTAACGGCGTAACATTACAAAATGTAATGTTGATATTACAAATAATCTCTTGAAAAATCAAGAAAACTATCTTATAATGTACCGCAACAGGTACAAATAACCTGTTGAAACAAAGGCTGTGACGAAGACGGTTGCGTTTATGTCCTTTCAGAGAGTCGGCGTTTGGTGTGAGCCGATAGCGAGATGAATGTAAAACCCATCACTTCCGAGCCGGAGAGATGAAACAACAGTAGTTTCTCCCGTGACAACTGCGTCAGTGTTGAGGGATTGTCAGATCCTGCAGAGAGGCGAGAAGCAATAGCAGATCGCAATTTGAGTGGTACCGCGGATTATCAAATCCGTCTCAAAGTTCTAAGGACTTTGGGACGGATTTTTTGTTTTATCCGAAATCGGTGCCGGTACATTACGGAGGTAAAAATTATGTCAAATCAAACAGAAACAAACCAGCTTTATGAAGTGGCGGAACGTATCCACGAAATGAGAGACATATGTGCCTTTACCGTTGAACAGATGGCGGAAAAGACCGAGGTCTCTGTTGAAACCTACAGACTTTATGAGAGCGGAACGGTAGATCTCCCGTTTACATTTATTCACAAATGTGCGCTTGCGTTTGACATCGGCATTACGGATCTTCTTGAAGGTCACAGCGCCGTACTTTCATCATACACCGTCACAAGAAAGGGCAAGGGTCAGGTTACCGCCAGTGAAAACGGAATCGAGATTCAGAACCTTGCGCCGAAATTCAGAAAAAAGCTCTCCGAACCGTACTGGGTTAGATATGAGTATGATGCAGAGCTTGAAAATAAACCGATTCACACTACAACTCACAGCGGTCAGGAATTTGACCTCGTTATCAGCGGTACTCTTAAGGTAAGAGTCGGCAATCACGAAGAGATTCTTAATGAGGGCGACAGCATCTACTATAACTCGTCAACTCCTCACGGAATGATAGCCATTGACGGCAGAGACTGTCTTTTCCTTGCAATGGTTATGGCAAGTGACGAGCCTGTTCAGAATATTTTACATGAAAGAGCTGTTATGGGCGTTAAGGCTAAGGGCAGCTACGTTTGCGAGAAGTTTATCGACGCAACCGAGGACGAGAACGGCAACCTTGTTTCAATCGACTTCAATCACGAGGACGAATTTAACTTTGCCTTTGATATCGTTGATAAGATTGCTAAGAAATCACCCGATAAGCGTGCTCTTGTTCATGTTGACCGTGACAAGACAGAGAGAATCTTCACATTCAAGGATGTTAAAGAACATTCGGCTCAGGCGGCTAACTACTTCAAGTCGCTCGGTATCAAGAAGGGCGACAGAGTTATGCTTGTTCTCAAGCGTCACTATCAGTTCTGGTTTGCTATCCTCGGTCTGCATAAGATAGGCGCAATTGCAATTCCCGCTACGAACCTTCTTGTTGACCACGATTTTGAGTATAGATTTGAGGCGGCAGGCGTAACCTCGATCCTTTGCACAGCCGACGGAGACACAGCCCATCAGGTCGATATCGCGGATTCAAAGACACATACTCTCGTAAACAAAATCATCGTCGGCGGCGAGCGTGAAGGCTGGCACAACTTCGACAGCGAATATTGCCTGTTTTCAAGACGCTACAGACGTGAGGATGATGCACCGTGCGGAAACGACCCGATGCTCATGTTCTTCACTTCGGGCACAACGGGTTATCCGAAAATCGCAACCCATTCCTACAAATATCCGCTCGGTCACTATATCACAGCTAAATACTGGCACTGCGTAAGCAAGGACGGACTTCATCTTACTATCTCCGACACAGGCTGGGGCAAGGCTCTTTGGGGCAAGCTCTACGGACAGTGGCTCTGCGAGGGCGCCGTATTTGTATATAACTTCGATCGCTTCGATGCATCGGATATCCTTCCGATGTTCGCTAAGTATCATATTACAACGTTCTGTGCACCTCCGACGATGTACAGAATGATGATAAAAGAGGATCTCGGCAAGTACGATCTTTCTTCTATCCGTCACGCAACAACAGCAGGTGAGGCTCTCAACCCCGAGGTATTCCGTCAGTTCTACAATGCTACGGGACTTGAGCTTATGGAGGGCTTCGGTCAGACAGAAATGACCCTCGGAATCGCAACCCTCACGGGTATGACTCCGAAGCCGGGCTCAATGGGCAAGCCGACACCGCTCTATGATATCAAAATTCTCCGTCCCGACGGAACGGAAGCCGACCTCGGTGAAACCGGTGAAATCTGCGTCAACACCTCCGAAAAGGTACCGTGCGGAATATTCCTCGGCTACTACAGAAATCAGGAAAAAACAGACGAGGTTTGGCACGACGGCGTTTATCACACAGGTGATATCGCATGGCGAGATGAGGACGGTTACTTCTGGTATGTCGGCCGTATTGATGACGTTATCAAGTCTTCCGGCTACCGTATCGGACCGTTCGAGATCGAAAATGTTATCATGGAGCTTCCTTATGTTCTTGAGTGCGGTGTTTCCGCTGCTCCCGACGATGTAAGAGGACAGGTTGTTAAGGCGTCCATTGTTCTTACCAAGGGCACAGAACCTACCGAGGAGCTCAAGAAAGAGATTCAGAACTACGTCAAGAAGCATACCGCTCCTTACAAGTATCCGAGAATCGTTGTATTCAAGGATGAATTACCGAAGACTATAAGCGGCAAGATTATCCGTAATCAACTGTAAAATTGCCCATGGCACGCCGATTTCGGCGTTGACAGGCTTAGCAATACACATAGTATTGCGTCAGCCTGTCGCCTTGAACTCGACGCACCCTGAACAATTTGATTTAAGGTATGGCACATTGCTTTCTTCGTTGGTGAGCCTCGAAATACACATAGTATTCCATCGGCGTGTTGCCTTGAGCTTCTTTACGATATTTTATCATTTAATCATCAAACTTTCCGAGGTGAAAATATGAAGCGTATAACGCTTTTTGCCGGTCATTACGGCAGCGGAAAAACGAATATTGCCGTCAATTATGCTTTTAAGCTGAGACAGCAGGGTCTTGAGGTTGCGGTTGCCGACCTTGATATCGTCAATCCGTATTTCAGAACGAAAGACAGCGAAAAGGAGCTTAAAGAGGCCGGAATCAGGCTTATTTGTTCCGAGTTTGCAAGTTCCAACGTTGATTTGCCGTCGCTGCCGCAGGATATATATTCGGTTATTGACGACCGTTCCGAATTTGCCGTCATGGATATCGGCGGAGACGACAGGGGAGCTTATGCGCTCGGTCGCTATTCGGAAAGCATAGTCCGTGAAAATGACTATGAAATGTACCTTGTAATAAACATGTACAGACCGCTGACAAGGGACGCTTACAGCACTCTTGAGGTTATGAACGAAATCGAGAAAGCCGCTTCAATGAAATTTACCGCTATAATAAACAATTCAAATCTCGGCGAGGAGACGACCGCACAGGATGTTCTCGATTCACTCAAATATGCCGACGAGGTTTCAAAGCTTACGGGACTTCCCGTTGCGATGACGACCGTTAAGAAAACACTCTATAAAGAACTGTACGGAAAAGTGGACAATATGCTTCCGCTTACCCTGCAGGAGAAAATAAATTAGGAGGAATGTCAAATGGCTAAAGTAACATTCAAAACAGACCTTTGCAAGGGCTGCGGACTTTGCGTGAACGCTTGTCCCAAGGGAATAGTTCACTTGTCAGAGACAACGCTGAACAACAAGGGACATCATCCCGCAGTTGTGACAGAGCAGGAAAAATGTATAGGCTGCGCATTCTGCGCAACGATGTGTCCCGATTGTGTTATTACGGTAGAGAGGTGAAAAAAATGTCAGATAAAGTACTTATGAAAGGAAACGAAGCAATTGCCGAGGCTGCTATCAGGGCAGGCTGCCGCCATTACTTCGGTTATCCTATCACTCCGCAGACAGAGGTTGCTGCCTATATGTCAAAGCGTATGCCGAAGATCGGCGGAACCTTCCTTCAGGCGGAGAGTGAAATTGCCGCCATCAATATGGTTATCGGCGTTTCGTCAACAGGCAAGAGAGTCATGACCTCCTCTTCCAGCCCGGGAGTTTCGCTTAAAAGTGAGGGTATATCATACCTCGCAGGCTGTGATCTTCCCGCGCTCGTTGTCAACGTTCAGCGTGGCGGTCCGGGACTCGGCGGAATTCAGCCCTCGCAGTCTGATTACTGGCAGTCAACAAAGGGCGGCGGACACGGCGATTACCACAATATCGTACTTGCTCCGGCTTCTGTTCAGGAAATGGCAAGCCTTACAGTCAAGGGATTTGAGCTTGCAGACAAATACAGAATGGTTGCAATGATCCTTGCCGACGGTACAATGGGTCAGATGATGGAACCTGTTTCTCTCGATGTTGCCGAGGTTACTCCGGTTGAAAAGCCGTGGGCACTCACAGGCACAAAGTGCGAGAGAGAGCACAACATAGTCAATTCGCTTTACCTCAAACCCGAGGAGCTTGAAATAAAGAACTTTGAGAGATATCAGAAGTACAAGACGATTGAAGAAAACGAAACAATGTATGAGGAATATCTCATGGATGACGCCGAGATTTGCGTAGTTGCGTTCGGCATTACTGCCCGTGTTGCAAAGAATGCAGTCAACGAGGCTCGCAAGAGAGGCGTCAAGGTCGGCATGATAAGACCGATCACACTCTGGCCGTTCCCGACAAAGCCGCTCAGTGCCGCCGCCGAGAAGTGCGAGAGATTTATAACTGTTGAAATGAACATGGGTCAGATGATCGACGATGTAAAGCTTGCAATCGACTGCAAGAGACCGGTTGACCTTTGCAACCGCGTCGGCGGTATGATTCCGACTCCCGAGGATGTTCTTTCGGCTATCATGTCAAACGGAGGTGCAGAATAATGTCAGTTGTATTTGAAAAACCGAAATCATTGACAGACGCAACGCTTCACTATTGCCCGGGCTGTACTCACGGTATTATTCACCGTCTTGTTGCCGAGGTAATTGATGAGCTTGGAATCGAGGGAGATACTATCGGTGTCGCATCGGTCGGCTGCTCTGTTATGGCATATAACTATTTCACATGTGACTTTGTTCAGGCGGCTCACGGCCGTGCTCCCGCTGTTGCAACAGGCGTAAAAAGAAGCGACCCGTCAAAGGTTGTATTTACATATCAGGGCGACGGCGATCTTGCCGCTATCGGTACTGCCGAGACGGTTCATGCCGCCGCAAGACGTGAGAATATCACCGTAATTTTCGTCAACAACGCCATCTACGGTATGACCGGCGGTCAAATGGCTCCGACAACTCTTCCCGGCCAGGTCACTCAGACCTCTCCTTACGGCAGAGACGTAAATACAGTCGGCTATCCCGTTAAAGTTTGCGAGCTTCTTTCAAACGTTGACGGCGCAGCATACCTTGAGAGAGTTGCCGTTAACAATGTTAAGAATGTCAAAAACGCAAAGAAGGCAATCAAAAAGGCTTTCAAAAATCAGATTGAAGGCAAGGGCTTCTCACTCGTTGAGGTTATTTCAACCTGTCCGACGAACTGGGGTATGACTCCGCAAAAGGCTCTTGACTGGGCAGAGGAGAACATGATTCCTTATTATCCTCTCGGCGTCTACAAGGATATCTATGCAAAGGAGGAAGAAAAATGAGCAACACTTGCAGAATGTTATTCGCTGGCTTCGGCGGACAGGGTATTCTGTTCGCAGGCAAATTCCTTGCATATAAAGGACTTATCGAGGGCAAGCAGGTAAGCTGGCTTCCGTCCTACGGCCCCGAAATGAGAGGCGGTACTGCTAACTGTTCGGTAATCATCAGCGACGAGCCGATAGGCTCTCCGATCGTTGACAAGCCGGACGTACTTGTTGCAATGAATCTTCCGTCACTTGAAAAATATGAAAACGAAGTGGTCAGCGGTGGAAAGATTTTTGTTGATTCTACAATGATTGACAAAAAGGTTGACAGAACGGATGTGGATGTATATTATATACCTGCAACAAAGATGGCGAACGATAACGGAACGCCGACGCTTGCCAATATGATTATCACGGGCAAGATTCTCAAAGAAGTGCCGCAGTTTTCAATTGACTATACCGATGACGCACTCAAAAAGGTCGTTTCCGCCCGTCACCTTGATCTCCTTGATGTAAACAAGGGTGCTGTCAAGGCAGGCTATGACTATGAATAATAAGATGAGAATTTCCTGTATTCAGCTTGATATGAAGCTCGGCGACGTTGAGTATAACTACGCCGAGGCTCTCAGGCTGATAAGAGAGACTGTTGAAAAAGAAAAATCCGACGTTGTTGTTCTTCCCGAAACATGGACAACGGGTTTCTATCCCAAGGAAAACCTTGCGGATTATTGCGACAGAGACGGCGAGAGGGTAAAAAAGACTTTCTCGGCTTTGGCAAAGGAGCTTAACGTAAACATCGTTGCGGGCAGTATTGCCAATGAGAAGAACGGCGGAATTTACAACACGGCTTTTGTTTTCAACCGTGAGGGTGAAGTCGTTGCCGAATATGACAAGACGCACCTTTTTACTCCGATGGACGAGCACAGGTTTTTCAGCTTCGGCAAAAATCTTGTGACATTTGAGCTTGACGGACATAAGTGCGGAATTGTTATCTGCTACGATATCCGATTCTGCGAGCTTATCAGAAGCCTTGCGCTCAAGGGCATCGACATGCTCTTTATGGTGTCCCAATGGCCACTGGTCAGAACCTCTCATATTGTTACGCTCACAAGGGCGAGAGCGATTGAAAATCAGATGTTTGTTGTCTGCTGCAATTCCTGCGGCAAAACTCCGGACACTGTATTCGGAGGTCATTCGCAGATAATCGACCCGTGGGGCGAGGTGCTCGGTGCGGCAGGCGAGCAACAGGAGGTTATAACAGCCGACTGCGATTTCGGAATAATTAAGGATATCAGAAATTCGATAAACGTTTTCAATGACAGAAAACCCGATCTCTATGAATTATAATAATGCTTTGAAAGGAGCGACAGAAATGTATAAATTTCCAGTAACAAGAACTACGCACCCAAAGGAGAAGCCGGATCAGAAGAAGCTCGGCTTCGGTAAGTATTTCACAGACCATATGTTTATGATCGACTATGATGAGGGTCAGGGCTGGCACGACGGAAGAATTGTTCCGCATGAGCCGATCGCCATTGAGCCTGCATCATGCGTGCTCCACTATGCCCAGATGATGTTCGAGGGCATGAAGGCATATAAAACTCCGTCGGGCGACATTCAGCTTTTCAGACCGGATCAGAACTTTGAGCGTATGAACAGAACCAATGACCGTATGTGTATTCCTCATATGGAAAAGGACATCTTCTTTGACGCTATCAATCAGCTTATCTCTGTTGATAAGGATTGGGTTCCCTCCGAGCCGGGCACAGCTCTTTATATCAGACCGTTCATCTTCGGAGACGAGGTTTCGTTCAGCGTTCTTCCGGCAAAGCATTATCGTTTTATCATCATTCTTTGTCCGGTTGGTTCTTACTATGCCGCAAACGACGGCGGACTTCATACAACGAGAATTTATGTTGAGGATGAATTTATCCGTGCGGCTGTCGGCGGCACAGGCTTCGCAAAGTGCGGCGGCAACTATGCCGGCGGCATGAAGGCTTCGGCAAAGGCTATGGAGCATGACTGCAAGGACGTTCTTTGGCTCGATGCCGCAGAGCATAAATATGTTGAGGAAATCGGCACTTCAAACGCATTCTTCGTAATCGGCGACGAGGTTATCACCGCTCCGCTTATGGGTACGATTCTTCCCGGTATCACAAGAAAATCCGTTATTGAGCTTCTCAAGAAGTGGGGAGTAAAGGTTTCGGAGAGACGTCTTTCAATCGACGATGTATGCGCCGCTTCAAAAGCAGGTACTCTTAAAGAGGTATTCGCAAGCGGTACGGCTGCAGTTATCTCACCGATAGGAACTCTTTACTACATGGGTTCGGATTACAAGGTTGCCGACGGCAATGTAGGTCCTATCGCTCAGAAGCTTTACGACACGCTTTACGGTATGCAGACAGGTCACGTTAAGGACGACATGGGCTGGACATACAAGGTTCAGCTTGACTGATTCTTGATATAATAACGGCGGAAATCGTTTATCGGTTTCCGTCATTTTTTATTGCCGTTTTCCATATATTATATAGGGTGGTAACATGAGACAAAGGTTAGAAGAAACATATTTTCGGCGCACTGTAGGGAGCTGTCGGCGAAGCTTGCTGAGGGATTTGTTTAAAGTATGATGAAAGATTATTTAACCACTCAAGGGGAAGGCTGATAAAAGTCAGCAGGAATTTAACTCGGTAAAGTTTGAAATAAAGTTGGAGTGTTTCAATGGGAAAGCTGAAGAAAAAATTCAGTATGTTCAATTACACGAAGAAGTGGACTTCTGTAATTCTTGTATTTTGTCTGATATGGATTTCCGCAAGCTATATTCTTGCCGCTTTCGGAAGAAATGAGATCGCAGAAACGCTTGGCGGGGCGGTTATTGATCTTACGAAAGCAATTTTTTGCACCTATATTGTCAGAGCTTTTTTTGATACATACTGCGAAAAAAACTATTGCCTGAAAATGTACCGCGAATGTCAGGGAAAGAAATCCGATAATATCGAAAACAGCAAAGAAAAAGTCGATTGTGACGGTGAAAAGAGTAATTTATAAACCTTAAACAGAAGTATAAAAAAACATGGTCTTGTCAAAATCACAATATGGAATTGGGGTAAAATACCACAAAATGCATCTTATTGTATCTAAATAACATATATATTGTGATGAAATTACTTTAAAAATTTGACAAAGTCTGCGAGTTATGATACCATGAACGCAACAGAAATGACGGATGTGAAGCAATGGCAGATGAGAATAAAAATTCTTGCGAAAACTGTAAATATTTTTCCGACGGATTGAGTGAAAAAGGCTATTGTAAGCTTTATCATCACAACCTAACCGAGCCGGAAAGAATTTGCAGCAGGTTCGAGCAAAAAGAGGAAAAACGGAAAGACTCGCCGATTGAGGCGGATTATACAAAAAGCGCACCCGAAACGGGCCGGCTTAAATATAAGAACAATAAGCGGCTGTTATATCTTATAGGTATAGTCAGTGTATTTATTTTGAGTATTGCGCTTTTGCTTGTTGATATTGTCTTTGCCGTTGAGCTTCACCCGCACTTAATTCCGTTGCCTGTAAAGATAGGCACACTTGCCGTTGTTCTTGCCGTATATTTGTTCTTTGTATGGCACAACATGATGCTTCTGAGGAAATACAGATGGACGGCTGTTCTGTATTTTATCTTGGCATTGGCGGTTGTCGTTCTTGTAATCTTCGATTTCGGCAATGTATGGATTACGCTGAACAACCGTTTAAACGGAATTATTGATTACATTTTTTATGATATGCATATGAGATAATTGAAAAAGAATTGCAACGTCGGAGATTTCCGGCGTTTTTCTTTAAATTTTTTGAAAAAACTATTGGAAGATTGCAATAAATATTGTATAATAAACCATGTATGGAACAAATATGCTTTATGGAGTGGTTTTATGGCGGCTAAATATACCATATCACTTAAAAAGATAATAGAGGTCATCGGATTTGATATTGAATACACACCCGTTGATCCGGCAGAGATTCTTGTTTCTTCGTTGGAAATTAACCGACCGGGTCTTATGCTTTCCGGATTTACAAAATATTTTGACCCGGAGCGTATTCAAATTATGGGTGTTTCCGAGATTGAATATCTTAATTCATTCAAGCCTGAGGACAGGTTCAGAAAGGTTAAAAGACTTCTTTCAAAAAAACCCGTTGCAATCATTCTGACTCGTGGCCAGAATTATCACGATGACACTATCGAGCTGGCTAAGAAATACGGCGTTGCGCTGCTCAAAACAACCGACGGAACGTCAAGCTGCATGTCAACTTTGATATCCTATCTGAGCGTTGAGCTTGCGCCGAGAATCACACGTCACGGCGTTTTTGTTGAGGTCTACGGCGAGGGCGTTCTGATAATGGGCGAGAGCGGCATGGGTAAGAGTGAAACGGCGCTTGAGCTTATCAAGCGAGGACACAGACTGGTTGCCGACGACGCTGTTGAAATTCGAAAGGTGTCGCATAAAACATTAGTCGGATCGGCACCGGAAAATATACGGCATTTTATTGAGCTGAGGGGAGTAGGCGTCGTCAACGCAAGGCGGCTTTTCGGCATCGGTTCGGTTAAGGTTTCTGAGAAAATAAACATGGTCATTCAGCTTGAACCGTGGAACGCTGAGAAAAATTACGAGCGTCTCGGACTTGATAACGAAACGATTGATATACTCGGAATTGATATTCCGATATGCGTTGTTCCCGTCACCCCGGGTCGTAACATTTCAATCATCATTGAAGCGGCGGCTATGAACAACAGGCAGAAGAAAATGGGCTACAATGCAGCAAAGCAGCTCCTTCACAACCTCGGTATGACAGACGACATCAAGGTTGAGGAAAATGAGCTTGAAATTTGGCATAACTTTTAAAGCGCAAATTGCTTAAATAACGGAGGAATTTACAATGTACAAGGTTGGAGTTGACCTCGGCGGAACAAATATTGCCGTCGGAGTTGTTGATGAAAAATACAGTATTATAGGCAAGGGCAAGGTTAAAACAAATGCGCCCCGTCCGGCAGAGGAAATTTTTGCCGACATAAAAAAGGCTATTGATATGGCTGTAGCCGACGCAGGACTTACTATGGCTGATATTGAAAGCGTAGGCGTCGGAACGCCGGGTTCGGTTAATCAGGACACGGGCATGATCGAGTTCTCGAACAATCTTGCTTTTAACAATGTTCCTGCCAAGAAAATGCTGGAGGAGCTCACGGGCAAGCCGTGCTATTTTGAGAACGACGCCAATGCCGCTGCTCTCGGCGAGGCATACGCAGGTGCCGGTAACGGCGCAAAAAACTTTGTTGCCGTAACGCTCGGAACAGGCGTCGGCAGCGGAATTATTGTGGACGGCAAGATTGTCAGCGGCATGAACTTTGCCGGCGGCGAGATGGGTCACACAGTTATCGTTGTTGACGGAATTCCCTGCAACTGCGGACGTAACGGCTGTTGGGAGAGCTACGCTTCGGCAACCGCTCTCATTGCTCAGACAAAGGCAAAGATGAAGGAGTGTCCGGACAGTAAGATGTGGGAGCTTTGCGGCGGAGATATTAACAAGGTCAGTGGCAGAACCTCATTCAACGCTATGTATGCAGGCGACGAAGCAGGCAGGGAGGTTGTTGAAAGATACCGCTATTATGTTGCTGTCGGCATTATCAATATAATCAATATTTTCCAGCCCGAGGTACTTTGCGTCGGCGGCGGAATCAGCAACGAGGGCGATAACCTTCTTGACCCGATCAGAGAATATGTTAAAAAAGAAAGATACAGCAAGCATGCCAAGAAGCAGACTGAAATCTGCAAGGCGGTTCTCGGCAATGATGCCGGAATCATCGGCGCAGCGTTGTTGGGATAAAAGCAAAGAAGATTTGAGATTTATTGTGAGTCTAAAGTCTAACATCTAAAATCTAAGGTCTATCTTGGGTGACATTATGAGCTTCGATAAGATTTTTGAATACGCTGTGAGCATCGGCTGTAAAGCCGAGCGTGAAGTTCCGATGAGCAAGTACACGACATTCCGCATCGGCGGAAATGCGTCGGTTATGCTCACTCCGCTGAACGACGGGCAGCTCGCTTTGATTATCAAGGAATGTAAAAAAGAGAATATCAAGCCGTTCATTCTCGGCAACGGAAGTAATATGCTTATCTGCGATGCCGGTCTGAAAACGGTTGTTGTAAATATGTGCCGCCCCGAGCCGGAAATCAAGCTTGTGAACGGTGATACAATAGTTTGCGACGCAGGCATGACTATGAGCAAGGTCTGCAATTTTGCGCTTGAAAACGGTCTCACAGGCTTGGAATTCGCATTCGGAATCCCCGGCAGTGCAGGCGGCGCGGCATATATGAACGCAGGCGCTTACGGCGGAGAAATGAAGGACGTGCTCGTTGAGTGCCGCCACATTGACCCCGACGGAAATCTCGGCTCGCTCAAGGGTGATGAGCTTGGACTTGCCTACAGAACGAGCGCATATGAGCATAACGGCTTTATTATAACAACGCTTGTTATGAAGCTGAAAAAGGGTGACAAATCGGAAATCAAATCCAAAATGCAGGAGCTTTTGCAGCGCCGTAAGGATAAACAGCCTCTCGAATTTCCGAGCGCAGGCAGTACATTCAAGCGACCTGTAGGTTATTTTGCAGGCGGTTTGATCGAGGAATGCGGTCTCAAGGGCTTTTCTGTCGGCGGAGCTCAGGTCAGCGAGAAGCACGCAGGCTTTATCATAAACAAGGGCGGAGCGACCGCTCAAGACGTTCTTGACCTCATTAAATATGTACAGGACAGGGTTTATGAAGAGAAGGGTGTACATCTCGAACCCGAAGTCAGACTCATTACGGTTGGCTGATCTTTTTCCGTGATACGAACCAAATCCCTCTCGGCATATAAGAATATAGCCTTCGAGGAATTTGCTCCGTCTAACGAAAAAAATCTCAAGCCTTGATTTTATAGCGTTCAAACAGCTCTCAATCTGCAAAATGCACTGTGAACAATTTTATCACAACCTCAGAATGAGTATTGGTTGGCACAATGCTCACGGTAAATTTTAAAATGCAGAAGAAATTTTTCAAGCCTTCCCCTTGAGGGTAGCGAAGCGGCGCGACGGTAGTGAATGAACGTCCGGTGGACGTTCAGAGCCGGAGCGTGACCGAGCCACAGCGAGACGCTCCGTCGTAAGACGGTGATGAGGTGGAAAAGTTCGGGCTTTATGTTATTATAATAATGAGATGAAAATTTGCCACCTCATCCGAGCGGCGCAATCCGCCGCCCACCTTCCCCTCAAGGGGAAGGCTGATGAATGACTGCAAAATTTGCTTTTTGTTTTGTAGAAATTGCTTTAAGCAAAAGCACAACCACCACTGTTTACACCTTGAAAGGAATGGTTTTATGGAATTATTGATTGTTACGGGAATGTCAGGCGCAGGTAAATCTGCCGTTGTTGACGCTTTGGAGGATCTCGGCTATTTCTGCGCCGATAATCTTCCGCCTGCAATTATTCCGACCATTGCTCAGTTTGTAAGCAAGACGGATAACGCGCAGAAGATCGCAACGGTTACGGATATCCGTGTCGGCGAAAAAATGTTTAACGAGTTCCCGAGTGTTCTTAAAAATCTTGAGGAACAGGGATATAAGTACAAGGTGCTTTTTGTTGATGCTTCCGAGGAGGTTCTTGTCAGAAGATATAAGGAAACAAGAAGAAAGCATCCCTTGCTTGACAAATGTGACGGCTCGCTTCATGCTGCTATAGCAATGGAGCATGAAAAGCTTCTCAATATCAGAATGAAAGCCGATTATATTATTGATACATCAAAGTCGAGCGTTGCCGAGTGCAAGCAGAGGGTAAACGAGCTTTTTCTTGACGATCCGGACAGTGCATTGAAAATTCGCTGTATGTCCTTTGGCTTCAAATACGGAATTCCGAACGACGCCGACTTGGTTTTTGACGTTCGTTGTCTGCCTAATCCGTTCTATGTGCCGTCGATGAAATACAGGACAGGTCTTGAACCCGACGTCAGCGAGTATGTCATGAATTCCGATCATTCGGTTAACGTGCTTAACAAGCTCAACGATCTTATTGATTACACTGTTCCTCTTTATATCGAGGAGGGCAAGAGTCAACTTGTTATCGCAATCGGCTGCACGGGCGGACGGCACCGTTCTGTCTGCTTCGCCGAGAAAATAAGAGAAAATCTGCTGAAGCTCGGCTACAGCGTCAGCGTTAAACACAGAGATATAGAAAAATAACAGGGGTATAAGCAGATGTCATTCACCGCAGGAGTGAAAAATGAATTAGCAACGCTTGCGTTCGAGTCCGAATGCTGCAAGCGTTCCTTTGCGTACGGTTTTTTACTGTACGGAAAGAGCTTTACGACACGTTCGGTAAGCTGTGCGACGGATTACGCCGAGGTTATGCAGGCTTTTGAAAGAGCAATTGCCGAAACTTCCGGAGTCAAAACGACGGTTACTCGGCTTAGAAGCGGAAAATATGTTCTGAAAATTCCGGCAGCTGAGGACAGAAAACGCATTATCGAGTATTTCGACCATGCCGTCAATTCAATCTCACTCAGGATCAACAGAGGAGTTTTTGAGGATGACGAGTGCTACGGGTCATTCCTACGTGGGGTTTTTCTCTCGTGCGGTTCAATTGCCAATCCCGATAAGAATTATCACCTTGAATTTGTTATCCCTTTCCATAATCTCAGCCTTGACCTTTTGAAAATACTTACCGATTTCGGACTTAAAGCGAAGCTTATACTCAGAAAGTATTCATATGTTGTTTACCTAAAGGACAGCGAGAGCATTGAGGATCTGCTGACCCTTATGGGTGCGGTCAATTCAAGCCTTGAGCTTATGGGAATTAAAATTCAAAAGGACGTAAGAAACAAGATAAACAGACAGATGAACTTTGAGTCTGCCAACATGAGCCGCTCAATCGAAGCCGGATTGGCACAGGTTGAAGCGATAGAGATTATTGAGAAAAAGCAGGGGCTTGACTCGCTGTCGGACGAGCTGAAGGAAGTTGCGATTTTACGCAGAGAAAACCCCGATATGTCGCTCAAACAGCTCGGAGAGAACCTTACGGTGCCGATTTCACGTTCGGGCGTTAATCACAGGCTTATGAAAATCATGGAAATTGCGGATAAGTACAGGTAAGAAGCAAATATAACTTTTATAATAAAGGAGGCGGCGCGTTGAGCTTCACACATCTTCATTTACATACGGAATACAGCTTGCTTGACGGAGCATGCCGTCTTGATGACCTGCTTGACCGTGCGGTTGAGCTGGGCATGGATTCCATTGCAATTACCGACCACGGCGTTATGTACGGCGCTGTGGATTTTTACAAAAAGGCGAAGGCGAGGGGTATCAAGCCGATCATCGGCTGCGAGTGTTACCTTGCCTCAAGAGGCCGCAAGGATAAGGTTCACGCTCTCGACAATGAGAGATACCATCTTGTTCTTCTCTGTGAGAATGCAACGGGTTATCAGAATCTTATTTCAATGGTTTCAAAGGCATGGACGGAGGGCTTTTACACAAAGCCGAGAATCGACCGTGAGCTTTTGGAGCAGTATCACGAGGGTATAATCGCTCTTTCGGCTTGCCTTGCAGGTGAAATTCCGAGAGCGCTGATAGCTGATGATTATGAGAGAGCGAAGGAAAAGGCTCTTTGGTACAACAAAGTTTTCGGTCAGGGTAATTTCTATCTTGAGCTTCAGAATCACGGAATCCGCGAGCAGAAGCAGATTGAGCCGATGCTCATAAGACTTTCAAAGGAGACCGGTATTCCGCTCGTTGCGACGAATGATACGCACTATGTCCGCAAGGAGGACAGCAAGATTCAGCAGGTTCTCATCTGCATTGCAACCAATACGACCCTGGGTCAGGGCAACGGTCTTGAATTTGACAGCGACGAGTTCTATTTAAAGAGTGAGGAGGAAATGCACGAGCTTTTCTCACACGTTCCCGAGGCGATAGAAAATACGCAGATTATCGCCGATCGGTGCAATTACGACTTTGAATTCGGCAATACCAAGCTTCCTCATTTTGAAGTGCCCGACGGCAGAGATCATTTTGAATGGTTCAGGGAGCAGTGCTACGCCGGAATGTACAGGAACTACGGCGATAATCCTCCGAAAGAGTATTTTGACAGGCTGAATTACGAGCTTGATGTTATTAACAAAATGGGCTATGTTGATTATTTCCTGATAGTCCATGATTTTATAAGATATGCAAAATCCAAGGGAATTCCCGTCGGTCCGGGCAGAGGTTCGGGTGCAGGCAGCATTGCCGCATATTGCATCGGCATAACGGGAATCGACCCGATGAAATATAATCTTCTGTTTGAACGTTTTCTCAATCCCGAGCGTGTAAGTATGCCGGATTTTGACGTTGACTTCTGCTACGAGCGCAGGGGAGAGGTAATAGACTACGTTATCGAAAAGTACGGCGCAGACCATGTTGCACAGATCGTTACCTTCGGAACGCTTGCGGCAAGGGCGGCCATTCGTGATGTCGGCAGAGCTATGGGAATACCTTATAACATCGTCGATAACGTTTCTAAGCAGGTTCCAAGAGAGCTGAATATTACAATTCAAAAGGCGCTTAAAAAATCGCCCGAATTCCGTTCACTGTATGAAAGCAGCGACGAGATAAAGAGCCTGATTGATACATCTATGAAGGTTGAGGGTATGCCGAGACATACCTCGACCCATGCGGCGGGTGTTGTTATAACAAGAGACCCCGTGGCGAGCTATGTGCCGCTTGCGCTCAACGATAATTCGCCCGTCACTCAGTATACGATGACGACGCTTGAGGAGCTCGGACTGCTCAAAATGGACTTTCTCGGACTGAGGACGCTGACCGTTATAAACGATGCGGTCAAGATGATAAGACTTAAAGACAATAGCTTTGATATCAACAAGATAGACATAGCGGACAAGGCGACATATGAGATGATGGCTTCGGGTCAGACCGAGGGCGTGTTCCAATTTGAATCGGCAGGCATGAAAAGCGTGCTCATAGGGCTGAAGCCTGTCGATATCGAGGATTTGATAGCTGTTATCTCGCTCTACCGTCCGGGTCCGATGGATTCGATAAATACTTATATCGAAAACAGGCATCATCCGGAAAAGACGGTTTACAAGACTGAAAAGCTCCGTGAGATTCTTGAAGTCACCTACGGCTGTATGATCTATCAGGAGCAGGTTATGCAGATATTCCGCTCTCTTGCCGGATATTCCTACGGCAGAGCCGATATTGTCCGCCGTGCAATGTCCAAGAAAAAACACGATGTCATGGAAAAGGAGCGTAAAAACTTCATCTACGGTATTGTGCGTGAGGACGGAACGGTTGAATGCGACGGCTGCGTTAAAAGGGGAATTCCCGCCGAGGTTGCCAACGATATATTCGACGATATGTCATCGTTTGCCTCATATGCATTCAACAAATCACACGCAACGGCGTATGCCTATGTCGCATATCAGACAGCCTATCTCAAATGCCATTATCCTTGCGAGTTTATGGCGGCGCTTCTTTCAAGCGTTCTTGACAATACGGACAAGGTAACGGAATATACTGATGAATGTAACAGGATAGGCATTAAAATCCTGCCGCCGAACGTCAATGAGAGCAATGACAATTTCACCGTTTCAAACGGAAATATCCGTTTCGGTATGCTTGCAATTAAAAATCTCGGCAGGAGCTTTATCAGAAATATAATTTCTGAAAGAAACGCAGGTAAATTTACATCCTTTTATAATTTTTGCTCGAGAATGCACGGCTCGGATTTTAATAAAAGAGCAGTTGAAAGTCTCATTAAAAGCGGTGCACTTGACGGCTTGGGAGCAAACCGCCGTCAGATGCTCATGGCGATGAATGAGATAATCGACGAGCTTGACTCAAAGAAACGCAGAAATGTTGAGGGTCAGATCGGTCTGTTTGATTCGGTCGGCGGCGAATCTTACTCGGAATCGGCATTGAAATTCTTTGACGAATTTCCGCAGAGTGAGCTTTTAGCAATGGAAAAATCGACAACCGGTCTATATCTGTCGGGTCATCCGATGGCATCTCATGCCGAGCTTGCGGCTTCAATGGGTTGTGTGAGAATTGCCGAGCTTGCAAACAGCGGCGAAAATATACATTCTTCGCATAAGGACGGAGAAAGAACCAAGATAATGGGTATAATAACCGATGTGAAGAAAAAAATCACAAAGAGCGACACAACGATGGCATTTGTCGATGTTGAGGATACCTCGGGATCAATTGAGATTATTGTATTCCCGAAAGTTTTAACAGAAAATGCAATGATGCTTGAGACGGGCAGGGTTCTTGTCTTTTACGGACGGCTCGATGTCAGGGACGAAGAACCGTCAAAGCTTATTTGCGAGCATATATATACGGTTGAAGCGGCAAAGGATTATTTTTTGCAAAAGAGTGTTCAGGGCTCGGATTCAATTGCCGGACCTGTCAGGAAAAGGCGCAGCGGACTGTTTCTGAAATTCCCGACGGAGGGCACTCCGGAACAGGTTCAGGCGGAAAAACTTCTTGCTATTTTCGACGGCAGAGTTCCGCTTTATTATTATTTTGCCGATACCGGAAAATACGCTCATCAGCCGTATGAACATAGTGTTGATGTAAATGAACCGCTGTTAAATGAGCTTAAACGTGTTCTCGGTGAAGAAAATGTGGTTTTTCAGTAGTTTTCGGCAAATATTTTTCTGTTTTATTTGACATTTTTTTTATTTAGGTGTATCATCAAATAGTATTTTTAGAGAATCCTTAGGAGGAAGTTATAATGAAGACAATCGGAGTTTTGACAAGCGGCGGAGACGCCCCGGGAATGAATGCTGCCGTTCGTGCAGTTGTTCGTACAGCATGTGAGAACCATATTAAGGTTTACGGCATCGACCGTGGCTATAAGGGCCTTATGGAGGGCTCACTTATCCCGATGGAGATTCGCACGGTTTGCGATATTATCCACAGAGGCGGCACAATGCTTCATTCCGCAAGAAGCAAGGAGTTTGCAACCGAGGAAGGTATGCAGAAGGCTATTGAAATCTGCCACGCATACGGCATTGAAGGCATTGTTGTTATCGGCGGCGACGGCTCATTCAGAGGTGCAAGAGACCTTTCCGAGCGAGGAATTCCCTGCGTAGGTATTCCCGGCACAATCGATAACGATATTGCTTGCTGCGACTATACAATAGGCTATGACACTTGTCTTAACACAATCATGGAAATGGTTGACAGAATCCGTGATACATCGGCTTCTCATGACCGCTGCTCCGTTATCGAGGTTATGGGCAGACGTGCAGGCTACCTTGCTCTTAACGCAGGTATTGCAGTCGGCGCAACGGCTATCCTTATCCCCGAGGTTGAGTTTGACCTCAAGAGGGACGTATTCGACAGAATCCGCCGTACTCAGAAGACAGGTAAGAAGCATTTCCTTGTTATCGTTGCCGAGGGCGTAACGGCTGACGGAAACATCACCGTTGATGAGCTTGCAAAGGCAATTGAGGAGGAAACAGGCGTTGAGTCAAGAGCAATGGTTCTCGCTCATGTTCAGCGAGGCGGCTCACCGACAGTAAGAGACCGCGTCGTTGCAAGCCAGATGGGCTACAGAGCGGTTGAGCTTCTCATGGACGGCATCGGCAACCGTGTTGTTGCAATGCAGAAGGATCAGATCGTTGATTATGATATCTTTGAGGCTCTCAACATGAAGAAGCATATTGACATGAATCTTTACAAGATGGCAAACATAATTTCAATCTAAAGGAAATCAAATTATGCTTAAAGACGAATTTTTAGAACTTCGCCGCCGTATAATTGCAAAAGATTTTGAAAGAATGAATGACAGGCAGCAAGAGGCTATCTATGCAGTAAATGGCCCCTTGCTGCTTCTTGCAGGTGCAGGCAGCGGAAAAACCACGGTTCTTGTTAACAGAATTGCCAACCTTATCAAGTACGGCAACGCTTATAATTCGGACTATTCCGAATTTGAACCGAGCGAGAACGATATTGCCGTTATGAAGCATTACCTTGACGATCCGACGACGGATCTGTTCGAGGTCTATGACCTTTTGACGGTTAATGCTCCTGCTCCGTGGGAGATACTTGCCATTACTTTCACAAATAAGGCGGCCTCGGAGCTCAAGGGCAGACTTGCCGCAAAGCTCGGCGACGCCGCAAACGATATATGGGCGAGTACTTTTCATTCCTGCTGTGCAAGAATTCTCAGACGTTACGGTGATTTAATCGGCTACACGAATCGCTTCACGATTTATGACACGGACGATTCAAAGCGAGTTATGAAGGAGGCACAAAGACTCCTTGATATCAACGACAAGATGCTTCCGCACAAGACTATTCTCAAAGAGATAAGCCGTGCCAAGGATCAGCTCATAACGCCGGACGAGTACATTGCCCGGGCGGGCGGAGATGTTCGCCTAAAAGCGATAGGTGAGGCGTACAAGTGCTATCAGAAGCTTCTTAAAAATGCCGACGCAATGGATTTCGACGATATGATTTTCAGAACCGTCGAGCTTTTGCAAAAGAACGAAGAAGTCAGAAATTATTATCAGAATAAATTCAAATACATACTGGTTGACGAGTATCAGGATACCAACCATGCGCAGTATGTGCTGACAAGCCTGCTTGCCGAAAAATACAGAAATATTTGCGTTGTCGGCGATGATGACCAGAGTATATATAAATTCCGCGGAGCTACGATTCAGAACATTCTGAGCTTTGAGGAGCGCTATCCCGATGCAAAGACGATAAGACTTGAACAAAACTACCGTTCGACTCAGACTATCCTTGACGCGGCAAACGCCGTTATTGCCAACAACAGTCAGCGCAAGGGCAAAAACCTTTGGACGGCTAACGGCAAGGGCAACAAGATTACCGTCAACACCTCATATGACGAGAGAGAGGAAGCACGCTTTGTTGCCGACACGATAATGAAGGACGTTGCGTCAGGCAGAAAGATGTCCGACCATGCCGTACTTTACAGAATGAATGCACAGTCGAGCACGATTGAAAATGCGTTTGTCCGTGCAGGTATTCCGTACAGGATCATCGGCGGTCTGCGCTTCTATGAGCGTAAGGAAATCAAAGACGCTTTGGCATACCTTACACTTATCAACAACACGGCGGACAATGTCCGGCTTCGCCGTATAATAAATGAACCCAAGAGGGGAATAGGCGATACAACGCTTAACAATGCGTCGGAAATCGCCGCAGGACTGGGCGTCAGTATGTTTGAGGTCATTTCAAATGCCGATTCCTATCCGTCTCTCAGCCGCGCAGCTTCGAAGCTTTTGCAGTTCAGTGCAATGATTAAGGAGCTTATAGAAGCGGCACAGGAGTTGAAGCCTCACGAGCTGCTTGAAAAAACATTAAGCATGACGGGCTATTATCAGTTCCTTGACCTCGATAAGGACACGGCGCAGGACAGAAAAGAGAACCTCAACGAGCTTAAAGCTAACCTCATGCGTTATGAGGAGGAGAGCGACGAGCCTACGCTCAACGGCTTTCTTGAGGAAATTGCTCTCATGACCGATATCGACAACTACAATGCGGATTCCGATACGGTAGTTATGATGACGCTTCACTCGGCAAAGGGTCTTGAATTCCCCGTTGTATTTATAATCGGCATGGAGGACGGAGTTTTCCCGGGAAATCAGTCGATCTATAATCCCGACGATATGGAGGAGGAACGCCGCCTTGCATATGTCGGTATAACAAGAGCAAAGCAGGAACTCTACCTGACAAACACAAGGACACGCCTTATGTTCGGTTCAACGACCCACAATGCACCGTCGCGCTTTCTCGGTGAGATTCCGGACGATTTGACTGAAAAGACGGGTGTAACCTCGTATTCTTCATACAGAAGAAGTGCGGAGGACGAGCCTTACAGAGATTTCGGCGAGGATTTCACAAGCGGCAGACCGATCAAACGAGGCTTCACGGCTCAGACAACGGCGAGAAAACCACAGCCTGCCGCCGCAAGCAGGGAAACCTACAAAATCGGCGATACAGTCACACACAAGGTGTTTGGACAGGGTGTTATACTTTCGGCCAAGAGCATGGGCAATGATACACTTTTGGAAATTGCCTTTGAAAAATCGGGCACAAAGAAGCTCATGGCAAATTTTGCTAAGCTTACAAAATAATAAAATTTAATCAAAACTTAAGATTTGAAGTATTGATTTATTCTGTGACTGATGATATAATCTCAATGAAGAAAATAAGTTTGAGGTGATTATCATGACAAAAACAGCAAACAAATTTTTAGCCGTTTTTCTTGCAATTGCAATGATTTTCAGCTTTTCCGTTATCGGCTTTGCCGAGGAGGGAAAGTTTAATCTGAAATCCGGAGAAGCGGTTGCCGCATCGGGAAACTTTAAAGACAAATATGTCGGTGATCTCAAAATTACGGTTAAGTCGAACAGTGAGTTTGTGCTTGCGGACGGCTTTTCGGTAAATGTGAGCGGAACAGACGGACAGAATAAAACATACAATGCTTCAAATGCAAAGAATATTGAAATGAAGGGCAAGAGTGCGGTTATTACCGTTTCATATGAGTCGGGAATGACTCATGAGACGGAGTACAAGATCACTTTTGCAGAGGGCTCATTCAAGACGGCTGACGGAAAGATAAGCTCGAATTATTCGTTCACGACAACGGGAAATCTCATTCTCGAAAAGCTGAACGGTGACCGTCCGACAACTACGATGCAGAAGTTTATCAGATGGCTTTCGGGCTGGAAGTATGCAGATATCATAAAGCCGATAATTGATCTTCTCAAGTGGTTTGATTCACTTTAATATCAACGATTTAAGCCTCTCCTTGATTTTTAAGGGGAGGCAAATTTAATTTTTAGGCATCGGATAATTTATATGCAAAAAATAAAAGATATGAAAAACATTGATTACGCGATTTTTGACATGGACGGCACACTGCTTGATTCCATGCACATATGGGACACAGCCTCTGGCGCTTTCCTCATGATGAGGGGCATTATCCCGAGGGAATTTGACCTTTTCCGCAAGCAGGGCTATAAAACGGGAATAAGCTATATGATTAAGGAGTACAACCTCGATATGAGCTTTGACGAAGTGCTCGAAAGCTTGCAGGAGATTCTGTGGTTCTACTATTCAAACATTGCTCCTATCAAGGACGGAGTAAAGGATTTTTTGCAGTCGCTCAAGGATAACGGCGTCAAAATGGTCGTTGCAACTGCGACTGAGAGCAGAATGGCAAAAAAGGCGCTTGAGCGCAACGGCATACTCGGCTATTTTGAGGATGTTATCTCAATGCATGAGATAGGTATTCATAAGAATGACCCTGCTGCATTTGAATATGTCAAAAATGCCATTCATGCCGAGGGTGTCGGCTATGTATTTGAGGACGCTCTCTACGCAATAGAAACCGCCAAATCGGCAGGCTATAAGGTGATCGGCATTGAGGATTATTCCAATGAGGACGACAGGGACGAGATAAAGAAAATCGTCGATTTCTATGCCGAAAATTACGAACAGGTGAGAGAGTATTTTGAGCTGTGATTAGTTATATTAAATTTAAACTGCTCTCGTATGAAAAAATTCATTAGAAACCCTTGACATTATCGGCATTAGCTGATAAAATATTAAGGCTGTAAAATATTGATTACAGCTATCCTTGCCGCTGCGAAGGCGGCCGGAATGACCAAAAGGAGGTGCTTTTAAATGGCAGTAGAGAACTATGAGGCAATGATCGTTTACTCCGTTAAGGAGAGCGAGGATGCAGCTAAGGCTTTGGTTGAAAAGTTCAAGGCTCTTATGGAGAAGCATGGTACTGTTGAAAGCGTAGATGAGTGGGGTAAGCGCAAGCTTGCTTATGCTATCAACTACGAGACAGAAGGCTACTATGCTCTTTACAATTTCTCGGCTGAGCCGGAATTCCCGGCAGAGCTTGACCGTGTCCTTAACATCACGGACGGTGTGCTTCGTTCACTTATAATCAAGAAATAAGGGGGACGCAACATGATTAACAATGTAGTATTGATGGGTAGACTTGTTGCAACTCCCGAGTTGCGCAATACCCAGACAGGTCTTGCCGTAACGTCTTTTTCGCTTGCTGTTGAGCGTTCATATGCTCGTCAGGGCGAACAGCGTCAGACAGATTTCATCAATTGTGTCGCATGGAGAAATACCGCTGAATTTATCTCAAGATATTTCCAGAAGGGCTCTATGATCGCTGTAACGGGTTCGATTCAGACCCGTAACTATGAGGACAAAAACGGTAATAAGCGCACAGCGGTTGAGGTTCTTGTTGACCAGGCAAGCTTCTGCGGCTCAAAGGCAGAAACAGGCACGGGCAACAACAATTACAACCAGAGCTATTCGGCTCCTGCGCAGCCTGCCGCTCCTTCATTCTCAACCGGTTCCGACGGTGACTTTGAGGAGATTTCAGGAGATGACGATCTGCCGTTCTGAGCAGATGTCACCCGAATTTTATAAGGAGGTATTTTGTAATGGCTTATGATAAGAACAACGGCCGTCCTAACAGAAAAGGCCGCAAGAAGGTTTGTTCCTTCTGTGTTGATAAAGTTGAGAGCATTGATTACAAGGATGTAAACAAGCTCAATAAGTACACTTCCGACAGAGCGAAGATTCTTCCCCGTCGTGTAACAGGTACTTGTGCAAAGCATCAGAGAGAGCTTACAACAGCTATTAAGCGTGCCCGTCACGTAGCTCTTATGCCCTACACTTCAGACTGATTTAACGGTTATCGGACTGTCGCTTTTGCGGCAGTCTTTTTTTATAATCAAAATCGTCCGGTCAGACCGGAGACATTATGAAACGAGTATTGATAAAATAACGTATAAATGATATAATAGCCCAAATGATAAAAGAGGTGGTATTGTGAAATTCAAAAATGTTCTGCTTGCAAGTGACTTTGACGGGACACTTGCCGACTGCAACGGCAAAATTCCGGAAAGTGTGATTTCGGCGATAAAGTATTTTATGTCCGAGGGAGGCAGATTTACCGTTTGCACGGGCAGAATTTTTCAAGGCTTCCATCTTTACAGCGAGGAGTATATCAACGCTCCCGTGCTTCTCGGCAACGGAGCTATGGCATATGATTATAAAAATAAAGAGATTGTTTTCAATGATGCTATAGGAGACGAGGGAATAGCTTCATTAGAGGATATTATTTTTCATTTTCCTTCCGTGGCGGTCGAAACTTATAGTTTCAACAAGGTTTGCAGCATAAATGCAGGCGAGAACAGCATACATCACTTCACAAGCATGGGAATTGATTTCACAGAGGTTGAATCTCCCGAAAAGGCTCAAATTCCGTGGACCAAGGTCATGATTTACGCTCACGGCTGCTCCTCAGAGGTGCAGAAGCTCCTTGACAGACACGCAGAGGTTAACTATCTGAAAACGACGGGCGAATACATAGAAATCCTCAAAAGGGGCGTTGACAAAGGTACAGGCCTTTTAAAGCTCGGAGAAATTCTTGGCTGCGAACCTTGCGATATCTATGCCGCAGGTGACGGCTATAATGATGTAGATATGCTTAGAGCTGCAGCAAAGGGTTTTGTACCGGAGAACGGTTCACAGGAGGCATTGGCGGTAGCCGATTATGTAACGAGAACGAATAACGACGGCTGTATCGCACATGCAATTGAAATTCTTGATAAGCTTTATTAAAGATTAAGAGGTTTTATAGAAATATAAAAAAGCGGCATCTTTTAATAATAAGAATAAAGTATAATTACCCCTTCTGCGGCGATAAACCGTGGGAGGGGTAATTTATATTCGGATCATTATTTATCTATCACGGGCGGAATGAAATTCTCAATTGCCTTTCTTAGCTTCGGATGGCGAATTACAAAATGAATGGCAGGTGCCTTGCTTTTTGAAACCATGACCCACTGATCCTCGTGAATTAAAATCTGCAAATTTCTGAAAGCAGGGGTAGAGGCTTTGAGCAGCTTATAGTTTGAATGGCTTGCGGCAAATTCTTCGGTCATAGCAAGGTGAGACATGTATTCCTCATAGCTATAGGTGATGTCCGTTTCGCAGAATATGCCGGAGAGCTCCAGAACCTGCGGATGAGCGGCAAACTCGTCCTTTGTGACAATCGGAATTTCATCCTCAAGAATTCTTGTTTCGAGTATTTTGATCACTCGCAGCTTCTGTGCTTCGGCATATTCAAGTATATTCTTTTGCCGCTCTTCGGAAATTTTATTTCGTTTAAGTATTTGTTTCAGCAGCTCACGGTCGGCGGTGTACAGCGGAAGTGTTGATAATATGCTTCTGCGCTTGCCGGGTTTGTCCGAGTCGGAGAGCAGAAATGCGTTAAGCTCATTTTCTTTATCACTTCGGTATATTTCCATGAGCGGATAAGCGTTTGCGACAAGCTCCTGTGCACGCTTTTCATAGTACGCGATTTCTTTTCTTGATTTTGTCAGATAATATTTTCCGTCACTGTGGTATCCCGCAATAGCTTCGCCCGTGAGCGCGGCAGAGCCTGATACTTTAAGAAAATGGTGGAAAACACCGTTCTGTATGCCCTTTAAATAATAGGGTGAGATCTGACCGGTCATATACATCGGAATCCAGCTTTCCAAGCCGAGCATCATCTCATCAAAAGAGCGATCTATGTTGTGAATTTGATTGAGGTGAAGACCCTTTTTCAGCATCATTGCCATGCCGAACATCCATTTCTTAGAGAAATCCGCGTCCTTTGCCATTTCTTTTAAGGGCATATCGCTGTACATTGTTACCGGCGACATTGATTTTGAGAGAACTGTCGCTTTAAGAAAATCAAGCTCACTTTCTTTCATTTCTTCTATGCCGAAGTATGTTCTTGATGACGGAAGCTGAAACGGAACCGTCGGCACCTTCAGCTCGTCAAACTTGATGACCTTGATGTATTCGTTAAGGTTAAATTCATCGAGCCTGTTCAAAAAGACTCCGATGGTGTCGGGTTTCTGCTGCTTTTCTTTGACAAGCCATTTCTTTACCGTTGTATATATCGCAGACTGGTCGGTTATTTCATTTGTACTGCAGCCGAGCAGCTCTGCAAGGACAGTCAGCTCGGAAGGCGATTTCATTTCTTCGGCAATAAAGGAAGCCACGGCAGATGAAAAGCCTTCAAAATCGGCCGGGTTTCTTGTTCCGTTTCTGATGCGGAAAACGGTCGAAACATCATAGTTTATGTATCTGCACATACGGTTTATGTTAATACTAAGCGCAGAAATAAGAGTATTGAAGTTTTTGCGGAGAAGCTCTTTGTCGGTCGAATCAAAGTCGGAGCATGAGCAGAATTCCTCCTTGATTTTCTCATATGTAAGATTAGGGGCTTTGCTTTCGGCGATTTGGGCTATTCCGGTGCAAAGTCCGTCAAAGCCTTTGGTTCCAAGCTCGGGAACACGCTCTCCGCTTCTGTAACGGCTGAGCGTTGCTTCGGAAATTCCCGAAAGGGCACAAAGCTCCTTAGCCGTGCAGGATATCGAGGCAATATATTCGTTTAGTTTTTCACAGAATTTCATTTGAAATACCTCATAAAAGATGATTTATCGACATTATACAACATTTTATTCGGAATTAAAAGCCTTGTTAACCGGATAATTTCAGAATTGGCATTTGACTATTCGGAAATGCGGCTTAATTATAACCCGTGAACATGCTATAATCATCGCAAGGGTATAGCAGAAGAGTTATGATTTTAAAATAATTTTAAAAACGGAGGTTTTGTAAATGTCGGAATCAAGAGTATTTATGCTGAACGGCACGGAGGTGCAGGCTGTTGTTGACAGACTTGAGACCTTTTTGCATACCGAAAAGGGAATGGAGGTTCAAAGCTCACAGACGGCAGACGGATACGTGATGCAGGCAAGTCAGCCGAAGGACGGCTGGAAAACCCTGACGGGAATGAGACTCGCCGTTACAATCCAGTTGACGGTTTTTGACAGTCAGTTGAATGTAACCGTCGGTGAAGGACAGTGGGCGGATAAGATCGGAGCGGGTGCTTTGGGCTTGTTCATCGCATGGCCCTTGGCAATTACCGCCGGAATGGGTGCATTTAAGCAGAAAAAACTTCCCGATGAGATTTTCAGAACGGTTGAAAACTGCATTATTTCAGGCGGACGTTCTGCCGTTTACGGCGGAGCGGAACATTCGGCACACACTGCAGCCGAAACAATGGCGTGCCCGAAATGCGGCGCACAACTGCCTGTCGGTTCAAAGTTCTGCAACCAATGCGGAGAGAAGCTCGGCAATGTATGCCCGAGCTGCGGTGCCGAAGTCGTTCAAGGGAGTATGTTCTGCTCAAACTGCGGACAAAAGCTACAATAAAATAAAAATGTTTATATGCGAACGGGTTGACATATTTTGTCAGCCCGTTTGCAATTATATAAATGCCCGTGTCTCAACAAACCATTTACCGTCATCAACAAAGAAGTCACGTGTCTGACCCTGAATAATCAGTGTATATTTTGTAGCTCTGCCGCCCGAACGGACGGGGGAATTGTTCTTGATGTTTATAATCTGCTCAACAGTGAATTTTCTGCCGTCCTTCCAGAGTATGCTCAGCGGCACGACCTGCCCTTCGGGAAGCACTTCTATATACATTGTCACATATTCTCGGTTGTATTTGACATACATAATCTGACCTCCCGATTTATTATCCGAACAAATGTTCATGTATATTATAACTCATTTTCGGGATATGTCAAGAGGGGATTTTTGCAGGGGAAGCCGGCAGGAGCGGATTTTGCCTCCAATGCAGGGAAGCGCTCAAAGCTTCGGTAGGGATAAAGAGGAGTCTGTATATTTTTAAATGATGTTATTTTTACTCAATCAATCCGTGATATCTCAGCGTGTAATCAATCCTTTCCTTTGCCGAGTCGCTCGGACGGGTGAGAGGAAGGCGGCAAACTCCGCTGTCTGTGCCCATTTGTGCCATTGCATATTTGACCGGCATCGGGTTTACGTCGCAGAAAAGCACGTTACACAAGCCGAGATACCGAAGCTGGAGAGCGGTTGCATAATCTGCATCTCCGTCGAGTGCCGCCGACACTATATCATGGGATGCCTGCGGCATTATGTTAGAGAGAACGGAAATTGTTCCTTTTCCTCCGAGCAGGGTAAAGGCAGCGCTCTGGTCGTCGTTGCCGCAGTATATATCCAATTCGTCACCGCAAAGCATAAGTGTTTTCATCAGTGCGGAAAGGTCTCCGTTAGCTTCTTTTGTTGCCACAACATTTTCAATTTGGCTGAGTCGTTTGTAGGTTTCGGGTTTTATGTTCACTCCCGTTCGTGACGGCACATTATAAACGATTATCGGCTTTGTTACGCTGTCGCTTATGCGTGAATAGTGCTCTACCAATCCCTCCTGTGAGCATTTGTTATAGTAAGGCGTAACTATCAGCAGTGCATCAACGCCGAGCGATTCCGCCGATTGACTTTTCTTTATAACGTCCTGTGTGTTGTTGCCGCCCGTGCCTGCGATAACGGGAACCTTGCCGTTTACCTGCTTGACCGCTGTTTTGATTACCTGACGTCGTTCCCTTGAGTCAAGGGTGGCGCTTTCACCCGTTGTACCGCAGACGACGATTGCATCCGTACCGTTTTCAATTTGAAAATCAATTTGTTTTTTTAGAGCCTTGTAATCAACCTTCCTGTTTCCGTCGAACGGCGTGACTATGGCACATGCCGCACCCGTAAAAACTGTTTGTTTCATTAAAACGCTCCTTATATAAAAATAAAGACAGGAAAATGAATTCCTGTCTTTTTAACGATATGATGTGTTTATCAGTCCATATATCCCTTTGCACAGAGAAGCTCTGCAAGGAGAACTGCGCCGCCGGCGGCACCGCGGAGGGTGTTGTGTGAAAGGCACACGAACTTATAGTCGTACTGAGTGTCCTCACGGAGTCTGCCTATGCTGACTGCCATGCCGCCCTCGAGGTCACGCTGAAACTTTGTCTGCGGCATATTGTCCTCTGTGAAATAGTGGAGGAACTGCTTCGGTGCGCTGGGAAGTGCAAGCTTCTGCGGCTCGCCCGAGAAGTTTGCCCACACCTTGAGAATTTCTTCCTTTGACGGAGCCTTGTCTGCGAATCTCATGAATACTGCACCCATATGACCGTTTGAAACGGGAACACGAATGCACTGAGCAGTGAAATGCGGCTCTGCTGCGTTGACGATTTTGCCGTCCTCGACCTTACCCCAGATTTTAAGCGGCTCCTGCTCGCTCTTTTCTTCCTCACCGCCGATGAACGGGATAACGTTATCTACCATCTCGGGCCATCTCTCAAAGGTCTTGCCGGCGCCGGAAATTGCCTGATATGTGCAAACGAGAACGTCCTTAACCTTGTAGCCTGCTTTGTCAAGCGGATAGATAGCCGGAACATAGCTCTGAAGCGAGCAGTTTGACTTAGCTGCGACGAAGCCTCTCTTTGTGCCGAGACGCTTTCTCTGATCGGCAATAACCTTTATGTGGTCGGCGTTAAGCTCGGGAACAACCATCGGAACATCGGGAGTAAATCTGTGAGCGCTGTTGTTTGAAACAACGGGGCACTCGGCCTTTGCATATTTTTCCTCAAGGGCTCTGATTTCATCCTTTTTCATGTCAACTGCGCAGAAAACGAAATCAACGAGAGAAGCAATCTTCTCAACGTCAGCCGTTGCGTCATAGACGATAAGATCAGCCATATTCTCAGGCATCGGTGTGTCCATACACCAGCGGTTGCCGACAGCCTCTTTGTATGTTTTACCTGCGGAACGCGGGCTTGCTGCAACAAGAACGACCTCAAACCAAGGGTGATTTTCAAGCAGGGACGCAAATCTCTGTCCGACCATGCCGGTAGCTCCGATAATACCTACCTTATAATTTTTCATTACAATTTCACCTCTTAAATAAAATTTTAAAAATGTGTTGCCATTCGACCGATTATGCAATATAATAATTAGTTGTCAACACTTTGTAACCGCCGGTTTGATCTGCGGTTACCGTTAGAAGTAATGATACCATTTTTTATTATTCAAGTCAAGAGCCAAATGGCCGAAACAGAGGTTTTACGATGAAAAAAAGTGATTTTTATTACGATCTTCCCGAGGAGCTGATAGCTCAGCACCCGATTGAGCCGAGAGACAGCTCAAGGCTTATGCATCTCGATAAAAAAACGGGTGAGGTCGAGCATCTTCATTTTTACGATATAGTCGATCTTCTTCATGAGGGTGACTGCCTTATACTAAATGATACGAGGGTTCTCCCTGCACGTCTTTACGGCGTTAAGGAGGAGACGGGTGCCGTTGTTGAATTTCTCCTGCTCAATCAGCATGACGCTCACACATGGGAGGTCATGGCAGGACCCGGCAAGAAGGCGAAAGAGGGAGCAAAATTCACTTTCGGAGAAGGCATACTCAAAGCCGAGATAAAGGAAGTGCTTGAAAACGGAAACAGAATTGCCGAGTTCTCGTATGAGGGCAATTTCTATAACGTTCTCGACAAAATCGGTGAAATGCCGCTTCCGCATTATATAAAAGAAAAGCTTGAAAACAAGGAACGATATCAGACGGTCTATTCAAAGGAGCTTGGCTCGGCAGCCGCACCGACAGCGGGCTTGCATTTCACACCCGAGCTTTTGCGGAAAATCAAGGACAAGGGCGTAAAGATAGGTTTTGTAACTCTCCATGTCGGCATTGGCACCTTCCGTCCCGTTAAGACGGAGAACATCGAGGAGCACAAAATGCACTCCGAGCACTATATGATTCCTGCCGAAACGGCGGATATTATCAACGAGACGAAGAAGAACGGAGGCAGGGTCATCGCAGTCGGCACGACCTGCTGCCGCACGCTTGAATCCGTATGTCAGGCGAAGGGCAAGGTTTGCGAATATGACGATTGGACAAGCATTTTTATTTACCCCGGCTATGAATTTAAGTGCATTGACGGTCTTATCACTAACTTTCACCTGCCCGAAAGCACGCTAATCATGCTCGTCAGTGCATTTTGCGGCTATGAACACACGATGAACGCATATAAAATTGCCGTTGAAGAAAAATACAGATTTTTCTCGTTCGGCGATGCAATGGCTATTCTTTAAGGAGACGGAAAATGGCAGAATTCAAAATTATAAAGCAGTGCGGAGCGGCGCGTCTCGGTGAATTCAAAACGGTTCACGGAACGGTCAAAACGCCTGCCTTTCAGAATGTCGCAACCTGCGGAGCGATAAAGGGTGCGCTTGACGCATATGACCTCAAGGACATTCATGCCCAGGTTCAGCTTTGCAACACCTATCATCTCCATGTTCGCCCGGGTGATGAGCTTATTAAGGAGCTTGGCGGACTCCACCGGTTCACGGGCTGGGACGGTCCTATCCTGACCGACAGCGGCGGATTTCAGGTTTTCTCGCTTGCAAAGCTCCGTCAGATCAAGGAGGAGGGCGTAACCTTTGCCTCCCACATCGACGGCAGACGTATTTTTATGGGACCCGAAGAAAGCATGAGGATTCAGTCAAATCTCGCTTCAACAATTGCAATGGCTTTTGACGAGTGCGTTGAAAATCCCTCGACCTACGAATATGCCAAAAAGTCCTGCGAAAGGACTACAAGATGGCTTGTAAGATGCAAGGAGGAGATGGAAAGACTCAATTCCCTGCACGACACTATAAATAAAAATCAGCTTCTTTTCGGCATCAACCAGGGCTGCGTTTACGACGAGCTGAGAATCGAGCATATGCAGAGAATTGCCGAGCTTGATCTTGACGGCTATGCAATTGGCGGACTTGCCGTCGGCGAGCCGAAGGAGGATATGTACAGGATCATTTCCGCCGTTGAGCCGTATGCGCCGAAGAATAAGATTCGCTACCTTATGGGCGTAGGCACTCCCGGCAACATCATTGAGGCTGTCAGCAGGGGAGTTGACCTTTTCGACTGCGTTATGCCGTCGAGAAACGCGCGCCACGGACATCTTTTCACAATGAACGGAATAATCAATATCAACAATGCCAAGTATATGAAGGACGATACACCGATTGACCCCGAGTGTGACTGTCCGACCTGCCGCAGACATTCCAAGGCTTATATCAGACATCTTTTCAAGGCTAAGGAAATGCTTGCGATGCGTCTTTGCGTTACTCACAATCTTTATTTCTATAATACGCTGACGGAGAAAATCCGTGACGCTTTGGAGAACGGAACCTTTGAGGAATTTAAAGAAAAATACGTTGATTTGCTCGATACGAGAATTTAATTTTTAAAATTAACAGAATATACACAAATAACGCTTGCAAAAACTTACATTCTAATGTATAATACAAGCGTTATGTATAGATTAGGAGGATAACCAATGAACTATTTAACTTTATTAGCAGCTCAGGCAACCGGAAAAGGCAGCAGCTGGACGATGATTCTCATGATGGTAGCTGTTTTCGCCGTTATGTATTTTCTTATGATCAGACCTCAAAAGAAAAAGCAGAAGGAAGAGCAGGCAATGCGTGACAACCTTCAGATCGGCGACGAGATTACTACGATCGGCGGCATCGTCGGCAAGATTGTTACCGTTAAGGACGATTCTCTCATTATTGAGACGGGTGCAGACAGAAACCGTATGAAGATCACACGCTGGGCTATCAGCCAGAACAACACGGCTAACGAGAAGCTTGCGGCAGAGCGTGCAGCAGCCAAGGAGGCAGCCGAGAAGGAAAAGGCAGCCCGTATGGAAGCTAAGGGCAAGACCCCGAAGAAAAAGAATAAAGAAGAGAAATTCTAATCGAATTTAAGCTTTAACTCAAAAATCCCGACTCTAAGGAGCCGGGATTTTTTTGATGGTATGAAGGTAATTAAAAATTCAGAGGAGCAATGCTTCTGTCAAGGATTCCGTTCATCTGGGCGATTGCGACGCCGTAATTGACTATCTTGACGCCCTCTTGAACGGCATGAGCAATTCTGTATTTCATCTCTGTTTCGTTGAGCATACAGCCGCCGCAGTGAACGACGAGGGCATATTTGCTCAGATCGTCGGGAAATTCGGTGCCGGAGGTGAATTCGAAATTGAGCTTTTTGCCGGAGTATTTCCGAATCCAGTTCGGAAGCTTGACCGTGCCGATATCGTTGCACTGCCTGTGGTGCGTACATCCTTCGGAAATAAGAACCGTGTCGCCGTTCTCCAGCTTCTTGAGCTGTCTTGCGCCGTCAATGAGCTGCTTCAAATCGCCTTTGTAGCGTGCGAAAAGAATCGAGAATGAGGTAAGTCCGATATCCTCCGGAACGATTGCGGAAACCTGTTCAAAAGCCTGCGAATCTGTGATAACGAGCTTCGGCCTTTTGACGAGATTTTTAATAGTAGCGTCAAGCTCCGTCACCTGACAGCAGACTGCCGTACAGTTGTTATCAAGAAGCTCTCTGAGCACCTGCTGCTGAGGAAGAATGACTCTGCCCTTGGGCGCGGACTCGTCAATCGGGATAACGAGAATAACCGTGTCGCCCTTTTCGAGAACGTCGGCAACAATGTCCTTGCCGACCTGCTTCATCTTGCAGAATGAAGCGATTTTCTCTTTTAATTCATAAACGTTTTTGTCGTTCTTTGCGCTGACATAAATCTCATTTTTTGCCGCATTCGGCACATTTTCAAGTAAATCCGATTTATTGTAAGCGATAACAAACGGAATTTTCTTGTCCTTGAAGAAGTCTATCATCATGTTGTCGAATTTGCCGAGACCCTTAGTTGAATCGACAACCAAAACGGCAATATCTGTCTTTGTAAGCACCTGCCTTGCCTTTTGAACTCGCTTTTCGCCCAGTTCACCCTCATCGTCGATGCCCGGTGTGTCGATTATCACAACGGGTCCGAGCGGAAGAATTTCCATCGCCTTGCGAACGGGGTCGGTCGTTGTGCCCTTTACATCGGAAACGACGGCAAGCTCCTGCCCCGTAACCGCATTGACAAGGCTTGATTTACCTGCGTTTCTCATGCCGAAGAAGCTGATGTGCACCCTCTCCGCCGAAACAGTGTCATTAAGTCCCATAATATATCACCTCATAGAAAGCTGCCGCATATGGTCTCTGCTTTTTTACATGGTCATTATTAGCTTACTAAGGTTTCTAAAGAAACTAACCAAGGCTTCCCCTTGAGGGGAAGCTGGCGCGCAAGCGACTGATGAGGTGAAAAAAATAAAGTCTTATGTTATTAAATTTAAATAGATAAAACTTTGCCACCTCATCCGAGCGGCGCAATCCGCCGCCCACCTTCCCCTCAAGGGGAAGGCTGTTAAATGACATTTACAATTGAGGTTTTTTCCTTTACCTCAATAAAAAGCTATTTGCCTTATACGACAGCTAAAATTATAGTTTTTTCAACCTTAGCGTCAGTAAAGCTTTCGTTCAGGTCGTTTTTTATTCATATTTGAGCATAAACGAGCCGATTTCTCGGGTATCCTTTTCAATACCGTCAGTCGGGTTTATTATTCCGTTCTGTGATTTTTAAAATTCAAAATCAACGACCGCTCTGTCGGTAATTACCGAATGAACAAATTCCTTGACCTTGAGATGGTCGGGATGTACCTGATAGCCGTCAAGAGCAGCTTTGTCCTTGAAGATCGAATAAAGAGCAAGATCATAGCCCTTTTCGTTGAAATTGAAACCGACTTCGGCACTGATAAGCCCGTCAACCTTGCCCACAAGCGCAGTCAGACGTTTCTTCATCTCTTCCATGTTGTGCTTCTTCTGATCGTCATTTCTGACATTCCAAAAAACAATGTGCTTAATCATAGGTAAAACCTCCCGTTAGTTTTATTTTAATTATATCAAACATTTAAAAATAGTCAACAATCTACCGTGTTATTTTTGAATAAAGGCGCGTCTTTGTGTTAAAAATTATAAAAGAGTAATCAATGATTACCAAAGAAAAAGGAGGAAAATACGATGAAGAAAATCATTGCCTGTTTAACTGCCGCCGTGCTTCTGTTTACCGTTTCGGCGTGCGGCAAAAAGAATGAAACGGACATGAACAGCGCAAAGGCGGATAATACGGTTTATTTTCTCAATTTCAAGCCGGAAATTGCGGATATCTACAAGGAAATAGCTCAAAAATATGAGGCTGAAAAGGGCGTCAAGGTCAAGGTCGTCACCGCCGCCAGCAACACCTATGAGACAACGCTTAAATCGGAGATCGCAAAGTCGGACGCTCCGACGATTTTCCAGATAAACGGCCCGGTCGGATATCAGTCCTGGGCAAAATACTGTAAGGATTTGAGAGACACAAAGCTATATGACTATCTCTCAGATAAAGACCTTGCCATCAAAAACAGCGGCGGAGTTTTCGGAATCCCTTATGTTGTTGAGGGATACGGAATTATCTATAACAACGCTATCATGGAAAAATACTTTGCTCTTAAGGATAAAGCCGTGAGCATTTCAAAGGCGGAGGAAATCACAAGCTTTAAGCTTCTCAAAGAGGTTGTTGAGGACATGACAAAGCATAAGCAGGAGCTTGGCATCGACGGAGTTTTTGCTTCAACCTCGATGTCGGGCGGAGAGCAATGGCGCTGGACTACTCATCTTTTGAATATGCCGATTTATTATGAAATGAAAGACATAAGTGACGAATCGACAATATCGACAGCTTATAATGCAAAAACAATTGATTTTAAATATGCGGATAATTTCAGAAACGTTTTTGACCTTTATATCAACAATTCCACAACAGAGAAGGGACTTCTTTCGGGCAAATCGGTTGAAGATTCAATGTCCGAATTTGCGCTCGGCAAGGCGGCAATGGTTCAGAACGGCAACTGGGCGTGGGAGCAGATTTCAAAGGTCAAAGGAAATACGGTCAAGGCGGACGATATTAAGTATCTGCCGATTTATATCGGAATCGACGGCGAAGAAAAGCAGGGGCTTTGTATCGGTACGGAAAATTATCTTGCAATTAACAAAAATGTATCCGAACAAAAGCAAAAGGCTTCCGTTGAATTTCTTGAGTGGCTGTTTTCAAGTGAAACCGGCAAGGATTATGCGGTAAACAAACTTAATTTTATTTCTCCGTTCAACACCTTTAAGGAAAACGAAAGACCCGACGATCCGCTTGCAAGAGAGGTTATCAAGTGGATGGAAAAAGACAAAACAACGGTGGAATGGGTTTTCAACTCTTTCCCGAGCCAGGAGTTTAAAGACGATTTCGGAAATGCGTTGCTTGAATATGTGCAGGGCACAAAAAGCTTCGATGATGTTAAAAAAGTCACGGTCGACAGCTGGAAATCGGCAAAATCATAAATGAGGGGAGGATAATATGGCACTGAAAAAGTGGTTCCCGGTATTCGTTTTACCGACTCTTGCGGCATTCACAATTGTTTTTGCCGTGCCGTTTATCCTCGGTCTCGGCCTTTCGTTTACGGAATTCACGACCGTACTTGATGCAAAATGGGTTGCTTTTGCGAACTACGTCAAGGCTTTTTCAAATATGGATTTTATCAATGCTCTATGGTTCACCGTCAAGTTCACGGTCGTGTCGGTCATCACGATAAATCTAATTTCATTCGGGCTTGCGACGCTTTTGACAAAGGGTTTCAAGGGTACGAACATTTTCAGAACGGTCTTTTTTATGCCGAATCTTATCGGCGGAATCGTACTCGGATATATATGGCAGATGATAATAAACGGAGTTCTTCAAAATTTCGGGGTAACAATAACTTATGATGCAAAATACGGCTTTTGGGGACTCGTTTTTATGATGAACTGGCAGCTTATCGGCTACATGATGATAATTTATATCGCCGGAATTCAAAATATTCCCTCGGATTTGCAGGACGCATCAAAGGTTGACGGCGCCAACAGAATTCAGACGCTCAGACATGTTACCTTGCCGCTTGTCATGCCGTCAATTACGATTTGCCTCTTTCTGACGATTACGAATTCCTTCAAGCTGTTTGATCAGAATTTAGCACTCACGGCGGGTGCGCCCTCAAAGCAAACGGCGATGCTCGCCTTGGATATCTACAACACCTTCTACGGAAAAATCGGACGGGAAGGCATCGGTCAGGCTAAGGCGGTTATATTTTTCATCATCGTTGCGGCAATTTCGTTTGCACAGCTTATTTACACAAGGAACAAAGAGGTGGAGCAATGAACGGGATAACGGCAAAAAAAGCAGGCAGAGTTCTGCTGTATATATTCCTTATCGCAACAAGTGCGGCGTTCCTTGCACCGATAATAATCGTTCTTTATAATTCGTTCAAAGGCAAGTTTTTTATCAGCGACGACCCGTTTGCGCTTCCGAATGCCGAGACCTTTTCGGGGATTGAAAACTACATCGGAGGAATAGAGAAAACGGGCTTTCCCGCCGCTTTCGGCTGGTCGCTTTTCATAACGGTGTTCTCCGTTGCGGCAATTGTTCTTTTTACGTCCATGACGGCGTGGTACATTGTCAGAGTAAAGAATAAATTTACAAAGGCGCTTTATTATATCTTTGTTTTTTCAATGATAGTGCCGTTCCAGATGGTAATGTTCACCATGACGAAAACCGTCGCCGACCTCGGGCTTGATAAGCCGTGGGGACTCATAATCGTCTACCTCGGCTTTGGTGCGGGACTGGCGGTTTTCATGTTCTGCGGCTTTGTGAAATCCGTTCCGCTTGAGATTGAAGAAGCGGCAATGATAGACGGGTGCAGTCCGCTGCAAACGTTTTTTTACGTCGTATTTCCGATAATGAAGCCGACGGCGATAACAGTCGCAATTCTTGACGCAATGTGGATCTGGAACGACTATCTGCTCCCGTATCTTCTCATCGGCAGCGAATACAAAACCATTCCCATCGCCGTTCAGTATCTCAGAGGAGGCTACGGGTCAATTGATATGGGCGCAATGATGGCAATGCTTGTGCTTTCGATTATACCTATCGTCGTTTTCTATCTCTTGTGTCAGAAATATATTATCAAGGGCATCGTTGCAGGAGCCGTGAAAGGATAAATTATGTCAAGTATCAGTTTGAAAAATGTATATAAAATATTCGATGACGGCACAACGGCAGTCAATGATTTTTCCCTTGAAATCGCCGATAAGGAGTTCATTATTCTTGTAGGCCCGTCGGGCTGCGGCAAGTCAACAACGCTGAGAATGATAGCCGGACTGGAGGGCATAACAAAGGGTGAACTGAAAATCGGCGACCGTGTAGTGAATGATGTTGCGCCCAAGGACAGGGATATAGCAATGGTATTCCAAAGCTACGCTCTTTATCCACACATGACGGTTTATAAAAACATGGCATTCGGCCTTGAATTGAGAAAAATTCCTAAGGACGAAATTGATCGCCGAGTTCGTGAGGCGGCAAAGGTTCTCGACATTGAGCATCTTTTAAAAAGGAAGCCGAGAGCACTTTCGGGAGGCCAGCGTCAGCGCGTTGCGCTCGGCAGAGCAATGGTGCGCTCTCCGTCTGTATTTCTGCTCGATGAGCCGCTCTCTAACCTTGACGCAAAGCTGCGAACGAATATGAGAACAGAGATAAAAAAGCTTCACCGGCGCTTGGGCACTACGTTCATTTATGTTACCCATGACCAGACCGAGGCAATGACAATGGGCGATAGAATCGTAGTAATGAAGGACGGAGTAATTCAGCAGGTCGATTCGCCGCAAAATCTATATAAGCATCCGCAGAATATGTTTGTCGCAGGCTTTATCGGATCGCCGCAGATGAATTTCCTTGACGCAACCGTATTAAAGCGTGACGGAAAGCTTGTTCTTTCGCTCGCAGACAACGAGCTTGACATTACAGACCCATTCGAAAGCCGAAAGGAGATAACGGGGTATCTCGATAAACCCGTCAAGTTAGGAATCCGTCCCGAGGATGTCACGGTTGACAGCAAATTTATCAAAAATAATCCGGATAAAGTGTTGACGGCAAAGCTGGAGGTCAGCGAGCTTATGGGAAGCGAAAGCTATCTCTATCTTGATTATTCGGGTCAAAAGCTGACGGCAAGAGTAGATGCAGACTCAACAACAAACGAAACCGTCGAGCTCGGAATACTTACCGACAGACTTCATCTTTTCGATCCGAATTCAACGGTAAATATCATAAAATAATTTCGGGTGTCCGGTTAAGGGCACCCTTTTATAATAGCTTTGAGTTAATGCGGGCATCATGCACTGCGATGAATTATATGTAAGGAACATAAAATCGAATCGTTTTTTACGGTGTGCATCGTGTCTGAAAAGACAATAAAAAATAATCGAAAAAAATGCGGCAATTTAATTATAATAAAAATACTTTTATTTTCGTCAATAATGTGTTATACTAAATACTGAATTTTTATATTGAAAAGGGTAGTGAACTTATGACAACGCAAAATATTGCGGACGGTGTCCGCTTTTGCTCGGTCAAAACCGATAAATTCAAGACCTGCCGTGTGAACATCAGCTTGGCGATGCCGCTTGACAAGAGCGCTTCGGCAAGGGCGATTTTGCCGTTCATGTTTTCACGCAGATGTGCAAAATATCCTGATTTTACTTCTCTCAACCGTGTGCTTGACGGGCTTTACGGGGCTTCTGTTTCGGCAGGCATTCTCAAAAGGGGAGAGGCTCAAATTCTTTCCTTCAGTATGACTGCTATTGACGACCGCTTTGCTCTCGACGGCGATAAGGTTGCTTTTGAGTGTGCTCAGCTTCTTGCCGAAATGATTTTTGATCCTCTAACCGAGGGCAAAAGCTTTCCTGAGGATATAATCGAGCAGGAGAAGCGTCTGCTTGTTGAGACAATCGAGAACGAGCAGAATGACAAGCGCCGCTATGCCATGCTCAGATGCGAACAGCTCATGTTTGCCGATGAAGCCTACGGAATCAACCGTCTCGGCTCGGTAGACGAGGTTAAAGCGCTCACACCGGCTGATGTTTATTCCGCATGGCGTGACGTGCTCGAAAAAGCAACCGTTCAGATAACTATGGTTTCGAGCATGGATCCTCAGCCCGTGGTTGAACTTATTAAGGATAAATTTTTCGAAATCGAAAGAAATCCCGTTGAGATAAAAACTCAATTTGTTTCTGGACTTCCGAAGCCCGAATACGTTTGCGAGACAATGCCCCTCAAGCAGGGCAAGCTTGTTATGGGCTTCAGAACCGGAATGAGAGGCGAGGACGACATGATGCCTGCGATGAGGGTTGCCGTTGATATTTTCGGCGGCGGAACCTATTCAAAGCTTTTCTCAGTGGTTCGGGAAAAGATGAGCCTTTGCTATTATTGCTCGGCGGCGCTCTTTAATTCAAAGGGAATCGTAATGGTTCAAAGCGGAATTGAGGACGCAAACGAGGAAAAGGCAAAGAATGAGATAATCAATCAGCTCAGATTGACCGCAGAGGGCGAATTTTCCGACGAGGATTACTCTTCTTCAATCAAGAGCCTTACGGATACTATTCTCGGCAATTCCGACACACCGGAGGAGATAACGGCGTGGTACGCATCACAGATACTCCGCGGGGAGATGAAAACTCCCGAGGCTTATGCCGAGGAGATTAGAAATGTTAACAGGTCTGAGGTCGTCGGAGCGGCAAAGACAATAATGCTTGACACAATATTTATGCTTAAATCAAGCGGGGAGGCGGCAGAATGATGAATATTAAAGAAGTCAGGAACGAGCTCCTCAATGAAAAATACTACGATATAGACCATCCGTCGGGCTTGAAAATTCTCGTCATGCCCAAGGAGAATTATTCAAGCACATATGCGATTTTTGCAACGAAGTACGGTTCGATTGACACGATGATTCAGATGAGCGACGGATCATTTAAGGAAATTCCCGAGGGAACGGCTCATTTCCTTGAACACAAGCTTTTTGAAAGCGAGGATCTTGACGCATTTGAGCGCTTTGCCAAAACGGGCGCTTCGGCGAACGCATATACAAGCTTTGAAAGAACGGGATATCTTTTTTCCTGCTCGGCGAATTTCAAAAAGAATCTTGAAATTCTTCTCGATTTTGTCCAAAATCCGTATTTTACACAGGCTACTGTTGAAAAGGAGCAGGGAATTATCGGTCAGGAGATCGACATGTACAAGGACGCTCCCGACTGGGAGGTCATGTTCAACTGTCTTAGAACGATGTATCACAATCTGCCCGTAAGAATTGATATTGCGGGCACGCAGGAGTCGATTGCTCAGATCACGGCGAAAACGCTTTACGGCTGCTATGACAACTTCTACAATCTTCATAACATGGTTCTTGCCGTTGCAGGCAATGCCGATGTTGATGAGATAATCGAGGTTGCCGACAAGGTGCTCAAGCCTGTTGAAGGCAAAATGGCTCAGCGTAAGGTCATCGACGAACCGGAAGAGGTCATTGACAGCTATATTGAAGAAAAGCTCTCGGTTGCAACGCCCCAGTTCATGTTCGGCTTCAAGGAGAGCTGGGATACTCCCGAGCGCACGACTAAGGAGGAAATTTCTATGGAAATTCTCCTCGATATGATTTCCGGTCAGTCTTCGGAGCTTTATAAGAGACTTTTTGACGGCAAGCTTATAAATAACAGCTTCGGCTTTGAATATTTTACCGGCTTCGGCTATTCGTGCGTGCTTTTCGCAGGTGAAAGTAATGATCCGAAAAAGGTTGCCGAGGAGATAGTCGGGGAAATCGGAAGATTCAGAGAGACCGGCTTTGACAAAACGGCCTTTGAAAGAACAAAGAAGAAGCTTTACGGCAGAATGATAATGGGCATGAACGACATTGAGGGTCTTGCGAATAACATGGCTGTTTCATACTTTGCCGGCGAAGATGTTTTCACCGATTTTGAAATTTTTAAAACCGTTACGCTTGATGACGTTAATGATATCTTTAAAAAGACGCTTGACGAAAACCGCAGCGTTCTTTCCGTAATAAATCCCAACTGATCGGAGTTGATACTATGGACACTACAACAGTGTATTTTAACGGCATAGAGCATGGATTTGAGGTCTCCTCGATCCTTGCTCAATTCTCCCTTTTCGGCCACGATATCACAATCCGCTGGTACGGAGCGATAATTGCCTTCGGATTTTTGCTTGCAGTGCTTTTCGGCGGCAGAATGGCTTACAAATGGAAAATGAGCATTGATAAGATGCTCGATGTGCTTATTTATTCGACAATTTTCGGAATTCTCGGTGCAAGGCTTTATTATTGCATCTTTGAATGGGACAGGTACAAGGATAATCCTATTGAGATCCTTTACATTTGGAACGGCGGACTTGCGATTTACGGCGGTATAATCGGCGGTATAATCGCAGCGTTCATTGTTTGCCGAGTGCGCAAGATGAATTTCTGGAATCTTATGGATATTGCGTCCATGAGCCTTTTGATAGGTCAGGGAATAGGTCGTTGGGGCAATTTCGCCAACCAAGAGGCATTCGGCACAAACACGGATATGCCATGGGGCATGTGGAGCGAAAAAATTGCCCGTTACATAACGGAGAATTCATACAAGCTCAGCGCAAACGGAATCACAATGGATCCGGAAAGGGCTGTTCACCCGACCTTCCTTTATGAATCGGTTTGGTGCTTGCTCGGATTTGTCGTGCTCTATATCATCACGAGAAAGGCAAGAAAATTCAGCGGACAGATTTTCCTTACCTACGGCGTATGGTACGGTGCCGAAAGAGCGGTGGTTGAAGGTTTCAGAACGGACAGCCTTTATATCACAGGTACAACGATCAGAGTTTCACAGGTGCTTTCGGCCGTGCTTGCGGTTGTCTGCCTTGTTATTCTTATCTGTCTGCTTGTCAAGTACAAGAAACATCCAAAGCCGATTGACGGCGTAGATTATTTCCTTGAGGACGAGCTGAAAAAGCAGGCGGAGGAAAAGGAAAGCAAAGAGGAAGAGAAAGAAGCGGAGGTCAGTGATGTACAAGATAATCAGCGGTAAAGAAATTTCACTTGCGGTCAAAGAAAGAGTTGCCGCACAGGTGAGTGAAATGAAAAAGGACGGCATTGAGCCTTGCCTCGCAGTTATACTCGTCGGCGACGATCCGGCTTCGAGAGTATATGTAAACAACAAGAAAAAAGCTTGCGAATTCTGCGGAATCCGTTCGCTTGAATATCTTCTTCCCGCCGATGCAACGCAGGAGGAGCTTAATTCGCTCGTTGAAAAGCTCAATAATGACAACAGCGTGAATGGCATACTCTGTCAGCTTCCACTGCCAAAGCAACTCAATGAAAAAGAGGTACTCAATCTAATCAAGCCCGAAAAGGACGTCGACGCCTTTCATCCCGAAAACGTAGGGCATATCATGATAGGTGACTACAGCTTCCTTCCGTGCACACCTGCCGGAATTATGGAAATGTTAAAGTATGAAAATATCAGCCTTGACGGCAAGCACTGCGTCATAATCGGCAGGAGCAACATTGTTGGCAAGCCTATGGCGATGCTCATGCTTAAAGAGAATGCAACCGTAACGGTCTGCCATTCGCACACGAAAAATCTTAAAGAACTCGTTTCACAGGCGGACGTTGTTGTTGCCGCAGTCGGCAGAGCAGGATTTGTCACGGCTGACATGATAAAGGAAGGCGCAATTATTATTGATGTCGGCATAAACCGCGGCGAGGACGGCAAGCTCTGCGGCGATGTTGACTTTGAAGCGTGCAAAGAAAAGGCGAGCTATATTACGCCTGTTCCGGGCGGAGTCGGCCCAATGACGATTGCGACGCTCATGCAAAACACAATAACTGCGGCTAAAATTCAGAAAGGATGATAGATATGAAAAATAAGAAGCTTTACAGAAGCACAAACAACAAAATGCTCAGCGGCGTATGTGCCGGATTTGCCGATTTTATCGGAATCGACCCGACGATCGTAAGAGTTATTTATGCTCTTGTGTCGTTCTTCACGGGCGGCTTCCCGGGAGTCATAGTTTACATCATACTTGCAATCATCATTCCCGAGGATAACGGAATGATTGATACCGACGCAACAAATCACGAATACCGTGACGAGGAAGAAAAGTAAGCTATCGGAGAGTGAACGGCTTGAAACAGCTTATCGTAAAAATAATAGATATTCTTGTTAAGACGTGGCTGAAAATCAAAGATGCGTTTTGGCGTATAAAGGACTTTTTTTACCGAAAATTTACAAAAGTTCCGCATGTTGCTTCGGTTGATGACACAATTGATGAAATTGTAAATAATAAAAGGTCAATTGCCCGTTTCGGCGACGGCGAAATCAAGCTTGCGGCCGGAAAGGATATCTCGTTTCAGGATAATTCAAAAAAAATAAGAGACAAAATGCGAGAGGTTCTGTCGAGCGACGTTGACGGTCTTATGATAGGAATTGCCGATATCTTTGAGAACAAAGAAAGATACGACGATGTGACAAACGGTCATTGGAAAAAGCATCTTGCCCGATTCAGAGGCGTTTGGTATAAGTACCTTATCAAGGGCAAGAAATATTATAACGCTTCCATGACACGTCAGTATATCGGCTTGCGGCACAAGGAGGAAAGCAGCGAGATCTTTGAGCATATCAAGAAGATATGGGACGGCAGAGACGTTGTGATAGTCGAGGGCGAAATGAGCCGTCTCGGCGTCGGTAACGATCTGCTCGACAACGCAAAATCTATAAAGCGTATTCTCGGCCCGTCAAGGCAGGCGTTTTCAAAGTATGACGAAATTCTTGATGAGGCAAAAAAGCTCGATAAAGACGTACTCATTCTTTTGGCTCTCGGCCCGGCGGCAACCTGCCTTGCCTATGATTTGCATAAGCTCGGCTATCAGGCGGTAGATATCGGTCATGTTGATGTTGAATATGAGTGGTATCGCATGAAAGCGAAGAAAAAGGTTCCCGTCAGGAACAAAATGGTGCATGAAGCGTACAGTTCGGATCTCGGCGAGCTTCACGACAGCGAATACGAAAGTCAGATTATCGCAAAAATAGTTTAATGCAATTATCGCACACATTTGCTTAATAAAACATAAAAGTCGCTTGTTTTTTGCAGGTGGCTTTTGTTATAGGACGTGTAAAGAATTTCAAACAGTAATTATATCCTGTTTAATTTCACGGCATGTTAAAATTTTGTCGAAATTGACGTTTAAATGCTTGACAACGAAGCGTGAAATGACCTATAATAAAATAGACATTGAGTGACCGAAGCTTGGATTGAAGCGCTGCGTACTGTGCTTTAATCGACGGTTGCTTAAAGAGTTATTTATTTATAAATTGGGAGGATTATGATGAGCAAAAAAACCGTATTTTTGACCGGTGCATCAGGTAATATGGGATATGCCGGTTTTAAGGAGATTTATAAGAGAAAGGATAAGTACAACCTTGTTCTTCTCCTCAGAGGAAGCGAAAAGAATCGCATTAAGTTCAAGGACTACGAGAACGATCCTGCCGTCAAAATTGTTTGGGGCGACCTTACAAATTACGATGATGTTCGCAAGTGTGTAACAGGCTCGGACATCGTTCTTCACGTCGGCGGAATGGTTTCTCCGGCTGCCGACTATTTCCCGAAGAGAACAATAAAGACCAATACGACTGCTATGCAGTACATCGTTGACGCCGTTAAGGCTCAGCCCGATCCGGACGCAATCAAGGTCGTTTACATAGGCACGGTTGCAGAGACCGGCGACCGTAATCCGCCCATCCATTGGGGCAGAACGGGTGACCCGATTAAAATCAGCATCTACGATCACTATGCCGTAAGCAAGGTTAGAGCCGAGCATATTATCGCAGAGTCGGGACTCAAGTATTGGGTATCGCTTCGTCAGTCGGGTATCCTTTATCCGGGTATCCTCAAGAACATTGACCCGATAATGTTCCACGTTCCCATCAACGGCGTTCTTGAGTGGGCAACTATCGAGGATTCGGGACTTCTTCTTGCAAATGTCTGCGAGGATTCCGTTCCCGAGGATTTCTGGAGAAAGTTCTATAACATCGGTTCGGGCGAGCAGTACCGCATCACAAACTTTGAGTTTGAGGAGTATCTTCTCGGCGCAATCGGCATGGGTTCACCGAAGAAGCTCTTTGCACCGAACTGGTTCATTCTCAAAAACTTCCACGGTCAGTATTATGCCGACTCCGACAAGCTTGAGAATTACCTCCACTTCAGACACAATGTTCCCATCAAGAAGTATTTTGACGATATGTCAAAGACCTTGCCGAAGTTCTACAAGCTCTCTAAGCTTGCTCCCGGCGGACTTGTTAAGAAGTTCCTTATGGAGGGCCTTGCAAATAAGGAAGTATTCGGTACAATGAACTGGATCAAGAACAGAGTCCCCGAGCGTATCAGCGCATATTACGGCTCATATGAGGATTGGAAGAACATCCCCAAGACATGGGATAAGTTTGAGATAAAGAAGGCCTCCATGACTCCGACATATCTTGACCACGGCTATGACGAGACAAAGCCGCAGTCCGAGCTTGACCTTGACGATATGAAGAAGGCTGCGGAGTTCAGGGGCGGCAAGTGCCTGAGTGAGAGCATGACAAAGGGCGACCTTTTCACACCGCTCAAGTGGCAGTGTGCATTCGGTCATACATTTGAGATGACGCCGAACCTTGTTCTCAACGGCGGTCACTGGTGCCCGGAGTGCGATCCGATTCCGTGGAATTACGACGAAATTGCAAAGAAGAATCCGTTCTTCGCTCAGGTTTGGTATCCGAACCACACCAAGGACGAGCACAACGTTTACGGCATGGATATCTTCAAGGATTTCGGTGAGAAATAAGTATTAAAAAATACAGGAGTGATATATATGAAAAAAACAGTAGTTACATGCATTACGGCCTTTCTCTGCGTTGTTGCAGTCTGCGTTTCATCTGTTCTCGGAACAAATAAACTTGCCGACGCAAAGGTTGAGGCGGCAAAATATGCTCCGGCATCATCAGCTTCAAACGGCAGCGGCGGTTCGAACGGAAGCAACGGTTCGGGTGACGTTACACCGGGCGATTCTTCTGTTACACCGGAGACTCCGACAGACCCGGCAACAGGCGAGCCCGACAGCACGGCCGCAGACGCAAATAACGGCGGTTCGGCAACACCGAGCGCAGGCGGAAATACAGGCGGCAGCGCTTCGGCAAACAAGCCTGCATCTTCAAAGCCCTCAACTCAGGCTGAAATTCTTAGCTATTTCAACACATCGGTTAATAAGGTTAAGACAAGCTCTAAGGGCGGCGTAAAGAACTACGAGAAGAATTCTCAGGCGGGTACATTTACTCTTAAGGGTATGCTTAAGAGCTTTTCGGGAGTTATCAATTCACTCGTTAAGAAGAACATGGGCGAGAAAAAGGGCGACACAAACCGCAAGCTTACAAAGGCTGATATGAAGGCTTTGTTCCCTGTTGAAAACGAAAACTGGTCGTCAAAGCTTACAACAGCTAACATTTCAAGTGCAACTCTCGCCGAGAAGAACGGCAAGTATGTTATAACGATCCATGTTAAGCCGGACGCAGCCTCAACCAATCCGACTCACGGAGCAGGAAACCACGGTAAGGCGTTCAATATCGTTCAGGTTTCAACGATTCTTGACAACGCAGGCCCGCTCAAGTCAACGCTTGACGGCAACGTTAAAATAGCATATCGCAACGGTAAAATCGTAGCAACGATTGACCCTAAGACGGGAAATGTTACGCATATCAACTATTACTATGTGTGGGAGCTTGACGTAACTGTTGCAGGCAACAATGTCAACGCGCCGTTCGGCATTGAGTCGGATTTCACAATCAACTGGTAAATTCAGAAAGGATAACGGGGCATCGGAAACGGTGCCCTATAGGTGAATATTATGAAAGTGTTTATGATTGGCGGCACCGGTCTTCTCGGCTCGGCAGCCGCTGCAGAGTTCATTAAAAGAGGTCATTCCGTAAAATCAGTTGCCCTTCCTCCGCTTCCCGAGGGAGCACCGATCCCCGAGGAGATGGAGCTTGTTTTCGGCAACTATCTTGAGCTTTCCGATGATGAGCTTGTTGGAATGATGACAGGCTGCGACTGCTTCGTATTTGCAGCGGGCGTTGACGAGAGAGTTGAATTCCCGGCACCTGTTTATGAGGCATACAGAAAGTACAATATCGAGCCTGTAAGACATCTTCTTACAATCGCAAAGCAGGTCGGCATAAAAAAGAGTGTTATCCTCGGCTCTTACTTTGCTTATTTCGCAAAGGAATTCCCGGAGATGGAGCTTACAAAGAAGCATCACTATATAAGAAGCCGTATCGAGCAGGAGGAGGTTGCTCTTTCATTTGCAAAGGACGGCGAGATGGATGTTGCCGTGCTTGAGCTTCCGTATATCTTCGGCACTCAGCCGGGCAGAAAGCCTGTTTGGGTAATTCTTATTGAGCAGCTTACAAACATGGGCAAGACAACAATGTATCCTAAGGGCGGCACAGCTATGGTTACCGTTCGTCAGGTTGGCGAAGCTATCGTAGGAGCAGCCGAGAAGAATGTCGGCGGCAATGCATATCCGATAGGATATTATAACCTCACATGGGACGAGTTCCTTCGCATCGTTCACAGGGCTATGGGTCAGCCGAACAGAAAGATAATTCATATAGCAAAGTGGATGTTCAAGGCATTCGGCGTTTACATGATGAACGAGTACAAAAAGCGCAATGTCGAGTCTGGCATCAATGCGGTTTATCTTGCTGATATCATGTGCATGAACACATTTATCAATAAAAAATGGAGCGTTTCTCTCGGCGTTCAGGAGGACGATATAGAATCAGCTATCTTTGATTCCGTTAAGCTTTCCGTTGATGCCTTTACAGGAAAGCAGAAGCTTCTTGAAATGAAGGGAGAATAAGTCATGGAAAAAATAAGTCTTATCACGGGTGCAACGGGTCATATCGGCTATGCGCTTTTGAAGGAGCTTGTTGACAGCGGCGAAAAGGTGCGTATTCTTATCCGTAAAGATGTTCCCGTATTTGACGGCATTGACTGCGAAAAGGTCTACGGTGACGTTACCGATTCCGAATCGCTTGACAAGGCTTTTGAGGGCGTTGACGTTGTTTATCATCTTGCCGGAGTTATTGATATCAACCCCGGCATGGAGGATCTCACGTGGAGAGTTAACGTCAACGGCACAAAGAACGTAGTAAGAGCCTGTCAGAGATGCAATGTCCGCAGACTTGTTTACGCTTCGAGTGTTGATGCTTTTCCGCCGCTTCCCGACAATCAGGTAATGACGGAGCTTGATCATTTCAGCCCGAAAAATCTCGACGGAACATACGCAAAGACTAAGGCTATTGCAACTCAGTTCGTTCTCAATAACGTTCACGAGGGCAATATCGACGCTGTCGTTGTTCATCCGGGTGCATGTATCGGCCCTTATGACTTCAAGGTTTCAAATGTCGGCGAAATGGTTCGTATGTTTATCAAAGGCAGTTTTCCGGTATCGCTCAGCTTCGGCGCATACAACTTTGTTGACGTTCGTGACGTTGCGAAGGGAATGCACGCTGCTGCCGAGAAAGGCAAGGCCGGCGACTGCTACATTCTTTGCGGCGAGATGATCTCGACCGACGGCTTTATCAAGGCAGTTGCTAAGGCCTGCGGCAAGAAAGCGCCGTCATTAAAAATGTCCTATGGAATGGTAAGACCGTTTGCTCCGCTTATGGAGAAATATTATTCCTTCACCAAGACAACGCCGCTTTTCACCCGTTATTCGATCAGAAAGCTTATGTCTAATTGCAATTTCTCGATTGAGAAGGCAAGAAAAGAATTGGGATATGAACCGATGAGCGTTCAACAGTCGGTTGACGACATGGTAAAATGGATTAAAGAAAACGAAAAATAATTCTTACAGCGGCTTCTTCGGAGGCCGCAGCTTTTTGTTTATATATGTTGAAATTATACTGTTATTGTGATATAATCCTATTTAAGTGTAATCGCATTGCAAAAGATTTCAATGTTGACCTGCACTGAATTGCTCTTATTTATTATTTAAAAAAGGTAATAAGGAGAAACGACATGAAAAAATTTGACGCCCCATCTGTGAGAGAGCTGCTTGACACCGGTGCCGAGAAATTCGGCGACGCAACGTTCATCAAGTTCATCAGAGATGGAAAAATCGAAGAAAGAAGCTTTAAAAAAGTGAGAAGCGACAGCCTTGCGGTATGCCGCTGGATCCGCAGTCTTTCCGATAAGAGAATGCACATTGCGATCATCGGAAAATCAAATTACGAGTACATAACCTGCCTTTCGGGTATTCTTATCAGCGGCAATGTTGCCGTTCCGTTCGCTCCGGATATCTCCGTTGAGGAGGCGGCAGAGCTTTTCAAGCGTGCCGATATCGAGATGCTTTTGTATGAAGACGAGTTTACCGAGAACGCAGAAAAGCTAAAGGAGCTTTGCCCGTTCCTCAGGTTCTCCGTCAATCTCGGCAACGGTGAAGAATTTGACAAAATTTATACCGATTATTCCGAGAACTCGGAGTATGCGGCGCTTTCTGATATTACGGTTGATAAAAATGCCTGCTGCGTTATCATTTTTACATCCGGCACAACGGGCATAAAGAAGGGCGTTGAGCTTTCGACTCTTGCCCTTGTCGGAAATATCATGTATCACGACTATTGCACAGATATTTTCCTTCCGAACGATGTTTCGCTTTCGGTTCTTCCGATGTATCACATTTATTGCTTCTCGGGAGACTATATAAAAAATCTTAAGGACGGCTTGCAGGTTTGCTTGAACGGTTCGATGATGGATTTGATCAAAAATCTCAAAATCTTTGAGCCGAAGGTCGTTCGTGTCGTTCCTATGATCGCTCAGTCTCTTTTGCAGCGAGTCAAGGTTATTCTTGCAAAAGAACCCGAGACAAGCGTTAAGGACGCGGTCGCTCAGGTGTTCGGCAGAAACATCAAGTGGCTTATTTCCGGCGGCGCTTATCTTAACCCGGAGCTTATTGACGAATACGAGAAGCTCGGAATTTTCCTGCGTCAGGGCTACGGCATGACCGAGGCAGGATGCAGAATTTCCGTTCCCGATAACACGGCTTCGAGGGAGTCTGTCGGACGTGTTACGGACGTTTGCACGGTTCGTATTCAGAACGGTGAAATTCAGGTAAACACACCGACGGTTATGCTCGGATACTACAAAATGCCCGAAGAAACAAAAGAGATGTTCACAGAGGACGGCTGGCTTAAAACAGGAGATATCGGAGAGCTTACCGAGGATAATCAGCTTTTTATTACCGGCAGAGTTAAGAATCTTATTATTCTCTCAAACGGTGAAAATGTTTCTCCGGAAGCGATTGAAAAGAAATTTGCCGACAATCAGCTTGTCAGCGAGGTTCTCGTTTACGACGAAAAAGACAGAATCATTGCCGAAATTTACCCTGACTATGAATACGCAAAGCTTGAGGGCATTGACGATATTCAGGGTGAGCTTGAAAAGGCGGTTGACAGAATGAACAAAACCGCGAAGGCGGCTCATATCATTTCCGAAGTAAGAGTCCGCACCGAGCCGCTTGAGAAAACGGGCAGCGGCAAAATCAAGAGAAAAGCAACCGTATTATAATTTTTTAAGGAGGCATTTATGAATTCTGTAAACAAGCCTGTATATCCGCTCATTCCGCCGCAGGAAATGATTCAGTTTATGCTTAAATACAGCTTTTTTCATAAGCAGGTCACGCAGATTCCGGATTCGATAATCGTATCACAGAAGATTGATTTTGACGTTATGACCGAGGCGTTCAATATTGAAATTGAGCGCAATGACTGTCTGAGACTTGTTTTCTTCAAACAGAACGGCAATATAATGCAGTATTTCCGTGATCCTTACAGGATAGGAAGCGTTCCCGTATATAATTTCAAATCCGACGAGGAACGTGAAAAGGTGCTCACGGCAGATGCACAGAAACCGATCAAAATGCTCAAGGGTGAAATCTTCAGACTGAAATATTTCACAACGTATGACGGCAGATACGGCGTATATATCAATATTCACCATCTCGTTATGGACAATGCTGCGGTTTTCGCATTCTTTAACGACCTTTTTGCCGTGTATGACCATCTCAAAAACGGCAAGCCGATGCCGAAACCTCTCGGAAGCTATGAGGACAGAATAAAGCGAGAGCTTGCTTATGTTGAGGATAAGTCCAATCTCGAAAAGGAGAAGGAGGCATATACCGAATACATAACGAGAAACGGCGAACCGGTCTATCTCGGCGTTGAGGGACCCAAGCTTCTTGAGGCGGAGCGCAAAAAGAAGAAGGATCCGAGTATCAATGCGCCGTCGCTCTTTGACCCGATTCATGATAAGGCGGAGCTTACAAAGACAACCTTTTCTCCCGAGCTTAGCGAAAAGTTCTTCGCTTTCTGCGAGAATAACAATGTCAGCCCCGAGTGCCTGGTTCAGCTCGCTTTGAGAATGCACCTTTCAAAAATCAACAACGGTCATCTTGATACATATTTTATTTGCCTTTGCACAAGGCGTCGCACACTCATCGAAAAGCGTTCGGGCGGAACGGTTACCGCTCCGCTGCCGTGGAGAGTTCATCTTGAAGAGGACGATACCTTTATGTCAGCACTCGACAAAATGGCTGACGCTCAGGTATGGGCGTTCAGACACATGGACTATCCTTATCTTGAGTATCGCGACCTCCAGCGTGAGTTGTTCAATTATTCTGCTGCTGCCGGATCGTCAACTATGATGTTCTCCTGGATGCCGATAAATGAGAAGTCGATAAACGGCTGGGAATATGAGTATGTCGGCTACTGTCTCGGACGCTATATAATGGTGCTTTACACCTTCGCTATGAAGGACGCACACAGCGGCTGTCTGAAAATAAGCTGCTTACACAGGACGAAGTTCGTCAGCGTTGAGGATATCAAGGCACTTCAGAATGGCACGAAAAAGGCACTTGAAATCGGTCTTGAAAATCCCAACATCAGCGTTAAAGAATTGCTTGAAAAAATGTAAGAGAGGGCTATTGAAATGCTTGAAACATTCAGAAATATAATTTGCAACTATATTGACATTGCTCCCGAGGATATCACGGAGGATTCAAAGCTTCGTTCGGATATCGAGCTCAACTCCTTCGATATGGTAAATGTTGCGGTTGACCTTGAAAATCAGTATGGAGTAAAAATTGACAGTAAGAAATTCGGCGGATTGAAAACCGTCGGCGATTTGATGAGTTATATCGAGTCAATTAAATAAAACCAAAGCTGTGATGAAATTTTGTTTTTCATCACAGCTTTTTATTATATTAGCTTTTTATCTCCAGATGAACCAGATAAGTATATATCCTGTCAGCACGGCGGCGAGGGTGAAGGGAACGCCGTATTTCATAAAGGTTGTTGCCTTGACCTCATATCCCTCTTTCTTGAGGATTCCGATGCCGGCGATATTTGCGCTTGCGCCGATCGGGGTGAGATTTCCGCCGAGCGTTGCGCCGCAAAGCAGACCGTAGTAAAGGAGCTTCGGCTCCATACCCATGTCGGCGGCGATAACGGGCACGATTGTGAGCATTGTCGCCGTGTAGGGAATATTGTCGATAAACGCCGAGAGTATAACGGAAATCCAAACGATAATCGTGTAAATGATGAATTCGGAGCCGGAGCCGAGTTTTGCGATTCCGTTTCCGATGACGTCAATAACGCCTGCACTCTTGATTCCGCCGATTACGATGAAAAGACCTGTGAGCAGGGCAATTGTATAGTAGTCGATCTCCTTAAAGGTGTCCTTGACGATTTTATAATTCTTGTTGAAGAAAACCTCACGGATAATGCCGATTATAAAGAAACCGATGCAGATGAGACCGTTGGTGATATCGGGCTTGTAGAACTGACCCTCGGCTGCGCCGTCCTTGTAGGGGATGAACGAAGCGGCAATGAGAAGCACGATTGTTCCGACGAGGAGAAATGTCGGGAATTTATCCTCAACCTTTGTTCTTGCGTTGAATTCAATCTTCGCATTGTCCTTGCGGAACATAAAAAGAATAATGAGTGCGCTGACGATTGCTCCTGCCTCAACGACCCAGAACATACCTGGCTTTCCGCTGTCAACGAAGAAGTCCGAGAAGTCGAGGTTAGCCGATTTTGCGAGAAGAATCGAAGTTGTGTCGCCGACGAGCGTTGCCGCACCCTGGAGATTCGAGGATACCGCAATGCAAATGATTGACGGAACGGGGGAGATGTTGACCTTTTTGCAGAAGGCGATGGCAACCGGCGCAATCATGAGCACCGTCGCAACATTGTCAACGAATGCAGAAACAATACCTGCGAAAAGCGAAAGACAAACGATCGCCCACTTGACGTTTGGCATTTTTGAGATGAGAATGTCGGACATGAGCTGCGGCATCTTCGACTCGATGAAAAGATAAACCGTTCCCATTGTTCCGGCTATCATCATCAGTACGTTCCAGTCGATTTCTCCGAGAGCCTGTGCGACGCCGTAGGAATAAGTTGACTCGCCGACGTTGAAGAATCCGCTGCCGAAAAGGTCGGGTGAAGCTGAGGCGATAGTGCCGAGAGTGATGAAAATAAGCGCAGAGCCTATCGCAACGTATGGCCTGATCTTCTGAAAAGCCATCATCAGTATGTAGGTGGCGGCGAACAGAATCAAGGCTGTGATCGTGATTGGGTTCATGGTTTGACACTCCTAAAATTATTTCGGGCGGAATCCAAGGGCAAACGGCTTTGCAAAAAAATAAGGCAGAATCTCTACGGATCCTGCCTGAAAAGACCAAAGCTTAATTAGGTCAATATAACCCGAAACAAATAGAACATAATGTTCTATGACAGACTCCACCACTTGCTGCCGAATATCTTCGGCTCAATCGGGTTACCGTATGATTATAACATATTTATGCGGCAAGTCAAGCAAAATGAATAGATTTTAAGACTTATTTTATGGTTTTAATTGATAAAATATTTTCAAATTCAATTTCGCTTCTGTCGCTCAAAATAAGACTGTGTCCGATTTCGTCAATTCTCCTGACCGTGCACGGAACGGTGATGATTGCTCCGCCGTCCTTTCTGCCGTCGGGACGGAAAAAGGTCAGCTCAACAGCCGTTTCCTTTTGCGGGTTATCCCTTATTTCGAGAAGAATACGGTTGATTTTTTCCTTCTCGGCTTCCTCAAGCTCGGGCTTGGTGTCCGTCAGCCTTGCCGTTTCCTCCATCTCGTCATCAAGTCCGACTAATGCGGCAAATGGGGCAAACTGCGCAGCCCGTGCCGAGCGTGTCATCTGCGGTCTTTTGGTCGAAACACGGTGGGGGAGGTTGATTATATCGTCGTATTTTCCGCTCATGCCTTATGACCTCCGATTTGTCGGTTCCTTTCAAGCGCCGTTGCGCCCTCCTTGAGGTTCATGCCCTTTATTATTGAGTTCTTGCCGTATTTACTCTTGATTTTGAGAATTGCTTTTTGCATATCCTTCTCTTTCTTCAGCTCGTTTTCTTCGGCTTCCTGCTTCCCTGTGTCGGAAAAAAGGTTAAGCTGGATGTATTCGCGTTCTTCTTCGGCGTCGTTTTCGGTTATAATATGATTGGCGACGATGTACATTCGGCGCACGAGCAGATCTTTATCAACGATTCTGTCAAAAAGTTTCATCGTCGTTTCGCAAATAAGCTTCGTCGAGGAAGTGTAGCGCCCGATATTTTCGCTTGAATGGGCAGTCTTTGGAATTTTTCTGCCATAGCGATCGGTTTCAACCGCACCGGAGTAGCTTTTTTTCAGGCTTTCAATGTCATAGCCGACAGTCAGAACAATCTGATCGGTAACAATCCTTTTTGAAACAAGCTCTAAGGACAGCAGGTCTGCCATTTCTTTCAGCACAAGCCTTGCTTTTGAAAACTCATACGGTTCCTGAAGCACTTGACCCGAGCTGAGACTGCTGCTCTCGGGGCGATAGGACTTGATGTCGGAAATCTCGGTCGGCTCCCAGCCCCATGCGTGGTCTATAAGAAGTTCGGCGTTGACTCCGAAAAGCTTATAAAGCAAATCCTCGTTATAATAATCGCTCTCCCTGCCGACCGAACAGCGGGCGACGTCGCCCATGGTGTACATGCCGTGCTCCTCAAGCTTTTTTGAAATTCCTCTGCCGACACGCCAAAAATCAGTCAGCGGACGGTGATCCCAGAGTATTCTGCGGTAGCTCATCTCGTCAAGCTCGGCTATTCGGACGCCGTTTTTGTCGGGCACGCAGTGTTTTGCATAGATATCCATTGCGATTTTGCAAAGATAAAGGTTCGTTCCTATGCCTGCCGTGGCGGTTATGCCTGTTGTTTCAAGCACGTCAAGCACCATTTTCATCGCAAGCTCACGCGGCGTCATGCCATAGGTTTTGAGATAATCCGTTGCGTCAATGAAAACCTCGTCGATCGAATAAACGTGGATATCCTCGGGAGCAATATATTTCAGATAGACATTATATATCCGGGTGCTGACCTCCATGTAATGCGCCATTCGAGGCGGTGCGGTGATGAATGTCAGCTCGGCAGACGGGTCTTTAATAAGCTCGGAATGAAAATACGATTCATGGCTGAAGCTATGCCCGGGAGCCTTGTATTTGCGTTGGACGTTGACTTCGCGCACCTTTTGAATTGCCTCAAAAAGTCTCGCCCTGCCGGGGATCCCATAGAATTTGAGGGACGGGGAGACGGCAAGACAGATGGTTTTCTCCGTCCTCGTCGGGTCGGCGACAACAAGGTTTGTGTCCAAAGGGTCAAGACCCCTGTCGACACATTCGACAGAAGCATAGAACGATTTAAGGTCTATTGCAATATATGCCTTGTTCGCCAACGACGGCACCTCCGGATATGGATTTTAGATGTTGACAAATTATATAAGCGGTATTTGATGCTTATCTCATCTAAAAGCTGATATCTACATTATACCCCGAACAAACGTTCAGGTCAATATGGTTTTTCAAAATTATTGTGATAAAATTTTAACAATATCGCGAGCGCAATGTCACAATGCACAAAAAGATATTTGTTATGTTGTGTATTTTGTCGTATAAAATCTTGACAATACGGGACAGAATAATTATAATATTGTTGTATTTACATACCAAAAGAAAGGGTGATACACATGAATGAATATATTGAAAGAGTTCTCGCTTCCGTAAGAGAAAAGAATGCGTCCGAGCCTGAGTTTGTTCAGACAGTCGAGGAGGTTTTCAAGTCGATTGCGCCGGTAGTTGAAAGACATCCGGAATACGAGAAAAACGGACTTCTCGAAAGACTTGTTGAGCCTGAGCGTATGTTTTCGTTCCGTATTGCATGGGTTGACGATAACGGCAAGGTGCAGGTGAACAAGGGCTATCGCTGTCAGTTCAACGGCTCTATCGGACCATACAAGGGAGGACTTCGCTTCCATCCGAGCGTTTATTCCGGAATCGTTAAGTTCCTCGGTTTTGAGCAGATTTTTAAGAACAGCCTTACCGGACTTCCTATCGGCGGCGCAAAGGGCGGTTCTGATTTTAATCCCAACGGCAAGTCGGACGGGGAGATCATGCGTTTCTGTCAGGCATTTATGAACAATCTTTACAGATTTATCGGTCCGGATATTGACGTTCCGGCAGGAGATATAGGCGTCGGCGGACGTGAGATCGGCTATCTTTACGGTCAGTACAGACACATCAAGGGCGTTTTCGAGAACGGCGTTCTCACCGGTAAGGGTCAGAGCTACGGCGGTTCAAACATTCGTCCCGAGGCAACGGGCTACGGTGCAGTTTACTATGCCGAGGAGGTTCTCGCACACTTCGGCGAGAAGATCGAGGGCAAGACAATTGCTATCTCGGGCTTCGGCAATGTTGCTTGGGGCGTTGCCAAGAAGGCGGCTCAGCTCGGCGCAAGGGTTGTTACAATTTCGGGTCCCGACGGTTATGTTTATGATAAAGACGGTGTATCAACGGACGAGAAGATCGCGTATCTCCTTGAAATGAGAGCACACGGCACGGGCAAGGTCAAGGATTATGCTGACAAGTTCGGCGCAGAATATTTTCCGGGCGAGAAGCCGTGGGGAGTTAAGGCAGATATCGTAATGCCTTGCGCAACTCAGAACGAGGTTGACCTTGAAGAGGCAATGAAGATAATCAAGAACGGCACAAAGTATTACGTTGAGGTTTCAAATATGCCGACAACGAACGACGCTCTTGAATATCTCCAGGAGAACGCAGTCGTTGCTCCGTCAAAGGCGGTTAACGCCGGCGGTGTTGCGGTTTCCGCTCTTGAAATGAGCCAGGACTCAATGCGTTACAGCTGGTCTGCCGAAGAGGTTGACGAGAAGCTCAGAGAGATCATGAAGAACATCTACAACAATTCGGTTACTGCCGCCGAGGAATACGGCTGCGGCTATAATCTTGTTGCAGGCGCAAATATTGCAGGCTTCCTTAAGGTTGCCGACGCAATGATGCAGCAGGGTATATTCTGATATAAAAATTTTTGCGGGGCGGATTTTTTCGCCCCCATTTTTTATGCGTAAAGGTTCGGCAAAGGCACAATTCGTAGGGTGCGATGACCACATCCAAGTTCAGAAGAAAACAAAAGCGTACGGCTGTTGAACGTCCCTGCGAAAAGACGGATTTTTAATATGAAAATTAACTTTTTCAACTTTCCGTCTTGTTTCTCTTTAACCCCACCGGCTCTACGAGCCACCTCCCCTAACAATCAGGGGAGGCTGAACGTAAATTTCATGATTCAATCATAAAGTCAGCAGAAATCATAGCCTCCCCTTGTTGCAAGGGGAGGTGTTGTCCTTAACGACGGAGGGGATAAAGAAGGGACGGATTAAAGAAGATTTCTAAGGTCGGTAAATTTTAGGGTGCGATGACCACATTGACCCAAGGTCGGAAGAAACAATCTCGGTGCCCTGCACGGGCAAATAATGTTGCACAAGCGATAAAAATGTCTCCTAAAATCCTCTTTGTAACCTTTTGTTATTGATTTATTCTGAAAACTTGTTATAATAATGCGGAGGTGAGTTAACAATGAAAGGAAAGCTTATCGTTATAGAAGGATTGGACGGAAGCGGAAAGTCCACGCAAATCGAGTGTCTTAAAAACAAGCTCAACGGAAAGAATGTTCATCAGATTAAGCTGCCGGACTACGACAGCGAATCGAGTGCGCTTGTTAAAATGTATCTCAGGGGCGATTTCGGAAAAGACCCCGGTGACGTTAACGCTTATGCCGCTTCGGCATTCTATGCCGTTGACCGTTTTGCCAATTACAAAGTGAAATGGAAATCCTTTTACGATAACGGAGATATCATTATTTCCGACAGATACGCTACCTCCAATGCCTATCATCAGGCGACTAAGATTGAAAAAAGCGAAAGAGCGGAGTTCTTTAAATGGCTGGAGGATTTTGAATACGGACTTATAGGTGTGCCGAAGCCTGATGCGGTAATTTATCTTGATATGCCGATTGAGATTTCACAGAAGATGATGTCCGAGAGATATCACGGCGATGAGACAAAAAAGGATATTCACGAGAGCAATCTCGATTACTTATATAAATGCAGAGACGCGGCACTCGACGCCGCAGAGAAAATGGGCTGGTATGTGGTTAAATGCAACGACGGTGACAGCCCGAGAAGTATTGAGTCCATAGGAGACGAAATATACTCTATTATTTCCACGGAGGTTTTATGAGTTATTCATTTCACAAGCCCGGCTTTGATGACATTAAATGGATTAAAGAAAAAATTTCGGAAAGAAGAACGGAGTGCTGCGATTTCACACCCGGCAACCTTATAGGCTGGAGCAGATTTTTCGGCGGAGAAATCGGCAGTGTTTCGGATTGCCTTGTTGTAAAAATAAAAAAATACAATTCATATTCGTTTCCGAAGGGTAAAAACCGCGAAGAAGCTTTGCGCGAAATGGTTCCTTATTTTGATTATCCTAAATTTTCCACGATTGAAAAGCATGAGACGGAAATTCTCGAAAAGCTTTTCCCGGGAAAATATGAGTTCACTGAGGAACGCGACAGCTTTGACTATGTTTATTCCCGTGAGAAGCTCGCAACGCTCGGCGGCAAGAAATATCACGGTAAGCGGAATCACATAGCCTATTTTGAAAGAACGTTTAACTGGAGCTTTGAGGAGCTTAACAGAAGCAATATTGACGACTGTATCGCCATGAATGAGAAATGGTATACTCTCAATGTCGAAAAGGACAGGGAGGGAATAGAGGACGAGCGTGAGGTTTTGCGCCTTAATTTTGCCCATTTTGAAGAAATCGGCGGCATCGGCGGAGTGCTTCGAATCGACGGAGAGGTTGTTGCGTTTACCTTCGGCGAAAGGCTGAACGACAATACCTTTGATACTCATTTTGAAAAGGCATATTCCGATATCAGGGGAGCGTATCCGATGATAAATCAGCTTTTTGCGCAGACTCTGCTTTCGGATTATGAGTTCATAAACCGTGAGGACGACGTCGGCTCGGAGGGTCTGAGAAGCGCTAAGCTTTCGTATCACCCCGAATTTTTGGTTAAAAAATATTCGGCAGTCGCAAAATGAAAGGTTTGTCGGTATCATGATTCGAATTGTTGATTTCAAAAAATACAGAGAGAATATAATTGCATTGTGGCATGAGTGCTTCGGTGACGAAAGGGGTTATATTGAATTCTTTTTGGATAACTGCCCGAATAAGCTTTGTATCGGCAGCTTTGAAAACGGTGTGCTCGCTTCAATGCTTTTTCTTTTGAACGGCGTCGTCGGCGGACTTTCGTGCAGGTATATTTATGCCGCCTGTACGTCTCGAAGGTTTCGTTCCAAGGGACTTATGGGCGGACTTATCGAATACTCAAAGAAATATTGTGCCGAGAATAAAACTGACATGATCTTTCTTGTCCCCGCCGAGGAGAGCCTTTACGGTTACTATGCAAAATTCGGATTTATTCCGAAAATGCAGAGAGCCGAATTTGCTTTGAAGGGCACCTCGGGAGAATTTAAAGCAATGAAAACAACGGACATAAAATCAGTGGCAAAAAGACGATTAGAGCTTCTTTCGTCAATGAAATGCTTTGCCTTTGATATGCAAACGACGGAATATACCGTGGCGGAGTTTTTGCGCACGGGAGGCGAAATATACTCTTGCGACGGCGAAAACGGCTTTCTTGCCTTTACCGTTACGGATGGTAAAAGCACCGTTGTCAAGGAGATTTTGACCGATTTTGACAGTAATTTTACAATTATTTTGGATTTATTTAAAAATTTAAGTGCGGAAAATGTTTACATTCATGCTCCTTTAGTGTATAATAATACAGATATTGGGTTCAAAGCTACTAAATGTGGTATGCTTTACCCGATTACCGATAATTCAAAAAGCTTTATCAAGGATGAAGATATTTTCTATTCCGGAATGTATCTTGACTGAGAGGTAATAAAATGATTTACGTTTTTCTTGCAAACGGATTTGAGGAGATCGAGGGTCTTACGGTTGTTGACTTCCTGCGCAGGGCGGAGCTTGAGGTTTGCACCGTCGGCGTGGGCGGAAAGCTCATCACGGGAGCGCACAATATTCCGGTTTTCTGCGATCTTGACGAATCCGAGGTCAGACTTGACGGCGAGCTTGAGGCGGTCGTTCTTCCGGGCGGTATGCCGGGAACGCTCAATCTTGAGAAGTCTCAGACCGTGAAAAATACCGTGAGCTACTGCGCCGATAACGATAGGTATGTTTGTGCCATTTGCGCCGCACCGTCGATACTCGGTCATATGGGTCTGCTCAAGGGCAAGACGGCGTGCTGTTTCCCGGGCTTTGAAAACGAGCTTGAGGGCGCAGACGTAAGCGAGAATTATGTCTGCCGTGACGGAAAAATTATTACTGCCAAGGGTATGGGAGCTGCGATTGATTTTTCGGAAAAAATCACAGCCTGTCTTATAAACGAGAGTAAAGCGAAGAAGATAAAAGAATCTCTTCAGTGTCCCTGTTGATTGAAGAAGGAGGACGAATATGAAAGACGAGAACGGCAGAGAATATTCCGATTACGATATTGACAAGCTCATAGAAGAGTATTCGCATATCAATCGGAACGATGAGCCGGAGCAGGCTTCACAGCCGCCAAGGGAAAAGAAAAAGTTCGTTGTTCATATAGATGAATCGCTGATTGACGATTCGCCGCAGAACGAGGAACCCAAGCCGCAGTCCGGCGGAATATATTTTTCAAATTATCCCAAACACCGCAGGTCACCCGATTTGCAGGAGAAACCCGCTGCCGAGCCTGAGCATAAGCACATGGAGAAAAAGGCTCACAAGGTAATGCACGGTTCCCGTGAGAATGCGGTCAAAAAAGTTAAGAATGAAATCGAAAAAGTCGGCGGTAAGGCTGCCGTCGGATTTCTTGCGTTCATTCTTATTTCAACCATCCTGCTTTCATATGTCGGAATCACCTGCCTCGGAGATATGCTCGCAATCAACAGGAGCGACGAGAATGTTACGGTAGATATCCCTGCCGACGCAACCTACAGCCAGATAATTGATATTCTCAAGGATAATAAGCTTATCAAGCGCAAGGCCTTTTGCAAGGTGTTTACAAAGTTCAGAGGCTTTGACGACGGAACATATCTGAGCGGTCAGTATTATCTCAACAGCAAGATGGGCGTTGAGGGTATGCTCAAGGATATCATGGCGGCTCCGGTTACGGCCGATTCGATTTCGCTCAGCTTCCCGGAGGGCTGGACGGCAGCACAGATCGTTGAAAAGCTTGAGAAATACGATGTTTGCAACTCCGCAAAGGTTCTCACGGCGATGAAAACCGGCAAATATAATTATGACTTTATAAATGAAATTACGGATAACAAGAGCAGATATCTGAAGCTTGAAGGCTATCTTTTCCCGGATACCTATGACTTCTATGTTGATGCAGACCCGAACTATGTTATCACAAAGTTCCTCGATAACTTCAATTCCAAGTGGGAGGACGAGTACGATAAGCGTGCTGCCGAGCTTGGACTTTCAAGAGACGAGATTATAACAATAGCTTCCATTATTCAGAAAGAAGCCGCAAACACGGATCAGATGAAGGTTATTTCTTCGGTAATCCATAACCGTCTTAACCATCAGGCGGACTACCCGACGCTCGGCTGTGACAGTACGGCTCTTTACATCAGCAATTATGTAACTCCGACTGTCGGCGAGGCTCAGGGCGCAATCTACTACAGCGCTTACGATACATCGGCGGTCAAGGGACTTCCCCCCGGACCGATCTGCAACCCCGGAATAGACGCTATCAGAGCGGCGCTTTATCCCTCGGATACCGATTACTATTTCTTCGCTCACGATAAGGCGGGCAATATCTACACCGCTTCGACCTTCAAGGAGCACAAGAACAACCTTGTTCTTATCATCAAGGCGAACAGCTCAACTGATTAAGAGGATTTATGAGTAATATTAAAACAGCTTTTCCCGAGCTTCTCTCTCCGGCAGGGGATACAGAAAGATTTCAGCGTGCTCTTTATTTCGGAGCGGATGCTATCTATGTCGGCGGTTCTGCTTTTTCAATGCGAGCCGCACCTGCCAATTTTACCGCAGAGGAGCTCAAGGCGGCGGTCGATGCCGCACATAAAAAGGGCGTTAAGGTCTATCAGACCTGCAACACCGTGCCGAGAAACGATGAAATTGACAGACTTCCCGATTTTCTTATGGAGTCGGCAGAGACAGGAGTTGACGCTTTCATCATTTCCGACCTCGGCGTTATGACGCTCGCAAAAAAATACACACCCAATGTTGATATCCATATCTCGACTCAGGCGGGAATTACGAATTATGCCTCGGCGAACGAATGGTACAACATGGGCGCAACAAGGGTTGTCACGGCGAGAGAGCTTTCCCTTGAGGACATCGCAACGCTCAGAGCAAAGACCCCGAAGGAGCTTGAGATAGAGTGCTTCGTTCACGGCGCAATGTGCGTTTCGTTCTCCGGAAGATGCCTTTTGTCGAACTATCTTGTCAACCGTGATTCCAACAGGGGAGAGTGCGCTCAGCCATGCCGCTGGCAGTACAGCCTGATGGAAAAGACCCGTGAGGGTGAATATTTCCCGATCGACGAGGACGAGAACGGCACGTATATATTTAATTCCAAGGATATGTGCATGATTGAGCATATCCCCGAAATGGTCAAGGCCGGTATTTCGAGCTTTAAAATCGAGGGAAGAGCAAAATCGGCATACTATACCTCGGTTATAACCAACGCATACCGTCAGGCTATCGACGGATATCTAAAAAATCCGACCGATGATTACAAGCCTGAAAAATGGGTCGTAGACGAGATGTATAAAATCAGCAGCCGCGAATACTGCACGGGCTTTTACTTCGGGCACCCGAGGGATAACGCGCAGATCTATTACGACGGCGGCTACAAGAGGGACTGGAGCGTTATGGCGGAGGTTCTTTATTCCGAGAACGGACGTGTTTTCTGCCGCCAGAGGAACAGATTTTTTGAAGGTGAAGTTCTTGAGGTGCTTCAGCGGGGAGTCGAACCCTACGAGGTTACGGTCACCGACCTGAGAGACGAAAACGGAGAGAAAATAGATAAAGCCCCCCATCCGATGATGAAGGTCAGCTTTGAATGTGAAAAGGATATTCCGCCGGACGCCCTTTTGAGAAAGGCTGTCTGACAGGTCTTTCGGAGGCTTTTATGCTTTTAAGTGATATTCTCAACGGTATAGATTATTCTTGCGATAATTTTAAGAATACTGATATTGTTGACATTACATACAATTCAAAAAATGCAGGCGAGGGCAAGTGCTTTTTCTGCCTTTCGGGAACGGTTACCGATGGGCACAAATTTGCTCGCAGTGCCTACGACGGCGGCTGCAGATGTATTTTTGCCGAGCACACGGTAGAACTTCCCGAGGACTGCGTTCAGATAATCACCGACGATACGCGGCACGCTCTTGCAATTGCTTCGGCAAACTTTTTCGGCAGACCCTGCGAAAAGCTCAAGGTCGTCGGAATAACGGGCACAAAGGGTAAAACGACAACGGCACATATTGTGAAAGCCTTGATTGAAGCCTCGGGCGAGATGTGCGGAATAATCGGAACGAACGGAGCCGCATACGGCAACGCTTCCGAGGAAACGAAGAACACAACCCCCGAGAGCTACGAGCTTCAAAGACTTTTTCGCAAAATGGTTGACGCAGGCTGCAAATACTGCGTTATTGAAGCCTCGTCACTCGGACTCAAAATGCACAGAACCGACGGGATTCAGTTTGAGGTCGGCGTTTTTATGAATCTTGCTCCCGACCATATCGGCACAATCGAGCATCCGACATTTGAGGATTATAAAAACAGCAAAAAGCTCCTTTTCAAGATGTGCAGGCATGCCGTTGTAAATGTTGATGACCCGGCATACACGGATATGCTTGAAGGCTCATCGGCAGACGTTACAAGCTTCGGACTCGGTGATGCCGACGTCAGGGCGGAGAATGTTGAGCTTCTGAGAAGCAAGGATATTCTCGGCGTTTCTTTTGACTGCATTGACGGAGAAGGAAGGTTTTGTATTGAGGCATCAATGCCGGGATATTTCAACGTTTATAATGTTCTTGCCGCAGCGGCTGTTTGCGGGGTGCTCGGCTTTGAGGTAAAAAAACATAAAGATGTTTTCCGCAGCTTCAGTGTTGCAGGAAGGTTTGAGCCGGTTCACGTCAGCGATGATTTTGACGTTATTATCGACTTTGCCCACAACGGCTTGAGTATGCACAACATTATTTCCACCTTAAAGGCATATCCTCACAAGAGGATAATCGTCCTTTTCGGCGCGATAGGCGAAAAAAATCAAATCCGCCGCAAGGAGCTTGGACTTGTTGCAGGCAGGGAAGCCGATCTTTCAATTCTGACAACGGAGGACCCCGGCAGGGAGGATCCCGTGAAAATTGCCGAGGAGATCGCTTCCTATATCCGTCAGACAGGCGGAAAATATATGATAATCCGTGACAGGAGAGAGGCTATAGTTTATGCGCTCTCCCATATGCAAAAAGGCGATATACTTGTTCTCGCAGGAAAAGGAAACGAAACCTTTATGAAAATAAACGGCGGAATGATTCCCTATTCCGAGCGTGAGGAAGTTGAGAAATATATCAAATCAAAGAAGAATTAAACTCTGTTTAAAGAAGAATTAAATTCTGTTTTCAGTGAAAATTCAAGGAGGTAGTTATATGCCGCAGAAAGGAACGGGCGTAGCAAAAAAGAAGAAAAGAAAGAGACTGAACGATTTATCCAATGCAGGCGCTTTCTTTATCTCGTTGCTCGCTATATTCTGTTTTACACTCGTGATATGCTTGGGCTATGTTTTTATCAACGCAGTCACGGTTGTGGCAGGCGATCCCGTTATCAATCTTGAGAGTGCAAGGAACAATCAGAACCAGACCTCGTTCCTCTATGCCAAGGACTCCGACGGAAAGCAGATCGAGGTTTTGCGTTTGCACGGTGAGGAAAACCGTATCTGGGTCGATTTCGACAAGATTCCCAAGCAGATGAAGGACGCTTTCATTGCCCTTGAGGATAAGAGATTCAATAACCACCACGGTGTTGACTGGATTCGTACCATCGGCGTTTTCGTTAAGCAGAACGACCAGGGCGGTTCGACGATAACTCAGCAGCTTGTCAAGAACATTACGGGCAACAATCAGGTAACCTACGTCCGTAAATATAACGAGATTCTTTCTGCGCTGAACCTTGAAAAGAATTTTGACAAGGATCAGATATTGGAGGCTTATCTCAACACGATCTATCTCGGACAGGGCTGTTACGGCGTTGAGACCGCAGCCGAAACATATTTCGGAAAGTCTGTCGATGAGCTTAACGTTGCCGAATGTGCCGTTATAGCTTCGATTACTCAGATGCCGTATTCCTATGACCCGATCAACAATCCAGAGAATAACAGGAAGAGACAAATCTACTGCCTTGATGAAATGCTCGACCAGGAGAAGATTACCAAGAAGGAATATGACGAAGCCGTTAACTATCACCTTATCTATACAACGGATGATGATTATGTCCCCAGCGAGGCGGAGCTTGAGCGACGCAAAAATGAGGAGAATGCAAAGGCTTCATCGGAGTTCCAGAGTTTCTATGTCGATTATGTTATCGACGACGTTATCGCCAGACTTCAGAGCGATCTCGGCTATTCCGCAAATGAAGCCCGTGACGCCATCTACGGAGGCGGTTTGAGAATTTACACAGCCGTTGATCTTGATGTTCAGAAAACAGCGGAGGATATTTATGTAAATCGAAAGGGCTTTGAGGATAGGAAAAACGCACAGTCGGCTATCACGATTATGGACTACAAGGGCAGAGTTGTTGCAATTGTCGGTCAGGCAGGCGTTAAGGAGGGCAACCGAGTTCTCAACAGAGCAAGCTCGTCTCCGAGATCTCCCGGTTCTTCAATCAAGCCGCTCACATCATACAGTCCGGCAATTGAGATGAACGAGATCACATGGTCGTCTTATCTCCTTGATTCCGCTGTCAGCTACGGCGGATGGAGAACACGAAATGCCGACGGCGGCTACGGCTCGGGCTATAATGTTACTGTTCAGAACGCTCTTGCAAGATCGCTCAACACGATTCCGGCAAGAATCGTTATCAATATGATAGGCATAAACGAGTCCTATAACTACCTTGTGAATAAATATCATATCACAACCGCTGTTGAGGCGTCGGATAAGAGCGCGGCTCCGCTTTCCATCGGCTCAATGACCTACGGAACAACATCGCTTGAAATGACTGCGGCCTATGCCGCTTTCGGCAACGGCGGTTACTATTACAAGCCATACTCTTTCTACTATATTGAGGATGCCAACGGCAAGGTTCTTATAGACAACAGGAACAATAAGGGCGAGCAGATTATTTCAACGGGCACAGCCGAGGTTATGAGACATCTTCTTATGACCGTTACAACCAGCTCCTACGGTACAGGCTCAAGCTACAAGGTAAGCGGTTTCGATACCTTTGCAAAAACCGGTACGACAGATGACAACAACGATAAGTGGTTCGTCGGCGGAACGCCTTATTATGTTGCTGCGGTTTGGTACGGTTATGATATTCCCGAATATATCAGCACATGGGGTAACCCTGCCGGTGCTGTTTACAAGACCGTGTTTGACGCAATACATGAGGATCTTCCCGATAAGGATTTTGAGGATCTTGACGGCGCGGTTCAGAAGGAATACTGTACCGATACGGGTAAGCTTGCTTCCTCAAGCTGCTATTCGACGGCCACAGGCTGGTACAAGAAAGACAATGTTCCCGAGTATTGCACGGGTCACTACTATTCATCGAACGATAGCGGCGACGACAAGAAAGAAGAAAAATCAACAAAATCAAATCAGCCCGCCACCTCCGCAGCTCCTGCGACAGAAAGCAACGGCGGCGAGCAATAGGATTTTTACAAAAGTCAAGCAATAAATAATAACACGGAGGCGGTTGCATGGTTATTATGTCTGTCGATTACGGTGATGCGAGGACGGGCATAGCGCTTTGCGACCGCCTTGAAAGTCTTGCGCATCCCGTGGAGGTCATCAAGCAAGGCTATGAGCCGAAGGTGCTTGAGAGAATATCGGAGCTTGCAAAAATTCACAAGCCGGAGCTAATAGTTGTCGGCTTTCCGAAGAATATGGACTCTTCGGCAGGCGAGAGGGCGCAGAAATGTTCCGAATTTGCAAAGAGAATTTCAGAGGCAACGGGCATTGAAACAGATCTTTGGGATGAGAGACTGACGACCGTTTCCGCTCATATGTATCTCAGTAACAATAACGTCAGAGGAAAGAAACGCAAAAACGTTGTTGATGCTGTTGCCGCTGTGATTATTTTGCAGGACTATCTTGATTACAGGAGAAACAAAAATGCAAGCAAGGGCTGAAAATATAATTAAAACCTTTTTTTCGGGGCTGTATTGCGTTGCTTTTATGCTCATCTCGGCATATGCAGGTATGCAGTTCACGGGCAGACTCGCATTTCAGATTATATTGACGTTTTCGCTCACGCTTATTTTTACATTTGTTGCCGATATTTTAAAAATAAAAATGCAGGTTATCTCTTTTGCGGCTTGCTTTTCTGCGGCATTTTGGGTCATGTGTGCAATTGTCGCTCAGATGCTTTTGAAAGGCACTTTTTTAATTTTCAATTCGGCATGGGAATATATGTTTTATTACGACAGCATCGGTATGGTTTTTATTGTGCTGATAGTTGTCACGGCATATCAGCGAATAAAAGCATTTATAAAAAAAGACGCAGAAATAACCGAGCAGTATGATGAATTCTATTCGGCTGTTTCTGTTGCTTTTACTTTATTCTATATTGTTGTGCTGGTTTACTGCTTCTTCATTTGCAGGATTCCCGGAGGAGAGCGTGTTGAGCCGAACCTCGATCCGCTCGATGTGTTCAGAGTAACGTTTTTTTCGGGATCGCTTGATTATGAACGGCTAATTCTTTTCCTGGGAAATATTGCGATTTTTGTTCCGCTCGGCTATCTCCTTTGCCACAGGCTGAACAAGGGAGGGCTGAAAACCGTTCTTGTCCTCCTGCCGTTTGTTCTCAGCACGGCGATAGAGGTTTCGCAGTATTATTTCGGTATGGGTCACCCCGATATTGATGACGTGATTTTGAATGTTATCGGATTCTATATCGGCGTATTGCTGAAGCTTTTGTTTGATAAAGTTTTTACGCTGAGACGATGATTGCAGGCAGAGATTTAAGCTTAATTTATCTGACCTTGGGTCGATGTGGGCATCGACCCCTACGGATTATGCTCCAACCGTACCTCTGCGTAACAATATTTTTTCGCACCATACAAATTTTTCGCACATTACATATATTTACTTTTTCTTCTTCGGCAGAAGCAGATCCTTTGCGCCGACGAGAATGAGAATAACGGCGAAAATTATTCTCAGTGTTTTGTCCTCAAGGCGGTTGAGCAGGAAAAAACCGAGCGCAACGCCGATGAGACCGTAGCCGATGTAGGTCAATGCCGTCTTTTTATCAATCAGATCGTTCTTTATGTGAAATATAATTGCCAATATTGCGGAGGGAATAAAAAATATAAGGTTAATTCCCTGCGAAACCGCCTGCGGCATATCCTTATAAAGCGTGAGGTAGAGAATAAGGATTCCGCCTCCGCCGAAGCCCATTGCGCCGAGAATTCCGGAGACTGTTCCGGCGATAATATCAAGTATCATTTCATCAGCATCCTGATTCCTGCGTAGATTATAAAAACCGAAAACACCTTGCTCAACACATCTTTGGGTATCTTCGGGAGTAGGAGTGAACCTATTGCCGAGCCGATAAGACCGGGGATAAAATAAACATAGCTGTCGCTCAGCCTGACCTGACCCTTTATCAGGTAGCCGGCGGCGCTTATCACAGTCAGCGGCAGAATTATCGCTATTGCCGTTGCGTGCGATTTTGTCTGATTCGTTCCGCGGAGTTTCAGTGCTTCAACAGCAACAATTCCTCCGCATGAGCCGATTAGAATATTCACGACGCCCGTCAGAATCCCGAGCAGAGGAGTCATTATTTTTTTCATAGTTCATTCACCGTTTGCATATTTTTTATGTATGAGGTGGTAACGTGAAAATCGAAAAAAAGAGTATCATCGCAATTATAACTGCGTTTCTTATAATATTATCCGCAATGCTTTATCTTACATTCATGGCTAATTTTTCCGCCGCCGAGGCTTCTTCAATGCCGATTACGCAGAAAACGGTAATCGTTGACGCAGGGCACGGCGGCGACGACGGCGGAGCGATAGGAATTGACGGAACCGTTGAAAAGGACATCAATCTTGATATCGCATTGAAGCTCGAAAAAATTTTGAAATTTTACGGCTTTAATGTTATAATGACAAGAACGCAGGACGTCATGACCTGTGACGACGGTCTTGATTCTCTGAGAAAAAGAAAAATTTCGGATATTCACAACCGCTTTGAATTGATGCGGAAAAATCCCGATGCGATATTCATAAGCGTGCACCAGAATAAATTTGAGGACTCCTCTCAGCACGGCACACAGGTTTTTTACTCGGGAAATGATGAGAGAAGCAAGGAGCTTGCCGAAGCGATTCAGACCTCGGTAACCTTGACTTTGCAGCGGAAAAATGACAGGGTCGTTAAAAAATCGGGCTCGGGAATTTATCTTCTTTATCATGCGAAGATCCCTGCGGTTCTCGTTGAGTGCGGATTTATTTCCAATTCCGACGAGGTAAAGAAGCTTAAGGACGAAAGCTACAGAATGAAGCTTGCAATTCTTATTGCAGACGGACTGTTAAAATATCTAAGTAACCACTGAGGTGATAACATGGCTCAGAAAGCCAAAACTTTATATGTTTGCTCAGCCTGCGGACACGAGAGCGCCAAATGGTACGGCTGCTGCCCGGGCTGCGGCGAGTGGAACACCATGGAAGAGGTTTTTAAAGCACCTGAAAAAACAAAGGCCTCCAGCAGAACAGCGTCGGTCGGTTTCAATTCAAACGTTCAGATGATAAACGACATAAGCTGTGACGGCGAGGTTCGCCATAAGACCGGACTTGAGGAGCTTGACCGAGTTCTCGGCGGCGGAATAGTCAAAGGCTCGCTTGTGCTTCTCAGCGGCGACCCCGGCATCGGTAAATCAACGCTCCTTTTGCAGATTTGCCAATATCTCGGCAGAACGCTTAAAATTCTATATGTTTCGGGCGAGGAGTCGGCGCATCAGATCAAGCTCAGAGCGGACAGGCTCGGCGTCAATACGGAAAATCTTTTTATCCTCTGCGAAACAGACGTTCAAATCGTTGCAGAGCATATGAGAGCGTCAAAGCCCGACCTTGTTATTATTGATTCGATTCAGACTATGAATGTTTCTGAGCTGAATTCCTCGCTTGGCAGTGTCGCACAGGTCAGGGAGTGCACAAACTGTCTTATGCAGACCTCAAAAAGCTTGAACATTCCGACGATAGTTGTCGGTCATGTTAACAAGGACGGCAATATCGCGGGTCCTAAGGTGCTTGAGCATATCGTTGACGCAGTGCTCTATTTTGAGGGAGAAAGACATCTTTCCTACCGAATTTTGCGTGCCGTCAAGAACAGATACGGCTCAACTAATGAAATCGGCGTTTTCGAGATGAAGGATAACGGGCTCAGCGAGGTTGAAAACCCGTCCGAGATGATGATTTCGGGCAGACCGAAGAACACATCAGGCTCGTGCGTTGCCTGTCTTATGGAAGGGTCGCGCCCGATTCTTGCCGAGGTTCAGGCGCTTGTCAGTGCGTCGGGCTACGGTAATCCGAGACGCATGACGAACGGCTTTGATTATAACAGGCTTGCGATGCTTGCCGCCGTTCTCGAGAAAAGAGCAGGATTTTTCCTGAGCAACTGCGATATTTATATCAATGTTGTCGGCGGACTGAAGCTGGACGAGCCTGCTTCCGACCTTTCGGTTGCGCTTGCGCTTATTTCGAGTCTCAAGGATACGCCCATTCGTGATGATGTTATTGCATTCGGCGAGATAGGTCTCGGCGGTGAGATACGTTCGATAGGTAGCTGCGAACAGCGAATCAAGGAGGCGGCAAGGCTCGGTTTTAATCGCTGCATTGTGCCCTACCATAACTATAAAAATCTGAATTCAAATATTAAATCGCTCGTTGAAATTGTTCCGGCAAGGACAATAAGAGCGGCTTTTGATTCGGCGATATAAATTATGCCTCTCCTTATTGCAAGGGGAGGCAAGCTTTTTATGTGTTAAAATGACTTTATCAATTTTCTTTGGTGACAGTGGGCATCGCACCCTACGATTTGCTATGACAATGACACTTTTTGTAGGGGTTGATGAAACTTCGTGCGCGTTCCTGCGTGGGAGACATGTGCGGAAATTGTAACTTGATATTCACTATTGCACTCTCAATACAAACAAATCAAAAAAGCAAGGAAGTGCGTGACCGTTCCGCCGAGAATGAAAAGGTGGAAGATAAAGTGATAATATCTTTTGAATCTGCCGATTGAATAGAAAATCGTGCCGAGAGTATAAATTGTGCCGCCGAGAACGAGCAAACCGAAAAGAAGAAGTGCATTCGGGTCGGATTTATAAATCGGATAAAAGAGAAAAATGCACATCCAGCCGAGCACCATGTAAAGCACCATTTGAAGCTTTTTATATTTTTCCTGATCTATAAATGTCAGCACTATTCCCAGCACAGCCGTCACTACGCTGACCGAAATGCAGGTGATAGCAAGGGCTTTGTAATAGGGGAGCACGTCAAGTATCATAAGCGGAATGCTTGTGCCCGTAATCAAAACAAAAATAACCGAATGGTCAACAAGTCTTGCAATTTTCTTTGCTTTTCCCGGGGAAAGTCTATGATAAATTGAAGAACCGCTGTAAAGAATAATCATAGCGACGCCGAAAATTATCGAGCTGATTATGTGACCTATATCATGCGATCTCATGAGCAGAACAGCGGTTGCAGCCACTCCGAAAATAACTCCGACAAGGTGCGATATCGAGTTTGCTTTGTCCTCTTTTTCAGTATAATAAGGCAGGCTTACATTTTCCAAAACCATGTTGATTTCTCCTCTGTTTATTTTATTCTTTATGAGCCGCCGATTAAATTTCATGCAAAGACGTTGCATGAGGGATGCTGTTCAACCGGCGGCGGTTTATTGATTTCATTGTACGACGAAAACCGGCAAAAGTCACCCTACACCATGTTTCGGGCTCTCTACAGTGATTCTACTCCGGGTAGAGTGATTTTTTTGAACTCTACCGAGCGAAATTCGACGTTTTTTGAAAAAAATTCCCTATAACTCTTGATAAATCTTTCACAGACTGATATAATAATCGGGTAACCACTGATTTATTGAGAAGCACAAATCTTGACGGTATATTTTTGCGCTTTCAATCAATCAGCGGTTACCCAGATTGGGATACACCAAAACCGGTAAAACCCCGAAAAACCGAAAGGAGATTTTTATAATGAACTATTCAGCAGAAGTTCAGGGAATGTGCTGTGTAGCCAAGGGTCCGAAACATGATCCGGCTCCGATTCCCGAAGAAGGCAAGTGGATCGCTGCAAAGCAGATCACTGATATTTCAGGATATACCCACGGTGTGGGCTGGTGCGCACCTCAGCAGGGTGCCTGCAAGCTTTCGCTTAACGTTAAGGGCGGCGTTATCGAAGAGGCTCTTGTTGAGACTATCGGCTGCTCAGGTATGACACATTCCGCAGCTATGGCGGCTGAGATCCTTCCCGGAAAGACAATTCTTGAGGCTCTCAACACTGACCTTGTCTGCGACGCTATCAATACAGCTATGCGTGAGCTTTTCCTTCAGATTGTTTACGGTCGTACACAGTCCGCTTTCTCGGAGGACGGTCTTGTAATCGGCGCAGGTATGGAGGATCTCGGTAAGGGTGCTCGCTCCATGGTCGGCACAATGTACGGCACAAAGGCAAAGGGCGTTCGTTATCTTGAGATGACAGAGGGCTATTGCACAAGAATGGCTCTTGACGCTGACGATCAGGTTATCGGTTATGAATTCGTTTCTCTCGGCAAGATGACCGACTTCATCAAGAAGGGCATGGAGCCGAACGAGGCATATGAGAAATCAAAGGGCACATACGGCCGCTTCGACGAAGCTGTTAAGTATATCGACCCGAGAAAAGAATAATTGAAGGAGGAATAACGCAATGGCACAGTTTGAAGGTTATGAGAGACGTGAGGCTAAGATCCTCGGCGTTCTTAAAGAGTACGGTATTTCCTCCATCGACGAATGTAAGGAAATCACACTTGCAAAGGGTATCGACGTTGACCAGATCGTTCGTTCAACTCAGCCCATTTGCTTTGAAAATGCTATCTGGGCTTACACTGTAGGCGCAGCTATCGCTATCAAGATGGGTTGCACAAAGGCTGCCGATGCCGCTGCCGCTATCGGTATCGGTCTCCAGAGCTTCTGTATTCCCGGTTCTGTTGCCGAGAACCGTAAGGTTGGTCTCGGTCACGGTAACCTCGGTAAGAGACTTCTCTCCGAGGAGACAGAGTGCTTCGCATTCCTCGCAGGTCACGAGTCATTCGCAGCTGCAGAGGGTGCTATCAAGATCGCTCTTAATGCTAACAAGGTTAGAGTTAAGCCGCTTCGTGTTATCCTTAACGGTCTCGGTAAGGATGCTGCTATGATCATCTCCAGAATCAACGGCTTCACATACGTTGAGACAGAGTTTGACCCGTACACGGAAGAGGTTAAGGTTGTTTACGAGAAGGCATATTCAAACGGTCCGAGAGCCGATGTTAAGTGCTACGGTGCTGACAACGTTCCCGAGGGTGTTGCTATCATGAAGCTTGAGAATGTCGGCGTTTCAATCACGGGTAACTCAACCAACCCGACTCGTTTCCAGCATCCCGTTGCAGGCACATACAAGAAGTGGTGCGTTGAGAACGGCGTTAAGTATTTCTCTGTTGCTTCGGGCGGCGGCACAGGCCGTACACTTCACCCGGACAACATGGCTGCAGGCCCGTCTTCATACGGTCTTACAGATACAATGGGCCGTATGCATTCCGACGCTCAGTTCGCAGGTTCTTCTTCGGTTCCCGCTCACGTTGAGATGATGGGTCTTATCGGTATGGGCAACAACCCGATGGTTGGTGCTACCGTCGCAACCGCTGTTGCGGTTGAAGAGGCAATGAAATAAGCCTTATAAATCAACACTTTCAGAGCTTCGCTCACTTCGAGCGAGGCTCTTTTTCTGTCTCAAAATCGACGTTTCAAAATTCCCTCGGTCCTCATTTGTCCTCATAATTCGTTTTTTGTCCTCTTTTTTTGTCCCGAATTTTGAGGGCAGACCAGCTTTTTCACCGCATAAAAAACATCCCCGCCGAAAAAATCACATTTTCGGCAGGAATGAATATTGATGTATATTTTTAAAATTTGACTGTTCACTAAGTGCACGAAGCGCCCGGTTGCTTAGATAATCCTTATAAATTTACCCTCCGAGATTTTATTGAACAAGTCCGTAAAAAATGGACAATAAAAAAAGCCCCCTCTTGATTTAGGAATATTATATTTTTATAAACTGAGGACGCATTGCTTGTTATAAAGTCTCTGCAGAGTAATCTGCAGGGGCTTTTGTATTAGTACGGCTAAAAGGCGAATAGAGGCATCGGGTTGATGTTTACAGTCCTCATAAACGGACTGAAAAATGGCGCTTTGAGAAATTTTGGGTTGATAATTCGTTCAAAGCCTGTTACACTGTTTGTAGAAAATAAAACAAGGAGGAAACAACGATGAATACAGAGTCTTATTACGAAACCGAGTTAAGGGGAAAAAGTGAAAATGAAATCAGGTTAAAAATTCGCAGCCTGAAGAAAGAAATCAATCGTTTAAAGGATATCGCCGAGAATCCGTTATCGGACTGTTCCGCTTATGAGCCGAGTATAATTGAGCAGGTCACCGAAAATCGTGAGCGTCTTGATAAAACGATTCAGGCACTTAAAGAACTCGGTTCGGAATAGCAACCGACAAAAAGTGAAATTAAAGCAATTAAGTTTCAGGAAAACATTCCTCACATAAGGAGAATCGAAGCTTTTTACGGAGCTTTTATACTTGGTTTCGCCGAGTATACGCTTGATATCAAAGGTGATGTTGCCGAATATAAGACAGAAATTATTGACAATGTGCTTGAACAGGGAAAAATTGAAAAAGAGACGTTGCTCGAAAACTTGAAATGCCTTAATTTGGGCGAATGGAAGCATTTATATGATTCGTTTGATTACGGTTATGTAGTTTTGGACGGCGAATCATGGAGCGTAAAGTTCAAATACGATAACGGATGCAGACCGGTAGAATTCACAGGCAGAAATTGTTATCCGTATAATTTTAACGAGTTACTTAATGCGTTGAATTATAAATATACACTTCCTGAGTGATAATAATGAATCGGATGATTAAAGAAATGAGGATAAGCAAATGAATCATCAGTTTATACAAAGTGTACTTTTTGATTGGGATAAGATAAGTGATGAGAGTTATCTTACAAGAATTGAAGCACTCTATAGGGTCAAAAAAATTGATTTTGTGAAGCCGATTACATTGTTTGTCGGTGAAAACGGAAGCGGAAAATCGACTCTGCTTGAGGCGATAGCCGTTGCACATGGATTCAATCCGGAGGGCGGAACTAAGAATTATTGCTTTTCAACGCATGACACTCACTCGGAACTCTGCAATGCTATAACGATTGCAAAAGGGTACAGGAAAGAAAAATGGGGTTATTTTTTAAGAGCGGAAAGTTTTTATAATGTTGCAACACAGGAGGAGGAATATGCCGACTTCGCACATCCTTCGGAGGAGTACCACAATAGGTCGCACGGGGAGAGCTTCCTGAAGATGGTACAGAATAATATACAACCTAACGGACTGTATTTTCTTGATGAGCCGGAGGCGGCATTATCTCCGCAAAGGCAGTTGACGCTGCTGGCTGAGATTTACAGATGCGCAAGCGACGGTGCGCAATTTATTATAGCAACGCATTCGCCGATTTTGCTCGGTATCCCGAATGCCGAAATCTTTAGCTTTGATAATGGAAAAATTCACACCTGCCGGTATGAAGAAACCGAAAGCTACAAGGTTACAGAGCTGTTTATAAATAACCGCAAAAGGTTATTGGAAAATCTGCTGGATTGATGATTTGAATAGATTTTCTTGAGGTGAAAATTATGGATGAAAGTGAAACTGAGAAACTGCTTACAGCGCAAGGGGAGGAGCATACTATGCCTAAAGCCGGTGAAGATGAACAGCCTGCTAAAACGGATATAATTATTTTTCCTGACTTTGAAAAGCTCAAAAATGAGGTTGAGAAGATTCGTACAGAGTTGTCGATGCTTTTACTTGAGCGTGATGAATTGCAGTTTGTCATATGCCGTAATATCGAAACCGCATATATGCTGAAACTCGGAGGCTTGGAGTATAAAGCGTATGAGGCTCAATGTACGGCTCTGCGGCTTAAGCGCAAAATTGAATTGATTCAGGCGAAAAAGAACAGACAGGAAAAGGTTGTTCTTTCTGCTATTGAGGAAACGCTGAAAACAGAATTTGCCGAGTATCAGAAGCGTCTTAATGAACAGATTGAAAAAATGAACAAGGCATTGGAACGAAGCAAGTGTAAAGTGCTCACGGATGAAGAGAACAGAGAGTTAAAGAAGATTTATCGCAAAATTGTCAAGGAATTGCATCCGGACTTAAATCCCGATATCTCCGCCGAAAAGGTGCAGCTGTTCAACAATGCTGTCAATGCGTATAAAAATGGTGACCTGAATGCGCTGAAAATCATAAATGAAATGGTCGGCGACGGTATGCAGCCTGAGCAATCGAAGGATGCGATGACGCAGCTGATTGAAGAAAAAGAACATTTGCTTAGTTTGCTGAAGCCGATTAAAGATTCAATAGAGGATATAAAGTCAAAATATCCGTACAATCTGAAAGCAATCGTGGAGAGCGAAAAGAAAACAGAGCAGATGCGGCACGAGCTCGAACATGTGCTTGAACAATATAATGAACTGATTGAAATATACAAGCAAACAATTGATGAAATGCTGAGGTGAGAATATGAGTGATTTAATAACTACCGAAACGGGCGGCTTGATGAGCCTGCTCCATAATCAAAACGGAGAACTTGTCGTTCCGAAACCGTTTGAAAAGGACATTTTCTTATTTGATACTCATATTGCCGGAACATCGTATATCGATGGCATTGAGGAACTGGAAGCGCATCTGAACGAGGACGACAAACTTGACTTTTTCAGAGAGCCCGACAATAAATACGATAAAAGAGCGATTGTGATTAAGACCATTGACGGAGTGAAAATCGGATATGTTCCAAGATATGATAATGCGATATTTTCACGACTGATGGATGCCGGCAAGCTTCTTTTCGGCAGAATTTCGTCAAAAGAGGGCAGCGGCCGTTGGGTGAGAATTAACATTAAAGTATATTTGCATGAATGACGGATTGAAAATGGCATCGTTTCATATAACTATGACCGCCTGTTGTCGCTACTGTGAGTGCTTTTCTCAAAGAGAACTGTGAAAATATATAACGGGCAAAACGGTTTTCCTCGTGTACTCGGCAAAAATGTTTATTGCATCATCTCAGATTATTTTCAGGACCTAAATGATGGAAAAAACTACAGTAAACGGCAAATATCTTTTGCAAAAAAGTTGACATTTGAAGAGGACAGAATGGAGCATCATAAAATAGTCATTAATGACATAAAGAAGGCAGTACCTATCCACAGAACCGTAAGACTCGCAGCAAAACGTAAAAAGGATAATAAATAAAAAGATAATTAATAATAATAATTAAGCCCCTCGACTACGACATTAAATCGTTTTCGAGGGACTTAGCTGCTTTTATAGTTGTTTTATTGTTGATACCTTTAATAAAGTAAAATAACGCCCACATATCGTGAGCGTTATTTTTGTAATATTGATTTTAGATACAGAATGCAGCATAGAGGGGAACGATTTTTTTATTGTCCTCAAAGCCGAAGTTTTTGGCAGAGAGCTTGATTGCATAAGCAGGCTTGTAGGTGTCCATATAGACCTTTAAGCTCTTGGCTCTGGTGTTGTCGGCAGACTTGACCTCAATGGGGATTAGCTGACCGTCACGTTGAATGATAAAATCAATTTCAGCCCCACGCTCGGACTCCCAATAGTAGGTGTGGTAGCCGTTACCGGTAAGCTGCACATTGACATAGTTCTCCGCCATACCGCCATAGCATAGCAGATATTCATGCAAATATCAATCATAAATTATAAAATAATTACACTAAATTGCACGAATAAGTTTGTGCTTATAACATTATATGACACGAAGCTGCTTTTAACGAGATTTTGTTCCCGGTCTGACAAAACCTTTTGCAACAAATTATTGACAAAAATACGGCATTGCTTGAGTAAATGAAGTTAGATTAATTATTAATAACCTTGTCGTCATCCCAAATCCATTCGGTGTCGGATTTATTTTTATCAGGTCTTGCTCGTTTTCTGATGGGCTTTTCCTCAAACAAGGCCTCATAATCCCCGTTTTGTCCTCTTTTTTCGTCCCGAATTTTGAGGGCAGAACAGCTTTTTCACCGCATAAAAAATATTCCCGCCGAAAAAACCACATTTTCGGCAGGAATGAATATTGATGTATATTTTTAAAATCCAAGTGTTTACTTTAGGTGTTGACAATGCGAAATAATTATATCATAATATAATTATACAGAGTTGACTACAACAGCTTTTTTGAATGAAAAAGTGATTGAGCTTTGTGATAATCTCATTGCAGTTGAAGATGTACGTCCTTGCAGGAGTAGTGGGAATACCCGCCGTAAAATATATTAAGTAATTTAATTGAGAGGGTAAATTATGTATAGCTTACTTGTTGTTGATGATGAAATTCGCCAAAGAGAAGCAGTTATAAAAAGCGTTGACTGGGGAAAAGCGGGGTTTAATGTTATCGGCGATGCCGAAAACGGGATCGAGGCACTTGAACTTCTTGAAAAACTTGAGCCTGATTTGATTTTAACAGACATAAAAATGCCTCTTATGACAGGACTTGAGCTTGCAAGCAAGGTTAGAGAAATAAGACCTGCTACAAAGTTTGTTATTTTAAGCGGTTATGATGATTTTGAATATGCACAAGAGGCATTCAAATATAATGTAATTCGGTATTTATTAAAGCCCATTTCCGCAAGCGAGCTAAGCGAGGAATTTATAAAAATTAAGGCGGAAATGGACGAGGAATTTGAAAGGCTTAAAACGGGCTCATCAAACGAAGAAACCGAGCTGAGATTAAAAAAAGCAGAATTTCTCTTGCCTCTTCTTTTAGGAACCGGCGAAGATGTTCATGCATCTCAGGATTTAAAAAATATTGCAGAGTAGCTTGGACTTATTAAAAGTGACAATGACTGCTACAGCGTCGTTGTGTCAAAATTCAAAGCCTTCGAAGGTGAAAGCTGTACCGGGACTCATCATATTGATTTCGTAAACAGCATTTTCGGGAAATATACGGAGTGTGAAAGCTTTTTTGTAAACGGTAGAATTGTGACGCTTGTTACAAGTAAACCAGAAGAAATGGCATCAAAACTAAGACTCCCTGTAATTGAACTCGTACAAAGCGCCCAAAAATTATTTAACCAAAAATGCACGATAGGCATTAGCCAAACGGTTGATAATCCATCACTTTTGTCGGTTGCGTGCACACAGGCTATCACCGCAAGGCGATATACATCCGACGGTGCAGGCGACATCAGATTTATCAATGACCAAGAGCGCAAAAGTGCCTACGAGCTTGAAAATATTGAAAAATCCGTCTATAAGCTTGAGCAGCTTTTGAAAGTGGGCAGCAAAAACGAAATAAGACAATTCCTTGAAAATATGCTTTCCGAAAACGGTAGGACGGGCATAGATTACTTGATTATCCAAATACTTGCAACGGCACACAGGTGTGTAAGCGTGTTATCCGACAGTGACGCTTTATCGGAGCTTTTTTCATCCAATAATTTATTTACATCCCGACTTTCACTTGATTTTAATGAGCAATACAAAAAAGAGTTGATTTCTCTTTGCCTTGATGCAAGGGATATTATTTACCGTTCGCAAAGGCACGAAAGTGAGAACATTTGTGACAGGGCGCTTCAAATCATTGATGACGAATATATGAATGAGGATTTGTCGCTTACCGATGCAAGTGACAAGTTAGGCGTAAGTCCGAATTATTTAAGCGCACTTATCAAGAAAACAAAATCTCAAAACTTTGTAACACTTGTAACCGAACGAAGAATGAAGGCGGCAAGCGATTTGCTGCTTTGCACATCAATGAAAATTTTTGAAATATCGGAAAAATGCGGCTACAGTGACCAACATTATTTCAGCTATTGCTTTAAAAAATATTATGGTATGTCGCCAAACAAATACAGAGAAGCGCATTTAGGAGGAGGCAATGTTTAATCGTAATAAAACAAAATTATCAGTATTGATTATTGCAATCGTTGTTTTCGGCGTTGTTTTTTCGACACTTGCATCAACATTGCTTTTCGGTGTATTTTATGAAAAATCAATGTTTAATTCGGCATGTGTTTCGAGCAAGCAAGCTGTTTCGCAGGCTAATGAAACCGTTTCCAATTATATGTCGTCAATCAAAAGCAAGCTCAATAATCTATGCAAGGAAGCGGACAATTATACGGATATATCATCACTTCAAAATGCAATTTATGCAGCGGCAAGATTTGAAGAGGACATATATTGCGTAATGATTTACGATATGCAGGGCAATCTGCTTTTAGACGGAAACAGTAATAATATAAAAGTTAAAAGCAATGCAACAAATCTATCTTATGACAAGTCTGTTTTCTCAAATCTCAAAGACGGATTCGCAATCACTCAGCCTCATGTAAATACGCTTTATAAAAACAAATATCCGTGGGTTGTTACTATTGCGAAAAGGGAATATTCGAATCTTTTTGCACAGCAGGTTTTTGTTGCGATAGATTTTAAGTTTTCATCAATCGCAAAATACATTGATAAGGTGAGCATCGGTCAAAGAGGCTATTGCTATATAATCAATTCGAAAGGAGAAATCATTTATCATCCACAGCAGCAAATGCTTTTTTCAGGGTTGAAAAAGGAAAATTCCTATGCAATTATTGACCTTACCGACGGAATACACAGAATGAAGGATAATATTTACAATATTTCATCTCTTAATTCGTGTAATTGGAAAATTGTCGGTGTAAGTTTTAATGACGAGATAACTCAAGCTGTTAAGAACCAAGTAATCATCGGCTCGATTTTTGCACTTCTTTTCAGTCTTTTAATATCCATTGTAATTTATTTTTTGCTTTCAAGAACCGTTACAAGACCTGTCAGAAAACTTGTTGATTCTATGCAAAAATTTGAAGAGCAAGCAGAGGAGTTTGAATACGAGGCTGACATGAGTAATGTTTTGGAGTTTCAGACTCTCTCGGCATCATTTGAGCATATGGTGCTCATGATTCAGTCACTTGTCGAGAAGGTGCACAATGAAGAAATCATACTTAGAAAAACCGAGCTTAAGGCCTTGCAGGCTCAGATTAATCCTCACTTTCTTTATAACACGCTTGATTCAATTCAATGGATGTGCGAGCAGAACAACAGCAAGGATGCAGTTAAAATGGTGGGTGCGCTCGCAAAACTTTTCAGAATAAGTATCAGCCACGGAAACGAATTTATAACAATCAGCGATGAGCTTAAGCATGCCGAAAGCTATCTTATTATTCAAAGTTACAGATATAAAAATCAGTTTACATATTCATTTGATATTGACGAAAGCGTATTGGGCTATATGTGCAACAAAATAACTATTCAACCGTTCATTGAAAACGCTATTTATCACGGGCTTAATCGAATGGTTGATGAGGGAGAAATCAAAATTACGGTTGAACGATGCGGTAAGGATATTGTTATAACTGTTAAAGATAACGGCCTTGGTATGACTGAGGAGCAATGCAAAACCATTCTTCAAAAGGATAGAAGCGACTCAAAGGGTATCGGCGTTAAAAATGTTAACGACAGACTTAAAATCTATTTCGGCGAAGAATACGGAATTACTATTGACAGCGAGCTTGATGTAGGAACTACAGTCACCATTAAAATTCCAAAGATTGAGAAAGGACACGAAAATGAATACTAAAAAAACAGTTGCCCTTCTTACGCTTGTTTCTTTTCTTATTGCCTGCTTATTCGGTTGTGCAAAAACGAGCGATATCGGTGCCGAGGATAAGAATGTTGCTATAATAACAAAAGGCAGTGATTCTGATTTTTGGGATGATATGAAAAGCGGCGCACTTGCTGCTGCCAATGAATTTAATATCAATGTTACGGTTGAAGGACCCGAAAGTGAAGAAGACTATGATACTCAAAACGGAATGATTGAAAATGCGGTTTCAAGAAATGTTGACGTCATAATCCTTTCGGCAATAGATTATGAGAAGAATGCACCGTCTGTTCAAAACGCAATTGATAGCGGAATTAAGGTAATCACGGTTGACAGTGATGTTAATGTAAAGGGCAAAGAGCTTTTTATAGGAACAGACAATATATCGGCCGGCGAAAAGGCAGCAAAGCAAGCCGTTGAACTCTGCAAAGGACAAAAGTCTATCAATATTGGTATAGTAAATTACAGTGAAAACACCGAAAACGGAAAACAACGCTTAAAAGGATTTACAGACTATATCGGTAAAATCGAAAATGCAAAAATAGTCGACACTGTCAATATTGAGTCAAATACACAAAATGCAACCGCCGGTGCTAAAAAATTGCTTGAGAAGCATAAGGATATAAATGTTCTTGTCGGCTTTAATGAATGGTCGACTCTCGGTGCCGGTTATGCAATAAATGAGCTTAATCTAAAAGATAAAGTTTTTTGTATCGGATTTGACAGTAATATAAGCTGCATAGATATGCTTGAAAATGGTGATATTGACATCCTTATTGTTCAAAATCCGTTTTCAATGGGATACCTTTCTGTTTCAAAGGCATTTGAAATTCTTACGGGCAAAAAGCAAAGAGACAAAACGGTTGAAACCGATACTTATGTTGTTAACCGCAAAAATATGTTTTCTCCAGATATTCAAAAAATACTGTTCCGCTTTAACGAAGGCAGTAATTAAGAAGTAATTTAATAAAGGCTCTGATATGTTGTTTTGGCTTATCAGAGCTATTTTTATATCCAAGGTGAAATTTTTAACGTAATAAATCGTATAATTCGTAAAATTTTATACACTTTGAATAAATAATTACATTTATTTTCAATTGACACAAAGCTATAATAAAGGTGCTGAATGACTTAACAATATTTTTAAGGAGGTATTCTTTATGAAAAAAATGAAAAAGTTATTGGCATTATTATTAGCAGTAGTAATGGTAGCAGGCTTTGCGGCTTGCACAAAAAAAGACGGTGACGGCGGTACAAAAAAAACAAAAGGTGAGATCTCGGTATTTTATTACACATTTAGCGATGCATACATCTCAACCGTTCGTTCTGCAATGGATAAAATTTTAAAGGACGGCGGCTACACCTACAACGATTATGACGCAAACGGAAATCAAACGACACAGACCGAGTAGGTTCAAACGGCACTTGCAAAAGGCTCGTCATTGCTTATTGTCAATGTAGTTGATACAGGCTCCAATGACGCCGCTCAAAACATTATCAATCTTGCAAAGGCACAGAATGTTCCTGTAATCTTCTTCAACCGTTCTGTTGACCAGTCTGTTATTGAAAGCTATGACAAGTGTGTATTTGTCGGCACGGACTACGAGCAGGCAGGACATATGCAGGGTCAGTTGATCGGTGAATACTTGGTAAACAATTATGACAAGCTTGACCTTAACGGTGACGGTAAAATCAGCTACGTTATGTTTAAGGGCCAAGAGGGCAACATGGAAGCAATCGCCCGTACAAAGTACGGCGTTGAGGATGCTAACGCAGTTCTTAAAAAAGCAGGCAGACCGGACCTTATGTTCTATGACGCAGCAAACAAGAACAAGTACCTTGTTGACCAGGACGGCTTATGGTCTTCGGCAGCAGCCACAAACTACATGAGTACAGCACTTGCTCAGTATACTGAGTCGAACAAGAATATGATTGAACTTGTTATTGCAAACAATGACGAAATGGCACTTGGTGCAATATCGGCTCTTCAAACAGCAGGATACAACAAAGACGGTAAAACCGTAATTCCTGTATTCGGCGTTGATGCAACAGACGCTGCAAAATCAGCAATAAAGTCAGGCTCAATGATTGGTACAATCAAGCAGGATTCACAGGGTATGGCTGAGGCTATCACATCTATTATGAAAAATTACCTCGACGGTGCAAAGGCACTTGACGGTATTGATACTGCAAATGTAGTAGGCACATGGAGAGTAAATATTCCTTATTCGGCTTACACAACAAATACAGCAGAATGATATAAATTTACTTTACTTATGCGGTTGGGGTGCTTCGCTCCAACCGCACTATTCAAAGCAGATAGGAGAGATATATATGCAAAACAATTTGAATAAATCCGTTTCTGCGACTGACAAAGATATATTGTTAAAAATGGTCGATATAGATAAATCGTTTCCGGGTGTTAAAGCACTTGACCATGCCCGGCTCACGCTTAAAAGAGGTACCGTTCATGCTCTTATGGGTGAAAACGGTGCCGGAAAATCAACGCTTATGAAATGTCTTTTCGGTGTTTACAGTAAGGACAGCGGACACATTTATGTTGATGGACAAGAGGTAAATTACAAAAACAGTAAGGAAGCTCTTGAAAACGGTGTTGCAATGGTGCATCAGGAGCTCAACCAAGCACTTAAACGTAATGTTATGGACAATATGTGGCTTGGCAGATTTCCGAAGGTTTCAAAATACCTGCCTTTTACAAGCGAAAAGAAGATGTATGATGAAACGATGAAGATTTTTAAAGACCTTGACATCAATGTTGACCCCAAAACAGTTATGAGTACAATGTCGGTTTCGCAAAGGCAAATGGTTGAAATTGCTAAGGCGGTTTCTTATAATTCAAAAATCATTGTTTTTGATGAGCCTACTTCATCATTGACAGAGGAAGAGGTTGAACACCTTTTTCGTATTATCAATATGCTTCGTGACAGGGGCTGCGGCATTATTTATATTTCTCACAAGATGGAGGAAATATTACGCATAAGTGATGAAGTAACAATTATGCGAGACGGAAAATGGATTGCAACAAAGCCAGCCGAAAACCTGACCATGGACGAAATAATCAAGCTCATGGTTGGCCGTGAGCTTACAAACCGTTATCCCGAAAAGGACAATGAAATCGGTGAGGTTCTTCTTAAGGTTGATAATCTAAGCGGAGAATACACCAACCTAAAGAATGTTTCGTTTCAGGCTAACAAAGGAGAGATTCTCGGCGTGGCAGGGCTTGACGGTTCGGGAAGAACGGAGCTGCTTGAGCAAATCTTCGGCATAACCACAAAAAAGAGCGGTAAGATCACACTCAACGGCAAAGAGGTAAAAAACCGTAATCCACACGAATCAATCAAAAACGGATTTGCTCTTTTGACGGAGGAAAGACGTGCAACGGGTATTTTCGGTATTTTGAATATCAGAGAAAATACAACAATTTCAAGCTTGAAAAAATATCAGACAGGTCCGTTCCTTAACAAAAGGAAAATGAAGGACATGACTGGCAAATATATAAAATCGCTCAGAGTAAAAACACCTACTCAGGAAACAAAAATCAGCTCTCTTTCAGGAGGTAATCAGCAAAAGGTTATCCTTGCAAGATGGCTTTTGACAGACCCTACAGTGCTTCTTCTTGACGAACCGACAAGAGGTATTGATGTAGGTGCCAAATATGAAATTTATCAGCTCATTTTAGACCTTGCAAAAAAAGGCAAAACAGTCATTATGGTTTCTTCCGAAATGGCAGAGCTTTTGGGCGTGTGCGATAAAATTCTTGTTATGTCGGGCGGAAGACTCTCGGGTGAGGTTGATGCCAAGACTACAAATCAGGAAGAGATTATGACCCTTGCGGCAAAATATGCATAAGGAGGATTTAATTATGGCTGACACAAGTGTAAAAAAAGTTGGACGTTCTCGTATTTCCCTTTGGATTGAAAAATTCAAAGCGGCAGATAAGGACGATAAAAAAAGACTGATTTCAGATTTATTGTTTAACAATGCAATGTATATCATCATTGCAATAGCGGTAATTTTTATCGCAATTAAGGTTCCGGCATTTTTAAGCGTATCATCAATAGTTAATATTGTTTCGCTTACCGCTGCAAAACTTCCTATTGCTTTAGGCATTGCAGGCTGTATCGTGTTAACCGGTACGGATATTTCCGCAGGACGATGCGTTGGCTTGACCGCCTGCGTTGCGGCATCGCTTTTACAGGTTACAGATTATGCGAACAAGATGTTCCCGAATCTTAAAACGCTGCCTCTTATTGCAGTAATTCTTGCAGTAATTGTAATCGGCGCCGTTGTAGGTTTTGTAAACGGATTTTTCGTTGCTAAATTCAAGCTCCACCCGTTTATTGTTACTCTTTCAACTCAGCTCATCGTATTCGGTACAGTTCTTATGTACCTTATGATTGGCGGAAACAACGGTCAAACTCTTTCGGGTCTTGACGCATCTTACACAAGCTTTATCACAGGTACGCTCTTCACGGTCGGCGGCGTTTCTGTTCCGAAATATGTTCTTTATTCCGTAATCTTAACCGCTGTTATGTGGGTTGTTTGGAATAAAACAAAGTTCGGTAAAAATATGTTTGCGGTCGGTTCAAACGAGGAAGCGGCAAGAGTATCCGGTGTAAATGTATTTACGACAATTTTGATGGTATTCGTGCTTGCAGGTGTTATGTACGGTATTACAGGCTTTATCGAGGGCGCTCGTATTGCATCCTGCTCGGCAAACACAGGTCTTAACTACGAATGTGACGCTATTGCAGCTTGCGTTATCGGCGGTGTATCCTTTGTCGGCGGCACAGGTAAAATCAGCGGTATCGTTATCGGCGTACTTCTTTTACAGATTATCTTTGCAGGTCTTAACTTCCTTTCGGTATCTGCAAATATGCTTTATATCATCAAAGGCTTAATCATTCTTATTGCGTGTGCTATTGATATGCGTAAGTATCTCGCAAGAAGATAATTGTTGTTAAATTTGCCCATAATCAAACACATAGAAATGTGGTGAAAAATATGAACAAAATCAATACAATAAGCCTAAATACAGAAAGAAAACCCGGCGGGCTTTATCGAAATATTAAGATGTCGGTGAAGACGGCTGACAAACTCATACTAATATGTATCATTGCTCTTGTCGTCTGTGTGATTTTTGCGATAAGTCATGCGGGATTCACTGTAACCTTTAACACAGACGGCGGTTCGCAAATCGAAAATCAAAAGGTTATGTACGGTCAGCTTGTCGATGTAGATGAAAATCCGGTCAAAGAGGGCTATATCTTTACGGGATGGTATTTAGATAAAGACTGCACGAAGCAATTTGACATTGACAAGGACACTGTAAGTGACAGCCTAACTCTCTACTCGGGCTGGGAAAAGAAATAGAAAGGCGGAAAAACTATGTATTTCGCTAATGATAAAAGATATGACACCATGAAATATAACAGGTGTGGCAACAGCGGGTTAAAACTGCCTGCCGTATCCCTCGGGTTTTGGCATAACTTCGGCGATAATTGTCTTTATTCAAATATGAAAGAGCTTTGCTTTACTGCTTTTGATAACGGCATTACTCACTTTGACCTTGCCAATAACTACGGGCCTGAGCCGGGAAGCGCTGAAAAGAATTTCGGCAAAATCTTCAATCAGGAAATGAAGGCATATCGTGATGAAATGATAATCAGCACAAAAGCCGGATATGAAATGTGGCCAGGTCCTTACGGATGCAGAAACGGCAGCCGCAAATATCTTCTTGCAAGCCTCGACCAAAGCTTACAGCGTATGGGTCTTGATTATGTCGATATTTTCTATCATCATTGCCTTGACCTTGAAACTCCCCTTGAGGAAACTATGGGAGCTCTTGCATCTGCTGTTCAAAGCGGTAAAGCACTCTATGTCGGAATTTCAAATTATGACGGCGAAAATTTGGAAAGGGCCTGTAAGATATTGACCGAGCTCAAATGCCCGTTTGTTATAAATCAAAACCGATATTCAATTTTTGACAGAACTATTGAAAAGAACGGCTTAAAGCAAACGGCAGCAAGACTTAACAAGGGTATAATTGCTTTCAGTCCGCTTGCACAGGGGCTTCTTACGAACAGATACTTAAACGGTATTCCGAGTGACAGCAGAGCTGCCAGGGACAATCGTTTTCTGAAGAAATCGGCAATAACAGAGGAAAAGCTGACACAAATCAGAGACCTTTCGGAAATTGCGGAAGAGAGAGGACAAACCCTTGCTGAAATGGCGCTTGCTTGGGTACTTAAAGACGACGTTGTAACCTCGGTTTTAATCGGTGCATCAAAGTCCGAGCAAATACTTGATAATATCAAGGCCATTCAAAACACATCATTCTCTTCAGACGAACTCGAAATGATAGATAAAATAAGCATAGAAGTTTGTTGATAGAGTATATGCCGATTGTATTGTTGACTGTCGGCAAGAGTTCGTTGATTAAATAATAATTTACCCTCCGAGATTTAATGTCTCGGAGGGATTTCCGTATATATTATTTTTATAAAAAGTCAAAACAGTCCGATGATTTTTCCGTTTTCGTCAACGTCGATGTTCTCCGCTGCGGGCTTTTTGGGAAGTCCGGGCATCGTCATAATATCACCTGTCAGCACAACGATAAATCCTGCGCCTGCACTGACCTTGACGTTTTTAACGGTTACGGTGAAGTCCTCGGGAGCACCGAGCTTTGTCGGATCGTCGGAAAAGCTGTACTGTGTTTTTGCGATACAAACAGGAAGCTTTCCAAAGCCGAGACCCTCAAGCTGTGCAATTTGCTTCTTCGCATTCGGCAAAAGGTTGATCCCTTTTCCGCCGTAGACCTTTTTAACGATCGCTTCAATCTTTTCCGTGATTGAAAGCTCATCACCGTAGGAGAAAGTGAAGTCGCCTTTTTCTTCCTCACAAAGACGAATAACCTCTTTTGCAAGGTCTTCTCCGCCTTTGCCGCCCTCAGCCCAAACGGTTGAAAGAACCGTATTAACGCCAAGCTCACGGCATTTCTCAATGATAAAGTTAATTTCGTTATCCGTATCTGTCGGGAATCTGTTTACGGCGACGACACACGGAAGCCTGTAAACATTTTTGATGTTGGAAACGTGACGGAGAAGGTTTGGAATTCCCTTTTCCAATGCGGAAATATCCTCGGTTGCAAGCTCTTTTTTATCAAGTCCGCCGTGCATTTTCAGAGCACGGACGGTTGCGACAATAACAACTGCATCGGGCACAAGACCTGCCATGCGGCATTTGATGTCGAGAAATTTTTCTGCTCCGAGGTCGGCGCCGAAGCCTGCCTCCGTAACGGTATAGTCACCCATTTTAAGAGCCATTTGCGTTGCCATTACCGAATTACAGCCGTGAGCAATGTTGGCAAAGGGGCCGCCGTGAACAAATGCGGGCGTTCCTTCGAGTGTCTGAACAAGATTGGGCTTGATTGCATCCTTCAAAAGGGCAGTCATCGCACCCTGTGCGTGGAGATCACCTGCGGTTACGGGCTTGTCATCATAGGTGTAACCGACGATAATTTTTGACAAACGCTCCTTGAGGTCGGAAATTGAGGTTGCGAGGCAGAAAACTGCCATAATCTCGCTCGCTACGGTTATATCAAAGCCGTCCTCACGGGGAGTTCCGTTTACTCTTCCGCCGAGTCCGTCTACAACGTAACGGAGCTGACGGTCATTCATGTCAACACAACGTTTCCATGTGATTTTTTTTACGTCGATACCCAAAGCGTTGCCCTGCTGAATATGGTTGTCGAGCATTGCGGCAAGGAGGTTGTTTGCTGCGCCGATTGCATGGAAATCTCCGGTGAAATGAAGATTGATATCCTCCATGGGAACGACCTGTGCATATCCGCCGCCGGCGGCACCGCCTTTTATGCCGAAAACGGGACCCAATGACGGTTCACGCAGCGCAACCGTAACATCCTTGCCCAGACGGGCGAGACCGTCTGCCAGACCGATTGTTGTCGTTGTCTTGCCCTCTCCGGCGGGGGTGGGGGTGATAGCGGTAACAAGTATGAGCTTGCCGTTTTTCCTGTCTGTTTCCTTTAAAAGCTTCGGATCGATTTTTGCTTTATAGTTTCCGTACTGTTCGATGTATTTTTCATCAATGTGTGCTTTTTTTGCAATTTCTGTAATATGTCTTGGCTTGCACTGCTGAGCTATTTCAATATCGGAAAGTTGTGACATGGCTATACTCCTCACTTGTTAAAATACTTTACGGCTGATTCAAACATATGTATGTTATAATTGCCCGGAACATTTTTATAAAGTCCGGCTCCGATTCTTTCGCTGTGACCCATTTTTCCGAAAACTCTGCCGTCGGGGGAGGTGATTCCCTCGATTGCGTATGCGGAGTCGTTCGGATTAAAGCGGATATCATTTGATGCATTGCCGTTTGAATCGACATACTGAGTTGCGATCTGTCCGTTTTCAATCAGACTGCGTATCGTTTCGTCGCTGGCGAGGAAACGGCCTTCGCCGTGAGAAATCGGAACATTAACAATATCGCCGACGTTCATTTCGGATAACCACGGTGACTTGTTTGAAGCGATTCTTGTGCGAACGATTCTTGACTGATGTCTTGCAATTGTGTTGAATGTAAGAGTCGGGCAATTCTCGTCTGTGTCAATGATTTTTCCGTACGGCACAAGTCCGAGCTTAATAAGAGCCTGGAAACCGTTGCAGATGCCGCACATAAGACCGTCACGGTGCTCAAGAAGCTCTGTAACGCCCTCTTTTATTTCGGGATTGCGGAAAAATGCAGTGATGAATTTACCGCTTCCGTCCGGCTCATCTCCGCCTGAAAATCCTCCGGGAATGAATACGATCTGAGAATTTTTAAGCTCCTTTGCAAAGCTTTCAATGCTTCTTGCGATTCCGTCTGCAGAGAGATTATTGATAACCGTGATTATCGGCTCTGCGCCTGCGTTTGCGACAGCCTTTGCGGAATCATATTCGCAGTTTGTACCCGGGAAAACGGGAATGAGAACACGCGGCTTAGCTACCTTGATTGACGGCGCTGTGCGCTCTGTGGCAGTATATGAAACGTTTTCGGGCTTACTGCCTGTGTTTTTAATGTTGCACGTGAAAACGCTTTCTAACTTATCCTCGTAAATTTTCAGCAGGGAATCAAGCGACACGGTGTCACCGAGGTATGATATATCACATTTTTCGGTAACGGTTCCGATTATTTCGTCCCTGTTGTCCCAGTCTGCGACCTCAAGAATAAAGCCGGCATAGCTGTAGCCGAAAATTTTATTCATATCTGCCTTTTCGCTGTAGCTGAAGCCGAGTCCGTTACCGAAGCACATTTTCATAACTGCTTCGGCGATGCCGCCCATACCGGGAGTGTAGCATGAAACCGCTTTTCCAGATTTCAAAAGATCGGCGACCTTATCAAAAAGAGCAATGAGGCTGTCGGTTTTCGGAAGATTGTCTTCGTCATACGGACAGGAAAGGAAGATGACCTTGTTTCCTGCTTTCTTAAACTCGGGAGAAACGATTCGGTCTGTTTTTGATGTTGTAACGGCGAAGGAAACAAGGGTCGGCGGAACGTCGATATTCTCGAATGTGCCGCTCATTGAGTCTTTTCCTCCGATAGCACCGATTCCGAGCTCCATCTGAGCCTTAAATGCACCGAGGAGAGCCGAAAGCGGTTGACTCCAGCGCTTGCCGTCCTTTCCGGGATGCTTGAAATATTCCTGGAATGTCAGGTAAACATCTTTAAAATCGGCTCCGCTCGCAATAAGCTTGCAGACAGATTCAACAACAGCTAAATATGCGCCGTGATAAGGACTTTTTTCCGTTATGAACGGATTGTAGCCGAACGCCATGAGCGAACAGTCATCCGTTGCCTTTTTCTCAACGGAAATTTTCTGAACCATTGCCTGAATTGGTGTGAGCTGATTTTTACCGCCGAAGGGCATAAGAACGGTTCCGGCGCCGATGGTTGAATCGAAGCGCTCGGAAAGTCCTCTTTTTGAGCATATATTGAGGTCGTCGGCAAGTGCTTTATAGCTTTCCGAAAAGCTTGTGTTAAAGCTGCGATTTGCCGATTCGCATTTCTCGGTGTTGATTACAATGTGTTTGTCGGCTCCGTTTGAATTAAGAAATTCTCGGCTGATATCAACAATAGTATTTCCGTTCCAGTTCATTCTCAGGCGAGGTTCTTCGGTTACAACCGCAACCGGTACGGCATTGAGATTTTCTGATTTGGCAAGTGCAAGGAACTCGTCAACCTTATGAGCTTCAACAACGACCGCCATTCTTTCCTGGCTCTCACTGATTGCAAGCTCCGTTCCGTCAAGACCTTCATACTTCTTGGGTACGGCGTTAAGATTGATTTCAAGTCCGTCGGCAAGCTCGCCTATTGCAACGGAAACTCCGCCTGCGCCGAAATCGTTACAGCGCTTGATAAGACGGCAGGCAGTTTTATTGCGGAAAAGTCTTTGAAGCTTGCGTTCTTCCGGTGCGTTACCTTTTTGCACCTCTGCGCCGCAGGTCTCAAGGGAAGAAACCGTATGCGATTTAGATGAGCCGGTTGCGCCGCCGCATCCGTCACGACCCGTAGCGCCGCCGAGAAGTATAACGATATCTCCGGGAGTCGGTACCTCTCTTCTAACGTTTTCGGCAGGAGCTGCGGCGATGACGGCACCGATTTCCATACGCTTTGCCGCATATCCGGGGTGATAGATCTCATCGACAATTCCCGTTGCAAGTCCTATCTGGTTGCCGTAGGACGAATAGCCCGCTGCGGCTGTTGTTACGATTTTTCTCTGAGGAAGCTTGCCCTTGATTGTCTCGTCGAGCGGCTTTAAGGGATCTGCCGCACCCGTAACGCGCATAGCTCCGTAGACATAGCTTCTGCCCGAGAGGGGGTCGCGGATAGCTCCGCCGATACACGTTGCCGCACCGCCGAAGGGTTCGATCTCAGTCGGGTGGTTATGGGTTTCATTCTTGAAAAGAAGCAGCCAAGGCTCACTGACGCCGTCTACATCAACATTTATCTTAACCGTGCAGGCATTGATTTCTTCGCTCTCATCAAGCTTGTCAAGCTTTCCCTGCTTTTTAAGTGCCTTGACGGCGATAGTTGCAATGTCCATCAGACAGACGGGCTTTGTTCTGCCGAGCGATCTGCGTGTTTCAAGATATTCATCATATGTTTTTTGAATAAGCTCGTCCTCAAAGGTAACGTCGTCAATTACCGTCAAAAATGTTGTATGGCGGCAATGATCCGACCAATAGGTATCAATCATTCGTATTTCGGTGATTGTCGGATTTCTGTTTTCGGATTTAAAATAATTCTGACAGAACTTGATATCGTCAATATCCATTGCAAGACCGAAATCTTCAACAAATTTTTCAAGCTCCGAGTCGGTTAAATCAAGGAAGCCGTCAAGAGTTTCGACGGATGTCGGAATATCATACTTTGCGGCAAGAGTTTCGGGCTTTGTGAGTGAAGCCTCTCTCGCTTCGACGGGGTTAATTACGTATTTTTTGATTGTATCAATTTCGCCTGCGGAAAGCTTGCCCTTGAGCAAATAAACCTTCGCTGTGCGCACGGTCGGACGCTCGGATTTTGAAATAATCTGTATGCACTGTGCGGCGGAGTCGGCTCTCTGATCAAACTGACCGGGAAGATATTCAACCGCAAAGCACGAATAGCCTTCGGAATTTATCACGTCCGAAACAATATCGAGCTGAGGCTCGGAAAAAACCGTCTTAACGGCATAATTAAAAAGCTCCTCTGTGATGTTTTCGGCATCGTAACGGTTGATAATTCTAACGTCATCAAGACCCTTTATCGAGAGAAGCTCATTGGCTTCTTTAAGCAGGCTCTTTGCCTCATGGGCAATTTCCGGCTTCTTTTCAACATAAACTCTGTAAACCATATTATTCCTCCGTTGCTTTCAAGGCTCTTTGACCGATGTCATGTCTGTAATATGCGTTTTCAAATGAAATCTCTTTAACCTTTTTGTATGAGCTGTCGATTGCTTCCTTCAGCGTCGAAGCAACGGATGTTACTCCCAGCACTCTGCCGCCTGAGGTGTAAAGCTTTCCGTCCTTTTGCGTTGCGCCTGCAACATAAACGGAATCGAATATTTCTTCGGGAATTGTGATTTCATATCCTTTTTTATACGAAACGGGGTAGCCGTCCGAAGCCATGATAACGCAGCAGGCGTCAGCGTCCTTGAATTTGACGTCAGTTTCCGACAGAGTGCCGTCTGTTGTCGCCTTCATAACAGTGAACAGGTCGCTTTCAAGCAGCGGAAGAACTACCTGAGTTTCAGGATCACCGAAGCGGCAGTTATATTCAATTACCTTCGGGCCGTCCCTAGTGAGCATAAGTCCAAAGTATAAACAGCCCTTGAAGGTTCGACCCTCTCGGTTCATGGCGTTGATCGTCGGGACAAAAATTGTGTCCATACAAATTTTTGCAACCTTATCGGTATAATACGGATTCGGAGCGATCGTGCCCATACCTCCGGTATTGAGTCCCGTGTCATTGTCGCCCGAACGCTTGTGATCCATTGAGGAAACCATCGGCTTTACGGTTTTTCCGTCGGTAAACGCAAGAACGGAGATTTCCGGTCCTTCAAGGTATTCTTCAATTACGATGCTTTCTCCGCTCTTGCCGAATTTTTTGTCTTGCATGGCTTCAACGACAGCTTTCTTGGCTTCCTCACGGGTAAATGCGACCGTAACGCCCTTGCCGAGAGCAAGACCGTCGGCTTTGATAACAGTCGGAATAGGGGCATTCTCAAGGTAAGCGAGGGCTTTTTCCATATCGTTAAATGTCTCATATGAAGCAGTCGGAATATTGTATTTCTTCATAAGATTTTTAGAAAAGACCTTACTGCCCTCGATTATTGCGGCATTTGCGCGAGGGCCGAAGCACGGGATCCCGATTTCCTCAAGCCTGTCAACCGCTCCGAGAACAAGCGGATCATCGGGAGCGACAACGGCATAATCAATTTTTTCGCTTGACGCAAAGTCAACGATTTTATCAATTTCACATGCTCCGATGGGAATGCAGACAGCATCGTTTTCAATTCCGCCGTTTCCGGGCAGAGCATATATTTTATCAATTGCTTCATTCTCTTTTAATTTCTTTATTATGGCGTGTTCACGGCCTCCGCCGCCGATAACCATTATTTTCATTGCTTATCATATCCTTTCAAGCGGAAAAAGAACCGTTAAAAATCAGTGGTGGAACAGTCTCATTCCCGTAAACGCAATCGCCATGTCATATTTATCGGCACATTCGATTACCAGGTTGTCGCGAATCGAGCCGCCGGGTTCGGCAATATATTTTACGCCGCTGAGCTTTGCTCTCTCGATATTGTCGCTGAACGGGAAGAAAGCATCCGAGCCGAGCGAAACTCCGTTGACAGTGTCGAGATATTCACGTACCTCCGATTCTGTAAGCGGTTCGGGACGGGTGGTAAAATATTTCTGCCAGTTACCCTCGGCACAAACATCTTCCTCGCATTTATTGATATATCTGTCAATTACGTTGTCACGCTCGGGTCTGCCGAGCGTGGGGAGAAGGGGAAGATTAAGAACCCTGTCGCTCTGGCGAAGGAACCATGTGTCCGCTTTTCCGCCGGCAAGACGGGTGCAGTGAATTCTCGACTGCTGACCTGCGCCGACGCCGATAGCCTGTCCGTCATAGGCAAAGCACACGGAATTGGACTGCGTATATTTGAGCGTTATAAGTGAAATAATCAGGTCACGAATTGCATCGTCGGGGATATTCTTATTTTTGGTGACAACATTGGAAAGAAGCTCCTTGTTGATTTCAAAATTATTTCTTCCCTGCTCAAAGGTGATGCCGAACACCTGCTTGCGCTCGATCGGCTCGGGTGTGTAGTCGGGGTCGATTTTGACGATGTTGTAGCTGCCCTTGCGCTTCGATTTGAGGATTTCAAGAGCTTCGGGCTCATAGCCTGGGGCAATTATTCCGTCGGAAACCTCACGCTTGATGAGCTTTGCCGTTGTGACGTCGCAAACATCGGAGAGAGCAACCCAATCTCCGAACGAGCACATACGGTCGGTTCCTCTTGCACGGGCATAGGCACAGGCGAGAGGGGAGCTGTCAAGATCTTCGATATCGTCAACGAAGCAAGCCTTTTTGAGCTTTTCCGGAAGCTTTATTCCGACGGCCGCAGAGGTTGGGCTGACGTGCTTAAATGATGCAACGGCGGGAAGACCGAGAGCCTCCTTCAATTCCTTAACAAGCTGCCATGAGTTGAATGCGTCAAGGAAATTGATATATCCGGGCTTGCCGCAAAGGATTTCGATGGGAAGGTCGCTTGCGTTATTCATAAATATTCTTGAAGGCTTCTGATTGGGGTTACAGCCGTATTTGAGCTCGAATTCTTTCATATATTTCCGTTCCTTTCTTGGTTGTTTTCAGCAATTCTTGTTTATAAGCTTTTCCTCATAGCTGCCGTCTGTGAGGTTGGTGTATCTTACATAAAGGGAAATCTTATTGTTCTCGTCAAGATAATTCCAGATTTCATCGGCAAATTCGTCAATACTGTCGGGGATAGCCACTCTCTCGGGCTCACCCTGAAATGTCGGGATCGGGTTGCCGTCCGTCAAATATGTATGGATAAAGTGACCGAGCCCTGCCTTTGACGGATACGAGAAGGTGTATCTTGCACAGTCGCTGCCGTCCTCATCAAGGCTTTTAAGTATGCTCATTTCATACTTAAAATCATTTTCGCCGAAGGTCAGTATTCCGCTGATTCGGGGAGTGAAGTTCGGCGCATCCGGCTCAAACTCACGGCTTTCAAGGCTTTCGGAAAAGCTTTTGCCCGTTACAATTCCGTCGTAAACCGTGTCTGTCTGGTCGCCGTTGGTGACGATGAGCTTGTTCTCAAATTTTCTGATTGCCGCATAGATTATCAGGGAGGGATCCTCTACCTTTGAAGCGTCGAAAGGCTCGGTAAAGACTTCACCGTTTTTTACCGTGAACACACGGTTGCGGCTGTTTGCGCTTCTGCCCATGATGAAGTATGCCGTTGCGGCTTTTTGGCCGTCAGAGCTTTTGCCGATAACGATTCCGCGTCCTACATAGGGATTGCCGTCTATACGGTCTTTCATTGATTTGATTTCATATATGTTCATTTCAAGCTGTCCTTTCTTTAACGATCTCAGCGGATACAAGCTCGGCTGCCTGAGGAAGAAGCTTCCATTCCGCCTGCTCCATTACTCTTTTTTGAAGAATTTCGGGAGTGTCGCCGTCCTCGATATTGACGGCCTTTTGAAGAATTATTTTTCCACCGTCGGGTATCTCATTTACATAATGTACGGTTGCGCCCGTGACCTTTACTCCGTAGTCGAGCGCCGCCTGGTGCACTTTTAATCCGTAGAAGCCCTCGCCGCAGAAGGAGGGAATAAGCGACGGGTGGACATTGATTATTCGCTCGGGATATTCAGAAACAAAATCTGCGCTGAGTATGCTCATAAAGCCTGCAAGAACGATCATGTCGATCTCGTTTTCACGGAGCAATTCCAAAATCCGGCCTTCAAAATCCGCCTGATTTTTGCACTCTTTTTTTATCACAACAGCAGTTTTTATTCCTGCGTTTTGCGCTCTCGTAAGGGCGTAAGCCGAGCTGTTGTTTGAAACGACAAGTGCAAGCTCACCGCTATTTATTATTCCGCTCTGCTGAGCATCAATGAGTGCCTGAAGGTTTGTTCCGCCGCCCGAAACAAGAACGGCTATTTTAGCCTTGTTTTTCATCTGTATGTACTCCTTTTAGTAAAGGTAAAACCATTGCGCCAAACGTGTTTCCTGCAACAACAAGGGCTGTAAAGAGGATTATTTTTACGCTGAAAATTCCCGAAGCGCCTAAATAAAACATATCGGCAATCGAATGTTCAAAGCCGCAGAGGATAAACACGGGCACACAAAAGAGAATACCCAGAACGGAGTTCTTCTCCTTATAAATGCTGACTGCAAGATACATCAGTATTCCGCAGAAAAAGCCGCGGATAAACGTGTATAACGGGAACTGTGCAAGCTTTGCCGAGCACATTTCTGCCGCCTTTTCGCCAATATTCGGCAGAACCGTCCGCAGCAGCATTCCGAAAAGAAACGTTGCGGCAAGATTGCCGAAAAGTCCGACGTCGAGGTTAAGAAAATCCTGTTTCGTATGCTGTTCGACTATGTAGCCGATTTTTCCTGTGAAAAGGTAGTAGCTTTTATAGCAGATGCAGAGCAGAGCGACCGAAAAGAGCACCGCTCCGACCGTTTTATTTTCACACGAGAGAAAAACCGTGCCGCCGATTGTTATGAGAATTCCCGCACACAGGCTTTCACGAAAAGTTTTCAGCATATCGTAATTTTATCCTCTGAATTTTCGATTTTTCCGATTACATAGGCGTCCTCGCCGTTTGCCTTGAGAATTTCAACAGCCTTTTCGGCATCCTCTCGAGCAACAACAATGCTCATGCCGACGCCCATGTTGAATGTATTGAACATATCTCTTTCGGAAATGTTTCCCTCTTTTGCAATGAGGTCAAAAATCGGGAGAACCCTTACGGCTTTACGCTCAATTACCGCACCGAGACCGTCGGGAATGCTTCTCGGAATATTCTCGTAAAATCCGCCGCCCGTGATATGGGAAATTCCCTTTACCTTAACCTGCTCAAGAAGTGCAAGCACGGGCTTTACATAAATCTTAGTGGGGGCGAGAAGAGTTTCTCCGATTGATTTTCCGCCAAGCTCCTCACGGGGAGATTTGATATCGCTGTTTTCAACATCGAAAACCTTTCTGACAAGTGAAAAGCCGTTGGAGTGAACTCCGCTTGACGGGAGCGCTATAACCACATCTCCTGCCTTCATCGTTGAGGGGTCAAGTATCTTTGACTTGTCGACAACGCCGACAGAGAAGCCTGCGAGGTCATATTCGTCAACGGGATAGAAGCCCGGCATCTCCGCCGTTTCTCCGCCGATAAGAGCCGCACCGCTCTGAACGCAGCCCTCGGCGACGCCGGAAACAATAGAAGCGATTCTTTCGGGAATGTTTTTGCCGCATGCGATATAATCAAGGAAGAAAAGCGGCTTTGCTCCGCAGCAAATAATATCATTTACGCACATTGCAACGCAGTCAATGCCGACCGTGTCATGCTTGTCCATGAGAAAAGCCAGCTTCAGCTTTGTGCCGACGCCGTCAGTGCCGCTGACAAGCACCGGTTTCTCGATTCCCGTTGTGTCAAGCTCAAACAGGCCGCCGAAGCCGCCGACATCGGAGCACACGCCGGATGTCATTGTTCTTGCAATGTGTGATTTCATCAGTTCGACAGCCCTGTAGCCTGCCGTTATATCTACGCCTGCTGCGGCGTAGCTTTCGGAACGTGATTGTGTGTTCATCACTTTTTCTCCTTTTGTCTTTCGGAAATTTTACATTCAAACTTGCTCTTGTGCGTTTCGGTCGGCACTTCGGTCGGGTAATCGCCGTCGAAGCAGGCTGTGCAATAGCCCTTGCCGAGGTCGCCGCAGGCAATTTTTTTAACATTGTCAACGCTCAGATAACCGAGGGAATCAACGCCGATAATCTCTGCAATTTCGTCAACCGTATGGTGGCAGGCAATGAGGTTATCACGGGAGTCGATGTCCGTGCCGTAATAGCAGGGGTTAAGGAACGGCGGAGCGGAAACACGCATATGAATTTCCTTTGCGCCGGCATTTCTAAGCAGCTTAACTATTCTTGCGCAGGTCGTTCCTCTGACAATCGAATCGTCGATCATGACAACTCTTTTACCCTTGATAACATTTGTGATAGGGTTGAGCTTGATGCGAACCTGATTTGTACGGCTCTTTTGACCCGGAGAAATGAATGTTCTGCCGATATACTTGTTCTTGATAAATCCTATTTCATAGGGAATACCGGACTGCTTTGCGAAGCCGAGAGCGGCATCAAGTCCGGAATCGGGAACGCCGATAACAACATCCGCCTGAACAGGGTGCTCAAGAGCCAAAAATGCGCCTGCACGGATTCTCGCTTCATGCACGCTTGCTCCGTCGATCACCGAATCGGGGCGTGCAAAATAAATATATTCAAAGACGCAGGTGTGCGGCTTCTCTTTGTTGCAATGGTCCTTAATGCTTCGAACCGATTTGCCGTCAAAAACGACGATTTCGCCCGGCTCAACATCTCTGACAAATTCCGCACCGACTGCGTCAAGCGCACAGCTTTCCGAAGCGACAACGTAGCCGCCGTTCTCGGGAAGCCTGCCGATACAAAGCGGACGGAAGCCCATTTCATCACGAACGGCAATCATCTTGGTAGGCGACATTACAACAAGGGAATAAGCTCCCTTGATACGGTTAACGGCACGGTTGACAGCCTCCTCAATCGAGGGAGCGGTAAGTCTTTCCTCGGTTATGATGTATGAAATAACCTCGGTGTCCGATGTCGTGTGGAAAATCGAGCCTTTAAGCTCAAGTGCACTGCGAAGCTCATAGGAATTGGTGAGATTGCCGTTATGAGCGAGGGCAATATGGCCGTTAATGTGATTGACGACTATCGGCTGAGCATTGTCCCTTGCCGAGCCGCCCGTTGTACCGTAACGGACATGACCTATCGCGATATTGCCCTGACCGAACTGGTTGAGATGGTCGGTGGTGAAAACATCGTTGACAAGACCTGTATCCTTATATGCGGTAAAAAGTCCGTCGTCGTTTACAACGATTCCGCAGGATTCCTGTCCTCTGTGCTGCAGGGCGTAAAGACCGTAATAAACGGTACTTGCGATATCATAAGATTCATTGGCGTAAACGCCGAAAACTCCGCATTCTTCATGTATATTAGACATAAAAAGCTCCGTTTCTTATTTGAAAACTCTCTTCATCATTTCTGCATAGGCATCTTCAACTCCGCCAAGGTCACGGCGGAAACGATCCTTATCAAGCTTCTCGTTTGTTCTGCTGTCCCAGAAGCGGCAGGTGTCGGGGGAAATCTCGTCGGCGAGAACTATTGTGCCGTCCGAGAGCTTACCGAACTCAAGCTTAAAGTCAACAAGAGTTACGTTAAGGCTCTTGAAATACTCCTTGAGAACAGAATTGACCTTGAATGCCATCGATTTGATATTCTCAATCTCCTCCTTGGTTGCAAGTCCGAGAGCGAGAGCATGATATGAATTGAGAAGGGGATCGTGAAGATCATCATTCTTGTATGAAAACTCGATTGTCGGCTCGGCAAAAACAATGCCCTCTTCAACGCCGTAACGCTTTGCAAACGAACCGGCGGAAATGTTTCTGATAATAACCTCGAGAGGAACGATCGAAACCTTGCGTACAATCGTTTCACGGTCGGAAATTTCTTCGACATAGTGAGTCGGAACGCCCTGCTTTTCAAGAAGCTGCATGAGATAGTTGGACATTTTGTTGTTTACAACGCCCTTGCCGGCAATTGTGCCTTTTTTGAGTCCGTCAAATGCCGTTGCATCGTCCTTGTAGGAAACGATAACGTACTCTGGATCCTCGGTTGCAAAAACCTTCTTTGCCTTGCCCTCGTAGAGCTGTTCACATTTTTTCATGATTTAAAATCCTCCTTGGTTTTATTTGTTATAAATTTGATGCAATGTTTTTATCTTTTTCCAAAACGGCAGCCGAGTCCGACGCACGCTTTTCGGAAAGCTTTTCGGAAAGCTCCGGCTCGCAAAGAGCCAAAATCTGTATAGAAAGCAAAGCGGCATTGACTGCTCCGTTAATCGCTACTGTTGCAACCGGTATGCCGGAAGGCATTTGTACAGTGGATAACAAGGCGTCAATACCGTCGAGTGTATTTGATTTACAGGGTATTCCGATGACAGGCAGAACGGTCTGGGCGGCAATTGCCCCTGCCAGGTGAGCAGCCATTCCCGCGGCCGCAATGAGGACACCGAAGCCGTTTGATTGAGCGCTTTGAGCAAATTTCGCAGCCTCTCCGGGTGTTCTGTGCGCAGAGAATATGTGCACCTCATAGGGAACGTTAAATGCTTTGAGTGTGTCGATTGCTTTCTGAACAATCGGCAGATCGCTGTCGCTGCCCATGATAATTCCAACTTTTTTCATGAAAATCCTCCTTTTAAAAAAGGGCACAATTAAGGCAGGATAAACCTTAATTGCGCCCAGACGGTCGGCATATTTTTTCTCTTGCTCCCATGCAGTGTTCTGCTAATCCGTCAGTTACAAGAGATTAACCAAAGTATAACATAATTAAACTTTGCTGTCAACTGTTCGGACATACGAATCATACAAAAAAACAAACAACAATATGTGAAAAGTGATGAAAATTATGATTGACATTATTTTATAAATATAAGCTTAAAATTTAAGATTTTGAAGTGTTGACATGCAAAATTATTTATTATATTATAATGGCAAAAGCAATGAAATGCTCAGAAACAGCTTTATAATACATCGGGTGAAGTTTATCATGCAGGAGTTTTTTCAAACACATTCTTATTTATCGCAGATTTTCGGCTTTTTGGCAATTGCGGTCGGAATATTGATGTATCAATTCAAAAAGCATAAAACAATAATGATTTTGATGACGCTCAATGCGGCGCTTTGGTGCCTTCATTACGGCAGCTTATGGCTTTTTACGCCCGTTGCGATGAATTTTATAAATCTGGCAAGGAGCTATGTTTGCAGTTTTGACAATAAATTTGCACGCTCAAAAGCAGTCCCTGTCGTTTTTATCGTTCTTTCGCTTGCTCTTACCGTATTCACCTGGCAGGGTGCATGGGATATTTTGATTCTTGTGTCTTCTGTTTTCGCAACCGTCGGAGGCTGGCAGAAAAATCCGCAGATTCTCAGAGTTTCAAATGTCCTCGTTTGCCTCTGCTGGCTGCCGTATAATTTTGTCAATAATTCATGGGCGGGAATTGTAAACAACCTTTTGACCCTGGTTTCATTGATTGTTGCATTGATAAGGTACAGAGCAAAGCAAAAACAGTTAAATTGAGAACGTCAGATTTTATTATTCGTGCATGACAAAGTTGACAATGTCATAGTGAGCGATTCCGATCGGCGGCGCTCATGCGGCTTGATGCATCAATAAAAAATGATAATATAATTCCGCTTTCAAATTCAATAAAACAAAACAACGGAGGAACAGTTTGATTCTTCCGTTGTTTTTCTATGTTATTTGCCGTTTTCAAGCTCTAAGGAGCTGTAAGCAACAGCGAGAGCGCCGTAAACGGGCAGCAGGAATAATTCATCGAAGAAAATAATATCCAATGCCATCCACGGAAGCACGATTCCGACTCCCATCAGAAGTATGTATAAAAAATGAGGTTTTTTATCTGAAATACTTGAAATCAAATTTTTTATCGTAATCACAAACCATGCAATCAAAAACGGAAATCCGATTATGCCGAATTGAAACACGCCCTGAATTATCGTATTGTGAGAGGCTCTTTTGCCGATGATAACACTCGAAAAGCCCTCCCCGATAACCATCGGTGCCGCCTCGCTGTATGACGGAATGAGAAGCAGGTCGGCTGCTTTTATATAGCCGTAAGGATTTTCCTTTTCACCGAGCAAGGTTACGTTTTCTGAAAGCTTCAGCTCGTCAATAAAAGCTTTTGCCTGTTCAAACTCCGTGCCGTCACCGATAATATAATATTTGAAAAGATATTTTTTTTCAAGCTTTGAAACGGCACGAATTGCCCTTAAAACACCTTTTTCTTTGCCGAATCTTGCCACGGTAACAATGTTCAGCTTATCGCTCGGCAGAGAGATATTTTCTGCTTTGGCTGAATTGCGAATTTTATTATAATTATGACAGTTTTCAACGGTAAATGTTTTGTCCTTAAACTGCGGGAGCAGATTTAAAAACGACTGTCTGCAACCCTCGGAGCATGCCGCTATTTTGTCAAATTGATTGTAGATTTCCGTGTTGTACTTTGAATTTGCATTTATTTTTTTATAGTCACAATGCAAAAATGTATTTTTTTTCTTCGCTTCGCTGCATTTCAGGACAAACTCATTGCAGCCGCCGTAGAACATATGGTTTTCTCCGCTGTGAAGAAATGAAACGGCAGTGTCAAAGCCGAAAAGTTTTTTTTGAAACGGCAGCATGAGACTGACGGCAAATTTGCGTCCGAAAACTCGTGATACTGAAGCCCAGAACATTCTCCCGAGCTTATCAAAACCCGATTTTGCGTCATGCTTTGTCATTCCGAAATAGCGAAACGGTCCGCAGGCTTCGATTATTTTTATATCGTCGGGAATCTCTTCAAGCAGACGGCCGCCCTTATAGAAAAGAAGGAGAGTAATATCGCAGTCTTTGTGAATTTCCCCGAGCAAATTCAAAAGCGATTTTTGCACACCGCCGATATGCATATTATTGTTCACGATAAGTAATTTTTTCATCGGTTTTCCGCCTTATAAATTCATCAATGCCGTTATCAGTCTTATAATATCCCTTGCGCCGAGCTTAAAAACAAATCTCGGCTTTAAGGCTTTTTTTCTATTCTTTTCCTCCACGGATATTTTTTGAAGGCCTGTTTGTCATCGGAATCAAGGCACTTCCTTTTAAATCCGAAATAAACGGAAAGATAGTTTCTGAGATAATAAAGTGCTATTTTTTCGTGATAAAATCGGCTGTCCATATCCCATTTTTTCATGTATTCATAACAAAGAGAAAACATCTCTTTTGATAGCATTCGCTCAATTGCGCATGAGTCAAACCGATGCATTGTGCTGCTCTGACGGTAGTTGTAGCGGTAAAGGCAACAGGGAATATAGATTATTTTTTTCGCAACGGTAACAGGGTAGAGAAGACGAATTTTATCTTCGCCGAAATGAGTCCCCGTAAGTGCGGAATAGTCCGTATCGTCGCCCTCAAAAAGCTCCCTGCGAAATGCCTTCGTCCACAGCGCATTAAAGGTGTTGTTTGATATAAGATTTTCACGGAGTCGTTCTGGTGAGATTTCTTTCCTTTCGCTAAAGATCATGTCTCTTTCAATGTCCTCTTTACCGTCGTCATACGACACGCGGTAAGCGAACATGATCATATCGGGTTTGCTCTCACAAATAGCTTCATAAAGCTTTTCAAGACAATCCGGCATCAGCCCGTCGTCGCTGTCGAGAAAGAGAATATATTCGCCTTGAGACATTGCAATTCCTTTTTCTCTTGCGAAAAACTGACCGTTGTTCTCCTGATGAAAAACATGAATTCTATCGTCGGAACGGGCGTACCCGTCAAGAATTGTTCCGCTTCCGTCGGTTGAGCCGTCGTCAATAAAAATAAGCTCCCAATCATCAAAGCTTTGATTTTTTACGCCGGCAAGACAGTCCGGCAGAAAAATTGCGGAATTATAAACAGGAACGATAATGCTGAATTTCATATGCTATTCCTCCGATACAAAACGTGTCGCCCCATAGGTCATGTACTTCATTGCGTCAAGGAAAGTAACCGAATTTTCGGGTTTGCGGCAGGTTTTAATAAGAAAGCGAAGCATAAATATAAGCCATAAAGCAGGGTGCAGGCGTCTATACAACGCACCCTTGTCGTAGAAATATTTCTCATTGTAACCGCTGAACCATGTTGAAGCGGCATCCTGGTCAATTTCCGCCAGAGCATAAGGAACAGCGTAAATTTTCAGTCCTTTTTTCAGACATTCGCTGAGGAAGATCGTGTCCTCACCCGAACCGTACTGTGCACCGCCACCGAATCGGAGCGAAAAGTTTATATCGGATTTAATAAGTGCTTCTCTGCGAACCGCAAGCCTTGCAGCGCCGTATTTTGCATAATTATACCAGCGCACACGCATTATTTTTTTGTTAATATAGCGTCTCGGCTTTTTTTCAATCAGATTGAAAACCAAAATATCGGCATCTTTGCACTCGGAAAAAGCACGCTCGACAATATGCGGATAACCGTCAACAAACCTCATGTCATCGTCCGCCAAAATGCAGATGTCCGCCGTTGCTTTTTGCAAAAGCAGGTTTCTGTTCTGTCCGACTCCGCGATCCTTGGTGTTGAAATAAACAACATTATGACCGTTGACCGAGGTTTTCTCTGTTGATGAGTATCCGCACTGATTGCCGATCAGTGTATCGGTTTGAATATTCATTTGTTCCGGCAGAGCATGATCTGTTCTGTCGATAGTTGCAACTAAAGTTTCAATTCTCATAAATACAAAGTAGGGGCACCACGGAGTTCGTGATGCCCCGTTGAAGTTGTTTAGTTCGTTGTCATTCTACCTTCGCTGTCAAAGTAGTATGAACCGCCTACGATACCGTAGTCGTTGTTTCCGACCCACATTGTTGCGTCCTTATACATCTTGCCACTGTAGGAGTTGAAGATGTAATAGTCGTCGCCGATCTTTGTGAAGCCTTTAAGGGTCGTTCCGTTAACGAAATAGTATGTTCCGGCATTGTCGGAGATGAAGCCGTTAAGAATCATTCTTCCGTCATCATCAAAATGATACATGCCGGGTTCAATCGAAAGGTCATTTGTGTAAGATATCCAATAGGTGCGATTACGGACAATCTCAGCCGTTGATGTTCTTGCGTAATAGTAGCTGTCGCCGACCTTGATAAGTCCGACGCCTGACTTTATGCCGTCAACATAGTAGAATTTTGAACCGTCACCGTCGCAGATGCCGTTCTTCGATGTGTCCTCGTCGTGGACTATAACACCGTCGGCATCAAAATCATAATTGAATTCGGGGAGGAGAAGACCGTTATTTTTATTGACCTTATATGTTCCGTCCTTAACTGCCTTGCCGTCCTCAGCGAAGTAGTAATAGTGGTAATGCGGCTTGTCGTCAGTGCCGACATTTATACGGATAAGACCGGGGAAATCAACATTCTGACCGTTCATTATCCAGTATGTATCGCTGCCGTCAACGCAAAGGCCGTTCTTTCCGTTCTCGTCAAATACTGCGGTGTATGTGACATTTCCGGTAACATCTGTAATCTCAGGAGTCCAGCCGTTGAAGCTGTAGGTATATCGGCTTGTTTCTTCCTTTACCGGTGTCTTGCCGCTGTAAACAGGCATATCGCCGTAGGGTACTGAATCCGTTGAAAGAACCGTATCGCCGTTCTTCCATGTTACTGTGTACTCGTTGACTATTTCATCAAATACTGCTGTGTATGTTGCATCACCTGTAACATTGGAAACAGCAGGAGACCAGCCCTTGAATACGTATGTATATTGAGCTGTAGCCGCTTTTGCCGGAGTTTCACCTGTGTAAGTCGGCTTCTCACCGTATGCAACCTTGCCGCTTTGAAGAACTGTATCGCCGTTTTTCAATGTTACGGTATAGGTATTGATTTCCCACTGCGCGTAAAGAATGGTGTCTTTGCTGACGTTTACAGTTGCGCCGTTTGCGTAAGCCGTTCCGCTTCCGTCGGCACTCGTGTTCCAGCCTTTAAAGGTGTATCCTGTACGGGAGAAGCTGTTGGTTTCAAGCTTGGTATCGACGCCCGATTCAACGCTCTGGGTCTTTTCTGCAATGCCGCTGAAGTTCGGATTGAAAGTTACCGTTACATAAACCGGTTCCTTGCCGCCCCATTCCTTGTTGACGAATTTTATTGAGTCACCTGCGCTTGCCGAAGCCGTTTCGGTGAATGTGCCGTTAACGTTCTTGAGCTTGGCGGCGGTTACGGGAATTTCAACATAAGTTTCTGCGCTCTGATTATACTGATATGTATTTGTTGCAGTTGCAGGAGCGTAAACCTGATTATAAACGCCCGTTGATTTGCTTGAGATGATCTCTGCGCTTGATTTTGTTGTGTAAATATTGCCCTCGGCTGTCAGTGCGCCGTTAACGTCGATCATTGTGTTTGTGAGCGAACGCGTCGGGTGAGAGGAAACGGTGTAAGCAATTTGCTTTATTCCGCCGTTTACAGATGTCCAAACATACTTTGTGCTCCACTCGGCTTTATCGTAGATATAAAGCTTGTAGCCCTTGCTGACCTTCATCTCCGCGCCTTCGTCGATCGTAACATTTACGCCCGGCTGCAATGAAAGATCCTGAGAAATCGTAGCCGTTCCCGATATAATTTCAAGACTTACGTTGTTGTTGATCGGGAGAACGTAGTCTGCGGAATTAACTGTTTGGTTGCCAATGCCAACACCGGTGGAAACGGTAAGTGAAATACTCTGAAGTGCGACATTTCCCTTGGTCTTAAAGGATATTCTGTCCTGAGAGGGGATATAGCGCTTTGTAAATTCACTGCCTGCCGACATATTGAACATTGCGCCGCTATGTCCGACAAAGTGAACTGTTGTTGCTTTTGTTGTTGTTTTATCGCCAATAATTTTTGCAGTCAGTGAAAGGTAGGTGTATTCATCTGCGCCGCTCTTGAGTGTAAGAGGAGCTTCGATATTCTGAACATAATACTGGGAGAAGGGGAATACCTTCTGCTTGTTTCCTTCCATTTTGGACAATGCTGAACCGCCGCGCCAGTCTGTGATCTGGAAATATTCATAGACCTTTGAGCCTGAGTTGGCAATAACCTCACCTTCGCCGGAAATGTAGCCCCACGCATAGAGCCTTGCATTGGAGTTGACGATAATTTTACTTCCTGCTTCGGTTTTGATATGGCCGTAAGCACCTGTCGGTCTGCTGCAATATTCTGTTGAGGCCGTTAAGTGCTTTCCACTTATGCTGAGAACGCCGTTAACGGTAATTGTTGCGCCGTTTTTGAGCGTAAGCGTTCTGTAAGCAGACTGAGCCTCCGCTGTCTCAACGTATTCGGGAGCGGTAGTATAAACAGTATTTGCTGCGTCAAAAGGAATAAGGAGTGTTATTCCGCTCGGAACCGTACTGTTCTTATCGTATGTGCCGCTTTTTGAAAGGACAATCGTACTCTGCTTGTTAGCGGCAGCGTACTCGCTTGCCTCGTCAATATCGTCAAAGGTTTTTCCGACCGCCGTGAAAAGCGCAGCGGAGTTGCTGACGAATTTAGGCATAACGGTGCAGTCGCTGTTTAATGAGAGGGAACAGGAAGCATCGGTTGATATGCTTCTCATTGTCTCTGCATTGTACCAGCCCATGAAGATGTAGCCCGAATCGGGAATTGCAGACACCGTGTAGGGATCAAATGAGTTGCCCGTATTTACCCAATCGGAAGTAATCTGAGTTCCGTTAACGGTATATGAACCGTGCCGAGGAGCTTTAAAAGTAGCCGTGACGGTCTTTTTGAGAATAAGCTGAATATCGGAAATTGTGACTACGGTTGCTTTGCTCTTGTCGCCTGCAATGAGGTCAACAATAATTGAACCGCCTGCGCCGATTTCCTTGGAAAAGGTTCCGGCCGATGTAACGGTGGTTCCGTCAATCGTGACTGAGCCGGAATTCAAGGTAACATCGTATTTAAATATCAGCTTAGCCACTGATGAGGACTTGTTTTTTATCGTTAGCTTGGATTCCTTTTTGGGATTGTTTTCACAGGTTGTTGCATTTGTTGCCGAACCGGTGATTGTTGTACTTCCGGCTGCCCATGGATCTTCAACCTCTCCGTTAAAGGAAAGCCCGATGTTTGCATCGGAAAGACCTGTGACCGTACCGCTTGTTGAGGCTGCAAAAGCCGGAAAAACGATAATCGGGATGGTTGTGAGAACAAGTGCTGCTATCATAAGCAGTGATGCATAACGCTTTAAAATACGTTTAACCATTTAACATCTTCTCCTCTTTTGTTTATTCTTCTTGCTATATGTTTCAGCATAAATGCTTATGCCGAGCAACAAAGTTATAATTGACCACAGATGTGAAATGTGGAATACCGACGGGGCGTCGGCGTATCGGAAAAATTCGGTTACAAAGCGAAAGGCTCCGTAACAAATCATGTACAGCGGATAGATTTCGCCGTCGTTTTTTTCTTTAATAATCCTTGTGCAAATAATTATTAAAAGAATTATGTAAAACAGAATTTCGGCTTCTCTCGTCGGGAAGCGCGTCTTATCCGTTCCGGGAATAAATGCGCCGAAGCAGCATCCGTTTATTACGCAATTGACCCGTGCGCACATCAGAGTAAAAACCATGCAGGGCGTCATAATATCAAAAACTGTTTTGACATTGCGTTTGAAAAGCTTTGCGCAAAGCAGGTAGGCGAGAGGCATCATAAAAACAGCACCGAAAATGCTCATTCCGTTGAATCCGTCCTTTGAAAAGCCCGATTCGAGAAAGGCAAAGGCTTTGACTGTCAACACACCGTATAAAGTATGTATAATTGAAATTGCTATTGCCGAATACCATGCCGTTTTCAGCTTTTTGCGCTGAACGAAAAGCCAAACGAAGGTGAATACCGTTCCGATAAACAGCAACAGCCACAGTGCATTTCCTTTAAGCCATGAAACAATATCATTCAATAATGTTCACCTTCTCGAAATTTATTCTGCTGCGAATGACCCTTGCCGGAACTCCGCCGACAATCGAATAATCGGGAACATCCTTTGTAACAACGGAGCCGGCAGCAACAATGCAGCCGTTTCCGATATGAACTCCCGGCATGAGCGTAACTCTGTCGCCGAGCCATACGTCGTTACCGATATATACGGGCTTTTCCTCTTCAAAGCCCTGCAATCGCATGGGGATATCCGTTCTTTCATGCTTATGATTTCGTGTGATTACCGTAACGTCGGTGCCCATCATAACATCGTCTCCGATATGGCACTCGCCGTAAATTTTTGCGTTTATTCCGATGCCTGAGTTATTTCCGAGCGTTGTTTTCGGAGAAAAAAGTGCATTCTTTTCAATATTGACATTGCTTCCGCATTTATCGAGCATCAGCCTGCCGCAGAATCGGCGAACTGCCGTCTGACCGAGCTTCATTCCGCTCCACGAAGGAGGAAGCTTTGATGCGACGGAATAATAAATCACTGCGCCGAGTTTCCTTTTTATTTTTTTACTCCTTGAAGCCATTGCATAATCCTCATTTTTGTTTTGCCGCTTTAAATCCGTCAATTTGATTAAGCTGATCTATCAGCTCGTTAACGCAGCTTTGCGTTTTGTTGATTTCGTCAATCTCGTCCTGCGACCATGACGAGTCCGGAGTAATTTCGTTTATGTTGAGCCAAACGGATTGCTCTTTACCTTTATCGTCCGTGTATGTACCGAGCTGATATCCGTTGCTCTGCGAACCGACGGAAAGCTCAAAAAGAAAAACCTCCTTGCTCTTTACCTTACTGTAAAAGCTGAGAGAAAATTCACCGCCGGAGGAGGTGTCCTTTGTTTCGACCGTTTCGGCCCATTCGCCCGAAAGCTTGAGATTGCCGAGCGGAGTTGTGATCTGTTTTTCGTTTGTGTCGGAAACAGATGTGCCGTTTTGCTTGTTTAAAAACGGAATCCTGTCTCTGAATGCAAATACAAGACCGCCTGCAATGCAGAGGACAAGAATAACGGATATTATAATAATGACCGGACTTTTTTTCTTGGCTTTGTCTGCCATTTGTATCACTCCTTTAACGGATACTTTCGGTATATTTTTCTATCTTCATGTTTCTTTGTTCTTCGAGATGGAATGTGTATGGCTTATTGATATCGACTATGGCGGCATGACGCTTACAAGCTCTCTGCTCGAGTGTCGGCATAATCATATAATCGCCGTACATAACCCTGAGCATTTCATCGTAGTGAGCGGAAACGGGGAATTCGCTGTCCTCAAACCGCATTTTTACGGATTGCTCAAACCATTCTCTCGTAAAAATGCTTCTTTCAAATTTTTTTCCGCCGCCGAAGAAGGTGTGAACCTTCAAGGAACTGCTGTCATTTCTTCTGATACAAAGACGTTTGAATGGCTCTGTCGGCAGAATTCTGCAAAACTGCATGAAGCATTTCTTTACAGTGCTGTTCGTTTCATAGCCTCTGGCGTAAAGCGATTTTGCAATTACGATTTTTGAGGCGATATATTGAAGCTTTTGCATAAGACGGCTGTCGGACAAGTTGTCGCAAGGGAAGATATCAATGTAAATTCCCTGATGAATTCTTGCATCGTGCGAATGATATTTTTCTATATATGTTGTGCCGTTGAGACGAAGCTTTGAAAAAAACATCGGCCAATGCTCGGAAAATTCACGCTGAACATAATATTTATTGTTGTCAAGCTCCTTTGAAGCACTGTCAAAGAATTTTTCGTAATCCTCACGAAGCATAACTACGTCGATATCGTCGTCCCAGGGGATAAAGCCTTTGTGCCTTACCGCTCCGAGAGCTGTGCCGGAAAACAACTGATAAGAAATTCTGTGTTTTTTACATACGGCGTCAAAATCCTTGAGCATTGAAAGCTGGATTTTTTGAAGCTCGTTAATTTAGCTTTTATATTCTTAAATTGCCATTTTTACAGCCTCTTGTGTTTTTTAAATCCGTGATAAGCGTAAGCAATGAAAACTCTTATTGATTTATAAAGCGGAAGCTTTTCCATCTTACGGTAAATGATCCATCTGTTCTTAGCCGACTTGCGTTTGTTAAAAGAACGTGAATTTTTGACTATTCGCCATTCGGTCAGCACCTCGGTGCAGTCGACTGCGTTATAACCTGCCCTGAGAGGCTCAAGCCAAAGAGCATAATCCTCATGGTATACTTCGCTCGGGAAAAGATGTTTTTCGAGAATTGATCTGTTCATCATAACCGTTGAACAGCCGATGACGTTCTCGGTGAGCAACGACGAGTAATCAATTTTTTCGGGAACGGTGTATTCCTGCCTAAAGCCTTCGCAAAACAGGGAATAGGATGTATAAAGGAACAGTGAACCCGTTTTTGCGGCTTTTTTAAGTTAGATTTCGAGTTTTTCCGGATGCCACATATCGTCGCTGTCGAGTGTGGCGATCCATTCGCCGTTTGCAAGCTTAATGCCCGTGTTTCTCGTTTTTGCCGTACCCATGTTGTGAGAATTTCGGTGGAGTATTATTCGACTGTCCTTCTCTGCGTACGACCGGGCGATTTCTGCGGTTCTGTCTGTTGAACCGTCGTCAATAACGAAAAGCTCCCAGTTTGTATATGTCTGAGCGATTACGGATTCTATCGCTTCTTTTATGTATTTTTCAGCATTGTATGAGGGCATAATGACGGAGACCAAAGGCTTAGCTTTTTGTGTGTATGCCAATTCCTTCATCCTTCTTTCTTACGGCTTTAATGTTTGCCGAGTAACTTCTTGCTTTTTTCATATTCCCTGTAACCGTTGCCGAGCATATGAATATCACTTCCGAGATATTTAACATAGCCGTCGGATATCCATGAAAGATATTTTTTTCGTTTGAAATGCTTTGTGAGACATTCTGCATTGAGCTGCAACGGGATTCCTTCCGCAATCAGCTCTTCAATATCGTCAGCGGGATATCTGTCCGCATGAGCAAGAACGATTTGAATATCCGTAATATCATTAAGCTTGTATAATGTTTCACGAATTTCCTCTGACCAGCGGAAGAAAGGCATTTCAAGCAAAAGCTCGTTTGTATTCTCCAAGCACAGTTTTTCAAGACCGTCAAGCCTGTCCATTCAGTCACAGATAAGAACCTCTGCACCGAGTAGAATCTGCGGCGAAGGCTCTTTCAAATTAGCACAAAGCACCTCATGGCATTTTTGGCGTCTTTCAAGAAAATTCGTAACGGTTTCGGCGTTGGGATAGAAATGCGGCGTAGCGCAAACTGTTTTTATCCCTGCCGCCCGAGCCATTGATAATTGTTTAAGTGATGTTTCTGTCTTATCGCTGCCGTGATCGCAGCCCGGAAGAATATGGGCATGGTAATCAAGCGATAAGTCGATTGAAAAGTTATTTTGATTCATAGCTGTCGTTATATGAATACTTCTTATACTTATAATTGTATTTGTATCTGTATGAGCGTTTGATTGATTTGATATTCATATCGTTGAGAACAACACCGCACAGATTTCCTCCTGCACATTTAACGGCGGCAATGGCGTCATTAAGCTCGTCGGTTGAGGTGTTGCCGGATTTGGCGATAAGAACGACGCCGTCAACAAATGTTGAAACGATCTGAGCGTCGGCGACCGTATTGATCGGCGGCGTATCTATAATAATATACTCATAGAGCTTCGAACATTCTTCAACGAAATTTTTCATGCCTTCCGAGGAAAGCAATTCGGAAGGATTTGGCGGAATTGTGCCCGTGCAAACGATGGAAAGAGGAATCCCTTAAACATCGTATATGCTGAGATCCTGTATTTTGGCAAGGAAGTCACAAAGTCCGGTCGTAGGATTGATTCTCCAAAGTCTGCGCTGACTCGGCTTTCTCATATCGGCGTCTATAAGAAGCGTTTTTTTGCCGAGCATCGCAAAGCTGATGGCGACATTCGCCGCTGTGAGACTTTTTCCGTCGGAAGGGTTGGAGCTTGTTATCGCAAAGGTTCGGCAAGCCCTTTTGGAATCTGCCGTCATGCAAAACATAAGGCTTGTTCTCAGCTTAACATAGGATTCTTTAATCGCAAAAGGGGAGTCGTTGTTAAGAAGACGTTTTCTGTTAGCCGAAACGGCTTCGTTTTTTGCGGTCTGCTTAGGCATTGTTATTTTTTTCATAACTTATTACGCCTCCTTCCTTCAATGACCAATAACTGTATCTGCCCGAAACATTTATGTTCGGGATCTGACCGAGAACCGTCAAGCCCGGTATATTTTCAAGATCCTCCGAAAGGTAAACAGTGGTATCCGATACCGCTCGGATAACAATAATAATAAACGCAATGATTATTCCGACTATAAAACCGATCGCTGTATCAAAAACAGTCCTCGGTGAGGATTTTTCGGTCGCAACCTCAAGCCGGTCAACAACCTCGACTCCGCCGGCTTTTGTGATTCTGACAATCACCTGCGGAGCAATTGAGATGAATGATTTAGCAACCTTGCATGAAAATTCAGGATCGGGACTTGTGACCGAAAGCTCAAGAAGCTGAGTGTCGGAAATAATGGAAACATCGACCATTTCGGAAAGCTCTTTTCTTGATAGCTTGTTCTTGTAGTTCAAATCCTGCAAAACCGAATCGAGAACCGCATTACTCTGGAATATTTTTGAATATGTAGAAGCAAGGCTCTCAGCAGCCTGAAGGTCGTTATTATTGATTACTCCCGAGGTTGATACCCCGTTTGAACTGTTATATACATAGAAAGTTGCGGTTGATTTATATGTCGGTGTAACAAGAAAAGAAACGGCAAAAAATACAGCCAATGCAATCGCGACACCGCTGAGAAGCAGCCAATGAAATTTTTTAATATAAGACTGAATATGCTCCATGCCGATATTTCTTTTCCGGTTCCGTTTTTGTGTTGAAAAATGGAATCATTCATAATTTTATGCCTAACCTCCGTTATTTATAATGTAACAGGGTTGTGCTTTTTAATCATTTTAATCCAACTGATTTTTCAAAATAGAACTAAACGGACATAATAATCCATTATTTTATTTAAAATATAAACACAATGTTCTTATAAAAGCAATACTTTTGTAAAATGTGGTGGCAAATTAGTGAGAAACAACAAAATCAAAAATAATATTTTTGATGTTATTGTTATAACGCATATATTTCTTTATTTTGTTTTGTGACATTCGTGCAGATAAAATTATTAACCGGACAACTATTAAATTTTGTATAGCTAATGTTAGCAAAACGAAAAAACAGAGTTTTAATTCATGATATTTAGGTTGATTTTTTGCATCAAGCAGTGGGAAGCTTATTATGAAAACTGCATATATTAACCGTGCGACAAATGTTTTTTTAAGATTTTAAAAGATTATTTAAACAAATGCTTGACATTTTTAAAATTTGTGGTAGAATAACTCAGGTATCCGGGTGTAGCGCAGGTGGTAGCGCGCTTGAATGGGGTTCAAGAGGCCGTGAGTTCGAGTCTCGCCACTCGGACCAGTATCGACAATCTTCTTTTGAGGGTTGTCGATTTTTTTATTTTCCGCTCTTTATCCTTTCTTTTATTATTGTATATTATTTTAATTATCGGTAAAAATAGGGTAGAGGTGAAGAAAAATGATCGAACAGGATACAATACGGCTTCTCAGAGAGTGCGACGCCGGAGTTAAAATGGGGATTGCTGCGATAGACGAGGTGCTTTCCGATGTTGAAAATGATAGTTTTAAAGCAAAGCTCATAGATTTGAAGGACGACCATCAGCAGCTCAACGGCGATATCCAAAAGCTGCTCGGCAAGTATCACGATGACGGCAAAAACCCCAATCCTTTTATTAAGGGAATGTCACAGCTTAAAACAAATTTTAGAATGGCTGCCGAAAAATCCGATGAAACAATTGCCGATTTGATGACCGACGGCTGCAATATGGGAGTAAAATCCCTCTGCCGATATCTAAATCAGTATAAAGCCGCCGATGATGCGTCAAAGGAACTGACAAAAAGACTGATTAAAATCGAAAGCGATTTCACGGCTGAAATCAGACAGTATTTATAAATCTTTATCCTGCTTTTTTGCAGGCTATATTTTTTTGCTCAAAATCTTACAATATCCCAATATTGTATATACAACTGTATAGTAAAATGTCTTGATATATGTATAATAGTGTGTTATAATTTTAACAAATTCATAAAGGAAGTGATAAAATGGCAAGTCAGCGTTCGGGTGATAAAACAAAACTGATGCTTGCAGAATCGTTAAGAAATCTGATGCGGAAAAAACCTCTTGATAAAATCAAAATCCATGAGATAGTTGATGCCTGCGGGGTAAACAGACAGACATTTTATTATCATTTTCAGGATATTTATGCTCTTGTCGAGTGGATGTACCAGCATGACGCGGTTGAGCTTATCGAGAAAAACAACAAAGCGTTTCTTCAGGGTGAGGTTGGTACAAGAGACGACTGGGAAGAGGTAATCAAGGCTCTTTTCAATTATATTGAGGAGCATAGAAATGAAATTCTCAGCGTTATCAACTCAAGAGCCATGGTTTATTTTTCAAACTTCGTTTACGAGGGCTTAAGGACAAGTATAAAACGTGTTGTTGACCTCCAGTCGAAAGATCTTAATATTGACGAGTACTATAAAAACTTTATTTCAAATTTCTATGCGATAGCTTTCGGCGGAATGGTACAGAGCTGGCTCGAAACTAACGGCGCGGCACGGATGTCAAGTCAGGAGCTTATACACTTGCTCAACATAACCGTTTCGGGAAATATCGAAGCGGCCCTTGGCCGTGCGGCTAACGAAAAAAAGTGAATTTCTATTGACAAAAATCTCCCGTGATGATAGAATAATAGCAATATCGAAAGGCAAAGACGGAGAGTATTCGGATTATTCGGTTTTCAGAGAGGCGTCGGCAGGTGAGAGACGTCGGCCGTTATTCGGATTGTAGCTCCCGAGCCGGAGGGAAGAAAGCATTTGCCGTAGAACCCTCCCGTTATTCTGCGTTAAGGTTTTGAGTGGTATTCTTTGAATACAAATTGAGTGGTACCGCGGGTTTTATCTCGTCTCAAGGTTTTCCTTGAGGCGAGTTTTTATTTATACTGTAATTTAACTGCATTGACATAAGGAGGATATTTCAATGGCAAAAGATCTTGCTAAACAGTACGATCCGAAAGACGTTGAGGACAGAATTTATAAATTCTGGCTCGACGGAAAGTACTTTCACGCAAAGTGCGACCCGGATAAGAAGCCGTATACTATAGTCATACCGCCGCCGAACATCACCGGTCAGCTTCACATGGGTCATGCGCTGGACAACACACTTCAGGATATTCTTATCCGTTACAGAAGAATGCAGGGCTATGACGCTTTGTGGCTTCCCGGAACGGATCATGCTTCTATCGCAACCGAGGCTAAAATCGTTGAAGCTATGCGTAAAGAGGGTATCACAAAGGAAGATATCGGACGTGAGGGCTTTCTCAAAAGAGCCTGGGAGTGGAAAGAAAAGTTCGGTGGCAGAATTATCGAACAGCTCAAGAAAATGGGCTCCTCCTGCGACTGGGACAGAGAGCGTTTCACAATGGACGAGGGCTGCAGCAAGGCTGTTAAAGAGGTTTTCGTCAATCTTTACAATAAGGGACTTATCTATCGCGGCGAGCGTATAGTCAACTGGTGCCCGCATTGCCTCACCTCAATTTCGGACGCCGAGGTTGAATATGAGGATCAGGCAGGTCACTTCTGGCATCTTCGCTATCCGTTCAAGGACGGAAGCGGCTATCTTGAGCTTGCAACAACTAGACCCGAGACAATGCTCGGCGATACTGCAGTTGCAGTTAACCCGAATGATGAAAGATACAAGGATATTGTCGGCAAAACGCTTATTCTTCCGATCGTTCACAGAGAGATCCCGGTAATTGCCGATGACTATGTTGAAATGGATTTCGGAACAGGCTGCGTTAAGATCACACCTGCCCATGACCCGAACGACTTTGAGGTTGGCCTCAGACACAACCTTGAGGTTATTGATACATTTACAGACGATGCACACATCAAGCCCGAATGGGGCAAGTATGCCGGAATGGACAGAATGGAAGCTCGTAAGGCGATCGTTGAGGACCTTGAAAAAGAGGGTGCTATCGTTAAAATTGAGGACTATTCGCATAACGTCGGCGTTTGCTACCGTTGCCACAGCTCAATTGAGCCCAAGGTTTCAAAGCAGTGGTTCGTTAAGATGGAGCCGCTCGCAAAGCCGGCTATTGACTGCGTAAAGAACGGCGAAGTTAAGTTCGTTCCCGAGCGTTTCGATAAGACATATTATCACTGGATGGAGAACATCAAGGACTGGTGTATTTCCCGTCAGCTTTGGTGGGGTCACAGGATTCCGGCATGGTACTGCGACGAGTGCGGCGAGGTTGTTGTTTCAAAGGAGACACCGACGGTTTGCCCGAAGTGTGGCTGTACTCATCTCACACAGGATCCCGATACGCTCGATACATGGTTCTCGTCTGCGCTTTGGCCGTTCTCAACTCTTGGCTGGCCGGACAAAACGCCTGAGCTTGCTCATTATTTCCCGACAAGCACGCTTGTTACGGGATATGATATCATCTTCTTCTGGGTTGCAAGAATGATTTTCTCGTCTGTTGAGAATATGCACGAAAGACCGTTTGACACGGTATTCATTCACGGTATTGTCCGTGACGCGCAGGGCAGAAAGATGTCAAAGTCTCTCGGCAACGGAATTGATCCGCTTATAGTTATTGACGAGTACGGCGCAGACGCTCTCAGATTTACTCTTGCAACGGGTAACAGCCCCGGAAATGACATGCGTTTCTCCGATGAAAAGGTCGGCGCAAGCCGTAATTTTGCAAATAAGCTTTGGAATGCGGCGAGATTTATTCTTATGAATCTCGGCGAGGATGAAAAAGCTCCGCATATTCCCGACGAACTTGCGCTTGAGGACAAGTGGATCCTCAGTCTTTTCAATAAGCTTACAAAGGAAGTTACGGATAACCTTGATAAATTTGAGCTTGGTATCGCAGTTCAGAAGCTTTACGATTTCATTTGGGACGTATTCTGTGACTGGTATATAGAGATTTCAAAGATAAGACTCAATTCCGGCGATGATAAAGCGGCTCAGACGGCAAGAGATATGCTTGTTTACATCATGTCGAACACGCTCAAGCTCCTTCACCCGTTTATGCCGTTCATCACGGAGGAAATATGGCAGACCTTGCCTCACGAGGGCGACTCCATAATGATTTCGGAGTGGCCTGTTTATAAGGATGAATACGATTTCAGCGTTGAAGAGCAGGAAATGGACAGAATTATGGAAGCAGTTCGTGCTATCCGTAACCGCAGAGCTGAAATGAATGTTCCGCCGTCAAAGAAGGCAAAGTATTATATAGCTACGGCTCATAAGGATACCTTTGAGAAAGCCGGTATCTTCATGCAGAGACTTGCTTCATGCTCCGAAGCCGAGATAGGCGATAGCTTTGAGATTGATGACGCCGTTTGTATCGTTACGACCGACGCTAAGATTTATATTCCTCTCGGTGAGCTTGTTGATTTTGAAAAGGAAATTGCAAGACTCAATAAGGAGAAGGAAAAGGTTCTCAAGGATCTTGAATTTATTGACAAGAAGCTCAATAACGAAAACTTCGTTGCAAAAGCTCCGAAGGCTGTTGTTGACGGTCAGCGTGAAGCCGCACAGAAGCTTCGTGACAAGATTGCCATGATCGACGAGAGCATCGAGAAATTCCAAAAGTAAAAATAAAAATCAACCTCCTCATTTTTATTTTGGGGAGGTAATGATTTAGCCGGCTATTCTATTTCGCATTCGTAGTTAATCAGAAACTTTCTCAACGCCTCTGTAAACGAGGCAATAAAATATAAAAGAGTGATACAATGAATTATAACGAAGCATTGAATTTCATACATTCGAGGGATAAATTCGGCAGCCGACCCGGCATGGAACGTATTGAGGCGCTATGCAATGCCTTTGATAATCCGCAGGATAAACTGAAATATGTTCATGTTGCGGGAACGAACGGTAAAGGTTCAACCTGTCATATGATTGCTTCCGTTCTTTCGGAAAGCGGATATAAGGTCGGACTTTTCACGTCTCCGTTTGTTGTCGATTTTCGTGAGAGAATTCAAATCAACGGTGAGATGATTTCACAGGAGGATTTGGCGGAAATTATTTCAGAGGTCAAGCCTGTTGTCGAAAAGCTCTCAAAGCAGGGGATTGAACCGACCGAGTTTGAGATTATTACAATCACAGCGTTTCTTTATTTTCTCAGGCAGAATTGTGATATCGTCGTGCTTGAGGTCGGTCTCGGCGGACTGCTTGACTCAACGAATATCATAAAGAAATCCGAGGTCAGCGTTATAACCTCTATTTCTCTCGACCATACAAATATTCTCGGAGACACACTACTGAAAATTGCCGAGCACAAATGCGGAATTTTCAAGGAGGGCGGTAATGTTGTCGGTTATCCTCAGCCTGATTTTGCCGTTGAACGGTTTATTAAGGATAAGGCAAAGGAGAAGAATTGCAAATATTTTCCGCATGAATTGAGCAAAATCCGCCTTGTTCGTGAGGAAATTGACGGTTCGACGATAATATACGCCGGCTGTACATTTAAAATTCCGCTGACGGGCAAGCATCAGCTTTATAATTTTGCGACAGCCGTTGCGGCAATCAATGTTCTCAAGCAGAACGGATGGAATGTTACATATAAGAGCTTGATCGACGGAATTTCAAAGGTGAAAGTTCCTGCAAGGACGGAGATTATTTCACATACACCGCTTACGATAATTGACGGCGGACACAATGCCGAGGGAGTGGATGCTCTTTGCAATACGCTAGTTAAGTTCTGTGCAAACAGAAAGATTATCGCCGTTTTCGGAATGATGAAGGACAAGGATTACAGGTATGCCGTCAAAAAGCTTGCTCCTCTTTGCGAGAGAATTTATACGACAGAAGCGTCAAATCCGAGAACGCTTGACGCAAAATCGCTTGCCAAAGAGGTAAAGCAATACTGCAAAAAAGTCCGCCCGGAGCCGAATCCGGAAAAGGCTTATTACAAAGCCTTGAAAAAGGCGAAAGACGATGACGTAGTTTTGGTATGCGGTTCTCTTTATCTCGCTTCCGATGTTAAAAAATTCATTAAATGACATCACATTACAAAAAGAAATAATTTTTTTAACCAGACTTCAACAAAATATTTCCGGACAATCCTTTATCCTATTGGGTAAGGGATTGTTTTTTTGATGCAATCTCTATAATTACATAAAAAAAGCTTTTCAAGTCTCGCATACTGTGGAAGGGATAAAGAAAGAGAAAAAGTAAAATTCCTGAAACTATAATAAATTGATGAAAATTAAACATAAGCAATAAACAAAGGGGGTATTCTTATGCCTGTAAAAATTATAGCGACAGAGCAGAGGGTGACGGCTTTTCTCGAAGGTGAAATCGATCATCACACCGCCTCAACGCTGAGGATGGAAATTGACGATGCGATACAGACCTATAAGCCGAAGGTCCTGAAGCTTGATTACGGTGACGTGACGTTTATGGATTCATCGGGAGTGGGGCTTGTCATGGGGCGTGTCAGAACAATGTCGCCGTTCGGGGGAAGGATAATAGTATCAAATCTTTCGCCGCAGACCTATAAGGTTATGCAGCTTGCAGGGCTTGAGAAAATTGCAAAAATCAGCAAAAGGGAGGATGTTAGTGATGAAAGCAAAAAATGATTTCAGAATGACGATTGATTCGAGGTCGGTTAACGAGGCTTTTTCCCGTTCAACCGTTGCGGCATTTGCCGCTCAGCTTGACCCGACGGTTGATGAGATAACCGACATTAAAACAGCGGTGAGCGAGGCTGTTACAAACTGTATAGTCCACGCTTATCCCGACAGCGTGGGAAAGATTTACATATATGCCGCTGTGTTTGAGGATAACTCCGTTAAAATATCGGTAAGAGACAGGGGAGTGGGAATTCCCGATGTTAAAAAGGCTATGGAGCCGCTTTTCACGACCCTCGGCGGCGAACGTGCAGGCCTCGGCTTTGCCGTTATGGAAAGCTTCATGGATAAGATCACGGTCAGATCAAAGGAGGGCAGAGGTACAACGGTAACAATGCTCAAAAAAATCAGCGGGCGTGAGGAAAGATGATCCTTTCTAAAACCAACAGAGACGGGATGATCGAAAAAAACATGGGCTTGGTTCACTCATGTGCACATAAATTCAGCGGAAAGGGTGTTGAATATGATGACCTCTTTCAGGCAGGCTGTATCGGTCTTATCAAGGCGGTTGATAATTTTAAAGAGGAGCTTGGATTTTCATTCTCGACTTATGCCGTGCCCGTCATTCTCGGCGAAATTAAACGACTTTTCCGTGACGGCGGAACGGTAAGCGTAAGCCGCTCGATTAAGGAAAAAGGGAGAAAAATTTCATATGAACGGGATAAATTCATAAAAAAATACGACCGTGAGCCGACGGTCGGTGAGCTGAGCGAAATTCTCGGATATAATGAATTTGAAACGGCGCAGGCAATAGCCGCATCATTGCCGGTTATCAGCCTGACGGTTAACGATGATGAATCAGATTCCCAGCTTGATATTCCCGTACCCGACCATGAGGAAAGCGTTTCAATGAATCTTGCCGTGCGTCAGGTCATGGAAAGGCTCGAGGAAAAAGACCGTGAGCTGATTAAGCAAAGGTACTTTGCGGGAAAGACCCAAACCCAGACGGCGCAGTTGCTCGGAATGACGCAGGTGCAGGTCAGCCGCAGAGAAAAGCAGATACTAAGGCAAATGAGACAAAAACTGATATAAAGAATAGGTTGCCGTATTTAGCGCAGACCAAAGAGTAAAAATATAGTTAAAATATTATTTTTGCTCTTTTAATTGTTTTCTGCATCTAAATATGACAACCCTGTTTTTTCTGTATTTTATTAAAGCTCCTCAACGGAAATAACTCCGTCCGAGGTTGATACGATAGTCATTATTTTATCGTGCGAAAGCTTCTTCGGCAATTGAAGCTGGAATATTGCGCATGAATTCTGACCCGATTTTGTAATCTCAAGGTCGAGAATGATAACGCGGTAGGTTTTTAGCGTTCTTATAACATTATCAAGATTATCCGTTCCCGAATATTCAACAAAAATGTTGATATTTCGCGCATTGTCGAGAACCCAGTATTCAAAACGTGAGAAGAATATCTCGGCAAGAAGGATTACAACAGTTGATAAAACCGCTGCTTCAAAATAGCCAGCGCCGATAGCGAGACCGATTATCGCACATGTCCAAAGACCGGCAGCGGTGGTGAGACCCTTAACCTGACGGCGCTTTGTAACGATTATTGTACCGGCACCAATGAAACCGATACCTGCAACAACACCGGCACCGAGACGAGAAACATCGGTATATAAGTGAAGATAAGAGAACATGAAGTGGCTTATCATCGTTGTCATGCACGCGCCCAAACAAATCAAAATATGTGTTCTGAAACCGGCGGTACGGCGTTTATGCTCACGCTCAATTCCTATTGCTCCGCCGCAAAGTATAGCCAAAAACATTTTGATGAAAACCGAAAGGGTGGTTATTTCTCTTAACGGATCTAAAAATTCAAACATAAAAAATTGCCTCCCTTTTTATATTTCATCAACAACGGTTACAAAGTCAAACTTTGATATTTTTGACATGACGTTTGAATGGGTTTCTTTTTTCGGAAGTCTCGAGGAGATAACGGCACCGATTGTGACGCCGTTTGATTGTTTTTCACGCTGAATATCAACATCAAAAATTTGAATGTTCAGTTCTTTAAAAGTGTTGATTATTTCTCCGAGATTTTCGATCTTTTCAAATTCAACGTAAAGATCCATGTTTCGTGCATTTGAAATAACCCATGAGCTGATTTTTTCAAAAACAACGGTAGTGAGAAGAATAAGTAAGAATCCGAGAATGGCGCACTCATAATAGCCCGAACCGATCGCAAGACCCATACAGGCCGAAGCCCAAAGACCTGCGGCGGTCGTCAAGCCTTTGATTTCCTGACGTCCCGTAACGATTATAGTTCCGGCTCCGAGGAAACCGATACCGCTGACAACTTTTGCGCTATATCTTGAAACGTCAACCTGCTTATCCAGCATTCTGGCAATTTCTTCCCATAAATTTCTCATAATATATGTTTCGTAATGGCTCAAAATCATTGTCAAAGCTGCACCGAGACAAACTATCATGTATGTACGGCTTCCGGCGGCACGGTGTTTATGTCCGCGCTCAAGTCCGATTAGTCCGCCGAAAAAAACGGCAAGAAGAATTTTGATTACCAGCGCCGGCATTGTTACGCCGCGAATCGGATCAAAAAAGGGGATAAGTGAATCCATTTGCTTTACCTCCGTTATGATTTTTGGTTCTCATAATAAATAATATGGGCGGACGTGAATTTTGTTCCACGCCCGCTGGCCGAATATGATGTTAAATTATACTACAAATAATCAGAATAGTCAAGGATTTTTGTCAGAATTATTGCCAAATAAATGTCGGAATTATTGTAAAATAAGGTGCAAGAATACTAATGAGGTGATTATATGAAAAGTGAAAAAGAAAAAGTTTATTTGCCGATTGACGAGCCGGTTTTGAATGAGCCCGAAAACTGTGCCGATATCCTTCATAAGTACGGAACCTATGAGATACAGCCCACTGCGGCGACGGAAAACAAATATCCGAAGATCGCTCAGGGTCTTCCAAAAAAGAAAAGCAGGAGAAATGAGAATTAAAAATATATAATTATGTATGGGGTCGTAAAAATCGACCCCGTATTTTTGTTACATTTAACTTATTTTACATAGTGCCGAGGCTATTTACATGTCGGAGGAAATGTATTATAATTTAATAAAAATATGAATTATCGGAAAGGGGTAGTTCTATGCAAAACTTAGCTGCTTCATCTGCAAATATTCTCGAACAGCTTAACAGTATGCCAATGTATTTGATTTGCGGCGGAATTGTAGCGTTCGTTGCGATTGTTTGCCTAATATTCCTTGTGCGTGCCTATAAAGCGGGAGTCGCTCTCGGAATGGACACCACAAAAATGAAAAGAGTTATCGTTTCAAGCGCAACATTTTCGGTTTTGCCGAGCGTCGGAATTCTTCTCGGAGTTATTGCTCTTTCGGGTAGTCTCGGAATTCCGTGGCCATGGCTTCGTCTTTCGGTTATCGGCGCCCTGCACTATGAAACACAGGTCGCTCAGGCGGCAGCTGAGCAGGTCGGAATGTCTAAGCTTTCCGCTGCGGAAATGACCCCGAAATCCTTTGCCACAATAGCTTTGCTGATGAGCGTTTGCATCATGTGGGGAATGATTCTTTCGATATTCTTTAACAAAAAATATTCTAAAAAGCTCGGCACAGACGGCGGAAGCTCAAAGGCAGGCTTCGGCGACAAGGCTATGACGGCAATGTTCATCGGTCTTGTCAGCGCCTATATCGGCAGTTATCTCGGCTCATTTGCTTCGGGCAACGGTCTTTTCACCTTCACGGGCGACTGGCTTCCGTTGGCTGTTGCAGCTATTTCCGCATTGGTTATGGCTTTGTTTGTGTTCTTGGGCGAGAAGAAAAAGCTTGCATGGGTGGACAATTTTTCAATTGCAGGCAGTATGATTGTCGGAATGGCTTCGGCTGTTGTTATCGGACTGCTGATTAAATAAGGAGGTGCCATGATGGATAAAAATAACAATGCTGTATGGGAAAAATACAGTAAAACAACTCATTTTATCGGAAGATTGGTCAGCGCAATTACCGTTATTATGCTCGTCGGCGCACCGTTTTTAATCGGAAAATATCTCGGTGCTTTTCCCGACATCGGCGCAGTGGGCAAGGCGTTCTTCTCCGTCGGACTTGTTTGGACGGTTTCGAGCGTTGCGGAATTTCTCATCTACACCCCTATGCTCGGCTCGGGCGGCGGTTATCTTGCATTTATTACCGGTAATCTTATAAACATGAAAATCCCCTGTGCCGTTACGGCGAGAGACATGGTCGGCGTAAGGAGCGGCACGAAGGAAAATGAAATTATTTCAACGCTTTCAATCGCAACCTCGTCCCTTGTGACGATTCTTGTGCTTGCGGTAGGTGTGCTCGCACTTACTCCGCTTCAGCCGCTGCTCCAAAGCCCGACGCTTCAGCCTGCGTTTGATAACGTTGTTCCGGCTCTTTTCGGTGCAATGGCTTATAAATATTATCGCAAGAACATGAGCATTGCCGTTGCTCCGCTCGTTGTGATGAGCGTGCTGTTCATGCTTGTTCCTTCGCTTGTAGGCTCGACGAGCTTTATGATTATTCCCGCCGGCGCAATAGCCATAGGAATTTCCTACTTTATTTATAAAAAAAGCAAGGAGGCTTGAAAATGAAGTATTTGCTTATTATACCGGCCGTTATAGTGCTTTTATTGCTGATCGCTTTAATTCGCACGCTTCTCATGCCTAAGAAAAAATCCGATTACAAGGCGAATGAGGACGAGCAGGAATCGCTTCGCCTTGCCGAAAAGCTCTCGGAAATGATTAAGTACGATACAACCTCGCACGCGAATGTACATGAGGTTGATAAATTCCTCGGTTTTCACAAGGTGCTTGAAAAGCTCTTTCCGCTTGTTCACGAAAAGCTTGAAAAGACAGAGATCGACGGAAATTTGCTTTTCTGTTGGAAGGGCGAAAGCTCCGAAAAGCCGATACTTCTCATGAGCCACCAGGACGTGGTGCCTGCCGAGGGCGAATGGTCGCACGAGCCTTTCTCCGGTGATATTGAGGACGGCAAGGTTTGGGGCAGAGGCGCCGCAGATACAAAATGCTCCGTCATGGCATTTTTTGAAGCGGTTGAAGAATTGCTGAAAGAGGACTACACGCCGCCTGTTGACGTATATCTTGCTTCGTCATGCACAGAGGAATGGGCAGGTGACGGTGCGCCGAAAATTGTAAATGAGCTGAAACGTCGCGGAATTGAGCTTTTCCTTGTCTGCGACGAGGGCGGCTGTATAATCACAAATCCGATCGGCGGTGTTAACGGTAATTTTGCAATGGTCGGCGTTTTTGAAAAAGGCAAGGCGGACGTCAAATTCACCGCTCACAGCACGGGAGGACATGCGAGTGCTCCAACAAAGAACACGCCTATCGCAAGACTTGCTTCGTTCGTTGACGATGTTGAAAAACACTCACCGTTTAAAAAGAGGCTTCTCCCGGAGGTTGAGGCAATGTTTACGACCCTTGCGCCTTACGCTTCTTCATTCGGCTTAAGATTTCTTCTTGGTAACATGTGGCTTTTTAAACCGCTTATTATTGCGGCTCTGCCCTCTATCAGCGCCCAGGCCGGTGCGATGCTGAAAACTACGATAGCGTTTACCATTCAGTCCGGTTCCGACGCCTATAACGTTATTCCGCAGGAGGCAACACTCGGCGCAAATATGCGCTTCATTCCGCATCAGGGAGAAAAGGAAAGCCTTGATATTATCACAAAGCTTGCAAAAAAGCACGGACTTGATACCGAGGTTTTACATTCCAATGACTATTCGAAGCCCGTTGACATCAACGGTGAAGCGTTCAAGCTTTTTGAGGGCGTTATCGCCGAGACGTTCCCGGGTATTGCGTCGAGCCCTTATGTTATGACGGGCGCAACAGACGCTCATTTCTATCAGCCGATTTGTAAAAACTGTATCCGTTTTGCGCCTGTTATTTACGGCCCCGATCAGATGCAGGGAATGCACGGACTCAACGAATGCATCGAATACAACTGCCTGCCGGGTGCGGTAAGATTTTATCAAAATCTTATTAAGGCGCAGGGCAGAAAATAAAGGACGTAGATATTTATGAAGGTTACAAACTGTGAGGATTGCAACAACTTCGTCTATGACGAGGAGAGCGAGACTTATTATTGCGAAATGGAACTTGACGAGGACGAATACATGAAATTCGTCAGTGCATCGTTCTATAACTGCCCGTATTACGACCCGTATGACGAATACAAAATCGTAAGAAAGCAGAACTAAATACACATAGAATAGACTTATAAAGCAGGAATTTTTGTTGACAAATTCCTGCTTTTGGCTATAATGAAATTGAAGATAAATATGAGGAGGAATGATTATGAAAATTTTTTGGATGAGAACGGCGGCACTATTTGTTTCAATTTGTCTCATTTTGTCAGTGAATATGTATTCTGTCAGTGCTCTCAGAGATGATTTACCCGATGCGGAAGCATGCGGATATTGCGTTATTCCCGATGGTACAAAGGAAATCCCCGACGGCAGATACACGGAGAATAACTTTGATTATCTTGTTCTCAACGAGGGGCTTGAAAGCATAGGCAGTGAAGCATTTGTAAACGACCTGTGGTATTTTACAACAGTGTATGTTCCCGCTTCGGTCAAGTCAATCGGTGAAAAGGCGTTTGGCTACAGAGCTAACGGATATAAAAATGACTTTACAATATACGGCTACAGCGGAACGGAAGCCGAGAGATATGCCAATGATAACGGCTTTAAGTTCGTTACGATAAATTACGACAATTCGACGGGTGAAAACATCCTGACGATTGATGACAGTATGACAACAAGCTACACTTTTGGCAGAACCTTTGATAAGGTTATCGTTAATCCGGGTGCATCTGTTCACGATGAGGATTTTTTATATGCAACTGTCTATAATCTTATTTTGAACGATGACGGTTCGGGCAAGAAAATTACGCTTTACGGCGGCGCTTTCTCGGGAACGGAGATAGAAACACTTTATATTCCGTCAAACGTTGAATTTAAGTCGGATAATTCAGGCGGTCTCGGCGGTACTTTTGCCGTATGCAAAAATCTGAAAACAGCTTATGTTGCAAGCGAGGTTTGTCAAAGCATGTTTTCGGGATGCACTGCGCTCAAGGAGGTATATTTTACTCTGGACAATGTTGCAAAATATGTTGATAACTATGCTTTTGAAGGCTGTACAGCACTGGAAAAACTTGATTTAAGACGAAAAAAACCCAATCTGGTAATATGTTACATGGTCTTTGGAAACTGTTCAAGCCTTAAAGAGATTATTTGGGGCAGTAACGTGGAATGTTATTCATCTTTTTACAGTTGCAAAAATCTTGAAAAAGTGATGATCTTCGGTTCTCCCGATCCCTCAACTTTGATTGATTGTATTTCCAGTTCAAATACAAAGGTTTATATGTATAAAAAATATTGTGATTTACTCGGAGATCCTAAATCGAGCTTTTATATACAAAATGCAGTCCCTCTTCACACGATTTATGAAGTAGACTACACCCTGTCAAACAGCAGTATAAATGATTACAAATTCCATGTTGACGACAGAGCGGATAAAATTCAGGTCATTGAAGAAACGGGCGCAACGAGAACCTTTAACCGTCATGCAGGCAATGTCAGCATTGAATCTTACAGTGCGAACGGACAAAGGGTAAACGATATGTCCGCCGACCTTGCATATGAGGTATGGACGGTTCATACAAGGCTGACACCCGGCACTAATTTACAGGTTCGCTCAAAATACGGTCTTGAATGGTCTGAAATTAAACATAAATTTACGGTTACAACTCTTTATTCGGATCAGACATTGAAGTCAGCGGAAATTTCATCGAATAAGGATAACGGCAATTATGCCGACTGTAAAATTGTCACAGGCTCGGGAGTAACCAAGGTTCGCATTGAGTATGAGGACGGAATGACCACGACCCTCAACACCTCGGCGGCAACGTTTAACGAAAGCTTGCTGACATACACCTACAATATCACCGTTAAACCCCGTCACAGCGGAAAAAATGAGTTCAAGCTTTACATCAAAACTCCGACAGACGGCTGGAAATATCAGCAAACTCTGACATATACGGTTAAATAATTTATATTGACGCTTAAACACACCTGAAATTTATTTTTCGGGTGTGTTTTTTCTTGCATAATAGAGAGTTATGTGATAAAATAAAGCGATAATGCAGTAATATTACCTTAACGGAGGTTTACGACATGAGAATTGTTGTCAAGGTCGGCACATCAACGCTTGCGCATCCGAGCGGTCTTATCAATATAAGACGTGTTGAGGAGCTTTGCAAGGTCATGAGCGATCTCAAAAATGCGGGACATGATATTATACTTGTTACTTCGGGCGCCATCGGTATGGGCGCAGGTAAGCTCCAGTTAAGCGAACGACCTCGTGACGTTGCCGCAAAGCAGGCCGCCGCCGCAGTCGGTCAATGTGAGCTGATGTATACCTACGACAAGCTCTTTTCGGAGTATAATCACACCGTGGCTCAGCTTCTTATGACAGGCTCGGATTTTGAAAACGAGGAAAGACATATCAATTTTAAAAATACAATGGATAAGCTCCTTGAGTTTAAAGCGCTTCCGATTATAAACGAGAACGACACTGTTGCAACCGAGGAAATCAAAGTCGGCGACAATGATACGCTTTCGGCTATGGTTGCGGTCAACGTCAGTGCCGATTTACTCATTCTTCTTTCGGATATCGACGGACTTTTCACCGCCGATCCTCACACAGACCCGAACGCAAAGCTCATTTCCGTCGTTTCGGAAATAAATGACGATATTCTCGCTCTCGGCGGCGATGAAGGTTCTGCTTTCGGCACGGGCGGAATGAGAACAAAACTCCATGCCGCTCAGATTTGCACGGAAAAGAATTGCGATATGATAATTGCCAACGGTGAAAAGCCCGATATTCTTTACGATATCGTTGACGGAAAAGCCGTGGGAACAAGGTTTATAAAAAGGTGATGATATTATGACAACACTTGATATTTTAAAGCAAGCGAAGGCCGCAAAGAGTGAGCTTGCAAAGCTCGGCTCAGAGGACAAGAACAACGCTTTGCTTGCCATGGCAGACGCACTCCGGGAAAACTGTGCAGCTATTCTTGAAGAAAACAAAAAGGACGTTGAAGCGGCAAGAGGTAAGATTACCGACGTCATGATCGACAGGCTCAGCCTTGACGAAGGCCGTATAAAGGGCATGGCTGACGGAATAAGAGATGTTGTCAAGCTTCCCGATCCGGTTGGCCGTGTGCTTAGCCGTGTGGAGCTTTCGAACGGACTTATCGTTGAAAAGACAGCCGTACCCATGGGTGTTGTTGCCATAATCTACGAGAGCAGACCGAATGTTTCATCCGATGCCGCCGCACTTGCGCTCAAGAGCGGAAACGTCTGCGTTCTCAGAGGCGGTAAAGAGGCTTTCAGAAGTGCCAACGCAATAGTTAATGCGCTCAGAAGCGGACTTAAAAAGCTCGGCTTGTGTGAAAACTTTATAAATATGGTTCAGGACACGACACGTCAAAGCTCAACAGAGCTTATGACTGCCGACGGATATATTGATCTTCTGATCCCGAGAGGCGGAGCAGGTCTTATCAAGGCTTGTGTTGAGAACGCAACTGTTCCCGTTATTCAGACCGGCACGGGTATTTGTCATATTTATGTTGACGATGATGCCGACCTTGATATGGCGCTCAATATTATCGAAAACGCAAAGACAAGCAGACCGTCGGTTTGCAATGCAGAGGAGGTTTTGCTTGTCAACAGCAAGATTGCAGATAAATTTCTTCCGATGCTCAAAAAGAGACTGGTTGACGGCAGAAAAGAAAACCCCGTTGAGCTTCGCCTTGACGAGAGAGCGGCAAGGATTATTGACGGAACCAAGGCCGGTGAAAAGGATTTTGACACGGAATTTCTCAATTATATTCTTGCTGTCGGCATCGTTGACAGCGTTGAGGAAGCCGTCAGGCATATAGGCGAGCATTCAACTCAGCACAGCGACGCTATTATAACGAACAATGACGCCCATGCGGCGGAATTTACCCGAGATGTTGATTCTGCGGCGGTTTATGTCAACGCAAGCACTCGTTTTACGGACGGCGGCTGCTTCGGCCTCGGCTGCGAAATGGGTATTTCAACTCAAAAGCTTCACGCAAGAGGACCAATGGGTCTTTGCGAGCTGACAACATATAAATATATTGTCAAGGGTAACGGACAAATAAGATAAGGAGGGAAAATTATGCCTGAAATAGGATTCATAGGCTGCGGAAATATGGGCGGCGCTCTTGTTAAGGCGGCGGCAAATGCAGGCTATTCGGACAGCATTTACATCTGCGATCATTTTGCCGAGAAAACAGACGCTCTTTCAAAGGAGCTTGGCGTTCACGTTTCCGACAGTGTGACGATAGCAAAGGAATGCGACTTTATATTCATGGGAGTAAAGCCGCAGGTCATTGACAAGGCATTTGCCGAGATAAGCGATATTCTCGAAAAAAGAGAAGATTGCGTGCTTGTTTCAATGGCGGCAGGCGTTGCGATCGAAAAAATCAAGTCTTTTTCAAAGGCAAAGCATATTATAAGAATTATGCCGAATATGCCTGTCTCTGTCGGCGAAGGCGTTGTTCTTGCGAGCGGCTATGAGGTCGATGAAAAAAGCAGGGACGAGTTCAATTCGATAATGAAATACGCCGGTATCGTTGATTGGATTGACGAAAAACTCATTGACGCCGGCTGTGCGATTTCCGGCTGCGGTCCCGCATTCGTTTATATGTTCATTGAGGCTCTTGCCGACGGCGCGGTAAGCTGCGGACTTCCGAGAGACAAGGCAATGCTTTATGCTGCCGAAACCGTTCTCGGCTCCGCTAAGGCGGTTATTGAGAGCGGCAAGCACCCGGGCAAGCTCAAGGACGAGGTTTGCAGTCCGGGCGGCACAACTATTGCGGGCGTTAAAGCTCTTGAGGACGGTGCATTCCGTTCAAATGCAATGAATGCCGTTATTGCGGCATATGAAAAAACAAAGAAAATGTAATTGCATAATGTCGTTTATTGACATTACAGCGGTTATAAGATAGAATAATAAACGTATTCTACGGAAAGCTTGGCAGGTTTTCTGCTTTAATCAATAGTCAGCAAGCCGGGCGAGCCTTCTCCTTGAGGGGAAGCCTTGAATTGAGATTGAGCAGTGCCGCATATTTCCGTGATAAATAAAAAAACAGCGGGAGGTAGAAAAAAAGTGCCTTTTTCAGATTTCGGAATTTTTCTCGGAGACGTTTCTCTCCGGGAGATAAATCATTTCACAAAGGATCCTCTCAAGGCGCAGAAAAGCGTTTTGAAGAAGATCGTAAGAAGAAATAAGAATTGTGAGCTTGGTAAAAAGCTCCGTCTCGGTGAGGTTAAATCAATCGAGGATTATCAGCGTATTGTTCCTCTGACAACTTACGCCGATTATGAGCCGTATGTTGACAGAATGATAAACAATAAAGAGGACAGACTTATGTTCTCGGGCAGAAATATCAGATATTGCTCGTCGTCGGGTTCGGTCGGCAAGCCGAAAATTCTTCCAAAGGGTATCAACGACCTTTGGAAAATGCAGTGTATCGGATTTTCGGTTTCGGTAGCCGTTGCCGCTCATTGGCTCAAAAAGAACAAGGGCATCAGAATGCCTAACCAGATGGGTCCGCTTGTTTTGGTTCTCTCGGGACATAATCTTGACGATAACAAGCGTTGTAACGGAGCGGGACAGGTTCCGCTTACATATCTTAAACCGATTACAAGATTTTTCTGCACATCGCCCTATTCACTTCTTTGCCCCGAGCACGAGGAGCTTATTGATACTTCGTATCTCCAGCTTCGTTTTGCTCTTGAAAACAGAAAAGTAACATATCTCGGTTCTCTTGTTATCACGCTTCTTACAACCATGTTTGACTACCTTGAGGAGAACTGGGAGATGCTCTGCGACGATATTGAAAAGGGAATAATTAACCCGAATATCAAGTGCACTCCGGAGCTGAGAGCCAAGTATTCAAAGATGTTCAAACCCAATCCTTCAAGAGCGGCAGAGCTTAGAAAAGAATTCGAAAAAGGTTTCGATACGCCTATCGCTCCGAGAATCTGGCCGAAGCTTGTTTGGGGCTACGGTATGATGGGCTCAAGCCTCCAGGTTTATATTGATAAGCTTCGTAAATCGGTCGGCGATCTTCCGCTTCACAACATGGGCTATGCTGCGGCCGAGGGCTTCTTTGCCGCACCGGTTGAGCTTAATGTTAATGATTCCGTTCTTCTTCCACATTGCATATTCTTTGAGTTCCTTCCGATCGAGGAGGGCGAGGATCACGCAAAAGACGACGTTAAGCCGCTTCTTATCAATGAGATTGAAGTCGGCAAGGATTATGAGCTTGTTGTTTCAAATTTCTCCGGTCTTTACAGATATAAGATCGAGGACGTTGTTCATGTTACAAAGATGTATAACAACACCCCGAGAGTTGAGCTTCTTTACAGACAGAACCTCAGCATGAATGTTGCCAATGAGAAAACAACGACTCAGATGGTTGAGTATTCCGCCGCAAAGACAGCCGAAAAAGCCGGCGTAGGCTTTAAGGGCTTCAGCTTCTATCCCGATTATTCAACCAAGCCGCCTCGCTATTGCATGTTTGTTGAGCCGGAAAAGACCGTTGATGAAGACACTCGCAGAAAAATGATTGAAATTCTTGATGAGGAGCTCAAGGGCGTTAACGAGAAATATTTCAAATACAGACGCTGGGGTATGCTCAGTGAGCCGGAAATCCTTATTCTTAAAGAAAAGAGCTATTGGGATTACAGAGAGTCGCTCAGAGCAAAGGGCGTTGTTCTCAATCAGATTAAGCCCGTAACGGTTATCAACTCTCCCGAGAGAGAAAAGTTTTTCTTCTCTCACGTTGAAACAGAGAACTCACTGACTGTTGACGAGTACAAAAAAGCAAATACAAACGTATAATTTTGAAACAGGTGAAATAAATTGAGCAAATTATTTAAAAGAATAATTTCCGTTGTTCTCTGCATTTCCGTCGTTATTTCCGCATTTATTTTCATTGATTTTCCGGGAACGGCTGCTGCGTCGGACGGAACGGATATTCCTCTTATTTATGTTCAGGGCGCAGGTATGCCTCTGTTCGTAAAGGATGAAAACGGCGAGGAGCAGGAAGTGTTCCCTCTTAAAATTCCCGACGGCTTTGTTGAAAAGACCGTTAAAGAAAACATCGGCGTTTTTGCCAAGGCTGTTCTTACTCAGAAATGGGAGGAATTCGGCAATGTTCTCGGTGATGCCCTCAGCGAGATATATTCAACGATAAGCCTTGACGAGCACGGAAAGACGCAGAACGGCGTTTATCTTAGATGGACATGGAATAAAGAAAAGCTTAACGGTAAAAAGTCACACGGAAAGTATCCGACTCAGAGGTTCACGTTTAACTATGACTGGAGACTCGACCCTTACGAGAATGCAGAAATAATGCATCAGTATATAGAGGACGTGCGTGAGGTCACGGGCGCCGACAAGGTTGCGTTGAGCGGCCGCTGTCTCGGCTCTTGCGTCACTATGGCTTACATGGAGAAATACAATGCCGAATATATTTCGGACTATATTCTTTATGCAAGTGCGCTTGACGGTGCAACGCAGTGCAGCAGATGCTTCGCAGGCAATATGTATATTGATCCCGACGGAGTTGACAGATTTATGTATGACATTCAGCTCTCCGAGGATGATGTCACCAATCAGTTGATTCAGTCCTTTGTAACCGTGTTCAATAAAACCTACGGCTTGGACATCACCTGTGCGGCAATCAATAATGTTCTCAAGAAAAACTATCTTGAATTTATGCCGCAAGCGCTTATGAACTCCTACGGCACGTTCCCCGGCTATTGGAGCATGGTCAATGACCGTGACTATGAGAGAGCCAAGGACACGGTATTCCACGGCGAGGGCGTTAAGGAAAAATATGCCGATCTTATCAGCATAATCGACAATTATCACTATAACGTACAGGTTAAGTCAAACGAGCTTCTCAAAAAGTTCGCCGAAGAGGGAGTTAATGTCGCAAACATTACAAAGTACGGCTATCAGACATATCCCGTAACTACAGAAGCGGATATGATAACCGATAATATTTGCAGTGTTTATGATGCATCAAAGGGCGCAACAACAGCAACGCTCATGCAGGGCTTTGATGACAATTATATTGAGAAAGCAAAGTTTGACGGCACTTATAAGTATATTTCCCCAGACCTTCAGATTGACGCATCAACCTGTCTTTTCCCCGAAAGGACATGGTTTGTTAAGAACATAATACACAGGACTTTCCCGAAAGCCGTTAACCGCTTGATTGACGCAATTGTAAATAACGGCAGTGATTTTACGGTGTTCAGCGACCCGGAGCTTCCGCAGTATATGCTTTATGACAAGGATGCGAATGAGATCACTCCTCTCGTCACCGAGAATATGAATTGCGATTCGAGATATCACGTTACATTCTTTGAGGCTTTCAAGAAGATGTGGAAATGTATATTTGAGCTTATTAAAAGAAAGTTTCAACCGTCAAATCCGGCTCCGGAGGTATAATTTATGAGTGCAAAAGCGAAAACGGGACATGAGAAAATAATTGAAACAGTAAAAATTGCGCTTATGGCGGCGATAATATCGGTGCTCGGACCTCTTTCGGTTCCGCTTCCGTTTACACCTGTGCCGGTTTCGTTCACGATTATGGCGGTTTACCTTACAGCCTATTTGCTCGGGGCGAAAACCGGAACGGTCAGCGTTATTATTTATATTCTGCTCGGTCTTGCCGGCGTACCTGTTTTTTCGGGCTTCACCGGCGGAGCTGCCAAGCTTGTCGGACCCACGGGCGGATATATAATCGGATTTATCTTCATTGCCGTTATCGGCGGAATATTCGTTGATAAGTTCAAAGGAAAGTTTTTCTTTTCACTTTTAGGCATGGCGCTCGGAACGGCTGTTTGTTACCTTTTCGGTTCACTTTGGCTCGCTTATCAGGCAGGCATGAACCTAAAGCAGGCTCTTCTTGCGGGAGTTATTCCCTACATTGCGCTTGACTGTGCGAAGATGATAATCGCCGTGCTTTTGGGCAAGCAGGTCAAACCGCTTATTAACAGATAATAAAAAAACTGTCACATCGTTTGGTGTGGCAGTTTTTTATGCTTTTTAAAGTAAAGAGAAGGCACGGTGTCGGTTTTATCTGACTTTGCTTAGGCTTGGAGGCATTGGTTCTACGAAATGTTTTTCTTACCTTACTACTGTAAAATGTTGTTTTTATAAAACAATCGTAGAATGTGATGTGTGTAGCGCACATAAAGATTTTATCAGTAATTCAATTCAAGTATATCTGCGAAGTTCTTATTGTAATAATTCTGAATATAGCTGAAAGTGAATTTTTCGTCCTCTTGAACGAAGCCGTGTTTTTTAATTGTCTCTTCGGTGCATTTTGAGAAGGGAAGAACACGGACGTTTGCGTAATCCTCCTCATAGACTGTAACGGTCGGTATAAGCTTTGCCGAGGAGACGTGTGTTTTATTTGTCTTGGGGTCTTTTGAAACGGTGATATCTGCGATTCCGCCGAGGAAGCTGTCGGCGCTTTCTTCAAGAGAAATCACTTTGCCCAGTGACGGAATAACAAGTGCCTGTTCACCGTCGCCGTTTGACCTATATTCGAATTTTTGCAGGTTGTTTTTACCCGTGCCGACGATAATATCGGCGCCGTATTTCAAAAGCTTTGAAATAATATCTTTCTGAGTATCGGAAAGCTCGCTTGTTGATTCGCTGTCCCAATGAACCGTTACGCAAACAATATCCGAAGCGTTTTTTGCGCTTTCGACAAGCTGCTTCATTGTGCCCTCAAGCTCGTCCGATGTTGAACGGCTGTCGGAAAGATTGAGGATACCTATATCGGTTTCCTCCGAAAGCTCGTAATCGCCGAGTGACTGAGTTATGCCGACAAAGGAAATTTTGATTCCGTTGACCTCTTTGACCTGCGGCTTCATCATTTCCTCTTTGTTTTCATAGAGACCTGTTAAAAGTGCTTGATTTTCCTTTGCCTTGAAAAGGGCAATGTCGTTTATCGCACCCGAAAGACCCATATCCATGATATGATCGTTAGCTTGATTGAAGACATCAAATCCGAGATCGAGAAGCTTATCAAGCATCTGGTCGGGCGTGTTAAATTCAGGAGATGCCGAAGGTTCGTTTTTGTCGTCCATAACGGTGTTTTGACTTACCATTGCAATATCCGATTTGGCGATAATTTCCTTGATTCCGTCATATGCGGATGAAAAATCGTATCCGCTGCCGCCGGCTTTTTGATTTGCCTGAGTGTAAACGGTTTTGTAAACGACATTGTCGCCGGCAATCATCAGCCTTGCGCTGCCGGCCGTTCCAGAGACCGAAGAGTCGGAAGCGGTCGTTTCTTTTTCGCCGCCGGTGAAAACAGCACCGTTTTTAATTCTCGATTTGTCAATTACAATCATCATCGCGCTGACAACAATTGCAACGCAAAGAATACAGTTTATGCTTATCAAAAAAACTTTTGACTTTGTCCATTTTAAGTTATCCTTCATATAAACATCTCCGTGAAAAAATTCTTTTTTATTTTATCACAAAGTTATTCTTTTTGCAACAACGCAACAGCTTTCTTTATAATATGGCAGGAAATAAAAAACGGGAAAAATAAAAATACAGCTAAAAAACCACGGTAAAAAGCTCAATTTGAAGCGAACGATTTCATAAATATGACCGTCAAGCAGATTTTTACTTTGCTTTATCGCCGTCATAGCGCCGAGCTTTGGATTTGAAGAAAAGAGATATTCCGCTATAAAATATTTTTGCATGGCAATAAAATAAAATACAGCTCCGCTTGTTGTCAGCAAAAACGTTCCGCCGGAAAGCGAAATAAACAAATACAGCTCAAGTCCTCCCGTGCCCGAAAGGTAGTAGACGGACCAAGCGAGTATTGCCGAGGGCAGAAAGAATACGACAGCCCACATGGATTTTAAAAGAAATAGTAATGCTTTGAATCGAAAAGCACGCAAGGAATTTTTTGGTTTAAGCCAAAAGAAAAATCTTTTTGAAAAGTTTCTTTTATTGGACGTAATGCCGCCGTACCATGCTTTTTCGCCGACAGATACCGAGCTGTAAACAAGCAGTACCGAAAAGCTTATTAAAACAAGAGCTGCCGATAAAGCTATCGTAGCGGCAACCCCGAGATGCCGTAAAATGTCTGCAATAAAGATAATTCCGAAATCTACGGCTGTCATCACGATACAGAATATAAGCAAAAATAGAATTATTGACAGTGCTTTTACTCTTTTCCCTTTTATAAAAGCCTTGCTTTCCTGCTTTATCAGTGCATTTTTCATAAAATCACCCATGGAAATTTTTGACCTGAAAAATTGTGTTTATACATAAAGATTATTGCAAAAAACGATTTATCAGTGTATAATCTTTTCATTGATTGAGGTGACAGTATGAGCAGTTTTGGAAAAATTATTTCATTGATAATCCCTTTTTACAATTCGGAAGAAACATTGCAAAAATGTCTTGATTCCGTTGCCGCACAGACCGTTGACAAGGAAAAACTTGAGGTGATTCTTGTCAATGACGGCAGCACCGACGGTTCGGAGGAAATAGCAAGGAAATTTGCAAGCGAAAAAACGTTTGCAACGATCATTACCCGTTCTCACGGCGGTTCGGGAGCGGCGAGAAACAGCGGAATTACTGCGGCGAGGGGAAAGTACATAGCCTTCCTTGATGCCGACGATTCACTCTCTGCCGACGCAATGAAGAATACGGTTGATTTTTTTGAAGAAAACGAAGAAAGAACGGATATTGTAGCCTACAAAATGATTCCTTATACAAAATCCGGCAGAAAAAAGTGCGATTTCAAGCATGAAAAACGTGCGACGGATATATATGACTTGAACATTGAAGGCAATGAATTCTTTTGTCCGAACGGAATGAATATTGTTGTCAAAAACATTGGAGACGAGAATGTTCTTTTTGACAGCTCGGAGGAATGTGACCTTAAAGCGACGGAATACTGTATTCAATGCGCAAGGGACAAGATGACAGTCGGTTATGTTGACAGCGCCGAATACCGTAAATTTAACAACCCGTCAGGCGAGAGCAAGGCTTTGAAGTGTTCCGTTTATTTTGACCGCTTTATCGGCAAGTGGGAGGAAATTTTTTCAAGCTTCGATTTGGTTCCGGATTTTGTCAAGTCGCTTTTTGTAGAGGATGTTCTCAACAGAATTTCAGGAGATTATCTTCTTCCGTATCATATTGACGGTGATGCCTACCGTGAGGAAATTCGTAGAATTGAAAAGCTTCTCGAAAGCGTCGGAGATGAAATAATCATCAATTTCCCCGATGCACCGTTGATGAACAGATATTATCTTGTTTCGATGAAATACAAGGGTGACCTTGATGCTGTTACGGACGGTAGCTTAAAGCTTGTTCACGAGGATAAGGTCTTATATGAAGCAGACAGTGTTAAGCTTGTGCTGACAAGATTCAAAGCCCGTAAAAGCGGCATTGAGCTTTGCGGATATATATCTTCTCCGATTTTCGATTATTGCGAAAAGCCGACGCTCCTCCTCAGAGAACGGAGTGAAATTATACCGCTTGAAATCAGAGAATGTTCCTTCTGCTATGACGGCGCAAAAATAAAGAATAACACTGCCTGGGGCTTCAGAACGGTCATAGAAGCCGATAAACGTAAATCTTTTTCCTTCACGGTTGAAATAGGCGAGATGTCGTATCCTGTTGACTTTGAGTGCGGCGAATGGGTTCCTTTCAATAAAAAAAGAAAGCTTTTTGTTATGAACGGCATAAAATGCAAGATGAGCGACAGGTGCTTTGTGCTTGAAAAAGCCGATAAAAAATCGGAAAAAGCATATAAAAAAACCGAGCTGAAAAAATATATCATAGCAAACAAAAAGGTCTTTGCGGTCCGGTTCATAAATTATCTTATGCCGAAAAAGCGCATCTGGCTTTACCATGACTGCAAGGGCGTCGGCGTTGACAACGCATATTATCAGTTTGTGCATGATTTTTCGATTGACGACGGTGTTGAACGTTACTATGTCGTAAACGGTTCAATTGACGCCGTGAAAGATAAGTTTACACCCGAGCAGCAGAAGAATTTAATTGCGTTCCGTTCAACTAAGCATAAACTTATGTATCTTAACGCCGAAAAGGTAATTACGGCTTTCATCGAAAAGGAAAATTATCTTCCTTATTTCAGTGATATTTATCCCGAATACATTGATCTTTTTTCGGGCGATGTGTATTACCTCCAGCACGGAGTTTTGCACGCACAGCTTCCGTGGAAGTATTCCTATGACAGGCTCGATGTGACGGGCGAGGTCATTTCAACAAATTATGAGGTGAAAAATTTTACCGAGAATTATTTCTTCCCGGAGGAAGCTCTCATCAAGAGTAAAATGCCGAGATACGATTATTTCGACGTTGATGAAACCAAGGCGGAAAAAGCCATTCTTTTTGCGCCGTCATGGAGAAAGTATCTTATCAGTCATAGAGGCGAGGGCGGCTGGATGCCCGATAAGGATAAGTTCATACAGTCGGAATATTATAAGAAAACACAGGCATTTTTAAACAGCGACAGGCTTGAAGAAATCTTGGAGAAAAACGATTGGACGCTTGAATTTAAGCTTCACCCGATATTTGCGCCTTATAAAGAATGTTTCCTGCTGAAATCGGACAGAGTGAAATTTGCCGACGGCAGGGCTTCCGATGAATATAAAATCTGCATTACGGACTATTCGTCATTTGTTTTTGATTTTGTATATCTCAACCGTGCGATTATATATTTCATGCCAGATTTTAAGGAGTTCAAGGCAGGCATGAACGATTACAGGGAGCTTGATATTCCGTTTAAAAAGGGCTTTGGAGAGTTCACACAGAATGAAGCGGAGCTTTGCACGGCTTTGCAGAGGATTATGGAAAATTCCGGCGAGCCGATAAGTCCGTACAAAGAAAAAAACGCAGACTTCTTCTTCGATAAAGAAAAAGACGCCTGCGACAGGATTTATAAATTTATTGCAGAATGACATGTGATGGATTTCGATTGTAAAAAACCACCGGAACTAACCGGTGGCTTTTTTTAACCGTTCTGTTTTGCATATGCCTCGGCGACCGCCCTGGCGAGCTGATCCGGACAGGATGTATTCTTGAAGCCGCAGGTGATTCCGCTCAGCTTCTTTTCGATATCCCCGACCTTCATTCCGTCAACTATTGCGGAAATTCCCTTGAGGTTTCCGTTACAGCCTCCCGTGAATTTTACGTTTCTTACAACGTCGCCGTCAAGGTCAAATGTGATGCGGGATGAGCATGTGCCCTTTGTTTTGTATTCATATGTCATTGCTTTGTACCTCCGATTTATTGCTGAAAATATGATAATTCAATTTCTGCTTTTTGTCAAGGTCAAAGCATTATATACATCAGCGCCATGAGCAAAAGCATGTCTCCGCCGTCACCCGAAAGCAGGAGCATCATTGCGATTATAAGCTTCATGTCGCCGTCGAAAAGATTTCCGAGCGGATTGTTAAATGTAGGCTTGCTGCTCGTTTCATTTCTCGGCGGCGGTCTGAATTCAGGCTCGGGCGGGGGAGACGGACGGTGATTGAATTGCGGCGGAGGTGGTGAGGGCTGCTTGCGGAAAACAGGCTCACCGTTCGGCGGCGGAGTCGCACGCCTGTACATCTCCTGAGCCCTCATTATCGCCTGACGCTCGGCGGCGTTAAAATCCTGTTGCGGCATATCTAATCATCCCGATCTGTCAAGTTATTGATTAGCGGTAAAATTTCAAGCAGTTTAAGTATTTGAATTGCCTGGTCGGCTCTCTTTTGTCTCTCGGGGCTGAGATTCGGCTTAAGCGCCTCTATGAGCTTACAGCGTTTGCCCGATTCGCCGTTCATCGCTCCCATTATTTTTGTGAGCTTACCTATCATTTTCGGGTCAATTGATGAAAACATATCGGAGGCGGACGGCTGCGACTGTTTTTCTTTTGCTTCATTTCCCTTGCCGAAAACCGCTTCGGCAGTGGCTTTCAGTCCTTCTATGTCGTCGGGAGTGAGAGACGATAGAATTTCATTGATGTCCATTTTTCTTGCCGTTGAGCTTATCCATGATTTTTTGAGCGGCAGGGGAGGAAAGCACCGCATTTATTTTATCCCTGTCGCCGAGAATCTCCTGCAGCTCGTCTTTTTCATCTGAATTCAGTCCGCTAATCAGCTTGCTTGCCTTTTTTTCGGCGTCTGCCTTATCGGTCGGTGCAGAGAAAAAATTCGGAAAATTATTATTTGCCATTTACACTCACTCTCCAATGATTTATAATTATTATATTATTTATATTATGAAAGGTGTTGTATGTATGCGCCTGCTCGTTTTGTCCGATTCCCACGGCAGGAAAAATCTTTTACTCCAAGCCGTTGAGCTGCACCCGGAAGCGGATGCCGTGATCTTCCTCGGCGACGGTGAAAGAGATATTGATTTTCTCAAAGAGATTCATCCCGAAATAAAGCTTTATGCCGTCTGCGGCAATTGCGATTTTAACTCGTCTTTGCCGCCTTTTCTTATGGAAAAATTCGGCGGAAGGACAGTCTATGCCGCTCACGGACATTATGAAAGCGTCAAGTATTCTCTTGCCGTTTTGATGCAAAAGGCGCATAACTGTTCCGCTTCTATAGCATTATACGGTCATACGCATGTCCCTGATACAAAATATGAGGACGGAATCCTTTATGTCAATCCCGGCTCGATTTCTGTCGGCAAATATGCAATGGTCGATATAACGGACAAGGGGATCATGCCGATTCTCTGCGATTTGTATAAATGAAGTAATAAACCTCCGCAAATCAGCATAGATTAAATTAGCTGATAAACGGAGGTTAATTATATGTTTGTATTTTCTTTCAAGGCGAACAAGCCTAAGCTGATTATTGCTCTTTGCGTAGTTATTTGTGTGCTGATTGCCGGAACACTTGCTCTCGGAGGCAGAAAAAAGCCGGTTGTCAATGATAAGGTGATCAATTACAAGGCAAAAACAGCCTCGGAATGTATCACGTTTCTGTCTCAGTTCGGATGGACTGTAAATGAGGAACCCGTGGAAGTCAGAGAGGTGATTATCCCGTCCGAATTTAACGATACATATGAAGCATACAACGTCATTCAAAAAAATCAGGGACTTGACCTTGAACCGTATAAAGGATTCAGAGCAAAAAAATGGATTTTTGAGGTAAAAAACTACCCTGAATATCCAGCCGACAGCGGATATATCAGGGCAACTTTATTGGTTTATGACGGAGCCGTAATCGGTGGCGATATTTCGTCGATTGAGCAAAACGGCTTTATTCAGGGCTTTGAGTTTCCGAATGTTTCTTCGCGGGAAGCTGGGCAATGATTATTGCCGCGAACATGACCGCACAGCCGATATACTCAACAACCGTCATACGCTCTCCGAGAATGATGAAAGAGAATATGACCGAGAAAACGGATTCGGTGCAGAGAAGCATACTCGCAAGCGTCGGTTCGGTATATTTCTGACCGATGATTTGAAAGGTAAAAGCACAACTGCAGCTCATTATACCGGCGTAGAGAATCGGAACTGCGGCTTGCATGATTCCGTCCATGCTCGGCTTTTCAAAGATGAACATGAGAATGCAGGAAATAATGCCTGTTACCATATACTGACCGCATGAAAGAACGATGGCGTCAATCTTCGAAGCATATTTGTCGATAACGATTATATGCAAGGCGAAAGCGATCGAGCAAAGCAATGCAAAAATTTCACCCTTGCCGAGCCCGAACGAGGATGAGCCGCCCATGCAAATCATATACAGTCCGCCGACGCCGAGGAAAACTCCGATCCATGTCGTGACGGGCTGTTTCTTTTTATATATTATAAACGAAATCAGCGGCACAAGCAGCATGTATAAAGCTGTGATAAAGCCAACCTTGCCCGGCTCGATATAGTCAAAGGCGAACTGCTGGAGGTTTGAGCCGATGCAAAGCATTGTGCCGACGATTATAATTCCTTTTATTACGTCTTTTCGGTTCGATTTCTTTTCGGCAGGGGAGAGCTTGACGCCGTCTTTATTCTTTATGCTTCTGAAAATGATGATCGGCAGAAGCACTATTCCGCCCAAAAGGCTTCTTATTCCGTTAAATGTGAAGCCGTCAACAAATTCCATACCCTGTTTTTGTGCAACGAATGAGAGACCCCATATCATTGCGGCGCTGATCAGCAGAATCGGACCGATTATTTTCTTCTTGTTTGCCATTGGATAGGATTCCTTTCAATTTGAACTGCCGCGTGAGACTGAACTCACAAATATACATTTTATCAGCCGAGTAGTTATATGTCAAATAAATATTTGATTTTTTTCCTTAATGTGGTATAATATTTTTTAAATAAAATTCGTTTTGCTACGGAGGAATGAAAATGGCTGTTTGTAATGTTATTTCACATCGCGGTTCAAATAAAATCGCACCGCAGAACACTCTTCCCGCTTTCAGAAAATCCATTGATTTTAATGCCGACGGCTTCGAAACGGACGTGCATTTAACCTTTGACGGCGTTCCGGTTATCTGCCATAACTATACTATCGACGAGACCTCAAACGGAAAGGGTCGTATTGCAAATCAGACACTTGAATATTTGAAAACTCTTGATTTCGGCTCGTATTTCCACAGGGCCTACAAGGGGACAAAAATTCCCACACTTGAGGAATTTCTTCGCCTTTGCGAAAAAGCTAAGCTCAAGGTGCTCAATATTGAAATCAAGCCGCCTAAGAACAAGGATTATTCGATTGTGCCGAAAACAATAAATATGGTCAAGGCTCACGGACTTTTCAAGGAGCTTCTTATTTCAAGCTTTGACCCTATCGCATTGACAATATGCAAGGACGTTGACGAGAACTGCAAGACAGGCTTTCTTTACAGTCCGAACAGTCCGAACTTTTTCAGAATTTACGGCAAAGAGGTTGATTTTGCAAAATGTATCGGCGCAGACGCTTTGCACCCGTATCTTTGGCTTGTCGATAAAATTCTGGTTGACAATGCCCATAAAAACGGCATGACGGTTAATCCCTGGACTGTCAACAAGGAGAGAGACATAAAAAGACTCGTTGAAATGGGCGTAGACGGTGTTATTACCGATGTTCCGAATGTTGCAAAGAAGATTATTGAAGAATTATAATAAACAATAATTATTATAGCTTATAAGCGACTGTTAAAATACGGTCGCTTTTACTTATATTTTTTAATTAAACATTGTTGATAATTATCCTTAAATATGTTAGAATTATTAAAATTCAGCTATAAAATGGGGGTTGTGCAAATGAATTGCTGCTGCAAAAAAAGCGATTTGTCGCTTATTAAACCCGTGCTTGACGAGTACGGCGATATTAAAGGCAGCCTTATAACCGTTCTTCAGCAGGCTCAGGATATCTACGGCTATCTTCCGACCGATGTGCTCTATTGTATTGCCGAGAGGATTGGCGCTTCTCCGGCTAAGGTTATGGGCGTTGCAACGTTCTATTCTCAGTTCAGACTCAAGCCTGTCGGCAAATATCTTATCATGCTCTGCCAGGGTACGGCGTGCCATGTCAACGGTTCTCAGCGAATCGAGGCAGCCATAACTCAAGAGCTGGGAATTGCCGACGGCGAAACGACCGACGACGGACTTTTTACTCTTAAAAACGTTGCTTGTCTCGGCTGCTGCAGTCTTTCTCCCGTTATGATGATAAACGGCGAAACCTACGGAAGTCTCACTCCGTCAAAGACGGTTGAGATCCTCCGCAAGCTTAAAGAGGAGGGCTGAAAATGAAGATTGTTGTTGGCGAGGGAAGCTGCGGAATAGCCGCAGGTGCTGCAAAGGTTTATTCGGCAATTGGGAAGCTTATCGGTTCAACGGCTTCTACGCTGACCGTTACCGGTTGTATAGGAATGTGTTTCCTTGAACCTATTGTCGATATTTATGACGGCGGCGAGCTTAAAAAGCGTCTTGTCAAGGTTCAGCCCGAGGACGCCGAAAAGATTATCGCATATGTAAACGGTGACGAAAATGCCGTTAACGATATTGAAATATCCGATGACGATAAGCTTTTTCTTGAAAAGCAGACAAGAATCGCGCTTCGTCACTGCGGAATAATAAATCCGGAAATTATAGACGAATACACAGCCTTTGACGGCTATAGAGCACTCGAAAAGGTGCTCAAAACAATGACTCCCGAAGATGTTATCGAAGAAATCAAGATATCGGGACTCGCAGGTCGCGGCGGTGCAGGCTTCCCGACGTGGTTCAAATGGAATGCGGCAAGACAGTCGCAGGGCGAGACAAAGTATCTTATCTGCAATGCCGACGAGGGTGATCCGGGCGCATTCATGGACAGAGCCGTAATTGAGAGCGATCCTCATAACCTGATTGAGGGTATGCTCATTGGCGCATATGCTATCGGCGCAAAGGAAGCCGTTGTTTATGTCCGTGCCGAATACCCGCTTGCGATTGAGCGATTGAAAGAAGCAATTAAACAGGCCGAAGAAAAGGGTTTTCTCGGTGAAAATATTATGGGAACGGGATTTTCATGCAAAATGAGAATCAAGGCAGGTGCAGGTGCATTCGTATGCGGTGAAGAAACGGCTCTTATCGAATCTCTCCAGGGCGAGAGAGGTATGCCGAGGCTCAAACCGCCGTTCCCGGCTCAGTCGGGCTACTGGTATAAACCGTCTAATATCAACAATGTTGAGACCTTTGCCAATGTTTCGTGGATCATTCTCAACGGCGGCGAGGCCTTTGCCGCAATGGGTACAGATGGCAGCAAGGGCACAAAGGTATTTGCTCTCACGGGCAAAATCAAAAGGGGCGGACTTGTTGAAATTCCGATGGGCAAAACGCTCAGAGACGTTATTTTTGACATCGGCGGCGGAATCAAGAACGGTAAAAAATTCAAGGCCGTTCAGATGGGCGGCCCCTCCGGCGGCTGTATACCTGCCGAATTGCTTGACACGGTAATCGACTATAAGGCGCTCGGCGCTACGGGCGCGATCATGGGTTCGGGCGGTATGGTTGTAATGGACGAGACGACCTGTATGGTAAGCATGGCGCAGTTCTTCCTTGATTTCACTGCCAAGGAATCCTGCGGCAAGTGTATTCATTGCCGAATCGGAACAAAGAGAATGTTGGAAATTCTCAACAGAATAGTCAAGGGCGAGGGCAGAGAAGGCGATATCGAGCTTCTTGAGGAGCTTTGCTATTCAATCAAGGACGGTGCTCTCTGCGGCCTCGGTCAGACTGCTCCGAACCCCGTTCTGACAACGATCAAGTATTTCAGAAATGAGTATGAGGCTCATATAAACGACAAAAAATGTCCCGCAAAGAGCTGTCCCGACCTTTTGGAATATACGATTGACGCCGACAAGTGCCGAGGCTGCACGCTCTGTGCAAAGAAATGCCCTGCCAATGCGATTTCGGGCGAGGTAAAATCGGCACACAAGATAGATCGGGATAAGTGCATCAAGTGCGGCTCATGCGTAAGCATCTGCCGATTCGGTGCCGTTAATGTTGATTGAGAGGTGATTTGAATGGATAGAATTAAGGTTACGATAGACGGCAAAGAGCTGACCGCCGAAAAGGGTCAGACCATCCTTCAAATTGCCCGTGATAATAATATCGAGATCCCGACGCTTTGTTATATTGACGAGGTAAAGGCATACGGCGCATGCGGACTTTGCGTTGTTGAAGCCGAGAATATACCTAAGCTTCTCAGAGCTTGCGCTACGATTGCATCGGACGGAATGGTTATCAATACAAATACTCCGAGAGTGCGCCGGTCGAGAAAAATTGCCCTTGAATTGCTTATTTCCGACCATACGGGCGACTGTAAAGGCCCTTGCTCTCTCAACTGTCCTGCCGGAACGGACTGTCAGGGCTATGTCAAGCTTATCTCAGAGGGTAAATTTAAAGAAGCCGTTGAGCTTGTCAAGGAAAGAGTTCCTCTCCCGGCTTCGATCGGACGGGTTTGTCCGCATCCGTGTGAGACTGCATGCCGCAGAAAGCTTGTCGAGGAGCCGATTTCAATCGCTTTTCTCAAGAGCTTTGCCGCCGATGAGGATTTGAAATCAGGCAATAAGTTTATGCCGGAAGTGAAGAAAGCAAGCGGAAAAACAGTCGCTGTAATCGGCGGAGGTCCCGCAGGACTGACGGCGGCATACTTCCTTGCCGTCAAGGGTCACAAGGTCACGGTTTACGATGCAATGCCGAAGATGGGCGGTATGCTCAGATACGGAATTCCGCAGTACAGACTTCCGAAAGAGGTTCTTGACGCTGAGATAGGCTCGATTGAGGAGCTTGGCGTCGAGATGAAAAATAATATAAAAATCGGTAATGACATTACGCTTGACGAGATAAGGAAAAGCCACGATGCGGTTATTGCTGCAATCGGCGCATGGACGAGCAGCTCAATGGGCGTTGAGGGCGAAAACCTTGACGGTGTGCTCGGCGGAATTGATTTCCTGCGTTCTGTTGCGATGAAAAATCCCGTTGACATCGGCAAAATTGTAGCTGTTATCGGCGGCGGAAATACCGCTATGGACGCTTGCCGCTCGGCTGTAAGGCTCGGTGCAAAAGAGGTTTATGTTATCTACAGAAGAACGAGAGCCGAAATGCCGGCAGAAAAGGTTGAGATTGACGAGGCGGAGGAAGAGGGAGTAATCTACAAATTTCTATGTAATCCGTCTGAAATCATAGGCGAAAACGGCAGAGTGAAGGCTGTTAAGCTTCAGAAAATGATGCTTGGCGAGCCTGACGCAGGCGGACGGCGCAGACCCGTTCCCGTTGAGGGCGAGTTTGAAACGATCGAGCTTGACACTGTTATCATGGCAATCGGTCAAAAGATAAATATCAAAGGCTTTGAACAGCTTGAATTGACGAACAGGGGCAATATTGCCGCCGATGAAAAGTCATTCAGAACCTCTCTTGACGGTGTGTTTGCCGTCGGTGACGCAACGAACAGGGGCGCCTCAATCGCAATCGAAGCGATAGGAGAAGCGCAGAAGGCTTCCGAGGTCGTTGACAGGTACCTCCATGGCGAAAACATCAGCTATAAAAAGCCGTTTGTTGTTGAAAAGACCGTCACGGCAGCCGATCTTGCCGACAGAGAAAAGTGCGCAAGAGCGAGAATGCCGCAGCGCTCTCCCGAGGAGAGAAAGCATGATTTTGACGAGATAAATCTTGGCTTTACTCCCGAACAGGCAATGAACGAAGCGAAGCGTTGTTTACAGTGCGGCTGTCATGATTATCACGATTGTAAGCTGATAAGATACGCAAATCAATATGACATTCACCCCGAACGTTTTGCAGGCGATAAGCATAACTGCCCCAAGGAGCAAAAGCTTGTTTGCATCGAAAGAGATCAGAACAAGTGTATTCTTTGCAATCTTTGCGTTCGTGTCTGTGATGAGGAGGTCGGAAAGGGCGTTCTCGGTCTTGTGGGACGAGGATTTACAACAGTCATCAAGCCTGAATTTGATTCGGCGGAGACTGTTGAGTTCTGCAAAAACTGCCGCAAGTGCGTTGATGCTTGTCCGACGGGTGCGTTAAAATCATTGTAAAAGTGTTGTATCACTGAATTTTTATACAATTTTCAACCGGAAAGCTTTAAAAAGTTTTCCGGTTGTCAATATTTTTACGGCGATAAAAAACGAGCTGAAACGAGCAAAACAGAGCAAAACGGAGCAAAAAAGAGTATTTCAAAAACCATTCAAAAAAACTGATGATTTAATCCTAAAAATTTGCAAAAAAATGTTGACATTTGCGAGTTTCTGCACTATATTATATATCAATATCGAAAGGAAAAATTTATTTGCATATTTCCGACTGATATTTATACCGTATTCGGTAAAGAGAGGGGCTGCATAATTGGAAAACAACGTTATTATTGACCTCAGAAACATTTCGGTCAAGCTTGGAGATGCTCAGATACTCGAAAATCTCAGCATGTACATTCGAGACAAGGAATTTATTACCTTGTTGGGACCTTCGGGTTGCGGAAAAACAACTACACTTCGTATCATCGCCGGATTCCTTGAACCGGACAGCGGAGAGGTTGTCTTTGAGAATAAAGTTATCAATGGTGTACCGCCTCATAAGAGACAGGTAAACACCATTTTTCAGCGTTATGCGCTGTTTCCGCATTTGAATGTTTACGAGAACATTGCGTTCGGACTTCGTGTCAAGAAGATGAAGGAAAAGGAAATTAGCGAGACGGTTAAGGAAATGCTTAATCTTGTCAACCTCAACGGCTTTGAAAGACGAAATATCAATTCTCTTTCGGGCGGTCAGCAGCAGCGTGTCGCAATTGCCCGTGCGCTTGCCGTTAAGCCGAGAGTTCTCCTTCTTGACGAGCCGCTCGGAGCGCTCGATCTCAAGCTCCGCAAGGATATGCAGGTGGAGCTTAAAAACATTCAGCAGAGACTCGGCATAACGTTTATATATGTCACACATGACCAGGAGGAGGCACTTTCAATGTCGGATACGGTCGTTGTTATGGACGGCGGCGTTATCCAGCAGATAGGCACTCCGCAGGACGTTTATAATGAACCGAAGAACGCTTTCGTTGCCGACTTTATCGGCGAGAGCAATATTCTTGACGGCAAGATGCTTGAGGATTTCAAGTGCTCCTTCTCCGGCGCACAGTTCCAGTGTCTTGACAAGGGCTTCGGCATCGGCGAGTCCGTTGATGTTGTCGTAAGACCCGAGGATGTTGATATTGTTCCCGTCGAAAAGGGTATGCTCAGCGGAACGGTTACTTCCATTACGTTCAAGGGCGTTCATTTTGAAATAATTGTTGATATCGGCGGCTTCAAATGGATGATCCAGACGACCGATTACGAGCCTGTCGGCAAAAAAATCGGCCTTGAAATCGAACCCGACGCTATTCATATTATGAAAAAATCCAAATATTCGGGACTGTACGGAGATTACAGCTCCTTCAGCGATGAACTGGAGCATCTTTCCGACATCGTTGAGGAGGAATGAGCCGTGAATAAAAGGACTTTAACTCAGCGTTTGTGCGCCGCACCCCATATAGTCTGGTCGGCAATTTTCATCGTTGTTCCGCTTATAATGGTATTTTACTATGCCTTTACAGATAAGTCGGGCGCATTTACTTTTGACAATGTTACACGCCTGACCAATTACACAAGCACGTTTCTGCGTTCTTTGTGGTTCGGTATCGTTGCAACGATCATCTGCCTTTTGATTGCTTATCCTTTGGCTTACATTCTCTCAAAAATGAAGCTCAGAGCTCAGAGCACAATGGTCATGCTCGTCATGATTCCCATGTGGATGAACTTTCTTCTCAGAACCTACGCATGGATGACTTTGCTTGAGGATTCGGGCGTTATCAACAACATACTCGCAAAAATAAATATCGGACCCTTCCACATGATCAACACCTCGGGTGCGGTCATATTGGGAATGGTTTACAATTTCCTGCCATATATGATTCTACCGATTTATTCCGTTATGACAAAGCTTGACAACAGCCTTATCGAAGCGGCTCAGGATCTCGGCGCAAACAGATTCCATGTTATCAAGGACGTTATTTTCCCGTCAACGCTTTCGGGTGTCGTCTCGGGCGTTACAATGGTCTTTGTTCCGTCGGTCAGCACATTCTATATTTCTCAGAAGCTCGGCGGCGGCAGCTTTGCGCTCATAGGCGATATAATCGAAATGCAGTTCCAGGTTTCAAACAACTTCAATTTCGGAGCCGCACTTTCACTTGTTCTTATGATTCTCATACTTATCTGTATGGCTGTTATGAATAAATTCGGTGATACCGAGGAAGCGGGAGGTGTTGTGGCATGAAAAACAGCAAGCTTCACCCCGCATCAGGCATTTATCTTGCCTTGGTCATGCTCTTTCTCTACCTGCCGATTATTATGCTCATTGTGCTTTCATTCAACGGAACGAACAGTACAAGCGTTATACAGGGATTCTCAACAAAATGGTATGTTGAGCTTTTTAAAGACAGCGCAACGATAACCGCCTTGACAAATACGCTCATTCTTGCCGTTACTTCGGCAATTACAGCGACAGTTATAGGCACGCTTGCCGCGGTCGGAATTGACAAAATGAAAAAAGGCGTTGTTAAATCAAGCGTTATGACCGTTACTAATATTCCGATGATGAATCCGGAAATCGTTACGGGTGTTTCGATGATGCTTTTGTTTGTATTCATCGGCTCTATTCTCGGCGCAAGCGGAGTTCTTGGCTTCTGGACGCTTTTCATAGCTCATGTAACGTTCAGTCTGCCGTATGTTATTCTCAACGTATTGCCCAAGCTCAGACAAACGGACGCAAACCTTTCTCAGGCGGCGCAGGATCTCGGCTGTCCTCCCATTAAAGCGTTTATCAAGGTTGTTCTTCCGTCGATTCTTCCCGGCGTTATCGCAGGACTTATTATGGCATTTACGCTTTCGTTTGATGACTTTATTATCAGCTATTTTGTCAGCGGACCAAAGTTCCAGACGCTTCCTATAAGGATTTTCTCCATGACGAAGAAGCGTGTTACTCCCGATATGTACGCTCTTTCAACCATTATGTTTATTGTTATCCTTGTTCTCCTCGTTCTTGTCAATGTTCTTCAGGCACAGGGAGATAACAGGAAGGAGAAGAAAGGCGGTGCGGCAAAATTATGAAAAAGATTTTTTCGGTTTTGTTTGCCGTTATCGTTATCGCCCTGAGCTGTTCCGCCTCGTTCGGTGTTGCGGCAAAGCAGATTGATGTTTCCAAGCTCAAGGGAACGGAAATCAATGTTTACAACTGGGGCGAATATATCTCAGACGGCGCAGAGGATACCCTCGACGTAAACAAGGAATTTGAAAAAGAAACAGGAATCAAGGTCAATTACACAACCTACGATTCCAACGAAAATATGTACAACAAGATCAAGAGCGGCGGAGCAAATTATGATATAATTATTCCGTCGGACTACATGATCGAGCGCATGATAGACGAGGACATGCTCGAAAAAATAAACTTTGACAATATCCCGAACTATAAAAATATCATTCCGAAGTACAAAGATCTTTACTTTGACCCGAAGAACGAGTATTCCGTTCCCTACAATGTCGGTATGGTCGGACTTGTCTATAACACCAAAATGGTTGAGGGCACACCCGATAGCTGGAGCATTATGTGGGATGAAAAGTACAAGGGTCAGGTGCTCATGTTCAACAACTCCCGCGACGCTTTCGGTATTGCACAGTTCCTTTTGGGAATTGATGTCAACACAACAAGCGAACAGGATTGGAAAAAGGCTTATCAAAAGCTCAAGGAGCAGAAGCCTGTCGTTCAGTCATATGTTATGGACGACGTTTTTAACAAGATGGAGGGCGGAGAGGCTGCAATAGCCGCATATTACGCAGGCGACTGTATCGGCATGGCAGAGAACAATCCCGACCTTGCGTTTGTTTATCCTAAAGAGGGCACGAATATTTTCGTCGATTCCATCTGTATCCCCAAGGGCTGTCAGAACAAGGACGCCGCCGAGCTTTACATCAATTTCTTGCTCAGAGGCGACATTGCACTTGCAAATGCCGAGTGTTTGTGTTATGCTACTCCTAACCAGGCGGTTCTTGACAATGAGGATTATTCGTTCAGAGATAACGAAATGCTCTATCCCGATGAGGAGCACACTCCGACGACCGAGTATTTCCACAATCTCGATTCCGAGACGCTCATGCTCATGACCTCGCTTTGGGATAATCTTAAAATAGAAGGTAATGACGTCATGTCCGTATATATCGGACTGATTACTTTCGCAGTTATCGTTGTTGTCTATTTTATTTACAGGACAATAAGGAAGAAAAAAAGAGAAAGTATGTATTGATTTTATTTCAAAAGGTCGTCATGCTTCTCCGAGAGGTGTAAAAGATGAAGAACACAGGCTTCATAAAGTTGATATCAATACTTTTGTGCGTTGCGAGCATGCTCGGCGTGCTTTCGGCTTGCTCGTCAAAAAGAGAACCTGTCAAAGTTGGCTCGGATAATAACAATTCTCTTGTTTCGCTTAAATGGATCATAGCCCCTACTATGGAATATGAAGCGATCGAACCGCTTGTAAGAGCAGATTATAACGACAGCACAAGACACTATGATATAAGCTATGCCGACTGTTTTAAAATCAAGCAAAACGGAAAGTACGGAATCATTGATTATAACGGCAAGACGGTTATAAAGCCTAAGTATGACAGCATTGTTGCTATCAGAAACAGCAAGGATTTTCTCGGCTTTAGCAAGTCTTCCGACGGTGAGACCGTGCAGACCTATATTGATTACAAGACATTTTCCACCGAGACGGCTTACAAAGAATATAATACGCTCAGATATGAATATCTTTGGAGCGCAACGGATAATTCCGCCGTTTTTGTTCAGAATGATAACGGCGAAATTTACAAGGACGATTTAAAGGCCTCCTTGCCAGAGACAGTACGCGGTGTTAAAGACGTTGACGGAAAATATGTTTCTGACGGCACGTACGGATTATATATCAACGGCAGGAATATTATGGGTATGATTTATTCCGGTGCAGGCTGCTTCTCCAACGGAATGGCTGCTTTCGAGTCAAACGGAGTTTGGGGCTATATTGATTCAAACGGAAAAACGGTTCTTCCGTTCGGATTCAATGCCGTTAAGGGATACAGCGCTTTCGGCGGCGAGGATACTCCGTATGAGTGCTTTGACGGATATGTAACCGTTACAAAAGACGGTAAATTCGGAATATATTCAAGCGAGGGCAAGGCTGTCACTCAAATGATTTATGATTGGGCAACGCCCGTTGTAAGCGGCAGAGCTTATATTTGCAATGACGGCAAATGGGGTCTTGCTTCGTTCGGTGATTCTTCGGACGCTTCCGCAAGGACTGAAGCGGCAACGACAACCAAACCGGAAACAACGACTGAAAAGCCGACCGAGAAAACGACCGAAAAAACCTCTTCCGACGAAACAACAACGGCAGAGGGAGCGGGAAATTATACAGTCAACACGGACGGACTTAAACTCAGAACGGATGCGGGTACGCAGAACGACATCATTCTTGAGCTCAGCGAAGGTACGGTTCTTAAAATCGACCGTGTGTCCGACGGCTGGGGCCATACATATTATGACGGTAATGAGGGCTGGGTCAGCCTTGATTATCTTGACAAGGAGTAAAAAATGCTTCAACGTCTTGATAAATTGATCGCTTCACAGGGCAGATTCAGCCGCAGAGAGGTTCAGGAGCTTATTAAAAACGGAGCTGTCAAGGTCAACGGAATAACGGTTCGCGACAGGGGAGCCAAGTCGGATGACGAAAAGGATATTATCTGCGTGAACGGCGAACAGCTTGATTTTCAACGCTTTGTTTATATCATGCTCAACAAACCCAAGGGCGTTGTCAGTGCAACAAACGACAAAAATGAAAAGACTGTTATTGACCTTGTTCCGAAGGAGTTTAAAGGAAGAAATCTTTTTCCTGCCGGCCGTCTTGATATTACAACGACCGGCTTTGTGCTTGTTACCGATGACGGCGATTTTGCACACAGAATCCTTTCCCCGAAGAATCATATTGAAAAAACCTATGAGGCACGGCTTGCCGAAAGTGTGACGGAGGGTCAGCTTGAAGCGGTTCGCAACGGTATCGAGCTAAAGGACGGAACAAAATGTCTGCCGGCAAAGGTGACTGTCCTTGCCGACGGTGAAAAGCCCGTTGTTGAAATAAAAATCTGCGAGGGTAAATATCATCAGATCAAAAGAATGTTTGCCGCCGCAGGCAACGGTGTAATTGAATTGAAGCGAACGCAGATGGGCGGGCTTACGCTTGACCCGAGCCTTAAAGAGGGCGAATGCCGTTTGCTTGACGCTCACGAGGTTCAAAAAATAGAAAAAGGATAAATCAGGAATGTTTGAATTTTTCGGACATATTATATAAAGGCGACAGCGCATAAATTGAGGTGCATATACTGCTTGATTTTACGTCATGCTGCGAAGGTTTTTTCAGTTATCTTTTTCGCAAACAGACGAAATAATTTACTGCATATCCCGATACCCCGATTGTGCTGTGTTGCTTTATATTAACACTTCGTTAAAAGTCGTTTTTAACAAATACTTGACTTTTTTCGAGGAATGCACTATAATAGATATATTACTGTACTTTGACTTTGAGGTACAGGCTTTTATCTGTATCAAGGTCAATATACCGAGTAATTGCATTGAAAGGATGAAAATTATGGCACAGGAAATCTTGCTTACAGCCGAGGCTTACAAAAAGAAAAATGATGAGCTGGAACATCTTAAAACAGTTGGACGTGACGAGATAGCCGAAAGAATCAAAGAGGCCAGATCATTCGGAGATCTTTCTGAAAACAGCGAATATGATGAGGCATTGAACGATCAGGCTAAAATGGAGGCTAAAATCGCTCAGCTCGAAAATGAAATGAAGAACGCTAAAATTCTTGACGAAAGCGCAATTACTACCGAGGCTATTCACGTCGGATCAAAGGTTAAGATCCGTGACGTTGAATACGGTGATATTGAGGAATACAAGATTCTCGGCGAGAGCCAGGCAAATCCCGATGAGGGTATTATTTCGGATCAGTCCGCAGTCGGCAAGGCGCTTATCGGCAATAAAGTCGGCGATGTTGTCAATGTTAATCTTCCGAACGGAAACGTAATTGCTTTTGAGGTTCTTGAAATTTCAATATAAACATATCGGGCGCAGGCTTAGCCTTACGCCCGCTTTGACTGTTAAAACTTTTTGCTATGAATGGAGAGTTGAATATGGCAGAAGAAAAAAATACTCCCGTTGTTGAGACAGAGGAGAACACCAACGAACTCAGAAAAATCAGGGTTGACAAGCTTGTTGCGCTTCAGCAAGCAGGCAAGGACCCGTTTCAGATAACGACTGCGGAGCAGTCGGCAACCAGTGCGGAAATTACAGCCGCCTTCGAGAAGCTTGAGGCAGAGACAAACGAGCTTCCCGAGGATCAGAGACCCGAGCAGGTCAGAATTGAGGACGTAACTCTTTGCGGACGTATCATGACCTGGAGAGACATGGGCAAGGCCAACTTTATTGATATCACCGACCGCGCAGGACGTATGCAGGTATATGTCAGAATGAACGATATCGGCGAGGATGAGTTTGCCGAGTTCAAAAAGTGGGATATCGGCGATATTATCGAGGTCAAGGGCTTTGTTTTCAGAACACGCAGAGGTCAGATTTCCGTTCATGCTCAGAACGTTAGACTTCTTTCAAAGTCGCTTCTTCCGCTTCCCGAGAAGTTTCACGGCCTTAAGGATACCGATACAAGATACCGTCAGCGTTATCTTGACCTTATCGTTAATCCCGACGTTAAGACAACATTCTACAAGCGTTCGCTTATTATAAAGAAGATAAGAAACTTCCTTGACGAAAAGAACTTTGTTGAGGTTGAAACTCCTATTCTTGTTTCAAACGCAGGCGGTGCGGCGGCAAGACCGTTCGTCACTCATCATAATTCACTCAACGAGGACTTCAAGCTCAGAATTTCCCTTGAGCTTTACCTCAAGCGCCTTATCATCGGCGGCATGGAGAGGGTTTACGAGATCGGTCGAGTTTTCCGTAACGAGGGCATGGACACAAGACATAATCCCGAGTTCACGCTCATGGAGCTTTATCAGGCATATACGGATTATCACGGAATGATGGATCTCACCGAGAGTATGTTCAGATACCTTGCAACCGAGGTTTGCGGTTCAACGACCATCACCTACGGCGATAAGGAAATCGACCTCGGCAAGCCGTTTGAGAGACTTACAATGACCGACGCAGTCAAGAAATATGCCGGCGTTGATTTTGATGCAGTCAAGGACGACGCAGAGGCAAAGAAGCTCGCTAAGGAGCATAATATTGAGTTCGAGGAGCGTCACACAAAGGGCGACATTCTCAATCTCTTCTTTGAGGAGTTCTGCGAGGACAAGCTCATTCAGCCGACATTCATTATGGATCACCCGGTTGATATTTCTCCGCTTACAAAGAGAAAGCCGTCAAGACCGGATCAGGTTGAGCGTTTCGAGCTTTATATAAACACTTGGGAGATGTGTAACGCATATTCCGAGCTTAACGACCCGATCGACCAGCGTGAGCGTTTCAAAGCTCAGGACGCTGCCGCGGCGGCAGGCGACGAGGAAGCTAACCACACCGATGAGGATTTCCTCACTGCTATGGAGTACGGTATGCCCCCGACAGGCGGTATCGGCTACGGTATCGACCGTCTTGTTATGCTTCTTACAAACAGCCCCTCGATCAGAGATGTTTTGCTCTTCCCGACCATGAAACCGCTTGATTCGGACAAGAAGTACGACAAGCTGGTTCAGCCTGCTGCAGAGGAAGCGGCGGTAGAAAATGAGGAAGCCTCGGAGAATATAGATTTTTCAAATGTTAAAATTGAACCTTTGTTCAAGGAGTATGTAGATTTCGATACATTCAGTAAGTCAGATTTCCGTGCAGTAAAGGTTAAAGAGTGTGTTGCAGTACCGAAGTCGAAGAAGCTTCTTCAGTTCACACTTGACGACGGAACAGGCGAGGACAGAACGATCCTCAGCGGTATTCACGCTTATTATGAGCCTGAGGAGCTTATCGGCAAGACCTGTATCGCAATCACAAATCTTCCACCGAGAGCTATGATGGGCATTGATTCCTGTGGTATGCTTCTTTCCGCTATTCATGAGGAAGAGGGCGAGGAAAAGCTTCATCTTCTGATGGTAGATGACCACATTCCGGCAGGTGCAAAGCTTTATTAAGATGATGTAAAGATGTACCGTTTCACCAAATAGACGGGATGTACTTCATTTGATAAAAAACTAAAAAAACAGCGATTTACATCAAACTTACATCAATTGATGCAGAAATCGGTGCAAGCAAGAAAAAATCGCATAATTAGTGCAATGAGTGGGCAATTCCAATCGGAGTTGCCCATTTTTAAAACAAACAGAAATACAAATTAAAATTTGGAGGAAAGTATAATGAGTATAGTTGTTAATATATATTATTCCGGGGAAAATGGTTCTGCGCGAAAATTTGCAAAGGAGATGATTTCAAGCGGTACTGTTGATGCAATTAGAAATGAAACGGGGAACATTAGATATGATTATTTTTTTCCTCTGGGAGATGAGGAAACTGTGCTACTGATTGACAGTTGGAAAAATCAAGAGAGCATTGACTTTCACCATCAATCACCCATGATGAATAAGATTGCGGAGTTAAGAGATAAATATAATCTTCACATGAAAGTAGAGCGATATCGGTCAGAAGATACGATTCCTGACACTGATCAAAAATATATAAGAAATTGACAACTTCCAGTTTACCAAGCCCTTTGAGAGAGGAGAAATCCTTTTCTCAAAGGGCTTTTTCTATTTATACGGATATTCGCAAACTACAAGAAAAAGCCGAAGCTCATATACTTTAATCACAGAGAAAGTGGATGTTTTTTTAAAATGGTACATTTATGCATAAAAAAGCTCACAAAGCCCTAAAGCCTTGTGAGCGATTATTTTATTCTGATTAAAGAAGTTCGTGTGCCTTTGCGTACTCATAAAATGCACGGAGGCTTCTGATTCTCGGCGCGTTAAGCGTTGCGCCTGCTCTTGTAACCGTTGTGAAAGGAATACCCTGGAGCTGAACAAGGAACTTTGCGCTTGCATTGAAGCCGCTGTCGATAGCACAGTCAAGGAGTATGATCTCGTTGAAGGTTTCTCTTGCCTTCTTCATATCTTTCTCTACGAAATACTCGTCATACATTTTGCGGAAAAGATTTACGCCGCATGAGGTAGGAGTTGCACAAACGCCTCTTGCGCCTGCATCATAAGCGTCAAGAAGAAGGGGAATATTAGCCTGAAGAACAGCCGAATCGCCTTGTGCGGCAATTTTGTCCTTAATACCGTCCATAGAACAAGTGGTATCCTTTATTCCGTGGAATCTGCCGGTTTTAACAAGCTCGCCGTATGCTTTGCCTGACATATGGCAATGGTCAAATCCGGGGAACTCATAGAGGATAATCGGAAGTTTTGTATATCCTGCAAGCTCGGAAAGATTTTCAACTATTCTTTTATCGCAGTTACCGTAATCCCTCGTAACAAAAACAAGACCGTCAACGCCGGTTTGCTCCATGCGTTTAACCTCTTCGATCTGCTCTTTCCAGGTCGGCTCAAGGTTGGCTGTTGCAACGATTTCAACGCCGTTTGAATGTTTAACGGCTGTCTCGGCGCACTTAATTCTTTCGTCGAGAGTGAGGCATGTCATTTCCGAGCTGCCGCATACCGAGAAAAGGTGATGCGCACCTCTTGCTGCCTGGAACTCGACGTACTGTGCATATGTATCATAGTTGATGGATCTGTCTTCATTAAACGGAGTGAGAAGAAGGGCATATACGCCTCTGAATTCTTCTGCTTTACCTGTAAACATTTTAACACCTCTGATATTTTTTAGCTTTCTAAGCCTTTATCATAATACACTGAATGTATGATAAAATCAAGTATTATTTCATCGAATCTATCACTTTTTTCGCCATATCGGGATAATTTCCGATAACCGAATCGACGCCGAGCTTATAAAGCCTTGCAACGCTGTCCTCATCGTTGACTGTCCATGTGTTTATTTCGATTCCGTTTTCTTTCATTTCACCGACGGTTCCCTCCGTCAATGTCCAATGCATCGGATGAATACATTCAATGCCGTGATTTTTAGTGTACTTGCCAAATTCGAGAATCCAGCTTTCTTCGAGAAAACCGCACTTGATTTTTGGGTTAATTGCTTTAAAACGCATGACGCTGTAATGGTTGAAGCTTGAAATAATAATTCTGTCCTCAAGTCCGAATTCAACTATCATTTCATTAACGGCTTTTTCAATTCCCGGATATTCGTAAACACCCGTTTTAAGCTCGATGTTTGTCATAAAACCGTCAATCGGCTTGACAAATTCAAAGTATTCGCGCAGGGTAGGAATCCTGTTCACGCCGTAAACGCCCTTAAAGCCCGCAGAAGCGTCAAAAGACTGAAGCTCGGCAAGAGTGTAGTCTCTGACAAAGCCTGTAGAATCGCACGTTCTGTCGATTTTTTCATCATGGATAATAACAAGCTCGCCGTCCTTGGAAAAATGAACGTCAAGTTCAATTCCGTCTGCGCCTGCTTCAACAGCTTTTTTGAATGCGAGCATTGTGTTCTCGGGATATTTTCCGCTGAAGCCCCTGTGTCCGAAATTTAACATATAAATCCTCCTCAGATATATTTTTTTATTGTGAAGGTCTGTCGCCCTTTTTTAGTAATTCCGCCGTCCTCAGTAATGAGGACCTTGCCCTTACCTCTTACGACAACCTTGGAGTCGAAAGGGATTTTATAATCAATTTTTGTAATCTGTATTCCGTTTATATAAACCTCGCCTGCGGTGATTCTGCGAACGGCTTCGCTTCGTGAAAAGCTGAAGCATGAAGATACTACCGAATCGGCACGCATAGATGATACGAAGCAGCGCTTAGTCTCAAATTTTTCTTCGGTTTTAACTGTATTGAAGCTTTCAAGAATGTGTGTATTAACGGTTCCTCTGCCAACGGATATGAGATTTTCACAAAGATACTTTGCAACGCTTTTGACCGCCGCCGTCGTGCAGCCCTTAGCGTCAATGAGAATATCTCCGAGCATTTCTCTTTTTATTCCGAGACCCATTATCGCTCCGAGATAGTCACGGTGCGAAAACGTAGAAAAGTTGTCCTTGTCAATTCTCAGCGGAACAATCGGCAAATCTTCACACTCAAAGAGGAATTCGTCATCGGCATAGTCGGGGAGGAAGATTACGATTCTGCGCTCGGATTCCTCAAAGCCGCCGTAAAGAACATGCTTAGTATGAAATTTTTGAAGATATTGAATAGCCTTGCTCTGCTGATAGATGTCGAGAAAATTCGTATTAGAAAGGTAGTTGTTGTTTTCACATTCTCTTATCTTATCGTCAAGCACGGCATAAAGCAGCTCGTCCTCGGTCATTACGTTCCTCCGTTGATATAATATAATTATATTTTATATCGACAGGAGGAATAAATCAATAGCAAAATTCTCATTATAAAAGTTGCAGAGAAAAAAGATAAAATAAATCATAATATTTCAAAAAAATGCTTGACTTTTTATCTTGTTTGATGTATTATATTCAAGCGTCAAATACGCATTGCGATTCATTAGCTCAGTTGGCAGAGCACTTGACTTTTAATCAAGGTGTCCGGGGTTCGAATCCCCGATGAGTCACCAAGCCGTGAACCTTATGGTTTACGGCTTTTTTCTGTTTATATGTTCAATAAATAATCTTATTTTCGTATTGATTTATTTATAAATTGTATGTATAATTTAATGGTAACATTTTATGAGGAGTGTATATTATGTACAGATTTCCGATTGGTGTAATTATTGACAGCTTCAGAGTTGATATAAAGTCGGCGGTTAAGAAGGCTGCCGAGGTTGGAGCGAACGGTATTCAGGTTTATTCCACAAGCGGTGAGATGGCTCCCGAAAACCTTGTAGGACAGAAAAGAGCTGATTTTCGCAGCCTTGTTGCCGATAACGGTCTTGTTATTTCCGCACTTTGCGGTGATCTCGGCGGCGGCGGATTTACCGATCCCGAAAAGAACGTTTGGAAGGTTGAAAAATCGAAGAGAATTCTTGACCTTGCCAAGGAGCTCGGAACGGACGTTGTTACAACTCATATCGGCGTTGTTCCGGAGGATGAGAATACCGACAGATTTAAGATAATGCAGGAGGCTTGCTTTGAGCTAAGCCGCTATGCGGACGACATCGGCGCTCATTTTGCAATTGAAACAGGTCCCGAGAAATCGGCTACACTTAAAAAATTTCTTGATTCGCTCGGCTCAACGGGTGTAGGCGTTAATCTTGATCCGGCTAATCTTGTTATGGTTACCGGAGACGATCCGGCGGGGGCTGTACATAATTTAAAGAATTATATTGTTCATACGCACGCCAAGGACGGCAAGCAGAACTACTATGTTGATCCCGATATTATCTACGGCATGGTTGAATCCCATATCGTGACGGCGGACAGCTTCATTGAGGTTCCGCTCGGCGAAGGCAGCGTTAACTGGGATGAATATCTCAAGGCTCTTGAGGATATCGGCTATAAGGGCTTCCTCACGATCGAGAGAGAGGTCGGCGACGATCCCGAAAAGGATATAAGAAAGGCTGTTGAATTCCTCAACGGTAAAATGGGTGCTTAAAATGAAGATTTCTGTCAGCAGCTACAGCTATTCTCAGCTCGGGAACAGTGACTTTGAAAGAATCGACCTTGCCAAAGAGATGGGATTTGAGGGCATTGAATTTGCCGAAATCAACCCCGGAGAGAAGAATAAAATCGAATATGCCAAGGAGCTTCGTGCCTATGCCGATGAAAAGGGTGTAATGATTTCAAATTATGCCATCGGTGCGGATTTTATAAACAGAAATGTTGATTCCGAGATTGAGCGCCTCAAGGGTGAGGTGAACATTGCCGAGATTCTCGGTGTAAAGATCATGCGCCATGATGCGACTATAGGCCCGGAGGCTGAAAGATTTTCCAAGACAGGCTTTGAAAAATATTTGCCTGTGCTTGCAAAGGGCTGTAAGGCGGTCACGGAATACGCAAAGACAAAGGGCATTAAAACCTCAGTTGAAAATCACGGATTTTACTGTCAGCAGAGCGACAGGGTAGAGGCCCTTATAAATGCAGTCAATGACGATAATTTCGGCTGGCTTGTTGATATAGGCAACTTCCTTTGTGCAGATGAAATGCCGCTTGATGCCGTAAAGGTTGGCGTGAAGCATATTGTTTATGCGCACGTTAAGGATTTTTACTATGCCGATAAAAGCGTTCCGACTCCCGAGGGATATTTTGACACGAGAGACGGCAACCATCTTTGCGGTTCGATTCTCGGCGACGGAATTGTTCCCGTTAAGGAATGCGTTGAGCTTATAAAAAATTCGGGCTACGACGGCTGGGTAACTCTCGAATATGAGGGCAGGGAGAGCCCGTTGACGGCTGTGCCGAAAGGCTTGGAATATTTAAAAAAATTAGTATAAAAGGATATGATTTTGTTGAGCGAAAAAAGAATTGAAACTAAATGCGTTCAGGGCGGCTATACTCCGGGTAACGGTGAGCCGAGACAGATTCCCATAATCCAGAGCACCACATATAAATACAACACCAGTGAGGATATGGGCAAGCTTTTTGACCTTGAGGCCGAGGGCTATTTCTACACAAGACTTCAGAATCCGACTAATGACATGGTAGCAAAAAAGATTTGTGAGCTTGAGGGCGGCTCAGCCGCAATGCTTACCTCTTCGGGACAGGCGGCCTCATTCTATGCAGTGTTCAATATCGCAAACTGCGGCGATCATGTTGTCGCTTCTTCCATGATTTACGGCGGAACATATAATCTCTTTGCCGTTACGATGAAGAAGATGGGTATTGACTTCACTTTTGTTGAGCCGGACTGCTCGGATGAGGAGCTTGAAGCTGCTTTCAAGCCGAATACCAAGCTTGTTTTCGGCGAAACTATCGCAAACCCTGCTTTGACTGTTTTCGATATCGAAAGATTTGCAAATGCCGCTCATGCTCACGGTGTTCCTCTTATCGTTGACAATACGTTTGCAACTCCTATTAACTGCCGTCCGTTTGAGTGGGGAGCGGATATCGTCACTCATTCAACGACAAAGTATATGGACGGCCACGGCGCAGGCGTCGGCGGTTGTATAGTCGATTTGGGCAGATTTGACTGGATGGCTCATGCCGATAAATTCCCGGGACTTTGCACTCCCGATGACAGCTACCACGGCATTGTTTATGCCGAGCGTTTCGGAAAAGAAGGCGCATTTATTACCAAAGCAACCGCTCAGCTCATGCGTGACTTCGGCTCTATTCAGTCACCTCAGAACGCTTTTATACTCAATCTCGGACTGGAAAGCCTTCATGTAAGAATGGCAAGGCACTGCGAAAACGGTCTTGCGGTCGCAAAGTTCCTTGCTTCCCATGATAAAATCGAGTGGGTTAATTACCCGTCGCTCGAGGGCAACAAGTATTATGAGCTTGCTTTGAAATATCTTCCGAACGGCTCATGCGGAGTTGTCAGCTTCGGAATAAAGGGCGGAAGAAAGGCCGCCGAAAAATTTATGAAAAATCTTAAGGTTGCCGCGATTGAAACGCATGTTGCCGATGCAAGAACCTGTTGTCTGCATCCGGCGAGCGCTACTCACCGCCAGATGAACGATGCTGAGCTTGCCGCTGCGGGAGTACCCGCAAACCTTGTTCGCTTCTCATGCGGACTTGAAAATGCACAGGATCTTATTGAGGATATTGCACAGGCGCTTGAGAAAATCTGATTAAAGAGTGATATCTAATGCCAATTAAAATACCGAACGGATTGCCTGCCGTCAAGGTTCTCCACGATGAAAATATATTTGTAATGACGGAAAAAAGGGCAGTTAAGCAGGATATCAGACCGCTGAAAATTCTGCTTCTTAATCTTATGCCGAAAAAAATTGAAACAGAAACCCAGTTTGCGAGACTGCTTGGCAATACTCCGCTTCAGGTTGAAATGGAAATGATGTATACAACATCTCACAAGTCGAAAAACACCTCTGAGGGACATCTGTTAGCCTTTTACAAAACCTTTGACGAGATTAAACACAATAAATATGACGGAATGATTATTACCGGTGCTCCTGTTGAAAATATGGAGTTTGAAGAAGTTGAATATTGGGACGAGCTTTGCAAAATCATGGAATGGAGCAAGACCCATGTCACCAGCACCTTTCACATTTGCTGGGGCGCTCAAGCGGGGCTTTATTATCATTTCGGGATTCCGAAAATCCATCTTCCGCAGAAGTATTTCGGCGTTTATCCGCACAAGGTAAATTATAAAAAGTCGATTCTTTTCCGTGGCTTTGACGAGACATTTATGGTGCCGCAGTCAAGGCATACGACGGTTTTGACCGAGGACATAAAAAAGGTCAAAGAATTGAAAACTCTTGCGTCGTCATCGGAAACGGGAGTTTATGCTATCTCCACGAACAAGGGAAAGCAGATTTTCATAACCGGACATTCCGAATATGAACGCGACACTTTGAAAAACGAGTATCTCAGGGATAAGGAAAAGGGGCTTGATATCGCCGTTCCGAAAAATTATTTTCCGAATGACGACCCGTCCAAGGAACCTATTGTCTCATGGAGAGCTCATGCAAATTTACTTTTCTCCAACTGGCTGAACTATTTCGTATATCAGACAACACCGTATGATATCGACATGATTGAATGATAAAAAAATAATATACTGCAAGTTAATTTTTAACATCTTGTTAACCTGTTATTTTCCTTAATATTTCTTTATTCCAAAAACTGTTGACGGATAAGGTGATTGTATGGTATGATACAGAAGTCAGCACTATGTTGACAGTATTTAAAACAAAGGAGTCTTGTATGGAAAAGAAACACGAGTTAAAATTCTTTGCAAAGCCTGCAAAGGGAAAAATGAAAGGGTTAGTCATTGTTTTCGTATGGATTATGTTGTGGAACCTGATTTATCAGGTTGCTCACGGAGCCTGGCATGAGCTGCCGATTGCAAACTGGGCGTTTTTTATCAGTGTAACGATTTTCTTTATGCAGGAAGAGCTTACATATAAAGCTCGTTTTTGGCACACGCTTGTCGGAGGAGCCGTCGGTCTTCTTCTTGCTGCAGGTCTTGTTTGGGTTAATATTTATCTTAAAACACGCGGTGTTCCGTCGCTTGTTTCGATAATGATACCTCTGACGATTTGTATCGCAGCGTTGATTTTGCTTCACCCTTATCTTCCTGTTTTCTTCAACAATGTCGGATTTTGCTATTTTATAATCTCGCTGATTGATGCAAAGTCGGCAATTGATAAGCTGCCGATTTATCTTTTTTCTCTGCTTCTCGGAAGCATCTGCCTTAATCTCGGTTGCAGCGGATTGCTTGCTCTTTATAAGAAGTCAATGATGAAAAAAGCTTCGGCAAAGATTTCTTCAAAAAAAGAATAAATTACTTAATATTTTTCACGTTTTAATTTGCTGAAAAATCTGAATATTTTCAACCTCTCGGACATATCAATTACTGATATGTAAATCCGGGAGGTTTTTCTTTTGAATGATACAGCGCGAATTCGTTCGGTTGAACTCGGCGAATATATCGTTAAAAACAAATCGACTGTCAGAGCTGCCGCAAAGGTGTTCGGGGTTTCAAAATCAACGGTACATACCGATGTAACGCAAAAATTGGAGGAGATTGATCCCGGTTTATGCCGTGAGGTCAGGGAAATACTTGATATTAACAAGGCACAGCGACATATCAGAGGCGGAATTGCCACAAGGGAAAAATACAAGGGCAGCAAAATGAGGTGATTTTATGTGCGGAATTTGCGGACAGGTTTCTTTTACAACGGATTTATCAAAATATGAAAGTCAATTCTATAATATGCAAAATAAACTTTATTCCAGGGGTCCCGACCGACACGGTGAATTTTTTTCTCAGAACGCCGTATTGATGCACAGACGTCTGGCTGTTGTTGATATAGAAAAAGGCAATCAACCGATGACATATGCGGTTGACGGAGCTGTTTTCACTCTCTGTTATAACGGAGAGCTTTACAATACAAACGAGATAAGAAATACGCTCGAAAGCAGGGGATATAACTTTTTCAGCCATTCCGATACAGAGGTTGTTTTGAAGGCATATGTTGAATATCGTGAAAAATGCGTTGATATGTTCAACGGTATTTTTGCATTTGCTGTTTGGGAGCATGAAACGAGACGTCTTTTTGTCGCAAGGGACAGAATGGGCGTTAAGCCCTTGTTTTATTCGATGACTAAGAGCGGGTTCGTTTTTGCATCCGAAATAAAGGCCTTGCTTGAACACTCTGAAATAGAGCCTGTTATCGACACGCGTTCGCTTGCCGAAATCATGATTATCGGCCCGGGCAGAACGCCGGGATGCGGTGTTTTTAAGGGCATAAGTGAGATAAGACCTGCACATTATGCATATTATGATGAAACAGGCTTAACAATTCATCGCTACTGGAATGTTGAGGCGCACGAGCACTCGGACAGCTTTGAACAGACGGCTGAAAAGGTTCGTTATCTTGTAACCGATTCAATAAAGCGTCAACTTGTGTCAGACGTTCCTCTTTGCACGTTCCTTTCGGGCGGACTCGATTCGAGTCTGATATCGTCTGTTACAAACGGGGAATTTAAGAAAAGTGGAGAGGTGCTTCATACTTTTTCCGTTGACTATAAGGACAACGAAAAATATTTCAAAAAATCAAAATTTCAGCCGAATTCAGATCCGGAATTTATACGGATTATGGAAAAATATTTAGGAGGAGTGCATCACCGAATTGTGATTGACACCGATGAGCTTGTCAATGCACTGTATTGTGCGGTTGATGCACGTGATCTTCCGGGAATGGCGGATGTTGACGCTTCAATGCTTCTTTTATGTAAAGCGATAAAGGAACAGGGAACGGTTGCGCTTTCGGGTGAATGTGCCGATGAAATTTTCGGAGGCTATCCGTGGTACAGGGATAAAACCATACGTTCATCCGAGGGCTTCCCATGGGCGCAGTCAACGGAATATCGAATGTCATTTTTGAATGATGAATTTGCCGAAAAAATTGACGGATCGGAATATGTCTATGAACGGTACAAACTGACGGCAGACAGTGCTCCGCTTTATAATAAAATGAACGTTGATGACATGAAAACTGCGCAGATGATGAAGCTGAATCTTGACTGGTTTATGCAAACTTTGCTCGACCGCAAGGACAGAATGAGTATGTATTCGTCACTTGAGGTCAGGGTTCCTTTCTGCGATCACAGAATTGTGGAATATCTTTATAATGTTCCGTGGGCAATGAAGGATCACAATGGCTATGAAAAAGGGCTTCTTCGTGAAGCAATGCGAGGATATCTGCCCGATGAGGTGCTTTGGAGGAAGAAAAGTCCTTATCCGAAAACACATAATCCGAATTATCTCGCCGCTGTTTCGTCACGCTTGCAGAATATTATAGATGACGGCACATCTCAACTGTTCGATTTTATAAAAAAAGATAAGTTGCAGGAGCTTTTGTCAGAAAATAAAAGTCAGCCTTGGTACGGTCAGCTTATGACTACTCCGCAGACAATAGCGTATTTCATTCAGTTCGATTATTGGCTGAGAAAATATAAGGTTAAATTTGTTTAAGCTACGCATAGACCTGTTATTGCGTCAAATGAGAGTTAATGCCGACAACTTAAAAAAATTAAAAATATAATCGTAAGTAAAAAAATAATGTGATTTTTATGAAATTTATGTATTGACCCGATACTAAAAAAATTGTATTATATTTAAAAAGGGGGATATACATGAATTTTGTTTATAAAATACTTTCTTTTCTAAATATAATTACGCTTTGCCTCGCTATGCTTTGTGGAAATTATCCGGGCTTCACGGCAGCGAAGCTTGATTACGAAACCGCATATGGCAACCCGATGAAGGGCTTTATGCCTTTCTACAGCGAGGACGGTGCCGATTCCTCCGTGCCATACAGCATAGAATGGCTCTATATTCCGATGACGGAGCTTGTTGCGGACGACGGCACATTTACGCTTCGCGGAACGCTTGAAGAAAAGCTTGATAAAATCGCTCGCCGAGGACATCAGGCGGCGCTCAGAGTTTACCTTGACTATCCCGATAAGGAATGTGCTGTTCCGCAGTTCATATGGGATATGGGAGTAAAAAAATATGAATACAGCGAGTACGGCGGGGGAGTAAGTCCCGATTACAGTGACCAAAGGCTGATTGATTTTCTGCTTGATTTTATTGATAAATTTGCCTTGAATTATGACGGTGACAAGAGAATCGCATATATTACGACAGGCTTAATCGGTCATTGGGGCGAATGGCACGTTTGCCATGAAATCAAGTCCGCAATGGCTTCGAACAAGCAGAAAAGACAGATTATCCATGCATTTGAATATAAGTTTAAACATACGAATATTCTTACACGTTACCCGGGAACGCCGGGTTCGAACAACGGTCAAATCGGCTTCCATGATGATTCTTTTACATACAACACTATAAATTCCGAAAAAGATTATTTCTTTTGCAATCAGTTAAAAAAAGCGTTGAAAACAAATATTTGGAAAACTCAGCCAATCGGCGGTGAATTTCGTCCCGAAGGTCAGGATAATTTCCTTAATGGCAAGGTGACGGAAGATTTTCAGGACTATGACGAGTGCGTAAATAAGACGCATTGCTCATGGCTGATGATGACAGGGGCTTTTACAGGCAAGCTGAGTGACCGGGAGATCAAGACGGCAAATGAAGCTTCGGCAAAGCTCGGATATGATTTTTATGTCGATAAAGTTCAGGTCAAGAAGCTTTTCGGCAAGGCTTATGTCAGAGTCGGGGTTAAAAATCTCGGCGTTGCTCCGATTTACGCTAATCCTGCCGTTTATATCGGAACAGAAGATAACGAGGTTGAGACAAAGCAGGACATAAGCAAGCTTTTGCCGGGTAAAACGGAGTATTTCACCGCAATAATCGACCTTAAATCGGGTGACAGCGTTCATATAAGAATTGACGATGTTTCAAAATACGGTGCATATGTCCGCTTCTCCAACGTCGGCGGGTCAACCTCATCCGACGGCAAATTTATAATCGGAACGGTTGAGTAAAAATAACAGTCTGCAACATTTTTAAAAATGCGGCAGACTGCTTTTTTATTGTATGTATTTTTCGTATGGTTCAAAATTTTCTTCCGCAATTGTAAGCAAAAACGGAATTGATTTTTCCTTAATAAGAAGCGGTTTGAATTCATCAAGCTTTTGTTTAATACTTTCTTCATCAATAATCAACAAGTTTGATACCACTAATGTTATTAAGCTTAATTTCTTTACTGTATTTCCGAATTTGACTGTTATAAAACCATTTTCCTCGATATCAACGATTTCTCCGCTTTTGAAAAATTTATGTTTTATTTCTGTTCCGACAGGAAATGTATTTTTTAGATATTCCTTTGCTTCCTGCAAGCATTTAAAATTATGCTTTGCGATATTGAGCTCATCGTGATATTTTTCGGCTTTTAACACTCTTTCTTCGTGGAGCTTTCTCGCTTGTGCTGTTATTGGCAAAATGCTCATGCCATTATAAAAATCATAAACCTGTGACGAGTATATAATGTCAAATGCAAGAATATGAAGATTTTTATCAGGATGTAGTTTCGTATCGCAGTTTTCATAGCGTGACATATGTGTTTCAATCAGGGCAGGGTACTTTTTAATTTCTTCAACAAGCATATCGCACATGCGATAAAAAACCTCGATTTTGAAATCGTTCATCGGACCCCAATCATCATAGAATTCCACACAGTCCGCAAAGCTTTTAGCTTGAGTCGCTTTATACATATAGTTGTTGTCCGGGTATCTCAGAAACAAAAATTGCATCGCTGAACGTTGATTATTTACATACAGGTGGCTGTCGGGTGCGTATTTTTTTCTTAATTTTTCGCATGAAGCCAAGAATGTGTCAATTCTGTTTTGCTTATCTTTCAAATCGGTACCGTCATTGTTATAAAGATCCTTAAACATTTTTCTTACCGTTTCCGGCTCCTGTTTTGCATACTCAGCCAAACCAGTAAACGGCATACTGTACCCATTGTCAATCAGATTTTCGGAAATTTTTAATAAACGTTTCATTTCTGACTCAAAATCTTCTGCATTCAAATCAAATGATTGAAATTCTTCAGCAATTTTCCATTTATAAATCTCTTCATGTACGGTATTTATATACTCGAATTTTTCAATATACTTCCGAAAGATTTCATGTAAATTATTTAAGTTCATTTTATACACCTCTTTTTATAAAAACAGCAGAGTCTATTTTGGCTCTGCTGTTTATCGGTGGTGGAGATGGCGGTAATCGAAACCGCGTCCGAAAATCAATTCCCGCGAATTTCTACGAGCGTAGTTTATCTTTTAAGATTCCCCTCAAGGAGCGCCGATAAACAGGCTTTCCTTTACGGTATCCTTTAGGTCATGATGAATTGCAAGGCTACTCATTCATTCACGTTCACTGCTGATTGACACCCTTATCCGGACCGCAGTACTTCCGGGAAGGATGGGCCGCACTTAGGCAGCCATTAACTGAGTATTATTGTCGTTTATTTTTATAAACTACGGCTTTTATAGTGGTTCCGCACCACTGCTCGCTTATCACGGTTCAAAATCCCCGTCGAAATCCTTTCATCCCCATGTTATTGAAAGCGTTCCTTCATCGCACGCTCGATGTTTCTTGCGGCATCCTTCTTTGCGGCGACGTCACGCTTATCATACAATTTTTTACCCTTGCAAAGGCCGACCTTGATTTTCGCTCTGCCTTTTTTAAAATAAACCGAAAGGGGAATGAGCGAAAGCCCTTCCTGTTTTACCGTGCCGAAAAGCTTGTTGATCTCTTTCTTGTGCATCAGAAGCTTTCTGACTCTCATCGGGTCACGGTTGAAAATATTGCCGTGGTCGTAAGGGCTGATGTGCATTCCGTTAACGAATATTTCTCCGTCAACGATGTTGCACCATGCATCCTTGAGATTTATTTTGCCCTGGCGAATTGATTTAATTTCAGTTCCGAAAAGCTCAATTCCAGCCTCGTATTCCTCAAGAACAAAGTAATCGTGGTAGGCTTTTTTGTTCTGAGCTACGGTTTTGCTGTCGTTCTTATCCATACCACGACCTCCTTTTAATTATTTTGAATAACCGCCGTTAAAATTTCGTCTGCGACTTCTGCTGTATCTCGCACGCTCTGCCGCCTTACGTTCATCTTCACGCTTTTTCTTGGCGTTATAAACTTTTTTGAAGTCCTTTGCGCCTTTGCCGACTCCCGATTTTTTCTTTTCGGGAGCTTTCTTTTTCTTAACAACTCCGTTTACAATATCCGGATTCTCTTTATAAAGTATAATGCTGCCGCCTATAACCTGTACAACCTGTGAATCTGTCTCTGCCGCTATTTTTTCGGCGATCTCTCTCGGTTTCTCGGGTGCGCTTTCAAGCAATACCTTTAGCTTTATCAGCTCTCTTGTATTGAAAACCTCATTTGTCTGAGCGATAACGGCAGGCGTTACACCGCTCTTTCCGACGTGAAACAACGGCTCAAGTCGGTTTGCCATGCCTCTTAATTCCGCACGTCTTTTGCTTGTCATTTTTTCTTCCATATTTTACTCCGTAATAATATTTTTAAGCTGCTCTGACATAAGTCTAAGCGCTTTTCCTCTGTGGCTCATTGCATCTTTTTCCTGCGATGTTATCTCGCCGAAGGGCTTGCCGTTTGCCATAAAAATCGGATCATATCCGAATCCGCCGTTCCCGTGTCTTTCCGTGAGAATTTCTCCCTCACATTCGCCTCGGACGGTTATTATTTTACCGTCGGGGAAAACGCAGCATGCGGCGCAGACAAATCTTGCCGTTCTCTTTTCTTTCGGAACGTTTTCGAGATTTTTCAGAAGCTTGTCAATGTTCGCTTCGTCGTCGCCGTGTATACCCGAATAGCGTGCCGAATAGACACCCGGCTCACCGTTAAGATAATCAACGCATAAACCCGAATCGTCGGCGATACACGCAATTCCGCTGTCCTCACAGCCTGCAACGGCCTTGAGCTTTGCGTTTTCTTCAAATGTCGTTCCGGTTTCCTCAACGTCACGAAGAAAACATCCGATATCTTCGGCAGTGACAACTTCAATTCCGAGAGGGGAGAGTATGCGCTGCAATTCAACCTTCTTTTTGTTATTATGTGTCGCAATCAGAAGCTTCATTCCGCTTTTTCCTCCGCCGGCTTTTCTTCCGATTCCCCGTCCATGAACATGTTTTCCTCGTCATGCTTTACTTCATTGTCAAAGAGTCCGTCGGCAAAAGCCTTGGGATTGAACGGCTGAAGGTCATCTATCTTTTCGCCGACGCCGACAAATTTAACCGGAACCTTAAGGTCATTTTTTATTGCAAGAACAACTCCGCCCTTTGCGGTTCCGTCAAGCTTGGTAAGAACTATTCCCGTGATTTCGCAAACATTTTTGAAGTCTCTCGCCTGATTGACTGCGTTCTGACCCGTTGTTGCATCAAGAACGAGCAGGCTTTCACGGTCGTTATAGGGGAGTTCCTTATCAATAATTCTGTAAATTTTTGCAAGCTCGTCCATGAGGTTCTTTTTATTGTGCAAACGTCCTGCCGTGTCGCAGATAATGATGTCTGCGTCTCTTGCAATACCTGCCTGAATCGTGTCAAACACAACCGCGGCGGGATCTGCACCTTCATGGTGCTTGACTATATCAACTCCGGCACGGTTAGCCCATTCCTCAAGCTGGTCGATTGCGGCGGCACGGAATGTATCTGCTGCGCCGAGAATAACCTTTTTGCCCTGAGCCTTATACATCGCTGCCATTTTACCGATAGTCGTTGTCTTTCCGACGCCGTTGACGCCTATAACAAGAATAATTGACGGCATGGTGACAAGACCCATATCTTCGCCGCCCTCAAGCATTTCCGAAACGATCTCCTTGATTGCGCCCTTGACCTGAGAGGATTTTTTGAGATGGTGCTTTGCAACATATTCTCTGAGCTTCTCGCAAATCTCGGCCGAGGTATTCATTCCGACGTCGCCCATGATGAGAATTTCTTCAAGATCGTCGTAGAGCTGATCGGTGATATCCTCATTTTCGCTGATAGCGGCGTCGATAGCACCCGACATGGTTTCTCTGGTCTTTTTCAGACCTAAATTAAACTTTTTAAAAATACCAAAAGCCATATTTCCCTCCGATCAACGTCCGTCGCGGATGTTCTTTATAATATTGTCAACAACGCTTCTGAGCTTGCTGTCCTCATGGTAGCGCTTTGTAAATTTATCAAGACTGTAAACAACCGTTGAATGATCTCTGTTGAACTCACGTCCGATAAGCTTTGTTGAAAGTCCGGTCATTTCTCTGACTATATACATTGCCATCTGACGCATTTCTGTTGTCTGAGCGTTTTGCTTTTTTGAATAAATATCGGCACTGTCCGCTCCGTAGGTTCTCGCAACCTCTGTAACAATCTTGTTAATCGTAACCGGAGTCGGACTGTTATCGACGATGATATCCTTAATTGCCGTTTGAGCTGTCATTATATTGACGGGCATTCCCTGCATAGTAACGAATGCCTGCATTTTCTTGACTGCGCCCTCAAGCTGACGAATGTTGTTTTTAAGCTTCTCGGCGATGTACTGAACGATATCGTCCGGAAGGTCAAAATTGAGAACCTCGGCTTTTCTTTTAATAATAGCCATTCTTGTTTCAAGATCGGGTGACTGAATATCAGCCATAAGGCCCCATTCAAAGCGATTGCGAAGTCGGTCCTCAAGGAGAGCTATTTCCTTCGGAGGTCTATCGGATGTCAAAACAATCTGATTGCCTGCCTGATAGAGTGCGTTAAAGGTGTGGAAAAACTCCTCCTGAGTTGAGTCCTTACCTGCGATAAACTGAACGTCATCAACAAGAAGTATATCGGCGTTTCTGTATTTATCGTGAAAAGCCTCGGTGCTCTTCTGTCCGATATATTTGACAAGCTCGTTTGTAAAGCTCTCTCCTCGTGTATATACAATATTTGCTTCAGGGTGGGTAAGCTTAACTTGATGAGCGATAGCATTGAGCAGGTGAGTCTTGCCGAGTCCCGAGTTGCCGTGAATGAAAAGGGGATTATATTTTCCGCCCGGGTCATTGGCAACGGCGTTTGCTGCGGCATAAGCAAATTTGTTAGATGCGCCTACAATGAAGGAATCAAACGTATCCTCGTCCGTGAGAGCGTCTTCGTTTTCCTCAGCCTTAACGGGTACCGCTTTTTCAACATCAACAAGAATGATTTGAATATCAAAACCGATAACGTTTTTGAAGGAAGATTCCAGCTTATCCATGAATCTGCTTTCAACAATTTTACGCTTAAAGTCAGAAAGAGCGATAACGACCTTGTTATCGTCAAAGCTTACAAGCTCCATGTCCTTGAACCAAACATTATATATGGATTCGGAAACCTGATTTTTACATTCCTCTTTTACCATTTCCCAAAGTTCTGCGAATGAATCCATGTGTTTTTTACATCTCCTGTTTGATTTTTACCGAAATAGTATAGCATACGAAATGATTAAATGCAATTAGTAATTTAAACAATTATAACGTAAAATAATAATTATTTTTTAAATGTAAATCTTTTATTTACAAAATAATGATTGACACAGGGCGAATTTTATTATATAATATCTCAACGTGAGTGCATATGCATTATTGCATTGTTGACACTCAGAATAACAAAGTACAGTATTGAAACGGAGGTCAGAAAGATGAAGAGAACTTACCAGCCCAAGAAGCGCCACAGAAAGATGGAACACGGTTTCCGCAAGAGAATGTCTGACAGAAACGGCCGCAAGGTTCTTGCACGTCGTCGTGCAAAGGGCAGAAAGCAGCTTACTTACTGAGTTGTTTGATTGGCAGGCGATTGCCTGACTGATTAAACGTACTTGGATTTTACGGTAGACCACCGTTGAACGGATTTGATGTTTTTGCCCGAGAAGAATTATATTGTTTTAAAGCAAAATAGCGATTTCCGACGAGCTTACGGCAGAGGAAAATCATTTTCTGATCCTGCGTTGGTTACTTATGTTTTAAAGAATAACCGCGCGGGAGTTTGTCGTATGGGTATTACCACAAGTAAGAAGATCGGCAATGCGGTTGAGAGAAACCGCGCAAGAAGGATCATCAGAGCGGCATTCAGAGATAATCTTCCGTATTTAAAGAACGGATATGACTTTGTCTTTGTTGCCAGATCCAGAACCAAACATCTCAAAAGCACGGATATTTCGGCAATTATGTCGAAGCAACTTTCAAAAGCGGGCGTGAAAAAGATATGAGAAGCTTTCTCATCAGATGTATCAAGTTTTACCAAAGGCACATTTCGCCTCATCTGCCGCCCATGTGCAGGTATTATCCGACCTGTTCCCATTATGCCGTTGAAGCGATTGAAGTTTACGGAGCATTTAAAGGCTCACTTATGGCTCTCGGCAGATTGCTTAGGTGCAATCAATTATTTAAGGGAGGTTATGACCCCGTTCCTCCTAAAAAAGAAAAGGGTCGCAAAGAATAAAGGAGACAAAATATGTATAACTTCCTTTACAAGTATATTACACCGATTTTCGGTTATATTATGCTTTTCTTTTACGGAATTGTTGACGGCTTTAACGGAAGCTACGGCATCGCGATCATTCTTTTCACGATTTTTGCCCGTCTCGTAACGCTTCCCACAACAATAAGCCAGCAAAAGAGTATGGCAAAGCAGCAGCGTCTTGCACCGAAGATCAGACGAATTCAAGAAAAATATGCGGGAAATCAGCAGAAGATTCAGGAAGAAACTCAGAATCTTTATGCCAGAGAGGGCTATAATCCCATGTCGGCAGGTTGTCTCCCGTTGCTTATTCAGTTCCCGTTTATTATCGGTCTTTACGGCGTGCTTTACAATCCGCTTCGCTATGCGATCGGACTTGATGCTGCAACGTCACAGCAATTCGTAGATGTTTTCTCCAATATGGTTAAGGACGGGGTTGTTACTGTCAGTTCAAAAGTTGACAGATACTATCCTCTTTATATCATTGAGCATTTCTCGGAAGTAATGGATTATATTTCCTCAAAAGGAATTACAACCGTTTCGGCTGATGCAATTTCCCGAGTTCAGTCATTTATTGATGCCAAGAGGTTTATCTTCCTCGGTCTTGAGCTTGGTGTTCAGCCGCAATATAAGGTGTTCAATAAGTATTGGCTTATTCCTATCCTTTCGGGTGTTACATCATTGATTTCCGCGATTGTCACGCAGTTGCAGCAGAAAAAAACAAATCCTGCCGCAAACACACCCGGAATGGGTTGTACAATGCTTATGATGCCGGCAATGTCGGTTTGGTTTGCATTCATGTTCCCGAGCGGAATCGGAGTATACTGGATTGCGTCAAATATATTCGCATTTTTCCAGACATTTATTATGAAAAAATTCATGTCTCCGCAGAAGAACATTGCGAAGCTTATGGTTAAAGAGACAGTTGAAAGACGTTCGAGAGAGAACAGCATTAAGCGTATCAAAAACATCTGAAAATTATGAAAATAACACTGTAAAGTGTAGATCTACAGAGGTGAAAACCGTTGATTAAAGAAGCATTCGGAAAGGGCGCAACCACAGAAGCTGCAATCGAAGCCGCTAAAAGTGAGCTTGGAGCACCGTGGGACGCCGATATACAAATAGAAGTTTTAAAAACAGCCAAGAAAAAGACTTTCGGTCTTTTCGGCGGTTCTCTTGCCGAGGTTAGAGCTTACTATGAGGTTCCTGACGAGGTTAAGAAGCCGGAGCCGAAGCCTACTGTTAAGAATCAGAAGCCGGCAAAGCCGGAGAAAAAAGCAGAGGCTAAAAAGCCCGAAGCCAAGAAAGAAGCTGCTCCCAAAAAGCAGGAAGCTGTCAAAGAGACGGAAAAAACCGTCGGCGAAGCTTCAAAGGCGGCCGAGGCTTATATTAAGGCTGTTCTTGAAGGTATGGGAGTAACGGACGCTGAAGTTACTTCATGTGAAGACGATGAAAGCGTTTATGTACAGCTTGACTGCGGTAACGACTATGGCTATGTTATCGGCAGAAGGGGAGAAACCCTCGATGCAATTCAGTATCTTACAAGGCTTGTTATAAACAAAGGTAAGGATAATTATAAGCGTGTTTCAATCAACGCAGGCAATTACAGAGAAAAGAGAGAGGTAACTCTTCGTGAGCTTGCAAAGAAGAACGCTGCAAGAGTCAAGAAATACGGCAGAAATGTATGTCTTGATCCGATGAATCCGTATGAGAGACGTATTATTCATACAACAGTTCAGGAAATAGAGGGCGTCGATTCTCATTCGATAGGCTCGGAAAGTGACAGAAGGGTAGTTATTACTCTCGCCGAGGGATTTAAGGCAACCAATCCGTCGAACGGCAGAGGTCGCAGAGGGGATTACAGAAGACACGACAACCGTTCGCAGTCAAGGGAACAGCAGGCACCTGCGAGAGCGCCGCGTTCCGATCTTGAGGGATCGCTTTACGGCAAGATTGAGCCAAAAGCAAAAGAGGAATAATCATTAAAAGAAGCGGACAATATAATTATGTTGTTCGCTTTTCGTCGTTCTCCCGAGGTTTTATTTTGCGGGCTTCGGATTCGTTTAAATGGAGTTGATTTGATGGATAACAAAGAAAGAAAAGACGCTTTGGAAAACATGGATGAATTCAATCAGAAGTATAACCACTATCTTTCCGAAGATGAGGAAACTCAAATTGTTCCCGTTCCCCACTTTGAAAAAAACGACGGGATTGAAGATGTCAGCTCATACAGTGAGGATGTTAATGCAGAGGATTCCGATTTTGATGCAGACAGTGACGATGAGCCGACTTTGGAAAAGAAAGAGAATTTCTTCACAAAAAATAAGCACAAAAACACAAAAATAATTGCCCTTTGCCTTGTAATTGTTTTCCTGCTCGGTATCGGCGCCGGTTTAGTTTGGATCTACGTTTCAACAAAGAGCAAGGGCTACGGCGACGACGGAATTGACTATAACAAAATTGACAAAAATTATCTTGTTGATGATAATACCCAGTTTAAGGTTATGGGAGATATTGATGCCGACTCGCTCAACGCTTTCCTCTATCAGTGGGCAAACAACGGCGGAGATAAGATGTCGAACAAGAATATTATAAATGTTCTTCTTTGCGGCGTTGACAGCGAATTTAATCTATGCGACTCGCAGATACTTATTTCCATCGACAAGAAAAACGAAAAGATTACAATGGTTTCTTTCCTTCGAGACAGCTGGACATATATCAGAATGCCCAAGGAGGACGGAACGTATTATGACGAATACGAAAAGATAAATGCCGCATATCACGGCGGTCCGAAAACTCTTTTACAGACCATTGAAAACAATTATAAAATTAAAATTGACCAGTATATAGCGGTTGACTTCAAGTCATTCCCGAAGGTAATTGATGCAATCGGCGGAGTAACGGTCGATGTTCAGGACTATGAGGCAGATTATATCAGAAGAACGTCGTCTCAGACTAATTTTCCTTATGGCACGGCAACGTTGAACGGCAAGCAGGCGCTTATCTACAGCCGAATCCGTCATTGTGACGACGACAGCGACCTCAGCCGTACAAGACGTCAGAGATCTGTTATCAAGTCGCTCATCAACCAGGCAAAAAAAGCCTCTAACGGCCAGCTTGTTAACGCCTATAAGCAGGTAACGGGTTATCTCAGGACCGGATATACACAGAAAGAGGTTCTTTCTCTTATCGCAACGGCTTATTCGCATAATTGGATGGATTTTGAAATCAAGGAATACATTATGCCCAATGAAGATTATGTTGAAAGAATCGGCGGTTACATCAATTCTTCAACATGGGCTTGGACAGTTGACTATCCTCTCTGTGCTCAGAGACTTCAAAATCTTCTTTACGGTAAAACGAACATTGTCCTTGCCGCAGACCGCGTCAGCCCGCTTGACTCGGTATCAAACAGACGAGACACTACTACGGACAGCAGCTCGGGCAATTCATCGTCGGGAGATTATTCAAACGATAATAACGATAACGGCTATGTTGAGCCGGATGTCCCCGATATTGAACCGGTAACTGAGGAACCCACTGCGGCACCGGAGGAGCCGGTAACCGATGAACCGTCACCGGAGGAGCCGGAAGAGCCGACTGCCGCAAACGAAGAAAACGACCGTAGATTTACTCTTTTTGACCGCAGAAACGACTGAAGCAAAGATTAAAATACATTTAGAAAAATACAGGACAGAAGCAATTTGCCTCTGTCCTGTTTTTAAGATTCATATAAGAATTGATGCAACGCCGTTTTATTCTCTTCAAGATCCGGAACAAGGACGTCCTGACCGTCAATCATTTCGCTCGAATAACCGTCATCGGTCGGAATTCTGAACTGATCGTTGCCGTATTTCAGCAATGTTATTGCTCCTAAAGCTTTTAAAGTCATCTTGACCGGTGAAATATCCGTTGTAATAAGAGGAAGTATATCGCTCATAACCGAAAGTGTTGTAATCGGATTCTGAGAAACTATCTTTTTAAATATGGAATTCATTACCTTACGCTGACGCTGAGTTCTGTTAAAGTCGGAATCAAGATATCTGATTCTGCAATAAATCAGAGCATAATCTCCGTCGAGAATATTTTCTCCCGAATGTACATTTGCATGGCTTGTCTCATTGATGAAATCGGCTTCGTCTTCGGTAATTTCAACGCTTACTCCGCCGAGACCGTCGATAAGCTTTTCAAACATCTCAAAGTCAACCATCACATAATCGTTTATCGAAACGCCGAAATTCTCGTAAATTGTTTTCAGCAAAAGCTCCTCTCCGCCGTAGGAATAAGCTGCATTAAGCCGCCCGTCGTCATATCCGGGGATTGAAACCCACAAGTCACGCATGAATGATGTCATTTTGATTTTCTGATGCTCTTTATCTATTGTAACGAGAATCATTGAGTCGGAGCGTTGAGACGTTCCGTCCGATTTATCGCAGCCGATGAGAAGAACATTATAATAATTCGGATCCTCGGTGAAATTTATGCTGCTGCTTTGAACATAATTTGTTTTTGCGCACATTGAATAAACATAGCCGAAGCTGCCGACTGGAATCAGGGCAATGAGTAAAAGGAAGATAATAAACAGTGTTCCGCAGCCGCAACCGCAGCCTTTTTTATTTTTCTTCTTTTTCTTTTCGTTTTTGCTCTTTTTACCTGAGCCTTGTCCGCTATCCCGACTCGGAGGAATCTCGCCGTTTTGGTAGCTCTCAAAGGTTCCGAGCCGCTCCTGATTTTTAATTATTTCTTCGTATTTTTGCTGATTAAGTCTGTCTTGAAAGTCTTTTTCGGACTGAGTGATCGGTATTTCACCCGTATCGTCCCTCTTTTTATAGTTTTTAAAATAAATATCGCTCATTTTTTCACCTTCTAATGCAATATTTTACTATATCTTTTCTTTTTTTACAAGAGTTTTGAAAAATATATGAGCGTTTTAATTGACTTTTATTACATTTTAAATTAAAATATATGGGTAATCGTTGATTATCATACAAGCAGGTTGGGCAGTTGCATGCATTTTGCATGAGGAAAGTCCGAGCCCCATAGAGCAGAATAACGGCTAACGGCCGCCGAGGGTAACCTTAGGGACAGTGCAACAGAGATATACCGCCGCTTCAGCGGTAAGGGTGGAAAGGCGAGGTAAGAGCTCACCGATTGCGTGGAAACATTGCGATCCTGTAAACCCTATTCGGGGCAACACCGACCGATTAGGCTTGCTCGGCCTATTATTTCGAAGGGTGGCTTGAGCTGTGGAGTAATTCACAGACTGGATAGATAATTGCCTTAAATGACAGAACTCGGCTTACAGACCTGCTTGTATGAAAGTCAACGATTTTTGCAATGCATCTTAATTTGTACAGTATTGCCTTAACATTATATTCCTCACTGAATATTATATCAGTGAGGTGATTTTATGCAAAATGCTTTTGTCTGCGGTATTGTTGCGGCTCTGAGCTTTATCGGCTTTGTTTGTATAATTTATTTTATTATGCTTTGTTTTTACCGTCCGAAGGGCAACAGCAGCTATATAATCAAGATACCGTCGAAAATCGACAGAGGAGAGGCTGAAAGCCTGATTTACGGTGCATATTTAAAGAAAATGATTTTCGGCGATCTTATTTTTGATGATATTATTATTGACAGAAGCGAGCTTTCCGATGAAGAAAAAGAGCTTGTTGATATTTTAATAAACGAAACGGATATATACATAAATATAATTGATGCCGAAAACGACAGTGAGGAAAAAGATGAACGACAACCTTGAGGAAATCCACGGATATGTTGAAGAGCTTGTTTTCCGTAAGCCTGAGAACGGGTTTACGGTTCTTGAGCTGTCCACCGAAGAGGAATACATAACCGTTGTCGGAGTTCTTCCCGAGGTCAATGTCGGCGAGGAGCTTAAGCTCAGAGGGTCATGGAGCGTTCATCAGACCTTCGGCAAGCAATTCAGAGCCGAGCTTTGTGAACGTTCGCTCCCGTCCACCGCAGCCGATCTTTACCGTTACCTTGCTTCTGGAGCGGTTAAAGGAATCGGACCGAAAACGGCTCAAAAAATTATTGAGCGTTTTGGCGATGAAGCCTTTGAGGTGCTTGAAAAGCACCCGAAATCATTGGCACTGATCAACGGAATATCCCTCTCGAAAGCTGAGAAGATTTGTCAGGCTTTTAATGAGCAATTCTCTGTCAGGCAGGTTATGATTGCGCTTGAGCGACTCGGTCTGACAGCTTCGGAATGCTTGAAAATTTACCGGCTTTACGGTGCAAATTCCGTTGAAGTCGTTGAGATGAACCCGTATGTGCTTTGCGGCGAGGGCATCGGCATAGGCTTTGAAAGAGCCGAGCAGATAGCCGATGAAATGGATGTCAAGCCTGCACCCGAATTCAGAATTCAGGCAGGCGTTATGCACGTTATAAAGCATAATCTAAGAAACGGTCATACCTGTTTGCCCCGTGAAAAGGTTATTGCTCCGTCTATAGGTCTTCTTGATACAAATTCCGATGAGATAGAAAAGGCAATTGATTCGCTTCTTGACGGTCATAAGCTTGAACATTTCACAATGAACCAAAAAGAATTTATTGCTCTTTTCAAGATATATTCGGACGAGCTTTCCGCCTCGGAAAGAATCAAGGTTTTTCTTAAATTTCCGCCTGCGGGAAAACCGACCCTTTTGCAGGATATTGAAAACATTGAACGTGACGAATGTATAGTTTATGACGAAAAGCAGAAAGAAGCAATTATAAAAGCGATAGATAAAGGAATACTTATTCTGACGGGCGGTCCCGGAACGGGAAAAACGACAACTCTCAACGGAATTTTGAAGCTTTTTGAGCGTGACGGACTTGAGGTTGTGCTTGCCGCACCTACGGGTCGAGCTGCCAAAAGAATGAGCGAAATAACGGGCAGAGAAGCGAAAACGATTCATCGCCTTCTTGAGGTTGAGTGGGATAAGAACGATAATCCTCATTTTAAGCATGATATGCAAGATCCGCTGAAGGCCGATGCCGTTATTGTGGACGAGCTTTCCATGGTTGATATTACTCTTTTTTCAAGTCTTTTGAATGCTCTGCCGCTCGGCTGCCGTCTGATAATGGTCGGCGATTCCGATCAGCTTCCCGCCGTCGGCGCAGGCAATGTTTTGCATGATTTGATTGAATCGAAGACCTTACCCGTAGTCGAGCTGAAAAAGGTCTTTCGTCAGGCAATGAAAAGCCGAATAGTAACAAACGCTCACGATATCGTAGCCGGTAAAATGCCCGACCTTGAAACAAAGGATAACGACTTTTTCTTTATGAAAAGAACATCTCCGGCATCTGTAGTAAGTACAATTTCCGAGCTTTGCTCAAAGAGACTGCCTAAGGCTTATGACTTCGATTCCATAAACGATATTCAGGTTCTTTGTCCGTCGAGAAAAGGTGAGTGCGGAAGCGTTAACATCAATAAAATGCTTCAATATGTGCTGAATCCTCCTTCAAAAAACAAGCGGGAGGTCACGCTTGCCGGAAAAACGCTGCGTGAGGGCGACAAGGTAATGCAAATTAAGAATAATTATGATATTCTATGGACAAAGGGTAACGACGAGGGCAGCGGAATTTTTAACGGAGACATAGGTATAATTGAAAAAATCGACTGTGTTTCCTCTGCGTTCTCAGTAAATTTTGAGGACAGAATCGCTGTTTATTCTTTTGAAAACGCCAATGAGATCGAGCACGCCTACGCCGTGACTGTGCACAAGAGTCAGGGCAACGAGTTCAAGGCAGTCGTTATGCCCGTGTTCAATGTTGTGCCGAATCTCTGTTACAGAAATCTTCTTTATACGGCGGTAACAAGAGCAAAAAATATCATGGTTCTTGTCGGCTCGGCAGATGTTGTATATAACATGACAATGAATAACAGCAGAACGAAAAGATATACCGCACTTAAATATTTTTTAACGGAAGCGGAGGACGATTAAGTTGGGACGTTTTAAGGACATTATGATCTTTCTTGTCTCAATGCTGTTTCCAAATCGCTGTATATTTTGCAATGAGCCGATTGATCCGTTTGACGATTATTGCGATAACTGTGCCGCAAATATTCCTTTTATAAAGGGTGAAATATGCACTCGTTGCGGTGCTGCCGTCGCCGATTGTGTTTGTAACAAAAGGAAGTCGGTTTATTACGAGAAGGTCGCCGCCCCTTTATACTACGACGGAGATGTGAAAAGCTGTATTCACCGCTTCAAATTCAAAGATGACCGAATGACGGCGAAGCCGCTTGCAAAGCTTATGGCAAACACGCTACAAAAGCATTTTGGCAATATTCATTTTGATTATGTGACATATATTCCGATGTATAAAAGCAAGGAGCGCAAGCGCGGATTTAATCAAAGCAGGTTGCTTGCCACGGAGATATCCAAGCTTTGCAATATTCCTTTAGCTGATGGACTTCTTGTCAAGCTTTATGATACCGACTGTCAGCACGACTGCACCGGTCTTGAAAGAACAGGAAATCTAATCGGAGTTTTCGATGTTGATAAATCATTCGATATTGTCGATAAAACGATTTTATTGATAGATGATGTTAAAACATCCGGCGCAACTCTCAATGAATGCGGAAAAATGTTGTATTTGAATGATGTAAAAAGCGTAATTTGCTTGACTGCTGCAATCAGAAATAGTAAAATAGAAGAAACAAATGATTGATACGAGGTGTTGATTATGAAAAACGGAATTAAAATTTTGATCGCTGTTGTTGTGGTTGTGCTCGTTCTTGTCGGCATTGTTGCCGGAGGCTATAATTCACTTGTTGATGCTCAGACTGCCGTCGAAACAAAGCAGGCGGATATTCAGACGCAGCTTCAGCGTCGTGCCGATCTTATACCAAACTTTGTTTCAACCGTTAAGGGCTATACAAAATATGAGCAGGAGACTCTCACAGCGGTTACAGAGGCAAGAAGCAAGGTTGGCAAGGCCGCTAATGCCGAGGCTCTTGCACAGGCAAGCGATGAGCTTGACAGGGCTATTTCCGTCTGGGTTAATGCTGTTACGGAAGCCTATCCTGACCTCAAGGCAAATTCGAATTATGTTGCGCTTCAGGATGAGCTTGCAGGCACGGAGAACAGAATAGCCGTTGCAAGAAAGGACTATAATGAAGCGGTTCAGAGCTATAATGCCGCTATTAAAAAGTTCCCGAAAAATATTCTTGCCGGAATGTTCGGATTTGAAAAGGCGGATTTCTTCAAGGCTGACGATAATTCGCAGACAGTTCCTAATGTGGAGTTTTAAGTTATGAAAAGAATTATTTCGGTTTTCTCCGTAATTCTTATATTATTTATTATATTTTCTTTATCCGCTTCAGCCGCTAAAATTCCTAATGCAACAAAAAATTTCTTCGTTAACGATTTTGCAAATGTAATTTCAAACGAGGACGAAGCGAAAATGCAGCAGCAGGGTGAGGCACTCTATAAGGCGTGCGGCGCTCAGGTTGTTGTTGCTACGGTCGGCAATACGGACGGAGAGGATATTGAGTCTTATTCCCTTGAGCTTGCACGTTCGTGGGGGATAGGCTCCAAGAATAACAATGACGGAATACTGCTCCTTCTTTCTGTTGATGACAGAAAGGTGCGTATTGAGGTAGGCTACGGTCTCGAGGGTGCCTTGCCCGACAGCAAAACCGGAAGAATCCTCGATACATACGGTATTGAGCACTTTAAGAAAAATGACTTTTCGACAGGTCTCACGGCTGTTTATGATTCGCTTGTCAATGAGGTATATATCGAAAAGAACCTTCAACCGGCGGAGGGGTATACTCCCATTTCCGAAGTTAAAGGTTCCGAAAAAGATTCCGACATCGGATTCATTGTTGTTGCTGTGATTATTATTTTCAGCTTTTTGATGTCATTCAGAAAGAGACGGCGCGGCAAGTATTATTCCGATTATGACGATACTTATCACGGCGGCTTCGGCGGAGGGTTCTCAGGCGGAGGATTTTCCGGAGGAAGCAGCGGCGGCGGTTTTTCGGGTGGCGGAGGATCGTTTGGCGGCGGCGGTTCGTCAAGAGGCTTTTGAGAAAAAACAAACCGCTTAATTATTATCTGATTATTTTGAAATGAAAGGAGGGCGTTTATTATGCTCGGAACAAAAATCGGCTTTGATCTCGGCACAACCACAATTGCGGCTAATGTTGACGGCAAGGGAATTAAAATAAACGAACCCTCCGTTATTGTTTACGATTGCTTTGAAGAAAAGGTTAAAGCAATCGGAAAAGAAGCATATAAAATGCTCGGAAAAACCCCGGATTATCTGACGGCAATTCGTCCCATAATTGACGGTGACATTTACGATTACGGTGCTCTTGAACAAATGCTTTGCTATTTTATCCAAAAAATATGCGGAAACCGTATTCTTAAACCGAGTATTATAGCGTGCGTTCCGTCAGAGACTAATGAAATCGACAAAAAGACGGTTACAGATCTTTTGATATCCTCGGGAGCGGCGAGAGCCTGTGTAATTGAGGAACCGTTGGCTGCCGCACTCGGTGCAGGGGTCAGCATAAAGAATCCCGAGGGAGTCCTGATCGTCGATATCGGCGGCGGAACAACGGACATTGCCGTTGTAACAAGGGGCTGTATTGCAAACTCCTCGTCTGTCGGAATTGCCGGAAATGCCTTTGATGAAGATATCTGTCGGTTTGCCCGACGTGAACGTGATACGGTCATCGGATCAATTACAGCCGAGAAGGTAAAAAAACAGGTGGGTGCGGCAAAATTCCTTGACGCTGAGCTTGCCGTTCGTGCGGTAGGCAAGGATTATATAACAAAGCTTCCGAAAAGCATTGAGCTTACATCAACGGATATTTTTCTTTGCATAAGAGAGCATCTTGAAAAAATTGTCGAAAGCATTAAATTATTGCTTTCCGGAACTCAGCCGGAGCTTGTCGCGGATATCGCAAAGAACGGAATGATCATTACCGGCGGAGGAGCAAATATTCGAGGCATTGACGATTATTTTCGCACTAAATTCGGTTTCAATGTCAAATGCGCCGAGTCTCCGGAGCTTTGCGTTGCAAACGGACTCGGGGTTCTTCTCGATGATATAAAGGTGCTTGAAGAAAACGGATATGTTTTCCGTTCCTATGCCGATATGAATGATTTTGAGGAGTAAGCATGATTTCAGAATTTTTTAAAATTACCGACGATTCGGAGGTTTCTTTAACCTCATACATTTCCGATATTTCAGAAGAAATGAAGAACATGAAAACAAAGCCGGCAATTCTTGTTTTACCCGGCGGAGCTTATAAGTTCTGTTCTGACAGAGAAGCGGAACCCGTTGCCCTTGCTTATCTTGCAAAGGGCTTCAATGCGTTTGTTCTTAGATATTCCCTTAACGAAAAGGCGGCATTTCCGACACCGTTGAATGACGCACAAAAGGCTCTGGCTTTTATCAGAAAAAATGCAGAAAAATTTCACACGGATCCCAAAAAAATTGCGGTAATAGGCTTTTCGGCAGGCGGACATCTCGCTGCGGCACTGTCAACAATGTCTGAGGATAAACCGGATGCTTGTATTCTCGGCTATCCTTGTATTCTTGATTCGACAAGTCCTATTCTTGCAAAGCCTGTTGAGTCCGTTGATAAATATGTTACTTCAAAAACACCGCCGACTTTTATTTTTGCAGCATCGAATGACGGCTGTGTTCCGATAATCAATTCGCTTAAATATGCCGAGGCTCTTGATAAAAACGGCATAGGATTTGAAATGCACATTTTTAACGACGGCGGCCACGGCTTTTCGCTCGGAACAGATGTCGTATGTTCCACTCAAACAGGCATAGAAGCCTGTAAACCGAATTCTTATTGGCTTGAACGTTCGGCAGAGTGGCTTAAAACAATTTTTTCATAACGACTTTTCTTTAAGCGTTGACAATTTTACTGAGTTTTTGTATAATAAATTATTATAGTTTAGAAGTTATTGAGTGAAGGAAGATAAATTGATGGGTTGCTTGGTTTCGGTTATAATACCGACTTACAAAAGAAAACTGGATTATGTAAGCAATGCCTTACAGTCCGTTTTAAATCAGACCTACGATAATATCGAAATCATTGTTGTAGACGACAGTCCGAATGATTTCCCTTACCGTGACGAAATAAAGAATTATATAGAAAAGCTTAACGACGACAGAGTTATTTATATAAGAAACGAAAAAAATTTAGGCGGCTCTCTTTCAAGAAATGTCGGTATAAACGCCTCTTGCGGCGAATACATAACTTTCCTTGACGACGATGACGAATATATGCCCGGCAAGGTTGAGAAGCAACTGAAATTTATGCTTTCAAACGACTGTGACCTTTCTTTTTCAAATATGATTATGTACCGTCTTGACGGCAAGGTTTGCGATTTCAGAGATCATAAAGGTATCAGGTCTTATGACAACGAGACTCTTTTGCGCTACCATCTGACGAAAAATCTCAGCGGCACGCCAAGCTTTATGTTCAAGGCAGATAAGCTGAAAGAAATCGGAGGTTTTAAGGACGCAAAAATGGGTCAGGACTTTTTCCTGATGCTTATTTCGATTGAATCCGGGCTTAAAATTCGATACTTTGATTCCTGCGACGTCAAGGTATATAAACATAACGACGGAGGAATTTCCCAGGGAAAAAACAAAATTGATGGTGAAAATATGCTCTATGAGTTCAAAAAGCAATATTTTGACCGCTTGAGCAAAAAAGAAATTCGTTATGTTAAATTCAGACATAACATGGTTATGTCCGTTGCATATAAACGAAATCACATGTACAATAAAATGATTAAAAGCATGCTTTATGCACTCGTTTCTTCACCGGATTTCTTTATTGCGGAAACATTTGCGTTTGTTAAAAACATTTTAAGATACAGATATTAACTGAATAACTAAACCTCCTCTTGGTAAAAATTTTACTGTGAGGAGGTTTTTTGATGCAATATAAAAACAAGGTTGAAATCTGCGGAATTGACACATCGAGCTTAAAGGTACTGAAAGAGGATAAAAAGCTTGAACTGATTAAAAAAGCACACAACGGCGACAAGAACGCAAGGGACGAGATGATTCAAGGCAACCTAAAGCTTGTGCTAAGCGTTATTCAGCGCTTTTCCAACAGAGGCGAGCCGTTGGATGACCTTTTTCAAGTCGGCTGTATGGGCCTTATAAAGGCTATTGATAACTTCAATACCGATTTACAGGTTAGATTTTCGACCTACGCCGTCCCGATGATTATCGGCGAAGTGAGACGCTATTTAAGAGATAATAATTCTGTTCGTGTCAGCCGTTCGCTCAGGGATACGGCGTACAAGGCGATTCAGGTCAGAGAGAAGCTTTCAAACGAGCTTAACCGTGAACCGAGGGTTGAGGAAATCGCAAAGGAGCTTGATATGAACAAAGAGGATGTCGTTATTGCGCTTGAAGCAATAGTCGAGCCTGTTTCATTGTACGAACCTGTGTATAATGAGGGCGGCGACGCAATTTATGTTATGGATCAAATCGGCGACAGAAATACTCCGGATAGCTGGATGGATGAAATAATGATAAAAGATTCAATAAAAAAACTTTCTCAGAGAGAAAAAAATATACTAAATCTTCGTTTTATGCTCGGAAAGACTCAGACTGAAGTTGCAAAGGAAATAGGAATCTCACAAGCGCAGGTTTCAAGACTTGAAAAAAGCGCATTAAAAAGGATAAAAGGGCAGTAATAATTGAAAAATCCTACAGTTTGTGATATATTTAAAAAGAAATAATGAACTGTTTTAGGTTATGAAAAAAGGTTTAAAGTTTACGAGAGGGGAGAGGCATTTGAAAAGAATACTCGAAACTCCGCTTTTGCCGCAGGGTAAAGCAACCGTAGCGGTTTCTTCGGAAGCTGTTGACACGATAAAGGCTCTCAAAAGAATAGGTTATGATGTATTCGAGATTGAGCCTAACTTAAAGCTTTCGGCGCCTGTTACAAGCCACCCCGACTGTAACCTTTTGCAGCTTGACAAAAAAACTTTTGTCTGTGACGAAGATGTTACACCTTCTTTTATCGGCTACATTGAAAAAAGCAACATTGTTAATAAATTAACAATAGGGAAGGAGATAATAAACGACGAACAGGTGAAGGTTTACAGTGAAAAAGTAAGCTCGCCTTATCCGGGTGAGGCTGCAATAAATGTAAAAAAACTTGATAATTGTATAGTGTGCAACACAAAATATATCAGCAGTTCCGTACAGGCTTATGCTGCCGCCAATGATCTGAATTTATATCATTGCAATCAAGGCTATGTCGGCTGTTCATCTGTTCTGATTAATCAAAGCGCTGCAATAACTGATGACGATTCTGTTTATGAAACTTTCCGTCGAATAGGATTGGATTGCCTGATGCTTTCTAAGGGTCAAATAAAACTGAGCGGCTACAGTTACGGATTTATAGGCGGCTGCTGCGGATTTATTGACAAAGAATTAATTGCATTCAACGGAAAGCTGAGCACACACGGTGATGCGGATAAAATAAAAAGCTTTTTGAGTAAATATAATGTAAGCTATATTGAGCTGAGCGATGAACCGTTAACAGACATCGGCGGACTTGTGCCCATATTTGAAGAAATATAATGAATACTCTGTTAAAAGCAGTGACCGATGACATTTCGGCTGCTGCTTCTTTCTTATATAAAAGCAGCGTTTATATTTGTTATCTGTCTTAGTCATTAAATTATTGCTATTTTTTGTTCCTTCAATTCCCTTTTTGATACAAAATATTTCTTTTGTATCTTAACTTGATTTTTTAGGCAACATATGATATAATGACATTACCCTATCGTTAAGAGAAAAATTTTTTAGATAAAGGAATGTTTTTATGCACAAGGAAGAGTTTACCGCATTGCCGCCGTATGTTATAGAATTTCTGAACTACCTTTCGGTTGTTAAAAGCAAATCCGAGCTTACGGTGCTTGAATATGCTTCGGATTTAAGACTTTTCTTTCGATTCCTTTCTGTCTATCGCGGACTCGTTCCGAAAGACAGCGATTTTGAGAAAATTGCAATCGACTTCATTGATCTTGATTTTATAAAAACAGTCAAAATTGCCGACGCATATGCTTTTCTTTCGTATTGCAGAAGCGAGCGTCAGAACAACGATGCTGCAATTGCAAGAAAGGTTTCTTCAATTCGTGCTTTTTTCAAGTATCTTCATGTTAAAATCAAGGTTATTCCCGAAAATCCGATGGAGGAGCTTGAATCCCCTAAGCAAAAGAAAAGCTTGCCGAAATACCTGACTCTTGAAGAAAGTATTAAGCTGCTTGAAAGCGTTGAGGGACGCAATAAAGAGCGCGATTATGCAATCCTGACCGTTTTCCTTAACTGCGGTCTGCGTCTTTCCGAGCTTTGCAGTTTAAATTACAGCGATATAAAAAGCGATAACACCATGACCGTTACGGGAAAAGGTAACAAAGAACGCACAATTTATCTTAACGAAATGTGCGTCAATGCCGTAAATGCATACATGAAGGTTCGCCCCGTTGACGGCGTAAAGGACAAAAACGCACTTTTTCTCAGCGGCAGAAAATGCCGAATCAGTCCGAAGTCTGTTCAGCATATCGTTGAAAAATATATTGAAAAATGCGGTCTGGGCGACCGTGGCTTATCAACTCATAAGCTCCGTCACACTGCCGCAACGCTCATGTATCAGCAAGGCGGCGTTGATGTTCTTCTTATTAAAGACATTCTCGGTCACGAAAACCTTGCAACGACGGAGATATATACCCATATTGTTAACTCTCAGCTTAAAGATGCGGTTTCGTCAAACCCACTCAATAAGTTAAAAGGAAAAAAGCCCTCCGAATAAATATTCAAGTATTGTCTTGATTGCCGATGCGGCAACGATAAATATTAAATTCCTGAAAAAAGATTTGTAGTAAACGGCAAATCCGTAATTCAGGAATTTTGTCGTTTTTGAGATGCTTTTCATAATGTATTCGGACATGTTTATGCTCTCACGGCAGCATAACACAATTGACAAAAGGCATAGCGTTCCGTAAGGAAAAATCATTATGATACAGTAGCCGAGGCCCTTTAGTGTGTACTCGGTGTATAGAAAATAAGAAATACAACCGACAATGTAGCCGTAAATAAGCGGCATTGCGTTTGTTAAGAGAGAACCGAACACAGAAAGACCGAGAAAAAATATAATAATCAAAAATACAATCGGAAAGATTAAATATATTAAAAACTCCGACCCGACTGAGGTTATATCTCTGCTTAAAATAACCGATGTAAAGTAGTCGGTTATTCTCAAAAAGAGCTTACCCTCCCCTTTTCCGCCGACACATCCGGAAATGATTCCCGCAAACGTAAATATTACAGGGATTATTATTTTCCAATTTGAAAGAAAATCATTCACTTTTATACTGTATTTGTGAAGATTAAGTGTTTTCTTTGTTCCGATTACAGCCATAGCTTGTCAACTCCTTTGTAAAAGCTATGCCGAATAGAATAAAAAAATACCGCAAATCATATGATCTGCGGTAAAAAATCAATTTTTCAGGCGGTTTTGTTTATCCTAAATCGGGTTTATCAAGGAATGTTACAAAGCTTCTGTCCGAGTGATCGGTTTCAAAAACAACGATTTCATTATCACCTTTTTTGAGCATCGGAGCAGGAACATAAAGCGTTTTCTGCGGACCTGCCGGATTATAATAACGTCCGATATTGAAGCCGTTGACAAATACAACGCCCTTTGTGAAGCCGTCAAGGCGCATAAAAGTGTCGTGCGGTTCTCCCTCAATTTTGAGCGTGCCTTTAAGGAACGAGGCGGTTTTTACATCTCCGCTTTCGTGCTTGTATTCAAGCAATGAAATGTTATCAAGCGGCAGCGGATACATATCCCATCCGAAATGATATTGGAGATTGAATCTGACGCCCTTGACGCCCTTTCTGTCCATTATTTTCGGTCCGTAGTTAACTCTGCCCATATTCTCGCAAAGTATGTCTATGCGGCAATTCTCGCCTTTTTCGAGCGAAAAGCTGACCGGCTCGCCTTCTCTTGTGCGCTCATAATAGCCCATATATTTCCCGTCAATGAAAACAACAGCTCTGTCATGGACCGAATCAAGCTTAATTTCCGCCTCATCTCTCGGGCCGTCAACTGTTGTTGAATAAAGCGTGAAGCCGTAATACTGACCGATATCCTCCATGAACTGAGGTGCGGCTGAGTGAACAGGCTTTGCAAGAAGCTTCGCCGCATCAAAAATACTGCATCTCTCGTCTAATTCAAGCTTACCGTAAGCGGCTTTTTCGGAATTTTTAACCGTCAGCTCAGGAAGGCTGCCGAAACGTTCTTCAATTATTTTTCTGACTTCAAAATAAGCCGGAGTAAGGTCGCCGGCCTCGGAAAGCAGTGCATTATAATCATAGCTTGTTATTGTAGGCTCATATTTATCGTAGTAATTTGCGCCGTTCATATAGCCGAAATTTGTTCCTCCGTGGAACATATAAAAATTCAGCGATGCTCCGCAGTCGATCATGTCCTTGAAAAGCTTTGCAACCTCCTTCGGGTCTCTGACGTGGTGCTTTTCATACCAGTGATCGAACCAGCCGACCCAGTATTCTCCGCACATCAACGGTTGATCCGGTCTGAATTCGTTTAGAACCTTGAAATTCTCATTAGGACGTGATCCGAAGTTTGCAACGCACGGATATTCGGGCAGTGTGCCTCCCTGAAGCATCGAGTTGCTCGCACCGTCGGATGTAAACAGCAGGCAATCAACACCGGCTTTCTTGTAGATCTCGGCGATTCTTTGCATATATTCGTGGTCGTCACCGTAGCTGCCGTATTCGTTTTCAATCTGCATCATTATGATGTTTCCGCCGTTTGTTGAAAGCTTAGGAACAATGCGCCCGAGAAGCTCGTTATAGTAGCGCTCAACCTTTGAAATGAAAAGCTCATCATTACAGCGAATTGTCAAATTCGGATAATTGAGAAGCCATGCAGGCAGTCCGCCCATCTCCCATTCGGCGCAGATATACGGACCCGGACGGAGAATAACATTCAGTCCAAGCTCATTGGCAATGTCGATATATGCTTCAAGATCAAGCATACCGGAAAAGTCAAAAACATTTTCTTTCGGTTCGTGAAGATTCCAGCAGGTATATGTTTCAACGGTGTTGAAGCCGCATTCCTTTAGCTTTAAAAGGCGATCATGCCAGTATTCTCTCGGAATCCTGAAATAGTGCATTGCGCCTGAAATTATAGTATATTCCTCCCCGTCAAGGAAGAATTTGTTGCCTTTATATGTCAGTATTGCCATAAAATCACCTCGTGAGTATTATACAGAAAAATTGATATGAGGTCAATTGTTAAATAAAAAAGACTTCTCAAAATCGGAGAAGTCTTTTGCAACAGTAATCAATTACTCTATAGAATCAATGTAGTCGCACGCTGCGAGGGCAGCTATTGCTCCGTCGGCGGCGGCGGTCGTCACCTGACGAATTTTTTTCGTGCGGCAGTCGCCGGCAACAAAAATTCCCTTGGTTGCCGATTCACAGGTTTCATCAATAACTGCGTAGCCTCTGCCGTCAAGCTCAATTACATTTTTAAACGCTTCATTCTGCGGGATAAGACCTATGGCAATGAAAAGTCCGTCAACAGAAAGCTCTCTGCTCTCCCCTGCCGAATCTTTTATTACAATTCCCTTAAGCTCCGAATCGCCGAGGAAGGATTCAACGGTAACTCCCGTTATTACCTCCACATTTTCAAGCTTATAAAGCTGATCCGAAAGCTTCTTTTCGCCTGTCAGAAAATCAAGATTCTGAACAACGTAAACTTTTTTTGCGAGGTCGGAAAGCAAAATTGCCTCCTGTAAAGCGGAATTTCCACCGCCGACAACAGCAACGGTCTTGTTCTTATAGAAAGCTCCGTCGCATACGGCGCAGAATGAAATTCCTTCACCGACGTATTTCTCTTCGTCTTTAATGCCGAGCATACGGTGTTTTGCGCCTGTAGCAATGATTACAGCCTTGCATTGATATTCGCTGTCGTCTGTTACAACTGTTTTAATGTCGCCGTCCTTGATTTCAAGAACTTCGCAGGACTCGACATCTGCTCCCTGCTCGAGCACCTGTTCAACAAGCTTTTCCGCAAATTCATTACCGGTAAGGCTTATAAAGCCGGGAATGTTCTCGACCTTTGGGGAAAAGGTTATCTGTCCGCCAAAAGTCTCTTTTTCTATTACAAGCGTTTTTTTATTTGCCCTGCAAGCATACAGAGCGGCGGTCAGCCCCGCAGGGCCGCCGCCAATTATAATTATGTCGTACATAATTGCTCCTGTTAATTCTTAAGGAATTTTTTGATGTCCGAAACACCCGTATATTTCGTTGCTTCGCCGTCTTTAATTACAACAAGTGTCGGTGCCTGCTTGATACCGAGCTCCTGTGCAAGCTCAGCGTTTTCATCGGCAAGAAGCTTTGTGTAATCGAAGCCTGCCTTGTCAAGTGCTGCGGCTGCAATCTTGCAGTTCGGGCATGTTGCCGTTGTGAAAAGATAGCTGGCGTTTTCACCTGCTTCAACCTTAGAGCTTTCATCTGTTTTTGCTTCCTCTTTTACGCCGTGATGGGTAAGATGAGAATTGGCAATATCATAAACCTTACGGTCTGAAAACTCCTGAGCCTTACCGTCGTTGAAGTTCTGAACGGGACGGTAATAACCGGTGATACGGCTGTAAACCTCTGTGTGCTCGCCGCACTCGGGGCAAACGTACTGCTCGCCTGTGAGATAACCGTGGTTCTTACATACAGAATATGTCGGTGAAAGAGTATAATACGGAAGCTTATAGTTCTCTGCAATCTTTCTGACAAGGTTTGCGGCAGCCTTCCAGTCGGGAAGCTTCTCACCGAGGAATGCGTGGAATACCGTACCCGAGGTGTAAAGCGTCTGAAGCTCGTCCTGAATGTCAAGAGCCGAGAAAATATCGTCTGTGTAGCCGACAGGAAGATGTGAGCTGTTGGTGTAGTACGGTGTGTCGCCCTCATGCTGAGCTGCGGTTTTAATATCGGGGAATCTCTTAACGTCGTGCTTTGCAAGACGGTAAGCTGTGGATTCTGCCGGAGTCGCTTCAAGGTTGTAAAGGTCGCCGTACTGAACCTGATAATCGGAAAGTCTTTCTCTCATGTGGTTGAGAACGTCGATGGTGAACTGCTGAGTTTTAGGATCGGTCATATCCTTACCGAGCCACTTAGCGTTGAGACCGACCTCATTCATACCGACGAGACCGATTGTTGAGAAGTGGTTGTTGAAGGTGCCGAGATATCTCTTTGTGTAAGGATAAAGGCCTTCGTCAAGAAGCTTTGTAATAACGGTTCTCTTGACCTTGAGCGAGCGGGCGGAAATATCCATAAGTCTGTCAAGACGCTCATAGAAGTCCTTCTCGTCCTTAGCGAGATAAGCAATACGGGGCATATTGATCGTTACAACACCTACCGAGCCCGTGCTCTCACCGCTTCCGAAGAAACCGCCGGACTTCTTACGAAGCTCACGAAGGTCAAGACGCAGACGGCAGCACATTGAACGAACGTCGCTCGGCTCCATATCGCTGTTGATGTAGTTTGAGAAATACGGAGTACCGTATTTTGATGTCATTTCAAAGAGAAGTCTGTTGTTTTCGGTGTCGGACCAGTCAAAGTTTCTTGTGATTGAATAGGTCGGGATAGGATACTGGAAGCCTCTGCCGTTGGCGTCGCCCTCGATCATAATCTCGATGAACGCCTTGTTGACCATGTCCATTTCCTTCTGGCAGTCCTTATACTTGAAGTCTACCTCCTTGCCGCCGATGATGCAGTTAAGCTCCGCAAGGTCATTCGGAACGACCCAGTCAAGAGTGATGTTCGAGAAAGGAGCCTGAGTACCCCAACGGCTCGGTGTGTTAACGCCGTAGATAAAGGATTCGATGCACTTCTTGACCGATTCGTAGTCAAGGTTATCATATTTTACAAAGGAAGCAAGATAGGTATCGAATGATGAGAAAGCCTGAGCGCCTGCCCATTCATTCTGCATGATGCCGAGGAAGTTTACCATCTGGTTGCAAAGGGTTGCAAGATGCTTGGCCGGAGCGGAGGTGATCTTTCCTCTTACACCGCCGAGACCCTCCTGAATAAGCTGCTTGAGTGACCAGCCGGCACAGTAGCCGGTGAGCATGGAAAGGTCGTGAAGATGGATATCCGCATTTCTGTGAGCCTCTGCGATTTCATCATCGTAGATTTCGGAAAGCCAGTAGTTAGCCGTGATAGCGCCTGAGTTGCTGAGGATAAGACCGCCTACGGAATAAGTAACGGTGGAATTCTCCTTAACACGCCAGTCGTTAACATGAAGATAGTTGTCAACGATCTCTTTATAGTCAAGAACAGTTGCATTGATATTTCTGATCTTTTCTCTTTGCTTACGGTAAAGAATGTAAGCCTTGGCAACATCGTCGTAGCCTGCTTTAATAAGAACAGACTCGACGCTGTCCTGAATGCTCTCAACCGAGATTTTGTCATTCTTGATTTTTTGCTCAAAATCCGCGGTTACCTTGAGTGCAAGAAAATCAACAGTATCCGAATTATACTGCTTCTGACATGCGTCGAATGCCTTGGTTATGGCATCTCTGATTTTGTGAAGGTCAAAGCCGACAACCTTGCCGTCACGTTTTACAACATTATACATACCTCTGTCTCCTTTATTTAGTGTTCCGATCGAAATTATATCATATATCTTGTATGCTGTCAATACCTTTTTTACAATATCTTGTATGAAGGCAATGATACACAATTAAAGCGTGCGCATCTATCCGTGCGTTGCCGCCTTAAATTCCTCTGATTTGCGTTTGCGGCACAAATTCTGCCGCCGCTTTCTGCATATCGAGCATTGTTTGCTTGTCGACTCCGGTTACACTGCTGTCAATAAGATTGCCCGAATCGACAAAATTTTGAAGAAAATATCTTTTTGCACCCTTTATCCAGTCTGCGGCTTTACGAATATCATCTACGCTATGAAATTCATTAACTATCGTGGTTCTGAATTCATAGTCAACCTTGCCGCTTTTGAGAAATTTGACGCTTTCTTCGATTTTCGACAAATCATAGCTTTTCAAGCCTATTGTTTCGGCATATTTATCCTTACAGTTCTTAATGTCCATTGCGACATAATCGACAAGACCTTCATTAACAATTGTTTTGAGCCTGTCGGGATAGCTGCCGTTTGTGTCTAATTTCACGGCATATCCGAGATTACGAATCTCTTTAATAAAATCACCTATTTCGGGATTCATCAGCGGTTCGCCGCCCGTTATCGCAACTCCGTCAAGAAGTCCGGCTCTTTTTTTTAGGAAAGAAAGAATTTCATCGTCCGTGTAATCGGGCTTTTCGGGCAGTTCGGTTACAAGCAGGGCGTTGTGGCAGAAAGGACAGCGGAAATTACACCCTCCGGTGAAAACCGTACAGGCAACTTTGCCCGGGAAATCCAACAGGGTCATTTTTTGAAGTCCGTCAATACGCATCACAGCACCTCCGAAAGCATATTTTATCGTTCCGAAGTATTCTACCACAACATGATATGGTTTACAACAAGAAAGAAATAAAAATATATACAAACTTTCACTTCACTTTTTGCACAAAATATAGTATAATGGCAGAAAAGTAAACACAAGGGAGTGAAATTATGGAAAAGGAAAGAATGGATTTTACCGATTATACCGATCCTATATGCCCATTCTGCACCGATCAGTTCAAAAAGCAGCCGCCTGTCCGCCCGATTCCGACTCAGAGGGTGCTTGAAAAGCTCGACGAGCACCTTGGCAGGAACGATTATGACTCGGCGGAAAGGCATCTTCTCTACTGGCTCGACGAAGCAAAGGACGGCAGAGACAAGCACGGAATGCTTACGGTTGAAAACGAGCTGATGGGTCTTTATCGCAAGACGAACCGTAAAGAAAAAGCACTTGAAAGCGTAAGAAAAGCTTTGAATTTAATTGATGAATTAAAGCTCGGCAGCGCCGTTGTTGCAGGTACGACTTTTACCAACGCCGCAACGGTTTACAAGGCATTTGCCATGCCCGAGGAATCAATAGAGCTTTTTGAAAAAGCAAAAGATATATATGAAAAGGAATTACTGTCCGATGATCCGCGTCTCGGCGGTCTTTATAACAATCTCGGCCTGACGCTGACCGACCTCAAGCGGTTCGACGAAGCGGAGGAATATTATAATAAAGCGATAAATGTTATGTCGAATAACAAGAACGGCGAATTGGAGATTGCGATTACCTATCTTAATTTATGCGATTTGAACGAGGCGAAGCTCGGCTCGGAGCAAAGTGAAATGATAATCGATGAGTATATCGAAAAAGCTTATGAGCTTCTTAACAGGGATTATTTGCCGAGAAACGGTTATTACGCTTTCGTCTGTGAAAAATGCGCTCCGACATTCGGATATTTCGGACGTTTTCTTTATCAAAAAGAACTGAGCGACAGAGCGAGGTGTATTTATGAAAGGAATTGAAATTTCTAAGGCTTATTTCAATGAATACGGTTTACCGATGCTGAATAATGATTTTCTGGAAATACTCCCCTATCTTTGCGTCGGTTTGGTCGGAAGCGGCTCTGACTGCTACGGCTTTGACGACGAAACATCGAGGGATCACGATTTTGAGCCGGGATTTTGTATTTTTCTTCCCGATGAAGATGTGATTGACAGGCGAACGGAATTTCTGCTTGAAAGAGCATATGCCAAGCTCCCAAAGGAATTTATGGGACTTAAACGGAGTCTCGTAAGCCCTGTCGGCGGAAGAAGAAACGGAGTTATACGCATTTCTGATTTTTATCTGAATAAGATCGGCTGTTCAGACGGTAATTTAAACGTTCGTGATTGGCTGACGGTTTCCGAGAGCTATCTTTTTGAAGCAACGAACGGTGAAATATTTTTTGATAATTACGGTGAATTCACTGAAATACGCAACAGAATACTGCATATGCCTGAGGATATCAGGCTTAAAAGGCTTGCGGGAAATTTGCTTCTTATGGCGCAATCGGGTCAGTATAACTACAGCCGATGCCTTTCGCACGGTGAAACCGGAGCGGCTCAGCTTGCCGTGATAGAATTTGTCAAAGCCGCGATGAAAACGGTTTTTCTGCTCAATAAAAAGTATATGCCGTATTATAAATGGAGTTTTCGTGCAATGCGGAATCTCGAACATTTTTCGGCTTTTTCAGACTCTTTTGAATATCTGCTGACAAGCGAAAACGACAGCGAGACCGCCGAGGTCAAGATTGGAGTAATTGAGGATATCGCAGGTATGATAATCGGATATTTGATTGAAAACAACATGACAAAGGCAATTTGCGGCGACCTTGAAAAGCACGCATACTCGGTCAATGACTCAATAAATGACCCCAATATAAGAAATTTGAATATTTTTGCGGCAGTATAAAAAGCAGGCAGTCCGATTGATTCAGACTGCCTGTTCTTTATTTTTCAATACATAATTTAATTAAACCGTCAACAAAAGAACCTTATTTTATAAGTGAGAAAATCAAATTCCAAAGATATCTTACAACCTTGTCAAACACCTCAAAGATAACATAGTATTTGCCCATAAAGTGCTTGAGAACTCTGTTAAGTGCGTCGGTGCTGAAAAGAGTTTGTGAAGCGTCAATATCCGAATATGTAAAATCTGTCTTTTCGATAGTATATTCGTCAATGAGCTTGTCACCCTCAACGGTGTATGTTTTAAGATTGAATGTTGACTCGGTGAATTCAACCTCACAGTAGATAAGCTCTGGGCTCATGTAGCTGTAGTTTATCCATGAGTGATGATAAGGCTCATCGTAAACACGGTTCTTGCCGGATGCCGAAGCGGTCGTAATATAAAGTGTTCCATCGGGATCAGTTACCTTATTTGACGTGTAGTCAAGGTCAACCTTTTCGTTGTTAAGCATATTGTAGGAACGACCGTAGTAGTGCTCATGTCCGTCAAAGGCGAGGTCAAACTCAAACTTATCCAAAATAGCCGAATAAACGCCCTGAAGCATATAGTTATCGTTGTCAATCGCATGGTGACCCGTTCCGTAAATATCATGGTGGAAAACAGCTACTCTCCACTTTGCGTCGGGGTTAGCGAGTATAGCTCTTTCGGCAAGAGCGTGGCTTTCAAATACATTTACGTTTGTCGTGTTGAAAACAACAAAGAGAACGTCGCCGTATCTGAACCAGTAAGGTGTGCCTGTTTTGCTTGTGGAAACAAGCTGAGAATTCGGGTTGTTTACATAGTGCTGATAGGTTGAACCTTTATGGTCATGGTTGCCGATAGTCGTTGCCATCGGGAGATTTCGCATTGCCTTTGGCGAAAGCGTAGCCGCCCATTCAACGGCACTTGTTCCGGTCTGAGTCTGGTCGCCGCAGGAAATGATGAAGCTTGTATCGGGATACTTTTTCAAAGCCGTGTTGAGCGTTGTATTCCAGTTTGTAGCGTCCTTGTATCCTGTTCCGTCGTCAATTGCAGAGCACTGAATATCACCAACAAGCAGAGCCTTGAATGAATCGGTTGAACGTGTTATGTAGAAGGTCGGTTCGCTCCAATTATCCTTGCCGAGAGAATATGAATAATAGTATTTTGTATTCTCCTCAAGGCCTTTAGCTGTAACTCTGTTGGTTTGCTGGCCGTTGTCGGCAAGGGTGCAGTATCCGTAGAAGGTCTTTGCGTTTTCCATCTTCTCGTTGTCGGCAATCTTAACCATGGGAACCGCTGCTTTCCTTTCGGAATGCCAGTTAAAATTAAGCTCCGAAGCATCTGCACCGGGGGTAAGCGCAATTTGAGTATTGTCGCCCTCAACCGTGCTCCAATACTTATCCCATTCGGCGTCAGACATTGTGTAGTCCGGCAGAAGCAAGCTGTCCGCCGCATTAACACTCAGGCCGATACAGCCTGCAAACAGAGTGACAATAAGTAAAACAGATATTATCTTTCTTGTATGAACCATGATGATCCCCTTTCAAAATTGATAATTTATAATAACATACTTTTCGAAAAAAATAAATAGACAAATTAAATAAATCGGCACGTTGAGGTTTTGTTTTACTCATCGTGCCGTAATTTATACGATTTTTTTCAGACATCCCATTTGTAATGCCTGAGGTTGGAATCAATGAATAAAGCGCCGACATCAAGAGCATGAATAACCGTTCCGTCATTCATCGGGTAAACGGTGACATCCTCCCCTTCTCCGCCGAAATTGTCAATCCATTTCCAACGATACATGATTCTGTCAAAGAGCTTTTCGACCCTGCCTGTCTTGACATCAATCGAGTAAACAGCTCTGGTATCGTCATTTGAACCGACATAAAGCTTTCCTTCGTAAACCTCGCCGCCCTGAATCGCATTTATCGGGGACGAAAGCTTCAGCTCACCGACATAATCAAAAGTTATAAGATCAAAGCAGTAAATAACCTCTGCCGTCTTGCTGTATGAGGAATAAAGCAGACCGTTGACCGCATCAACCGATACCCAGGGAATGCCTCTTGTAAGAATGCTGTTGGGCAACTCATGTGCCTGTCCGGTGTACTCAAGCGTTTGCGCATCATAAAGAGCGATAACGGGATGTGACCAGATCTTGCTGTCCTCAAGGGAAGCATAGATAAAACCGTTATAATAGCTGATTCCGCCGATGTGCTTTGAGCCGTATTTTTCAACAATTTCATCGGTCAAGGCTTTATAATTACAAGCGTAAACAGTCTGATTGTCAAAGCCTATTTTAACAAGTGAAGTTTTTCCGCTGAAGTACCAGTATTCTCCGTCCGTTGTAACGCCCTGAGAACGTTCGAGAGTTTCAAGACCGACAACCTTGGAATTGGATTCATATTTGTAAATATTGCCGTTGAAGAAACTGTTTAGGCCGTTACTGAAAGTCATTATGAGAGCGATAAAAACGGCAAAAGCCTTGTAGAAAAACGATTTTACAAAGTTAAATACTGTCAGCATTTTATTGCTCCTTTATTTAATAACACTGTCGCAGAAGCCGATAACATCATCAAAAACGTGTTCTCTGTCAAGCTCATTGAGAATCTCGTGTCTGTCATCTTTATAAAGCTTGCATTGAACGTTGCTGTGACCTGATGCTTTAAGCTTTTCAAAGACTTCCTTCACTCCCTTTGAATAAGCGCCGACCGGATCCTCTTCGCCCGCAATAAGAAGAATGCTGAGGTCCTTCGGAATCTTTCTGTACCAGCCGTCGGTAGAAACGGAGTCAAGAAGTTCAAACATATTCTTGTAGCCCGATGCGGTAAACAGGAAACCGCAATCGTCATTTTTAATATACCAGTCAACGTTTTCCGTGTTCCTTGAGAGCCAGTCAAAAGCGGTCCTGCCCTCTGTGCGCTTGTTATATGTACCGAAAGCAATTTTATCAATCAGCTTACTCGGGTGCTTTTCACCTTTGACCTTTGAAATGAGTGAAGCGAGAAGAATTCCTGCGCCTGCACCCGGATTTTTTCCGCTTGTGCCGCAGATCACGGCTGCTGCAATATCATCGGCATATTTTGTAATATAGCTTCTTGTGACGAACGAGCCCATACTGTGGCCGAAGATAATTACAGGCTTTTTGAACTCGTCTTTAGCAATAAGAGTGAGCTGATGAGCGTCATCAACAAAGCCCTTGCCGAAAGCGTTTTTCTCGCCGCCGAAATAGCCTTTAGTTCCGTTCGGTGCGACTGATTTTCCGTGACCGATATGATCGTTCATAATGAAAGCGAAGCCGGCATTGCAAAGAGCAGTTGCAAACTCCTCATATCTTTCACCGAATTCAGCCATGCCGTGAACGCCCTGAACAACAGCCTTAATTCTGCCGTCGGCAGGTGCCCAGCTTCTTGCGAAAATGTCGGCCTCACCCGTGACCGAAGGATAGGAATATTCTTTTCTGACGATTTCCATAAAACGCCCTCCTGATAAATATTTATATTATTCTACCGGGATATCAATGTCATATTCGGGCATATAAATTCCCTTGGCAAAGTTTCTCGCTCTGAAGAGAACGTGACTGTCATAAACCTCCATTACGAAGCCTATGCCGTTATCGTTGCACTCGCCGTCCTTGTTATCAATAGTAAGCGACGGGAGATTGATTGAATGGAAGTTGCCGATCTTCTCGTAAGTGTACTGTCCGATACCTGTATGAAGATGACCCGTAATAAGGAAAACATTATCATACTTGTTAAGGAAATACTTAAGCGAATCCGACTGAGCACCAACCGAGCCTGCCGAATCAATCGGACTGTTCCATGTATCCGGAAGACCGTGTGTCAACTTGAGCGGCTGATGAATCATAACGAAGATGGGCTTGCCTGTCTTTGAAGCCTCAATAAGCTGTGCATCAAGCCAGCAGAGCTGTGCCTCGCTGATATAGGACTCCTCAAACTCTGTTCTGTCTGTTCCGAGAACAATGAATCTGTAGCCGTTGATCTCATATGAATAATGAAGCGAATCAATGGTGAAGTCACTGCCTACGGACTTGTTAAGCTCATTAGTAAAACCTGTAAAGTTTCTGACCGTTTTTTTGTAGCTTGCCTTGAGTCTTACATCATGGTTTCCTACCGCGTTAATGAAGCAATTTGTTCTTGCGCCCGCAAGCTTCTCGGAAATATACTGATACTCGCAGAGAAGACCGTTTTCCGCTATATCGCCGGCGTTAACAATTGCATCAACCTTGCCGTCGACATTGTATGTAACGTCCTCGCAAGCGGCGTCAAAATACCTTGTTCTTTCAACAAGATAGTTCGAGAACTGCGGATCGGCCCACATAACAGCCGTGAGGTTTGCGCCTGTCTTTTCGTTTGTAAGGATTGGATCCTCATTTGACGGACCGACATACGGAGTCAAAGTATATGAGATGGCAATAACAAGAACCATCAGCTTATAAGCAATGCGTGAAAAAAATGTTGTTTTCAAAAGATACACCTTCCTGTGGATTTAATTTCATTTAATTTTAACACGAAAGAAATAATATGTCAATTTTATTTGTGCAATTTAATTAAATTGACAAAAGAAAAACCGCAGATGAAAAATCAAATGCGGTTAATTTGTTCAGTTCTGCTTGTTCGGATTATCAAAACGGTAAATCTCTCTGTTTTCGATATCCATATCGGGTATCATAATCGGCTGAATTCCTGCATTGGCGGTTATCGTCGTGATAAAAGCTCTTGCGTACGGGAAAAGCTCCTTATAGGTCTGAATATGAATAATCTCTCTCGCAAGACCATCGGGATAAGAGAAAATTCCTGCAAGAACAAGCTTAACGGAAAAGATGTCCGGATTTTCCTTGTCAGTAATCGTAACCGTGAATTTGCCTTCGCAGATATTGTTGTTTGTATATCTTACGTTATAAGCATAGCTGTTCTTCAGCTCGATTTTTGTGTTGCCCTTAATTTTATTAACAAACTGAATTTCATCAATTTTATAAGCATTAAGCTTAAGGTCTTTCATTGCAATGTCCCCCTTTGTTTTATATATATTATCATAAAAAGGAACAATTTACAAGTGTTATTTTTTCAAAGCGGACACAATGTATATGCCTGAAAGAACAGTGTTGACGGCAACGGCGGTCAGCAAAACGCATTTTGCCGCCTTTAGCACGGTCAAAAGCATGCAATCATAGCGTGCCATTTTCATAAAGAGCTTAGCGTACTGTTGATTTTTCATACATTCTTACCTCCCGTCCGTCAGCAGAATTCCGTGAGCTATTCCGGGAATACTCTCCCCTTGGAACGGTGAAACGGCTGACAGAAGCGCTCCGGTCGCCACGACAAACACCCTATGAAGCTTTCCTTCGCTCAATTCTTTCAAGATTTTAGAACACAATATACTGCCGCAGCATCCGCAGCCGCTTCCACCCGCGTGAACGTCCTGCTTGTCGGGATAATACATCATTAGTCCGGTATCGTTATGCACTTCTCTTATATTGATATTGTATTCCTTTTCAAGCAAATCATAAAGAAGCTTTGAACCGACCTTTCCGAGGTCACCGGTCAATATAAGGTCATAATGCTCGGGCGCAGTCTGCGTTTCGGTCAGGAAGGCTGCAATCGTATCTGCTGCCGCTGGCGCCATTGCCGCACCCATGTTGCTTGCGTCTTTAACGCCTTTGTCCACCATCTTGCCGAGAATCGCTTTTTCAATTTTCGGGCTGTTCTTTTCATTCTTTGACGATATCATTGCCGCTCCTGCTCCCGTAACCGTCCATTGAGCCGTCGGAGGCCGTTGACCGCCGTATTCGAGAGGAAATCTAAACTGCTTTTCGGCAGAACAAAAATGCGATGATGTCGAAGAAATCGCCGTATCCATTTTACCCGAATCAACATAGACGGCGGCGTTTATCATTGCAAGAACAGAGGTTGAGCAAGCGCCGTAAACGCCGAAATACGGGATCCCGAATTCACGGATACCGAATGCAGAACCGGTACATTGATTTATCAAATCACCGGCAAAAATTCCGTCAATTTCTTCGCTTTTTTTGCCGGATTTGTCAAGAACAAGACCGACGGCGATTTTTTGAATATGACTTTCGGCTTTTTCCCATGTATCAAGACCGCATCTTGCATCTTCGAGAATCATATCAAAGAATTTCCCCAGGGGTCCCTCCCCTTCTTTTTTGCCGACAACAGAGGCATATGAAATAACATTCGGTTTGTTTTCAAAATCAATAATTCTGCCGCTCATTTATTTATCACCTTTTCAACTATAAAATAAATCAAGCCATAAACCGAAGCGGCTGTTGTTCCGTAAAGAATAACGGGTCCTGCGACCTTGAATATACTTGCGCCGGTACCCATTATAAATCCCTCGCTTTTGAACTCCATAGCGGGAGAAACAACGGAATTCGCAAAGCCCGTGATAGGAACAATCGTACCTGCTCCGGCATGCTTTGCTATTTTGTCAAAAACACCTATTCCAGTCAGAATTGCCGTGATAATAATCAATGCTATTGAAACCAGAGAACGGCTCTCATCAAGGCTCATTCCGCTTTTTCTGAAAATGTAAAACAAAAGCTGACCGAAGCAGCATATTGCACCGCCGATTAAAAATGCTTTTATACAGTCCAAGACTATAGGAGAATTCGGCGAAGCCTTTTTTACCATTTCATCATATTGTTTATTCGATATTCTCATTATCAACGCTCCAAAAATAATGTTCGATAATAATATTTGCAAATAAGCGAAAAAAATACAAAAAATAAGGACGACCCAAGCCGTCCTTAAATATATTTCGTTTAATCAAGCGCCGACTGCCTTGTAAAGAATTTGCAAAGCGTCATAGCTGTTAACCTTTCCGTTAGAGTCCATATCTCCTCTGTTAAAGGCGTCCTTTGAAAGAGTTGTGATTCCTACAACGTGCTGAAGAACAAGAAGCGCATCTGCCGAATTTATCTTGTTATCGTAGTTAACGTCACCCTTGATTGGCTTGGTAACAATATTGATCGTGTAGGTGTCTCTTGCCTTCATATTGCTCTTGAAATAAACCTCAATCACATTGCTTCCGAGAGCATATTCTTTTTTGGGTGAAGCATAGATATTTTGAGTTACCTGAACACCCGAAACCGTTTCTTTAAAAGACTCCGTTCTTGTTGAACCGTCGGAATACGTTACCTTTACAACAAGACCTCTCATGTCGATCATTCCTCTGTCGGCATAACGGGTATAATATCCGCCGTGATACTTGAAGGTAATCAGACCCTCCAGCGGAACAAAGGTTCCGAGTCCGCCGCCCTCGGGCATATCGTAATATCCGTAGTCCCAGTCTGTTCCCTGAACAAATTCAGTCTTGTTGGGGTATGTCAAAATCTTAACTGCCGTAATTTTCGGAGACGTTGCTGCGGAGACGATCGGGATAAGTCCCGTACATGTAAGTGCTACAATTATTGCCATAATACAAGCAAATAAACGATAAAGCTTTTTCATAAATTATTACCTCCCTTAATATTCTATTTAATTATAAACGTAAAATATGAATTTGTCAATAATTATACACCTTGCAAATCAAAATCGGGGATAAATTCATCCGAAGAGGAATCAAGCTCTTGAATATAAACATTCTCAAAGCCGAGTAATTCAGCCTTTGAAAGAACCGTTTCGTATTCTCTGTGATTGATTTTTCTGTTAATTGTAGGATATTCGGATGCCATTGCGCATGGCATATACTGTCCCATAAGGCTGATTATAGTATTGCTTGAAAGATTGCCGTTGATCCATTCGAGCGCTTTTATACCCTGACTTATATTTCCGGGTAAAACAAGATGACGGATTATCAATCCTTTTTTTAAAATCCCCTCTTCAAAAATATCCTCGGGCTGTTGACGGCGCATTTCAAGCACGGCTTTTGAAGCGACTTCAAAATAGTTTTCGGCTCGGCTGTATTTTTTTGAAACAGACGGGCTTACATATTTTATATCCGTCAGAAAAACATCAACGAGGCCTTCGAGTTTTTTTAGAGTATCAACACTGTCATATCCGCCTGTGTTATAAACAACAGGAATTGAAGGCTTGTATTTTGAGAGTGTAACGGAAAGCTGTTCGGCATAGTGTGTGGGACTTACAAGATTTATATTATTTGCTCCCTGCGCTTCAAGCTCTTTAAAAATCTCAATGAGCCTTTTCTCGGAGATTTCTTTTCCGAAGCAGCCATCACTGATGCTGCTGTTCTGGCAATAGACACATTTCAGCGGACACCCTGAGAAAAAAACAGTTCCGCTTCCTTTTTTGCCGCTTATACAGGGCTCCTCCCAATAATGCAATGCCGCTCTTGCGACCTTGTAGTTTTGCCCTACGCCGCAGATTCCGACAGCTTCGCTTCTGTCAACAGAGCATTTTCGCGGACACTGATTGCAAATATACATTAAAAACACCTCGTTTTGATTACAAATATTATATCATAAAATTTTTTCTTGTCTATAGTTGGCAGTTGTGATATAATATTTCGGTAATATATATATGAGAGGTTATTTTTTTATGAAAAAAGCAATTTCTTTATTTATGACGGTTATATTTGTTCTTTTATGCTTTTCCTCTTGCGGAACGAAGGGCTTAAAAGGCAGCCACCATGTTGAAATGGTTATTAAGAATTACGGAACGGTGAAAATCGAGCTTGACGGAGATAAAGCTCCCGTTACGGTCGAGAATTTCGTAAATCTTTGCAATAACGGCTTTTATAACGGGCTTACCTTCCATCGCTATGTTAAAGATTTTGTACTTCAGGGCGGCGACCCCGAGGGCACGGGTCTCGGCGGCTGTGAAAGCAGCATTATCGGAGAATTTTCGGCAAACGGACACAAAAACACGATCAAACACAAGCGCGGAGTAATATCAATGGCGAGAAACCAATTTGATTACAATTCCGCTTCGTCACAGTTTTTTATTTGTCTCAAAAATTCGTGCTCCGAGGATCTTGACGGCCAGTATGCGGCCTTCGGTCGAATCACGGAGGGTATGGATATTATTGATAAAATATGTGAGAATATCCCCGAGTCCGATTGTATTCCTGCCGATCGGCAGCCCGTTATTGAATCAATGAAGGTTATTGACTAAGAGGTGTAAATTTTGAACAACAATCTTGATTATCTGAACAGAGTTTATCTTAGAATTGACCTTGATAAAATCTGCAACAATATAAAAGAAGTAATCAAAAAAGTCGGCGACGATACAAAGGTTATGGCAGTCGTTAAAGCCGACGCATACGGCCATGGTGCAATAGAGGTCAGCAAGGCACTCAGCGAGATAGGTACATACGGCTTTGCAGTTGCGACCGTCGGTGAGGCTCTTGCGCTCAGACGAGCCGGCATTACAAAACCGATACTGATCCTTGATTTTGTTTTTCCGAATCAGTTCGAGACGATTATCAGAAACGACATAATGCTCACCATTTTCCGCTACGAGATTGCCAAGGAGCTTAACGAAGCGGCAGAACAAATGGGCACAACGGTGCATATTCACATTAAAGTTGATACCGGAATGGGCAGAATCGGTTTTATTCCCGATGAGGAGAGTGTTGATGAGATTCGCAGGATTTCTCAGCTTCCCAATGTTGAAATAGACGGTATATTTACTCATTTTGCGTGCGCCGACGAGGCTGATAAAACATCAATGAACAAACAATTCGAGAAATTCAAAAGCTTTGTTAAAAAACTTGAAGAAATCGGTATAAATATTCCGATCAAGCATGTTTGCAACAGCGCCGCAATCATTGACAGCAACGATAAATTTCTGAACATGGTCAGAAGCGGAATCATTACCTACGGCCTCTACCCTTCCGAGTTTGTTCACAAGGACAGACTTCATATTGAACCAGCAATGGAGCTTCACAGCCTTGTTATAAACGTAAAAACAATTCATAAGGGCGATACCGTGAGCTACGGCTCAACATATGTTGCAAAAAAGCCGACAGTTATTGCAACGATTCCAGTCGGATATGCTGACGGATATCCGAGAATGCTGTCTAACAAAGGAAGCGTTATTATTCACGGCAAGAGAGCGAAGATCGTAGGCATGATTTGTATGGATCAGTTCATGGTTGACGTGACCGATATTCCGGGCGTCTCGATCGGAGACGGTGTTACGCTTATCGGCAAGGACGGTGACGAAGAAATCACGTGTGAGGAAATCGGTGATATCTCAGGCAGATTTAACTATGAATTCCTTTGCTGTATCACGCGCCGTGTTCCGAGAGTTTATATCAGAAACGGCAAAACGAAAAAAATTGTTGATTATTTAGAGTGATTTTATGGAAACAAAAACAAATGTTATGCGCTTGCTCGAAAAGCAGAAAATAAAATATATCCCTCATTTTTATCCGCATGGAGACGATATCCCGACAGACGGTGTAACAGTTGCGGAATTTCTCGGGAAAGACCCCGCCTCGGTTTATAAGACACTTGTTACCCGTTCGGCATCAAAAGCATATTATGTCTTTGTTGTTCCGGTAGCCGAGCATCTTGACTTAAAAAAAGCCGCAAAAGCGGTCAAAGAAAAATCAATTGAGATGATTAAGCAAAACGAGCTTCTTCCTCTGACAGGCTATGTGCACGGCGGATGCAGTCCTATCGGAATGAAAAAGAGCTTTAAAACCACGTTTCACGAGGATATAATTTCACTTGAAACGGTAACGCTAAGCGCAGGACGAATAGGAAGTCAGATTGAGATCTCCCCTGCCGATATATTAAAGGCAACGAGAGGGCAGACAGCCGACATTATTGTTAAATAACAAAGCAGCAGCAGAATTTTTATTTCCGCTGCTGTTTCTATTTTGATTTATTTAATTTCCTCTGCGGAAATTGATGATTCTGTCAATAGTTTCACTGACCGAACCGTCATCAAGAGTGAAATCATCACCTGATGTTGTTTCATCTGTAATGGGCTCTGTTGTCTCGGGTTCGCCCCAAACAAAAAGGAAAACCGTTGTGCCTTTTTCATATGATGCGCCCTCTTCAAGCGATGCGCCCTGAACCGTATCGGGAATCTCGTTATCTGTATTAAGCTTAACGGATTTCTCAACAACAAATCCAAGCTTTGTGAGCATATTTTTAGCGTCATCATATTTCATTCCGACTATGCCGGAGGTCGGAAAAACAATGCTTTGCTTGCCCTTGCTGACAACGAGCTTAATTGTTGTACCGACAGGAACTTTGTCGTTTACATCGACACTCTGACTGATAACGTAGCCTTCTTCAACCGTCGAATCATAGACTTCGCTCTTTTCAAACTTAAAGTTTTTCGTGTTGTAAGTGTTGTCGATGATTTCATTATACGGCTTGCCGACAAAATTAGGAACTTCAACGGTTTCCGAAGCGGCTGTCGTTGTAGAGTCGTTATCAAGCTTAATAACACCTGTCTGCCAAAGAACAAGGAATCCGATTGCAAGCACAATTATTACCGCACAGACCGCAATAATTGCCGAGGATCTGTTGTGGCGCTTCTTGGCTGCCTCACGCTTATTATAAGTGTAATCCTCTTCGTCATCCTCCTCGTCGACAATTCGCTGTGCAACAGGCTTTTTGACGTTCACCGGTACAACCGGATCGTATTCGACACCGGCTCCCGCAGCGGCACTCGGAGATGCAGAAAGCTCTGCACGAAGCTCCTCAACCGTTCTCGTTCTGTCCTCCGGGAGAATCTGGAGAGCATTTACAAGTCCGTTGATAACATATGCCGGAAGCTGTTCGGCAAACTTGCCCGGAACCATAAGCCTGTCATTTGTTACACGTTCGGTTGCGTCGATCGGATCGGTTCCGATAAGAGTTCTGTAAAGCACTGCGCCAAACCCGTAAATATCCGTCCATGTGCCCTGTCTTCCGTCAAAGCCGTACTGCTCAAAAGCTGCATAACCGTTGTAAAGCTGGCTTTTAAGCTCGCTTCTTGCAGATCTGACCTGGCTGATGCTGAACCCTGTTATTCTAATTTTACCGTCAGCAGCAACGATAAGCGTTGACGGAGAAATACCTCTGTGGATAATTCCGGAGGCGTGAAGTGTTCCGAGGGTCGAAAGCACGGGCATAAGAAGCGGACGTGCCTTTTCCCAGGAAATATAGCCTACATTGTTTCGGAGAAGATATTCTCTGAGCGTTATGCCGTCGATATTCTCCGTAATAGCATAGCAGGTTCCGTTGCCCTCAAGGGTATCCTTTACCTTTATAAGCGCTGAAAGTCCGCTCAAACGCATGAGCTTTCTCCACATCTCAATGAAGCTTTGTAGACATTCATTAAAAATATTTTCGTTTCCTGGAGCAACATATACGCCGAGTGTTTTTGAATCACGCAACGCTATTCCCTCCGGGAAAAATTCGCGAATATTAACAGGCTCTCTCGTTGAGAGATCAAGACCCATATAGGTTGCACCGTCTCCGTTATATTCAAGAAGCTTTCCGACAAGATATCTGTTGCCGAGAACCGTCCTGATAGGCAGGTAAGGCTCAATCTGCTTTGAGTCGGCATGGAAGCCGCAGTAGGGGCACTGCTTCTCCGTTCCGATATCCTTCATGCAGCTCATACATAAATTATCTGAATTGATCATCATATACCTTCTTCCGAAACTCAGATTATTTTAGTTTATGATAACATTTAAGGCTAAATTTGTCAAGTTAAGACAATTTACAATAGGTTACAATATCGTACGTCCGTTATTTTGAAATAAAAAGTCCTCTGATTTCAGAAAAGAAATCAGAGGACAGAAATTATATTACGATATATTATTCGCCGAAATATCTCTTGAGAAGTCCTGCGAAAGCCTTGCCGTGACGGGCTTCGTCTCTTGCCATCTCATGAACCGTATCATGAATAGCGTCGAGGTTTGCTTCCTTAGCTCTCTTGGCAAGGTCAAACTTGCCGGCTGTAGCACCGTTCTCGGCTGCAACTCTCATCTCAAGGTTTTTCTTTGTTGAGTCTGTAATAACTTCTCCGAGAAGCTCAGCGAACTTTGCAGCGTGCTCAGCCTCTTCGTAAGCTGCCTTTTCCCAATAAAGGCCTATCTCCGGATAGCCTTCTCTGTGAGCTACTCTTGCCATTGCAAGATACATGCCTACCTCAGAGCACTCACCGTTGAAATTAGCTCTGAGATCCTCGAGGATATCTTCCGATACACCCTGTGCAACGCCTACAACGTGCTCTGCTGCCCAAGTCATTCCTTCATCCTGCTTGTTGAACTTTGATGCCGGAGCATTACATACCGGGCACTTCTCCGGAGGAGTGTCGCCCTCGTGAACATAACCGCATACACTGCAAACCCATTTTGCCATAATTATTTACCTCCAAAAAATTTATTTAGCATCGAGACACTCATTGCATACACCGCTGAAAATCAGTTCGTGAGTATCAATCCGTCCCTTTGCATATGCTTGCGCTTTTGAATTAATATCATTGATCGGGGGCATATCCACATCGGTAACTCTGCCGCATTCAAAGCACCGGAAATGATAATGAAGCTCTTTATTGCCGTCGTAACGGTCGGCACCCTCAAAGCTAATTTTGAGAATAATGCCGTCGGAAGCGAGCATATTAAGGTTTCTGTACACAGTGCCGAGACTTAAATTCGGCATTTCGGCCTTGAGCGTTAAGTACAGATCCTCGGCTGTGGGATGATCCTTCCGAGAACGAAGCTCAGCAAGAATGGCTTCACGCTGTTTTGAATGTTTTAGAGCTGCCATAGATTTACCTCATCAATAATAGTAATCGTTACTGTTATTATAACCGATTATTTTTAAATGTCAAGAGGATTTATAGATTTTTTTTGACAAATTTATTATTTCATTGTAATATGTTTTACAGAAAACAAATTATTATTACAAGGAGATATCTTTATGAAAAGAATTATTGCTCTTTTTCTTTTGTTTTTGATTTCTGCTGTGTTTTTTGCTTGCGGCAAGGCCGAAACAGATAAAGGCGTTACAACGAAGCCTACCGTCCCCGAACCGTACACTACGGTTATTGACGGAAAAAAATATACCGCTCAAAAGCTAAGCCCTCAGGAAAAGGATTATCAGATAGGCTATTATAATGAAAACAATCAACCCGAAAGATTTGAATATTACACGGGCGGGAAGCTTAGTTATTATTATATTTCAAGTGAATTTGACGATAACGGAAATGATAACGTTCAGAAATACTACAGTGCCGACGGCAAACTTCTGGGAACAGTCAAAAACGGCAAATTCTATAATTCAAGCGGTAAGGAAATTTCGGAAAGCGAAATGGATGCGCTTCTTCCGCAATAAAAAATCGGCAGAGACACGGCAAAATGCTATGTCTCTGCTGTTTTATTACCATTTATTATGAACTCTTTCGGCAAAAACGACCTTGTCTTTAACTTCAATCACGGTGCCGTCATCGAGGATTGCCTTGCCCGAAATTTTGCCGAAAACCTGATGCGGAAGCATACAGATAAGCTTGACGTCAAGCGGAGCTACACGGTCAATAATAGGCTCAAAGCTCATCTCAAATCTTCCGTCGTTACTCGTAAACGTCCACGGCTCGGTGTAATAATATTCGCCGTTTCTGTACGGTATATGAAATTCAACCTGATCGAGCTTGTGCGATTTTCCGTTATAGAAAAGCATATTTTCGCTGGCTGCCGAGGTATCGCCGAAGCCGTATCCGATATTGAATCCGAAGCGGCTGCCGTCATCGAGGATCATTTGTCCGCTGCCCCAGTACCACGTATTGTCATAGGTCCACACTCCCCTGCCCCAATCGAGCGTAGCAAGCGACTGATTTTCCTCATTGAAGCTCCAGCGAAGATCGCCGAAACTCATCTTGCCTGTTGCTCTCATGCAGTTGATTTTCTGATTATAGTAGAAGTGTTTATCCTTATCAAAAGGAGTTGCAATTACCATGCTTTCTTCGGGAATATCGGTCAGTGTGACGTCAAAAGTCAGGAGCTTGCCCGAATTGCAATAGTTGCCGTAGGTACCGTAAAGACGTCGTGTTTTGCCGTCATTTTTAAAGGTCATATCGCATGTGCCCACCTTGGCATGGATATCACCCTTTTCACTTGTCGAGGGCAGGTTCATTTTACCCATCGGGAATGCGCCGATTTCACTGTCATTCATCTGGAACGGCTTTTCGCCGAAGCCCATGAGCGAAATGCTAAGGCAGCTTACGTATCCGCTGTCGGAAACCGTGAGGCAAAGACCGAAGTCCTGATTGCCGATATAGTAATAGTCCCACTCCTTAATTCGGAATTTAGGCGCTTTGATATCGTTTCTGCTGTACTCCCAGTAGAGCTTTTTCGCAAATCCGGGTTCGGTAATATTGCCGTTTGCGTTTAAAAGCTTTTGCTTTGACGTGATTTCATGCTGCATAAACTCTGACATAATTATCCCCTCTTTATTTTTTCATTTCTGCAAGGATTTTGTAGTTTATTAACTTAAAGCCGAGCGACTCAATGTGCTGCTTCGTCTGCGGATCCTTGAGCAATTTATATTCCCACTCACGTCTGAACCAAACGCCGGAAGCTCCTTTAAGATCCTCCGTCGGGAACGACGGATGCATATAAGTCTCGGTTACTGCTCCGTCGGGAAAAGTCTTGTAAAGCTCATAAATATATTCTTTAAAATTATCATAGCTTTCGCTCTGAGGGCCGCTCCACTCGTTCGGAATTAGATAATCGGGAATGGCAACGTGAAGCTTCCTTGCGTTATCCACAACATTGCCGAGGAGTCCGAGGACGGTTTCCTTATCAACCTGAATGTCAAGCATCGAGTTTGAAAACTGCTCATCTGCAAGATTTGCAGGAAATCTGAAAGGCAGACCGTACTCGGCGGCGACCTTAAAGGCAATATTCAAAAGTTCAAAGCGACCTGTTGCAACGCCGTAAATTGATCCCATGTGATTATCAATGTGAGACGGATTCAAGCCGAGCTTGTTAAGTAATTCGATTTGGGCGACTGCCTCGGCATAAACCTCATCAAGACTTGCGTGCTTCTCAAACTCATCACTTTCATGGTGCATATAGCCGAATTCGTCGCGCAGACTTTCTGTATTGTTGTGAGCCACGGGACCCCAACGGTAGCTGCTCCATTCATTTGTAAAAGTCCAGTGAACGCCGATACAAAGCTCGGGATTTTTCACGGCAAAATTAACCGCGTCGGGTGCCCACGGACACGGAGCCATGATTGTTGACGATGTCAGTGCGCTGTTCGGGTCGGTGAGCAAATCTGATATTGCGAGATTGGCACCTTTAAAAGACCCGAAATCGTCGGCATTGATTATAAGGTATTTAGACATTTATTTCACGCTCTCTTTTGCATGATTTCTCTCGGCGATTTCCGCAACCATTTGCTGCTGTCTCTTTTCGGAGATGTTATAGAAAAGCATAGGAATAATAGTTGCCGCCATGCTGATTGCACCCGAAAGAATAAGAATGTTCCAAAGAAGCTGTCTGCCGTCTGCTGTGATTGCCGGTGTTGCTTCGGGGTTGATGCCTGCCCAGCTGTAGGAGAATACGCCGACGAAAGCACCGACTGCCATGCCGATTTTATTGATAAGCGTCTGCATCGCAAAGCAGATACCCTCCGCTCTCTCGCCCGTTTTCCATTCAAGATAATCAACGGTATCGCCTATCATAGCATAAGTGATAATGTTGTTTACGCCCTGAGGAATACCGAGAAGAACAAGACCGATTGCGTTAACAACAAGCTTCCACGGTGCATCGTAGCCGATGAAGTACATTGCAAACATTACAACTGCACCGAGAATATGAACATAAATATATGCCCACTTTTTTGTAAACTTTTTCGTCATCCAGGGAACAAGAATTGAAGCGACGAGTCCGCCGGGAACTATAAGCATCGTTATAAGGCTGAAAAGTCCCTCGTTATTAAGAACATATTTTGCAAAATACAGTCCTCCCGTATATGTATAAACGGTTCTTGCGCCGCCGAGAATACCGGAAATAACAACCAGAAGCAATTGCTTATTCTTGAAAAGAAGCTTGAGGTTGTGTCCGAGTGAAGGAGGAGCATCCTTTGAAGTAAATCTTTCTGTTGTGTTTTTAAAGCCGTAATAAAACATCGGAACAGAAACAACAACGAGCACAAGCGCACAAATGAAATATGTCCATTTAAGCGTTTCTGCATTCTGAGAAATATACTGCGGAAGAACATTTCCTTCTGCATCTTTGAATTTTGCTGTAACGGCGTTTGTAATTAGAGGTACGCCGACGGTTACAAGGCCTGCGCCGAGTGTGCAGACAAGACGCGCAAATGTCAGCACCTTACCTCTGACGACCGTATCGTTTGTCATGCAGGTTGAGAGTCCCCAGTAAGGAACATCGGCAACGGTATAAACCATTGACCAAATAACATAAAGAACGGAAATAACAACAAAGGTTGACTTCGTTTTCGGCTCAAGGAACGGGCAGAAACAAAGAACTGTCGTAATTGCAATAGGAATTGCCATCCATTTAAGATATGGGCGGCATTTTCCCCATTTAGTTCTTGTTTTGTCAACTATAGAGCCCATGATCGGATCATTGAGCGCATCGTATATTCTTGTAAAGAGCATAAGGAAAGCAACAGCCATTGCGCCCGACATACTCTTGAATACCGTGCCCTTTTCAACAGCGCCGAAAAGCAGTGCATCTGTCATAAAAACAGTAAGAAACGAGCCGATGATCGTACATATGAAATTCTGTCCGAATCCTGTTACGCTGTATGCGATAACCTCCTTCGGCTGAATACCCTCACCGGGCGTCGTTCCGAACATATTGTGCCAAAAATTCTTTTTTGCCATCAGAAAACCTTCTTCCTGTCGTGTGACATACGCTCACACTTTATTGTATATAATTTTATCACATCGGATTACCTTTTGTAAATTAAAAAAATAAAAACCTACTTTTCATACAAAAACAAAGCAGGTTTTTTATTATATATTACTATAGATAATCAATTATTTTTCTTTTAAAAACTGTATAATTTAAACAATTTATTGAGATTGTTCTGATTTTTCGCATATGATTTCTTTTAATTGCTCATATATCTCGACAACCTTGAATCTCGGCTCGTATTTCGGCTTGCTTTCGACAAGCTTTATTTCCTTCTCGGAGAATACATTTTCAATTTCATCTTTTTTATCTGCCGCGGGAACACACATCGGAGGAAACATCACGCACCACCAATTATGACCCTCGCCCGAGCCGATTACAATTCTCAAAGCAAGATATTTGCCTGCCGGAAGCGTCACGGTTTCATAGGTTCTCGTTGTGAAATATTCGTTTGAAAGGCTGATTTTAACGTCATAGTCAAAACCTGCCTGATTCACAAATGCCTTTGCCGATTTTTCAAGCTCAGGCAGTACGGGTTCTATTTTTTCAACTGCATTTTCGACGTTGACGCTGCCGTTAAATATATCCTTGCCTTCTTGAAGAATATAATCACGCAGTCTTAGTTTTAAATTCTGATCAACGCTTGTATCGGAATTTGCTATAACGTGAAGTCTGAGAACATCGGAGCGAATCTCTTCCGATGTTTTCGCAAAAGAACAAATTGAAAAAAGAATTGCAACAACGATTCCGACGGTAACGGATATTTTAATTTTTTTTGATAAAGACATACAGTCAACTCCTTACTTGATTTGCAAGTAAATTGTTGACTGTAATTTTTTGTTTTATTCATACATTGCCAGAATTTGGCTCGCCTTTTCTTTAACGGCTCTTGCAAGCGCTTTTGGCTGAATAACCCTGATATCCGTGCCGTATTGCAAAATCCAGCTTACAAGTCCTTCACTCATTTCGACCTCAGCCTTTATGCGAAAATGTTCATTATCGTCAATTTTAATCGGAACTTCGTCTCCGAACTTTTCTATAATCTCATCAAGAATCGAATTTGAGCATGAAAGAGTAACGTTTGCTTCCTCTCCGGAGAACATATTAAAAAGCTTATTCGAATAATCGGCAATGTCAAACTTGTCTGTATATTGAGAAACCTTTGAAAAATGCTTTGCGGGTGAATCAAGCTGTTCAATCTCAATAATTCTGTCAAGACGCAGATGCATGAGATTTGAATACTTATTGTTATTGCAAATCAGGTAATAATGGTCGTTAGACCAAAGCATCGCATAAGGATTTACAAGAAAAGTCTTACCCTCGTTACGAACAAGATATTTATTTTCTATTGAACGTCTTGCATATCTGAGCATGACTTGCTTCTTGCTCTTAATCGCCTTATCGAGAACACGGATCGTTTCATAAAGATCTTCTTTATCTGTTTTGAAGCTCCCGTCAACATATATTTGCTCTCTGAGCTCCTCCTCCTGATATTCGCTGACTAATCTGCCGATTTTATAAATCAGACTTTTTGTGTTCTTCTCGGAAATAAATTTCGCAGCTTGAACCGCGTCAATTAAAAGTCTTGCCTCCGGCTCAGAGAAATCTCTTGATTTAAGATAATACCCTCTGTGAGGAGTTCTGATATTTACGATATCCATACCGTATTCCTTAAGATCCTCAATGTCACGGTAAATGGATTTTCTCTCACAGCTAATGCCGTATTCGCCCAGCATTGAAATAAGCTGAGCTGCGGAATAAACGTGCTCCTCGTCCGTTTGTCTGTTAAAAATATCCGAAAGGAACAAAAGTCGAAGATTATGGTCGCCGGTATTCATCAGATCACCTCAATTATTCGGCATTGTCTTTAGTTTATCGTTGATTTCTCTTATCGTGTCAGCGTCGATTTTAAGAAGCTCTCTATCATATGTATAGATTCCGTTGACCTCAAATTCAACATCGCTTACTTGTGTATAAACCGTTGCACTCAAGCCTTTTTTAACGTTTGGAATGATCTGCTTTTCAAACAGCTTTTTATATGCCCTTGTGAGAGTTTCCTTTGTCTTATACATGACATAGCCAAAGCTTTTCTCCCTGTTCCAAACATGATTTTCGATTATACGGCTGTAGCCGCCGAATTCACTGAGAACAAGCGGCCTGCCGTCTCCCTTGGGCGGAATGAACGGAAGAATATACTGATGCACGCTCTTGAGCTCCGGTCCCTTCTGATCGTGCCATCCGCTCGCATGGTCAACTATTCTTGTGGGGTCATACGCTTTAACAGCTTCGCCGATTCTTTTTGCATCAAACTGTCCCCACGACTCATTGAAAGGAACCCAGCAGCCTATTGATGTGCAGTTATAAAGATGATCTACGGTATCAAATACCGCCTTTTCATGTTCTCTGCGACATTCCTCATTATCAACGCCGAACCATTTATAATGGCTGTCGGGAATGCTTCTGATAAACATATTCGGCAGCACGCCGACAAAAAACATATCAATCTTTTTTGCGCCGCATACCATGTCCTGCCAAACGATCATACCGAGCTTGTCGCAGTGATAATACCAGCGTCTCGGTTCAATTTTAATATGTTTTCTGAGCATATTAAAGCCGAGATTTTTCATCTCTTTAATGTCAAAAATCATTGCCTCATCGCAAGCCGGAGTCATACCGCCGTCGGGCCAATAGCCCTGGTCGAGCAGTCCGGTCTGAAAATAAGGTTTGTTATTGAGATAAAGTCTCGGAATCGCCTTATCGTCATAGCCTATGCTGAATTTTCTCATGCCAAAATAGCTCGAAACAACATCAAGTATTTTTTCGCTTTCGTCACAAAGTGCAATTACAATATCATATAAAAAAGGGTCTTCGGGACTCCAAAGACGAATATCCTTGAGCTTAACCGTTTCGTCGGGAGAAATAGTCCCGGCAAAAACGATTGAATCGTCTTTTTTAATAATCGCCCTAAGCTGTGTATTCTCGGCGTATTTCAGTTCAGTCTCGATTCTTATCGCCGAAGCGTCAATGTCGGGAGTAAGACGGATATTTTCAATGTGCTTTTCGTTTACAGGTTCAAGCCAGACGCTCTGCCAGATTCCGCTCGTGGCGGTGTACCAGAAGCCGACGCTTTTTCTGACCTGCTTTCCCCTATCCTGCCAATTGGTCTCCGTAGGGTCATTTACACGAACAACAAGCTCATTATAGCCCTCATTGAGATATTCGGTTACATCAAAGCTGAACGGAAGATAACCGCCCTGATGTGTTCCGACGGGTTTACCGTTGAAAAAAACCATACAGCGCCAGTCAACAGCCTCAAAATGAAGAATACAGCGTTTTCCTTCGAAGCAATCGTCAAGTATAAATTTTTTTCGGTACCAAAGATAATCATCGGGTTCGATTGTTCTTTCAATTCCCGAAAGATAACACTCCGGTGCAAAAGGAACAACTATTTCCCCGTCAAAATCCTGAGGAATATCGTCAGTCATGCCGGTAATTGTAAACTCAAATCTTCCGTTAAGGCATTGCCAGTCGTTTCTGACAAGCTGAGGCCTCGGATATTCGCTGAGAGGACAGTCATAATTCACATTATCCGTCCAGCGTGTTTTCAAATTGCTCATTGCTGCGCCTCCTTTGTTGTTCCGTTAAAAGCATCAAGCTCTTTAAGCAGCCATTCCTGCGCTTCAAGAATTCCTGCGGCTGACGCCTCAAATGTTTTCTCTGTCATATCCTTTTTATCGGTTTCGTCGTAGCAGTCATTGCCGATATAATAAACGGCTTTGAATTGCTTTTCGTCGTTCCCGTCCTTTTCGATCCATGCCCTGTATCTGAATGACGGCCTTCCGAGACAGCCGAGGTAAGGATCCGTTCCGTATGATCCGGCATAGGTATTGCCTTTTCCCCCGAAGCTCATCAAGCCTAAAAACCATTCATATGACGGTAGTTTTATTAAATCAGTCATGTAAAAGCTTGCTCCTTAAATCAAAAAGTTTTCGCCAAAGTACAACGGCAAGCGCCATACGTTTTTTTAACATCGTAAAAAATACTTTGTCATAAAAGCACTTAAATTCAGAATAATCCGCCTTCAAATACAAATCGTAAAAATCGCTTGCGAGAACACGCTTAACGTATTTATATCCTGCCGGAATACTTCCGTAAGTAATCTCCGAGTTAACGGAGTTAGTTGTAAAATAAACAAAATTCTCGGTTATCTCGTTCAATATATCATCCTTGAAAAAAGCATCTTCGAAATATCTTGTTTGATATTCATAAATAAAGCGCTGAACATCGAATCCGTTTTTTACAACATATGTGGCATTGTCGGGATTGACATTGTAACGGTAAAGCGGTTCGTTAATAAATTCAAATGATTCACAATACTTCAAATATTCAAAAACAAAAACCATATCCTCGGCATATTTTACTCCTGACGGAAATGAGACGTGATTTTTTTTGATAATATCTTTTTTATAAAGCTTGTTCCAACAGGAATAAAAGCTTGAATGCACGGTACATTTAAAAAAATCAAGGTCAAATTCATCTTTTGAATATTTTCCGGCTTTAAAATAAAGTCCGACATTTCTTTCATCTACGGAAGAAATGAAATAATCGCAGCAGACAAGGTCTGCATCGGCGCTTTTGAGCATTTCCAAAATAAAGCTCGGCTTATATTCATCGTCGCTGTCAAGAAAAGCTATAAACTCCCCTTTTGCTGCTTTAATTCCGTTGTTTCGAGCAACGGAAACTCCCGAGTTTTTCTGATGAATTACCGAGATATTATCATACATTGTCGCATAACGGTCGCATAGCTTCTCGGAGCCGTCAGTTGAACCGTCGTCAACAAGAATCAACTCAATAATTTCAAATTCGGTCTGCGATATAACGGATTTAACAGCGTTTTCGAGGTATTTTATACAGTTATAAACAGGAATAATGACGGAAACCTTGCAATTCATTATCAGCCCTCGCTCTTTTTGAATATCTTATTAAAAAATCCTTTAATGCCGCCCTCATCGGAAGCTGCTGTGCTTTCCTCGGCTGCGGTCGTGCTTTCTTTTTCATTGTTTGAAGAATTAACTCTCACGCTGTCGGTTTTGAAAACAAACATAACGCTTGATGACATTGTCTGAGCTTTCTTGGTGAAAATAGTGTATGACTTACCGAGCTCAAGCCATGCCGTCATTTTTGCCGAAAGAGTGTTTGCGTCAATTCCCGAAATCGAAGAAAGGCTGTCGGTCGCGATTGAGCCTTTAAGACTTGAAAGCGTCGAATCAATCGAGGAAAGTGCGTTCGACTCCGAAAGTGCCTGAAGCGCATTTATAAGATCTTTATTCTCCTCAACCGCCTTTTGAAGCTCGGAAAGCGTATTTACAGTTTTCGGGAGATTCTCTATCGCTTTTTGAACCTGAGGATCATTGAGGTCGGAGGACATCTCCTTAAGAAGCTGCATGCCTTGATTTATCGTTTCCTGACTCGCTTCGTCACCGAAAATACTGTTGATTACCTTGAGTGCATCCTCAAGACCGTTGAAATCGGCGGTTCTTATATATTCAACAAGTACCTGAATTGTCGCAAGATTCTGCGGCGTTGTATATTTATTAAGAACGTTTATCAAAGCGGCGTTCTCGCTGTAGAGCGATGAAGCCTGCTTAACAAGTGCGCTTAAATTATTGAGCTTGTCGGGATTTGAAGAAAGTGTATTTAAAAGCTTTGATGCGTCGATCTGCTGAAGGCTTTTTTGAACATTCTGAAGCTTTTGAAGATTATCTCGAAGGCTGTCAACGGAATCGGAAATATTGTTTAGACCGATATCAAGCGATGCGATCGGAATTGCCGAAAACATGAAGTTGCCAATCTCAAAATTGTTTACATCGGCGGAAATAACAAAAGTATCGTTGAATTTATATGTCGAATCAGAATCGGAGGCAAGTGAGGAAAGTCCGAGACTTTCATTGATACCGGGGAATCCGGCGAGCACGGCATACTGTGTGTTACCGTTGCCGACAACACGTCCGTTTTCAACTTCGATATTCTGAAATTTCATTTCACTGAGTGAAATTCCTCCGACAACAAGCATCGGGTTATACATCGTCATGTTAACTCCGTTGACCTTGACGGTATATTTATCAACGTTGTTCATTTTGATTGTGATTTTCACTTTGCCGCTCTTGCCGGCGATATCCTTTGCGGAAATCGGTTGACCGTCAAGGGTATAGTTGATCTTAAATTCAAGCGGAAGCTTGCCGCTGTAGTCGCCCTGGTAATAAAGATCGGTCGTGCTCATATGCCAGCGAAGCGTTGATCCGTTAACCTGCGGTTTCGAATCGTCCTTAACGTTGACAACCGCTGTAAGATTTGTTACGTCGTCAACATATACGCCGCCTTGCGGAACATGAAGCCAATCGCTGACCTTTATGCTTTTCTCAGTGCCGGTATTGTCAAGATTGACATAAACGGTTTCGGTTTTTTTAACCGATGCGGCAGGTACGTTGTATCTAACGGAATTAGCTTCTTCCTCGCTGTCGTCCTGAGAACTGTCCCCGCAGGCACAAAGAAAAATCATTGCAAAGGCAAGGAGAATACAAAATATACATTTAATTTTTTTCATTTCTTTCATCCTCTCAGTCGTCGTCGGTAAACGTGAAGCTTGTTTCTTCATCAAATTCGTATTCATCAACATTCTTCTTTTCCGGAACGGCTTTTATCGGTTCCGGCTCGGGTGTGTCATCGTGAATACCCCAGCCCTTTGTTGTCCTTGAGATGTATTTTTCGCAAAGGAGAAGAATAGGCATAACAAATAATACAATCACAAGAGCACTGATTAAAGAGCCTCTTGCAAGCATTGCACATATCGACTTGACAATTGAAATGCTGCAAACAAGATATACTCCGAAGGTTGCGAAGAAGAAAAGCATTGCACTCTGGAAAACAGAACGTATCGCCTCATTTGCCGCAATCTTCATGGCGGCGGTTCTTCCGTGACCCTTTGAAAGCTCCTCTTTGAATCGCGATGTAAGCAGAATAGCGTAGTCAACCGTTGCGCCGAGCTGAATACACGAAATTACCGTCGGAGCGATGAACGGAATCGACGTTCCGAAAACTGTTGATATACCCTGATTTATCCATATTGCAACCTCAATTGCAAAAATAAGGATAAAAGGTATGGAAATTGATTTGAAAACTATCGCTATAACAATAAAGACGGCAATAATGGATATAATGCTCGTTACGGCGAAATCAACCTTTGTCGTTTCGATAAGATCCTTATAGAGTGCTCCCTCGCCCGTTACATAGCCGTAATGGTCTGAACCTGCATATTTTTGGACTATATTATCAATCTCTTCAACCTGACTGTTACATTCGTCCGTCGAGGATTCATAGATAGAGTTGACGAGCATTACCTGCCGTCCATTCTGCTTGACGATATCAATAATATCATCGGGAACAATCGAATCGGGAATTGAAGTTCCGACAAACATATCATAAGCAAGCATACTGCTGACACCCTTGACATTGCTTATCTCGTTTTCCATGCTGACAAGCTTGCTGGCGGGAATTGTATCGTCAACAATAATGAAATGCGAGGTCGTCATGTTGAATTTTTCTTTCAAAAGCTTTGTTCCGATCGTTGTTGATGCATCGTCCGGAAGTTCTGCATTTAGATTATAATTCTTCTTAACATTCGCAGAAAGTAAAACAGAAGGAATTATAATTATAATAAACAGGGCGGCAAAAACTTTTTTACGCTTAACCAAATGATTGACGAGCTTACCGAAATCGGGTGAAAACGGCTTATGCTTATGACGGTTGATTGCGTCGTCGAAAACAAGCATAAACGCAGGCAGTATTATTACAACCGAAAGCACGCCGATAATGACGCCCTTTGCCATAACAATTCCGATATTAAGACCGAGCGTAAGCTGCATGAAGCAAAGCGCAAGGAAGCCGAAAAGCGTCGTTAGTGAGCTGCCCGAAAGCGAAATAAACGAACCGTGCAAAGCTCTTGACATTGCCTCCTCTTTCGTCCTTGAATACCTGCGTTCCTCGTTATATCTGTTGACTAAGAATATCGAATAGTCAACCGTAACACCGAGCTGGAGAATTGCCGCGATGGACTGGGTGATATAAGAAACGCCCATGAAAAAGTTGGTGCCCATATTATACATGACCGCTATTCCGATGACTCCGACGAGAATAAACGGCATGACATATGATTCCATGGTGATCATCATAGTGATTATTGCAAGAGCAACGGCTATGAGAATATAAATCGGCGTTTCACTGTCCATCATTTCTTTTGTGTCGGAGTTCATGGCAGAAATACCGCTCAAATAGCTGTTTTCGGGAAGAATCTTTTTAATCTGCTTGACCGATTTTATAATATCCTTTGACGAAGCGTCGTCGGCATAGCTGACAAACATCATTGTGTACTCGCCGTCACTGCTATAAAAAACATTTTTCACGTCATCGGGCAGGATATCGCCGGGAACGCTTGTGTCCATAATATTATCCGCCCAAAGAACATTTGAAACATTCTTTATCTCGGAAATATTATTTTTAAGCTTCATCACTGTATTAGGTGAAATTTTCCCGCCGTTATTGTCTACCGTTTTAACAAGCACAACAGTCATTGAGCTGCCGCCAAAATCCTCTTCAAGAATATTTTCACCCTTGACGGAATCGAGCCTTGACGGAAGATAGCTCAAAATATCGTAGTTAACGTTTGTAAAAATGTAGCTTATCAGTGACGGAATAAGCAACAAAAGCGATATTATAACGATCAATTTCGGTTTATTGACAACCAGATCGGATATCTTTTTCATTTTTAATTCTCCTGTTTAAAAGCCAAATAGATTAAATATGGCAAGAATATAGACAATAAGTCCTACTACTATTACGCCGCTGAGAGAAAGAATAACAGCCTTTACCTTTTCGTACTCGTCCGCGCTGAAAATATAACGAAGAACCGAGCTGAATTTATTTCCGAAAAGATCAAAATAGCCGATTGTATATGTCTCAAAACTTGTCGGGTCCTTTTCGTCAATAACAAAGACCCTAGTGCCTCTCGAAATCATGTTGCCGTAGCTTCTGAATGAAGCGCCGGGGGTTTGAATGATATTCACTCCGTCGATCTGACCGGTAAAGCAATTCATATGGTCATGACCGAAAACAAGACCGCAGACGTCGCCGCACTTTTTTATTGCCGTGAGCTGACCGTAATCGGGTTCGTCATTGCCCTCGATTTCAAACGCAAAGCCCTTTGCCTTGGTTGAATCAAGCTTAACGTATTCGTCCTCGCCTATCTTTATTGCTCCCTTGTCATCTTCATTGCACTTTTTGAAGAACTGTGCAGTCTCCGCAATAGGTATATGCTGAAACATCAGAGACATGACGGGACCGTTGTTTTCAAGACGAAGCTGACGGCTTTTTCTCTCGTACCATTCAATCGTTTCCGGCTGAACCCTACCGAATATCGGTCTGCCGTTCTCGTCCGAGCCTGCCGAATCAAGCATCCAAATGTTGTATTTCATCTCGTTGCCGTTCGATGAATAGACGGGAATATTATAGGTATCGCATTCAACGCTGTTATCCTCCGTGTTATAGGGTACGCAGAAGTTATATTCACCGTAAATCTCCGCCTGCTCCTTCTTGGAGATAATGTTCATATCGTCATGATTTCCGTAGATGAAAGCGAAAGGTATTTTTCTTCTTTCAATGGGATTGAGCAGCAATCCGAGAGCTTTCCTCATTCTTTTGAGCACAGCAGGCTTAGTTGTTGCGCCCTTTTTCTTTCCGATAAGCGCATCGTCAATATGATTGCCGAGAATGTTGTCGCCCGTCAAAACGATCAGATCCGGTTTAACCTTGTCATAGGTCTTGTCCAGCATTTTGAACATGGCTTTTCTCGGTATATGCATGTCCTGAGCGTCACTGACTTGAAGAATTGTGAATTTTCCGTCTTTATTGAATTTAAGCTTTTCTTTATACATTACAGAAACTCCATTTTGAAATTATATAAATTTATTTTATCATAACATTAAGATGTTTGCAAGAAAAAAGCCGTCATTTAGACGGCAAATGAGTAGATTTTACAATTATGTAATATCATTATCCTTTTTTATTCCGAAAAAGAGTCTGAGAATTCCGCTCAGGAATTTTGGCTTGTCGATCATGATTACTTTCATAAAAACCCTCCGTTATTTGCTGATGATGAATCCGAGAATAATGACAGCACAGGAAAGCACAGCCACAATGAAAGATTTCGGACAAATCATAGCAACGATCATTCCGAGCCCGAAAGCCGAAAAATAATAGCCGAACTTACAGCTGCACCGCCTGCCTCTTCTCATAAAAACACCACCACAGCAGTTTTGCAATCGAAAAACCGGTTGCTTATTACATACTATGGCGGTTTAGATTTTTTGTTACAGTTGCCAATCCTTGATATCCTTGACCTCATTGTACATTGTCACATAGCTTTCGTGTCGTGTTCGCTCGACATCGCCGTTTTTTACAGCCTCAACCAGACTGCAGCCCTTGTCATTAACGTGGGCGCAGGTAGAAAACCTGCACGAGCCGATATAATCGGCAAAATCGGGGAAACAAAACGCTAGCTCATCTTTTTTTATAAGGTCGTTCGTCTCAAAATCAAGAGAAGAAAAGCCGGGAGTGTCTGCAATATAGCCGCTGCCGACCTTAAAAAGCTCAACATGACGTGTTGTATGTCGTCCGCGTCCGAGCTTCCTGCTTATCTCCCCTGTTTCAAGGCAGAAATCAGGATACATTCTGTTGATGAGCGAGGATTTACCGACACCCGAATTACCGGTAAAAACAGTAATTCCTCCGTCAATTATCGACTTAACCTTCTCAATTCCCTCCCCGGTCTCGTTCGAAACGGCAAAGGTTTTGAAGCCGGCATTAGTGTATATCTTAACAAATTCGTTTGCGCTTTGAAGATCGTCTTTTGTAAAAACAATGATCGGCTCAACATTTTTATACAAGGCAACGGCAGTCAGCCTGTCAATTATAAGGAGATTCGGCCTCGGGTCGCAGACCGAGGAAACAATAACAAGAGTGTCAACGTTGGCAATCGGCGGTCGCTTGAAAAAGTTGCGCCTTTCAAGTATTTTGTCGATAGAATTTTTGTTGTTGCTCTCAACGGTTATTTCGACTCTGTCGCCTGCGAGAGGAGTAATTTTCTCCTTGCGGAATACTCCCCTTGCCTTACATTCGTAAACTATGCCGTCAGCGGCCTCTACATAGTAGAAGCCACCGATTCCTTTAATTATAATTCCGTTAATATTCACTGCCGCCACCAAAGGTTATTTTTATCTGAACATCCGGTGAAACGCTGACGCCGCTCGCAGGCTCGATCTTAACAACCGTTCCCGAAATATTGCCTTCAGAAATGATATTTTTGAATCCTGCCGCTTTGAGCTTTGCCATAGCGACGGCATAGGTATCGCCGACAACGTTCGGAATTGTATATTCAACAGGCTTTGTGGTAGTCGTTGCGTCAACATATTCGTATGTTGTCTCGTTGCTCAGAGATACGGGTGAAGAAGTGAAGTTGACATTGCACTTATAGATCAGCTTGCCGTCAACGAAGAACTTGAATACAGAGGTTGCCTCATGGCCTCTAACGGGAATCTCTACGGAATCGCCGTCAAGAGTGCATGTGCCTGTGAAAACGGTTGTATCGTCAAGTGTTGCGGTTACATTTGCCTGCTCCGAGGTTTTCGGAAGTCTAACTGAAATTGTGATCGACTGCTCAATGAGCTTGCCCTTGCTAACGGTAATCACAACGTTTGAGCCCGACGGAATTTTCGAGCCGGTGAAGGTATTGGAAATAACATAGCCCTTTGTAACCGTATCGCTGTATTCCGATTTTGTTGAAACGGTAAAGCCCGATGAAGTGAGAACCTTCTTTGCGATTTCTTCATCAAGATTTGAAACATCGGGAACAATAACGAGTTTTTCTTTTGTTTCGTCATATGAAACATATTCGAGGGTAACGGTAGTACCGGCGGAAACCTTATTGCCGCCCTTGGGATTGATGCCTACAACCGTACCTGCGGTAATTCCGGGATAATCCTTTTGATTGACCTCTTTATCTTTTATCTTAAAGCCGAGTCCGTTAAGCCTTGTTACGGCGGTTACATAGTCAACGCCGAGCAAATCATCGGGAATTTCAACAAGCTCCGCATTTGTTGCGATAACAAGCTGAATCTTAGTTTTTTTCGGGTCAATCTTTGTTCCTTTTTCGGGTGTCTGAGAAACAATCTCATTCGGCGTAACGTCGGGATCGACCTTTTCTGTTACTTCAAAAACATAATTGGGATATTTGTTTTTAAATTCTTCCTCATCATAAATTATTCCGACAAATTTCGGAACCTTGACCTTAGAGTTGCCCGTAAGATAACCCGTCTTAAAGAGAACACCGAAGGCAACAGCAAGCACAACAATGAGCGCCGTAATAATACCAACAAGAATAGGAATCGTCCTGTTCTTTACAACGGGTTCTTCCTCCTCATCATCTTCGGTTACAACAGGGTCAATATGTTTTATTGATCCCGTGATATTCGGAATATACTTTGTCGGCTCGGTATTTTTGTAGTCATAGTCAAACTGAATTGACGGATTTCTTCTGAACTCCTCAAGGTCAAGAAGCATCTCGGCGGCAGACTGATATCTGTCGTTGACGTTCTTCTGCATCGCCTTGAGAACGATCTGCTCAAGACCGACGGGAATTGAAGGGTTGATCTCTCTCGGTTTCACGGGATCCTGCTGAAGCTGCATAATGGCAACGGAAACAGTGTTATCCGACTCAAACGGAAGCTTGCCCGTGAGCATTTCATAAAGCATAACACCGACAGAATAGATATCCGCCTTGTCATCGGTAATGTCGCCTCTCGCCTGCTCGGGGCTTATGTAATGAACCGAGCCGATCGTCGAGTCTGTCATCGTTCTCGTTTCACTGCGAGAAAATCTTGCGATGCCGAAATCGGTAACTTTAATTGCGCCGTTTTCAAGAAGCATAATATTCTGCGGCTTTATATCGCGATGAACGATACCCTTATCGTGCGCATGCTGGAGTGCACGGAGGATCTGCGTTACAAAGAAAACAGCCTCCTTATAATTGATCACGCCCTGCTGCTGAATGTATTCCTTGAGAGTGATTCCGTCAACGCATTCCATGACGATATATTGAATTCTGTCGCCGTAGCTGACGTCGTAAACCTTAACAATGTTTGGATGCGAGAGCACGGCAATAGCCTTTGATTCGTTTTTGAATCGGCGTCTGAATTCCTCATTGGCAAGGAATTCCTCTTTAAGAATTTTAACGGCAACAGTTCTGTCGTCGATATTGTCATACGCCTTATAAACAACCGCCATTCCGCCTACGCCGATTATTTCCTGAATTTCATAGCGACCGTCAAGTCTTTTTCCTACATAATTTTCCATAAACAGAGTCCCTTCTTAATTACTCACTTACCGTGACAACTGTAATATTGTCACCGCCGCCGTTTTCATTTGCAAGTTCAACAAGCTTATCGGCAATTTTATATCTGTCCTCGGTTTTACAAACCTCAAGAATAACTTCATCGTCAACGTAGTTTGTCAATCCGTCCGTACAAAGCAGCACTAAATCATCCTCGTTAAGCTGCTCCTGGGAATAATCTATTCTAACCTCGGGGTCAACACCCAAAGCTCTTGTAATTACATTCTTCTTAGGGTGCTCCTTAGCCTCTTCCGGCGTTATTTCTCCGTTATCAACCATCATTTGAACAACCGAATGGTCAGTTGTAACCTGAGTTATGCCCGAATCGGAAACAACATAAATTCTCGAATCGCCGACGTTGGAAATATAGAGCGTATCGGTGTTTCTTAAGGCAAGAACAACCGTCGTACCCATTCCGCTAAGATCCTCGTTATTGTTTGCCATGCTGTAGAGGGTGATGTTAGCAGCATCAACGGAAGATATAAGCAGATTTTTTACCGAATTGTCGTTCATGCCGACATGATAGCCCGAGGTCAGCTTATCGGAAATTACTTTTACCGCCGCTTCGCTTGCAATATTGCCGCCGTTCGCGCCGCCCATTCCGTCACATACGACAGCCCATGAGACTTCTGAGGTTAAATCACCCGCCGCATATGAATCCTGATTGTTAGAGCGAACCTTTCCTACATCGGTTTTTGCGGAAATTTTCATTTGTTTCCCTCCTTTTCGGAGATTTCTCTGTTATGACGGCTTCTGAGCTGTCCGCAGGAAGCGTCAATATCAGAACCGAGGCTGCGCCTGACTGTCGCATTTATGCCCCGTGAATTTAATATTTTAATAAAGCTTTCAAGTCTTTCATTTGTACTTCGCTTGTGCGAGCTTTCGACTATCTCATTCGCAGGAATCAGATTTACATGGCACAACATTCCTTTTAAAAGAGATGCCAGTTCACAAGCACAGGCGTCGCTGTCGTTAACGTCCTTAATCATCGCATATTCAAATGAAATTCTTCTTGAAGTCCTCTTTGTATATTCGCGGCATGCCTTCAAAAGCTCCTCAATGGGGTACTTTTTGTTGATAGGCATTGTCTTTGAACGCATTTCATTGTTTGGAGCGTGTAACGAAACCGAGAGCGTAAGCTGAAGGTGTCTTTCCATCAAATCATATATTCTCGGCACAACTCCGCAGGTGGAAAGTGAAATATTTCTAAGTGATAAATTAAGCCCTTTGCCGTCACCGACAAGCTCTAAAAAACGCATTGCATTGTCAAAATTATCGAGCGGCTCACCCATCCCCATCATTACGACGTGTGAAACACGGATATTCATGTCTCTTTGCGCCGCGTGGATCTGTCCTATCATCTCGGACGGAAAAAGACTTCTGACGCAACCGCTTTTTGTCGATGCGCAGAAAACGCAGCCCATTTTGCAGCCGACCTGTGACGAAATACAAAGCGTGTAGCCGTATTTGTATTTCATCAAAACAGACTCAATAAAATTGCCGTCGCAAAGTCTAAATAAATATTTAACTGTTCCGTCAATTTTCGAGACCTGCTTCAACTCGATCTCACAATACCGTATCGGGTATTTTTCTCTCAACGCTTCCCGGAGCTGCTTTGAAATATTCGTCATCTCGGAATAGCCCATTGCTCCGTGAACCTGAAGCCATTGATAAATTTGACCTGCCCTGAATTCAGGCTGACCGAGCTCACGCATTACCGACTTTATCTCGGGCAAGGTCATTGATTTAATGTCGTATTCGGACAAATAAACACATCCTCACTTAACTCTTTCAACGCAGGAAATAAAAAATCCGTCACAGCCGTGAATATGCGGCATAAGTGTAAGATAATCGGTATCACCATCATATCTTTTCATCTCAGGCAAAACACGAACGCTCTTAAAGTCATCGTGCTCCGACAGGAACTTATTGATAATTTTCTCATTTTCCTCGGGGTTGAGAGAGCAGGTCGAATAGACCAATTTTCCGCCGACATTAAGATATCGGCTTGAAACACACAGTATAGAATACTGCAAATCCTTTAATTTGTCAACTTCCTCACTTTTCTTGAATCTTATCTCAGGTTTTTTGCGTATAACGCCGAGACCCGAACAGGGTACATCACATAAAATCTTATCAGCCTGCAAAAGTGAAGAATTGAATTTTGACCCGTCGTTTTGAATTGTTTCAATATTATTTAAACCGAGCCTTTCGGCTCCGTCATTTATAAGCTTTAATCGCTGCGGATATATATCGCATGAAATCATTTTGCCGGTGTTGTGCATCATTTCAGAAAGCGTGAAAGTCTTTCCGCCGGGTGCGGCACAAATATCTATAACCGTTTCGCCGTCACGGACATCGAGAGCCTTACAGCATAGTTGAGACGCTGTGTCCTGAACATGGAACAAACCGTCCGAATATGCTTTGGTTTTGTGAACAGCACCGCCGCTTATAACAGTAAGCGAGTTTTCGACCAAGCGATTTTTCTCACATTGAAAACCGTCGGCTAAAAGAATTTCACAAAGCTCCTCGGCATTTGTTTTTGTTGTATTAACTCTAATTGTGTTTTCAACAGCTCCGAACGACGCTTCAAGAATTTTTTCGGCATTTTCTCTGCCGTAGCTTTCGCTCCACATTTTGCAAAGCCATTCGGGAGCGGAATATTTAACACTCATACTTCCGTCTGTTTTAAAGCCGTTTTTGACAATTTTATGTAAGACGGCATTGACAAGTCCGGATGCAAAAGCTGCCCCGTTCTTTTTTACAAGCTTAACACTCTCATTAACGGCGGCGGAATCAGGAATTTTGTCCATAAACAAAATCTGATATGCGCCGAGCCTGAGTGCAGTCAAAACCTGCGGCTTGAGTTTTTTCAGAGGCTGTGAAAGATAAAGCGACAGGTTGTAATCGAGTGTTATTCGCCTTTCCGTCACACCGTAAACGAGTGCGGAAACAAATCTCTTATCTTTTATATCAATCTCTGCCTTATCGAGCGCCGAGTCAAGCACAAGATTGGAATAGCTCTCATCACGCTGTATTTTATTAAGAATTTCAAACGCTGTCTGTCGGGCTGATTTCATATAAATTTCCTTTTAATTTCTTCTTGAATTTCCGAGAAGTCTCGACGCATAATAAAGCAGGTTGGCAATTGCGGTTGCAAGCGCCGCAACGTAAGTCAAAGCGGCGGCTGTAAGAACGCTTTTTGCCGCCTTATATTCTTCACCCGCGAGTATTCCCGTTTCGTCGATAACCTTCAGCGCACGTCTGCTTGCGTTAAATTCAACGGGCAGAGTAACAAACTGAAAAACGGCAACAAGACCGTAAAGAAGAAGTCCTGCGATTATAACGTAATATCCGATCGGCGAGGTTGACAGATAAGCGAGAAAATACCCCGCAAAAGCAATTATAAGTCCGAATCTTGAGCCGAAATTCGTCACAGGAACAAGTGCCGACCTTATCTTATTCGGCAGATAATCCTCGGCATGCTGAGCGGCATGACCTGCCTCGTGACAAGCGATTCCAATGGCGGCAACAGAGGTTGAATTATACACCTTTTCGGATAGTCTTATCATCTTTTCGTTCGGTGAATAATTGTCCGTCAGCTCGCCTGCACACGGTACAATACGAACATCCGTAATGCCGTAATGCTTTAAAATCAATTGAGCTGCCGCAGCTCCTGTCAGTCCTCTTGAATTTCTGATTTTGGAATATTTTGAATATGTTGACTTAACTCTTATCTGCGCCAAAATTGCAAAAATAAGCACGGGAGCGGCAAAAATAAGATATCTTATATATTCCGAAAATGAATAGATCATCTAATCACCTCATTCAAATTTTTCTCCGACCTCAATTTTATGTCCTCTCAGAAAATCGGCACAGCTCATCGCTTTTTTGCCGGGAGCCTGAATCATTAAAATTCTGACTCCGTTGCCGTCGCCGCAGGCAACAGTCAATCCGCCTTGAGTTGAAACGATTTCGCCGGGTTCACCCTTAGTTTTTCCGATTTTCTCTGTCTTATGAAGCTTGTATATTTCTCCGTTTAAGACTGATGTTGCAATCGGCCAAGGAGAAAGACCTCTGACCTGATTGTGAATCTCATCGGCGGATTTTGACCAGTCAATGGGGCAAAGCTCCTTTGAAAGCATCGGAGCATAATTTGAAAGCAAGGCATCCTGTTTTTCTCTTTCAAGAGTTCCGTCGATAATTTTTTTAATTGTTTGCGACATGACCTCTGCGCCGAGCTTCGAAAGCTTATCATGCAGCTCGCCCGCCGTCATGTTTTCGCCGATTTCGGTCTCCGCTTTGATAAGCATATCGCCCGTGTCAAGCCCCGAATCCATCTGCATGGATGTAACGCCGCTCTTTTTTTCGCCGTTGAGAACGCACCATTGAATCGGTGCCGCTCCTCTGTATCTCGGAAGAAGCGAAGCGTGAATATTGACACAGCCGTATTTCGGCAAATCAAGAATATCTTGCGGAATGATTTTTCCGTATGCGACAACAATTATCAGCTCGGGATCAAGCTCTTTTAAAATCCCGTATGCCGTACCGTCCTTCATCTTAGTCGGCTGAAAAACAGGAATATTAAATTCTGCTGCCTTTTCCTTTACGGGAGGAAATTGCATTTTATGACCTCTGCCCTTCGGTTTATCCGGCTGAGTAAAAACACCGACTACGTCATATCCGTCAAAAACGAGTCTTTCAAGGCAAGGGACGGCAAATTCCGGCGTTCCCATAAAAACAATTCGCATATGCAACAGCTCCTTTGTTATCAGTTGTCCTCAAGCTCACCTACGAGGTGGCTCGTGTAAAGAATTCCGTCAAGGTGGTCGATTTCGTGACAAAAGCATCTCGCTTTAAGATCGGAGCCTTTATAAATGCACCACTTGCCCTCACGGTTCTGTGCTTTAACCATAACGCTCTTCGGGCGCTCGGTAACGCCGAATTTTCCCGGAAGAGAGAGGCATCCCTCCTCCTCATGCTGCAATTCGGGCGATCTGTCCGTAATCTCGGGATTGATAAGCTCAAGGTAGCCGTCTCCGCAGTCAATCACAACAACTCGGCGGAGGATTCCGACCTGAACAGCCGCAAGACCCGCACCTTTTTCTTTATAAAGAGTATCCTTCATGTCATCAAGCAGGGTAAAAAGTCTATCGTCGAATTTCTCGACGGGTCGACTCTTTTTGTTGAGAATAGGATCTCCGAATTTTACAATATTTCTGATTGCCATTTCAATAATCGAACCTTTCAAAATCAAAAGACCATACCGAAAATTTACGATATTGCCTTAAATTATATTTTCCGGATTTATATCTATATAAACGGATACATCATTGTACGCCCTGTCTGTTCCTGTATATTTTAACAGCTCATTCATCAAGGCTCTGAAACGCTTTGTATTCTTGCATTTCAGAATCAATCTGTATCTGAATTTATTGCTTATTTTTGAAACTCTCGCCGTCATGGGGCCGAGAGCGATTATTTTTAAATCTTTATATTCACCGCTGAGCATTTCCTTGAGCCTGTCGGTATATTTTTGAGAAGCGACCCTGACCTTAGGTTCGTTCTCACCGATAAAACCGATAAGACAAATGTCACAGTACGGAGGATAAATGAGCATTTTTCTTGTTTTTAATTCATCTTTAAAGAAAGCGTCATAATCCTGCCGTGCGGCAATTTGAATAACGTCGTTTTCGGGGTTGCAGGTCTGAATAACAGCAGTTCCTTTATATTGTCCTCTGCCTGCCCTGCCGACAACCTGTGTCAGCAAATCGAACGTCCTTTCCTGACTTCTGAAATCATCGTTGTTAAGCTGCTGATCGGCATTTATGACACCGACGAGCGTAACGTTTTCGAAATCAAGACCCTTTGCAACCATCTGCGTGCCGAGAAGAATATCATATTTGCCGTCGGCAAAGTCCTTCAGCTTGTTTTCATGCGAATAGCGGCCCATTGTGCTGTCGGCGTCCATTCTGAGAATTCTTGCTTTTGGGAATAAAGCCGCAAGCTCATCTTCAATCTTCTGCGTTCCCGTTCCGGAATACCTGACGTCATGCGAGCCGCACTCGGGGCAAACATCTGTAAACGGCTCGGAATATCCGCAGTAATGACACATAAGTCTGCCGTTCGCATGGTGATATGTCATTGAAATACTGCATGACGGACAGGTAAGAACATGACCGCACGCCTTACATTCGGCAAAGGTGTTGTACCCTCTGCGATTGATAAGCAAAATTGACTGTTTACCGTTTTCAAGGTTATATTGCAGTCTCGATCTCAGCTCCTCACTGAAATTTGAAGACTGTGACAGCGCTTCCGTCAGCATATCGACAATGCGAACCTCGGGAAGAACCGAGCTTGAATACCGTTTCGACAGTCTGTTGATTGTGTATTGCCCTGCCTGCGCCTTTGCAAATGTTTCGATGCTCGGCGTGGCACTGGAGAATACAAGAAGAGCCTTATGGTAAGCGCAGCGAAAACGTGCAACGTCCTTTGCGCTGTATCTCGGCGTCTGTTCGGATTTGTATGTATGCTCCTGCTCCTCGTCGATTATAATCAGTCCAAGGTTTTCAAGAGGAGCAAATACGGCACTTCTTGTGCCTACAACTATCCTGACATTTTCATTTCTGACTCTTTTCCATTCGTCAAGCCGCTGTCCTGCCGAGAGAGCACTGTGAAAAACGGCAACCTCTCTGCCGTAACGGCTCATAAAAAGATTAAGAGTCTGCGGCGTAAGAGCAATTTCGGGCACCATAACGATAACATTTTTACCTTTATCGAGCATTTCGTCAATAAGCCTCAGGTAAACCATTGTTTTGCCGCTGCCCGTAATTCCGTAAAGAAGAGTAGCTCCGCCCATGCCCGAGGAATATTGCCCGAGCATATTTTCAAAGGCTTTTTGCTGTTCGTCATTGAGATGGATCTCATTTCTTTGAGGAACAACAGTCTTGTTTTCATATGGGTCACGGTAAATCTCGTTATCGAAGATTTCAACAAGACCCTTTTTCTCGAGAACCTGTATGACCGAGGCTGTAAACCCAGTGAAATAGCAAAGCTCCTTGACAGAAACAGTTCCGATATCATTTAAAACGTCAAGAACACCGATCTGTTTTTTTGTCAGCTTCTCGGTCGTTTCAAGAATCTCTCTGCCTCCCTCGGTCAGCCTGACGGTCTTAACGGTCAAGTCGCCCGTTTTTCTCACGGAATCGAAATTTCTTATCAGCAGGCCTTTTTTTACCATTTTTTCAAGAATGGTAATTTCAGGTGTAAATCCAAGCTTTTTTAGGAGCTTTTCACCCTCTACATAGCCCTTTTGAGTGAGAAGAAAATTATAAATCTGCTTTTCATCCGCCGAGAAACCGGTTAAATCGGCTTTCGGAACGGCTGTATAGGTCGTAACCGTTCTGTGGCACATACCCGAAGGCAGAACAGCCTTTGCAGCTTCAAAATAGGTGCAAAAGGTTCTTTCTTTCAGCCATTCGACAAGCCTCAGCATCTCGTCATTGAGCACGGGAGTTTTGTCGATAACCTGAGAAATTCGTTTTAATTTTTCTTTACCGTCATAATCCGTAACAGAGAGAACTATGCCCTGACGGCACTTGTTTCCCCTTCCGAACGGCACAAGAACACGGCAGCCCGGAGAACATTCTTCGTCGCCGAGGAGGTATGAAAAAGGCTTGTCAAAGGAAAACGCAGAATTTTCCACGGCTACGGCCGCAACTTTTTCGACAGTCATTTTGTACCTCCGTAATTATTTAATAATTAACAATATTAAAGATCCTTGATCTCGTCAGGCTCAACGATTTCGTATTTTTTGTTGAGAATTTCGTCAAGAGCAATGCTTACAGGCTTCTCAACAAGGATAATTCCTTCATCTTCAGCTTCCTCGGAAATCTCTCTTGCACGTTTTGCCGTTGCTCTTACAAGAGAATAGCGGCTGATGTGATTTGAAAGCACCGAGCTTAAATCCGGGTTAAACTTGAAATTTTTGTTCTGATCAAACATTTTTACATACCTCACTAAAAAATTTATTACATCTGCTTACTCTATGTGTTTCGGCAGTGATAATCGTTTTTATATCGTCAACGGCGTCCTTAAGATCGTCATTGATAACAACGTAGTCATATTCATTGCGGCATCGTTCAATTTCCCTGATAGCGATTTTCAAGCGGCGGAGAACATCGTCCTCCTCCTCACTTCCGCGGTTGCGAAGCCGAGTTTCAAGAATCTCCATGCTCGGCGGCATAATGAATATGCTGACGGCGTCGGGATACCTCTTTTTAATATTCCCTGCGCCCTGCACGTCGATTTTCAAAATAACAATATGTCCGTCCTCAAGCCACTTATCGACAGGTCCCTTCGGTGTGCCGTAGTAGTTGACGCCGTAACGTGCATATTCAAGCAGCTCGCCGTTTTCCACAGCATCCAAAAAATCCTCTTCACTGACAAACATATAATCTATTCCGTCGATTTCGGAATCTCTCGGCTTTCTCGTTGTCATTGAAACCGATTTTGTAATATCAATATCCGATTTAAAAAGCTCGGCAATGACCGTATCTTTTCCGGAGCCTGCCGGACCCGAAAGAATAACAAGCATACCGTTATTCTTCATCGTCCTCATCCTCCTCATAATCCTTGTCCTCATCGAGTCTGTTGGCAACCGTCTCCGCCTGAAGATAGGTCAGAATAACCTGATCGCAGTCTGTAATAATAACCGCTCTCGTTCTTCTGCCATGGGTTGCGTCGATAAGTGTACCCTTCTCCTTGCAGTCCTGAACTATACGCTTTATCGGAGCCGATTCGGGGCTGACAATAGCAATAATTCTGTCCACATTAACCATATTACCGAAGCCGATATTGATAAGCTTCATATTTTCACCCCGTTATTCGATATTTTGAACCTGCTCGCGGATTTTTTCAACCTCTGACTTGATTTCAAGTACACGTCTTGCAATTTCAACGTCATTTGCCTTTGAACCGATCGTGTTAGCCTCACGGTTGATTTCCTGAACGAGGAAGTCCATCTTTCTGCCGACAGCCTCTGTTGAATTGAAGAAATCCTTGAGCTGAGAAATATGGCTTCTCAAGCGTACAGTCTCCTCGGCAACGGCAATTTTGTCCGCATAAATTGCCGCTTCAGTGAGAAGTCTTGCTTCTTCAACATGGATATCTCCGAGAAGCTCCTGCATTCTCGCAAGCAGCTTTTCGTTATATTCCTTGACCGTCTCGGGCGATCGTTCCTCAACAAATTCAACATATGAAAGAATAAGATCGGCTCTTGAAACGATATCATCACGGAGCTTTCCTCCCTCAACCTGACGCATATTGATGAATTTCTCAACGGCCTTTTCGGCAACTGTTTTAACAGCGTTCCAGATCTTGTCCTCGTCCGCCTCAGCCTTGCGAACAACAAGAACATCGTTCATTCTCGCAAGAAGTCCGGCATTGATGTTGTTCTCGATTCCGTAGGTCTCGGAAAGCTCGTTGAAAGCCTTCACATAGCCTGCGGCAAGGGATTTGTTAACCTCAACCACAACAGTGTCGTCCTCAAGGTTGTCCACCTGAACATAACACTCGATTTTACCTCTTGAAACTTTAGACTGAACAAATGATTTCAGCTTTTCGTCAAGAAAACCGTAATTTCTCGGAACTCTTGATGAAAAATCAAAATATCTGTGATTTACGCTTTTTATCTCAACGGTAACGTTCATTCCGTCAACCGTTTCCTGACAACGGCCGTAGCCGGTCATGCTTTTAACCATACTAAACCAACTTCCCGAATTATTTTTTCTTACAGCAGCTTCCCGCAAGCAGCTCGGGGATCTCCCCTTCGAGTATATTTTCTTTATTTTCTTTAAAACCGAGCATTTTAGCAACGTTTACACCGCTTGCGGCATTGTAATATGCAATATAAGCTCCTCGGTTTGCGCCGTAGTTAAGCGAACTTCTTATAAAACCCTCGACCGTTTCATCGTCGCTCTCGCTCACAACGTCTATAATCTCCATTGTGTAGCCGTTGAGCCTGAAAACGGAAAATCCGCACTCTGCACCGCCGCTCGACATATCAAAGCCCAAATATCCGTTTAAGGTACTGTCATCGCAGAACGGTTCGGGCAATTTATCATTCGCAACAGGTGAAAACTTAATCATACAGTCACCTCAGAATTTATTTACTTTCATGCCGGAGGAAATCATAAGCTTGTGAACCTCGTCCTCTTTAAGCTCACGCCATTTTCCGACGGGAAGCATACCGAGCTTCAAGGAGCCCATTGATGTTCTTTTGAGCCTTGCAACCTCAAGTCCGAGCGATTCGCACATTTTTCTTATCTGACGGTTTCTGCCCTCATAAAGAATAATTTCAATAACAACTCTGTTATCCTGCTTTTCAATAACATGAGCGTCGGCGGGGGCGGTTATTCTGCCGTCTATTTCCATGCCCGTGGCAAAAGCGGTAAGCATGTCCTCCGTAACGTCCGGACGAACCGTAACCCTGTAGGTTTTCGGAATGTGCTTTGACGGATGCGTCATATGATTTGCAAATTCTCCGTCGTTCGTCATAAGCAGAAGTCCCTCGGAGTCCTTATCGAGTCTGCCGACGGGATAAACCCTTGCGCCTACGTCACGGACAAGCTCCGCAACGCATTTTCTGCCCATTTCATCATCCATTGTTGTTATATAGCCTCTCGGCTTATGTAGCATGATATAATAATGCTTTTTATTGCCGACAATTTTTCTGCCGCCTACGGTAACAGTGTCATGCTTTGGGCTGACTTTATCGCCGATCTGTGCAACCTTACCGTTGACCTTGACCTTACCCTGAGCGATAAGCTCCTCCGCCTTACGGCGTGAAGCGACCGCACACATAGAAAGGTATTTCTGAAGCCTGATTCTATCATCAGTCATTTTAAAAATCTCTCCTTAATTCTTTGAAAGAAGCTTTTTTCCTCCAGTTTTTGTATCAACAATCCGACATCCTCCGCAGCGCAAATATCTGTTGAGCCGATATAACTTCCGTCAAGATAAAGCATGACCTCGCCCAGCTTGTCGCCCTTTTTTATCGGAGCATATGCAAATTTATCTATTACAAGCTTTTGTATAACGTTTCTTTGTTCCGAACTGTCATATTCAAACTGCTCGCAGAAAATCTTAAAATTTTCAACATTTCCACCGACGACGTCCATACGCTCCGGAATTACAGGGTTAAAAACATATCTTTTGAGCTTTGAAAAACCGTAATCAAGCATAAGCTTGTGGTCATTCCAGTCGTTAGGTGCATTGAGAGTTACCGCAATCAAACCCGTTCCGTCCTTTTCGGCATAGGAGACGAGACAGCGACCGCTCTTTTTTGTAAATCCTGTCTTAATTCCGAGCGCATATTTATAGCTCTCCAAAAGACGGTTATGATTATACAATGTTCGCTTATACGGCGGGTTTCCGTAGCTTAAGGAAGCCTTTTTTGACGAGCAAACAGACCTGAAAACAGGATCACCGGCCGCATATCTGCCCAAAAGAGCCATATCATAAGCGGTTGAATAATGCATTTCATCATCAAGACCCGACGGAGTAACAAAATTTGTGTTCTCCATGCCGATTTCTTTAGCTTTAGCGTTCATTTTCTTCACGAAGTTTTCAACATTTCCACCGAGATAATATGCCGTAACATTGGCGGCGTCATTTCCCGACGGCAAAAGCATACCGTAAATCAGTTCATACAGGGATACGCTGTCACCGGGAAGAAGTCCCATTGAGGTTCCCTCAACCAGGATCATCTCTTTTGAAACAGTGATTTCGTCATGTAATTTGCCCGACTGCGCCGCAAGAAGAGAGGTCATAATTTTCGTCGTGCTTGCCATTGAATGAGGTTTATAGGCATTTTTCTTAAATATGACCTCGCCTGTTTGCTGAGAAATCAGCACAGCACATTCGGCGGATATATCCGAGCTGTCAAGCGCAGAAACACTAACCGTCATTATACAAAAAACAGTCAAAAAAAGTATTATTTTTTTAAGCAATCCCATCACCTGCCATATAAAAGCTATATGCGCAGATCGGGTTAAATATTATTCATCGGCAAAAACGGAATCGTCCTTATTTTCCTTCTTATCGCCGTTGAACTTGTTGACAATATCGCCAACCTTGTTTACAACGTCGGGAACCATGCCGATAATTCTTTCTGCAGAGCTTTCGGAGCCTTCGCAGATGTACTTAACGCTAACTTCACCCTTGTTAATAACAAGAAAAGCAACGGGAGAAATTGTAACTCCTGCTCCGCCGCCGCCGCCGAAAAGCTCCTTGGCGCTCTTTGACGGAAAATCCGAACCGCCCGAAGCAAAGCCGTAGGTAACCTTTGAGATAGGAATAACCTTAATTCCGTCGCCTGCGTCGATGGGGTCACCGATAATAGTCTGACAATCAACCATATCCTTAATCTTATCAATGGCTGTTGCAAGAATTCCTGATGCTGACTGATCTTTCATGTTTAGTCCGCCTTTCTTTTTGTATTATTGTTTGATGATTTATTATTTGAAATAACAACTTTTAAAAGCTGTTTCAATAAACTGAAAACAAGTGCAATTCCGGCGTTTATCAACGCTCTCGGAATGAATGCGGTTTTTGTAACAAATTCAACAGTCGTTTTCTCTCCGCAATAATCGGCAAGAACATTGACCTTGTAATCCTTGACCTTCATATTAGAGCAGATGAATCCGAGAGAGGGATAAAGAGCCGAACACACCTTGCCGTATTTTATCGCCGTGGCGGCTGCGTCATCCTCGGTAATATGAATATCAAGATGAAATTTTTTAAATATAACGGCTCTCTTAATGAATTTCACCGAAAATCTTTTAAGCGCCGCAACGCAGTTGTTGAGAAGCTCGAGAACTCCCGATAAGCCCTGATTATTATAGAATGTTTTGAGAAAATTCTCTTTTTGGGGTTTAGGTTTTTCTTCCTTCTTCTCTTCGGGTTTTTCCTCTTTCTTTTCTTTTTTCGGCTTTTCTTCCTTCTTCTTTTTTTCAGGGAACGGATAAATGTCGAATTTAAGGAAAAGCCATGAAACCTTACACCGCACTGCGTCGGTATATTCAAGATCAAGAACGACAGGTATGCTCAGAACTATAACGAAAAAAGCGATAATTCCGAGAATTATGTATAATGCTGTCATTCAATCACCTCCGTTTTTATTCTTCTGCTACTTTAACCGGTTCGCCTGTGAGCATTTTATTTTCGATTATTTCACCGTCGTCAAGGTTAATTTCAAGCTGACCGTTGATTTCTTCGCTCTTCGGTAAATCCTCATGTTCGGGAAGATCGGGCAAATCATCAAGGCAAGTCACACAGAAGCATTTAAGAAATTCGGGCGTAGTGCCGTAAATAAGCGGTCTGCCCGGCAGCTCAAGTCTGCCTCTTTCCTCGATAAGCCCCTTTGCGATAAGTGTTCCTATAACGCCTGAGCAGTCAACACCTCTGACCTGCTCAATAAACGACTTTGTGACCGGCTGATTATAGGCGATAACGGCAAGCACCTCAAATGCCGCCGACGAGAGCGGAGTGTTCTTTTTAATTTCAAGCACGGCTCTGACTTTATCGGCATACTCCTGACGGGTGCAAAGCTGATACATATTATCCATTTTAACAAGTCTGATTCCGCTGTTTACGGACTTCAAGGCTTCGTCAATTCCTCGGAGAGCTTCCTCAACAGGTTCTTTTCCACATTCGAGAGCCTGACAGATTCGTTCTGTTTCAAGCGGTTCGCCTGCGGCAAAAAGTATTGCCTCAACAGCTCCCTGTAGTTCATTCATTATCATTTGTGTAGTCGTCCTCCACGTCAAAGTTAATCTCGGAATCAGAATCAATCATTTCAACCTCAAAATCGTCGTCGGTTTGAGTCAAGGTAATTTTTTTGTCCTTTGCAAGTGAAAGTATTGCAAGAAATGTCGCAACCATCTCCGAGCGTGATTCCGCCTTTTCAAAGAACGCTGCAAAGCGTTGCCTTTTCTTTCTGAAAAGGCTGCCCATTATATAACTGACACGTTCTCTTATCGGAACTATTTTGTGTGCTACGATACCCGAAAAAGCCTCGATCGGAGGCGGGAGATTTCTTTTTCCTCTGCCTACGGCGTTAATATACGCCTTCAAAAGCTCAATCGGCTGATGCAGCCGTGTATAAGTCATGTCCGGAGGAAATTTCTCAGGCTCTCTCGAGTATTGATCGAAACCGTCTGCCTGAGCGGCGAGTTTTTTTGCCATGATCTGACAGTCCTGATATTCGAGCAGCTCACCCTGAAGCTCCTTTTTCAATTCGTCAGCTTCTTCCTCGTGCACTGGAAGGAGCGAAACGGTCTTAATATATATCAGTCTTGCCGCCATTTCGAGAAACTCGCTGGCAACCTCCATATTCTCCTCTTTCATCTGACGTACATAGTCAAGATATTGTTCGACAAGAAGAAGAATAGGAATATCGTTTATATCAATTTTATGCTTGCTTATCAAGTGAAGGAGCAGATCCAAGGGACCCTCGAACACGTCAAGCTTATATGATATCGCTTCCATGATTTCACCTTTTTAAAAAATTATATAGAAAAATTGATTAAATGCGTTGTAAATCAAATTGGAAAGATACGACAGCGGAGTTGTGAGCGCTCCCGTAAGAAGCAGGAGAAACATTGCAATCATAATATATCTTTCATATTTCATAATTCCGAAGTAAAACTTGTTCGGAAGTATCGCAAAAAGAATTCTCGAACCGTCAAGCGGCGGAATAGGAATTAAATTGAACACGGCGAGGTTGATATTGATTATTGCCGAATACTGAAAGAAAGCATCTAAAGCAAAGACCGCTGTTGTCATTTCACCGCCGCGCTTTGAGACGGCAAGAAGAAAGACATATCTAACAAGCACGGAAAAGAAACCGAAAATCAAATTTGAAAGCGGTCCTGCAAGTGCAATAAGAGCCATTGCAAGCTTTTTGTTTTTCATCTTGGTGTTGCGTACATTTACGGGAACGGGCTTGGCATAACCGAAGCCGACAAGTAAAATCATTACGGCACCCCAGATATCAATATGAGCCATGGGATTGAGCGTCAGTCTGCCGCTGAGTCTCGCCGTTTGGTCGCCGAGCTTTGTCGCAACTAAAGCATGAGCATATTCGTGTATCGGCATTAAGCAAAAGACAACAAATGCACTAACGCAAACACCCATAAATACCGACAGCGCATTGCCGCCCCTTATTAAATCAAGTAACATAATATATTATTCTCCAAAACTATATAGTAACTGTAACCCCTCGTGGTAAACCGCTGTAGTCCTTATATTCTTTGACCTCCGCGGAGCTTTCGGAAAACAAATCACAAATAAATTGTGTTTGATCCTCTCCGCATTCACAGGCGAGCGCTCCGTTTTTTTTGATTCGATGAATCCAATCCTTTGCAAGCGAACGATAAAAGATATATCCGTCCTCACCGCCGTCAAGCGCCATTGCAGGCTCTCTCTTAACTTCTTCCTGCAATCCTTCAATTTCGTTTGAACGGATATACGGCGGATTTGAAAGGATCAAATCGGGAGATATCCCCAAAAGAAGTTCTTTATCAAAGATATCGCCTTTGACTGCCTTAACATTATTCACACCGTTGAGACTGATATTTTTCTCCAAATATTCAAAAGCTATGTCGGATTTTTCGACGGCATAAACCGTTGCATCGGAACAAAATTTTGCAACGCTTATTGCAATACATCCGCTGCCCGAACAAAGGTCAAAAACAACGGGTGCATTCTTTTTTTTGAGAAAATCAATTGCAAATTCAACGAGCATTTCCGTCTCGGGCCGAGGAATCAAGACTCCCCTGCCGACCTTAAAAGGCAGACCCATAAACTCCCATTCACCGAGAATATACTGAAGCGGTTCGCCGTTAATGCGTCGGTTCAACAAATCAAAATACGTTTCAACATCGGCTTCACCGACCTTAACGTAACCGTTCAATCTCAAATAGAACGAATCGAAATTCAGAACGTACTCAGCCAAGCAGCGGGCATCAAATTCCGCATCATCAATTCCGACGGAATTCAATTTCTCCGTACCTGTTCTCAAAAGCTCACTGACCGTCATTTTCGTCCTCGTCTGTGCTTTCTTCTTTCTCTGGCTCGATCGGATCGTTTATATTTTCCTTTTCCCATCCGAGCGCAACCTTCAATGATGCAATTCCGACTTCAATAATATCATCTGTAGGCTCTTTTGTTGTTATTCTCTGCATCCAAAGTCCGGGAGCCGAAATAATTTTTGTAAAAAGGTTGTTCTTTTTGCCCGCAAGTCTGATCGCTTCGTATCCTATACTCATAATTATCGGAAGAATCAGTATTTTAATAATCATCCAAAGAGCCTTGTAATCACGCACACCGGGGAAAATCATAACGACGATTGTCGAAACAAGTATGCTGATTATAAGCGTAAGGAAGATGAAGCTTGTGCCGCATCTCGGATGAAATCTGCGTTGTTTTCTGACGTTTTCAACGGTCAACTCAAGCCCGTTTTCATAACAGAAAATTGATTTATGCTCGGCGCCGTGATACATAAACAGACGCTTTATATCGCCCATAAGCGAAACAGCCCACATATACGTTATGAAAATAATTATCCTCATTACGCCTTCGATCGCGGGCTTCCAAACGTTGCCGTCCGCATTGCGAAGAATAAGGTCGGCAACCTGACTCGGCAGCCACATAAAAAGGAAAAACGCAAGGGCAAAACCTATAACGCCGGAAATAATTCCGATAACCGTCATCATTTTAGGACCGAAATGGTCTGTAAGCCAGCGATCGAGCTTCGACATCTCCTCCGTGCCGTCATCCTCAATGGCAGTCGTTTTCTCAGCCGACTCCATAAGGCACTTGTAGCCGAATATCATTTGCTCAACAAAGCTTATCGGACCTCTGATAAAGGGAATACGTGCAAATTTGTATTTATCTTTCAGAAAATGAGCTTCTTTAAGCTGTGTTTCAATTCTGCCGTCGGGCAGTCTGAGTGCCATTGCAACACCCTTGGGGCCGTTCATCATAACGCCCTCCATAAGTGCCTGTCCGCCGACGCTGATTTTGTTTCCTTCAGGCATCTTCGTTTTCCTCCATTGCCTTTTTCTCGTTTTCTGCGGCTATTGCCGCATCAATATCCCATACATCCTCAAGCTCAACATGGTCAATGTCAAACCTGACGGTAACGGTAGTTCCCTGACCGAGAACGCTGTCGATATCAAATGTTCCGTGGTGAAGCCGAACTATCTCGTCAACAACGGCGAGTCCGATTCCCGAACCGTGAACAGTCATATTTGTCTTGTAAAATTTCTCTTTAACATGAGGCAGATCCTCGGAAGAAATTCCGCAGCCCGTGTCGGAAATTACTATCGTAATTTTATCGTCCTTGATCTCCGTTGAAACAACAATTTTTCCTCCCTGTTTTGTATATTTCAAAGCGTTATCAAGAATGTTGACAAAAACCTGCTTTATTCTGTCGGGATCTCCGCTCATCGGAGCCGGCAGATTCGGGGCATTATATATAAGCTCAATGCCCTCACGCATTGCTCTGTCCTTGAAAGCAAATACAGTTTCGTCAAGTTCGGCAAGTATGTCCATTTTTTCGTTTTTGAGAACCATTCTGCCGCTCTGCATTCTTGAAAAATCAAGAAGCTCCTCAACAATTCCGTTCAATCTTGAAGATTCGCTGATTATAACGTTCATGCCTCGTTTGGTAAGATTTGGGTCGGTATCGCCAATCTGTAAAAGCGTTTCGCCCCATCCTTTTATGGCTGTCAGCGGAGTTCTCAATTCATGAGAAACGGTTGAAATGAAATCATTTTTTATTTTGTCCGAAGTTTTTATCTTCTCTGCCATATCATTGATAGTGTTGCAGAGCTGGCCGACCTCATCTTTATATAAATAATGGTCTATTCGAGCGTCATAATTGCCGTCGGCGATCATTTTAGCGGTGTCGCAAACCTCCTGAATCGGCCGCACAATCGAACTGATAAAAACAGTTCCGGAGATTACAAGCAGCAAAACAAGAAGAAGAAAAACAAGCGAAATTATAAAATACCAAGTTTTAATTTGATTGTCGATCTCGTCAAGAGAAATCATATACCTGACCGAACCGACCTGTTTATCCTCCGCATCGGTGATAATTTTTGTAAGGGCGATTATCTTTTCGCCCGATGAATTTTCACCGTGCCATAATGCAACTTTATTGCTCGCGGTCATTGCGTCCTCATACTCGGGAATTTTTGTCTTACTGTTTACGGGGAAACCGCTCGAAGAAATAAAAACACTGCCGTACTTATCGAGCACCCAAACCTCAACAGATGATTTATCGTTAAAATCGCTTATATATTCACGGGCGCCCTTTTCAAAAACAGCATCATCGGTTGTGGCATAATTCTCGAAATAAACGTCCACAATTCCGTTTGCGTACGATTCGATTTTTCTTTCAACTGTCGCATAGTAATAAGAGTGAATAAAATATGCGGCGGCAACACAGATGATAAGCAAAACAGCAACAATTATGGTCGAGGATTGAAATAACCAACGCCTTGTCAATCCGCCCTTGAAATTGACCTTGCCGTTTCTTTTTTTCATCTGTATCACCTCTTTTCAAAAATTATGTATAAGCCTTAAATCCAGACATAGCCGAAGCCCCAGCGTGTAAGCAAGTGCTTGGGATTTGACGGATCCGGCTCAATCTTCTTTCTGATTCGTCTTATATTTACATCAACGATTTTTTCGTCTCCGAAATATTCCGTTCCCCAAACATGATTGAGAATATCCGTTCTGCTGAGATTTGTTCCCTGGTTACGGAAGAAATATTCAAGAATCTGAAATTCAACCTGTGTAACGTCGATTTTTCTGCCGTCGCAGGTAAGGGTTCGGCTTTTGCAATCGAGCTTAAATTCGCCGGAGGAAATGACGTTTTCGTTATCCGGCTCCTGTTTATTCTTCGATGAAGTCGAAACACGTCTTGCAAGTGCATCGACTCTCGCCGTAAATTCGGACGGTGAAAACGGTTTTGTAACATAATCGTCGGCGCCGAGAAGCAATCCGTTAACCTTGTCCATTTCCTGAGTCTTGGCTGTGAGCATCATTATTCCGATGTTGTTGCTCAAGGCTCTGAGTTTTTTGCAAAGCTCAAGTCCGTCCATTCTCGGCATCATAATATCAAGCACGGCGATGGAAATCTCGTCGGGTTCAAGCTTGTATTTTTCATACGCGTCAAGTCCGTCAAAGGCTTCGACAACATCATAGCCTGCCCTTTTAAGGTTGATAACGATAAATTCTCTTATCGTTTCCTCGTCCTCGGCAACAAGGATCTTTATAGGTTTCATTTTCTTCCTCCTAAAACTGTTGTGTTAAAATTATCCTTAAGGCTCTCATCTTTAACTCCGAAATCGGTGCCGTCGTCTGTTATTGTATAAACATATTCCGTGCTGCCGTAGGAGCTAAGAAGCTTTGAGCTTTTATATTTTGTTTTAGCCTGCTCATCATTCTTGTCATAATAATAGATACTGAACAGAAGCTTTCCGAGCTTATCCTCGGAGCTGTCCCAATGGTAGAAATCCCACTGTCCGTCATTACCGAGAACTGTTATTCTTCCTACCCAACTGCTCGGAATATTGAGAATATATCCACCGTACTCATCAATAACCGAATACTGAACCGCTCTGAGTTTATTGTTACGGAATTTAACCCATTTTGTGTAATAAAGATTTTTTGTCGGCACTGCGGCCTTTTCGTTTAAAGAGGCGGGAAGCGCAGTGTTTGCGCTGTTGTCAACAATAGATGATCCCTGCATATCCACACTGACGGGAATCTCTAAAAATCCGTCCGAGTCAATGTCCTGTGCGGAAAGCCTAATATGACGAAGCGTCTGCGACGTCATCTGAGTCGCAACATCAAACAGAGGAGCGACAAGCGAATTGGTTTCATCGTCCCAATAAATAACCTCGGTTATCATGTCGTTATCGCCTTTGAAAGCTTCAACATAAATAAGGCGCAAATCCTCAACCTTTTCAACCTTTATATTTGAATATGATGAAATATTTCCGTCGGTCTTAACCGAGCTGAGCGTCTGAAGCGAAGAAGATTTGACATCAAAAGTATATGCCGTCGCAGATGAAGTATAATGATCGGTGACCGTTGAATCAACATTCATTGTGAAAATATCATCAAAGCCGTCGCCGTTGACATCAATAACGTCAAGATATGAATAAGGGAAGGATGAAATGAGCTTCAAATCGCCTGCGGATATATCGTAAACCGCAAAGGCTTTGTTTGTCTTGCTCGAAAAAAGATTCCAGCCTATTATAATTTCCGATTTTCCGTCATGGTTCAAATCGGCAAGCTTAACCTCATCAACGGAGCTGCCGAGGCCGTCATAGGAATTGACGGGAACGAAAGCGTTGTTTTTATACTCAAAATAATAAATCTTTACAAGATCCGGATTTTTCTTCTCGGTATAAAAAACAATGGCTTCTTCGTCCTTGTCCATATCAAAATCATTTACAATAAACGCAGAGCGATAGAGTCCGTTTTCAGGGGTGGAAAGGCTGTAATCTTTATCGACGAGCTTTTCAAACGAATCCTGCAAGCTCTGATATTCACCCGAAAGCTTCGGCGGACGAAGCAAATTATCAAAGGAGGAAAATCTGAATGAACAGCCGCTGAAAGATACAAGAATCGCAATAATACATGAAAAAGCCAAAAAGCATTTCAATCGCTTCATCAGAATCACTCCTTTCTTAATTATCAAAACCGTTTAAAATATACCCATTCTAACAGTCATTACATTATAACACACCGTATGTCACTTTTACAACATAAAAAGTAAATTTTTCTTAAATAAATTGAATAAAAAAACCGACCGAACAACACAAAGGTCATTCAGTCGGTCAAATAATCAGTTTTGTACAATTACAGCCGAATAAGATCCGCTCACCCAACAATTTTTTGAATTTTTGAGAGTCACGGTAACCGGTACAGTGTTCTCCCCTTCTTCAAGCTTTATATTGGTGAGATTGATATTTACTTCAAGCATATTTGCGTTGACGCTTGCAAGTGCCGTCTGCGTTCCGACAACGGTAACCGAACCGATAGAGCTGAGGTCGACATTTCCGGCACTGACACCCGAGCCGCCGGTAATCATAATTGAATTTATATTCGGTTCAAGCTTTTTTGTCGAGAGTCCGTCGGTATTGACCTCAACGCTGAACGAGGTCGTTCCGTCAAGGAATTTAGCGGTTTTAACATTCGATGCAAGGAACGTAAAGCTGCCGTTTGAAGGCGTAATATTGGCAAAATCAATTGTGCCTATCTCAAGCGAATTGGTAGTGTCGGAACCGTTCTGTAAAACAGCAACCCTGACCCTGCTCGGAGAAATACTGTAAAGCAAAGGACTGTTGATATAATCAGAAGGTGTGTTCTTGAACGAAACGGAAACGGCTGATGTCTGCATTTTATAAACAGGAAGCGTTACGGGTACGGTTAAGCGGCTTTCGCCGTTGATTTTAACATATTTGGAATCAAGATCACTGCCGTTGCTGAGAACAACAGAAGCATCAATTGTTTCGCTTTGTGTAAGCTTCTTTTCAATGGGAATATCGGCATAAGCGGCGGTAATTGAATTAACCTCCGTCTGTGCTCCCGAAACCTTAACGGTTTTTGTCTCATAAATTATATCCGCCTTATCGAACATATAATCGTCGGCGGTGTAGTCATCAAGCTCCGAAATAATTCTCGGAGTTACCTCAACTTCTTTCTCGGCATATTTATCGAAGTAAACCTCAATATAGTCCGTTGATTTTGAAATAATTTCATAGTCGGCATTTGCGTCCTTAGCTGTTACCTTAACAACGAGACTGTGTTTTCCCGCAGAATCGACATAAGCGGTCTGCGCCGTCGCTTCGAAATCGTCTGCCGTCAAAAGATCTCCGCCAACAATGTAACGGTTGCCCCTGACGGTGACGTTAATCGTGTAATCGCTCTGGCCGAAGATCTGCAAGCCAAGCTTATCGGGAACGCTGTTGTTCATGTCAATTTTAACGGGAATGTCCTTAATTTCATTCTCGATAACGGGCGCATATTCAAGCGCAACAACGATCCAGAAAATGAATGCGACGAGAATAGAAAAAACTACAAGAAATTTTGTGTTGGAAAATAGCTTTCTTAAGCTCAACTTTTTTAATTTCATTTCTTAAATTTCTCCTTTACATTGGTAAGAAGAACGGAAAAGAATGATTTCTTTTCTTTGCCGGAATTATCGGGAAGAATGTAATCCATAAGTCTTTCCATAAGAACGCCGTCGGAAACTCCCCTCTCAAGCTCACCGCCGCAGGCAATGGAAATCTTGCCCGTTTCTTCGGAAACAACAACGGCAACGGCATCGCTTTTTTCTGAAATTCCGAGCGAAGCCCTGTGCCTTGTGCCAAGCTCGCTGCTGAGTAAATTATTATCGGTCAGAGGGAGAATACAGCCGGCCGCCTTGATTCTGCCGTCACGTATAACCACTCCGCCGTCATGGAGAGCGGAATTGGGGAAAAACAGAGAATTTATAAGCTCCCTTGAAACCTTGGCGTCAACGACCGTACCGGTGTTAATTATATCGCCGAGCATCGTGTTGCGTTCAAAAATAATCAAAGCGCCTATTTTTTTATCGCTCATATAACGGCAAGCTTTACAAATTTCAAGCACAGCTCTTTTCTTTCTCTCATAGAGTGCGTCGCCCTGCTGAGCGCCGAAAAAGTTAAGAAAAGCGAACCTGCTGCGTCCCATGGATTCGAGCGCATGACGGATCTCCGGTGTAAACAGAATAATAAGCACCAGAATAAAATCGCGTAAAATCGTCTTGAAAAGATAAGTGCTCGCCTGCATGTTCAAAAGGCTGATTATCGCATAAATAATTGCGACAAGAACAAGTCCTTTGACAATTTGAATTCCTCTTGTTTCTTTAAGCATTTTAATTGCACTGAAAACAAGAAATGCAACAAAAGCGATATCAAGCGTATCGGTTATTATATTGTAGGAAGAAAACAGAGCCAGCAATCTGTCCCAAAGGACGCTGACATTATCAATTAAAGCATTCATATTTTTCTCCGATAATTTATTTTTTTATGATTATAACACACAAATTATATTTTATCAATAAGGCAGACGCAGTGAGCGGAAATTCCTTCTCCCCTGCCCGTGAAGCCCATTTCCTCCTCGGTTGTTGCCTTAACGCTGATGTTGTCGATTGAGGTCGAAAGAGCGGCGGCAATATTCATTCGCATTTCGGGGATATACGGCTTCATCTTCGGCCTTTGAGCAATTACAGTTGCATCAACATTGATTACCTTGTATCCGTTGTCTCTGATTCTTTCAAAAACCTTACGAAGAAGCACAAGACTGTCCGCATCGAGGAACTGAGGATCATTATCGGGAAACATTCCGCCTATATCGCCCAATGCACAGGCGCCGAGAAGCGAATCGCTTACGGCGTGAAGAAGAACATCGGCATCGGAATGTCCCAAAAGACCTTTTTCGTACGGTATTTTTACTCCGCCGATAATTAAATCACGACCCTCAACGAGCTTATGTACATCATATCCGTGGCCTATTCTCATATAATCTCCTCCGATTCGACAAGTTTCTTATATTCGTCATATGTAATAAATGTATTTAAAATATCAAGCATCGCCTTTGTCGACATTCTTTCCGGCAGGTCAAGCTTTTTAAGCAAATCGGTTCTTTTCCTTTTGCTTTGAGTATCGCCTGTCAGTCCGTCGTCAAAAAAATCGTTAAGCGTAATTTTTTTTCTTTCGTTTGTTTCACTTTGAGAAACACCTATTCCCGCTTTTTTGAAGGCTTCCTTAAGTATTTCCGCCGAAATGCCCTCAACTCCGAGCTTTCCTTCCTTTGAAGGAGAGTCCTTTCGTTTCTCTTTACCGTAAATATCCGGAATATACACGTTTGTAATATATTCCTTGGGAACAATAGAAGTAATAAAGTTTCTTATTACAAAGCCTGCGGAATCGCTGTCGGTCAGAATTGCGATTCCCTTTGTCTCGGCAAGCTTTCTGATAAGCTTCTGCTTGTCCTTATCCTTGAAAATTCCGAAGCCCTCGGTCTCGATAATAATTCCGTCGATCATTGACGAGAGCTTGATTTTATCGTATCTGCCCTCGACGATTATGACCTTATCAATTTTAATCATAATTTTTCACCGTTTGAAACAAGAAAAAGCTTTGTGATAGTTTGCTCAAGAACAAGCCTGCCGTTGACAGAGGTTGATTTTAAAAGTCTGTCGGCATCGTCGAGAACATCCAAAAATGTTCTGAGCTGAGCAATTGTATATTTGGACGCGGCTCTTGCGCCGTTTGTGAGCCTGAATTCTTTGTTGCGATAGTTGAAATCCTTGCCGGCGTCTTCGGCTCTGAATCCGCCGCTTGAATAGACCTTTGCACGGTACATATCGACATACGGAGTTATAAGCGCACCGAGAATGTTGACAGGCTCCTCTTTCATTGCAATGAGGGTGTCAAGAATATCCATCGCAAGGTCGCAGTTGCCGGAGGTCAAGGCTTTCGTAAGGTCAAAAACCCTCGCCTGAACGGTTTTTACAACAACGGCATCAATGTGCTCTTTTCCTATCTCGCCTTCTTTTTTATATGCACAGATCTTGTCAAGCTCATTGATAATAACGGTCATATCGTCACCGATAAGCGTCAGTAAATACCGTGCGTTAGACTGGGAAACAGAGCAGTTCCTTGAAGCCGCACCCTTTTCAACAAGCTTGATAAGCTGATTTAGCCCTGCGTGTTCAAAAGAAACGGAACAGCCGGCCTTGTCAATCTCCGCAAGTATTTTTTTGCCCTTTGCACTTTTCATATTGACATCGGTGCTCGGATTTGAAATCAGAATAACGGTTGTGTCGGGAATATCGGAAATAAGCTTCAGAAATTTATCCGAGGTGTCGGCATTGAGACTGTCTGCGGCAAAATCTTTTATCAAGATAAGAGTTCTATCGCTCATCATCGGAAGCGCTTCCGCCGCCTGAGCAACCTCATCGAAATCGACCTCTTTGCCGTCATACTGATGGAAATTGAAGTCGGCAAATGATGGATCGATCGCTTTTTTCCGTATGAGGGCGGTATAATGTCTTATAAGATATTTTTCGCTTCCGTATAGAAAATACAAGCGTGCAAAATCACCCGAGCTTATTTGTTTTTTTAATTCAATTTCACTGAGCTGCGGCATTATCAACCCTCCTCAACAATTATTTTGTAATTATCATCTTTTATTTTTACATCTATATTTCCGTATTTCTCCGTTGAAATCAAGCCTTTAACATTAGTTTCTCCGGCTATAAGAACTTTTTCAAAATCAGAATCTTTATACAGCTCTGTACCGATAAAAATATCGCCGCTGAGGTATTCCTCCGGAATATTCTCAATATCGTCAACGCGAAGAAGAATACAAAACTCAACGTCCTGCGAATTGCAATATACAACGCTGTAATGTGAGTTTGAAACAAATTGAGCGTTCGTATTGTCGAAAAGCCTGATTTTCGCATTCTCCGCTTTTGTGATCTTGTCCTGTTTTAACACTGATTTAAAAGAATTGTCGGCTTCGGAAACAATCACCTTTTCGGGATTATATTCCTTTATTAAGGATAAAACGCCTGACGAACAGCCATTTTCGACATCGGCAATAATAATATCGGGTTTAATATCATCAAGAGACGATGAAATGTATTTATTATCGCTTTGAGAGCAAATCAGTGCGTTTTTACCGTCCTGCGATATCATAACGGCAACACTGTCTTCAACGTTAAGTACTCTGAAATAGGTATAGCCCGAATATTCAAAATGATAAAGCAATGTGCAAAATACGATCGTCATTGCAAGTCCGACAAAGGAAGCCTTGAAAGCTTTCTTATTCTTGAAAACGATAAATGAGCCTGCAACGATCGCATAAAACGCAATCACGCCGTAAGTCCAGAAAACATTTGATGTGTCAATCATCGCAAACGGCCAATGCGTAACATCACCGACCACTTTTATAATATATTTTGCAAAGCAGCCCGTCGCGACGGCGAAAAGATTGCCTGCGCCGCCGAGCGGATAAAGCAAGGCAGTAAATCCGCCGCAGAGCATACAAAGAGATGCAACGTAAGTTATTGATAGATTTGAAAAAATCGAATAGACCGAAACATAGCCGATGAACACGATTATAAAACCCAAAGATGCAACGGTTGCACAAAATGAAACATAAACGGATTCAATAGCTGCTTTTATCAATTTCTTTATGAAACCGCCCTCGAGCAAAGGTTCAAGCTTCTTTCTCAGCCACGGATTCAGCGCAACTATTCCAAAGGTGGATGAGAACGAAAGCAGGAATCCGATATCGGCAACAATCATCGGATTTATAATTCCGAGAATCAGCGCCGCAAAGCCGAGCGAATTAATTGCGTCAGCTTTTCTTCTGAACAAATTGCCTACGAGAATAACCAAGAGCATAATTCCCGCTCTGCAAACCGACGGCGAAAAGCCGGTTACACCCATAAAGAAAAGAGTAAAAGCAATACCAACTGCGGAATTGAGTCTTTTTCTTACGCCGAAAAGCTCAAGAATCTCATACAATCCCATTATCCAAACGGATAAGTGCATACCCGAAACAGCGAACACCGGTGCGACTCCCGCCGCTCTGATATTTCCGAGAAGCTCGTTTGATATATAATCCTTATTGCCTGTCAACATTCCGACGGTCACTGCGCCGCAGTCATTCGGGAGCTTGTCGAGGATTCTGCCCTCAACGGTCTTTCTGAACTGTAATAAATGATAGCCAAGCGGCTTGCTTTCGGGCTTTATTATTTCAATCGGATAACCGTCATAATTGCTGACATAACCTCCGAGAAAAATGCCTTTTGAATGATAATAAAGCTTTATATCTCTTGAAAACGAACCGATTTCATAAAGATTGACCTTCAGCTTAATCTTATCATACGGCTCCGTATCAATGAACTGCGAAGCGGAAAGCCTGAGCTTCACCTCAAAATTCACACCGTCAATCTTCTCGGTTTTAACTGTGTAATAATACCGTGAATTTTTAAATTCAGGCTCGTCAAGAACTGTCGCCTCAATAACGGATTCATTGTCCGTCAGGCTGTCGGCATAGGAAATCTTATAGTCGCTGAGCACCTCGAAGGAAACTCCCGAAAGAATGAGCGCCGCCGCAATAAAGAAAGGCGTAACACACTCACGGAGTTTGCCTATCGCAAGAGTTAAAAGAAGTATTATAATGCCTGCACCTATTGAAACGAATGAAAATCTGTCATCAAAATAGGTGCAGAGAAACAGAACCGATAATGACGAAAAGCCCATGATTGCCATGGGCCTGTATTTTAAAGTCATTTAAAGATAAGCGGAAGCTTCTCAAGGAAAACAATGTCGGTTCTGTCGGCAGCGTCGCCCTCGGCAAGAACAGCCGCCTTGGCAACGATATTAACATCGAACTTGTTTACAAGCTCCTCAACGGATTCAAGTGACTTACCCGTTGAAATAACGTCGTCGAGAATAACGATTTTCTTTCCTCTTATCTGCTCGCCGTCGGCACCGTCAAGAATGAGCTTCTGTTCGGTTGCCGTTGTGATAGATTTAACGGATACAGAAACGGGATTCTGCATATAAAGCTTCTCTTTTTTGCGAACAACAAAATATTTTTTTCCGCTCTGACGTGACATTTCATACGCAAGAGGTATGCTCTTAGCTTCGGGAGTTACGATATAATCGAACTCGGGGAGTTTCTTGAGAAGCTCCGAAGCTGCAGCAACGGTCAGTTCTACATCGCCGAAAATTATAAAGCCGGCAATTGAAACGCTCTCATTAAGCGGACAAACGGGAAGCTCTCTATCAAGTCCCGCAATTTTCATTTTGTATGTTTCTGACATTTATAATACTTCCTTTCAAGCTTTTGACAAAAAATTATTTGCAATAATTGTTTCGTTTATCAGCCTGCCGGCCAGCCGAATTCTCTGCCGCCCATAAGGTGAAAATGAAGATGCTTTACAGTCTGACCAGCGATATCGCCGCAGTTGTTGACAATTCTGAAGCCGTCATCAAGGCCTTCCTGCTTTGCAATTTTAGCCGCGACCTCAAAGATATGAGCCACAACATCACTGTTGCTCTCGTCGATCTCGGCTGCCGACTTGATGTGCTGCTTCGGGATAATAAGAATATGTGTCGGTGCCTGAGGAGCGATATCACGGAATGCAAAAACCCGATCGTCCTCATAGACCTTGTTCGAAGGAATTTCCCCGTTAATTATTTTGCAAAAAAGACAATCCATAACTATGCCTCCTAAATTTATTTTATAAAAGATTTAACGATATCGGCAACCGCCGCGATTGCTTCATCAACCTTATCTATATCCTTTGCGCCTGCCATTGCGAAATCGGGCTTTCCGCCGCCGTTTCCGCCTGCTAACTTTGCAACGGCACGAACAACGTCACCTGCTTTAACTCCGCTCTTGACAGCCTCGGGAGCGCAACAAGCGGCAAAATTAGCCGAGCCTTTTTCTTTATTCACGGCGCCGAATACAGCAACGATGTTGTCTCCCTCGTCCTTTGCCTTGTCGGAAAGCTGACGAAGCTCATCAACGGTTACTTCACCTGCATTTGCGGCGATAACCTTGAGTGTACCGACCTCAACGGCATTGTCAAAGAGACTGCCCGAACGCATTTCGGTAAGCTGAGCGGTAAGGGCTTCGATTTCCCTATCCTTCTCTTTAAGCTCATTTGAAAGCGAAACGGCTTTCTTTTCGATATCCGAGGGATTGGCAACCTTGAGTGCCGCAGCAGTGCCGAAAATCTTTGAATTGAGCGAGTCGATATAATTAAGAACTCCCGTACCTGTTACCGCTTCGATACGTCTTACGCCTGCGGCAACCGAGGTTTCGGTAATAATCTTGAAAAGTCCGAGCTTGCCCGTGTTTGAAACATGAGTTCCGCCGCAAAGCTCAGTCGAGAAATCTCCGGCCTTGACAACACGTACAACGTCGCCGTACTTCTCTCCGAAAAGAGCCATTGCTCCCGTTTTCTTAGCTTCTTCTCTCGGCATCTCGGTCATTGTGACGCTCTCAGCCGAGAGAATAATATTATTAACCTCGTTTTCAACCGCTTTCAGCTCATCGGATGTCATAGCCGAGAAATGAGAAAAGTCAAAACGAACAGTGTTTTCGTTAACAAGCTGACCTGCCTGCTCAACGTGCGAGCCGAGTGTTTTCCTCAAAGCCGCCTGAAGAAGATGCGCCGCCGTGTGGTTTCTTGCAATTGCGTCTCTCCTCTGAGAGTCGATGGCAGTCTTTATGCTGTCGCCTGTTTTGGCGTTGTCGCCGTCGATAATTCTTCCGTAATGAAGAATTACGCCGTCATTGGTCTTTGTTGTGTTCTCAACCTCAAAAGTGAAGCCGTCGCCGTAGATATAGCCTGTGTCGCCTACCTGTCCGCCGCTTTCGGCATAGAAGGAGGTCTTGTCCGCTACAAGGAATGAATCTGCACCGTTCTCAAGCACGTCACATCTGATACCGTCCGTGATAAAAGCAATTATCTTGCCCTCGGCTTCGTAAGAATCGTAGCCCTTGAACTCGGTCTTTGCAATACCCTTTGTAACGACGCCCGTATCATTCCAGCCCTCGGCGCCTGCGCCCTTGTGAGCGTCACGCGAACGCTTACGCTGAACGAGAACAAGCTCCTTGAATTTATCCTCGTCAACGGTCATGCCCTTTTCCTCAAGTATTTCCTTTGTGAGATCTATCGGGAATCCGAATGTGTCCTGAAGCTTAAATGCGTCCTCGGCACTCAGCTCCTTTGACTTAGAATCCTCAATCATTTTTGAGAGAACGTCTAGGCCTGCGTCGATCGTTCTGTTAAAGCTCTCCTCCTCGGTCGAGATAACGTTAACGATAAAGTCACGCTTTTCGACAAGGTTCGGATAAGCATTCTTATTTTCATTGATGACCGTGTCGGCAACCTCGGAGAGGAAAGGCCTGTTGATGCCGAGAAGTCTGCCGTGTCTTGCAGCCCTTCTGAGCAAACGGCGAAGAACATAGCCTCTGCCGCTGTTTGAAGGCATAACGCCGTCGCCGATCATAAAGGTTGTCGAACGTATATGGTCCGTGATAACACGAAGCGAAACGTCGCTCTTTTCGTCGGTGTGATATTCAACGCCGGCGATTTTTGCAATGTGTTTCATAATGTTCTGAATTGTGTCAACCTCAAAAAGATTATCGACATTCTGAGCAATACAGGCAAGCCTTTCAAGACCCATGCCTGTGTCAATATTGGGATGGGCAAGCGGAGTATAATGATTATGTCCGTCGTTCTCAAACTGAGTGAAAACGAGATTCCAGAACTCAACATATCTGTCGCACTCGCAGCCTACCTTACAATCCGGCTTTCCGCAGCCGTGCTCGGGTCCTCTGTCGTAATAAATCTCCGAGCAAGGGCCGCAAGGACCTGCTCCGTGCTCCCAGAAGTTATCCTCCTTACCGAAGCGAACCATGTGGCTCTCCTGTACGCCTATCTCCTTTGTCCAGATGTCATAAGCCTCGTCATCATCGAGATAAACGCTTATATAGAGCCTTTCGGGATCCATCTCAATTACCTTTGTGCAGAATTCCCATGCCCATGTAATGGCATCATGCTTAAAATAATCGCCGAAGGAGAAATTGCCGAGCATTTCAAAATATGTTCCGTGACGCGCGGTTTTTCCGACATTCTCGATATCGGGCGTTCTGATACATTTCTGACATGTTGTAACTCTCGTTCTCGGCGGGGTGATCTCGCCCGTAAAATATTTTTTCATCGGCGACATTCCTGCGTTGATAAGCAGAAGGCTTTTGTCGCCCTGCGGAATAAGAGAAAAGCTCGGGAGTCTCAAATGACCCTTGCTCTCGTAAAACGAAAGAAATTTTTCTCTTAATTCGTTAAGTCCTGTCCATTCCATAAATACAACTCCCTGTAAATTGAGTTAATAACTAATTTATTATTATATGCTTTGCGGCATATTAAAGTCAATCACATTTTGTAAATTCCTTTGAATTTGATTCAAAAACTATCGTTCCGAGCAAATCGGTGCGGAAATATTCTATCCCCATACTTTCAAACCGTTTTGTAACGGCACGGTGCGGATGTCCGTAATCGTTATTCAATCCGCAGCAGATAACAGCATATTTCGGATTGACGGCTTTCAGCCACTTCTCACTCGATGAGGTCTTGCTGCCGTGATGGCCGACATTGAGGATCGTTGCGGAATAATCAACATTCTTCTGCAGCAGGTCTTTTTCAACCGTTGCAGATGCATCTCCCATGAACATAACCGATGTATCGCCGTAGCTGACTCTCGTGACCGCCGACATATCATTCAAATCGTCATAATCATGCAGCGGTGCAAAAATTTCCACAGTCATTTCACCGTAGGAATAGGTCTCGCCCGGTTCGGCGGCTATAACATTCTCGGCGTTATCCGAAACGGCTGTCAGGAACTTTTCATAAATCCTGCTTGTCGGAATAATCTTTTCGGGAATCTCAGGCATGATAAAATCCTTGATTTTAAATTCATAAAGCAGCTTTGTCATCGCGCCCATATGGTCGGAATGAGGATGAGTGACAAGAACACAGTCAAGCGTATCAATGTTGAGATTCTTTATGTAGCCGATGACGGTCTGAGCCGCTCCGACCTCGCCCGAATCGACAAGTATTGTTTTGCTGCCGCATCTGAGCAGTGTGCAATTACCCTGTCCGACATCAATGAAGCTGACGTACATCTTATCGGGATTGCTCTGCTCTGTGTTCCTCAGTCCGGCTTCATCATAAATATCCTTGAAGTCACCGAAAAACCGTGAGCCGAGCACCGAAAGAACGGCAATAATCAAAACGATGATTCCCGTTACAGCTTTCGTGTTAATATTTTTTCTTCTTTTTTTCATATCTCTTACCGTCGCCGAAGCTGTTCTTTGAGGCTCTGACTGCGTTTGTACGCTTCGGTGCAATCAGGCATTTCTCGGAATAGCCTATCAAATCGTGTCTGCCGGCTTTTCTGAGCGCTTCCTCGCAAAGATCCCTGTTTTTCGGGTCATAATATTGCAAAAGCGCACGCTGCAAGGCTTTGTCGTGCGGAGTTTTGGCAACATAGACCTCTTTCATTGTGTATGGGTCAAGTCCCGTGTAGAACATACAGGTTGAAATTGTACCCGGTGTGGGATAAAAGTCCTGAACCTGCTCGGGGCGAATATGTCTTTTCTTCAGGAATACCGCCAGTTCAACCGCATCCTTTAAGGTTGATCCGGGATGAGACGACATGAGATAAGGAACAAGGTACTGCTCCTTGCCGACGGAATTTGTTATTACAAAATATTTCTTTGAAAACTCTATATATGCCTCAATATGAGGCTTGCCCATCTTATCAAGAACCGCCGCCGAGCAATGCTCGGGAGCTACCTTGAGCTGGCCGCTGACATGATATTTAACAAGCTCACGGAAAAATGTATCGTCCGGGTCTTTAAGCATATAATCATATCTTATTCCCGAGCGAATAAACACCTTTTTGACTTTCGGCAGTTCACGAACGGTTCTTAGAATATCAAGATACTCGCTGTGGTCGGCTTTCAAAGCCTTGCAAGGTGTCGGCGCAAGGCACTTTTTGCCCTTACAAAGACCCTTTTCAAGCTGAATGAGACAGCTTGTGCGCCTAAAGTTCGCAGTCGGGCCGCCTATATCGTGAATGTAGCCTTTGAAATTCGGCTTTTCCGTAAGCATTTTCGCTTCTTTGATAATAGATTCCTTGCTTCTTGTCGTAACAAATCTGCCCTGATGAAACGCTATCGAGCAGAAGTTACATGCGCCGAAGCAGCCTCGGTTGTGTGTAATAGAAAATTCAACTTCTTCAATCGCAGGAACACCGCCCATTTTTTCATAGCACGGGTGATATGTTCTCTCATAAGGAAGCGAGTAAACCCAGTCCATCTCCTCCTGTGTTAGCGGGGGCATAGGCGGATTTTGCACAAGCATTTTATTTCCGTGGCGCTGTTTAATCAGCTTTCCTCTGATATGATCCTGCTCGTCCTGTTCGATTCGGCAGGAAACCGCATATTCCTTTTTGCTCTTGCAAACGTTTTCAAAGGACGGACATTCTGCGCCGTAAAGCGGAGTTTCCCGCACGTCACAGGCGTAGCAGGTTCCCCTGACATCTGTAATGGAGCTTATCGGCTCACCGTTGGAAAGTCTGCGGCATATTTCAATTGTTTGATTCTCGCCCATTCCGTAGGAAATTAGGTCGGCCTGCGAATCGAAAAGAATACTCCTTCTTATTTTATCGTCCCAGTAGTCATAATGTGCAAAGCGGCGAAGCGACGCTTCAAGTCCGCCGATTATGATGGGAATATCGCCGTAAAGCTCCCTGATCTTGTTGCAATAAACAATTACGGCTCTGTCGGGTCTTAAGCCCATTACTTTTCCCGGGGAATATGCGTCCTGACTTCGATGCTTTTTTGCCGCCGTGTAATGAGCGACCATTGAATCAATGTTTCCCGAGGAAACCATGAAGCCGAGCTTCGGTCTGCCGAAGCGGAGAAAATCATCGTTTTTTCTCCAATCGGGCTGGCTGAGGAAAGCAACTCTGTAACCCTCAGCCTCCATTACTCTTGTAATTATAGCCGCACCGAAGCTGGGATGGTCAACGTATGCATCGCCCGAAACATAGACAAAATCTACCCCGTCCCATCCTCTTTCTTTAACTTCTTCTGCGGTTATCGGTAAAAACATGATTTACTCCTCATCGTCTTCTTCATATGCATCCGTCTCAATCGGATTTTCAATCGGAGCGGAAGCGTTTCCGAGGGCGTTCATCTCCATCCACTGCTGTTTGGATATAAGAACCTTTCTCGGTTTACTGCCCTCGAACGGGCCTACTATTCCCCTCTGTTCAAGCTCATCAATGATTCTTGCGGCACGGGCATAGCCTAATTTCAATTTACGTTGCAATAGCGTTGTTGATGCCATCTGAGCCTCAACGACGACCTCTATCGCCTTTGGTATCATCTCGTCGCCGCCCTCGCCGGAATCACCGTCAGACGACGATGAAGCGGAAGGTTTCTTCTCGATAACGGCTTGACGCTCGATCTCTTCCATAACTTTTTCGTCATATTTCTTTTCTTCGCCCTGGGTCTTTATGAATTTAACAACGCTTTCAACCTCTTCATCGGAGAGGAAACAGCCTTGAACTCGAATAGGCTTTGAAACACCGACGGGGCTGAACAGCATATCGCCGTAGCCCAAAAGCTTCTCGGCACCTGCCGTGTCAATAATCGTTCTTGAATCAACCTGTGACGAAACCGAAAGCGCGATTCGGCTCGGGATATTCGCCTTGATTATACCCGTAATAACGTTAACGGAAGGTCTCTGCGTAGCAATAACAAGGTGCATACCTGCCGCACGAGCCATCTGAGCAAGACGGCAAATAGAATCCTCAACCTCATTCGGTGCAGCCATCATAAGGTCGGATAACTCGTCAATAAAAATAACGATATGCGGCATGGGTGTGAGCGTTTCGCTCGTTGCTGCAAGCTTGTTATATCCTTTGATATCTCTGACGGCATTTTCGGAGAACATCTTATATCTTTGAAGCATTTCGGTAACAGCCCAGCCAAGTGCGCCTGCCGCCTTTCTCGGGTCGGAAACAACGGGAACGAGAAGGTGCGGAATTCCGTTATAAACGGTAAATTCTACCTGCTTCGGGTCAATCATTAAAAGCTTGACTTCATCGGGATTTGAATTATAAAGTATGCTGACAATCATAGCATTAAGACAAACCGATTTACCTGAACCCGTAGTACCTGCAATGAGCAAATGCGGCATCTTGGCAATGTCGGCACAAATCGTATTGCCGGTGATATCCTTGCCGAGTCCCACGTTCAGCTTACTTTTCGCATTTTTGTAAACAGGTGTTTCGATAATCTCCCTGAGCGAAACCGTCGCCCTGTTCTTATTCGGAATTTCAATTCCGATAGCCGACTTATTGGGAATCGGAGCCTCGATACGAACACCGGACGAAGCGAGAGCAAGGGCTATATCGTCGGCAAGACTTGTGATCTTGCTGATTTTAACGCCTGCCGCCGGTTGTAATTCATAACGTGTAACGGACGGACCGCGGCAGATGTCGACGATTTTTGTCGAAACTCCGAAGCTGTTGAGCGTTTCAACCAGCTTGGTTGCGTTGTTTTTCAGCTCCTCCTCATAGTTCATTGCACCTGCATTATTTGCATATTTCAGACACTCGATCGGAGGCTTTTGATAGGTATGGAACACCTGAACGGGTTCGTCGGTTTTTCCTGCATTTGTATCCTTTTTAGGTTCTGTCTTTTCTTTTTCGGCAGGTTTGTCCTTAGGCTTGACGGAGCTGTTGACCTTTTTAATTATCTCGTCAAGCGGCAAAGCGGGATCCGCAGCGGAAATTTCCGGTTCGGGCTTAACATCGATAAAGGGCTTCGGAGACTTGCTTCTCGGCGTAATGTCCTTTTTCTCGGCGTTTCCGACAAGCTCCTCTATATACATTCCGTCGTCCTCGGGAGAACCGTATGCCTCGGGGCCAATATCGACAGGAACATATTTCTTTTTCTTTCTGATAAACGAAGCGCTGTCATCGGAGTCGTCCGCTTCTACCCTCTCCTGCCGTTTTACTTTTGCGGAATCAATTCTTTCCTTAATGAAAATATACACACCCAAAAGTGTGCTGCCCGTTACAAACATAAGCGTTGCTATAAGAAGGATAATAAGCACAATTGCGGCAGCGGTTTTGCCGAAAAGCATTTCCGGTAATCCGCCGAAAATCGCGCCTATAATGCCGCCGCTTCCTACGGTCACGGTGTCCTTCAAATTCCAAACATATTCGATTTGATCTTTTAAATCACCCGAATCGACAGCATCGGAGAAAACGTGGACAATACCCGAAAGCATTCCTGTTGCGAGTGATGCACCGATAAGCCTGCCTCTGAGCGACTTAATGGCATTTGCGCTCTTATCCGAAGCAAGCATAACGATTATATAAATCAGCATCAGCGGCCAAACATAAGCGCAGATGCCCGCAATCCCGAAAATAAATTCGTGAAATGCAAGCCATACTCTTTCGCCTTTTATAAATGTTGCCGCAAGAAGAATTGCCGTCACAGCAGAGAGAATTATTGCCGCGCGCTGACGGATAACCGCCGCCGAAACTCTGTTCTCGTTCTTCGACGAAGCTTTTTTGTTTTCGGCAGGCGCTTTAGTCTGTTTTCTGACAGGCTGAGTCGGTGCCGGACCTTTCTTTTGTTGCAAATTATTCTTCTGTTTTGAAGAAGCTGTTTTCTTCTTGGCTGACGACGTATTATTTTTTTTGTTATTATTTTTTGCCGCCATGTTACCCTCCGTAATATATTAAATATATAAAAACATATATTAAGCGATAATAGCCCAATATCTTGTATATAATACCATTTTTCGCTACAAATATCAATAACTTTATTGATTTTTTTTGATAGATTGTATATAATTGATAAAACAAATGAAGGAGTGGCATTATGAACTATACTTTAAATAATAATTCGATCGGCATTTCGGTAAAAAAATACGGCGCAGAGCTTTCCTCGTTCAAATCGCTTGACACATCAATCGAGTATCTTTGGCAGGGCAATCCCGACGTTTGGTACGGTCAGTCCCCTATTCTCTTCCCGATTGTAGGTACATTGCTTGACAACAAGTGCAGAATCGACGGCAAGGAATATGAGATGTTCCGCCACGGAATTGCAAGAAAAAGAGATTTTGAGCTTAAAGAGCAGGGCGAGGATCACCTCACGCTTACCCAAAGCTGGAATGACGAATCCCTTGAACGTTATCCGTTCAAATATATTTTCGACATTGAATTTAAGCTTGCCGGCAAGAAATTGACGGTAACCCACACAATTAAAAATGCCGACGATAAAACTATGTATTTTTCGATCGGCGCTCACCCGGGATTCAATTGTAAAATCGGCGACAGATTGTCATTTGCAGAGCCGGAGACCCTTGTTTGCGAAAAAATTGATACAGATTCAATTCTCGACGGCAAGCATTATCCGACGTTGAATAATGAAACAGATATTGTAATCACAAAGGACATTTTTGACGGCGACGCACTCATTCTTTCGGGAATGAAGTCGGATACGGTTTACCTCGAGAGCGATTTGCGTCCTCAAAAGATTAAATTCAACTTCGGCAAGGCTCCCGTCCTCGGAATATGGGCAAAGCCGGGCGCAGAATATGTCTGCATCGAACCTTGGTACGGAATAAACGATTCAAGAGAAGTTAAGGAAGATTTCTCACAGAAACGTCTCATTCAGAAGCTTGAACCCGGTGAAGAATTCGTATTCCCGTGGAGCGCGGAGATTATTGAGTAAAATATAAATTCACATGTAAAATCAAAATAAAATAACTGCCGCATTTAGGTTTCCCAATGCGGCAGCTTTTTTATTTTATGTATTCGATTTTAATGCTGTTTTCCTTTGCGAAACTTTCGGCTTTCGATCCTGCTACTACTCGAAGGACAAGATCCTTGCTGTTTGTGCCGTCGGACTGTATAAAAGCGCTTTTGTCAATAACCTTAACGGATTCGGGAATTGTAACGGTTTTGACTCCGGATTTTGTAATAATAACCGAACCGATCTGAGTAACGGAATCGGGAAGGTTCAGCTCTTTAAGTCCGGTACAAAGCACAAACATGCCCTGCGGAATTGACTTCACCTTATTTGAAAAAGTAAAGCCTGTAAGCGTGGGGCAGTTATAAAAAGCAAGCGAATTGATTGTTTCAACCTCGCTCGGGCAGGTATAATTGCCGAGCTTTGCATAAGGCAATGCAAAATAAAGTGTTTTCATATCCGCCGAGAGGAGGACACCGTCCTTGATAACAAAGTTTCCGCCGTCCTCAAGCTCAACATTTTTAAGTGATGTGCATCCGGCAAAAACACTTCCGCCGAGCTTTTCAAGGCTTTTAGGGAGCTTGATTTCTTCAAGCGACGTACAATCGTTAAAGCTACCCTCATCAATATTAAGTATAGATTTTCCGAGCTTAACGGTTTTAAGTGATTTGCAGCCTCTGAAAGCGCTCTTTCCGATATAGGTCACATTATCACCTATCTCAATTGAGGTAATGTCGCTCTCCTCAAAAGCCGAGGTGTCAATCTGCGTAACTTTTTTTCCTCTGAGCTTTGAAGGGATTGTAACATCCTTGCTTTCGTCCTTGTATCCTGTAATCATTACCGTACCCTTTTCCGTACCGTCAACATATTCAAATTGCGACTTATCCCATTTGAAATAAATCAGAAACGCCGACGTGCCGACAATAATTACGGCAAGTGTAAAGCAAAGAACTTTAATTGCATTTTTCATATTGTTTCACCTTATTTAAACATATAAACTCTGACTTCATACGGTTTTGTTACAAACCCGTTGTTGACAACCCTGTTATCGGAATAATTTGAAAGAACAAGCTTTCCTTTTGAAAGATCATAACCCTTGGGAGCTTTAAATTTTACAGAACCTTCCTTGAACGAGCAAACAACGAGAACTCTTTCGTTTTTGAGAACTCTTTCATAGGTATAAAGGAAAGGATTGAGATGATCGTACTCCTTATATTTTCCGTATATGAGGACTTCATTTTCTTTTCTGAGCCTGATAAGCTTTTTGTAAAAATTAAGAATCGAGTCGGGATTTTTAAGGTCGTCCTCAACATTGATTTCTTTATAATTCGGATTTATATTGAACCAAGGCTTGCCGGTTGTGAAGCCTGCATTCTCCGCCTCGGACCACTGAACGGGCGTTCTGGAATTCTCACGGCTTACGTCCTTTGCGAGCTTCAAAAATCTTTTTTCGCTGTAGCCGAGCTTCTTGAAAATGCGCCAGTTGTTGAAGGTCATAACGTCCTTGCAGTCCGAAAGCTTATCAAGAAGGATATTCGTCATGCCGATTTCCTGACCCTGATAAATAAAAGGTGTTCCGCAAAGAAGGAAGTACATCGCCGCAAGCATTTTACCGCTTTCAACACGGTAATTTATATTGCCGTAACGCTCGATAATTCTCGCATGGTCGTGATTTTCGATATAAAGGCAGTTCCAGCCCTTGCCATACAAACCGTATTGCCATTTTGAAAGCGTTGATTTAAGCTTTATGAGATTGAACGGCGTTTTGACCCAGTCAACCATGAAACAGTTGGCGTTCATGTGCTCGAACGATATCATCATATTAAGCTTCTGATTCGGACCCTCGGTAACAAAATCCTTCGCCATCTTAATATCCGACATCGGGCCTTCGCCGACTGTAAAGCAATCGTAATGATCGTAAACGTCACGCTTAAATTCATCAAGATATTCCTCAAGATGCGGTCCGTGCTTATAATGCTCAACACCCGTTGCAACGGGAAGCGGAATACCGTCGGGTAAGCCCTCACGCTTGGAAATAAACGTTATAACGTCTTCACGGAAGCCGTCAACACCCATATCAAGCCAATAGCGCATTATATCCTTAACTTCCTGTCTGACCTTCGGGTTATCCATATTAAGGTCGGGCTGTTTTTTTGCGAAAACATGAAGATAATATTCGTCAATATCGGGATTATACTCCCATGCTCCGCCTTCAAAGGTAGAAAGCCAGTTGTTAGGCGGTTTATTGCCCTTACCCTTGCGCCATATGTAGTAATCGTGATAAGGATTATCAACGCTCTTTGCGCTCTCCTTGAACCATTCGTGCTCATCGGAGGTATGATTGACAACGAGATCCATAAAAACTCTCATTCCCCGCTCATGCGCTCCTTCAAGAATTTTCTTGAAATCGTCAAGGGTGCCGAACTCGGGATTGATATTTCTGTAATCGGAAATATCGTAGCCGTAGTCTGCATTGGGCGTGGGATATATCGGTGAAAACCAAATTCCGTCAACGCCGAGCTCCTTGAGATAGTCGAGCTTTGAATAAACGCCAGGAAGGTCACCTATGCCGTCTCCGTTACTGTCACAGAAGCTTCTCGTCCAGATTTGATAAACGCACATTTCTTTGTACCATGTTTTTTTGATATCAGCCATGTAATCACCCCGATTTTTGTTTTATTATATCATAAATGCGGCATAATGGCAACAAAAAAATGGCTGAACTTGTCAGCCATTTGTGTATTGATATTGCAAATCGTCATGCATCGCCGATTTTGGCTTTACATTTGATTTTTCAGGATGATAAAACCAAAGCGTAAACCAACTGTGAAGCCTTAAGCCCTCGACCCAGTGTCTCGGAAATCCGCCGCTCTCGGCGCAAAGAAAGGTTTCGTCTGACATACGCAGAAAGGCATGCTTAACTCTGCCGCCGCAAAGCTCACTGAGAGTATCAACACAGATTTGTTTATCGTTCATATTATTCTCTCTTATAACTTTGTTAACTTTAAACGGGTTCACACGAACACCTTCTTTCTTGATAATGCATAGAGTTTAAATTTATTTTATCACTTAAGCAAAATATATTCAAATAAATTTTCAAAAATAAAAAATAAAGAAAAAACTTTCTATCCTCTTCACAAATGAAACAAAATATATTATAATTCAATTATACATTTTGTTGGAGGTAATGACATGAAAATGGTAATTTTGGACGCATATACATCAAACCCGGGTGATCTCAGTTGGGAAAGCTTTAAAAAGCTCGGCGAGCTTTGCGTATATGACAGAACATCGCATGACGAAATACTTGAAAGATGCAAGGACGCCGATATAATTCTTGATAACAAAGTCGTACTCGACGATGAGATAATCTCTCAGCTTCCTAAGCTCAAATATATCGGAATTCTTGCAACGGGATATAATATAGTAGATATCGAATCCGCAAAAAGGCACGGCGTTACCGTCTGCAACGTTCCGACATATTCGACCTCGGCCGTCGCTCAGCTCACCTTTGCGCTGATTCTCGAATTTTATAACAGAGTCGCCGTTCACGATAAAGCCGTTCATGACGGTGAATGGGCTTCGTGTAAGGATTTCTGCTTCCAAAAGACTCCGCTTATCGAGCTTGCCGGTAAAACCATCGGTATAGTCGGCTTTGGAAAAATCGGCAATGAGGTTGCCAAGATCGCCGACGCATTCGGAATGAATATTCTTTGCAACGTTCACCGAGTCAAGCCTCAGCCCGAATATAAGAATTTTAAATTCGTATCTCTTGACGAGCTTGCAAAAATGAGCGATATAATCTCATTCCACTGTCCGCTGACCGATGAAACAAAGGGTATTGTTAATTACGACTTCATCTCCAAAATGAAGAGTAACGCAATTATAATAAATACGGCAAGAGGACCAATCATTGACGAATCGGCACTTGCGGATGCGCTCAACAGCGGCAAAATCGCCGGTGCGGCGGTTGACGTTCTCTCATGTGAGCCGCCGAAAGCTGATAATCCTCTGCTCTCGTGCAAGAATTGCATTATCACTCCCCATATCGCATGGGCAGGCTACGAAACGAGAGTACGGCTTCTCGATGTCGTTTATTCCAATCTCAAGGCTTTTCTTGACGGCTCGCCCGTAAATGTAGTCAATAGATAATTTCCGACCTCCCCTGCGGAGGTCTTTTTCTTATAAACTATTGCTCATAAATCTCGTCCGTTCCTCATAAGTATTAACAAAAAACATTGAACCTGAACGGAGGAGAAAAAATGTCATCTGCAAGTACAAGCATTTACAAAGACATTCAGACAAGAACGGGCGGCGACATCTATATCGGTGTCGTCGGACCGGTCAGAACAGGAAAATCAACTTTTATAAAAAGATTTATGGATTCGCTTGTTATCCCTAATATTGAAGATTCAAGCAAAAAAGAAAGAGCGACAGATGAGCTGCCGCAATCTGCTTCCGGAAGAACGATAATGACGACGGAGCCGAAGTTTATTCCCGAAAATGCAGTTGAAATCAATCTTCCCGACAATGCACATTTCAGCGTCAGAATGATTGACTGCGTAGGATATATAGTTCCGAGCTCACTCGGATATATTGAAAACGATCAGCCGAGAATGGTTAAAACCCCGTGGTTTGAAAAGGAAATCCCCTTTAATATGGCGGCGGAAATAGGAACGCAAAAGGTTATCACGGAGCACTCGACTATCGGCCTTGTAATAACGACTGACGGCTCCATAAGCGACATTCCAAGAGAAGAATATGCCGAAGCAGAGGAAAGAGTTATCAGTGAACTAAAAGAACTCAACAAGCCGTTTATAGTTCTTCTCAACAGCACCGATCCCGACAGCGAGGCTGCGAGAAAAATGGGATGTGAGCTTTCAAATAAGTATAACGTCCCGGTCATGCCTGTCAACTGCCTTGAGCTTGACGAGGAAAAAATTAAATCGGTGCTTGCTCAGATACTTTTTGAATTTCCGATTCAGGAGGTATGTATTGAGCTGCCCGGCTGGGTGACGTCGCTTGAAAAAACACACTGGCTGAAGCGTGATATTTTTGATTATATAAAAAAAGAAGCGTCCGATCTGAGCAGAATAAGAGATGTCAACTCATTCTCCGCAAGCCTTAACAGATGCAAATACCTCGGCAAAACAAACATGAAAAATCTCGATCTTTCCGACGGAAGCGCTGTCATTTGTGCGAATGTAGAAAGCAGTATGTTCTATAAAATCCTTGCGGAAAAGACAAAGCTTGACATTGAGAACGAGGAAGACCTGATGAGCTGTATAGGCGAGCTTGCCGAAACGAAAAAATCGTATGACAGAATTAAAAATGCTCTTGATGAGGTCGAGGCGACGGGCTACGGAATTGTCATGCCGACTATGGATGAGCTGCATCTTGAAGAGCCCGAGATAATGAAGCAGGGCGGAAAATACGGAGTTCGGCTCAAGGCCTCCGCTCCGTCAATTCATATGATGAAGGTCAATACAAATACCGAGGTTGCACCTCTCGTCGGCAGCGAATCTCAGTCTGAGGATTTGGTAATGTATCTTCTGAAAGAATTTGAAGAAAATCCGACGCAGATATGGGAGTCAAACATATTCGGAAAATCATTGCATGAGCTTGTCAACGAAGGCCTTCACAACAAGCTTTTCAGGATGCCTACAGATGCCAGAATGAAGCTTCAGGAAACACTTGAAAAGGTTATCAACGAGGGTTGCAGCGGTTTAATTTGCATAATTTTATAACATATTTTTTGTTGACAATCACGAAAACGGTAGTATAATTAAACATGAACAAAGTTTAACAATTGTTTAAATTATCAAAGGAAGTATTTTTATGGATTTTGACGTGTTGAAAATTCTATATTACCTTGCCGTAATTCTGATTGCAACAAAGGGCATGGGAATTCTTTCGAGAATGCTCGGCCTTCCGCAGGTTGTCGGCATGGTAATTGCCGGTCTGCTTATCGGACCCGCCATATTCAGTCAGATCGACGCCATAAGCTTTAACGGCATAATCAATCCGACTCAGGAGGAAATGGACGTTCTGAAAACATTTTCGCAAATCGGCGTTATTCTCATTCTCTTTTCAAGCGGACTTGAGACAGACACCAAGGAGCTTAGAAAAAGCGGCTTTGCGGCAACAATGGTAGCAACGATGGGCGTTATTGTTCCGATTGCACTCGGAACGCTTGTAACAGGATTTTTCATGGGCGGAATCGGAACGCTTAAAGAGCATGAAAACCTCATGAACGCTCTTCTTGTCGGATGTATCCTCGCCGCAACAAGTGTCGGTATTACGGTCGAAACGCTTCGCGAACTCGGCAAGTTGAAAACCAAGGTCGGCACAACGATACTCAGTGCCGCAATTATTGACGATGTTCTCGGAATACTTGCATTGAGCTTGATAACAAGCTTTGACGGCGGAGGAAGTGTCGGAATGACGCTGCTGAAATCCCTCGGGTTCTTTGCTGTCGGCATCGGTCTCGGTTTCCCGATAAAATATCTTTTTGTATGGATCTGCAAGCGTTATCCTCACACGAGAAGAACAAGCATTTTTGCCCTTGCGATATGCTTCCTCTACGCTTATGCGGCAGAAACTTTTTTCGGTATCGCATCAATTACAGGCGCATTTCTTGCCGGAATCATGCTCAGCGGACTTAAAGATACAGACTTCGTTGACAAAAAGGTTCTGACAAACGGCTATATGATCTTCTCACCGATTTTCTTTGCCTATATCGGCATAAGCGCCGATTTCAGCGCATTTAAACCGTCGGATCTTCTTTTCGGACTTGTTTTCGTTGCTGTCGGCATTATCGGAAAAATCATCGGCTGCGGTTCGGTTGCAAGGCTTTGCAAATACAGCACCCGTGATTCCGCAACAATTGGCTTCGGTATGATTGCACGAGGCGAGGTTGCGCTGGCTGTTTACACAACAGGTCATACTCTAATAAAGGACGGAGACGGAATCAATCCGCTTATTGCAACGATTATGCTTATTGTAATTTCGTCAATTCTCTGCCCGATTTTGTTAAAGCTCGTTTTCGGCTCTCATAATCACGAGGATTCTCATCCGACAAGGCTCCATGACATTCAAACTCATTCGCTTGAAGGCGGATATTGATAAAATTAACACAACGAGCTGTGAACTCTCAGTATGAATTCACAGCTCTTTTTTTATTATCATATATATAAAAATGCCGCGCCAAGAATTTATCAGATACTTGGTGCGGCAAAATTCTAATTATTTATTTGTATTCGGGATAAAACTCGGGAAGGAATTCCTTATGTGCTTCCTTGAGTTCGTTGAAGCACTTAACAGCCTTGTCATAATCACCAACAAGCGGATGAATAAGAAGTCCGTTGATTGCGGCATTCTCGTTGCCTGTTGTAGCAGCCTCAACTGTGTACTTCTCATAAGCCTTAACAATTCTGATAAGGTTGATAATGTGCTTGTTGTGGAAGTCTGTAACCTTGATCGGCTTTGCGCCGTCCTTACCGATAACGCACGGAGCCTCGATAACATCGTCATCCTCAAGGAAATCAAGAGTGCCGTTATTCTTAACGTTAACGACCTGAATATCTCCTACATCGTTTGCAAGCGAATTGATGAGATTAACAGCGGCAAGAGAATACTTGTGGCCGCCTCTCTTGTCAAGAAGAGCGGGCTTTACGCAAAGCTCCTCGTCCTGATACATCTTAAGAAGCTGCTCCTCAATCTCCATGCAAACCTGTGCTCTTGTCTTTTCGTCGTCACGCTGATGCTGAAGCTTAGCTTCACGGCAGTAGTAGTACTGAAGATATGATGACGGGATAGCGTTAACGGCCTTCAGGCAGTCAAGACCGATTCCGTCGTCCTGAATATTAGCCATAACCTTAGCCTTATAGCCCTGGTTGATCATGTCTGTGATAAGCTCCTTGCCGTCCTTCTTAATAGAAGTTACCCAGCTGAGGTGGTTAAGTCCGACATAAGTAATATCAACGTCGGGGCCTGTAGTCTCCTTGATATCGTCAAGCATATCAATGGGAACATTGCAAAGACCGATATTCTTAACGTTGGTGTTGTTAAGAACAAACTCGGTGATAATGCCCGACGGGTTAGTAAAGTTGATGAGCCATGCGTCGGGGCAAATTGCTTCGATTCTGTCGCAGATGTGCTTAATCACCGGGATAGTTCTCAAAGCCTTGAACATTCCGCCGATACCGGTTGTTTCCTGACCGATAAGGTTATACTTTTTGGGGATGCTCTCATCAAGATAACGTGCATGAAGCATACCGACACGAATTTGAGTAACAACGAAGTCTGCACCCTGAAGCGCAAGATCAAGATCGTCTGTCATAACAACCTCACAGTCAACGCCTGCTTTTTTAAGCATACGAACGCAAAGATTGCCGACGATTGTACGCTTTCTCTCGTTGATATCCATAAAGGATATTTTTTTAAGCTTAAGAGAATCGGATGCTTTGAGAAATCCGTCAACAAGCTCCGGGCAATACGTGCTGCCCGAACCGATTACAGCTACAGTGATTTCTTTCATATGTAATTACCTCTCTTGTTATATATATTGCTGGAAAATCCAGTTGATACAGCCGGTTACCGGTGGCTGAGTCAGCTTAATGAATTTAAGCTTTCTTCCGCCGGCCGCCGACGCCTTTTCCATAAGTGCTTTAATATAAATTTCCGACGGAAGCTTAGTATGAATTGAGCCCGAAAGAACGACCTCAACAACATCGTCGGTAAAATTATTAGTGTTAAGATGTGCGGCAATGAGAGCGGCACCTCTTGAAGCCATTTTGTCAATTACATCAAGAACAGCTTTATCGCCCAGCTTTGCGGCATCAAAGAAGAAATCAATAAGACGCATGATAAACTTGTCCGCATCGGGATCCTCAAACCTTGAAACGAGCGAAAGAAATTCTTCCTTTGAGGAAAGCGAGTACTCATCAAACACCATCTTGGTAACGGCAGTCTTTCTCAATCCGAGATAAACATCGTCATAAACCATTCTGTAGGTTTCGCCCGCAATCCAATGACCGTTGCCGATATCGCCCGAAAATTCGCCGAGACCCGCAAGCTGAAGCATCTTGCCGTCGTTATCAATCGAGTTACAGCATGTTCCCGTACCGCAGTTATATCCGATAGCCGCAGCACCTGTTGAGCCGGCTTTAACAACAATGAAGCCGTCGTTATATATCTCAAACTTTTCAAGGCCGTAATCAAGAAGACGCTTTTTCATTTCGTCATGCTGGAAAGGATGGTCGATGCCGGCAAGACCCATGAGAGTAAAATCAACGTCATGAATTGAAATGTCTGCCTCGTGAAGCAGATTTTTTATACCTGCCCAGATGATATCGGCCGCTTCATCAAAACCGTTTTCCATATTCTCATGGTTGCTGCCCGGTCCCTTGACCATAGCAATAATATTTTTCTTTTCATCAAAAAGCGCATAAGCGGTCTTGGTTCCGCCGCCGTCAATACCAATGTAGTAACTCATGTGTAACTCCTTTGTTTGAAATTTTTTGCAATCGGCAATGACACCATCATAATTGCACATATAACCTTAAATATTATACTATCTTTGCCTTTTAAAAACAATAGCTTTTTGTAAAATAATGGGTAAAAAGTACAAAAAATCAACACTGTAAAGAAAATCAGACCTTTTTCATAAGGTCAATTCCGAATTCAATTTCTGTTTCGAGGCTGCCGATATTATAAAGCTTCTCCTGATCAGACTTACCCGTTTTATAATAATAGGGCGTCATTCTGAAAAGATTCATAATATCTTCATTGCCGTAGACAACGATTTTTTCTTTAATTTCAACGTGTTCTTTTATTTCAAAACCGTCCGGAGCACTTCTGTCAACCTCATTAAGATAAGGCTTTTCATAAATTAAGTCTTTGAGACCCATTAAATGTCTCTCAAGAGGATAAGCTCTGAGCCGGTATCCGTTGCTTTTGAGAACTCTGTGTATCTCATCGGAATTGTGCGGCGCAAAAACAGTCATCGCAAAATCGCAATATTCATCTTCAATCGGTAAATTGAACACACTCGCAACGGCAAGCGAGATATTTTTATTGCGCTTGCTCCCCGCAATCAACGCCTGCTTTGAAATATCAATCCCGCCGTAGGCTAAATCAGGGAAAGCCTTTGCGACTCTCGAGGTGTAGAAACATTCGCCGCAGCCGAGGTCGATCAAGCGCATATTTGAAGAAGCGGTCTCCCCTATCATGCTCGTTATCTTATCTGCAAGAGAATCATAATATCCCTTGTCAAGAAAATCCGAGCGGGACTTAACCATAAGCTTATCGTCGCCATGCCTTTTTGACGAAGATTTTTGAGACTGCAAAAGATTGACATAGCCCTGTTTTGCAAGGTCGAAACAATGTCCGCTTGCACAGCGCAGCGAGCCGCCGTCTTTTTCAAGGCGGCAGCCGCATACGGGACATGAAAAATTAAAACTCATATTATGCCTTCTTCAATTCATCCTCGGGAGCCTTTGCGCAAGGACATTCAATCGGCTCTTTACGGATATTGAGCGGAGCAACATATCTTACTGCATTTGTAATAACAGTTTGTACGTTTGGATTTTTAAAAGTAGGATTTGTCTCATGGCCGGGCTGGAAATAGAATACCTTTCCGAGTCCTCTGTTCCATACGCAGCCGGAACGGAAAACCTCTCCGCCGCCGAACCAGCCGATAAGAACAAGCTCATCCGGATCGGGAACGTCAAATCTTTCACCGTACATTTCCTCGTGCTCAAGATAGAAATATTCACCTAAGCCCTTAGTAATAGGATGGTTAGGAGCGATATTCCAAACACGTTCTCTGTCACCCTCTCTCCACTTAAGAGAACAGGTTGTACCGAGCGTTTTACGTAAGATCTTTGAAAAATGACCCGAATGAAGAACGATAAGACCCATACCTCTGAGAATTCTGTCGTGAATCTTTTCAACAAGCTCATCGGGAACCTTTTCATGTGCAACATGGCCCCACCAGATAAGAACGTCGGTATTTTCAAGCACCTCATCTTTGAGTCCGCACTCAGGCATATCGAGAGTTGCACAGGTTACGTTTATATCATCGTTTTTGCCGAGAAAACCGGCAATACAAGCGTTTATTCCGTCAGGATAAACTGCAAGAACATTGTCCTCCTTATCCTGAACATGCTCATTCCATACGGTTACGTTAATCATTTTAACGACCTCCCTTTCTTTAAAATGATATCACATCGGCATGATAATTTCAACTGTTTTGCAATGATATTTATTGCCCGTCAATATAATTTCTTTCTCCCGAAATATACCGTAAATAATCAATCGAAACGCAATCAATTGCCGTGCCGTGAATGATTTGATGTCTTAGCATCGAACCAGCAAAACCGAAACCGAAAGGTTTAATTGTTTTATCATGGAACAACTGATAAAAGCTCCAATGTTCACTTTCCGTCGGCTTCTGCCCGTTTTGCATCAAAAACCCTTCTTTTTCCGCATTTCCGTCTTGCTTTCGGTAACCGTGGTGTTTTCAAGACGAATAAAAATCTTTCCTTCATGCTCCAAAAGTTTTTCAAGTGTTCTCATAAAGAATCTCCTTTAAAATAATTATTTCAACTATAAAAAGCACGAAAAAGCGCCCGTCGGAACAACAGGCGCTTTAAAACCCATCGTTCAAGCTTTGGCACCTTACCTAAAGGCAGGTTGTCGTGCGGTCAACGAGCTTGTCTCTCGCGCACTCTTTATAGGTTGATTTTATTTAATTGTGTTCGTAGAAATAATCTTCCGCTTCTTCGTAATCAAAGAAATCGTCGTAGTGATCATAATAAAAATCTTCGGGATCGTAATAATCTGCCGCATCATACGGATCGTATTTCTTTGTTGTTGTCTTTTTAGTAGTGGTTCTTTTAGTTGTATATTTTTTTGTCGTTGTTTTCTTTGATGTTTTGCCTTCACTTCCCGATGAAGAATTTCTGCTCGGTCTCGGATAAAAGCTGCTGCCCTTTGCTCCGGTGCTTCGCTTAGCCGTCGTATATTCACTTTCACTGCTTTGCGATGTGCTTCTGTTCCGTGAAACAAACTCCGAATATGTCTCTTCAAACGGAATTGTTGTCGTCGGGTGCTCTATCGCATATTTATATTTTGATTGAATTTTTTTCGTCCATTTTTCAACTAAATCTCTTTGTTTGCCGCTTAGTCTACTATTTACTTCATAATCCGGAAGTTCATTTCCCGTCTCAAAAAATTTATCGTTATTATAATAGGTACAGGCTTGACAAAAATCACGAAATTATTCTGTATTTTTATAATTTTTGAACTCATCGAAAACAATAGAAAATTTGGCATTTGCCGTATCAAAGTCTTCCGACATCATATCATCAAGGGCTTCAATATATTTTTTGTGATAATGTAATTTGTTATTCAGCTTGTCTCCGCCGAAATTAAAAACAAATCCGAGAGCTGCAATGAAAATGATTGCAGCTATAAGCAATTGTGACTTCTTTTCTTTTTTGTTTTCATCCTTCTGTTCCACATTATCCCTCAAATCTCTTGTTCTTTGTTTATATTTTATAATATAAATTTAAATTTGTCAAAATTTAAAGAGACTTTTTCAGTACTTTGCAAAATAACACGGCGGAAAACGGGATTAGCCGATTTCCGCCGTGATTTAATTT